>Ga0207695_10000035_pt1 | contig 486590 bp, 426 predicted proteins | sample KBSC54metaG_FD_184354 | JGI IMG/M metagenome (GOLD analysis project Ga0207695, IMG submission 184354) | Corn rhizosphere microbial communities from Kellogg Biological Station, Michigan, USA - KBS C5-4 metaG (SPAdes) (version 2) | ecosystem: Host-associated > Plants > Roots > Rhizosphere >...
CCGATGAGGAAGTAGCCGGCAAGACCTGCTCGGAAGTCCTCCATGGCGTAGGCGCTCTGGGCACGCAGGTCTGTCATGAGCGATGCACGGAACTGCAATGCACGCTGAAACCAAAATCCATGCCGAACTTCGATCTGAACGCGACGACGCGGGACGGAGATCGGAAATGGGTCAATATCTCGACTATTCCTTATCTGAACCGTAGAACCGAGAAAACCCTTGTTGTGCACCTCGCGCGCGACATCAGTGCGCAAAAGAATCGGGAAGAGGTCTTCCGGAAGATGGTCGCCATCTCACATGAAGTGGCAAGCCTCGAAGCCACTACGAACGGGGCTGCGCCGATCACTCCCTTGTCATCGCAAGAGCTTGAGATTCTTCGAATGTTTGCAGCGGGGAGCGATGCCCCGAAAATCGCGGAGGCACTGGGAATCAACCCGCAGACGTTACGCAATCATCTCCATCACATCAACAAAAAATTGCGGACCCACAACCGTCTGGAGGCGGTGACACATGCGGTGCATCGCCACCTCATCTGATGTCTGCAAGAATTGCAGGACTGAATGGTCTCATCTGTCTAATGATAATTCGCGGCAAAACGCACAATAGCGATGAAACCTGTCGCTCTCATTTCTTGTCCGAAGCGAGCAATGGGCCAGGTCTCACAATTACTGTCCCCTTCATTCCACCGATCTCGTGCACAACGCAAACGTAGTGATACGTTCCAGGTTTGTCGAAGGTATGATAGAAGGTCTGCCCTGGTTGCAGCAGGGCCGACCCAAAAGCAGTGGCCCCAGATGGGAAGCTCACGTCTATGCGGTTGATGGCTCTTCCGGGATCGTTAACGACGTTGTGGTAGTACGTCGAGGTATTCTTCCAAACTACCTGTTCTCCAGCATTAATCGTGATGGTAGCCGGGATGAATGACATCGGTCCCATATCCACTTGTCCGCCTATGGGTCCAACTGGAGGCGCCAAGGCCTTTCTGATATCAGCAAACCTGATCATTGGGGAACAATTGGGCATGATCGCATCCACGGTATCCACGACGTAGCTGGGCACGTGAGGATCTTCGACTTCCACCACACTTCCGAAATGTCCCGTAACGTGTACCAGCCGTCCTTCGTTCGCCGAGAAAAGGAAGGGCTGCGCCTCCAGTCGATACACCTTTTGTGAGTGGAACACCTTTAGCATCGTCTTGCCATCGTTCTCATTGGACAAACACCCGATCAGGCCCCCAAGGGACCTGAGGCTGAATGGCGGCGGTGCACTCGCGATTGAAGACATCTCGTTCATGCCGGGCATGTTCATCGCGGATTCTGGAACGGAGAGAGCGGCAGAGGATGGCTTCATATGATCCACCTCGTCCACATCAGATGCAGTCACACCGCTTATTTCCTGCGATCCGGCGGTTGGCATAGCCGGCCCTGTATGCATCAGGGCAGCATTCTCTTGACCTTTGACTTCAAGGATGGCCATGTCTCCTTTCTCCATTCGGGACATAGCATGATCCATTAGTGTGAATTGTCCGCGCATGCTGGCTTTGACCTCAAAAATCCCCGCGCCTCCGGGAGGGATGGTTGCGGTCTGGATTCCGGCAAGAGGCGGCGAAACCAGTGAACCGAGCTGATAATACTTCGAAAAAATCTCGCCCACCATGTGCTCGGACGCGGTGGCGTTCGGCCCTGCATTGCCGAAATAGATCCGGACCGTCTCCCCCTCATCGGCGTGCAGCGGATACTCCTTTGTGATTGCGTCGACAGCCCCATTGAAGACGTAGTATTGTGCATTCTCCGTCATGAGGTTTTCCGCGCTGAATTGCTGCAGGCCGGCTTTGCCTTTCAGAGCGGTCGTGTAGATCTCGCCTTGCATGAGGTAGTATTCGTGATCGACATGCGGCAAGCCGCTGGGCGGTTCGACGAGGATGAGGCCGTACATGCCATTGGCTATATGCTGCGCGATCATTGGACTGCCGCAGTGATAGAAGAACAGCCCCGGAATCGTCGCCTGAAACGTGAATGTCTTCGACTGGCCCGGTGGCACCTGCGTGAGAGCAGCCCCTCCGCCCGGTCCGATTGCCGCATGGAAGTCGAGTGAGTGGACCATGGTGCTGTCTTTGGGATTCACTAGCGTAACTTCGACTGTGTCCCCCTGCCGCACCCGTATAAACGGAGCGGGCACTTTGCCGTTGAAGGTCCAGTACCGATATGTCGTGCCACTTGCCGGATCCAATGCACCGACTAATTCCTTGGAAGTGAGCGTCACCTTCACGACGGCGGGCGCACGGTCGCCGACAGTGGGCGGAAGGTCGGATGGATCGCGGACAATGTCAGCAACCTTTATCGTTGGAGCCTTCTTATCTGCGTGCAAGGGATGGCTCTGAGCTAAAGCTGAGATAGCATTGGCGCCCATCAGCCATACAAAACCCAATAAGCTCACAACCAAGAGAAATATTGTCGATCTTAGATGATTGCTGGAACCCATAGCGTGCTTCTTTCCGGCTGAAACGCGTCTTCTGCTTTTTCACCCATCTCTATGGTTGGCCCTCGCGAGGTAGCATCTCAATGAAACGCACATACCATCGAGGAAACAGTTGTCATAGTTATGGGACGGAAGAAGGGGCTTAGTTCTTTGTGGTCGCTTCGCAAATCTATAGCCGCGAACAGGATTGTCCTTGGAGCACGCGGTGTTCTGAACAGCACGATCAGAGCGAAGGCTATCATTTGTCAGAACCGGGATTGCCTTCAAAGCGTGAATGCAACCCGGCCAGAATTGCTTCGAAGATGCTCGCTCCGGTTCGATTCGAGTGATCGTCGTCAGCAGAGGAACGGGTCTACAGCCGGCGCAGGATAGGTGGATGGCGGATCGCTGGCAGGGAAAGAATCCGCAATGGTGAAGGTACTTCACGATCGGGCGGCGCTGCGAGGGCGTCTCAGCTTTTTTGACAGCACGTCCTGAAGCATCGCCTTGTCCAGGGTTAGCTCGGCCACCAGATGCTTCAGCCGGCTGTTTTCCTCCTGGATCTGTTTAAACTGCCGCACCTGATCCGTCTCCAATCCCTTGTATTGCTTCTTCCACCGATAGAGCGTTTGCTCAGTGATCCCTACCTGACGGATCAACTGCGCCACCGGCACTCCGACTTCCGCCTGCTTCAGCACAGCCACGATCTGCTCCACAGAGAAGCGCTTCCTCTTCATGGCAAAATCCCCCTTTCTTAGGGCACTTGATTTTGCCGGATACTAACCTTGAATCTGTCTCAGAATTTGGGGAGCCCCTCAGGTCTGCGTATAACCAGAGCTAATAACACGAGTTTCAGAGTGCAGGAACAAATCCTTCTTTTCGCATGTGAAGCGATGAGGACCAATGCCGTGGTAGTGCGCTAGTACGCTTATCTTGCTGAACGGTACGGATCACCCATTGCTTAGCCTTGGTCATCGGTGCAGAAATAGAAGGTAGCACGGCGATAGTAGAGGAATTATGAAAGCGACCGAGATACTTGGACATGAACATCGAGTTATTCGGCAGGGCCGAGCAGTTGTGGTGTCTGCGCAGAAGCCCTGCGCAGCGGAACGAAAGTTCCAACGGACGTTCTTGAAACCATCGTTGACTTCTTTGAGAAGTACGGGGATCACTATTATCGGCAGGAAGAGGAGCTTCTCCTCTCCATGTTGCGCGAAAAGGGGGCTCCGTTCGGAAGGGGTTCAATTGCTCTCATCAACTACGAGAATCACAAGCGCAGGACGCTTGTAGATCAGCTATCAGGACCGACCAGAGGCGTGCTGATCGAAACCCTGGATGCATTAGCGGAGTTCTTTCAGAGCCACATTTGGAAGCAAGACTAATTGCTTTTGCCGATGGCGGAGAGGGTGCTTTCCGAAGAGGACAAAGCCTCGCTGGCGGATTGGTTGCACATGATCGATAAGATGAAAGGCGCTGAAGCGCAGAAATCGGTGGAGAGATTCAATGCGGCACTTCATCACTGCATGGATACAATTGCGCAACGAAAACAGGCCCATGCTGCGTGAGTCTACAGAATTATTCCGGGGCCCGCTGATGATTGCATCACGATGCGGTTCTAGCGCCTGATGTTCACGAAATTGCCTGCGATAGCGCGACGAGGAGAAGGTAAATGTCTATGACAGACTCTGCTGTCTTTCGTAATGTGAACAGAAAAGAAAGTGCGAGCGTAGCCGTTGCCACTAATGTTATTGGCACGCCCAGGGACGGTGTAGTCCTGGATGTTACTTTGAAAACCATCGCTAAAGAGCTCCGCCATGAGGCTGTTGGTCCCGTCAGGGCGAATGCTCCGTAGCAATAGACAATGCTGCGCCGGCCATCCTCCACCTTGCTGATTTTGTCACCCAAGGCGAAGCCCGCGGGGTCTCGCAGAGATGCTAGACGAAGCTCTCAATCGAAACGGCGAACGTGATGGAGGTTGTCGTGCAGGCATCTCTCAAGACTTTGTAACCGTTTTGCGTGAGTGAACTCTCTTAGATGGAGATTGAAATTGTTCCTAAGTTGCAATGTGAGCTGGAATGGATACGACTACCTCACCCATCGTGAGCCGCGCAGAATTTGAAAACTGGAGCGATGAGGATATTGTCGAGCGTGTGTTTACTGGCGAACCGGCGCACCTGGTGATCATTGCCAGAAGCGGAACAGTGCATCAGACAACGAAGAAACTTAAAGTGGAACTTCAATGCGCCAGATCGGTGTTCCGCGATTAGTTCTACGGCTTAGTCGGCCCGGAAGTCCACCGCGCATCTGCGTCTCAAGCAGCACGCTGTAATCGATCGTAGCAGCGGCGTTCCGCAGGCTTCCTGGTCAACAAAGGGACGTAGAGTTCGACGGGCCAGGCATAAACAGAGCCTATTTACTGAAGCGAGGAGCAAAACAATGAAAAAGATAGGGAGTGCAATTCTTGCGTTGTCGTTCACCTTCGTGTTCGGAGCGATGGTCTCCGCACAGGCGCCCACAGATCCGCAAATTGTAGGCATTGTGCAGACGGCTAACCGGATCGATATTGACCAGGCACGACTCGTGCTAAAAAAATCCACGAACCCCCAGGTGAAGGAATTCGCGAATCAGATGATCTCAGACCATACAAGTCTTGAAAAGTCGGTTAGCGATCTGGCAAATAAACTGGGCGCGAAAGAGGAAACCAGTCACACCGCTAAGCAACTGAAACAACAGGCGGCTGACGAAAGCAAGAAGCTCAATACCCTGAAAGGAAAGGATTTTGACCGCGAATACGCATCACATGAAGTCGCCTTTCATCAAGCGGTAATCGATGCTGCGACCAACACGCTTATCCCGAATGCCAAGAATGCTGAACTCAAGTCGGCGCTCCAGGGCGCAGCTCCACTGTTGCAAGGCCATCTGCAACACGCGCAGCAGTTGCAGCAGTCGCTGCAGGGCGCCGGCAGCAGCAGCCATTAATGCGAACCCTACCCTCAGCTAGGATCGCAATGCGGCAGGCGAGTCCGCCAGTAATGGACGTTTCGCCTGCAGCTTTGTTGCTCTGCGGCACTTGTTTGGCTGCTGCCTGCGTGTTAGCCCTCCCCTTTCACCTTGCGGCGCAAACGCCGCCTCAACCTTCGCAGCAAATCATCATCATCAAGCAAATGCACTTCGAACCGAGTACGCTGAAGGTGAAAGCAGGAGATAGAGTCGAATGGAAGAACGAGGACATCTTCAGTCACACCGCCACAGCGAATGACGGCAGCTTCGATTCCGGTTTGATTGCCCCCGGCGGCTCATGGCAGACCACCATCAGCAAGAACGGAACTATTGCATATCATTGCCGGCCTCATCCCAATATGGCTGCAGAACTCGTGGTCGCACAGCCCGGAGGACGAACACAGCATAAGGTCGGCGGCGTGTCCGGCGAAGAAGGGCGAATAAGCTTGGCCTGGTCGCCGCCGAAGCGACCTGAAGAGATCCATCCCATCCTGGTCAACTTCACGGCTGCTCTGCTGCCCCTGGCGCTTCTGAGTGATTTGCTGGGTCGGATCTTTCGCCGGCAAGGATTGCACACGAGTGGGTTATGGATGATGGTTTACGAAGGAGCGATCACTCCGCTGACAGCTATTGCCGGATGGTGGTGGAGAAGCAGCGAGGCGGATCAATTGCCTGCGAAGCTCATCATGTTACATCAATGGCTCGGAACGGCGGCGGCTCTGTTGTTCATTGTCTTCGCGGCATGGCGCTGGAGATTCCATCGCCGAGCCCTACCGCCTAGCTGGACATATTTGGTGTTTGTTTTTGTCGCAATGTTGGGCCTCATTTATCAAGGTAGCCTGGGGGGCGCAATGGTTTTTGGACAATGATCCCTGCCATGCGTCTTGAGGCGCGCCAACCAAAGAGTAGCTGCTTGGAGGGCGCAGTCGTGCCGTTTTCCAAGTTGAGTACCCGTGGAGTGAAACGTCGTCAGCGGAACTAAATGGCATTGGCCGATCTTTCCGCGAAATAGGCACTTCTCCGAAGGAAAATGAAGCAGAATCTCTATTTAACGCAGCTCGCTTAGATAATGCACGAATGCCCGGCGATCAGCCAACGAAACCATGATCGCAATCATCTACTTACCCTGGGCAACTTCCCATGAGTTTTCTCTCTCCAGGTCTCGATACCCTTAAATTTGTTCGCGCGATAGGGAGCGATTATCAATGAAGGGTCGATGATGGAAGAAATGTCGGGAGCGACTCAATCAATTTGGATGCACGGGATTCGTCTTCCTCGCAGGTCAGCCCTAAGCGGAGTAGAAAAGGCCGACGTATGCGTTGTGGGAACTGGAATAGCAGGGCTAACGACCGCCTACCTGCTTGCTCTTGCTGGCCGAAAGGTGATTGTCATGGACGTAGACATCGGCTGCGGAGAAACAAGCCGCACGACAGCTCACCTGGTAAATGCGCTCGCCGATCGGTATTTCGACCTTGAGCGCCTCCACGGTGAACAGGGCGCTCGCTTGGCAGCTCAAAGTCATACAAGAGCCGCCTTGCAGACAAGTCCTCTTTCTTAATCGACGGCACGATTCTCTCGATCGGCGGCCGGAGAGGAAAACCGGAAGGTGAACAGCTAACCATAGGGCTTGATCTGGGCGATCGGTCGAGCTTTTACTGTGTACTCAACGAAGCTGGCGAGGTGATCTTGGAAGCGAAGGTCGCAAGCAACCCTGCAGCCATGCGGAAGACGTTTGAAAAGATGCCATCGAGTCGAATTGCTCTGGAGACGGGCACGCATTCACCATGGCTGAGTCGACTGCTCACGGAATTAGGACACGAAGCGATCGTGGCGCATGCGCGTAATGTGCGGTTGATCGGTGAAAGTCGGCGAAAGGACGATCGCCTGGATGCACAGGCGCTTGCCAGACTAGCCAGAATCGATCCAAAGTTGCTTTCGCCGATCCAGCATCGCAGCGCACAAGCACAGGCTGACTTGTCGGTTATCCGAGCTCGATATGCACTGGTGCGTGCGCGGACGGCGCTGGTCTGTGCGGCGCGAGGACTGACGAAGTCTTTTGGAGATTGGATCCGCGGTCGCAGCCCGAAGGGCTTCAGCCTGGCCACGAGTGAAGCGCTGAGCCCATCGCTGCAGGTCGCACTCGCACCCTTATTGAGTGCTTTTGAAGCGATCACCGCCCGCATTCGAGACTACGATGCTCAGATCGAGAAGCTAGCCGAAGAGAGCTATCCGGAAACGGCGCTGCTCAAACAGGTGAAGGGCGTGGGCACACTGATCGCGTTGACATATGTGTTGACACTGGAAGATCCAAGGCGATTTCGAAAGAGCCGGGATGCTGGCTGTTTCGTTGGGCTGCAGCCGGGGAGAAGGAACTCCGGGCAGAGTGAACCACAGATGCATATCACCAGAGAGGGAGACTCTTATCTACGCATGGTTCTGGTACAAGGGGCCCAACACATCATCGGGGCCTTTCGGCGAAGATTCCGATCTGCGCCGATGGGGACTGAAACTGGCCGAGCGTGGTGGCAAGAGAGGAAAGAGACGGGCCATCATCGCTGTTGCGCGCAAGCTTGCAGTTTTACTCCACCATCTCTGGATCAGTTGCGAAGCATACGAGCCCCTTCACAACACACGAAAGCGAAGACTCGCAGCAGCATAGCTCTGCACAAGCTTGAACGCACCACACGAAATGTCGAGTTCCGGCGACTGCGCGGCCTTGCCCCCACTCCATCAACGATGGCGTGAGAGGTCGCCTTCAGAAGGCAGCGCCGACTGTAACGAGGACCCCAATATGCACCGAGCACATGAGGCGCTCACCAGAGTGCGGATGGAAGGGTGACGACAGGTTAAGCTCGATTGGCGCTGGCGAAAGCAAGAACGGGAAGGGAGAATGTCATGTTTTCCTTCGCCCGGAGTGTGCCTTGTTACGGCTGGCTGCGGAGGCCGTCAAGGCTCAAGATGAACTCGCTGCGCTCGGCCTTGACGCCGCCGCAGCCAGCCAAACGATCACCCGCCATCCGGGCAAAGGAAAACATCATATAGGAACTTACCAAACCTCAAATAACTTGACAGCGACCGGCCTTCTCATGGAAGGCCAACGCGCTCATTCACCGGGAATTGCGTACACAGGAGGGATAGATATCGGGAAACGGACATCGCACCACGTTTTTCCCAACGGCCGTTCGTTGCCGAATCGCTGGACACCGGCTGGCCGCCGTTCCTTCTCCGACCGATAGGTGCATTAGGCGAGCCGACAACAGTTACGGCCTGCAGCCTTCGCGGAGTATAGAGCGCGATCTGCATCGCATAGCAACTCCTCAACCGTTTGCAGGTCACGGCCACGACTCGCAATCACCCCGACACTGACCGTAACGGACATTGGACCTCGCGAAGTGATGATTGGCGAACGACAAACTGCATTTCGAACCTCTTCTGCCCGCTGCATGGACATCTTCGTTTCACAGTTATTCAGAACCAGCAGAAACTCCTCGCCACCGTATCGTCCTACGAAGTCGTAGGAACGGACTGAACCAAGCAGACGTCTTGCGACTTCGCGGAGTACTTCATCGCCGACCAAATGTCCGTGCGTGTCATTCACGAGTTTGAAATGATCCAGATCGCCAAGCACCGCGATCGTGCAACCGTTCTCGCTCTTGGTGCGCGTCAATTCGCGGGCGAGCAATTCCACGATGGTTCCGCGATTGAGCAACGAGGTCAGCGCGTCGTGCGTGGCTTTGTAACGCATCTCCTCTCGCGCTTCTAACAGGTTGTCCTCCAGTTGCAGTATCCGCAAACCGGTGTGCAAACGGGCCTTTAACTCTTCGGGATCGAAAGGCTTGATCAAATAGTCGTCAGCCCCAGACGCGAGACCCGTTACTACGTCCTGCTTGGAGTTCTTTGAAGTGAGAAGGACAAGATGAACGTGACGTTGACCACGTTGATTGCGAACTTCGCGGCATACCGCCGGTCCATCGAACTCGGGCATCATCCAGTCGAGCAGGGCAAGGCGTGGACCCTCTGACCGGCATAGCTCCTCGACTGCCTCTCGGCCATTCCTGACGGCGGTCACCTGGTATCCGGCGCGTTGCAGGGTCTTCTCAAGCATCCTGAGAGAGACAGGTTCGTCGTCTGCGATCAGGATTCGCATGCTTACGTTCCCACCGTGAATGCGTCTATGGCCGTCAAGAACGCCGCAATCTCTGAATCAAGTGGGACAAGCCTGTTCTTGATTAAGGATATATCCCCGATCTGCGCAGCTTGCTCAACATCTTTGATGAGGGCCGTTCCCCTTCTAAGCGACAAATTCGCCGACATTCCCTTCAGGGTGTGGGCCACTCTAGCCGCCTGGGCGAGATCTCCGAGATAGATTGCCTGGTGCAAGGTGTTCAGAAGCCCGGGAAGTTCGTCCCGGAACATGACCAATAGCTCAGTCAGCAATTCGCGATCGTTTTCGACACGAGCCAAAAGCTCTGGCAAATCCATGAACTCTTCGATCAGAGAGTCATTCGGCACGAATCTGTTCTCTTCGCCCATCACTTCAATCCAGAGCGACTTCTTTGTTCAATGCCGGCATGTATTGACGCAACACTGCGTCCAACTGCTCGGGACGAATCGGTTTTGCGAGGTAACCATCCATTCCAGCCGCCTCGCAACGCTCCTGATCTCCCTTAACCGCATGCGCCGTGAGCGCCACAATGGGCTGGTGCATTCCCGTCACTTCTTCCTGCTTTCGAATTATCCTGGTAGCCTCGAGCCCGTCCACATGCGGCATCTGCACATCCATGAGCACCAGGTCAAAGGAAGTCTTTTCCAGATGAGCAATTGCTTCCTGGCCATTGTTGGCTATCGTGACTCGGTGTCCACGCTTCTGGAGGAGGCGGGTAGCTAAGCGCTGGTTCACGTTATTATCCTCCGCGAGAAGGACGTTCAGGACGTGGGTGTGAGCGATGCGGCGATCCTTGGCGAGTACCGGATTCCTAGATTCGCCTTGCTCTTTTCGTCTGTCTAGAGAGCGTGCGATAGCATCGCGAAGCTCGCCCTGGCGTACGGGTTTAGTCAAGTATGCAGACAATCCCAGTTCGTGACAACGCGACAGATCTCCGCGATGTGCTCCTGAGCTCATCATGATCACACGGGTGGCCGCAATCTCGGATGTTCTACGGATCTGCTCGACTAGGCTGAACCCATCCATGTTTGGCATCTGCTTGTCCGTAACGATCAGCCGATATGGATCGTCGCACTCTAGAGCTGAAGATATTTCTCGAAGAGCAACCTCTCCGCTCTCAACGCAATCAACCCGCATCTCCCATCGCGTCAGCATCCTGTCGAGAATAAACCGATTCGTCAAGTTATCGTCGACAATCAGCACGCGTGTGTTGTTCAGGACTTCATAGGGCAACGCCGAAGGTGGATAAAGAATGGGGGCGGCTCCGATGCCCACGCAAACCGTGAAGTGAAAGTCACTCCCTTTGCCCGGCTCGCTCTCCACCCAAACCTTTCCACCCATCAAAGCTGCAAGCCGGGAGGTAATTGTCAGGCCCAATCCTGTCCCGCCGAATTCGCGCGTTGTGGATGCGTCAGCTTGCGTGAAGGAATCGAAGATGGAATTCAGCTTGTCCCGTGGGATTCCGATTCCAGTGTCGGAGACTGTGAAGTGCAGGACAGCGCCTTCTCCCCGATGTGGCTCTGTTTCGACTTTAACCGCTACTTGACCCTGCATTGTGAACTTGATCGCATTGCCAACAAGGTTGATGATCATCTGGCTTAACCGCGTCGAGTCGCCCTGAACTATGAACGGTACATCATGTCCAATGTCGCAGAGCAGTTCCAACCCCCTGGCTTCGGCGAGATGCACCAACGTCTTCATTGTCGTCTCAACGCACTCTCTCAGATCGAAGTCCGTCGCCTCAATGTCAATTCTGCCGGCCTCAATCTTCGAGAAATCGAGGATGTCGTTGATTACATTGAGCAGAGTGCCAGCCGATAGCTGTACCGTTTCGAGATATTCGCGTTGCTCGTCGGACAATTCGGTATCGAGCGCCAATTCCGTCATGCCGATCACTCCATTGAGTGGAGTGCGGATTTCGTGGCTCATGTTAGCCAGGAACTCGCTCTTAGTTCGGTTAGCAGCATCGGCCTGAATTCGCGCCTTGATCAATTCGGCTTCCATCTGCTTTCGCGCCGTGACGTTGCGTCCGATTCCTATGATGCCCGCAATACTTCCACTCCTGTCGCGAAAAGGCACTTTGGTCGTCAGAATCCAGACCTCGTTCCCTTCGTGATCGTGCATCTGTTCGGCCTGACTCACCAGAGGCAATCCAGTGCGAATGATCTCCTGTTCATCATTGAAAAATGCAGTAGCGGTCTCGTTCGGAAAGAAGGAAAAGTCGGATGCACCTATCAGGTCGGCCTCGGGATTACCGGTAAGAAACTTCCTCTGTGCCGGATTAGCGAGAAGAAAACGCCCTTCTGTGTCCTTCACATAAATTAGGTCTGGCAGCCCGTCAATCACCGCGCGCAGAATCAGTTGCCCTGAGTCGGATGCGCCGTTATGGCGTGTTTCTGCCAGGTCTTCCCGCGCCCCGTTGCCGTCAAACTGCATGAGTGTAACTCTCCCATTGCTCGTTGATACAGAACTCTAGATAAGGTCAGCCCTGCATCTTGCTGAACCGAAAGGTATCTTGCGCAACTTTAATATCTGCAAGATTTTACTTCGGGATTGGAGTACAGGAAAGGCATATCTGCACATTGCATCAGACGAGTTAGGCTCGAAGGTAATGAACTGAAATGTCAGGCGGGAGCTCCGCCCCAAGCCTGTCAATCGAAACAAGCCCAAAGCGTCGACGGTGTGCCAAAAGTAATGGTCAGGGAGATCGCGATGTGATTCTGGGCACATCGTGCCGATGATTGACCCTCTAATCACAGATCCATCCATGTGCAAATCAGGCCGAATATCTGGTTTCAAGTTGCGCGTTCGATTCAGGCTGTTCCAGTGCTTGCCGCTGACAAGTTGGACTGAGCGAAAAGCTTCTTGGCGATGGAGTCGCTATCTTCGGGTTTGCAGAACCAATACCCTTGCAGTTGGTCACAAGAATGTTCCTTCAAAAAGCTCAGTTGAGCTTCCGTTTCGACGCCTTCAGCGATGACTGTGATCTTCAGGCTCTTGCTCATGCTGATGATGGCCTTCGTGATCACCGCGACATCATGGTCGGCTGGAAGATTCTCGATGAAAGAGCGATCTATCTTTAACTTGCCAACGCGGAATCTTTTCAGATAGCTGAGACTCGAATACCCGGTGCCGAAATCATCGAGAGCAATATTGATCCCATCTGCTTGCAAATCATGCAGGCATTCGTGTACCCCCTCGCCATCTCCGAAGAGAATTGTTTCGGTTAGCTCAAGCTCCAGCAGGTTCGGAGATACTCCCGATTCGAATAGACATCTTCTAACGGTTGAGGCGAACTGTTTCGATCGGAATTGCATTGCTGAAACATTCACTGCTACAGGCACGACGGCCAGACCCTGAGCCTGCCACGATCGGATCTGGGTGCACGCAGATCTCAGAACCCATTCCCCAATGGGAAGAATGAGGCCATTCCTTTCGGCAACCGGTATGAATTTGTTTGGCGGTACGAGCCCGAGATCTGGATGCTTCCAGCGCAACAGAGCCTCTAGCCCCACAATCCGGCCCGTCTTAATATCCATCTGCGGCTGATAAACAAGGAAGAACTGATTCCGTTCCAAAGCGTTGCGCATTTCGCTTTCTAGAGCGAGGGCTTCGAGTGCTTTTCCGTTCAGTTCCGCAGAGAAGAAGTTCGTCGTATTTCGCCCCGCTTCCTTGCCCGAGTACATTGCCGATTCGGCATTTTTTATCAAAGCACCTGAATTTGTGCCATGATCTGGATAAACAGCCACTCCAATGGTTGCAGTAGGCGTTATCTGCTGCCCTTCAACGTCACATGGCTGTTCGATGACACATTTAATCCTGCGAGCCGCGCTACTCGCTTCGGGCAAATCTTTGATGCCATTCAGGATAATGACAAATCCATCACCCTCAGTTCTGGCGACCGTGTCTGGCTCTCGGACACTCGCCCGAAGGCGATCGGCGACCTGCTTCAACACGGCATCCCCTGCGGCATGACCGATGCTGTCATTGACTGTTTTGAAATGATCTAGATCGATGTGGAGAAGTGCAACCATCTCGGTCCGTCGCCGAGCGGCCGCCAAGGCATTGTCAAGTCGATCCCTCAGTAAAGTGCGATTAGGCAATCCAGTCAGAGCATCAAAATAGGCGAGCAGCTGAATCTGTTGTTCAGCAGCTTTGCGTTCAGTGATTTCCCGAAAGTACCAAATCCTTCCCCAGTTCTTACCGGTGGCGTCGATCAGGGGCGCGGAATAGCGATCGAAGCTGCGGCCGTTCTTCAGCCGAATCTCATCTCGGCTTCTTTCTTGCGGACTCCTGTTCAGAGCGTTGATCTTTTGGATAAACGTAACCGGTTCCTCAGCCTGTTGCATGACAAATTCCCGGACCGGCAGATCATTTCCGGCGAGCAGCAGGCTTTCCGGAATTCCAAACTGAATTCCAAACTGCCTATTTGCAAGCAGGATTCGAGCCTGGTCATCGACTGCAAGCATTCCGTCGAGAGTGGTCTCAGACTGCGCTTCGAGGAGAGTGGTTTTTAGCTGCAACGCCGTTTTTGCGCGCTGTTGTTCGCCGATGTCTTCGACCATTCCCTCTATATATATTGGTCTGCCCTCTGGATCTCGGGCGGCCCGAAGATTCATGCGAATGCGGGTCTGACTGCCATCCCTTCGGTAGACATCGGCCTCGGCGCCTCGGATCTCGTCAGACTCGAGTTCTTTGAGATGCTCGGCAATCGAGATCGGTTCGACGAATAGCTGCCTTCGTACATCGGAGACTTCGGCGAGCATCTGCTCGGGAGTGTCAAATCCATGGATTGTTGCGAGCGCTTGGTTTACTGCCAAAGGTCGCCCATAAAGATCAGATTGGAAAATTCCTAATACGGCGTTATCGAAGATTGACTGATAGTTCCGTTCCGCTCTTCGCGCATCCTCCTCGGCGCGGTTACGTTCGGTGATGTCATAAACGGCAACCAACTCAGCGTCGTGTCCTTCAAACTCAAGTGTATGAGACACGATCTCGACGTCGAGTATCCTGTTATCCCGCGTGCGATGTTGCCATTCGCCGGCGCGGTGCAGTCCGGTAAACGAAGGATCATGGGCACTCAACAGGAGTGGCACTCCCGACACTGGCCGTATATCGGCGATCGTCATGTTGAGGAACTCGTCAACCGTGAAGCCATATTGATGGATAGCCGCCTTATTTACTGCTAGGAAGCGCAAGGTTTTCCGATCGAACACCCACATAGGGATCGGATTGTTGTCGAACAAGAGGCGATATTGCGCAGCCGATTCGAGTATTGCGCGCTCAGCTCGCTTTCGGTCACGAATGTCGCGTATGATTGCCGCGGCTCCTACCTGCTCCCCATCTCGGCTTCGAACGGCAGAAACCGACAGTGCCACCTCGATGTCTTGTGCATCTTTGCGTCTGCGCACGGTCTCGACGTCGACAACTGTACCGCTTCTTACACGCTCCAGGATGCTTCGGAATTCATCAGGGCGATCAGGGGATGCGATGATGCCGATCGATCGCCCGATTACCTCTCCAGCCGTATATCCGAAGAGCTGTTCCGCACCGCGATTCCATGATTCAATGATCCCCTCTGAAGTCAGCGCGATGACTGCGTAGGTGGTGCAACGAACTATAGCGGCGAGCTGACTCTCCCTGTATTCGGCTTCACGTCTTTCTGTGATGTCTATCATCGTGCCGCGAATAGAGCGCTGGACTGTGCTGCCGAGTTGCGGGACATTCACCGCAGAGTGCCGCACCCAAACCTCAGAAGCATCTCTTCGGTGCAAACGCTGCTCCAGGTTTGTGAAAGACCCTTCGGATCGAAGAAGCGATGTTTGGAATGCCCGCTCGACGGCGCTCGGAAACAAACGATCGATTGATCCGCCAATAAGCTCTTCTCGCTTCGTGTAACCAAATATGCGACAAAATGAGAGATTGCAGTCAAGGAAGCGTCCATCTTCTGAAATAAGATAAGCACCTGTTGGACTGCATTCAAATAGTAAACGGTATCGATCTTCAATTGATGAGGCGAGGGAGTTGGTTCGCTCGCGCTCTCCGAACCTTCTAAATGTAGCGAAGCCGCCAATTGCTGAAGAAAACAGGATTGCGATGCCGTGATATGCCCAAGCCCGGAGCGAAGGAAGAAGTACCATCCTGGCGATTTCAAAAATGAAGACCAGCGAGACTGCAATCAGTGCCGTCGGGACTGCACGAGCCACTACCGCGGTTCGCGCTGGTGGCATTTTGTCATGCGTCGTCAAAGCCGGCACCATGGGCACCTCGATCTGTGCTGCTTCGCCCAATTCAACCTTCAAGTGCGGAGCCTCAAATCGGCGCTCCAAGGACGAACCTGCCAATACGAATTTGACCACGTGTTGGGATTTCCAGAAATCGCACAGAAGTGACAAAACTGATGTGACTCAAATCACAGCACTCTGATGAGTGCTCTCATGTTCCGAATTGAGCAGGTGCGCGGGAATGGCTTAGGCTACGCCGTCGGCTGGATATCCCAGCCTTGCTCAGGGGCCCCGAAATCCCACATCCACAGCTCTGAACGACAGAGCTACGCTGGCAATGGTAACTTCTGGCTCGAATAAGAACGAAGGTGGGATGTACTCTGCGTCTCGACCTTGCCGACAATCAGATGGAGTTCAAGCGGGACATGACTGTGTTTTGCCAGAGCCCTTGGGGCGCCATATGAAAACGTTCGGGGGAAGCCAGAGGTGTGTGTATGTTTTACTACCGATCATCGCTGGGCTTGCCTTTTTACCAACCGCTTACGGTCTCGATCCGCATCGCGCAATTTCACAGTACGTGCAAACCTCGTGGACGAGCGAATCGGGGCTGCCGCAAAACTCTGTCCACTCGATCGCGCAAACCAGCAATGGATTTCTTTGGTTCGGCACCGAAGAGGGGCTGGTGCGTTTCGACGGAACGGCATTTGAAGTCTACAATCGCCGTCTAGTCAGGGGTCTTCCTTCCGATTACATTGGAGCTTTGCTGGCCGATCATGACGGTAGCCTTTGGATTGGGACCGACAGCGGGCTTACGCACTACACCGGTTTTGCTACTTCTGGGACGGCCACTGGAGGACTCGGGCACGAAGGTACCTTCATTAGTTTTGCAGCCCGGGATGGTCTCGCCGGCGACATTGTCACTTCACTGGCTCAAACTGCTGACGGCGCACTTTGGGTGGGAACCAATCGCGGACTGAATCGGATCAAGAACGGCAAAATCGAGGCCTGGAAGAAGAAGGACGGTCTGGCAGACGACGAGGTTCAGGCCCTCGCGACCGACCTCAAGGGTGTTCTTTGGATCGGGACCACGAGGGGTCTTTCGCAATTTGATGGGGCACACTTTAGAAACTGGACGGCGAGCGACGGTTTTCCTGCTGGAAGCATTTCGGCCATCGCATTGGATTCAGACGGCTCAATCTGGGCGGCACCACGGAGCTATGGATTGGTGCAAATACGTGACGGTCGGGTATTCGAAACTCTGCAGCTGAAGGGGCGTTTAAGGCAGGTCAATGCGCTGCTCCACGACGGTGATGGGGCGTTGTGGATGGCCTTTGACAGGCACGGTTTGGGGAGGATCGTCCAAAACAGATTAACTCTCTACGACGCAGCTCATGGCCTCCCCAGTAATCGAAGTACACGCGCTCTCTTTGCGGATCGTGAAGGCAACATCTGGGCTGGGCTCCTCGATGCGGGGGTAGTTCAGTTTCGGGATGGCAAGTTCGCTACATTCGGCAAACCTGAAGGTCTAGCAGGTAATTACATCGGAAACATCCTTCAGGACCATGACGGGAGCATGTGGATCGGTAGCGATAGCAATGGCCTGAACCATCTTCTCGCTAATGGAAGGGTGGAGATATGGGATCATCTCAAAGGCATTCCCGACCAAGCCATATTTTCAATTGCGCAGAGCCGAAATGGCACTCTCTGGACAGGTTTTAGAAACGGATTTCTGGCACGAATTCGAAACGGAAATGTCACCACGTTCGATGACCCGCAGGCGCCGGAAACATCGCTAAATGCGCTGATGGAAGATCGCACCGGCAACCTATGGGTTGGATTCTATGGCAAGGGCGTGGCTCGCTTTGACGGCCGCAAATTTCACCATGTCACGACCAATGGGCGTATTTCAGAGATTGTTCAGTCTATTGATGGAACCATTTGGGCCGCGTCGGATGGAGATGGGGTCGAACGCATCGACCAGGACCACGTCACATATCTGACAGCCGCAAATGGATTGCCAAACAATCACGTGATGTGCATCTTTGCAGACCGGGATGGGGATCTCTGGGTTGGCACAGCCAGCGGTGGTCTCAGCAGAATTCATTCTGGCAAGATCACGACCTGGACTCCCGAGCAGGGGCTTCACGAAGCAACAGTGGGCTCGATTGTTGAAGACGATCTTGGGTACCTTTGGCTAGCCGGGGACTCCGGAATCTACCGAATATCGAAACAGGAGCTTGAAACAGTAACTGCAGGCACGATCCATCCGCAGGCCTTTGGAACCGCTGACGGATTGCGTTCGCGGGAAACCGTTTATGGAGGCATGCCTTCGACTTGGAAAGACCGCAGTGGAAAGCTTTGGTTCTCCACGATCCGCGGCGCAGCAGTGATTGATCCAGCAGCGATCCACATCAATGCCGCAGCACCACCAGTGTGGATAGAGGGTGTGAAGCTCAACTCAAAATCGATCTTTGTGAAAGAAGGGATGCTGCTTGGTCGGGGGCCTGCAAACCTTGAGTTCTCTTTCTCAGCACCCACGTTTGTTGCTCCGCAAATGGAGTCATTTCAATATCAACTGATCGGGTTTGACAAAGGGTGGATACCCGCAGGTGCAAGGCGCAGTGCGTGGTATACGAATCTTCCTCCTGGGCAATACACGTTCTCTGTCCGTGCGCGCAACAGTGATGGAGTATGGAATGAAACTGGCGCAACTTTCAGCTTCGTACTTTTGCCGCCGATTTCGCAGACGCCGTTAGCGTTCTTTCTATATGCCCTTCTCGTCGCGATAGTTGTGTGGCTGGTGATCCGGATCCGTACGGAGTCTCTTGTCCGTAGGCAACAGGAACTGAAGCGGCTCGTAGCTGAGAAGACTGCACAGCTTCAAGCCGAGAAGTCCGCTCTGGATGCCGCGCGAGAGGAACTCCACACTCGCGCCACCTACGACTCTCTAACAGGGCTTTTGAATCGTCCGACGATTCTTGAACGCTTGAAACACGAAATTGAACGGGCCCTTCGAGACCAAGTGTCTATTGGAGTTGCCATCCTCGACCTCGATCACTTCAAGCTCGTAAATGATACGTATGGGCACCTTTGTGGGGATGTGGTTATCGGGGAAAGCGCTGAACGAATCCGCCATGCCATACGTTCATACGACATGGCTGGCCGGTTTGGGGGAGAAGAATTCCTGATTGTGATGCCAGGTTGGAGTTCGGACTCGGCGCGTGACCGGATGAATGATCTGCTTGAAGCGATACGGAAGCAGCCGTTCCGATACGAGGAGGAGGAGCTAAACATCACCTGCAGCATTGGTGTAACTACATTCCAACCAGAAGCTGATCTTCCAGATGTTCTGCGAATCCTGAAAGCTGCTGACGACGCCCTATACGTGTCGAAGGAGTCCGGCCGTGACCGCTTAACTATTTACGAAGCTTGCACCGTGATCGGTTAAGGTTCATTTAGAGATCAATAAACCGGATAGCACGTGCTTGAACTTGAGAGCGACTACTGCTCGGGCTATGATTGCAGATCAGGTTAGGTTTTGTTTTCGGAGAACTGTACCTCAAACTCAATTCACCATCACCCGTCGGTCTGCCTATTGGCCCCGGAAGGGGTATTCCGGCAGGAATGCGAATAAGCGCTATTGGCCTTGAGTTGACCACTCAAAAGGAATCATGAGAGCCTTCTTTGATTAGCCCAAATCCCCAGATCTCGGGATTTTTTGCTGTCCACTGGTGACTTCAGGGCAACTCGCTCATTGAGAGCGGGTTGAGGAGATCAGGATAGGTACTGATAGACGGGCATGTGTTCATGCAAATCGCTGCTCCGAGCGCGTCAGGAAAAACTGGCGACATGCCGATTTATCGTTCCCAATGCGTTGTTGTGGTCTAGCGAATGACTGAGGTCGATTGGCCAGGTGGATGGAATTGCAGATCAGTGGTATATCTCGCGACCCAGCCGGCGACCGAACTCGCTACCAAACTCAAGGCTAATCATCTGTGCACGATTGCTGCGCCCACAGTAGATGTTCGTAGTATTTGGGAGTTCAACCGGCAATAGAGAGACCGACGGTACGATTCGCAACACGATCCGTCGGCCACATGCGAAAATAAGAAACGTGCCTTGGATAGCACTCTTATGAAGGGTTTGATGCTCGTTTGCAGCTTGAGGAGCGACAAAAGATCACAATGGGCCGCATAATCAAGCAGCCCAACGCATATCTCGCAGTTCTATATTAAGGTCGAGAAATCTGTTGGATGTTGGTAAGAGAACGTCGGCATCGGAGATCTCGCGCACAAACCGAAGCAGAGGCTCGCGAGCGGTTTATGATCAAATTGGAGTCGGCATCTCGAAAAATCGACAGTATATGGCCCGTTTTACCGCAATCTGCGTGGTCTGAGACTTGCGCTACACTGCAGCTCTGGATGCAGATGGTTGGCAAAGTCCGACTGGCACTGACCCCGCATATCAACCACACATGGAATGTCACCTTGTACCCGACGATCCGGGGACTCACCACCGTCCCGATGCCCTATGGCTCGATGTTGTTGCAGATCGACTTTGATTTTATTGACCATTTGCTGATCATTGAAACAAGTGGAGGAGATCGCAAAACAATTCCATTGAAGGCGATGACGGTAGCCAACTTTTATGAGCATTTCATATCCGCCTTGCGAGGCGTGAGTTGCGTCATCGAGATATGGACGAAACCAGTCGAAATCGCGGAGTCGATACCCTTCGAGAATGATTCCGTGCACCAGAGCTATGATCCAGAATATGTAAGTCGATTCTGGCACATCCTGCTGCAGACGACGCGTGTGTTCATGATGTTTCGCTCCAGGTTCCGAGGCAAGGCGAGCCCCATCCATCTCTTTTGGGGAGCGCTTGACCTGGCATGCACCCGCTTCTCCGGCCGAACTGCGCCAGAACATCCCAGCATGCCCGGCCTCCCTGACCGCGTGACGCGCGACGCCTATTCGCATGAAGTCAGCAGCTGTGGGTTCTGGCCAGGATCGAAGGGAATTGATCCAATCTTTTACAGCTATGCCTATCCAGAACCGCCCGGCTATCGGCAGTATCCGATCGCTCCCGAAGGAGCCCACTTTGATACGAATCTAGGCGAGTTCGTCTTCCCGTACGAGAGCATGCGCAGCATGCCTGATCCCGATGCTGCGCTACTCGAATTTCTTCAGACTACCTATGAGGCAGCAGCTAACTGTGCGCAGTGGGATCGGGCTGCGCTTGAGTACCCAACCTAGCTAGGAGCGTCAGAGTGTAGTTCTGAAAGGAACAGTACTGCCGACGCCGTCGACTGTCACCTTTAACTTTAGGCAGAGTGCTCACTGACCTTTCCTTTGCACGCTGAACCGGAATAGGTCCCGGAAACGGGCTCTGCTTTACGAATCTGCAGCGTGGACACCTGAGCTGGAGAGCGCGATGCCGACTTATCGTTCCGGACGCATGGATGAGTACATTGGCGATTTGGCTCAATTTCAGAAACTATCCAGTCATGAGAACACTCCGTCTTGATGTCGAAGGAACATGTGATGCTGTGCAAGCAATAGGCAATGACGCGTTCACCGAACCTTCGCAGGATGTCAAATCAGTTGCTTCTTCCGGATCGCACGGTGATGGTCACTGACACGCAAGATCAATAGCACCCCTCTCGAACCCCGATAAAACCTGATCTCCCCGGTGCCCAGTGTGCTGCTTGTGTGCGGGATTACGAGCCGGAGGCTCCGACGCGACGAGTGAAGCGAAGTCCGTCTTTCGGGAGGGATCCTGCAATGGGTTCCTCAACCGACTCTCAATGAGTGCCTTGCCCTGATATCGACAGTTGAGGATGAGTGCCCAGTTTGTGGCGAGGGCAAAAAGACAAGAAATGGAGTGGGCACCTCTCCAGATTTGCTACATCTCTCGAAAGACCGCGTTATGGGCCGCGATGAGTTGGGCATCTGCATCTTCCTTCAATTCGCGGCTCATGAACAGACCAAAATTGAACAGGACAAAAGAGATTGCAAGCAGGCCTATCGCCAATTGCTCTTGCCGCTCATTGTTGAAGACGATCACTTCATTTGGTACGGCATGAATAAAAGGAGAAAGAGCATCATAAGTCGCATGAATTGCCCTGTGGCCCCATGCATACGCTGTCAGCACAAGCGCAACCATAAGCGGGCTGAGGCCGCTACTCTTGTCGAAATATTCGGCACGTGCCAACAAGGCACCTCTGATACTCCAAGAGATCTTCTGATCGTTTTGGCCTGTCTGCTTCCTCGCCGCATCCACGGCCTCTTGCATTTTTGCCTCGGCATCCGGCGATGGTGGTTGACTCACAAGAACTTTAAGCTTCTTGGCATGTTTATAAAGTGTTTGGGTTTCGAAATGAATGAAGCGGTCAATTTCCTGGTCTTCACACAGTTGGAGGTAAGCTCCATTTACAGCAACCTCTGCCATCGTCCTCGCTACGGACAGGATCTCTTCTACACACCCTGCGGTGCCAAGAGTCACCGCCACCTCTGCTTGGTGCAACAACTTCAATAGGGATCCCAGCAGAATGTCTTTTCGCATGCATGGTTCTAACCTGATGCAGCCTTGTTGGTAGAACTTGCGAAGAATATCGTGCAGCAGTGTGATCCTCGTGACGGCATTCTTCACATCCGAATTAAAATCCATCTCATTAGCGGCAGGCATCATAGACGGCTCCAAGTCTTATGTCATTTTTCCTAACTCAGGTTCATCTGGAAAAGGAGGCCGATGGCGGGGGTCTATGTAAAGAGTACCCGCCGTGGGTGCCTCACCCCTGACAAGCGACAAGGCTGGTTAGCGACGTTAGCGAGTTTCGGCAAATGAAGAATGAGCGGCACGTTTTGTGTGGCGAACTGGGTGCCGCGTTGATCCCTCGCCCAAACGTGTGTCTACCAATTCACAATATAGATTGAAAACGTCCCAGCTAGAACGGATTCATGAGTAGATCCAGAATGATGGTCAGCAAGACTGCGTGCGGCAAGCTCAGGACCCCTCTTGAGGAAGGCTACACCAGATGCCAATGTACGCTTGCTCTCGGTTGCCGACTTATCTCAAGCTGAGTGGCGTGGTGTCCTCGCATTGCATATTCTCTCGGTCTCTAATACTTGGTGCGAACATACATTCCGTATCGCCCATAACACGGGTAGCCTTGCTTGTTTTTGTGAGCGTTCAGCGTTCCGTCCATTTTCTTTTTGTTAATGGTTTTTCCGCAGACGGCACATCGAAAAATATATGTTGGCCCCTCGACACGCCCGCGTGAAGCTCGTTGCATGCGGGGCATTCTCGGCATGGCGGTTGATGGCGCCACATTCAACGTGCCCGTTGCCGTGAGTTCAACCGCGTAGCGCGGATCGAACACCTGGGATGTTACAGTCGCTCCTTCCATCCGATCTACGCGATAAGACCTGTATTCACCGGAATCGCTGCGGATTGCACCCAACACGTAGTTCCCCTCGGCCGTCTCCCGCAGGGAATATGGCTCTATTCGTCGAACGCTGTTGTCATAAGCGAGATCGACACAGAGATAGTTTGCCGCCGCGAACCGGATGATCTCAAGATTCGAGCGTGACCGGAGAGGAATACGCATCGGCAGCGTGCGCGTATACACCGGGACCTCACCGGCGCCACGCTGGATGAATGCACGCTGTGGGACCGGCGCACCGCTTGTTAGCCAGGTGAAGATTTCCGGAAGCGCATCCCAGAAATCATTGAGCGGAGGGAGCACCGGAAGCTGATGCGAAAGCATGTCCGCCCACATCGCTTCGAGCGCCTGGTGATGTGGCTCGATCAGAGTAAAAGTCGGAACTGGGATGGCCTTGTATTCGCACTTTTGGCGGAGAACGTCCAGGATCACAGTAGCTGTCGGTCGGCTGTCTGTGTGTCGATAGAGGTTCACGACATCGTAGAGATCGCGTGGTCTCGTCCGTTCTCCGAGTGCGCGGAGCTTTTCGCCGAAGGCTTCTTCGTAGGCATAGCAATTGGCCCAGATTCCACCTTCGGGCCTGTCGCTGTATGGATGAAATACTTCGCGCCGGACGGAGGGTAGCACTAACCTCTCATCGGCGGTGAGGTCGAGTTTGATCTTGGGCCAACCGCCTGAAGTTGGAGATACCGGGCCGCGGTATGCGATTTTTCCCTGACAGCTCGGACGGCCGCGCGGATTGTCGTAAATGTCGAAATCGATCTGGTCCGGCGGAAGGTTCAGACCGGATTGTTCGGCGACCCACGCTACGACTTCCTCGAACACTGGCCGCAAGAACTCTTCATCGAGGTGGCTCTGATCGCGCAGCGTAAAGTCCAGGTCTTCCGAAAAACGGTAGGTCTCGAAGTAGCATTTCTTCAGGCAGGTGCCGCCCTTAAAGACCCAAGTGTCCGCAAGCTCCTCATGGGCATTGATGCCTGCCAGTATCCAGCCCAAGACATAGTCTTTTTCGACAACGGCAGGTAACCCGAGCGAAAAGGACGACGTAGCTTCGAGGATTTCACGTTTGTCGATCATGCCGTATGGACCTTTGAGGTCTCAGGCACCCAGAGGCGCCAGCCAGTGATGAGTTTTGTAGTGTGAAGGGATGGATCGAGTCTGGCGTATCCATGCGTGAGCCGTGCCCGGCATTCATCCGCGAGTTGCTTGTCATCGAGCCGTGTGTCGGCCAGGAACCCGAGACGTTTGAACACGGCGCCATTGCCGAATTTCTCGGCGTGGCGAATCAGCAGCTCTCGATCCGCAGTTTTTCCTCGCAGATACACGCGAAGGCAATCCAGTGCGTGATCGATTCCACCTCCCACTTCTGGCGCTGCGATCATATCGACCAGAGTGCGCGCGGGGTCCGAAATCGAAACCTTGGATGTGCCACGCCACAGAGTTTTCAACCCGAACAGGCGTTTAGGATTCACATAGTGCAGCAGAAACGGAGCGCCCTGGGCGATAACGCGCTTTTGAATGATACGGCGAGCCGTAAACACCAGGGTCTCATTGAAGAGCTGCTCTGTGAGTTCCCAATGATGCGCGGCTGTCCAACCGCCGATATAGGAGTGGCCAAAGAGGCTGGGGACCAGGATCCAGGGATCAGCGACGACTTGCTCGCTTCCAGCCAAGTCCAGAGGGACAGGAACATAAAGCCCGTGTCCGATCCTACGCAGCCAGCCCTGCCCTTGCCAGCGGGAAAGAATTTTGGCCGCCTCGCGCCGTTCGATCCCCAGTATGTTCGACGCAACTTCCACAGACACCACCTCTTTGGCAGCACGCATTACGGAAGCTAGTCGCGCCCGCGCAGCGGGCAAAGGATTGATGTCAAGTTGCACAACTATATTGTTACACATTAAGTTCGCGTTTTTATGGAACTTTACGCGTATAAATATAGCCTAGGATGGGCACGGCTTGCTCTCGACTGCCGTTCGGCCAAGTAGTTTTGTCCGATTCTTCTCCCGTAAACATATCATTTTGAGAGTTTTGAATCGGGACTGCTTGAATCGGTCGGTGGTGCACCGGCCAAATAGGAGCATTCGACTGGTGCAAACGCTCGTAACGTTCGTCTTCAGCCTGGTGCTCGATATAGCCCCCTCAAACTCGATAAATCTTCATCCTTCACCACTTGGCTTAACGACGATTGTGCCCCTTTGCGGGCCGGAGGTGAACCATGGCCCGCAAACAAGGGCAGATTATTGCGCGCGGACAAAGCACGTGGCTTGTCCGCATCTACCAGGGACGCGATCCCCAAACGGGAACGCGCAAATACCTGAACCAAACCATTCACGGACCACTGCGCGAGGCGCAGCGCTTCCTGAACCTCAAGCTTCAGCAGAGAGACAAGACAGGATCGCCGCGCGCGGCGGCGATCAGCCTCAACCAATTTCTCGATCAGTGGCTCACAAGCGTGGCACGGCCGAAGCTCCGGGCAAGGACTTTCCACGACTATGAGACGCTCCTCCGGCTTTACATCCGGCCTGTCCTCGGTACACGGCTGATCGGTACGATCGGGCAGATGGATATGCAGGAACTCTACGCACAGATTTTCGAGCGGGGATTGTCGGCCCGAACTATCGAGTACACGAACGCGGTGCTGGAATCGGCTTTCCGCCAGGCGGTTCGCTGGAGAATGCTGGCCGAAGACCCCTGCGCCGGCGTCGATCTGCCACGGGTGAAGCGCAAGGAGATGGATGCGCTCTGCGTCGAGGAGTGCCGGCAATTCCTAGCGGTTGCTGCTGCGGAATCGGAGTGGTTTGCGCTGTTTGCGCTGGCGCTCACTACTGGGATGCGGCCTAGCGAGTATCTGGCACTCAAATGGAGCGATATCGGCTGGCAGCGGGGTACGGCCAGCGTCAGCCGGACTATCCAGGTTTCGAGATCGGCTTGGACGTTTGATGACACGAAGCGCAAGCGGAGCCGACGAATTGTAAAGCTCCAGAACTTCGTGCTCGAGGCACTTCGAGGCTTGCAGAACAAGCAGGGAATTGGCGTAGAAGGGAACTGCTGCTCGGCGCACAAGCTTATCTTTGTGACCCAAGCGGGAATGCCGCCTACTCAGCGTGTAGTGAAGCGCGAGTTTCGCCGGTTGCTTGCGAAGGCGGGAATTCGGCCGGTGCGGCTTTATGACCTACGCCACACCGCGGCTACTCTGGGGATTGCGGCCGGGGTTTCGGTCAAAGTGATCTCTGATCTGTTAGGACATGCAAGCATCTCCTTTACGCTGGAGCGTTATTCGCATGTCTTGCCTTCAATCCAGGACGAAGCCGCCGCGAAGGTGGAGAAGCTGCTGGTTGCCTAATTCTTTCCACACTCCCAAGGGAGTAGGCCCCGTTCCGTGGGTTCGGACGGCCGAGAGACAACGAGACTGAACGTCCGTCAGATTCTCTGGCTTAAGAACTGCTTTACTTAGGACTGTTCGTCCGGTTGGGACTCCTCCAGAAACTGTATCCGCGGCGGTAGCCCCTTCTCTTCGCGCTCAGCCTCCTGCCGTCGCACTTCAAGGTAGGCATCTTCGGGATCTCGGAACTTCTTCTCCTCGCTTATTCGCAGCCGCTCAAAGAGCCATTCCTCTGTAAGTTCGACATCGTTCATGAACGATACGATGTCCTGGCTTGCGCCGGCCCGGACACACTGGATCAGCGACTGGTAGTAGGCCATGGAGTCGTGTTCGACGCAGAAGCGCTTCGAGAGCTCCTCGAGGAGGTCAACCAGCTTCTGGGAGTGTGCATTGATTAAATAGAGGCACTCGTAGACTGGAAATCGTAGCGGTGGTGTGCCTTCGCCGGCGTGTACCATTGCAGTATGCCAAAGACGTTCCCGTTCATCGGATTCGGAATGATCGCGGAAAAGCTCTAAGAAGAAGGGATTTGTATCGCAGCCGCTTGCGCCGGTATGTTTAGATACAGCCATATCGCCGCCTTTCACGAGAAGGTGGTGTGTGTGGTCAGGGCCACGCTGGTGCTCCAACACCCGTGTGGCCTGCTGATGGCAAGTCAGTTCCTCAAGGTAGGAACCAAGCCTTAGCGAGAAGGCTACAGCATTAGATTGACAATGTCAACTTATCTCGACGCTGTATCTTGGATTTCTCAATCAGAAGCCGCGCGTTTGCGCTCGGTGTCTCGCCAAGCGATTGCATCGCTTGTTAAAAGGGGCCGTTTTAGAACCCTGGAAATAGGCGGAAAGGTTCTTGTGCATCGAAAAGACGTGGAATTGTATGAGCCTAAGCCGCCAGGGCCTCGCCCAAAGGTAGAGCGCTCACAAAAGAAAACTGCGGGTAAGAAAGCGGCCAAGCGCTCCAAAGCTAAGAAATAGCTCTTTTCCGCACTGGTGAATCACTTCGGTCACAAGGTGATTTCGGGGCGAAGCGTCAGCGCGACATTGTGTTCCGTGGATGGGCCATCAGAAGACATTCAGGGGGCAGAGGGTACTGAACCCTGAGTCAGCATCCTGCCTTCCCGATTAGCTCGTATACCAATCACTTGCAAATCGCATCGTGCGCCAAAGGTTGCCGCACTGAAGAGCATGGACTGGCGTTGGAGTTTTACCGCCTCGGAATGGGAAACTACCGGGACTTGACGTGGCAGGAAGGCAAAGTGACGACTCTTCGAGTCCTGACTTCGGATAAGACTTCGTTATCCGAAGCAGTGTGCGCTGGATCAAAGGTTGAGCCCGACTACAAGCCCAGCTTCGACGCGCCGTTCACGACAAACAATTCTCCTTTCCGAATGTACTTCCGCAGCGTCGTCACACTGCGGTGGCCTGCAGTCCGCATGATGACCAGCTCCGGGACCCCGGCACGAGCCGCAGTTGTTACGTGACCGGCACGAAGGCTGTGACCGCTCACATCACCTCTGATTCCGGCACGACGAGCTGCCTGCCGGATGATCCACGAGACCGAATCGGGCGATAGAGGACGATGGGAGAGACGGCCGCTTTTTACGACAGCCCTGAAGACCGGACCACAATCGATATTTGCGCGTGGAGCCAGGCCTTGAGGCTGCGAACGGGACAGGTCGATTCATCCGCGCCGAACTGAATTCCGACCTGGCGACCTTTCGCCTCGTGGTCAGTCTTCGATCGCCGTAAATTGATTACGAAACCTTCGGGTGTAAACCTCAGGTCGGTAAATTCCAAAGCCGCAAGCTCCGACCGACGGCATGCACCAGCGAAGCCCACGAGAAGCAGCGCACGGTCTCGCGCTCCGCCGAGCCCGCGTGGACTATGCTCGATCATCCTGCGGCTATCAGATGCGAGTAGGGCGTCCTTTCCATGTTGGGCAGTGCCAATGGCACAGCGGATGCCCTTGAGCGTTTCGCTCACAACGAAGTGACGGCTTGAAGCTGGCGAAACGGTGCAGCCGAAGGCCTGATGAGCTTTGGTGATCGCCGTGAGCCGGAAAAATAGAGCGCAACTGCAGTTGGTGTGGCTGGGAGTGAAGATAGGTAATAGTCGCGGCAGAATCGAACGAAATTGGCGAAGTCCGATTGGTAGGCACGGATCGTGGCCGGCGAGGTTGCGCCGCGCATTTAGTTTCTGGTTTTGGCAATAAGATCCTCAAGACCGCGCTTAGGCGCGATCAGAGCGGGTTTGAGGTTGGGGAAGTGAGAATAGGGAATTGAGAAAAACGGGGGGTGGGTTGGAGTTGGCAAGTATCTATTGAAGGAGCTTTAGATTATCTGTTTGTGGTACGAATCTGCGGAGTTAGACCGCACATTGGGTGCATCACCCAAAGGGCCATGGAGATCCCCCGCGGAGAAAGCAGCGGCTATCTCATAGTTCAGTTCTGAGTTCCAAACCTTTGCGCGAGCGCCGCTATCACCTTGGCAGTTGATGCAAGCGATGTCGAATCCCCTTCCCGCCAGTAGACGTTTTCGCCCACATAGGAAAGCTGTTTCTGCGGCGGGATTGTCAGAATCATCACGCCCATTCCGTAATAGTCATTGAAATCCATGTTTGACAGCACAGCTTCCTTCAACGGACAGGAAAGGGCGGAATTCTTGATAGCAGTTTTCCATTTCCCGAAGTAGGCTTCTGGAGAGATTTTCAAGATTGCCGCTTCTCGGATGATCCCGACCACGAACCTCTTCCCCACTTTTCTTGGAGTGATTTTGTCGAGAGCAGCTATCCGCGTAGCATCACTCTCCTTGTCTGTGACTCCTATGATGAGCTTGCCCATGTGTTGCGGTCCGTTGTTCGCAATTGCGCAAATTGTCGTCACGATCTTTTCGATGAAGTCGGCGTCTATCAAGCGTTTATCGGAGAGAGAAAGCATCCCTTGCTTCAGTTCGTATGCTGGAGCTTCGACCTCAGACCGCGAATGATAGCATCCACATCTAGCGAGGCATGACTTCCATAAATCGCTGGTCCTGGATTCCCCGGCACAAATTGGTTCCCGATAAGCCCCTTAACTACGTCGATGTTCTTACGGCGCTCGTCAGGTGAGGTTGCTTTTCTCCCTGTTTCTATTCGGCTGTTGAGATCGGTGAGGCTGTCGCGCACTCCAGGGTAGTCCGTGATCACCTTGTTCTCTTTTACGATCAGTTCGTGAAAGGCGATGACAACCGTCGCGAAGACCGATGGGAATGCGTTCGTATTTCCTTTCTTGAAAAGGAGATCCCGCAGGTGAATAATTCCGTCATTTCCGGATCGGCAGACCTTCAGGATTTCATCAACACAGAATTTGAACTCGCTTGCAAACTTATCCGGCCCATAAACTTCGAGGCTTGCCTCTACTTCGGTCGAAGCAGAACTGCCGCGATCGTATATCTCGTCGAGCGCGTCTTTAGATCGTTCGATGAGCTTACCTGTGACCACGCAGACCGCGATGTCGGCAATGCACTGCTCGTCCATGCTGTCTCGCAGATCGGTCGAGCGTAGGATGCCCTCTGTTACCCAGAACACCTCCTCCGCCTTGACCGTGTATCCGTGTTTCATCATCGGAAGGTCAATACTGATCTGTGGCATTGCGTCGAGCGGTAACAGATCTGTGGAGGCGTCGCCACGGAGGGTGCATGCGACCTTCCGAATCATTTCTGAAAAACTGGTCTCTACTCCGGCCTGCCTTCTCTCCTGATCGCTGAGCCTGTGACCGTATGTATTGATTCGTCCGAATACGTCATTCACCTCCTGCTCAGTGGCATTCCGCATCACTGAGAGAGCGAGCGCGTAGTCGAGCACGGTACTAACCTGCTTCTGAGTCAGCTGCTTGTCAGCCTTCGGGGGTGTAAAAGCGCCGGACGTTGCGCGACTCTTAGCAGTCGGGAAGTATTCCAGATTGAATTGTTCTCCGTCCAGCGTCGGGAACGCAGTTTCAATGAAGGAAGTGATGGCATGAAGGCGTTGCAATCCATCGATGATCTCGTACGAACCGGGCTCCTGTTCCCTTTCAGCAATGAGAACAGCGGGAATCGGGTACCTCTTGAGGATGGACTCGATCAGCTTTTGCTTCTCCTCGAGGGTCCAGACCAATTTCCTCTGATAGCGGCGATTAACATATAGCCGGTTTTCCGCGTACCAGGAATAGATCGATTGGATCGATGTGGGCTGCGCTGACAATTCGGCCATGCCGCTAATTGTATCGAACGAGACGAGTTTGAACGGACAGTTGGCGGACAGGTTCTCTGACCGACTCAAGTGGAGAGGGTCTTCAGCGGCACATTGAGTCTATGATAGAAAGCGCCTCACACCGGAACCCGATCTTGGGTCGGATCTCGCAGGTTGACTTGCCGTCAGGTTTCCGGATCATGCCTGAATCCCCATTGATGCTGCTGAACCCTCATCAGTCTTCTATGTCTTGATCCATCCACAAACAATGCTGAGCAGTGGCTTCGCCAAACGTGTGCCGGCCCAAAATACGAGTGCGTATAAGGCTCGCAACTTAGGCCTACATTCCCACCTGAGTCGAGCACATCGCTAGTCTGAACTCACGCCGCTCCTTTCCTTTGGCGATTATGGGCATTCCAGGTTTGCCTTTACCCGCTTGGCTATATACGCGGTCTGCTTTTTGTACGACAGCAGAAGCATCGTTAAAAGCAGGGTGACGAGCGCTGGCCACTCTCCGTACCTGAGCCACGGGAATTTGATCTCAATGAACATCAGCCCCTGAAGCAGGATGAGCACAATGATGAGAGTGCAAAGCGTACGGTACATATTGTTAGTCTCTGAAAGCTCATCGATTTTGGGATCCTTTCGGCATGCAGCGATGAATTCTCCATAATCGGCGAACTTCAGGAACTTCCATCTCCTCAGGAGGGGCTCCACAACAAGTGATCCAATTCGACTGATGACCAACCCATAGAAGTAGTAGACAAACAGGCCAAGCACAATGCTTCGTTGAGTGAAGGGACGATGCGTCAGCATCGACGCCAGGACGCCGAACAGACAACCGGGCAGCAAGTAGTTGAACAGATGATAGGACGAGATCTTACTCAATAGTTCGTTCATGTATTCCCGCCCCGCAGGTCACTTGGATTCGCGTGCGCATCGGAATTGCGTCATTCCGCAAATGCAGGCTCTTTCTTCTCCGGTTCCACGTCGACCTTTGTATGGAGGCGCACATTGAGGGCCTCCAATATTTTGATCGCTCGCTCTAGGGTTATGCCGAAGTATTCGTTCCGCTCGTCCCTGGAAATCTGTGACTCATGGACGCCAAGTTTCTTTGCCAGGTCACGCTGGCTGACCCCCCGTGCGATTCTAAGCGAGATCAGCAGGTGCCCAAAACCTCGAAAATTCTCGAGTTCCTCGAATTCGCCTCTTTTGAGTCTTTCGTAGCTTTCGACTTCTTCGACCAGTTGCATATGAAACGACTCAAAGGGGTCCACAACTCGCCTAATCTCCTCATCATTCAGCCCTGCTTCCTTCAATCGAGATTTATGTTCCGAAATTCTTGTTCGCTCCTGTGCCAATCGCGATGAGGCGTTTTGGTACTCAGTTTCGTTCCGAATCATGACTACTCTCCGGTTTGATTTTGATAATTCCTCGTGGCTTGCCGTCGCGCCTTGATTGACGAAATGCGGACGGAAATTCCAGTTCATTCCCATGCGGATCACGAATGTCGTCGCCGAACCCTCGGACATGGGGATAGAGTTCGACACGGTATCGATGCCACATCGGCAGTTGTTTTTTGGTGTACCCACGGCAGGGCTTCCGGGAGAGGGGTCCCAGGTCCAGATCTTGTACGGATCAAGCAGATTGAGCTTGCGAACGAGTTCGCCTGATGCCAATTCTTTTAAATCGCATTCAAAGTAACCGTCAATATCGTTGGGGTGATCTTTGTCTTCTGCGAATGAGCCATCGACAAAGATCTCTGTGATTCCGACCCGCCAGAGCTGGCGAACCAAGACCCGGAGATTGTCAACGAGCAGTGATCGCCAAGCGGAATCCCAAGACGCCCGCTCCGTCCCGTGCACAAGCAGTGAATTCACCAATTCGGCGAATGAGACCGGGTAGTCGCCTGGCGGCAACAGTCCGTGTTCCTGAAACGCTGGAATGATCACGCGCTCATACCGTGTCGCATATCATCTTATCAAGCTTGACAGTTAAGTCAAGCTTTACTATTATGCAAAACATAGCTGCCCAATAAATAGTGGCCTCAAACGTGGAGACCACCTTTATTGCGGTAGCCATGCGGATGCTTGAAGAAAGAGGTTAGATTAAATGGCGACGAAACTTACATTCTTCCCGGTCGGAAATGGGGACATGACACTGGTCTCTCTGGGCGACGCGGATGGCACAACGATTCTCATTGGCTGCAATATCCGGGCAGCAGCCGATGATCCTGAGGACGATACACGGGATGTGGCGGCGGATCTACGCGCTTGCTTGAAGACAGACGCTCAGAAGAGGCCCTACGTTAACGTCTTTCTGTCTACTCATCCCGACAAAGACCACATCACTGGCCTCAAGAAGCACTTTCATCTCGGCACTCCCGCAGACTACTGCGATGACAAGAAAACCGCTGAGGAGAAACGAATCATCATTCGCGAGATCTGGTCGTCTCCGATTGTGTTTCGCCGTGCGAGCAAAGACCACATGCTCTGCGATGATGCGATTGCCTTCAATAGCGAGGCGAAACGCCGTGTCGCGTTGGCGCGGAAGAAGGACTCCAGCGGGATCGAGGATGGAGACCGGATCCTTGTCCTTGGCGAGGACGAAGACGGTAAGACCGATGACTTGGGTTCTATTCTGGTCAAGGTCGATGGGACTTTCGACAAAGTCAATGGTACTCAGAATGCATTGTTCGCGGCTCGTCTGCTGGCGCCGCTTCCCGCGACTGATGACAAGGAAGCCGAGGCCATGGGCAAGAACCACTCCAGCGTGATCCTGAACATGCAGCTTGCCGATACTCCGAAGCGAACGACTGTCAGGAGCTTCCTGACTTCTGGCGATGCGGAGGTTCTGATTTGGGAAAAGCTATGGAACAAGCATGAAACGAAGCCGGACGTGCTCGCCTACGACGTGCTCCTCTGTCCTCATCATTGTTCCTGGCATTCACTGAGTTACGACAGCCGCTCGGAAAAGGGCGAGAATGCCAAAGTCTGCGACGCAGCAAGGTCCGCGCTCTCACAAATCAAAACGGGAGGCAAGATCATTTCGAGCAGCTGTCCCATCAAGGACGACGACTGCGATCCGCCAAGCTACGCGGCCAAGCAAGAGTACGAGGCAATGGCCGAAGATGCTGATGGCGAGTTCTTGTGCGTGGGGGAACTGCCCAGCGAAGAAAAGCCTGCACCGCTCGAGTTCGTGATCACGGATGGCGCCCTCTCGCGCTCGGTGCAGAAAACGGCGTCGACAAGACGCAGCATCGTCACCTCCGGAGTCATTGATTCCATCAACGCAAAAGCCGCCCAGAACGAGGCTGTTCAAAAGGGTGGAAACACCCGATATGCCTGAGCCCGGGAGCACTGTCCGGGCCTTACAGGAACAGGCGGTAGCCAATGCCGACCTGTTCCTTACAAGTAGCTATGGAGCTCTTCGGCTTGCGAAATCCGAGTTTGTCGCCGAGGCGAAATGCTTTCGGGCTGGTTGGTCGCTTCTGATTCAGCCGTCCACCCGAGAGCGGGAGCTCCATCTCTATCTCGATTCAAGCTTCCCCTTTTCCCGCCCTGCTTTCTTTCTGCGCGACCGCCCCGAGTTCCTGACCTGGCCACATATCGAAAACAGCGGCAAGCTCTGCTTGTTGGATGACATCAAAATCACTCACCCAGAGCATGTAGAGGAGATTTTGTGCTCCGAGATCACGGACGCGTTCCGTTTGGTCGATGAATCAGAATCGGAAACGAACCAGCCAGATTTTCAGCTCGAGTTTCATTCCTATTGGAATCGCCAGGCGAGCCTCTCGAAAAGGCGAGTCTATAGCTTGCTCGAGCCGCACGGTCCCAGCCGGCCTGTTCGCTTTTGGCATGGGAAACGCTGCTGTGTTGCGGGCGAGACAGAAGAACAGATCTCCAAATGGCTCCGGCATCGGCATGGGAAAAAATCGGAGTATGAAGATACCGATGCCGCTTGCCTGCTCTGGCTAGTGGCACCGCTCCTTCCCCGGGATTATCCTCGTACCGCAGCAGACTTGTATCGGATCGCAGAATCAGCGGATCGAGGCGCTCATTTGTTGCGTAGCCTGGCAATTGAAGACAGACCCCCGTTTCCCATTCTGCTCGGCGCAGAAAGCAGGAATGGGGCATGCCTTGCGGCGGTTCTTTCCTACCGTCCAAACCGACTTGACCCACGTGGAGCTCGAAGCCCGGTAACACGGCCGGGATTTCGGCCGGGCAAAGTCCCCCCGAACCTTCAGGCACAGCACGTGTTTTCAGCCGCTGGAAGGGTTGAACCGATAGAAGTTGAACGAGTCGATGGTGCCTGGGTTCATGGCAGAGACCATGATCCTCGTCAGAGGATCCTTGCCCAGAAGAGAGTCATACTGGCGGGCTGTGGCTCGGTAGGCGCTCCCATTGCGCAGCAGCTGGCGATGGCGGGAGTGGGGCGATTGACCCTGGTCGACCCTGAGAGGCTCACCTGGGCGAACATTGGTCGCCATCCCCTTGGGTCTAAATTTATCGACCAACACAAGGCGATCGCACTTTCCGAATGCCTTCAGGAAAACCTCCCACATCTGGAGATCGATGGTTTCGTCGGAACCTTCGCAGAATATTCTGCGAGCAGATCTCTCTCGGATGTAGACCTAATTATCTGCGCAACGGCGGACTGGAATTCTGAACGACTACTCAATCTCGATCATGTGGACCGGCAGATCAGTTGTCCTTTACTGTTCACGTGGACGGAACTGCATGCGTGCGCTGGTCATGCGTTGTATCTCCCGGCTGTAGACCATCCGTGCCTGCAATGCGGCCTCACTCCCGGGGGCGATATGAAGGAGCCGGTCACAAGCTGGCCGAAGGATGTGCCAAGTTATTTGTCGGAGCCGGCTTGCGGAGCTCATTTTCAACCGTACGGTCCGATTGAGCTAATGGGGACGGTCTCAGTTGCCGCGTCACTCAGTCTCGATGCATTACTTCAGAAACTAACGATAGCCACTCACCGGATTTGGATCGGTCCTTACTCACTTCTTCAGGAAGCGGGAGGCAGCTGGAGCCAGAAATGGTTCTCCGAACATTCAGACCGGAAGGAGGGGGCATTCCAGGAGACTATTCCTTGGCAAGAAGATCCGGCCTGCTGCGCATGTGGCCATATCGACCCACAAGCCTGACATTCGAAATTGGCCAATCTGGACAGCAACTCGTCATCCCAGGTAAGGTCTTGGCACACATCGCCAAACATCAGCAGCTCGATTCGCGAGATACCGAAGCCGGTGGGCAGCTATTTGGGCGTATCCTCGAGCAGCGGATCACAGTTGAACTGGCAACGGGCCCACGACGGACGGAAGTTCGTGCGCGCTATGCCTATGTGCCCGATCGGCGTGCCGAGCAGGAAGAAATTGATCGATATCATCTCAAGGGACTCTTGTTCCTCGGCGATTGGCACACACATCCAGAGCATCTTCCCATCCCTTCCGGTCAGGATCAACGGAGCATTCGCGAGGCATTCAATAGATCGAGGCATCATCTGAATGGCTTTCTCCTGGTGATTGCCGGCACCCAGAAATTGCCATCAGGACTGTATGTCGCAATCCATAACGATCGGGAAGTGCTTCACCTTTTCCCGCAGAAATGACAAGCACGGGCGTATGTGAGTCTGCAACGGAAGTCGCATCGCTCGAGTCGCTGAACCTTCTATAATTTGGTCAAAATGTCTGCTCCCGACCATGAAGACAATAAGAAACTGCGCAACCTATTCGTGCAGCTTTGTGTCCAACCGGCCTCGGTGCTTGAGTCAGATACACTCGAAGTGAAAAGCTGGTGCTCTAGCGAGAAGCAGTTATCGGAGAAGGCCAGCGACTCTTCCGCTTGTCTGGCAAATGCTCACGGCGGCATTTTGCTGTTGGGGATTGAAGACGGTGATTGCGGTATGAGAAAATTCTCCGCTTCGCCACATCCTAATGTCACACCAGAGTGGATCGCTCAGCGAATCCAGGATGGTACAGTTCCACCGGTAGAAATTCGGGTCGTCGATGCCAGCTCTGTTCTGCGGGAAGCAACGGAACTGGCTGTCGCACAATGTTTCGCTGTCTTCGTTGCCAAGAGCCGGCGCGTAGGTGGTCACCAGACCGTTGGCGGCCTCTCCCGTATTCGGAATGGGAAAGATTGCCGACCTTACTATGTGGCGGCAGAAGATGACCGCACGAAGGCTCCGGTGTCATTTGCTCAAATCGAATCACTCTCGGTCGGCTCGATTGGTTGGGCGATCCAGCAACATAAGAAGAAGTTTGGCTTATCAAGTGAGCAGTGGGAGTCGGAGATCGATTTCCTTTCTCATATAGGTCTGGTTGAAAATCCCTCGCAATGTTCGGATGCTCAAAGGCCTCCGAGTATCACCCTCGCGGGCCTGCTGCTCTTTGGTACTGAAGGGTCCTTGCGACACCACTGCCCCGGTCTTGAAACGATCGTGGTGAGCCGAATGGAAGAGAAGCGGCTGACGACCAATATTGTCGATTCTTTCCGGCAACTCTGCGGAACCCGCAATTCGATCCTGCCGTCGCTATGTCCGATGATTCCGGAGCGTTGCATCCGAGAGGTCTTGATGAACTGCTATGTCCATCGAGATTATCGAATACACTCTCCGATCGTGATCCGGGCTACCGACGAAGCCATTGAATTTGAAAGCCCCGGCGGACTCTGTACCGGACTGTCGGCCGAGACCCTACTCTATTGCACTCCCATCTACAGGAATTTCTTGTTGGCTGAAGGTGCCAGGTATTTGGGTCTCTGCGACAAAGTCGGGCGTGGAATCGATGCAATTTACGAGAGCGTACTCCAGCAGGGTCTGGGTTTCCCAGTCTTTGAGAACGGGGACAATCATTTCACCACCCGGATCACGCTATCTGGCAGCAAGGAATTCCAGCAGTTTCTCAAGATCCGAGCCGGATCCTTGAGTCAGCTCGATGAGATTATCGTCTTGCGCTTTCTGTTTGATCGTGAGACGGCGACCTTCCGAGAACTGAGTGCAGCTATGCAGCGTGGAAGTTCCTTCACGCATCGCATCTTGAGTGAGATGGCCCACAAATCGATGATCGAATCGGATTCCTCTCTGAATCTCGAATGGCGACTGTGCCCGATTGTTCGGTCCGACATTCAGAATATCTTCAAAACCGATCAGTACGATTTTGGCTTTGGAGACTTATTCGGCGAGCAGAAGTTGGGCTAAAGAACGTCGATGGAAATGTCCGTAGAAATTTGCTCCGAGTGGACGAACTGAAAGCCAGCACCTGTTTGTGAACTCTGGCCTATGCAGGCCAAGAAACTTCTCTTGGTCTCAGTTTAGTCGCTGATGAGCAGCGGGAATGCTGATCCGGCATCAGCCTAAGGTGTCTGATTGTGGGTTTCGCGATGTAGTAAGTCTGCAGGTGTGCGAAGAGTGTGCCGACTAAGTCGAGGGAAACCCTTGCGGAACGCGGACGGAAAGGTCACCGACCGTTCTGCCACTGCCGACAGAAATCCCTAACAAACCTCCTGACCCGGCACACATCTGGCACACGAAACGCCGTCGGGAGGCGAATACGCCAGGTGTTCTGGAGCAGATGTCATTGATCAGGCAAATCATAGTCTTTTCCGCCTTCTGATCGATCCTGAGAATTTGAGATTTTTTGTGGTCAGCACGAGCGTGGCGTCATCGGGGTTGGAGTGCTGATCCCGCAACAGCCATCCATCCCCATTCCTCAGATCGCGCGGCCGCGGGAGCCCCGTGCGGCCGGCGTGCTGATTTGCCATTTGGAAGCGCTTGCCGATGAGATTTACGGTCGCATTCGCATCGAACTCGACGCTCTCGGAATCCGATCGGCTCGAATGATCTGTTGATTCCTCCAAGCGCTATCGGTCGGCCGAACTCTGGTCAGGAGTCAGATCTGGAGACAAATCCGATGCAATATCCCCCTCTGGTTCTGGAGATTCTTTCTCAGACTCTTCTCCTGTTCCATCTGAATTTGCCGGATGGCCCTGTGACTTTTCGTAGGCAGCGCGCTCTCTCTTGTCGCGCCGTACATCGAGCAGTTGCTCGCCGACCGTATGCTTGGGTGAGTAGCAATACTGAACGTAGGCTTCGAAAAGCGATTGGTTCGCTACACCCCGTTTCAACACATCTTGTAAGTGGTGCTTATAAAGGTGCATCAGTGCTTCGGGCGTGATCGCGTACCTGTTCTTATTGCCGCGTCTGCATACCGTCGCTGGCAACCATCCCACCTCAATCCAGGAGAGAACTTGCGCACGCGGGGCGCGAATGGCGCACGCAAGACTATCGAGAGAAAACAGGTCGCAGCGGATGTCACGAAGCCTGTATCCTTCTCGTGCGAGCTTTTGCCGCAATGACTGGGGTGTTCGGTGAAGCTTTGACGCCATTTCCGCAAGCGAGAACTTAACCAGTCCCTCCCTTAGAATTTCGAGTTCTTCATCGGTCCAACGGCGATGATCGATCCGCGCTTTGAGGCCGTACTGAATGACGAAACGCCAGCAAGCATCCTTTGTCCGCCCAGTCTGGCGTTGCAGTCGTACGATGAGTTGTTCGAGCTTGTTCCCAGATAGAACTCTGGCTTGTGATGCCAATGCCCGAGCCTCTGGGTTTGAATGCAGGGGCTGCACGATGGGTAGGGAAGTAGAGGAGAGCATAAAACGCCTCGGGTCGACCTTCGGGATCAACGAGCATCTTGTTGCTCTAGAGTCGCTTTGTCGCTAGGAGTTGTCCAATACTTTTCAATTATCGCCCGATAAACGCGACCTATCAGTGCAGGAGAATTGGTCTGGCTCACTGACGTAAGCCCGCTCGAGCAATGAGGGCTCACTCAGCTGATCATCGATGAATAACGGCACACAGATACCGCAAAACAGCGTAAGTTTGGCCAAATCGAGTGGCAGTCCGCTGCTTCAGGGATGATTAATGGCAAGATTTCCACATGAGAAGGCATGATGCATTTCTCACGCCGACTCACATTGCTCTTGCTGTCAGACAGGAGGGCCATGCACGATTGGGCAGAATTCCGTCATTTCTTGTATTTACTGAAGATCCTGGAGAAAGGTGGATTCCGTGTCGCGGCGGAGGAGCTGCATACATCGCAGCCAAATCTGAGCGTTCAGGCAAGACGGTTCCAGGATTATGCATCGATTCGTCTCTTTAGCAAAACAAAGAACGGACAGATCCAACCCACGGAGACCGGAATCGCGTTCATTTCCCTGGCCCGGATGGTCCTTGAGATTCGCGAGGAAGTTATCGATGCGCTCATGGCCATCGATCGGGGCGGAATCGCTGTGATTCGGTTGGGTTCAACTCCTCTTGTCGATCAGGGCTTGTTCCGCCGTTTCAGCAATCTACATAGAGAGTTACTCCCACGCGTATCCGTGCGCCCCACTCACGGAGACGCAGCACAGCTAGCCCGGGAGGTTCTCGACGGACAGGTTAATGCAGCACTGATCACTCTGCCGCTTTCCCATCCCGATCTTCACGTCGAGGAAGTCCGCCGCGATCGGATCGTGGTTTGCCTGCGCAGAGATCACCCGCTTGCTTCCAAGGTCACTCTCGAAGCAGGAGATTTGCAAGACAGGCTGTCGATCATTTACCACCCAGAAAGGCATCCTGACGCCCATCGTCAACTTATCGAGCTTTTGTCTGATGTCGGTATCACACTAGGCGACTACTCCTGTGCATCACACCCGTCCGAGATGCAGATGCTTGTCAAGGAAGGGCACGGTCTTGCGCTCATCCGAGAAGGAACTCCGCTCGACGAAGAATTGACAGTACGTCGCCTAGCCGCTGTGAATTGGACCGTGGATACGGCGGTCATTTACCACAAGCAACACCACCTCAAATCACTTCCTATTCTCGTGAGGATGCTGAAGCGCAGCATCCCGCAAGATCCCGTGTTGCGCCGATCGCTCAACGTGCTTTCCCAACAGCCAGCGCGTGCTATCAGAGGTCTTCGGGAGCGACTGTCTTGAGTGCTGAGTTTCTTTGAGTGGTGGTTCCCTGGAAGCCGAATTAGCTTCGATCAACTGATCGATTTCCCTTGCGCTGTCGTAATCGACGACGGTCAGACCTTCCCCCTTCACTGGCCCTGTCTTCGGGTGTAACTACCGCAAGCAAAAGGCAACTATAGTTGCTATCTGAGCCTAGAGCCACCGCGGCACGATGGCAATGTGGCTAAACCGGTTGGAGCAGATAAGAAGCGTAAGACGATAACGCCCAACCAGGTCTTTGGCGGCGCTGTTACTGAGAAAAGGGTCTCGAGTAATCTTTCACAAGCCAATCTGGCTGCGGCGCTAGGTTATAGCAACTACTACCTTGGCCGGATCGAGCGTGGCTATGCCAATGTCACCTGTGATGTCATGTTCGCCGTGAGCAGCTATTTCAAAATGTCCATTGGGCAATTTTGGATTTTCGCCGAATCCCTGTCCAAGAAAGCGGGAAGTGTCAGGTAGGCACAAGCCTTACCTGGCGCTACCGTGTTTGCGTCCAGAATACGGCAACGGCGATCTCCCATTAGGAGAAGGCTGGGTTCTACAGCTCAATGATCCTTCTTGAGCGGCAACATCTCTGCATAAGCCCAAAAGCGGCTCAGAGGGAGCATATCGAAGTAGCCAACGAGCGCATACATAATGTCGAAGGTGAAGTTTTCTTTGCCTTGCTCGATGTTCCTTAGGTAGAACTCCTGACAACCCACTCTGGCTGAAACAGTGGCTTGAGATGCCCTCTTTTGGATGCGGAGCTGAGTGATCGCATTTCCGAAGATCTCTCGGGGAGTGCCTGATCTTCGCGGTTTTCCAGATCCGATCGGCTTGGCCACAGACCAATCGTGCTTTTCAGATCTTCGATTGAGATAGCAACTATAGTTGCGTATAATCGATAAGACAACTATAGTTTGCCTATTGTTTTTTTGGGGTCTATCGATGTACTTCTCACAACTCTCCGGAGTTCAAGAAAGGGAGCAATGACCTCAGAGGCCGTCTACCTCCCGGATTCCGAAGCGCGTCTCACCAACACCCCCCGTCGAATCGATCATCAACCATCAGTTTCATCGCCGCATTTCGATCAAGCCACGGATGAGAGTTTGATGGACGCAGTTGCACAAGGATCCCAGGAGGCACTGGGCCTAGTATTTCGTCGGTACCGTCCTGCCGTCCTAGTTATTGCAACGCGAATTCTCAGGGACGCCTCCGAGGCGGAAGATCTGTGCCAGGAGGTCTTTCTTCTGCTGTCCCAGAAAGCGAAGCAGTTTGACGCGAGCAAAGGGACGGCTTCTTCCTGGATCATTCAGATTGCCTATCATCGGGCGATGAACCGCAGACAATATCTTAGCCACAGGCAGCATTACGATGCCCGGGAACTGGACGAAACACAGGTCAGCGGGGCCCGGCAGACACACCTCATTGACCAACTTGCCGCCAAGAATCTGCTGAACCGGCTGCGCGAGCAACTCTCTGCAGAACAAAGAAAGACGCTCGAGCTTCATTTCTTCGACGGATACACTCTGGCCGAAATCGCGGAGAAGACGAATCAATCACTTGGCAACGTGAGACATCACTACTACCGCGCACTCGAGCGGCTCCGCTCCAATGTTTTCCCTAAAAAGAACACGTGAGTGAGAGAATTGGTACGAAAATGCTCTCGAGAGCGGCTGCCTTTGTGAACCCTGAATTTCATAACGAATTCGTCGCTCTGTGTGCTCTCTACTACTCCGGCGAGATCTCGGAGGAAGAATGGGCATTGCTGCAGATCCACATGGGCTATTGCGACTCCTGCCATAAAACCTTCCTCCAGTATCAACGCATTCGCTTGGAGGTAATTCCGGCCATGGCTGCCGAAGCGGCCTCCGAGCGTGAGAATGGAGGGCTTGAATATGCCGCATCACTCGAGGAAGCCGAGAGACGTCTGATGAGCCGCCTTCGCCCCCTGTCTTCAGACCAGCAAACAGTGCCAAGTTCGCGGTTGGGCTGGAAGCTTCCGGCCGCTTTGATTGCTGCCTGCACCCTGGGCGCCGTGTCTCTCTTTACGGTCTACTCTCTTCGGACAAGAATTGCTTCCACCCCTCCGCCAACTCGCGCGGTTCCTCTACCGGAACAGCCGAGTCGGGAGCGATCGGTTCCTTCCGATCGAGAAACGATGTCGGCACTTGAAAATGCGCGGCAGCGGGCCGAGGCTCTGGAGCGCCAGGCGGCTGACGTTGACAGTCAGCTGAAACAGGCCACTCGCGCAACTGCCCAAATTGAAAAGAAGCTCGAATCCGAGCAGGTCGCGCACAAACAGTTGAGTGAGGAGAAGATTGCACTGAGCCAGCAGCTGGCCGAGGTTCAGGCTCAATTGGCTACTGCTCGAGAGAAGTGGGCTGCGGCAGGCGCGGACGTCGCCCAGCAATCAGAGAGGTCAACGACCCTTGAAAGCCAGGTCAGGGAACTCAAGACCGCGCTTGAGGAAAAGGATGTCGCGCTGAGCGAAAAGGATCGAATGCTTGCTCTGGACAAAGACTTCCTCTCCCATGATCGCGACATTCGCGATTTGATCGGTGCGCGGAACCTGTATATCGCAGATATCTTTGATACCAATGAGAACGGCAGAACCGCAAAACAGTTCGGTCGCATCTTCTATACCCGGGACCGATCGCTGATCTTCTATGGTTTCGATCTCGATAGTCAGGCCGAGCACAAGCAAAACGTATCCTTCCAGGTGTGGGGAAGCGGGAGCGACCGTTCGAAGCCGGTCAGCCTCGGCTTGTTCTACCAGGACGACAGTCACAAACGGTGGGTTCTCCGCTGCAATGATGCACGGACGCTGGCTCGTCTGGATATGGTCTTCGTGACGGTCGAGCCGCCAGGCGGCAGCGTCAAACCTACGGGCAGGCAACTGTTGCGGGCGTACCTGCAAATTCATCCGAATCATCCCTGATCGCTGAAGAATCTGGTACACATTGGCAAGCTCAGCGGTAGACAGAGTGAACCGAATTCATTCTCAGTCTTTCGGAGCGCTGCATGAAATCTGGTTTCTCCGTCCTTCTGTTGACATTGCTTTCCTCCTTTGTTCTTGCTCAATCGACCAGTGCCACGATCAGCGGCGGAGTAACGGACTCTGCGGGAAGGTTCATTGTGAATGCTGAAGTCGAGATCGCTAACGATGCGACCGGGGTGATCTATTCAGCGACGACCAACACTTCGGGGATGTATCTTGTCCCGATCCTGCCTCCCGGACACTATCATGTTCAGGTTTCGAAACCTGGATTCAAAACCATCATCAAGGCCGATGTCATTTTGAATGTGCAGAGCGCACTGGCGCTCAATTTCATGCTTCCCGTCGGCGCGACGTCTGAAAGCGTCACTGTTGGCTCCACATCGATTCCGATCAACAGTACGGATGCATCCGTCAGCACCGTCGTCGACCATAAGTTCATTGAGAATCTCCCGCTGAATGGGCGATCGTTCCAAGACCTGATTTCGATGACGCCCGGAGTCGAGACTCAATCGCCTCAGGCTCGATCCCAGATCGGGTCGAAGGGCGACTTCAGTGTTAACGGTCAAAGAACGGAATCGAACTACTACACTGTTGACGGAGTATCGGGTAATGTCAGTCCCGGCGCCGGAGTCGTCGGCAGCGGCGGCAAGATCGCCGCAGCGACCGCATTGGGAACGACGCAAAGCTTGGTATCTATCGATGCACTTCAAGAGTTCCGGGTGCAGAGCTCTACCTATTCGGCAGAGTACGGGAACGGGCCGGGAGCACAGTTTTCTCTTGTTACCCGTTCCGGCACCAATACGTTCCATGGAACTGTATTCGACTACCTTCGCAATGACTACTTCGATGCGAATAACTGGTTCAACAACAATCTCAACGTTCGCAAAGCTCCCCTTCGACAAAATGATTTTGGAGGGAGCATTGGGGGTCCTCTGCGAATTCCGCGAATATATGACGGGCGCAACCGAACCTTCTTCTTCGCCACATACGAAGGTCTTCGCCTTACACAGCCACAAGCAGCCTCGATCTCATACGTGCCCGACACCGCGCTGCGAGCGAGCGCACCCCCGGCTCTTTCACCCCTTCTAAACGCGTTTCCTGTTCAAAACGGAAAGGAGGAACTGGTTCGATGCACCCCAGGTGCAGCCAGTGTCTATCCCTGCCCAGCCGGAACTCCAACTGGAACTCTGGTCGAAAGCGGACTGGCGGATTTCAGCGGCTCCTATGCCCTTCCGTCTTCCGTCAATTCGACGAGTGCCCGACTGGATCACACATTTGGTCCTGGGCTTACCGTGTTCGTCCGATTTGGGGGAACACCCAGTGCGACGGCTGCGCGAAGTCTGGCCGAATTGGTTCACACCACCAACAACACATTTACCTACACCGTGGGCGCGACAAGTCAGGTCGGGAAGAGCATCACGAACGAATTGCGACTCGGCTATGCGCGTGCCGACGCCACCAGCGCCTATTCGCTGGACTCCTTTGGCGGCGCAAGTCCGACAGATGGTGTCAGCGCATTTGGAGTGCCGGGCAACGTAAGAGGTGCCTCTGCAATCATGCTTCTCTCCTTTACCGGGGTGGGCACTACCAGCTGGCTCGTCGCCCGAAACGCATCGGGGACCAGAAGCTTGAATATAACGGATGCAGTCGGAATCCTACATGGGCATCATCGCATCAAAACAGGAACCGACTTCACGCGATACAACTCGCTTGAAAATCCCAGTCCTGCTCAGGCAGCAGGGTATTACTTTTCTCCGGCATCTATCCAAAACAATCAAGCGACCACCGCATATATAACGCGCAACGGCAGCGCTTCGCCACTCTACTACCGCACGGCGCTTTACGCCCAGGATGACTGGCAGGCTACTCCGCGATTCTCACTCTCTGCCGGGCTCCGTTGGGAGATATCTCCTGCTCCCCGCGATACCGGAGGAAATGACGCCTACACGGTATTTGGGAATCTCAGCAATCCGGGCTCCCTGAGCTTGGCCCCTCGTGGCACCTCGCTTTGGAAGACCTATTGGTATGATTTCGCGCCGCGTTTGGGGTGTGCGTGGGTGTTACATCATGCGCGCGACAGGGAGACGGTAGTGAGGGCCGGGGAAGGCGTCTTCTTCGATACATACGGACAGGTGACCGACATCGCTTTCAATGGGTTAGGTTTTTCCGCAACACATGCGGTTGTCGATGGAGCTCTGCCGTTCCCTCCTTCCCAGTACGATTTTCAGGTTACGCCAACCGTGCCTTATTCGGGTCTCTATGCGTTCCCGTCCCATCTGCAGGTTCCCTACTCCCTGCAGTGGAATGCAAGTCTGGAGCAGTCGCTTGGGTCCGCTCAATCGTTCACAATCTCATACGTCGGTGCAAACGGTAGGCGTCTGATCAGCGCTCAATCGGTTTCACTCCGTGCCCTCAATCCAGATTTCGGAACCATTTACGAGTTCCCGGGACGGATTACATCCAATTATCAGGCTCTGCAGGCGAAGTTTCAGCGATCGGTGGCCCACGGCGTTCAGGCGTTGGCTTCCTACACATGGTCCCACGCCATCGACTTTGGTTCCACGTACTCTGCCTTCGGTCTTCGGCGCGGCGACGCGGATTTTGACGTCAGGCAGAATGTTTCCGCCGGTATGAGTTGGGATCTACCGGTTCGGGACAAGAATAAGCTCCGAGCCGCTCTGCTCGGAAACTGGGGGATCGATTCCCGGTTGATCGCTCGCAGCGGTTTTCCAGTCAATCTCGCTGGTAATCTGCTCACGGATCCTGTTACGGGCAGCGCCTATTACAGCGGAGTCAATCTGGTTCCCGGAACGCCAATATACCTCTACGGTTCGAAGTATCCCGGTGGGCGTGCCATCAATGGTGGCCCAGCTGTAGCCCCGGGGAGTGCGGCGTTTGCTCTTCCCACGGGAAACAAGGAAGGAAATGCGCCGCGGAACTTTGTCCGCGGTTTCGGCGAGAACCAGATCAATCTTGCGGTCCGTCGCAAATTTCCCATGCGCGACGCGTTCACGTTGGAGTTTCGCGCCGAGGCGTTCAATGTTCTGAATCACCCCGCCTTCGGCTTCGTTAACACGACGCTGACAAACGCCCAATTCGGATTGGCCACACAGACGCTGAATCAAAGCCTCGCCACACTCGCTTCCGAGTACCAGCAGGGAGGACCGAGGTCAATGCAGTTTGCTCTGAGGCTTCAGTTCTAGCCACGCCAGAGATCATCCGATCGTTCTGAAAAACAATGAAGAATGCCATTCTCTACTGCCTAGCTATGGCCCTGGGTGCCTCTACGGCGCTGATGGCCCAGACAAAGCGACCGATTACTCCAGCCGACTGTGTTACGGTCCGATACCTCCTCGGAGCATCGAATGACGAACCTCGCTCCATCCTGGTCAGCCCGGACGGCAAACGTGTGGCTTATTTGGTCAAGTCACCGAACCTGAAGACAAATGAGAACGACATCGAGCTGTACGTCAAGGAAATCGCATCGACAATTTCTCCCTCTGAAAAGCCGGTTGCAATCGGTAGGCTTTCTCGACTGCAATGGCTCACAGACAGCAGGCATCTCACGGTCTTGGCAGCGGAAGGCAAATCACACTTCGTCAAGAAGATCGATGTGGAGACCGGCGCAGCTGTGGTCCTTCTACGCGCCAGCCAGGAAATGGACGAATACGTCACGGACGGCAGTGGCAACACGGTCGTTTTTGTCCTCACCAGACCCGCAGCCCAGAACACAGCAGCCGAGGCCACTCCGCACGACATTACGGTTGGCTACCGTATCCCATTTCAGGGGCTGACCCGAACCGCATGGCCAGTGAAAACGCTCTTCGTAACGAGGCTTATGGGAAAAGAGTGGAGCAGACCCGAGCGAATCCAGATCGAATCCCCGTTCACACATCGGCATTTGGCGACCCTCACAGCCGAAGGGGGACGAACCCTATGGCTCAGCCTGTCTCCGGACGGCGAGAAACTATCGCTGCAATACTCGGATCCGTCGCCGGCTTTGCCGCAACAATGGAGGAAGAGCCCCTGGGTCCAGTGGCTTAACAGCTTGCACACCGGCCTAGGCCAGTGGGTGATGGTTCTCTATCACCTCAAAACAGAGCAGACCACGGTGCCGCTCGAGACCCCATTTGCCACCACGATTCCGCTATGGGCTCCGGACAGTCGATCCTTCGTAGTATTTGCCAAACCCCCCATCGGCAGTGCGCTCGAACAACAGGAGTCCAAACTCGGCCCGGCAGTGATCCAGCATGGACATACCGCCGACTTGTTCTGGGTGCAACCTGATGAGGGCAAAGTGGAAATCGTGGCCACACATCAGCAGGCGCCAGCGAATGCCTATCGGCCGCCACTGTATTACGGGCGGGATGAGAGCCTCCTGATCGCGAGCACAGATGGAATACTTACTCGTTTCTCTCATCGCGAGGGCCATTGGGAACAGGGTGAATCCTTCAAGCTCTCAATGGAAGGACTGGCCGATCTAGCAAGTGAAGGTATTCATGTGTTAGGTGATATGCAGTCACCAACCACACCGCCAACCATGTTTATTGAACGGCTCGGCGATCCGAAGCCGGATATCTTTGCGCGGTTAAATTCTCAATTCGATTCCCTATCCCTCGCGATGGTTAAGAGCGTTCGCTGGAAAACATCTGGCGGCAAGAGCGTTGCCGGTACTCTTTTTCTTCCTCCCGACTATCACACGGACACCCGATATCCATTGGTGATCCAAACAAAGCCATATGGAAACTGGTTTGTCTGCGATCAAGGGGCAGGACACTTCCCCTCGTTTATTCCCCAACCTCTGGCCAGTGCCGGTATAGCCTATCTCGGCTTCTATTTCCCTAACGATCACGATGGGAAGGGGCTTGAAGACTACTATCCGAAGGGACTTCCCGGACATATCGGAGAAGCGATGTTCAACACCGATGTTTACGATTCAGCGATAAAAAGCCTCGCTGCTGAGGGAATCGTAGACCCGTACAAAGTCGGCATCATTGGATTCAGCAGCACAGGATTTGAGGTTGAATTCGCATTGATGCACGGCAAGACCCGCTATCGAGCCGCGACCGTTGCAGACAATGTCGAGTACAGCTTCAGCGAATACGCAATGGGAGCATTGATCGGAACATCAAGCGAACAGATCGCGGCAATGTATGGGGGCCTACCCTATGGGAGCACTCTCAAAAATTGGGCAGATTACTCCATCTCGTTCAACGTTGACAAAATTCATACTCCGCTTTTAATGGAAGAGATGGGGCACGGGCGCTTGTTCGATCGGCGAAATTCTCCACCTTCGATCATCGCGCGCACATTCGAACTCTTCACCGGTCTCAATTTGCTTCATAAGCCAGTCGAGTACTACTACTACCCGAATGAAGATCATCAACCCGATCACCCGCAGGCACGGCTCGCAAATCTGCAACGAAACCTCGATTGGTATCGGTTCTGGTTGCAAGGCTACGAGCGAACCGATCCAGAAGATCCAGAACAATACGTGCGATGGCGTGCATTTAGGAAGGAGCAGGATGAAAACAAATCCAATGAACACACGGACAACTCGACGGCACATTGAATGAGCGGTACCGGCGATCATCAGCGAAAACAGGGTTTCCGATGCGACTCATCAGAGATACCTAAAGGCGACACTGGATGCGAGATCGACCCTCACATCCAGTGTGGTTATGCAACGGATCTGTGCGCAATTACTCGTCTGCCTCATAGGCATTCGGAGTGCACCTCGGTAGAGCATCCGAGCTGTCCGCGATCACAGGAGTTGTATCCTTTTGGTCGGCGGGCAGTCCGAAGCTCTGCACTGCATCCGTGGCGTTAAGTGTGTTGACGATTTGTGGAGCTATGTATCGCATTGTGTATTTCCTCATTTCTGTTGAGATATCCGTCGGCAAAGGCTCAATAGACCTCCGATGCAAACGGAGCCTTGGTTGTTCGAAGGTTCGAACAAGATAGGTTGTGTGCTGGGGGTCCGCAGCGTGAAGGAACGGTGGCTCGCTGTTGAAGCCAAAGCTCAAGGAGCATAGCCCGCAGAAGATACGGCCATGCGGTTGTATCCCGGCCGCTTGTGACCTCGTCGGCTGCGTGGTGAATTGCCTGGCTACCCACCCATCCCATCTCAACGAGAACGGATGTGCCTGCCAGCGATCTGATCTGCGAGGATGCGGCCTGGAGCGCGACGAGTGGCCCGCGGCTGATGAACGCCTTTCTCGGGCGTTCCAGAACTTCGGTGGGGAGCAGTTCTCCAAGGGCACGGCGCATGAGATAGCGCCTCCGCCCGGGCCGGGCGATCTGTTCGCGCGGTATACGAAAGAGAAATTCAACCAAATCGCGGTCAAGATAGGGGTACCTGTACTCATAGCGGGTGCCGGGGGCCGGCCAAAGATTAGGGAGGGTCTCCTGAATTGCGGACCAAGTCCGTGCATTGCTGAGAGCAGATGGTCGAGCACGGACGCGCGAGCCAAATGGGACATCAGTCATCGATTCTTGGTCTGGAAGTTTGCGTACTATTGAACTCAGCCACGGAGGAGGCGAGGGCCTGGACCGAAGCCTCGGGAAATAGAGTTCGAGCGCGAATTTAGCTGTACCGAGCAGCAGGTGAAGCATCGGGATTCTGAGAGCCGTTGACCAAGCCAGGCCCTGCGAGACGAAGTCCGGGAAATCCATCCGGGTCAGATAATTTGCCAGTATGGGCCCGGGTGTAGGGACCCCGCCGAGAAGTTCGTCGCCGCCCACACCTGAGAGGATGACACGATATTCCTTGCCCTGAATCCCAGCGTGGAACCGCTCTTGAAACTCGACAACCGCACTGGTGAGCCCGGGAAAAAGTTGCCTCTCAGTTGCGCAAGGCGGGGGACTGATCATCTTTTCCGAGTAAGACGTCTCGAGATGAATTCCATTCTTACCTCTCCCAGCCTCGGTGGCGCAGATAAACGGCTCTTCATTCCAGTTCGGTTCAGACGGAGAAAGATAGGAAATCGTGTCGAGAAGGCCCGGCACGGCGTAGCCCTGCGAATGCCGAATATGATCCGACATGCAGACGATCGAAGTCGAATCCATTCCCCCACTGAGTTGAGCAATAACGGGATCACCCATGACGGTACGGCGTGCAACAGCTTGTTCAAAAAGCGTGAAAAAATGTGACTCGTACTCCTGGTCAGATCTATATCGAATTTCATCGTGCACCAGAGGATCCCAGTGACGGACTTTCCGAATGCGTACTCTTTCGATGGCGACGTAGTGGGCTGGTGGCACCGCGCGAATACCTCGATACGGTGTGAGATCCCGGATAGGAGCGGCGCAAAGGAACGAGGCACAGTACTGATCGCAAAGGGGAGGTTCATCGCCTTCGGCGAAGAAGGTTTCAAGGCAGGTGGACCACCTTAGCCGGCTCCTTGTGGTTTGAAGGTACAGTGTGCGACTGCCCGCATGGTCCCGAGCAAGGTAGAGCGTCTGCATGTTTTCTGACCAAAGGGCAACGGCCCATTCTCCAATCAATTTGGCAAATACGCTTTCCCCCCAGCGAAGAAATCCGGCCAGGATGAGGGCTGAATCACTCGCCCCAGCGTCGTGAATCTTCAGCTCCGACAATAGCCCCAGACGGTTATCGATCCGGCCGTCGAGAGTGATCATGTTCTTCTGATCGTCAGCCAAAGGTCCAGTTTCGCGCCATGCTTGCGATGTAGTGTGAAACGGCTGCAGTCCCATGCCGATTCGCTCACCGAGGGCAATTTCTATCCCGTCCGAAGTGAAGCTTTGAGTTGTCGAAGCCAAACATAATAATTCCTGCTTCGTTGCTGCTTGTCCTGCGGCTCCTCGAGTTCCGAATATGATGCTCATCGGCTCCGGCCTCCTATTTGACCTCAAAAACCTTATAGATCTCGCGCATGTACGGTTTGTCCCCGACGACGGTGCCGTTGAGTTCCACCCAGGCATGGGATTTGAATGGTGTCGTTTGCGCTCCAATGATCAATTGAGCATCCCATCCATGACGCCTGAGAAGAAAGACAGTGGCTGCCGAGCGCTGGAGACAGAGAACCCGCCGGGGATAGAAGGCGCAAGCGAGTTCCATTGCCCGGCACAGAATGTCGAGACTCAATCCAGGAGCGGATCTTTTCTGGCGTGTTGAATAGAGCACGACAGAGCTGTGAATTGAGCGGAGGCCCTTGGAGCGCATCATGACCTCCACACGCATTAGCCAGAACAAGCTTTCAGCTAGTGGGTAATTCATCAGGTCCTCCAGTTGGAATCGAAATGTTCAGGCCACGGCACAAGAAAGCGATCCGATGAGTCAATGCGTCGACTCGGACAGATAGAGGCAGGACAGGGGTATGGCCGCGGTTGAGGCTGTAGTCGACCAGGATTGGGTTCGACTGTGTACTCCGCTCTTGCAGTCGTGCCGCCATCTTTCGGGTATGCGCTGCATCGCAAACGCTGTCCTTGTCTCCGGTCACGAAGAGTGTCGCGGGATAATTCACATCATTGGCAATCCGGTGATAGGGTGAATAGGCATACAAGGCGTGAAAATCCTCAGCATCTTTAACTGTTCCGTATTCTGCCTTGAACCTTTCTGCCTCTCCGAAGGACTCGTAGCGCACCATGTCCAAAAGAGGCGCAATGCATAGGACTGCCTGGAAGAGATCGGGGCGTTGGATCATCGCGGCACCTACAAGTAAGCCGGAGTTCGACCCTCCAAAGATCGCAGTGTTTCGCGCGGAAGATATGCCCTGGTTCTGCAGCCACTCGGCCGCTGCGATGAAATCATCAAAGGCAACTTGCCGTTTCCGCCCGCGCGCAGCTTCGTGCCAAGATCTTCCGAATTCGCCGCCCCCGCGAATATGAGCCAGCGCAAACACCACGCCAAGTTCGAGCATGATTGCGACCAGAGTAGAGAACCGGGGCGTGATGCTTGTTCCGAAGCCTCCGTATGCGGTCAGAAGCGTGGCGCGCGGTACCGAAATGTCCCCTCTCCCTGGCAACACGAGAGACATTGGGATCATTGTCCCATCCTTCGATTGGTATTCAACTCGCCGTTCTTCAAACGAGGCGCGGTTGAGCGCACCAATGCGTTGGGCCCAGACCTGCCAGTTGAAGAGTGCGTGATCGAACTCTAACGTGGACGAGGGCGTATAGAACGATTCGTAAGTGGAAAACAGTGCCTCGCAATGATTGGAGTAGCTGCGCGAGAGTGCAAATGAACCACCTTTGGGCACAGGTATTTCGCCTTCGAACGTTCCCTGGAGCGACCAGATACGAACGACGGGCTCAAGTTCGACCAGGTAAGTAACAAGAATCCGATCGCCAAAAAAACAAAGATCTCGAACGGGTGCCTGCCATTCCGGAACGATCACCCCCCGTTCGCTTCCGTTGTCATTTAACTCAAGAAGGCGGCCGAGCGGTGCGGATCCATGGGAATAGAGAAATATCCGTCCGTGCTGAAGAGCCGGTCCACAGGGAGACGGATGATCGCGGAACACAGGCACCCAGGACCGACTTGCGGAGCGTGCTGCACGGTAAAGATCGACACGCAGTTCTCCGTCCTTTTCGTGGTAAAAAATAGCTCCTAAATAGAGATCGTCGGAGATGAGCAGCAGTCGGCTCCGTCTCACTCTTTGCATCGCGAAAAGCACTTGATCCGAAGCAACTGGTGTATCCAACCGGTGATATCGGATTTCGTGGGGCCGGTTCTGCTCTATGTCGTCTGTAGTTTCATGACTGTAGAAATATCCTTTCTCTTCAGAATCGAACTCCAGTCCCCGCGCATATCCGTGTTCAAGATATTCATCGACCTGCATTCCTGAAGCGACATCGAGAAAATGAATGCTTGCCGACTTTTCGCCCCCGATTCTCTGTTCATATGCAAGGAGGCCTCCATGATTGGAAATGCGATGAATGATGACGGAAACGTATGGCCCTTGCCAGGCCGGGTCGACAAGAATTCTCTCTGTGCCCGAGCGAAGGTCGTGAACCCAGAGACTAGCCTGCTCCTGACCCTTACTTCGCTTCTTGAAGAAGCATCGGTCTCCAACTCGTACGGGTTGCTCCTTGGTTTCGACATCGAGGTAGGTCTTTACTCGCGCTCGAATCGAATTGGTGCCGGGTAGCCGTGTCAGATAGTCGTCGTAGGCTTGCCTCTGCCTGCTTACCCACATCTCCGTTGCAGGCGAGGAGCGATCTTCAAGCCAACGATGAGGATCGACAATCGTGACTCCGTGTAGAACGTCTACGACTGAGGGCAGGGAAGATAGGGTTAAAGGCACAGAGCCTCCGTGGCCATTCGTTCCCGGACGATTGAATACATTTTTCGTGCCAGGCAACGGGCATAGGCTTGAAACCTCGGGTTGCGACGCCGAGAAGAGTGAAGCCAGTCGGCGCGGCCAAGGAGGTCACTTGCAATTGCAATCAGAGGTGTGAGACAGAATGCACGGCTAAGGCGCTTCTCTGAAAGAACGCTCTGCCATTCGCGCTTGTACAACTGCCTCAGATTCTCGATCCATGCAGAGGTTGTCCCCGGACGGGTAACAATCAGGTGGGTCGCGAGACCTTCAAAGGCGAGGAATGGGTTACCGACAAAGGCTTCCGCCCAATCGATGAACACGCAACGTTCTCCATTGAACAGGATGTTTCCCGGGTTCATGTCTCCATGGAGAAGGGCATCGGGCACCTGCAAATCCAACATTTCAGAGCAGGCGCCCAATAGTGAAGATTTGAGTTGGTGCAACTCGCCGCGGCCAAGGCGAGATGCCTTTGTGGACAGCTGATAGGTCATCGTCTCCTCGAGGTACTCGATCATCCCATCGAGCTGATTGAGTAACATGCTGATGCGCCGATCCGCGCATCCGGCTGCTAGGAGCAGGTCAATGATCGAAGTAGTCTGCAACTGGAGCGAAGACATCAGGTGAACTGCCTTCTCGAAAGGGGCAACCCCAAGTTCCTGACGAAATGACGCGCCAAAGTCCTCCATGACCCAGGCATTCCAATCCTTGCGGCTTGCCACGATGGGCGGCAAAAAGTCGGGAAGAATTCGCGCGAGCTCCAAGGTGAGGGCATATTCGTGCGTGTTCGGCGGTCCAACCGCCTTAAGCCAATAGCCGCGACCTTCTTGCGTTCCGAAATGGGCCAACGCGAACCCACCGCCAGCGTTGAGTTGGTACACTTCACCATTCAGAGACTTGGCATCTGCTGAAACAAAGTTCTGAATCCACATTCTTGCTTGGTCGAGCCAATGAAGGCGAGAAAGAGGTTTCAGGTAGCTGGAATTATCGAAAAGATCCTGAAGCGCGACTCGCTCCCGGACAGAAATGCCCGCTCCGGAAAGTCTTTCCAGGCTGAAAAAATCCTGGTGCAGGTGAGAGGGAACGAAGATGGCTTCGGCCAACACACAGGGGCGGCCACGTTCGTCAGAGTAAATAAGATCGAGTATGATTGTCTTGAATCCCCATTGATCGCTGATTGCCTTTTGCAATTGCTGGACTGGACGCTTGGTAACGGACACAGCAATCTTCGGCAGCTGAATCCCGTCACCCTCACTTAGGGCAAAAATCCCATGATTCTCAGGATTGACGATGGCAACGCAATATTCAATTTGGCTCAGATTCTCGATAGGTACATTCATGGCGAGGCTCGCTTTAGACACTCAGCAGATGTTGCGATTTCAGCTCATTGATGAAGGAATGCATGTCGTGATCGATCCGGTCTACGGCAGTACCCGTTTCGAGCGCGAGTTCACGGATAATGTCGTCAAGAAGCTTCCCTCGTCTCAATCCGTCCCAGATGAATGCGCCGGTAGAATTTAGCGTCACCATTACGTTGTGCTCGATATCGAGAACCACGGCACCATCTTGATCAACAATCGATTGAATGTTCTGAGGTATTTCAGACATGTTTGTCTCCGTCGTCGCGTCTAAGCGGTACTGGGGGGAATAAACCGCATATTTGCGATGGAACATAGATGAACAAGTTGCAGAAATCAGTTATCACTTACTGTCTTTATCGGACTGTTCCAGCAACCCTGTGTCCGGCGCCCATCTTGATTCATTGCGACCGTGCCGAGAGTCTGTCACCTCTCCAAGCGAGATGCAACGGAAACAGATTCGCAGAAAGCGACAAAATGTGAACCGAGAGCACCTGGTGATTACCGTCGAATCGGCCAGGGCGAGTCATTGGCTCGGCGGATTCTTCTCCCGTTCGAGTCTCTCTCGCTCCTTGCGGCCCCATTCGGCCGGAGACTGTTTCATGTACTTTTTGAAAAAGCGATTGAAATCCTGAACTCGAGCGTAGCCAAGAACCGACGCAATCGCACTGATTTTCGATGAGGATGGGGAGATACTTAGCGACCAACACGAAAACTGCAGGCGCACTCGAGCCTGGCATGCTGTGAAATTTTCATGATATTCGTCGGTGAAGGCTCGCTGCAGCGTTCGGATCTCACTGCCGAGAGCCGGCGCCAAGGCTTTTATCCGCAGCTTTACATTTCCATGCGAAGCTTGGATGAAATGATAGAGAAGCCGTTCGGGATGTTCGAGCAGATCGGTACGCCGTGGATCTGCCAGCGTTGCCCGCAAATTTCGGATTTCGGCGATAATCTCCTTCTCAATGTCGGAGAGAACAGCTGATTTAGGATTTCTCACGGCATCCCTTCAGCCTCCAGCCGATCTGAAGAGTAGCAGCTGCGCCACTGTGCATAGCTCTGCATGCTATTCCGCCCTTAGTGGGAACTTCGATGTGAAGAGAGGTTAACCCTGAATGCAGAACGGTCGGAACAGAATCGCCATCATTGGCCAAACTTACGACCGAGCGCTATTCGGAGAGGGTGAGTGTGAAGCGCGACCGGACTCGGAAATTAGCCTCTTGCGAGTCCAGATAGTCCAGTCCTCGAGTCGAGCCGCATTTCGGCGATCTAGACCGGGACTGCAGCACCGATTACCCGGCTGAGATGACGGAGATCTTTCGCGTGGAAGGTCGCTTCGATTTCGCCGTTCGCGCCTGAAAGTACCGCATAGTGGCTGCCATCCCGCTCAAGATACCCGCAGATAATGTCAAACCCCTTCCGCAGCACATAGATCGGTCGCGCCCAACCGTGTTTCATTTTCTCGATATGTTGGCCAGGCATCGAAGGAACGTGCTCAAGCAACAGAAAGGAACCCGGAACGAGAGCCGGATCAAGGCCAGAGATCGGATGTTCCTGGGCTAGGCGAACGATACTGTTTTCCCACAGATGCAACTTGGGAAAATATGCGGAAAGCAGATGGGGCCAACCACCGAACTCGTCACGACGAGCCTTCCAGACCTCGGTCGGTGTCGGCAGATCTGCTTTTCTGCCGACACTCGATGCTTCCTCAAGGGATCCTGCACGAAGAAGCGTATCGAGGGAAAAACGCTTCCGGTCGGAATGCCATGAGCCCCCTGCTCGAAGTGCGTCCGTGTAGCGCGCCATGTGCGCAAGCGTCAACTGTATCAGGCCGCTGACATGGGGATCGGATGAGCTTGAGCGCCGATAGCGCCGCTTGCTCCGCGCGCTGAGATCGGCCTGCAATTGGCTCATGAGAAATTCATGGACAAGGACTTCCGCATCTTTTGGTCTTTTGAAGCGCTGGTGCTTGGTCATGAACAACCTGTCTCGTGTGCGATGTTCCCAGGGAAGAATCAAATCCCCACCCAATCGGTTAGGCGAGAAGGGAGTTCGCACTGGATATTCAGGCATGGGAAGGCTCAAGGCGAACATCCGAATCCTGCCGACGATGCGCACGGAACCCGGATAAACGAATTCTTCACGGCCAAAATACGTTCTTCCGGTAGAAAACGGGAGTAGCCTACCTCTTGTCACAACACAATGGCTGCAACGGTATCCATTGACAAACTGAAGTAAGTAGATGCTGCGTGGATTGGGAAACACCCTTTCCGGTTCGCTGATCGGCTCTACCAAAGCCACGGAACCGGCCGGAATACTGGAACCAAAACTATCCTCTGTTCCCACGCGTACATAAAAAGTGCCAGGCTTTTCCCACCCCTCTCCTTCGAGTACACGGAGTGGAATATCGGTTTGCCATTCGAGAACAAGGTCCCGCAAAGATCCGTCCACCGTGAACGATTCGGCTGGCGCGAGTCGGGCCGGCACGTCGATTAATAGATCGCGTTTGAACGGGTAAGACTCAAAAATATGCGTACGACTGCCGTTCAAATGCGCATCGACTTTGTTGAGGTCTTCCAGGTGATAACCGAATAAGCTATGCGCCCCTTCCAGCGTTAGCGAGTAAATCTCCGCTATTTCGACCAAGGTTCGCAGCGTGGGGTGTTCGCCAGTACGGGGCAAATTGGACAACAGATCCTTAGTGGCCGCCTCCCGACGTTCCGCTGCTCGGAAGTCGTGTTCAGTAGAAGGCCTGATCCGGCGAAACAGATCGCGAACATGAATAAGTGCCTCAACAATGTCACCGCTGGAAACGGGACTATAGACCAACAGGTTACCTCCTCAGGAGATCTAAAACCTGAATCAATCGCGGGAGGGGTAGTTCAGCAGTGATCAATTTCGAGCTCAGAATCTTACGACCGAGTGGGGGCCCGACTCCGGCCTGCTGTCATATGTGGCAGAGCCCCTAATCACAACCTATCTTAAATCGGAGGGAGGAAAGTGTCGCTCGCTATTCTCGAGCCGAGACATGTTTCATCGAGTGGCAGCCATCCGATGCAAGTCCACGCAATTGATGATAGCTTTCATGAGCGGTGTGCTGCGGCACTGCGGGAAGTATTCTTCGGTGATCTGTTGTTCGTTTCTCATTGTTCTACCAAGTGAAGCATCGGGATGTCGGAATCCATCTCGACGTTCGCATTGACTGGAATCAGGCATCCTACAAGAGTCTATTGTTCTCGCCGGCGCTTTGCAGTTATAGCAGAGCCGGAAATCAACTGGCTGCCAGGCTCTTCACAGTCCACCAGTGGCTCGGCACGGTAGCAGCGCTGTTGTTCAATTCCTCGCGTGATGGCGTTGGAGATTCATACGCGCGCTATCCCGCCCAGTGGGGCGCATCTGGTGTTTACCTTTTTCGGTTTCCTGGCGTTGGTCTACCAGGACAGTCTGTGAGGCGCCATAGTTTTCGGACACTGATTGTTGCCGCCCTGACTGGCCGCAGCCGCAGTCGCGACCAAGAATCCGAGCAGGCCCAAATCCATGCTCCATCTCTGGTTGATCGCGAGGGCCTGGTCTGAGGCAATGCGCTGCCTTTGCGCTCTCTGCTCGCGTGTGCGAGTGCGCACGACCAGTCCTTCCTCGATATAGAGGCGGTAAATGCGCTTCGCGTTCACCTTCCATCCTTCCCGCTTCAGCATGACCGTCAATCTGCGGCAGCCGTACCGAACCCTGCTGCCGGCCAGCTCTTGCAGCTCCACTCGCAATGCATCCTGCGGATCGCGATGATGCTCATAGCGAAGAGTCGCACGGTCCACAGGAATCAGCCCCGCGGCGTGGCGCTGGCTCAAGTGGTGAGCTTGTTGCGCCCACTCCGCCAGTTCGCGACGCATACGGGTCTTCAGAGCTTTCTTTGCGACGACCTCCTGAAGGATGTGGCGATCGAGACTGAGTCAGCGACCAACCGCTTCAACTTGTTGTTCTTTTCCAGAAGCTGACGCAGTTCCCGCAGCTCGTTCAGACCAAGTCCCGCGTAGTTCTTCTTCCGGAAATGACAACTTTGCGGACTGATGCCATGCTTGCGGCAGACCTCAACCACTGTCGACCCTGCTTCAGCCTCCCGCAGCACTCGCAGAATCTCTTCTTACGTATGTCCTCGCTCGCCCATCCCGACCTCCTCCTCGTCTCCTTCCAGACAACCACGGAGGCCACGAACTCGCAACGTTTTGGGTCACGGCTATTACGCGACCGATCAATGTGGGCATTGCTGCCGCGGCTTTCTCCGCAGCTCTCTCGTTCTTGGATGGATACTGCAGCAGCCAATTGCCCGCCAACTTACTGCAAGCATAACGCGACTACTTTGGAGTGCACACCTACGAGCGCGTCGCCCGTCCGCGCGCCGAATGTTTCCACACGAACTGGAGCGGACACCACGAAATGACGGTCGTTTAAGCATGGCTCAATTGTTTGATCGAGGGGGCTCCGCCCACCTGCGTGCCTTTGGCTTCGTTGGCTAGAAGCTCCTCTACCTCAGAAAGGGGTCCGATTGAATACGGCCACCTTATGACCGTGATCATTCATGTTCAGGACCAAATTCTGCCACATTACGCCAAACCAATAAATCCGATATCAAAGGAACCATTTGCGTGCATTTCTCCTATTCTGTTGAATACCTGTGACCTTGCCCCCGCAAAACGTAGCCCTTAGCTGAACTGTTGTAATAGCGAAGGGAGACGGATTTGAGGAACGGGAAACGAGGCCGTTACACGCTGGAGTTCAAGCTGGAAGCGGTGCGGCTGGTGGAATCGGGCCAGAGCATTGCGGAAGCATCGCGCAGTCTTGGTGTGGTGGAACAGACGTTAGCGAATTGGATTAAGTTGAGTCGCGCTGGCAAGTTGAAGGAGGTCGTCGGCAAGACGGGTGTCACCGCGGAGCAGATGGAGATTGCTCGATTGCGGGCGGAGCTGGCGCGGGTGACGATGGAGCGCGACATCCTGGGAAAAGCGACGGCGTATTTCGCGAAAGGCCAGAAGTGATCTACGCCTTCATTGAACGCCATCGGCGTGTCTGGCCGATCTGTGTGCAGTGCCGTGTACTGGGCGTGAGCGTGTCCGGGTTTCATCAACACCTTGCCCGGCGAAGGAAGATCGCCCGTCGCCGGCATTTGTCTGACGCAGCGCTGCTGGCGCACATCAGCGCGCTATATGCGGAATTCCGTGGAGCTTATGGCTGGCCTCGGATCTGGCGGGAGCTGATCAAGCGGGGCATTCGTGTAGGCAAGCAGCGGGTGCAGCGGCTGATGCAGAAACACGGCATTCGAGCTCGCGGCAAGCGGCGTTTCCGGGTGGTGACCACCGACAGCCGACATGATCTGCCCATCGCGCCGAACCTGTTGAATCGCAACTTCACTCCTGCCGGGCCCAACCAGGCCTGGGCAGGTGACCTCACCTACATCGCCACCGAGGAAGGCTGGCTGTTCCTGGCGGTGGTGATCGACTTGTTCAGCCGCAAGGTGGTGGGCTGGTCGATGCGGCCAGACATGCATCGCAGCCTGGTGATCGACGCGCTGGAGATGGGACTGTTCCAGCGCCGTCCGCGAAAAGGAAAGATGATCTTTCACAGTGACCGCGGCAGCCAGTATGCCAGTGATGACTTTCGCAAGGTACTCGATCAATACGGAGTGCAGCCATCCATGAGCCGCAAGGGTAACTGTTGGGACAACGCGGTAACGGAAACCCTATTCGGATCGCTGAAGGTGGAGCGGCTCCACGGCGAGCGCCTTCAAACTATTCGCCAGGCCAAGGACGCAGTGTTGTCCTGGATCCTCTGGTACAACCGCCAACGGATGCATTCAACCCTGAACTACCTCAGTCCCGTGGAATTCGAAAGCCACTGGGAAAACCAACCTTCACTGGTTGCTGCGTGAGCAATGTGGCAACCGAAGCAGACGGCGGAAATGCCGGTCGATGGAAAGCGTGGAAAACAATAAAACCGTTTCCCACCCTTCCCACCGACCTTGGAAATCGATCAGACCGATTTCCACATTCCCACCGTCACGACGACTACGACGAGATGAATTAATCTCTTCAAACCGAAGACCTAAGAGCTACGAATTCTGAGGGCAAGGTCACCTGAGCCCAGGCGGCGCGAGACTCGGCGCCATACCTGGTCAAGCTGATCTGCGCCAGTATCGAGGGTTTAGCGGTTTGAGGCCATGGTTTCCGGATCACAGCGACGTCCGGTTCAAGGCATCTCTTTCTAAGGAGGGCCGAGCGTTATTACTGATATATCATATTGCGAGATGCTACGGTGCTAATCATGTTTTGATCTGAGGCGTTCCAATGAAGCCGGTGCCGCTGGATGGAAGCGAGATTCACGACCTCGTTAGGTATTTGAGGAAAGAGGACGCACAACGCCCTCCCCACTTCAAAAGGGAAAAAACAATAGTTGTTTAAGTGATTCTGCGTCTGGATCGCCGGATAGCGAGAGTTGGGTGAGGCGGGCACTTACCCGACCCGCTTAAGGCGCCAGCCTTTCTCCACCTCCAATGTCGCAAGACCCTCGACCACATCGCTGAGCCCATAGCGGACGTGGCTCCTCATGGCCTCATCTGCCTTGGTCGGATTACCGGAGCAAATGGCCTCTGCCAACTCATGGTGAAATCCGGTGGGAAGAAATCTGCGATGGGTAGCGGTGTCATAGACCCAGTTAAAGATCAGCACCTGCTCTTTCTTGATGGCCTTCAGTAATCCGGGACTCCGCGACATCTCCGCGATACTCTCATGAAATTGCGTATGATAAGTATGTACCGAAAATAAGAAACGAGAATCCTCCGTCTCCGAGGCTCCGACTTTAAATAGATTGTCCAGAAGCTGAGCGCTGCGGGTAAATTGTTCTCGTTCCGGATCGGTCATCTCGGCGCAGCAAAGGCGCGCGGCTTGACTCTCCAGAGCTTCGCGGATAACGAAGCTATCGAGGATGTCTTGTTTCGTTGGAATCCGTACGCGAGTGCCGATCCGGGGGCGGCTTTCCACCAGGCCTTCCGATTCCAGGCGCTGTAAGGCCTCGGTGATCGGCAGGAAACTCATGTTGAATTCCGCCGCAAGGCGGCGGCGCGATAGTACGTCGCCTACAGCAAGATTGCCTTGAAGAATTGCTTCTCGAATCTGCTCGTATGCCTTGTCTGCCAAGGAAGGCGAATCGGAATCCGCTTTATGGCCAACCTTCAATCGTGTCGGATTTGCATTTCTCTTAAGCATGAATGTTCGGGCGACACCTGAACGCAAAACTGCCAAAGCCAGTTCTGGCTAGTTCTCTCCCGCTGCACAGATAAGCATACTACGTCTTGTCAAGCATTCTTCTAGATGATATATCAAATATAGGAAAAGGTGGACGGCGGGATTATGGAGCTTAGGGGGAAAGTTTGCCTGGTTACGGGCGGCACCAGCGGTATCGGGGCTGCCACGGTGCTTTCGCTGCTACGCAAGGGCGCCGGAGTCGCGATCGCGTCACGAAGCATACCGGACGAGATGCCCGCAGCCTTGCAAGTAGAGGTCGAGACTTTCGGAACAAAGGTCAGATATTTCAAGACTGACGTTAAGGATCCTGCGGAGTGCCGGGAGTGCATTGAGCGGGTGGTCGGAGATTTTGGCCATCTCGACGTCCTGGTGCATTCGGCCGGAGGCCCGGCGCCAGGAAACTTGTTTGCCATAACCGAGGAGGGCTGGATGGATGCCTTTGCGGTTCACGTACACGCCGTACTGCATCTCGTTCGGGCGGCCGCACCCCATATGAAGCGGCGCGGCGAAGGAGCCATCATCCTGATAGGTTCTGCTGCCGGGCTTCGTGGTTGCCTCGGGGCTCTTGCCTATGGTGTGGTCAAGGGAGCATTGCCCCAGTTTGCCCGGGGCTTGGCGCGTGAACTCGCGGATGATCGGATTCGGGTGAATTGCGTTTCTCCTGGAGTCATTCGTACGCCTTTTCAGGATGCTCTCACTCCAGCACAGGCGCTGAACAATATAGAGAATCGCATTCCGCTCCATCGCGAGGGAGCCCCTGAAGATGTGGCAGCGATGATTACCGCACTGATTGAAAATGAATTCATTACCGGCGAAAACATGGTGATCGATGGCGGTATGACGATGCGCATTGTCTAAGTGCCCATCGTTCTGCCGAGAGATAATTCGGCATCCGCTTGGCGGGGAAGGAACCAAACAATTGAAGCAGCAATGAGCGGTAAGATCCCGAAGAGCACGAAAACCGGCTGATAGGAGTAGCGGTCGATCATCCAGCCTGTAATCAAGCTGAATATCATGCCTCCGAACCCAGCTCCCATACTTGCAAATCCCCAAAGTGAGGCGACTGCGGTCTTGGGAAAGACATCGCCAGGCAAAGCCAATAGGTTCGCAAGCGCGCCGGAATAACCGAAGGTGGCGACAGAGATAAGGAGGATGCATTCCTGGATGCTCCCTCTCCCTACGAACACGGCGCATGCCATCAATCCTGAAAATGGCAGGATGGCAAGCCGCCGAGCAAGGGCAGGTTCTATTCTCAGGCGCAGCAATCCATTGAAGACTCCTCCACCGGCGAGGTTGCCGATTGCGGCGGTCATGAAGGGAATCCATGCCGTCTCACCGATCTGGCGTAGTGAAAAGCCGTGCACGGACTTCAGATACTGCGGAATCCAGAACGTGTAGAAATACCAGACCGGGTCGCCAAACACCTTCGAGAGTGTAAATTGCCATAGAAACCTGGATTTGACGAGCGAGCGGAAGGGAACCCCCGGCGGTTCTTCGCCGTCGATCGCGGTCGACGGCGCCCGGTAGAAAAGTGACCAGGCAATGAGCCAAATAAAGCCGAACAGGCCGACGATCACAAAGGCAGCTTGCCAGCCCATTTTCAACGCGAAGAATGCGACCAGAGGCGGTGCAAGAACGGCGCCAATTGCGGCTCCGCTGTTGAAGATGCCGGATGCGAATGAACGTTCCTCCTGCGGAAACCATTCTGCGATCAGCCTGACACCCGCCGGATAGTTTCCAGCTTCTCCAATCCCGAGAAGAAAGCGAAAGATGCCGAGGCTAAAGGCGCCGGTTGAGAACGCATGCAGAATCTCCATCGCAGACCAAAACGCGATGGTGAGCCCATAGCCGATCTTGCTGCCCATCCTGTCGAGCAGCACGCCTGCGGCACCATTCATGACCGTGTACGCCAGCATGAAGGAAAAAATAATGTGCGAGTAGCTCTGTGCGGAGATCGAAAATTTCTCGAGCAGAACAGGCGCCATCACAGAGAGCGTCTGCCGATCGAGATAATTGATGAGGGTCGCGAGAAAAGCGAACGAAATGGCGATCCACTTTCCCCGTCGGGTCATTTCTGTTGTCATAGATTGAGTAGACCGGAAACGATCGATCCCCAACCGAAATGATATACTGATATATCATTGCAAGGCGAGCTTTTTTCACTCGCATTGAGACGAATGCAATTGCGGAATTGAGGATCAGATGAGAGCGCTCATGCTTTCCGGAAGAAGGCAGTTAGAAATAGTAGAAATCGAAAAGCCTTCTTTCAAGGAAGACGAAATACTGGTTCGAATTCATGCATGTGGCATCTGCGGTAGCGATGTTCACGGTTATGACGGTAGCACCGGGCGGCGCATTCCGCCTATCGTGATGGGTCATGAGGCGGCCGGCCTTGTGGAAGCCGTGGGCGGCTCGGTTACGAAGTTCACGCCTGGCGATCGCGTCACCTTCGATTCGACCGTCTACTGTGGAACATGCTTCTTCTGCAAACGCGGTCAGGTTAATCTCTGTGACCGGCGAGAGATCATTGGCGTCTCGACTCCGGTCTTTCGCCGAATGGGTGCTTTCGCTGAATACGTGACCGTGCCGGAACGAATCGCCTATCACCTGCCGGCCACCATGCCCTTCTCGCATGCCGCGATGATCGAAGCCGTTTCTGTTGCCGTGCATGCGGTTGCTCTCACTCCGATGGCGCTCGAAGACACGGCGGTGATCGTCGGCGCCGGAATGATCGGCCAGCTGGCTGTACAAGCGGTGCGTCAAGCGGGCGCGGGACAGATCCTGGTCCTCGATATCGATGATTCACGTCTCGAGCGGGCGCGGAGCCTTGGAGCTACACATACTCTCAACCCGCGTAGCGCTGGAGTGATCGAGGACATTCTCGAACTCACTTCCGACCGCGGCGCCGACATCGCATTGGAGTGCGTCGGCACGACGAAAACCGTGAAACTCGCGGTGGACAGCGTCTGCAAAGGAGGTGCGGTTACCCTGGTGGGCAACGTTGCACCATCCGTTGAACTCGGATTGCAATCGGTGGTCACGCGCCAGATTCGGGTGCAAGGGTCCTGCGCATCCGCCGGCGAATATCCAGCCTGCATCTCGATGATGGCTCGGGGCTCGATCCGAGTGGATTCGCTTATCTCTTCTGTTGCTCCGCTTGAAGAGGGGATGGCGTGGTTTGATCGGCTCTATCAGCGCGACCCCGGCCTGCTCAAAGTTGTTTTGGAACCTTGAGGCAATCACCAATCATGAATGACTCATTGTTTGATCTCTCAGGCCGGGTTGCGCTCGTCACGGGCGCAAGCCGCGGCCTCGGGCAATACTTTTCGCGCGCCCTGGCACGGGCCGGCGCCGATCTCGCTATCACCAGCCGCAAAGTGTCGGATACCGAGGGCTGTGCGGCAGAGATCCGCGCACTCGGCAGACGAGCTTTTGGTGTCGCGCTCGACGTCCGTGACTATGCCAGCATCGAGTGCGCAGTCGCCCTAATCGAGGCGCACTACGGCAAGATCGACATTCTGGTGAACAACGCCGGATGCAACATTCGCAAGCCCGCGCTGGATGTGACGTGGGACGATTGGAACACGATTCTGGACACAAACCTGCGCGGTTCGTTCTTTGTGGCGCAAGCGGTGGCACGGGGCATGATTCAGCGCGGCTATGGACGCATTATCCAAATAGGCTCGGTCACCAGTGTTGCAGGTTACGCAGGGCTGGGACCTTATGGCGCGAGCCGAGGCGGCATAAGGCAACTCACCATGAGTCTCGCGGATGACTGGGGTCCTGCCGGTGTCACGGTGAATTGTCTTGCGCCCGGCTGGTTCGAAACAGCGCAGAATCAGCTGCTCTATCGGAACGCCGCGTGGGTCGATTACCTTATCGATCGAATTCCCCTAAAGCGCCCAGGGCGGCCTGACGATCTCGATGGCGCAATTGTTTTTCTTGCATCGGAGTCGAGCCGGTATATGACCGGGCAAACGCTCCTGGTGGATGGAGGGATTTCAACGGGTGCCACCAAGGCTTCAATTGGCGGTCCAGGTTTGAAGAGTTTGAGCGAACGGGGTTAGCTCGACTCCAGCAGGATGTTGCCAAAGCGAGTTGCGTCGCCGGTGCGTATGATCCCCAGAACAGATCGAACTCGCACCTTGAGCTCCGCATGAGGCACCCAGGCAATCTTGACCTTGGTCAAGAGTCTTTCGTATCGGTTCAGAACCTCGGCAGAGCTGACCTGGCGAAATTCTGCAGCCATAACTCCCCGGGTACAGCTGAAATTGGCCAACACGGCGTCGAGCACGTCTACAACCCTCGGAATGCCGGTCACAAGCGAGATATCGATTGTCTCAACGCCCTGATAGGAGGGGAAGCCGCTATCCGAGATGATGAAAGTATTGGTATGGCGTACGCGACTCAACAGAGAGTTGATCGCTGGATTGAGTATTCCCGTTGCAATCATGAAGATCTCTTTCAGTGCGAAACGAGGATGGCGAAGTCTATACGGCGATTTTGAACGTCCAGGCAAAGTCGCAGGGACGACGACTGTCGTCCTGCAGGTCGTCGGGCAAGGCAATGCGGGTTCCCGCCGCGGCATCGTAGGACCAGCGAAGCGGTTCATGATAACCGAGCATCTGAATCGCCGAGCCGGGACGAGGCTTCACTGTGGCCAGATTCAGGGTGCGGCCAGGCCACACTGTGGACATGGCATACACGATGCGCTTGTCTTTCGAGCACGTATAGCGAATCGATGCTCCTTCGCTCCAGAGCGAACCTTCTCGTTCCCGCGTAGCATAAACGGCTTCGGCATTGATTTTGAGCCAGCGGCCCACGGCACGCAGTTGCTTTTCGGCTTCCGGGTGGAATTGCCCATTCCCGTCAGGTCCGACGCCCACCATGAAGTTCCCGCCTTTGGCGACTACATCCACAAGATTTCGCACGATCCAGCCCGTTCCCTTATACTTCGAGGCGTCTGGCTCAAAGGAAAACGCAGTGCCGAGAGGATAGATAACAAACCACGGGACGTCGGTATTCTCCTTGCTTCCAGGCACGAAGCCTTCGGGAGTATAGTAGTCACCGTAGTTGCCGATGCCGCGAGCACGAAACATCACATCGGGCTGGATTGTCCGCAGGTGGAGCATGGTTTCTCGCAGCTGTGGCCATACTTTCGGACCGAGCCACTGATCCAGACAGATCATGTCGATTGTTCCGTAGTTGGTCAGCAGTTCCTCAAGCTGCGCGCGATGACGAGCCATCATTCGCGCAACCTCCTGGGAAGATGGATCGGGCACCGTCATGAAATTCCCTCCACGTTTGATTCTGCTCCGGATGTCATCCGTGTTCGCAGCCAATGAGGCCGGAGTTTGGAGAGGGTGATACGCGTAGGGCCGAAAATCTGCGTCGTACCAATCGGGATGGGAAAAGTAAAGATCGATCTTCAGGCCGCGGCTATGCGCGGAATCGCACAGCTCCTTCATCACGTCACGCCTCAATGGCGTCTCCATAATGCTGTATGCAAGGTCACACGCCTCGATCTGCGGACCGCCTGCGGCAGTCCAGTTCACACGCGACCTCACCCGAGTTTTGGTGTCGTACATCGAAAATCCTTCGTGATGCTTCGATGTAAAGGAGAACATCTTGGCACCGGCCTCCTGGAAAAGCGATACCCACTGATCAGCGTCAAAACCAGCGGGATTCCAGGTCTTGTATATATCGTTGTATCGTTGCCGTTCTGCATTGGACAGATCAAGGAACGGCCAGGATTCGTGATCAAATCCCTGTTGCGAATAGATTCCCCAATGCACACGAATGCCGAATTTGATATCCCGAAAACTTTCATAGGCTTTTTCCGAGGCCCAGTGGTATTCAGGTATGGGTATGGTCTCGACATATTGCTCGACCTTGCGAAAGTGATGATCAGAGGCCGGAAGCCGGTGCGAGCGCTTATCCTGTTCGGCATCGAGGCGGATCTTCGAGCCGAGAGCAACTGCTGCCGCGGAAAGAGTGAATTCACGACGGTTCATTGTTATGTTCTCCGAGACTCGTGATATGAGCTGGCGCGTTGTCTCAGCCTCTCCATGGGGCCACACGAGATCATGCGTAATGTCTGTCCGTCAAGCGGCATCGACTATGTTGATATATCATTACCGATACTCAATTTTCAACCCAATACTTTTCAGTTGAATTAGAGATAAAGGGAATGCAATACTGACATATCATCATGAAGCTACGGCTGGTATTCCTATATGTGCTCCTCCTGACCGTTATTTCTGCGGCCGCCCCAGAAGCCCCCGCGAGCGAGAAAACTGCAATGCACCTTCGTTTGCGTACCCAGATACAGCCGTACCCAGGCAGCACCAGCTGGACGGAAGCGAATTTTGACGAGGCGGTTCCCGCGGCCAAGACGGCTATCATCATCACGGACATGTGGGATAAACACTGGTGCGGAGGCGCGACCCGCCGTGTTGAGCAAATTGCGAAGAGAATGGAGCCTGTGCTCAGCAAGGCGCGCGCTGCCGGCGTTCTGATCATTCATGCCCCATCCGATACCATGGCCTACTACGCGAATACGCGGGGCAGGCAACTCGCGTTGGATGCGCCGTTCGTTGCTCCTCCGACTGGCCGCCGAATTGCCAGGCCGGCCCTTCCTATTGACGACAGCGATGGGGGATGTGACACGCCCGGCGATACTGCGCAACGTGCTTGGACACGAGAGAACCCCGCCCTTTCAATCTCGCCGGAGGATGTGATCTCCGACCAAGGGAGAGAAATTTATAACGTGCTCCGGGAACGCGGAATCGACACAGTTTTTTTCATGGGTGTCCATGCGAATATGTGCATCCTCAATCGCACATTCGGGATGCGTCAGTTATCAGAATGGGGAATCCGGTGTATCCTGGTTCGCGATTTGACGGATGCCATGTACAATCCCGCCTCGCGTCCTTATGTCTCTCACGCGAAAGGGGTCGATTTGATGATTGGCTACATTGAACGCTATGCCGGTCCTTCTATCACCAGCGGCGAGTTGCTGGAATCGCTGGAAAGGTGAAACGAGTAGAGAGGTGCTCGGCATGAGCGCCGCAAGGCGCGCTGACGGTGAAGCATTCTGTCGCCATGTTGGCCCGGCATTCTCATCGAAAGCCATCTAACACCGAGAGGCGTGACCTGCGAGGAGCATTGGCTAGCTGATAATTACAGAACTGCGATTGACATCCGGGGCACTGCGCGCAACCCCGTGCGAGCACAGATGACTTGTTACAGGAGGGATTCGAATGAAGACCTTGACGAAGCGAGAATTCCTACAGATGACCGGCATGAGCGCCCTCGCGCTCGCGACCTGCAAGGCCCGGGGTGAACGGGATCAGCTTCAGCTTAACTTCCGGTATCGGAGCGATGAGAAAGATACTTTTGAAAGTCGGAAGCTGGATCTCCAGAAAACTGCGGCCGTTGTTGTCGACATGTGGACTGCTCATGGATGCGCAGGCGCCACGGCCGGAATTCAGGCACTTGTTCCAAAGATGAACGAAACGCTGGACGTCATTCGACAGTTGGGAATTCCAGTCGTTTTCGCTCCATCTGGAGACGATCTCGCGAACTGGAGGGGAAAAGAACAACGGGTTCAAATCGAATCGCTTCCGTTCTCCCCTCTGCCTGCTTCCAATGGTTTTTTTGCCGGACGCAAAGGCTCAGGCCCATTTACGTCATCCTGCATGTGCAAGGTCACTGAAGTCGACCCTGCCACCCACAATCCGATCCTTCGCTGTCACCGTCTGCAGAGTAACCATCACCAAAATCCCAACCTGCGGGTCAGGCAAAGGGATTTGTTTATCCGAGCGGGGGTCTATCGTCCGGGCGTAAATTCTGCGATGGAGAGTTGGGGTGAAGCGGGTCAACAAGAACTGTGGAATCTTGTTCGAGCTCGAGGGATCACTCACCTCCTCTATCTGGGAATTGCGACGAATATGTGCATTATCAATCGAGAGTTCGGCATGGTTCAGGCAAGACGGATGGGTTTGACTCCGATCCTGATCCGGGACATGACGGAGGCGATGACATTCGATGGATACAATCCGATCACGAAAATGCTCGATCCCGCTTTCACACCCCTAGTCGGAACGGAGTATGCCGTGCGGTTCATCGAGGGGAACATCGGCGCGAGCATTGAGAGTTCCCAATTGCGTGGCTGAACTCTACTTGGGTGGTATCCACAGGGCGTGGTGATGGCCGCTCCAGGCTCGTCACCTTCCTCGATAGCAGGTGAATTGGATTAGAAGGCGCATTGACGGTCGCTTGCCTATTGCGCTCGATCTGAGCATTTGCATTTTTGAAGGTGCCGTGAGAGCTTTCCAGCGGCCAGGGCATCTGAATGGATCTGCACCCGGCGAAGAGAAGCACTCTCGTCATTATCGGAATGATTATCAATGCTGCCTCTTTACCTAGTGATATAGCACCATTCCCCTCCAATCAAGGTCGGCCCTGGGGCCTGATAATATTGTTCCCTTATTTTCGCGGCTTTTCGTGTTGACATTAGCAATTTTTCTGTAGTATACCCGGAGTACATCACTGATATGTCAGTGCAAACTTCAACACACTCAGAGGCCGCACTATGAGGTATTTCGTCAGGATTGCATTCGCAGCCGTATTGGGGTTGATTGCATGCCATGCACTATGCCAAAGCACCTCATCATTGTCTGGTTATGTGCTTGATCCTAGCAAGGCCGCGATTCCCGGAGCGCACGTAGCTATAACCAATCCCTCGACAGGCTTCAACCGTTCTGTCGTGACCAGTGGCCAGGGCCGCTACTCTTTCTTCGGTCTTACGCCGGGCGTCTATTCTGTCGCAGTTCATGCAGACGGCTTTAAAGCCACGGAGCAAACCGGGATCACAGTGGCAGTCGATAAGCAGGTGAGCGCGAATCTTGTGCTGGAATTGGGACCTTCGATAGAGACGGTGACAGTTTCCGCGCCAACAGTGGAGCTAGAGACAGATAGCGGACATCGGGGTACCACAATCGGCGCCACCGAGATCGATGGCCTGGGGGTAAACGGGCGAGACTTCGCGCAACTCACGACGCTGGTTCCTGGAGTCTATGGGAACGTGAGCGATTCTGTAGGGAACATCAATGTCAAATCGGTAATGGTGAACGCGAATTATGGATGGGCCACCAGCTGGTCGGTCGACAATGCGCAGGATCTAGAACCCAAGAGCTCACAGAACCTCGAAACCAACCCCGCCATGGCTGCAATTGGTGAGTTCAATGTAGAGACAAGCAGTTTTAGCGCGGCTTATGGGTCGGCGGGTGCTGCGGTGGTGAACGTCTCCATCCAGAACGGCACAAACCAGTTTCACGGGCAGGCCTACGAGTGGTTTCGCAACAGCGCGCTGAATGCGCGCAATTACTTCTCGACCACGGTACCTCCACAAAAGCGAAACGACTTTGGCTTCACTCTCGGCGGTCCCATTAAGCGAAACAAGGTCTTCTTTTTCTATAGTGAGGAACTGCGACGTTACATCGACAATTCAAGCATCGCGACTCACACGCCGTCGGAAGCTGAATTGCACGGCGATTTTAGTCACTCTCCTTTCGCCAACAACGCTCACTCGTTGATCGATCCCACGGGAAGGGGTTGTGTAGTCGGGGCGCAGGTGTCAACTTCATGTTTCGATCCGAACGCAGTCGCCGTTCTTAATACGGGCTTGTTTCCGAGCGCAAACGCGTCGTCATTCACCAACTACATTGCAACTCCGGCCTATGCGTCTAACCTTCACCAGGAACTTGTGCGGCTCGATTATGATGTGACGCCAAAGACAGCTCTGATGGGTCACTACATTCATGAAGGGGACGTGGTTGCCAGCCCGGTGGCGTCCACCGGAGGTCAGTCATTTCCTACGATCGGCAGCAGCAATGCCGTTCCTTCGTACAACGCACTCATTCGAATTACTCACACTGCCTCGCCCAATTTCGTTAGCACTAGCGACCTTACGTATGGACGATGGGGTCAGCATTTGACCGCCACCGGGAATTACACGACTCCAGCCGGCTTTAATGTTCCCCTGCTGTTTTCCTCGGCGAATACCGGAAACCGAATCCCTTCATTGTCCTTCTCGCAGGGTTACGGGGGCATTGGGATTGGTTCTACTCCTTCGATTTCCACAACCCAGACGTTCCATGCCCAAGAAAACGTTACTCTCGTTCGTGGGCTTCACACCGTTAACTTTGGCGGGCTGTGGCAAGAAGCAAGGTCATTCAAACAGGTTACCAGCAACCCGAGTACACCGGGGCAGTTCAGCTTTACGGGTGCGTTTACGAATAATTCGTTTGCAGACTTCCTGCTTGGCTATGATGCGACGTTCTCGCAGCTGAGTGCGCAACTGGCGAGCGACTTACGGCAAAAGATGTTCGCCAGCTTTGTTCAGGATGACCTACATCTAAACAAACGCCTGACGCTGAATCTGGGGCTGCGGTGGACGGTGATGCCGCACGCATTCGATGCCGGTAATCTCGCGAGCAACTTCCTTCCGTCCTTGTGGGATCCCGCTCAGGCGCCGCAACTTACCAGTTCCGGGAACATTGTGCCCGGGACAGGGAATCTACTAAACGGCATTCTTGTGGCGAATGGAAAGGGCTTTTCGCGCAGCTTTATTACTTCGTCGTGGAATGTTTTTGATCCCCGGCTCGGATTCGCGTTCATTGTTCCGCATTTTGAAAAGCTCGTGGTGCGGGGCGGATACGGTATGTTCCACTACAACGATCCGGAAGACGATTCGTTCAACATGATCACGAATCCACCTTTCGCAAGCGCGGTTACGATTCAGAACAGCACGCTGGCCGATCCGTCGGCAGGCATATCCCCGGCCAGCGCTCCACGCAGCCTCACGACGCGAGATACGACCTACAAGGTTTCAACCGTGCAGGAATACAATCTTGGCCTGCAACTGGGACTGCCTAACAAGGTGCTGCTGGACGCAAGTTATGTCGGGTCAGACTCAACCCACGGCCAAGCCTACAACAACATCAACACGCCTCTGCCGGTGCCGGGATATGATTTCGATCCGGCGCTGAACACGTCGAGTGCTCAGATTAATCTCTACCGTCCGTATCGCGGCTTTGGTTCTATCAATCAGTCAGTTAACGAAGTGATTCAGAACTACAACTCGCTCCAGGTTAGCCTTCGCCGAGGCCTTGCAAATGGCTACTACTATGGGGTGTCGTACACACTTGGCAAGTGCCTGGGTGACAATCTCGGAAACAATCCACAGAACAATTACAGGCGCATCGATGACTACGGCTACTGCAGCTATGATCAGAGCCAAGTATTGAAAGCCTACTTTCTCGGCCGCATCTCGATTTTTCGGAATAGCCACTCTTTGTTGAGCAAGACACTTGGAGGGTGGTCTGTTTCGGGAATCGTGACGGCGTACACTGGCACTGCAGCAAACATCGGAATCACGGGTGGCAACCTTGGCCTGGCGACGCGGCCGAATCTGGGTCGGCCAGTCAAATATGTAAAGAAGCAATCGCAATGGTTGAGCGGCGATTTCACGAAGCCTCTGCCTGGCTTTTACGGCAACTCGCGGGCGTATGGGGTTCACGGTCCTGGCTTGCAGCAATGGGATCTGTCACTCTTGAAGCCGTTTGCGTTCACAGAACGCATTAGCGCACGGCTCAGGTGCGACGCCTTCAACGTCCTCAATCACACCAACTTCTCGGGATTCTCAAGTTCCTATGGAAGCGGCAACTTCGGACAGACAACGTCCGCCGCAATCCCGCGGAATCTGCAACTCGGTCTGCAGGTCTTCTTCTAGGAAAAGGTACTTTCGCCATGATTGAGACTGTGTCGGGATAACCGGGCCTATTGCGGCGAAGGTTCGACGAGGAATCTGAAAGAGAGTTGGTCAGTCAACAAGCAAAAAGAGGAGCAGACTCGATCTGCTCCCCCCTGTGTGCTTGACCTCACTCCGTGATTAGTCTCGGATTAGTCTCGACATATGGCCATGTAGCCAGCTGAACCAACTCAGCCTTGAGGCAACTGTCGTTTCTTGCTCAGATGTGATTGGGAGGCTTGTGCCTGCCGTGAAAGGGAACGTGGTCAACTTTTTGACCTTTGGTTCCACATAACCGACCATTCATTCACGAAACGAGAAACGGTCGCATTCCACGCAACGAAGCTCAGGCCTGCGGATCCCTGGCATCTATCGAGCGTCCGGCCTTCGTTGTCGTGGGCCTGAACTGAGGAATCTTCAACCGTTCCTATTGATTCGGATTGACGTTCAAGGCACCGTCAGGCACCCTAGGAGTACTGTGACAATTGATCGTGCGAACGTCGACGGTAAAGTCGTGCTGCATGTGACTGGCCGCATGGACGCTGAAAACGCCGTTCTTTTCGAACGGGAGTGCGAGTCGTGCATTGCGGAGGGGATTACCAGCCTCGTGGTCGATCTGGCCGATCTCAAATATGTCAGCAGCATGGGACTTCGTTCCTTCGTCGTGATCGGGCAGAAGCTGCAAGAGAAGGGCGGAGATTTCCGAATCTGCCGCCTGACTGGTCTTGTCAGACAGGTGTTTGAGATTACAAGGCTCAACCAGGTTCTGCCGCTACACGATTCCTTGGAGTCAGCTCTCGTAGGGAGATAGCGAGAAGCTTGCCGGGCACACCCAAATCATTGACGCTGACGGCGAAGCCCGAATCGCTCGGTGCCTTGACCGAGTTTGTAAGGATGGGGGCTCGAGAAGCGAATTTGCCTGAGCTGCAGATTTGTCAGCTGGATCTCCTGATCGAGGAGATCTTCGTCAATATCTACCGATATTCGTACTCTGAACAAGCACCCGGCTCCGTAACCGTCAGTTATACGATCCCAAAAGCAGGTGAGTTGAGCGTTGAGGTGGTGGATCAGGGGATTGAATTTGATCCTCTGGCAGCACCTGCTCCTGACCTGACGCTGGATCTAGAGCATCGACCGATCGGGGGACTGGGAATCCTTCTGCTGAAGACTCTTGCCGGGTCTCTCAGCTACCGCCGTGAACAAGGCTGGAACCACTTGCGATTTGGGATATCAGCAAACTCGTGAACGTTATGCTCATCCAAGGCATTGATTTGCTCCGGCTGTCATTGGCTCTTTTGCCGGTGCTTCTCTTCCTTGTCGCTCTTCGCGGCCTGGACAGCTTTAAATTGGTTTCAATCCGTACGGTCATTCTCGCAATGGCGGCAGGTGCGATCGCAGCCGGGTTTTGCTTCTCAATCAACAGCCTCGTCTTCCGGGAGTTTGCTGAATATCAGGATCAGTATGCGCAGTTTGGCGCACCAATTGTGGAGGAAGTGGCCAAAGCTGCGTACTGGATACTTCTGATTGCGACAGCCCGCGCTGCGTTTATGGCCGACTCGGCGATCTGCGGTTTCGCGGTCGGCGCCGGATTTGCCCTGGCTGAAAATGTTTCTTATCTCCACCTGCTCGCCGGTAAAGGCACAGGCATCTGGATTCTGCGGGGCTTTGGAACTGCAGTGATGCACGGGGGAGTTGCGGCGCTTGGCGCAACACTGTCTGTCTTTCTGCTCGAAGGACACGAGTCAGTGAGCTTCCGCTTGTTTGTCCCTGGCGTATTGGCGTCGATTCTGCTCCATTCATTGTTCAATCAGAATCTGGAATCTCCGGTGGCTTCCACAATTGCCGAGGTCGTTGGTATTCCGGTGATTCTCGCAATCGTCTTTTACTTCAGCGAGAAGTCTCTTCGGAACTGGCTGGGAGGCAAACTGGATCGCGACATTGATCGGCATGATAGGGTCGAAGGAATTCCAGGTGACCCCGGTGGGATCTTATCTTACCAACCTTCAGGAAGCCTTTCCGCCGGCTGTGCGTGGTGACATGCTCTCTCTGCTGCAGTTGACGAGTGAACTGAGTGCCAGGGCAAAAAGCGAACTTATGTTACGTGAAATCGGACTGGAAGTTGAGCCGGATCCTGAGTTGGAAAGCCTCTTGACTGAGCTACGGTATCTAGAAAAGAGCATTGGACCGACGGGGATGCTTGCCATCCGGCCATTGCTTTCACAAACACCCCGCGATCTTTGGGAATTGCATCGTCTGAGTCAGAAGCCCCACTGATGGAACAACCGGCTGCAAGTCCTTCGCTCAGGGCTGGGCGTGCAGGCAGGCGTCCCTTGAAGGAGGTCAGGAGACGTGGATTCTCACGGCGAAGTCACCAATCTGTTGGCGGCTTGGGGTAAGGGCGATCAGAATGCCATGAACGAACTGATGCCGCTCGTGTACAACGAGCTGCATCGGATGGCGCGTCGCGCGTGGACTGGGCAACAACAAGGAAACACACTGCAGCCCACTGCACTGATTAACGAGGCATTCCTTAAATTGGCAGGCGCAGAGGGTGCTACGTTCCAGAACCGGAATCATTTTCTTGCGGTCGCGTGTACGGCGATGCGGCAGATACTGGTGAATCACGCAAAGAGCCGCCATACCGATAAACGCGGCAGAGGTGAAATTGCCTTATCAATCGACGACGTGCAACTGGCCGTCCATCAGGAGGCGGCCGAAGTCGTGGCGCTGCATCAAGCGCTCACACGTCTGCACCAGATTGATCCGAGGAAGAGCCAGGTTGTGGAGATGCGTTACTTCGGAGGGCTGAGCATCGAAGAGACAGCCGACGCACTCGGCATTTCCGTAATCACAGTGAACCGCGACTGGCGTTTGGCAAGGACGTGGCTTATCCGCGAGATGAAAGGCGACACCGCATGAAAGCGCAGGTACGCTGGGAAGAGATCGAGCGGCTCTTCCACGAAGCAGTCGATCTTCCACCTGATGAACGCGCTGTTCTTCTCGCTTCCGCGAGTTTGCCACTCAGGGCGGAAGTTGAATCACTTCTGCGGACAGACGACCAGGAATCGTTCGATATACCTCCTGTCCATCTCGTTGCTGATCTGCTCGACCAGCAGCCCGGCGCTCTCACGGCGGGACAACGCGTGGGGCACTACGAGATAGAGGAACTGGTTGCAACAGGCGGGATGGGCGAAGTTTATCGCGCGCATGACTCATCGGCAAATCCAGTCGCGTTGAAGATTCTTCGGCGACATCTCGTTCTGAGTCCACAGGCAATCGAAAGATTCGAGACGGAGGCCTACGCAGCCTCTGCTCTGCATCACCCAAACATCGTGTCAATTCTCGAGTCCGGAGATTCTTCCGCGGGACTCTTCATTGCGATGGAGTGGGTGGAGGGACCGACATTCCGGCAGCTGATCGGCTCCACAGAGGTGAGTGCTGCACTGTCCATCGACTGGTGCGAACAGGCCACTCGGGCTCTGGCCGCAGCTCACGAGGCTGGGATTCTGCATCGCGATATCAAACCGGAAAACATCATTCTGCGTACAGACGGGATTCTCAAGATGCTGGACTTTGGCCTCGCCCGCCTTGAGGGGCCGGTGCGCCTCGAACCGGATTCGAGAGGCTCTTCCGGCACGATATCGGGCACCCTCTCAGGGACGCTGCTCTACATGTCTCCGGAGATCCTCAGGGGTGAAACGGCTACGCCGGCTTCAGACGTGTTTTCCCTTGGTGCCTTGCTCTATGAACTGTGGGCAGGAAGACATCCCTTTGCAGGCGAAACTCCCCTGGATGTGTTCGAGGCCATCGAATGTCGCGTGGTCGGCGCTCCTTCTACGCGACGGGTTGGCATACCGCGGGAGATCGATGAAGTTCTTCTGCGCATGCTTGATCGGGATCCGGCATGCCGGCCGGGTGCAGACGAAGCCTGTGCGGTATTCAGTAGATTTTCAGGGAGAACATGAACTCCGTTCCGATGTGACCAGTGCGGTCATATGCCAAGGCGAATCCGCTCGAAAAAGTGGACTTCACCTGGGAGAAGATCACTGTTCTCAAATCGATCTGGGTTCCAGCGTCTGCATAACCGGTGCGATCATCGCCGGCCGGGTTTGTGACAAGACCGCCGGTAAATAGCACGAGCCTGGCCCAGTTGCTGTAGAGCTTGGTGGAACCCAGATTGCGGAAATGGAGAGGCGTGAGATCCCACTCCACGAGAGACTTTGCGAAGTTGTTCGCGCCGATTTGATCGATGTGAACGCCAGGGAAGCTGTAGTAGTGGCGGTATCGGCTGAAGTCCCGTTTGTCTATCCAGTTGTTGCCGAAGGCTCCGAGATAGAAATTTGCAAACGGATCAACCGCGTCACCAAATGCACCTCCGGCCGAGGAACGAACCCAAAGAGATGAGTTCCGCAGCGGAAGGAGGAAACCCCGAGCGTATTCACCCCATACATTTGGAAAAAGCTTTGGGAAGGTGTCATTGATTTGGCCGGTCACACTCCATTGCACGCCATTCTCGTCTTCGATAGCTCCGAGCGATTTCTGGAGATTCGAATATGCCAGGCTTGCTGTACCTTCCACGAATCGAGTGTGCGAAGCCGCGACGTTCTGGTATTCGGGTAGTTTATCCAAGCCGGAGTATCCACCCACATTGGCTGTCAGATCGAGTGTGCGGTCCGAATCGTGAATCAGGTTACTCCGCTTTTCGCCGATGAGAGCGAATCCGCGGCGACCGACCCTCGTCGGCCCGAACAGGTCGTAGAAGTCAGCTCGATTGAAATAGCCTGAGAGCTGCCAGTCCCAGTATCTGGCTTCCGCGCTGGCGTGTACCCGGTCCCGGATAGCCCGTGAGGTATCTGGAGAGTAAGACACAGTTGTCGTAATATGGCTAAGTCCCAAGCTGTCGCCGAAGTCGAGGCGCACGCCTCCAGCTTTGGAGTCCTGGTATCCCTGCATGATCGGGTATGCAGATTGCAGATCAATATTTCGCAGCGGTCGATAATAGCCGGCGTAAGTTCGCAATCGCAAATCGTCAATGTTATTTCGCGAGGGGAGATTCCACGATTTCAATTCGGGGAATTTCTCAACGACAGATTCGCCAAGGTATGGAATCGCGTTTACATCTTGGATCACTTTGACGGGCAGGTCAACAAGCCGAAAACCTCTTGCCGAGTACTCAAACGCAGCTAAGGTGCCGTCGGGAAGCGGGAGAGGGCGGAATAAACCCGTATCAGAATTGCTGAGCGCCTCCAGTTTGTTCTCTCTTAAATCGAAGCGGAACAGGTTTGACGCTCCCGTCACATAGGATGAGCCGTATAGGTAATGGCCATCTGCAGAGAAGACAAAGCCATCAGGTGAGTTGTACTGAAAGTCATGCAGAACCTCAGGAGCATACTTTCCGGCGAGCAGATCAGTAGTGTTGAAGCGTACCAACCTCTGCGTTCCGGTCACGTCGACGAGCGCGCCAGTCAACTGTGTGCCATCAGGTGACAGGTCCAGATTGAAAAAGTCGGATGCATATGGGAGCGTATGAATCACCTGCATCATCTTTGAGCCTGATTGCAACCGGACGATACTGGAGAGGCCATTATTATGTCTGATGCCCCAGAGAGTTGCGTCTTTTCGGCAAAAGACGAGATCTCCTATTCTCACGTTCGTCTGAACCGATTTCGTTCTGCGAGCGGCCAGATCGAAAACATTTAGAGATCTGAGGCCGTGCGCATTGTTGGACGTAAAGAAGAGCTGCCGTCGATCAGGATCGAAGGCCAGTGAAGCGACCTCATAAACAGCTCCTCCCCGAATGTCTGTCAGGTGTTCGACCCGTCCAGAGTCAAGATGAATAGCCGCAAGATATGGCATGGCTCCGGTGTGCCTGACGGCAACGTAGATGACCTTTGCTTTCGAATCGTAGTAAGACCTGGAGATGGAGCCGAGAATGCGGGGAGAGAGCGGCTTTACCTTAGTCAGCGGATACTGCTGAATTGATTTCAGATTCGCATTTTGCCATTCCCGTTCAGAATCAATCCATTTCCGCCATTCGTCGTGAAGAGACACTCCGTACACCTTGCGAAACTGGCTTTCGAAATAAGCGTGGCTGACGTTGTTGCGAACGATCCACGCAGTCAGCTTTTCCGGTCCATACTCCCGGGCCAAATAGTTCATGAACCGAGTGCCATACAGATAGGAATTTGCGCCTACCTGGAAGTCGGCAGAAGTGCCTTCGGATTCGAGACCAACCAAGTCATAAATGTATCGATGATCGCGAACTAAGCCTCGAAAGACCATCTCGTCGTAGCCGCCCAACCCCCGTCCGAAGCCGCCGCCCAGCCAGGTCTCCATAAAGACAGCCGCGCCCTCGTGATACCAACGAGGAGAGTAGACGCGGGGGCTGCCAAGGAAACTGAAGAGGATAGATTCTGGATCGTCAGTGTTTGGCATGATCTTGCCTCCAAAGATTCTTCGAAACATTGCGTCCCGCGGAGCAGGTTCGTCGCCCATCACGATGTGCATCATTTCATGTTTCGACATCAGCCCCATCCGCTCGGCCGACGGCAATGTCTCAAATACCAGGTTGAAAGGCTCTATGCCTATTTGAATGAAACTCTCCGGGACCGTTCCGGCGCCTCCGTAACCGGAATCGTCGAAATCCTGGATCAGGACGGTAATTTTGCCCTTCGGTTGATAGCCAAATTTCTCGCGATAGAAGGTTGCCGAGTTCTCTAGCGAGCGAATCAGCAGCGGGGCGAGGTATTCGTGAGCTGGGGAGTAGTAGACGATCCGGAACTGCTTTGTCTCCTGCGTGTAGAGACGGGGCTGCGCGATCGAGGTGCCAGATGCGAGCGCCAGCACAGGAAGAATCACGAAAAAAAAAAACAGACGGGGGCGGGTCAGCCTATAGAAGGCGTAAACACCGCGCCCGACCATTTTGCATTGCATCAACAGATATCGAGAACCAAGGGAAGGGCCGGGAGGAGCGCAATTGCTTACCAGCAGCAGCGCCTCTCTTTTTTGGGGAGCTTAGTACTTCATGGCAGCTTGAATCTGCCCATTATTCAGCTGGTAGAGCATGCCGTTGTTCAGTTGGAAGAGCTGTCCATTGTTCAACTGGAACATCTGTCCGTTGCTCAGCTGAAACATCTGGCCGTTGTTGAGCGCGAGCATCTGCCCGTTCTGGATTTGCAGCATCTGACCGGTTTGCAGCTGGAATCTCATCTCGTTTTTGATCGCCAGCAGCTGGCCAGCATTCAACCGATACAGCTGCCCATTCTGCAACTGCAACATACCGCCATTCTTCAGCTTGAGGACGTAGCCGTTCTGCAACGCCAGGAGCTGGCCGTTATTGAGCTGGTACATGTCGCCATTCTTGAGCTGAAAGACCATCCCGTCTTGCAGCTCCGGCAGCTGATGGTTCTTCATCTTGTCGACAGTTGCCTGAAGAGCTACAGGTGCTGCACCCGGGGTCACGGCTGCGTCTGCCGCCTGCTCGGCTCGATAGACTTTCCGCTCGCCGATGGCACCCTGTCCGTCTCGAGCGGCGGATGGAGGAAAAATACCCAAACCGTAGATCAGCCCTCCCGCCACCACGATCGCAGAGCCCACGAAGAGCAACAGCTTGTTCCTGTTCATGTGTTTCCCCCTCGACCTCGAAAATGGCGGCAATTGGAGAGCTAGAATGGCCGCTCACTGGATATAACAACAATTCTTGGTATTTCGTATCATCATCGGTCATTTTTTCTGTAAGCGCCAGCAATTCTTCGGACTTTTGTCTTACTCCAACCCGGGGGACAGCCCTCTGGGGAAGATGAGCCGGAAAACACTCGCACTTTGTGGCGGCAGCCGGACGGAATTGGCACGCGAGAACCAGTCGCTTTTGACTTCGCAACTTGTTGCAGTTTTTTGAGTACGAGGCATCCATCCGAAGCGGGGCTTTATTCTGAATCGGAAACGAGTCCCTGGAAGTGGCCAGTATTTACCTAAGTGGGCCAAGGTAGGAAACTAACCGCATGAAAGTTCGGTTCAGCTCAGACGTTCGGGTCACTTGCCCTATGCTCTCCGCACCACAGCAAGCAGGTTCGAGCTCACAAGTGCTCACCACAGTTTTTCGAGGGCGATGTCAAGAGCGTGGTCACGGATATGTGGATCCGGGAAGCGAAAAAGGTCTATCGAAGGCTATCGGCCTTGAGCGGGGCGAGCCTGGTTCATTCGATGATCTCCTCGACGGTGAGATCGGGAGGGGCGACACGGTTTTGTGGAGCAGGTGCAATCGAAGAGAACAGTCGTCTGACCTCGTCGACGATCATCTCGCAATTGGGCTTGTTGAGCCCGACGCAAGCGAGCCATGGGCAGATCTGATCAGCTGCCTTGCGGGCCTGGCGGCGTTCGATTTCGACTTCTTCGCGGTGCCGTGCCGTACGGCGAACGCCGACGGCATGGAAACGGCGAACGAGTTCGTTGGTGGAGATCTCGCCGCGTCGAGCGAGGATGCGATCTTGGGCCGGTGCGTCGAGAGGGATGAGGAGATGGCGCAAAGACGATTCGCTCTTGTGGAGTTCAGCGGCGATCTGGCAAATGGAGATGCCGGAGCTATGGATGGACCGAATGGCGGCGGCGGGGTCAAGATCGTCAAGGCTGGTCCAGTCGGATTGGAGATGCGGGATCGAGAGAGTGTTGTTCATCAGTGATGGTCCTTTGCTGCCCCATCACGTCTCTCTAGTATCAAGCGCACGGACCAAAACCGATAACGCCCAAAATCGAGATCGAAATCTGATTCGGCTCACCCTTGTGCACCTCTTGCTTGCTCGAGTGTCGTCTGCATCGACGGCCGCTTCGCAGTCTATGCGAGCCTGCTAGGCAATGAATATCGGAGATGAGTCTCACATAATCAACAGCCGGATCTCCTCGATCCGGCTGTGTCAAAACCTATAGATTATGAAACAGCGCTTCCTTGCTCGCCAGTTGTCTGACCACTAAGTGCTGGCCAGGCGGCTATCTCTCGCTGCGGAAGAATACCTCCCTTCAGCTCGATGAGCACGGACAGCAGGATAAATCCTCACAAGTCTGGCACTACTCCAATATTTATGTCATGATTTAGGCCCCCCTTACAATTGACGCACTTTCAATTCAAGGACAATCATGTACTGCAATTACTGCGGCACAGCCAACTCCGACGAAGGTACTTTTTGCAGAAAATGCGGAAAGCGAAAGGCTCCGAAAACTACGCAGTTGTCCGGCCATGTCGGAGCGGACCTATCCTCGCCGACATCTCAGCCCGACCTCGCGCCGCAAAATGCGTCTACCAGTGAAGCCGTATCTTCTCCGATCGCGGTACATCCATCATCGGAGCCGGTCGAGTTCATCGGTTCGACGCACGCAAGGAGCGTCGTGTCCGCGGTATCTCAATCGAAGAAGTCTTGGAAATTTGCCATAACCACCGCTGCCGTTGCCACAGCATGTGCCCTCTCGGTCCTGGGCATCTGGATATGGCGCGTCCATGCTACCCACGTCCGTACGCTTGAGCCGGATGGTGGCAATATAGGCTCATTAGCTTTTAGCTCCGACGGGAAGTTGTTGGCTACCGCAGCTTCATTTCATACCATCAAGCTTTGGGATGTGACTTCAGGAATGTATCTCCGCACGCTTTCCGGCGATCCAGCTGCGAACTGGGTGGCTTTCAGTCCCGACGGCCATTTGATAGCAGCGGCGGGAGGTCAGTGGGGAAGCGGAGTAGAAGAACTTGCGGTATGGGATGTGGCGTCCGGGAGCTTAGTGCGAATACTTGCCCACGCGAGGTCCATAGGCCCAGTGACCTTCAGTCCCGATGGCCTGCTCGTAGCATCTACGACGGGCCTCACTGGTGACAACGAAGCTGCGGTTAAGATGTGGGATGTGGCATCCGGCAACGAAGTGCGTACCATCCCCGGTCACTCTGGCCCCGTGATGTTTAGCCCCGACGGAAAACTGCTGGCGATCGCGGACAATGATTCAATCAAGCTATTGGATGTGTCTACGGGTACCATACTGCGCAGCCTCTCCGCCCGTATGTCTCTCGGCAGGAATCCGTCTTTCACCTTCAACCCTGACGGTCGTTTGCTGGCGAATGCTTCAGTTTCAGATCAAAAAGGCGACTCCACGGTCAGATTGTGGGATGTGGCTTCGGGAAACCAATTGCGAACATTTGATGTCGATGCTCGCGCGGTGGCGTTTAGTCCTGACGGCCGGATGCTGGCCTCCGGAGACGAAGATGACAAGATCAAGCTCTGGGATGTGGCGTCCGGGAAAATGTTGCGCACACTCGCTGGTCACAAGGATCCTGTGAGCTGCGTAGCCTTCAGTCCCGACGGCCGGATGCTTGCGTCAGGAAGCATCGATGGGACTGCGAAGCTTTGGACGATCACTTCCGATAATTGATTGCTTTTTGAAGTTCTAGTCGGTTGATATCTTGGGAGCCGCTTCACCGGCTCTAGACGCTGCACGCGTCAGACCATGTTGGTGTTAGGTCATTTGTGGTGCGTCCGTCTGATTCGGAGGCTAGAGCCGGATCTCTGCCGCCTGATTCGCCATCGTGGACAGAGTTCGCCGCCAGCAGATAAATAGAGCAGAAACTTGTTAAGCCGATATCATGAGGCTCTGTTTCCGGATTTCTGGAGATACTGTTGAGAACATTAGAAGTCATTACCGGCCTCTGCGGTGGGAGAGATCTTGGGAGGGATAGCGATGAAATGGATCTGCATCATGGCGAGCGCGGTGGCGATGACAACATCTGCCGGGATTGCGAAGGCGGCGATTTCCGACTGCCCTGCACCACGTGGGGTTGTCGAGGTCGTTCTTCCTTCTGGGTTGCCCGCTATATTGCGCGATCAGATAGGCGATGTTGCCTTGCCAGGCGAGCCCTTTGACTCAACCGACGTATTTGTCAAAGGACATAAACACCGCCGCTACATCTTCGTTTGGAATATCGGTAGCCGGTGGATTGTGGCGACGGAACAAGGCGGCATCTCGCTCCGCTCGGCAATCTTTGTCTATGACCTCGGCAAGGACGGCAAGATCGCTACCTTGATCGACGAGCGCATGGGGCTTGTGAACAACGTGTGCACGGCAGCGAGCAAACTGACCGCACCGTAAGATCGGATCGAGATCGGGGAGCGCCAGAGCTGCAAGACTTGAACTCAAATCGGTCAGAACGCATCCCATAAGCTCTCCGCATACTGCAAGCCCGACGCATATTGAAAAGGGATCGTTGCCTTGCTGCCCCCGAGGCGCGCTCGGCTTGCCCAGACCCGCTCTGGCGAAGACTCATTGGCGTCAGGAACAAACGAAGCATATGATGTGCAAGCAGAAATCTTGATCGAAAATCTCCCCTTAAAACACAACGCACGGAGGTCAGGCCATGGCAATTATTTGCACTTGTCGGTCGGCTCTTGCTCTTTCTTTGTCTTGCTCACTCGTCGCGATGACTTGCGCGGCGCAATCCGGCGTGCAGCAGTTCCCCGAGGACCAGCCGGGATCTCCACAATATCCGACTGGACAGGGGCGTCAACAGCGCTCCGTTCAGGATGTTGTGGCAGCGGCGGGACACGCCAGTCTCGATTTTCCGCCAGACCGCAACGACTCCGTCGCCCTGCAATGCGATCAGTTGGCAGACCCACCGTTAGACAAACTCCGGATTGGCGATGGCGTGGCCCGGCTCCGGATACAGGTGAGTGAGGCCTTGCCGGTTTGCCAGCAAGCTGCTGAGCGCGAACCTGCGCGTCCGCGCTATCAATTTCTCTACGGGCGCGTGCTGGATGCGGCGAATCGTATGCCGGAGGCAGCCGCGCAATACGCAGCGGCGGACCAGGCCGGTTACGCCGCGGCATCTTATTCCCTGGGTGAGCTCTATCATGATGGCCTTGGCGTGCCAAAAGACCTGGGACAAGCCCAGCGTCTCCTATTTCGTGCGGGGAACGCCGGCATTGCCGATGCCTTTGCCGAAGGCGGAGAGCTTTATTTGGAGGATAAGCAGCCCAATTATTTCCAGGCGAAGTCGTGGTTCGAACAGGGTGTACAGGGTGGCTCGCCGGTCGCGATGGACGACTTGGGATGGCTCTACGAATCCGGTAATGGCGTGAATGCGGATCAGGCCAAAGCCCTGAGCCTGTTCAACGAGGCCGCGAGTCGTGGCAGCGCCGAAGGCATGTATCACCTGGGCGTGGTTTATCACGAGGGCCTCGGCGTCGAGAAAGATCTTGCAACCGCCTGTCAGTGGTTTATTCGCGCTGCGGCCGAGGACGTTCCCCATGCCGCAACGGAAGCCGGTTTTTGCTACTACAACGGAACTGGCGTCGCGCAGGACCGCGAAGCGGCGTTCAACTCATTTGTTAAAGCGGGGCAAGCCGGCTTGATTGACGCGCGCGTCTACGTGGCGGACATGCTGGAACGTGGTGATGGTCATAACCAGGACAGCACTTATGCCGTGATGTGGTATCAAGCAGCGGCGGAGCAAGGCAGCGCCTATGCGATGACGGAACTTGGCGCTCACCTGCGGCTCGGCAAGGGAGTTGTCTGGAACGAAGCGCAAGCCATGCAGTGGTTCGCTAAAGCGGCAGAGCAAGGATATGTTCCCGCTGAAACCTCGCTTGCCATGGGATATTTGAATGGCCTCGGTCAGAGTGTCGGCCAGGGCAGACAGGACTATCCGGAGGCGGCTCACTGGTTCAGCCTGGCCGCCGAGAAAGACGATGGGTATGCAGAGCTCAATCTGGGTGTGATGTACGAAAACGGATGGGGTGTGCCGCAGAATCTGCAGCGTGCCAAGCAGCTGTATGCCCGGGCTGCCGGAAACTCCAACGCCGCCGTTGCCCAACTTGGCCGGGAGTACTTCGATAGCGTTCCGAACTCTGCGTTGCCGCAGGGCACCCCGCAGCGATCCGTGGCTAGTTCTTCAAACGACTCCAGTGCATTCTGGGGCGTCGTCGTCCTGGGTGTCCTCGCGGTTGGCGCCGCGTCTATGCTCAGCTCGCACGGATCGAATTCGGGAAGCACGAATGACTTCAGTGGCAGCATTCCTGACGCTCCGAAGTGGGACCCCGATTACGGAAAGCATTGCAGCGTTCAGGTGGATAACTGGGGAATTGTGGACACAAAACCAGTGTTTTGCATGTGAAGAAACTGGATTCGGCTACCGACAAGGATGCGTTGCTAAGCGCGGAGGCATATGTTTTGCAATTACTGTGGGGCGCCCAATCCGGACGTCCCTTTGTTTTGCAACGGGTGTGGAAAGCCAATCGCGAGGCCAGCTGCCGCGGCGGTTCTTCCCATCTCCGAGATGTTTGCCGCTCCCAAGCCCGATTCTGCGCCACTGGCTGCAGCGTCTGCAAGGGTCGGCTTTTCTCCTACTGCTGAGCGGCTGGTTGCGAGCGTCATCGGGGAGCATGCGGTCCTCCCAGGTCCACACACGCTCTCTACCACGGCCAGAGAAGAATTTGAAAAGGGTCTGGCGACAGAGGTCCGTAAGAACATCGAGAACAAAGCCATGCCCTCGTCGATAGCCGCGGGCCTGCTGGTTCTGATCCTGCTGGCTGCCGTCAACATGGTTCTCGCCTGTATCGTTGGATTGGTTGCTGCCGGGATCGTCTACAAAGTCGTCACGGAGCATTTGGCGCACAAGCAGTTGGATACCATCCGCAATACCAGCGATGAGATGCTCGTAACTCGCTACAACGAAGCAAAGGCCGATCGCAGGGCAGCGCGCATAAGAGCTGGTATCGGCTGGGCTGTAATGGCCATCATTGGTGTCGTCGTCGTGGTTGCATGGCTTGCTGCCCACCATCAATGAACATTAGTGAACAAGTGCGGCATGGTGGAGATGGATTGATTCAGGTTGAGGGGTGCAGAGAACAGCGAAGGAATGTCGCTACTCGAAGTCGCTGCCTCGGACCCGCAATCGCATCGGGCCGGTGGATTTTTAGACAGTTGAGAGGTGCTCATTGCTGCACCATTGGAGACTACGATGCCGTTTTGTCAGTCTTGCGGTGAATCAATGAACGCAGACGCACGTTATTGCAATGCCTGTGGCAAACCGGCGAATATCGCTACTCTCTCAATTCCTCGGGACACCTCTGCTGGGGAAACCATTGCTCTTCCGATGGAAGCGCATTCCGTCGTACCCTCCCCCACGGCAGCCGGTGCCGGAGCACATTTCAGTAGAAAGAGGATTCGTCGCAGCCGGCCCAAAGGGGCAATTGTTCTTGCAGTATTTGCATCCTTAGGAGCAGCCGCGATGGCTTCGCTCAGCATGGTCTTATTCTCCTATGCAGCCAGCGCCCGCGGCGAGGGCGCTCTAGCCCCCATGCGGTTGCTCATGAACCTATTCCCAGTACTCGCCAAAGGCCAACAGGACATGGTCAATCAAGCTTCCGAGGCGGGGACCGCAATGTTCATCATTGCTGCTTTTTGTGCGGTGCTGAGTTATGGAATGTGGACGCTGCGAAAGTGGGGACGAATTGTTGCCATCGTATTCAGTGTCTTGATGTCGATTCGCGCAATGATATTGATTGTCAACTCGTACGACGCCTTGCTTTGGAATCTCTTCGTGATCGCTATCAGCATTTGGATCATCATGTATCTGATGAAGCCGCGGGTGAAACAGGCATTCGGGGCCTGACGGATTTCGCGGTTTAATATACCTCGGATTCATTGCTTTGAAGTCCGCTGTCACAGTTCATGCGGTCTCGCTCTCAAGCCAGATCGTGTTGTCATCTCGCATCTGATTTCATCCTGGGCCACTGAACGTTGAATGGCGGCTGTTTATTCGCGGTCGAACCAGGAACTCACTTCCTTTGTTGTAACGACACACGGCAATGTATACTTCGGGTTCCCCCGAGGAGAAATCATGTTTTGTATTCACTGCGGTGCTCCAAATCCCGGGGACGCGTCCTTCTGCAGCACCTGCGGAAAAGCCATCGGTGCGCCGGTGGATTCGCTCACGAAGGCTACGCAGCCTATTATCGGCGCGGAAAAATCATCCGAGCACGCGACCGGACAGACCTTGCCTTCGATGATGTTGCCGGCCCAATCAGCCCCACAACCGGGGTACTTGGCCGCTGCCGCAGGCAAAGGCAAACCCATCCAATGGATTCTGGCCGGCTTCGCAGCCTGTCTTCTCATCTTGATCACGGTTGCCTTAGGCTCCCGGCTAAACCAATCATCGTCCGCGTCCCGACCTTCCCCTAACAACGCGGTCTCAGACCCGCCTCCAACTGCCTCACCCGCCACGTACACTCCGCCGCCGACGGCGCCCCCAACAGACAATATGTCTGAACCAACGAGTGCTCCCGTTCAAGCCGCTCCGCCGTCCTCTCCCGCCGTTCCGCAAAATCCGATCGTCGGCGATTGGAGAGCAATTACGATCATCGGCAGCAGTATTGGTCTCCACCTGGGGGCCGACGGCCGGTACGTTCTGAATCCCGGCTCAGATGAAGGAATCTATGTCTTCAGCAGTGGCGACGGGACTCTGCGGCTCCAATCGAATTCATTCTTCTCAAAGGGAGTCATGATCTGGAGTTGCCAGGTGTCGGGAGACTCGTTGAGCTGCGTCGACCCGGAGGGCGCTGGACACGTTTATAGCCGCCTCAAGTGATCGGCGTGCGGTGACGAAGCGTTCAGCTGTGGCGAGCAAAGAAGCGCTGTTTCATAACCTATGGTTGGGGCACGGCCGGGTTAACTGGAATTTGCTCCAAATGGATGCCGACGACGCTCCTGTTTACTCCATTGAAAACATTGACACTCCGACCTTTAGTTCTCGGCTTTCCAACAGAAAAGTTGTAGGTTCGAGGTTCGAGTCCTACCCTGATCTCGGATGACTCCTGAAAAACGGGCACGGCACCAGCCACGTGCGATCCTGCGCTGAGCAGACTTTTTCAAAAAGGGAAAGGAAATGCCCATCAGTACTTAAACCGGATCATCGCATTGACCCGCAAATATTAAATCAGTCAATCGACAAAGACTGATGGACGGAAACTTGAAGTTTAGGCCCGTTCGAAACCGCTGTCTCGCCATCAAGCACGTCCTAAAAAGCGCTCACTCACGAACACTTTGCGGTCCTGCAATCAGTTTTCATCATCTTGCTGGTCACACTTCCCGTGCATTCATAGGGGAACTTTGAAAATCTTCCCCTGTGGTTAAAGGGGAGACGGTGGAGACTTCCAAACTCGATTTCTACGTGGCACTCTGGATGTCCTGATTCTTAAAGCCCTGATCTGGGGTCCACTTCATGGGATACGCCATTGCTTCTCTGATTTGAAAGCAAAGCGATGATGCGTTGCCCATCGAAGAGGGAACTCTTTACCCAGCTCTCTGGAGATTGGAAAGCAAGGGTTCACTTGGAAAGCAAGGGTCTACTCGATGCGGAGTGGGGCCTTTCGGAAAACAACCGGAAGGCCATGTTCTACATAGTATCTCCGGGATATCTCAAAGCCAGGCGTTAATTCCTATTCGGTCACCCGGCAGGCCCGAGAGATTGTGATCAAGATGGCGCTCGGGGCGTCGCAATCGCGCGTGCGAAGAGACGGCATATCAAGAACGCTACGACTAGCTTTAACTGGTATTGGCATCGGCCTCGTCGCTTCGGTCGCCCTCGCTTCTCTGCTCTTCCGCACTGCGCCAACGGCCCCGCTCACGTCGCCGGAAAGGTGGTTTTGCTCGGAGGTGTTGCACTTCTTTCGGGGTATCTCCCGGCACGACGGGCGTTCGAAGATTAATCCGACTGTAGCCCTGCGAACAAACTGAGCCGACTGTCTCTTCACCGCGATGTTTATCTTAGTGGGCGTTGACTCACGCTCGCAATCTGAACACTAAGGCCAACCTAGGGGTTCTTTGCAACCGCTGATGTAAGGACCTGGTAGGTACCCGGAAAGTGGCTTGTCATCCAGAAATATTTCTCAGTTTTTGTCAAGGCGCCAATGCGATTATTGAGTCAAACTGATGCCTAAGATCAAGTGACCTGCGCCGACAAATCCGGCCTATAGACTTGTACTAGTTGTGGAGAGAAGATGCCCAATCTGCCAGGAAATCTTCAGAATCCGGTGAAATCGTCCTATGGTTCTCGGCACAACGCAGAGTGTAGAAGATGCTTGTTGTAGTTTTGGCGCCAGAGCTCGAGCTTGCGCCTGATTTCTCTCACGCTGAAGAAGACCTCCTCGTTCAGGCACTCCTCGCGCAGTCTTCCATTGAAGCTTTCGATATAGCCGTTCTCAGCAGGGCTTTCGCGCCGAACGAATTCCGGATGCATTCGATTCAGATACGACCAATAAATCATGGCCTTGCTGGCAAGCTCCGTCCCATCGTCCACGGTGATCGATTTCGGTGCTCCGTGGAGCGCAATCACCTCCTCGAGTGCTTTGGCAACTTTTTCTCCACTTAGCGCGGTACCGGCGTGGAGCATTAGACACTCGCGGGTCTGTCGATCGATCAAGATCAGCACTCGAAACCTGCGGCCTCTAGCGAGCCGGTCTTCGATGACACCCATGCTCCATATCTGCGGTTTACGGGGACGCCCTTGAGGTGAATGCTCTGCACTAAATCGAGTTTGCGCAGATTCTGCATTCATAAAAGCATTTTTCCTTCTCCGATCGCTGAGCTTCGAAATCTCTCTACGCAGCGCTCGTTTGGTCCGGAAGGTAAGGGCCTTCACATTTGCAGGAGATAGATTGAGAAGGGCTGCAACTTGTGGCACCCGACATTCTTCCAGTACGCACATTTGAAAAATTCGCTGTCGGGCATCGCTCATGCCTTCGAGGATGGTGGCCAGCGATTCTAGCATTCTCTGTAGTTCATAATGTCGCTCCGCGTCCATTCCCCGATCAACCAGCGCTAGACAGTGCTGATTCTTCTCCCGCAGTGACAAAGTCTCGATTGACTCGAGAATTTCTTGAGCCCGGATCCGATTCGCGCGGAGAGCTGTATTTAACACGATTCCGCACAGCCAAGCTTCCGTTTGCGGCTTTGTGATGTCTTCCGAGAGGCTGACCAAAGCCTCCAAAAGGGCATCCTGTACGATGTCATCCGCATCGTCCGATGATCCAAGCACTTGAGCCGCGACGTGCAGCAACTCAGCGCGACAATGCTCCACGGTGACGGCCAATTCAGCCATTCTTGTCGCACCGCCCGGATACGCCTTCTGGTTAGATAGGCCTGTGCAGGCCTGTCCGGGCTGGTTTTCGATCTGGCATTTCCGCGGAAGAAGGGCATTGACAGAGGAATCTGAGGGACTCAACTTGCCCGTGCTCATTGTGAATGGGAATTTCTTTTCAGAGAAGCGATCGAATCTGAGAAGCGGCTGGAAGTAGACGACGCTTGCCTGGACCTCATTACTCGTAGCGAGGATTGGGAGTATGACTGAGTTGTGGGCTCTAATGCCGATGTAAGTCGGGTGTCTTCGTGTCTATCCCAAAGTTTCATGAACGAGAGTCGGGTGGCAGGGGCGAGCTGAGTGGTATGGCGCATCAGCTTGTAACCAAAAGCACACGAAATAATGAGGATAGCTAAGCCGCAAATTCCTAAGATCCTCGATCTGTGCACTCCTGCGCCAAACCACGGAGCTATATTTCCGGAGCCACTCCGCTTGGCGATCGATCGCTCGGTCTCTGCCGACATTTCTCGATGTTATCAACTGCTTCTCCAGGCGCGCGGCTTTATCCTATTGATTGTTGACCAAAAGTCACGGGTGTTCAGGTAGAACGAAAGGGTCCCGCAAACTACCCAGGTAGCGTCATCAGGGTGGTGGGAACACTTGTACAATTCCCGGAACTGGATGATGTCACTGCCTGAACAAAGAACTTGCGAGCTAGTTGTACTCGAGTACCTGAATTAATTCGAAGGCGGGGCTGAAGGGCGAGCGTCCTTCAGAGCCCCAGGGGAAAGCAGATCGCGCACTTGTTCTAGTCGCGCAATTGCAGCGTCGATTTCAGCGATAAACTGTTCGGCTATAACGTGGAATCTATCAGGTCGCGCTTCGCCTAATCCCGGTTTGCAGAGGTTGCATTCCTTGCGGTGCTCGGATATTGCGCAAAGAAGTTCGAGAACTGGATCGTCTAGTTGAACATGCTCGTCGTTCTGGCGAAAAACCAAGTCCCATTCGCGCTGCAATTCTTCGAAAACCCAGCAGGTCATCGGTGTTTTGTTTCCTAACGTCCTATCGAGGTTGTCGAGCGGTCAAAACGAACCTTTCGCATTTAAGCACCGAGGCCATAAGGATTCTATAAAGACCCATTTGGCAAATACCAGCTTTCCCAAAACTGCTCGAGTGGGAAGCTTTTTCCCCGAACGGCAGTGCAGTCAGCTCCCGGAGACAAGAACGGTCTTATGCACGGCCCCTCTGCTCGGCAATCCGTTGCACGAGCATATCCCTAAGACTCGCAATTGAAGGAGAACTGAAAGCGCCTGTCCGGTTGCGCCGTTCAATCGTGAATCGGCTCTCGGCATATTCTTATGGCGTTTAGGACGCGATGACATGCTCTCTAGGATCCCGCGGGCTGCCAGGCACCAGCACATCTTCTCACTTTCATCTTCCGGCTTGCAAAAACAACCTGATACTGACCTTCCGAAAGGCCAGCGGGTGCTTCAGCTATCTCTGCCGCTACATATTCGAAAACGCCCAGCTTGGGGATTGAGACTTCGATGGCTCTGACTACCCATGGATATTCAATCTCACTTCCATACAGAATGCCAAGAACCAGTACCGATTCACGGATGGATGGATTTCACGGTTGACCTCGCTTAGTTCCGGGGAACTCAACCCCAACCCTAAATTGTGTACGGGATGTCTGTTTTGACCTCGCTCGACCCCGAAGAGTTGAACTAGTCACAGTGGCACGCCTTGGATGCTCTCGTACTTGGCCGCGGCACCGAACATCCCTGTTTCTTGTACTGCTTCAACGGATGAAATTCTTTGAGCGATGAGGCTTCTTAGCTTAACGATAGACGGAACTGTGAAGTCACCGACGCGGTCAAGTTCCTTGAGTACGATGTGAAGATAGTCGAGGGTGTTCTCTGTCCGCCAGGTCCTCGTGGATTGTTGTGATTGCATTGCGTCTCTGCCCCATAACGACAGTTGCATCGAATAGCCAGAAGCCACCGATGCAAGTGTCGTTCCCCTTTTCCCCAAGATGGACTGCAAGCCCATACGTCGAAGCGACAAGAGAAAAACACGAGTCACAGCCCCATGACCATGGCAAGTGTTTGTCTCTCTCAGTGGGCTACTGAAGTCCACTATCTCTCATTCCCTTTGGTACCAAAATCCCCTTTCCGCACTCTCTAGTAACACTAAGCGGTTACGAGTAGGTCAGTTCCTTTTTTCGGCTTTTTGTTTCGCCCAGCGTTTCCTCTGTGCTTCAGCTATCCTTTTACGAGCGGCTGCACTCATCTTCCATTTGCGTTCCTTTGTGCCAGTGCTGGTTGTCGGTCTCCCCGTGCTTACGACGAGTAAGGAGCGAATCTGTTGAAGGCGAGAGATTTCGTCGTCAATTTCTGCGAGGATTCTTTCCATCATGCTGGAAAGTATATTAGGCAGAGCGTTGGATATGGATATCAATTCCTAAAATCGCTTCAATATCAGGTCTCTACGATTCTGTTAGGGCGCTGCGACTTAGTAGAAACGCCCCCCTCTGATTGGGTGCGGTTGCGTCACTTTATGAGGGAGAAAGTCTGCGATGCAGACTGACGCCCAAACCCCATGCGTAACCCCGGATCCAAGACAATTCAGGCTCACGCCGGAATCGCCTAGGACCGAAGGGAAATGGAGCGGGTCGCTCACGTGGGGCGGTGGCGCGAAGCGCAAATCGCCTAGCCGAAAAATGAGAACGAGGGAAGCGAGCTCCTGATGGAACTTATGGTTCTTTAGCTCTCTGTTTAGATAGGTACGGTCCTTGGGGATGGGTCCTTGCGACGACAATGGAGACCCCACGCTCTTGCGTACTTGTCAACGAGGTCGCGGAGTAAGAGCAGGAGATCGGCTTCCTCGGGAGTGAGTGGGCGAGTTCTGCTTGGAGTCTGGTGAGAACGCCGGAATAGATGTCAAGGGGAAGGCGGGAGCATTCGGTCATGGTTGTAGCGCTTGCATGTCGTCCCGCGTCTAGTCCGCGGGAGTGCTTCAGCTCTTTGCGAACGATGAAAGGGCGGTAAAGCCACAGAAAGCTGTTCACATGTCGCGCGGGTCCGATGGGCGCGGGCATTTTGCTCGCCGCATGCCTTTCATCTAACGGCGATGGGGCGCATGTTCGCGTTGTTACGCCAAGGCGGGTTCTGGTTTCGCGGTGGCCTCAGGGAACTATGCTTGCGCTGCTTGGCTCTTATGTTCTGCGATCTAGAACAAAGCAGCTTCCAACACTTCCAGGCGGTGGAGGAGAAGACGACGGAGATCAGATTTTCAAAACAGAGGGCAAAGTCGGGTTCTGGTGTTTCGCCCAGAAACACCACGCGAGCTGCGAACAGGAAACCAGCTTTTGCCCACATGATTGAGAAATCGTTGCACGGATATAAGACGGAATTGTGAAGTAAATCACACCATGCGTTATGCTGGGACGCTAACGTCAATTGGCTTGCTCCGGCAGGGTAAGGGGCTTTCTGGTGACGAACTTCTGGCTGCGGAAGGAATGTGTTCTGCGCAATCAGTGATGGAGAACTGCGCCTAACGTAGAGGCATGCGTCTCGACGGAATCATGGAGCTCTTTGCTAGAAGTGGGTGGCGCTGCGAGAGCAGAGGGGGAATTTCACCTGGTCCGAGCGGGCGTGAAAACAGGAATCCCTGCAGGTAATCGCATCCCAGCTTGCTCAGCATCGACAGCTGCTCCTCTTGTTCCACGCCTTCGGCAACAACGCGCATGTTCAGAGCTTTCGCCATCGAGATGATGGCTTCGACGATCGAGCGCGTGCCATTCGGCACACAGAGACGTTCGGTAAACGTCCTGTCAATCTTCAAAACGTGAAGCGGGAGCTTGTCCAACCGGTTGAGGGAGGAATGTCCGGTCCCGAAGTCATCAATCGAGAAGCGGATGCCGATGTCCGAGAGAAGCCTCATCTGCTTGGTTACTTCCGATTCGTTGAGCATGGCGGTCGATTCGGTGACCTCTAACTGCAACTGCTCAGACCGGACATCAAACCGTGACATGATTCCAATAAGGCGCTCGGCAAATCCCCCCTGCATCAGCTGAGGCGCTGAAACATTCAACGCGATTGGCACCAAGCGACGCGCGCTATTCTTCCGCCACTCAGAGATTTGGCGACAAGCTTCTTGGATAACCCAGTCACCGATGGGAATAATGAGTCCAGTCTCTTCTGCCAGGGGGATGAATTGTCCCGGGCTGATCGAACCGTAGATGGGATGCGGCAGTCGCAGCAGCGCCTCAAGTCCTTCCACCTGTCCGTCGATCCCATAGAGTGGCTGGTACACCAGATGAAACCCGCATTCCTCAAGTTGGGTTCGCATGAACGCTTCCAACTCCACCTGCTGCTCGGCCGCCATGCGCAACTCGGAACTGCTCCACATCACCTGTCCACCGCCTGCTGCCCGGGCCTTCGAAAGAGCAGTCTCGGCACTGCGCCACAGTTCAGCGACCTCGTCGCCGTCTTCGGGACATAATGCCAATCCCGCGCTGAATGATAATCGAACCTTTGTCTCACCCGCCAGGATCGGCTCGCGGAATATCTCTCCCAATTCGAGAAGCACGTGTTCGGCAGGGAATCCACTTTTGAGACCTGTGAGGACCAGGGCAAAACCATCTCCCCCGGTTCGCGCAACCAGGTCCATCGCTCCAGCCTTGGCACGAAGGATCCCGGCCACATTCCTTAGACATTCGTCTCCCAACCGCGTTCCATAGGTGTCGTTTATTCTTTTAAATCGGTCGAGATTGAAGCAGAGAATTGCGAGTTTCTCTTTCGCATCAAGAGCGCGCGACAAGGCACTCTTCAGTTGTTCTTCGAACAACACACGATTCGGCAATCCGGTGAGGACGTCATGGCGGGAGTGATGCTGGACCTGCCGCTCGAGCTCCTCCCTCTCGCTCACGTCGATGCCCAAGACGAACTGCGCCGGTCTTCCTCGAAACATGATGTTGTGGGCAGTGATATCCATCGGCATTTCGCTGCCATCTTTGCGGATATGTCGCGATGCACGGTGCGGACTGGGCTTCGACGAACTGGCCTCGCCCAAGACCTCCGGGACGGCGCTCTTTTCAAGAATGTCGGAAACCTTGAGTTTCAGAAGCTCCTCGCGAACAAACCCGTGTTTCTTGCATGTGGCTTGATTCACAGCCAGGAATTCGAAAGTCTCCCGATCGAAAATCCAAAGCGGATGAGGATTGGTATCGAATGTAAGTTGGTACTCCTCAGTCGTCTGTCGGGCCGAGCGGACGTCTTCCTCGAGGACAATCAGGATCATCCCCACCGCCACAGCAAACGCAGAAATACCAAACAGTTCGGATGGGACAGAACTTTGCGACCGAGCCCTCGCGAGCAGGATTGCGCCTGGAAACACTCCTGCAAATACGATCAATCCCGTGCACGTGGTCATGAGCCCCAGTGATCGTTCCCACCCGTTCAGCCAGAAATCTGCACCGGCTACGAAGTACATCTCTGCGAGCAACGCGAGCACGACGTACTCACTGTGACCATGGCGGATACCATATATCATCCATACCAAAGTTATGGTGCACGCCGGAATTACAACCTTAAGGATTGCGGGTCGATTGACGCGGCTGCGCATTGCGAGCCGAACAACGATGAGCTGCCGCGCAATCACCAGGACGGTTAACCACCAGCTAGGTCGAGGGTGCGCGATAGCCAAACTCAGAAGCGGCAGTGTGCATAATGCCAAAACTCCGCCCAGGTGGATCCCAGCCCTCCTGCCTTCGCGTACGATCATCGTCGATACGATAAAAAAGATGGCCGCCAGTACCAGAGCATCGATACCCATGCAGACGTTCACGAACCGCCCGACGGAGCTCTGAGGAATCCAAAGCTTCAGACCTATATGAATAAGGATGCAGACCCAGCCCGCAACCCAGCAGCGCAGCCGGTCGTCAGCGGCCCTTCTGACTATCGCTGTGAAGAGAAACACCAGCAGGCCGAGCGAGGCCATGTTCGTAATGATCTGATCCATCGCGTGCAATGCTCCAGCGATCAGTGTCCAAAATCGGGACAGGCAAAGAACGGCGATCTTCCGTGAGGTCGGTATGTGCTAACTCGGGTGTCCTGCTCGAGCGACCGTCAGGAACTCCCTTTGCCGACAAATATTGAAGACTATGAATCCTTCTCGACAGCAGCATCCGACTTCAACGGATAGAACCCATGCAATTTCTTGCTTTGGGGAACGAGTATAGCATCAGATGTGATGCAAATCACGGCTCTACCACTTTGGTTGCAGGCGCTTTAGGCACTTGGGGCGGAGAAGTCGGCGAAAGGTCGATTTTAGAGCAGAGCGAACCTGCATTGCAGTCAGGCGCTCGCTGACGGGAACAATCTGAAGGTTAGCGGCATTGCGAAGGCGATTTCAGGCAGAATCCCAAGGTCCCGAGCAGTGCCAGCAGCGGCTTCTCCAAAAAGCTCGCAAGAGAATGCGTAAGCGATTCCATCATCAAGTGAGTTCCGCCGGTGCTCTTTCGGGTCCTCGGCGTGGATCAGCAGAATCCAAGCTCCAACGGTGAAGCGGATTTCGAAACGCCGGGCTGCAGGCGCGTAGGTGCCAACGCTGAATCATCCGAGAGGAATCCCGTGTGTTGGCTCTCAAGAGAGAGGCGCATACATGACAGGAACGCCAGTTTAAGCGGAGGCTTAAGTCCGTTGTGAAGGACTCCGACGATCGTTTGTGTCGTTCCTTGAATCTGCAGAGTTTAACCGAGGATCTGCGGATCACCGTGCAGCCGCTCCCGCCGGAAATGATCGCAGATGAGAACTACTGGATGATGAGCACTCCGCGCCGTTCAGCAATCGGCCATCGTCGAAGGAGCGTCAATAATTCCGAAGACCGTGGTTTGATCCCTGCGTAGAGAGCCCAACGTGCCCCCGGCGGAAGTTCCCATCATTTTGATAGTGGTTTGTATGCTGCGACTCCGGAGACCTTAGATCAAATCACTCGCCCAAAGGAATCATAGAAGATTCGATCATAAGTATTGACCCTCAAATCGAGACTCAAGAGTTGCTTAAGAAGGCTGGCTCGATGCAGTAACTTCCCGATCGAGGCGACCCCGACTCGTCTAGCATGGCTGAATATCTGAAGCCTTCGCAAAGCCAGACCTACTCTATAGAGGAATTCGACTTCCCCTGGTGCCGGATTTCCGGTGTATGTCTCCGCCAACCCGAAGTGAGCGAGGCCGAGACCACCACCACTATGGAAGATAGCGAGTGGGCAAATGCTGAGAGTATTTTCAAAGTCATTCCTCCATGTCACTTCCGAGACGCTCAGGGCAATGCGAGTCGAGGGAAGCACGTGGATAGCCGACGTCGGCCGGGCGGAGACGGCATTATTTTCATAGCGAGCGTGGTGCTTTCAGTTGCGTTAATGGGGCCTTCATGCTCATCAGAAGCTTACGCAATGCTATGACCTGCGCGCTCTGCTTCGATGATCCAAGATCGGACATACACGAGTTTGCTCGCACTCCAAAAAGGTGTTGAAGGAGATGCAGGAAGCCGGTTGCATTTACATCTACCTCGAAAGTCCAAGTACAGAAGTAATCCAGCTACAAAGCTGGTGTATTGCGAACTCACTCATCTCGGGTAAGAATCACCATATTACCCAAACACAAACTGAATGCCGAAAAGGCGCGCGGTGAAGCTGTCGTTTGAGTGAAGGTCTTGAATTATCAAACGGCGTGTTGCAGCTGTGTGTGTCTGGAAGAAATGAGTGGGCCAATGCTGTTGAAAATGTACGGCCGGCTGGCCGGAACGATTCTCCTCTTCGCATCTCTAGGAACTAGCGTGGGACAAACCCCTGCGAAATTGCTTCCGTCGAGCATCGTCTTTTCCATCACGCCACCATCTGGCAGCGTAAAACCCGGCGATGCCGTTGTGCTTACCGCCATAGTAACTTCAGGGGGCGTCCCCGTACGACATGGCGTCGTTGTTTTTTGTGATGCGACCGTGGCGAACTGCCGAGACTCAGCAGTTCTGGGACAAACACAGCTCACTGGCAACGGCAAAGCCGCAGTTCATCTGAAATTTGGGGCAGGAAGCTATAACCTCCGAGCGATATTTCAGGGAACATCTGGTTCTAAGCCTCCGATTGCACCGGCAGCTTCAGATGCGAAGAGCCTCAAGGTGAGCTTTCCGAGCTTCTAGTGGCGCGTCGCCCGAAATCGCGTTGCCAAGAACGAATTCCGATCCAAGAGAAAGATGTCATGCAGATGCGAGCAGTTCATTTTCGTCTTTTTGCCCTTTTAGCGAGCCTAATTCCTGGATTCGGATTGGGATGTCTCGCAGCTTCGGCGTCAATCACGTCGACTTCCGGCAAAGTCCTCTACGTCGACAGCTCGAGCAACGTGAGTCCGGGCCTCCTTGGGAATTACGTAGGCTATACAGTCACCAACGACAGCGGGTCGGACATTGCGGATGCGTGGGTGACCGCAGGTTCGTTCACCGGATCGTATGTTTCGCTCGGTTTACATGAGCCCGGAAGGGTTCATGTTGGTCCGCTCGCCAATGGGGCTTCCGCGACAATCTTCTTCTATCTCAATGTAGACTGTTCGTCGTTTTCTGCCGGGGCATGCAACGTCACAACGGCGCAACCGTTTTCAGTGAATCTCTATTCCGGTCCGCCCACGGCGAACCTGGTTGCGTCCCAGGCGTTCTCGGTCACAGTGCAGGAAACGACGAAAGCTCTCGCGAACAAAGTGACGACGGTTACGACGTCGAGCAACGATCCGATTCTGGGTTCGATCATCACGGTTACAGTAACGGGATCCACGGGTACAATCGGTAGCGCGAAGCTCTTTTATGCCAGTCCCCAGACGACGTTTGACTTCTCGGCAGATGTATTCCGCCTCTACTCCACCTCAGTGACATTCAGCGGAGCGAACACGGGAACATACTCCGACCAACTGCTGATTCCGACAGCGGCGTTCAGTTCCACCGCGGACACAAGCTATGTTTTCGTTTCCACCTACCTGGTAGGCGGGATGACTGCTGTGAGCACGCCGGTAAGTCCGGTGGCATTTATCAGCAGTGGAACGCAAATTAAGCATACAGATACGAGTGGTTATGCGAGCTTGCCGCCGATACCGCCGACCAGCAATACAACTACGATCCAGAAGCTTGCGAGCGTCTCGGTGCTGCCCAACGGTGGCCCGGTTACGTATACGTTGCAGGCCCAGAATGCCGGCTCCGCCGCGGTTACGCTCGATAGTTTCGTAGATACTCTTCCAGCAGGTGTCTCGTATGTACCCGGAACTTCGACTCTGAATGGAAGCAGCATCGCGGATCCTGCCGCTTCAGGAGGGTCGCTGACCTGGTCAAATTTGTTTATAGTACCGGCAAACAGCAGCGTGAGCCTGGCGTTTCAAGCCATCGTTCCTAATTCCCCCGGGGTTTATACAAACTCCGCGACCGGCTTTATCGGTACAACTCAGCTTGATTCAAGCCTGTCTACGAGTGACAACTCGCCTGCGACCGCGACTGTCGTGGTCGGTACTACAGCCCTGTCGGTGAGCAGCACGCACGCTGGGAGCTTCACGCAGGGACAGACCGGAGCAGTTTACACTCTCACGGTCAGTGACTCCGGCACCGGACCAACGGTCGGAACAGTCACCGTGAGTGACACGCTTCCATCCGGTCTGACGGCGACTGCAATTTCGGGCTTGGGCTGGACATGCTCTCTGCCGACGCTGACCTGTACCCGTATGGACACGCTGGCTGGAGGCAGCAGTTATCCCGCGATTTCAGTAACAGTCAACGTGGCGAGCAATGCGCCTGCGACGGTGACGAACTCGGTGATTGCCTCAGGGGGTGGTGCGACAAGCAACGCAACCGCCACCGACAGCACGACCATTACGCAACTGCCGGTGCTTGCTGTGAGCAGCACGCATTCGGGCAATTTTACTCAGGGACAGACAGGAGCGACTTACAGCCTGATCGTTGCCGATACGGGGTCCGGCCCGACGAATGGAACGGTGACGGTGACGGATACATTGCCAGCCGGTTTGACGGCGACGGCTATCGGTGGTTCAGGCTGGAGCTGCGTATTGGCGACTTTAACTTGCACACGGGCTGATGTTCTGACCGGGGGCGGAAGCTATTCACCGATCACAGTCACGGTGAACGTAGACAATAACGCTGCGGCCACGGTCACTAACTCGGTGATCGCGTCAGGAGGCGGTGCAACAAACAGCGCCTCTACCACGGATAGCACAACGATAACGCAACTCCCGGTTCTTTCAGTCACCAGCACTCATTCAGGCAATTTCACGCAAGGCCAAACCGGAGCAACCTACACGCTAACAGTGAAAGACAGCGGTTCAGGTCCGACGAATGGCACGGTGACGGTTGTCGATACTCTGCCTGCTGGCCTGACCGCGACGGCGATGGTCGGCTCAGGCTGGACATGCGTACTTGCGACCTTGACTTGCACTCGGGCAGACGTTCTCGCGGCAGGAAGCAGTTATCCCGCGATTGCGCTAACCGTGAATGTCGCGGGCAATGCGCCAGCTACGGTGACGAACTCGGTTACCGCTGCTGGTGGGGGCGCAATTAACAATGCCACCTCCACGGACAGCACAAGCATTACGCAATTACCTGCTCTCGCCGTGAGCAGCACCCATGCGGGGAATTTCACGCAGGGTCAGACCGGAGCGACTTACACGCTTACCGTGAGCGATTCGGGCAGCGGCGCGACCAGTGGGGCCGTGACGGTGGTGGATACGTTGCCGGCCGGTCTGACGGCGACTTCAATCTCGGGGTCGGGCTGGACCTGCACACTTGCGACGTTGACTTGCACTCGTACCGACGCTCTGAGCGCAGGTAGCAGCTATCCGGCAATCACGGTAACGGTGAATGTGGCAAACAATGCTGCAGCCAGTGTGACTAATTCTGTGACAGCCTCCGGAGGCGGCGCAACAAGCAATGCTACGGCGTCGGACAGCACGACGATTGATAAGAAGACTCCGGCGGGAACTACAACTTCGCTCGTGATTACCCCCAGCAGTCCGGTGAATTCAGGCGCCAGCGTCACGCTCAGTGCGACCGTTCTCGCCGGGGCCGTGCCGGTGAGCCAGGGTGTGGTGAATTTCTGCGATGCGACAGCCTCGTCGTGTAACGGGTCGGCTCTTTTCGGCTCGGCACAGCTCAATGCGGGGGGAATGGCGGCGATCCATTTCGTTCCTGGTGTGGGGACATACAGCGTGGTTGCGTCATTCGCTGGTACTGCGGACGCGACAGCAAGCCAATCGGCACCGGAGCCACTGGTTGTGAACGGTACGGGCGGATATCAAACGAAAACTGCGATTTCTATTACTGGAGGAAGCGGTCTGTACGCTTTGACGGGAACTGTCACGGCGTTTGGAAAACCAGTTCCTACCGGAGCAGTCTCATTCCTCGATTCGGCCAACGGGAACGCTGTTACGGCGCCGGCCGACCTTGATGCAAACACACTGGCATTCACGACCTTCGCGGTGAAGAACCAGCCCGCTGTTAGCGGCTTGCCGATGTGGATGACGGTCGGCGACTTCAACAACGATGGGAACTCCGATCTGGTGATTCCCAGCGGGAGCAGCAATTCGGTTTCGATCCTGCTTGGCAATGGCGACGGAACCTTCAAGACAGCTCAGACGTTTGTGACTGAGCCAAGCACGACCGCGTATGCAGCCGTGGTAGGAGACTTCAATGGTGACGGAAATCCGGACCTGGCAATTACAAATGCTCAGGGAACAGGTTCGGTGAGCATCCTTCTCGGAAACGGGGACGGCACATTCCAGGCGCAAACGAGCTATCCCACCGGGATGAATCCGTCGACGCTGCAGTCGGCAGACGTGAACGGAGACGGGGATGCCGACCTGATCGCCATCAATAAGGACGACAACTCCGTAAGCCTTCTGCTAGGTAATGGCGACGGTACGTTCCAGGCTCAGGATGTGTACGCAACAGGTAGCGCTCCGACAGGGCTCGCAGTCGCAGACATGAATGGCGACGGCGTCATCGACATCATGGTCGCAAACAGCGTCGATAACACACTCGGGCTCCTGCTGGGTAATGGCGACGGGACATTCGCCGCTCAGACTACTATCCCGCTTTCGAGTACTCCGGCCGAAATCGCGGTTGCGGATGTGAACGGAGACGGCCACACGGATATCATCGTGACTCATCCCAGCGCAAACTCCGTTGGCGTGCTGCTAGGCAATGGGGACGGCACCTTCCAGCCGGAACAGGCCGTCGCCGCTAACACTGATCCAGTTGCGGTTGCTAGCGCCGACTTCGATGGCGACGGGCATCTCGACCTCGCGGTTTCGAACAACGCCGACAATAGCGTGAGCGTGCTGCTGGGGAAGGGTGACGGCACCTTCCAGCCGGCAGTCGCGTTTGAAGCAGGCGCGCAGCCCTACGGTGTGCAAGCCGCCGATTTGAATGGCGACGGATTGCCGGATATAGCCAGCATTGGGAATACCTTCACGGGCGCCTTGACTGTGCTGCTTAGCGAGCACGTTGAGAGCGCAACGGCAAACTCTGTCAGCCTGACCCCAGGGACCCATAACGTACTTGCAAGCTATCCAGGCGATGTAAGCCACATGGCAAGTCAGTCCGACCCCGTTGCCTTGGCGGGCGGCGCCCTTGCATCAACTGCGACCACTCTGAGTGCCTCAGCAAACCAGATAACTGTTGGGCAATCGGTGACGCTGAGCGCAGTCGTGAGCCCAGCTCCAACAGGGGCCCCACTGGGAACCATAAGCTTCTACAACGGCTCGTCTTTGCTTGGGACCGGAAATCTTGACGCAACGGGAGGGGCAACTATCGCTCCGAACAACCTAAGCGCCGGCACGTATAGCGTGAGCGCAGTCTATTCGGGGAACACCGCGTTCTCTGGATCCACCTCGAACACCGTCTCGATCACTGTGCAGGCTCCTTCGCAGTACACCGTGAAGGCGCCGCAGACTCCGTTTATTGTGAAGGGAGGTAACTCGATTGACGTTCCAGTGACGGCCCCGCCGGTTGGAGGAGCATACAACAACAACGTTGTCATGTCGGCGACAGGACTGCCCCCGGGTGCCACCGTGAGTTTCAACCCAGCTTCAGTGGTTCCGGGCTCCGCGGGAGCCGCCACGACAATGTCGATTCATACTGCTGCGCTTGCCGCAAAGTCGAACGATACGCCGTTATTTCCGTACTCGCGGACGACGATTGCTCTCGGGCTGTGCTTCGTATTTGTCAGACGCCGGCACTTGAAGAAGCCCGGTCTCGGTCTGGTGATGCTTGTGATGCTGGGACTGCCTCTGCTGTTCTCAGCTACTGGGTGTGGAGGCGGCTTTCACGGCAAGGTGCGTCAACCCCAGACCTACGTGATCACGATAACCGGAACCAGCGGTTCGCTGCATCCATCAACCACCGTCACCCTGGTCGTTCAATAGAGAGGAATCAATTCATGTTACGGCGATTTCAACGGCTTCTCGCATGCGCTTTTTTACTCGGGTTTGGCGTGTCTGCTGCGATGGCGGAAGACGGCAGCCGTCCCGCTGCAACAACTTCGCGGCTGGGGAGATGGGAAGCCGGCTTCGCGTATAACTTCGTTCACTCCAATGCACCTCCCGGCGGCTGCGGATGCTTCAGTATGAACGGGGGAAGTGCGTCACTTGGGCTTTGGGTGAGCCAGCATTGGGCTGCGGTCGGTGAAGTTGCAGTGCAACACGCCTCCAATGTCAACGATTCAGGACAAGACCTGACTCTCGCTTCCTATCTGTTTGGACCGCGACTGCAGATTCATCCCTCGGCGCGCGTCAAACCATTCGCGCAAATACTCGCCGGAGCAGCGCACGCAAGCGGAAGCTATGCGCCGGGAGCAGCGGATTATCCTGGATCACCGAACGCTTTCGCGATGGCTACCGGTGCGGGGTTGAGTGTTTCATTGTCTAGCCGGCTGGCGATTCAGGCGCCAGAAGTGGACTACTACCTGACACGCTTCAACAACTCCGGAAACGATCATCAGAACAATGTACGAGTAAGCGCAGGGCTGACCTGGCGGTTCGGCATGTAAACGAATCCCGGTTGGAGTTCCTATCCGTCAAACGTTGAGTTCTGGTCTGCGCTCGGTGCGAGACCGGAGCACGGCCTGTTTCGGCTTGCTGGAGGGAATTCCGTCAGTTGGCTCAATATTTAAAGCCTACCCAGGTTAGTTTCGCTCGTTCTTATATTCGCTCGTGACCATTGGCCAGGTCTACAGAACTCGGGGAAGATGAAGTTCACGCAGCCTTGTTCGTGCGGTCATATCCCCCACGAATCTGTCTGAGTTCCAAGGTCGATTGCGTTTGGAAATCCGTCTCTGTTGCTGCCCGATGGTTGTTGAATCAAAGTACCCGCCTGAGATCGAACAGAGAACCAGGTGGTTGCGGGTTCATGATAACTACGCAGTGGACCTTTCGCTTCCTAAGCAGCTTGCCCGCAAACGTTTTAGCTGCAGCACGCAAGCAGAATTGGGAAACGTTAGTAGGTCATGCCTATTCGGAGAGAAAAGCGATCGAATCCCTAATGTCCAGTTGCCGGCACCGTCGTCCCGCAGGTCACCTTCCAGATGACAATCCCATTCCAGAGGACGCAAATCTCGCGAAGTCCCATTTCGAGATGCTGCGAACCGTAGATACGAGCAGGTCGAACGCGCGGTAGATCCGTCAATCAAGAACGACAAATTCCGTGACTGCTTCGACGCGCTGGTTGGAGCAATCCCGACTGCGAAACCCTTATCGGCGAGGACGAGTGTGGCGGAGACGCGATGCGGGGAAGAGTTCTGCATCTGTCACACTGTAGTCGAGTACAGGTCACGAATGAATTGTTTCCGGTTCAACGTCACTTTCAGTCACACGGGAGATCGAGTTTCAACGGTCGGAATAAATCTTCGCACGATTCCTATTTCGTTCCTTGAGGCAAAGGGCTTGGCTCAGTACGCGATGTTAACTGTGGCACTCTCAGTTGCCTTAGTCAGCCTATAGAGTCTCATTGTACGTTCGCTCAGATCTTGGATTTCGGAAATGGTTCGGGGTGCCCTCATCCGATTTGGAGTATGCCAGCTAGGGTCAATTCGACCTCCGGGCAGTTCGAATTCAAATTGATAGCCGCTCAGTTGCTTTCAGCGAATCCTTTGGCGGAAGAGTATGGCCCTTGGATCATTTCTGTTTCTCTGCCAATCGGGGCCATTCTATTCATGTCGACACACCGCATCAGGGGCAACCGGCCGCCGTTCGAAGAGCTGACATGGTGCTGTGGTCTCAATGGGGTTCACAAAATGCGATCAGACGTCTCGCCCCGTTCGTTGGGCTCTTCCAAATGCCGCTTCACTAAAACCATGATCCCACCCTCGATGCCATCCTACTCCATAGATGAAGCTGAAGAGATTCCTCGCTTGCGGATGCTTCTTATGCCTGATGTGGTGCCCCGCAGCGTAACCACATTCCCATCCCTGCCTCCATCCCCGTCGGTAAGCGAAGACGGCGAGCAGAATGAGAACAGCTACGGCGGACAACAACAGATGCGGAATCGACATCATCTCTCTTCAACTGCGACTCCATGACCATCGCGGAGCCTATAGCACAGAAATTGCAGGATAGCACCCATCCGAGAAGAGAGGAACTTTGGTTGACCTTTGCTTGGTCGAAATGCAAGCTAGTGACTGTATCGACCTGAGGCATGAGGGAGTTGAAATCGACAATCACCCCTCATAAATCTTGTCTGGCAGCACAGGAAAATAGAACGCCTCTCTAAAACTCCATCTGCGAGCGGAGCATGAGGCGCAATTGAGTGAGAATCCGTACTTTGGAACTCGGTTGTACGCGCGAGCGACGATGCTCTTCTCGAATGTCGCTGCGTTCCACGAGTGCGCGATCTGCAGACAGGTAATTCTCGATTCCTTGACGTCAAAGTAGAACCTTACAAAGCCGATTGAGCAGTGCTGTAGATCAGGAGCTAGCGACGAAGACGGCCTTGAATACTAGCAACGCTGATGAACTGAGATCCGGAGTTCAGAGACATTTCAAATGTTCAATTTCGCGCCTGGGCTGGGGATGCGCAGAGCCGAGATTCTATGGTGAGACTTCTTCTTATAGGTGGAGGAGCACGAGAGCGAGGGAAGGTTCCTTCTTGAACTCTTGTGAGCGTCCCTCATCTCCTGCTCAGCGAAAGCGCTTAAGTGCTAGGGTGAAGCCTCATCATTAGGATCATCGCAGGCCTCGCTCAGGAGGATGACGCTCAACTGGCAACCATAAAGTCTGGCAATGTTCCGATAGCACCTTGCTGCAGAAGTTGGGTCATTCTGAGTGCCATATCGGTATAGATCGAGACAGCCCGGAATGCATTTGCACGAACGCCCTCTCTCGCGCAACAGCACGCAAAGAGCACCACAGCGCGTGCCACGGAGATCCGAATCTGCACCGCGTCACAGCGCAGCGTCTGAAGAAGCAGCTGATCCGGATTGTCGCTGTTTTGCGCGGCGTAGTCCGCCATTTCCAACATCACGCTTGCGTTCTTATGAATAATCCAAAGTCCACGAAGATCTTCCATCCGGTTCCACGTCTCTTCTGGATGCGAATTCAACTCGTTTTCCGGGGGGAAGGGAAGGCGTTCCTCGCCCAAGAAACGATAGGGGCGAAGCCGCGCTACGAGCGACTCCCAGGATCGCGATTTACGGCGGGAAATACAAGTTCGATAGTAGACAAGATAGGAACCTGCAATGGTCGTGGCTGCGATTTGAAGAACAACGCCAGTCATTTGAGTTTGGGGCCCTGACAAAGCCGGAACCTCGGCTTCTAGATCGAACAGATTCAGTGTCGTCCATTAGGCGCACATCCGAAATCACACATAAGTTCTGCGAGATGAGGCTTTGGGGTGGTTCTGCGAGCGAATTGGGAATTTCCTCTCTAATCTCCCTTATTAGGGGCGGTGCGGACAGCGCGTAGAGCACCGTCTCCGCCGGCATCACTATGTGCGATTCTGCAAAGTGCGGTTTTCACTTCGGACGCCATGAAAGTGCCCCAATCGGAGGCTGATTTCAGTCATGTTTGCCTCTGCCTTCTCAGTTTTCGGTGAGAGTCTCGGCCGTGCTTATCCTCGGGGATATATTCCGTTCGGAACACTCCAAGGTGCCGGAAGGATCCGAATGCCGATTCGCTGCCCGGAGGGTGTCAAGGATGGCCCTCCAGGTCCTAAAATCGCATCGGCAACGAATCATTTGGCTTTGGCCTCAGGACACCGGTCGTTGAATTCCCGCATCCCAGCTCGACAACCGTGCTCTGGTCCCCGGGGAGCATCTGGAGACCCTCGAACAATCAAACGAACAGACTCCAGTTCCTTGAATAGCTTGAAGAATTGAGGACGATGTGAAATCTCTCGCCGATCCGAATCTCATGTTTATTACTCCGATCGGCCGTAGTTGACCAGAGATACTACCGTGTCCCAACCCATCGAATATGAGCTGTTGTTATCGAACTTTCTTCGAAGAGCTTTGCCACTCCAAAAAGCTATCAGGATGAAGCTCGAGAAAACACAATCGAGTCCAGTACCTGCTCAGCCCGCGAAAGCAGACGAATCCAGCCGAGTTACGACTTACTTAACCGGAAGATATAGCCGATTCTCATGGAGGAAGTGGGCTGAATGCTTCCGGTGTGGCATTCGCGACTGAAACTCGACGAACTCTGTCGCGAGCTGTCTGTAACCAAGCCCGAGCACACCTCTCCAGGACATTACTTTCTGGACATTACCTTCTGGGCTCCCCGGCTTTCCTTTGCTTTGACAATGGATTTCCCGTTCCTTAGATTCAGATGAGATTCCCTTCCAGAAAGACAAGTGGAGTTGCTGCCGCTCATCAAAAAGACAGCGAGATCGTGGCCTGACAAGCTTTGAGCGTGCACGGAGCGAGTTGTGGAAAACGCCTTAGCGATTAAGGATAGCGAAGCTCTGTCTTGTGGGGCCCTCTCAAGTCTCCCCGGGATAGGCCGTAACTTACATGTATCGACGGACTTTAACTCATCATGTGCTCCGGAGTTTTCGGCCGCTTGGTTTGCCCTCTACACCGTGCCGCGCCACGAAAAGCAGGTTCACCGTCTGCTCCTTGAAAAGCAAATTGAGGCATACCTTCCCCTGTACAGGGCGCAACGCCACTGGCAGAAGAGGAATCCGATTGTCCTAGACCTGCCTCTCTTTCCCAATTACATATTCGTGCGCATAGCTCGTCCGGACCGAAGAAGAGTGCTCGCAATCTCGGGCGCACTTTCGCTGGTCGGCTCTAATCGCGAGGCGTGGCCGTTGGAGCACAACGAAATTGAAGCCTTGCAGGCCGGCTTGCATTTACGCAAGCCAGAGCCGCATCCATATCTGGCCGTTGGCGAACGCGTCCGCATTACCCGAGGATCGATGTCAGGGCTTGAGGGGGTCCTTGTACGCAAGAAGAATGATTTCAGAGTTGTCTTGTCTCTGGATCAGATCATGTGCAGCGTTTCGGTCGAAGTAGACGCAACAGAGATCGAGCCAGTAGCAACTCTCAGAAGAAACACAAACAACTGAGCTATGGCATCCCCTCGTATTAAGGTTCCTTCACACATAGCCTCCGAAGGCTTCTCTCCGGCGCAGACGGAACGCAGACCGGTCGAACACTTCGGGACACTCGTCGCTATTGGAGAGGTGACGGGAGACCTGCTGGCGGCGATGGCAGGGATCCTGGGTGCTTTTTACCTGTACGCCGCGGCCCAACTCGGGCAACAACTGCGTTACGGCTCGAATCTGGCAATTCCAGCCGCTGCCGCATTCGGCCTACTCTTCGTATTCATGCTGGATCGTGCTGGAGGGTACCGCCGCGGCAATAGTCTGCTTCGTATCCGAGAGACAGAGCGAGTGCTGCGTGTGTCTTTTCAGTCGTTCGCGATGGTTTTTCCTGTCACGTTTTTCCTTTCGTTCCCGTTCTCGCGCTGGACGCTCACGTTCGCTATGGTTCTCGTCCCACTAACCGTCATCAGCGAAAAGCAGCTCTTGCTGTTGCTGATTCGGCAACTCCACTGCCGGGGCTACGGTGTACAAAATGTCGTGATCTACGGTGCCGGGGCAACAGGGCGCCGCTTGTTCTCCGCCCTGGTACGGTCGCCCAGGCTGGGCCTGAACCCTGTAGCGATTGTCGATGACGCCGCAGATCTGGATGGCCAGCTACTTTACGAATACGGCTACAGGCGTGAACGCTGCGTGCAGGTGATCAGGGGGCCGCTCACAACAGAGAGCATTCGAGCTACCGGCGCCGGCATGGTTGTCGTCGGCATACCCTCGCTGCGCAGGGAACGATTGGACGAGATTGCCGCAAATGCTTTTGCGGCCGACGCGCAAATAGCTTTCGTTCCGCAGCTCTCTTACGGCAAGGACACGCTGACGGATTGCGTTGATATTGACGGAGTGCTGATCGCGTCTTTGTTCCGGACCCCGCGCCGCTATGTGTACGAGTGCGGGAAACGTGCATTCGATCTCACAGCGTCCGTGCTGCTGTTGCTCGTCTCCTCGCCGCTGTGGCTGTTACTCGCGGTGTTGATCCCCTGGGACTCTAAAGGGCCAGCCCTCTTTCGGCAATTGCGTGTGGGCCGCGGAGGCCGGATCTTCTGTCTCTATAAGTTCCGGAGCATGTGGACAGATGCTTCCGTCTACCAGGCCCATCCCACTTGCGCGGATGATCCACGAGTGACTCGTGTCGGTCGATGGCTGCGGCGCAGCAGTCTGGATGAGTTGCCGCAATTGATCAACGTCCTTAGAGGCGAGATGTCGCTGGTAGGCCCACGTCCGGAGATGCCTTTCATTGTGAAGCAATACGATGAAAGGCAGCGGCAGCGCCTTTGTGTTACTCCCGGGTTAACCGGATTGTGGCAACTCAGCGCTGACCGGGCATTCCTTATTCACGAAAATATCTATTACGACCTCTATTACATCCGCAACCGCAATTTCTTCATGGACCTGGCGATCCTGCTGCATACGCTTGCATTCGCTGCGCGCGGTGTGTAGGCGGACTTTGAAGGGAACAAAGGTGTTGGAAAACAAAAAATGGATGATTCTCGTTCTATTGCTGGCCGCTCCTGTCTTCGCTGTGGCTCAGGCGGCTCAGCCCCCAATCGCGCCCAATCATCCGGCAGTGCAGGACAATAGCTATACCGCTGAACAACTAGTGCAGATGCTAACCGACGATCCGGTCCTGCTCGATGAGCTCAAGCAGAAGATTGCTGACCAGGCATGGACGCAGGGCCAGTTCATTGATCCGAAGTCCCTTGATAACGATCGCGTCTTTTCGCTCGTCCGCAGCGATCCCAAAGTGCGTGAGTTGCTCAATTCCACGCTCAAAACAAGACGTAACGGCTTAGATGACGAACGCAGCAGCTTAAGCAACGACGAATATCGGGAAAATGAAGATCAGGTAAGCGCACGCGAGTGGCAGAGTAGCGATGAGACCCCGACCCGCACCAGGGAGGATAACCTTACTAGCGAAGATCGCCAGCTCGGCCCAGATCGCACGGACCGCGAAAAGAACTTCAGCAAAGACCCCCGCCTGAGCCGTGACGAAGACTGGACCAAGGCGACAAATAATGACAGGACGTCCAGGGAAAGGCTCGGAACAGCACGCGATACGACAGCCGCATCCGGTGACACCCGTTCATCGCGTAAGTCATCGAGCACCATGACTCGATCTAGCGAGTTAAACCAGGAGTCAGGCAGATCCGGGGATCTGAAGTCTCGCCGGCCTGCAATGACGGATCGCTCCTCGCGCGACAACACCACTCCCCAGCCCCCATTACCCAAAAGCCGTCCCAATCCTTATCGAGACCTGCCGGCGTTGAACCCGTTGTATGCGCAGGTGACGGGTACTACGTCCAATCTGCGCCGTTTCGGGACCGACATTTTCGAGAACGGCACCGGTAATCTCGATGACCTTCCCATGGACCTTCCCGTTGGCCCCGATTACGTGCTCGGTCCGGGCGATGACCTAAACATCAACATATATGGTGCGATGTCGGCAAGGCTGGACCGGGTGGTCGATCGCTCGGGACAGGTCTCGCTGCCCGAAGTCGGCACCGTTCAGGTCACAGGCATGACGCTGGACCAGGCGCAACATGCTTTCAGCGAAGTTCTGGGGCAGCGCTATCGCCACGTACAGAATTCGGTCTCACTGGCCAAGGTTCGGAGCATTCGTGTCTACGTAGTGGGGGATGTTGAGAGACCCGGCGCTTATGACGTGAGCGCGCTCTCAACTCCGCTCAATGTGCTCTACGCGGCGGGCGGACCAACGGAGCGGGGATCCCTGCGCTTGGTGAAGCATTATCGCGGCAAACAACTCGTGCAGGAGGCTGACCTATACGACCTGCTTCTGCACGGTGTTCGCTCAGACCTGCAACGGATGCAATCGGGCGACACACTGTTGGTGCCGCCAGCCGGCCCACAGGTCACGGTTGAGGGAATGGTCCGACGCCCGGCTATCTACGAACTGCGCGGTGAGACGAGCCTGGCGGAGCTTCTGGGGGTCGCAGGCGGTGTACTTCCCACTGGCACCCTTCGGCACATTGAGGTTCAACGTATTGAAGCCCACGCCCAGCACACTATGCTGAGCCTCGATCTGGACGAAAAAGAAGACGGGACCAGCGCCGCGCTGCAGACCTTCAACGTGCAGGATGCGGATGAAGTGCAGATCTCTCCCATCGCGCCTTATGGTACGCAGGCCGTTTTCCTCACTGGGCACGTGTTGCGTCCGGGTAAGTACAGCTATCACCCAGGCATGAAGCTATCGGATCTGATTCGCAGCCGCGACCAGGTCCTCCCGGAGCCCTCCGAATACGCGGAGATCGTTCGACTCCAAGCGCCCAACTATCGCCCTGCGGTCCTCACTATTCATCCCGCCCTGCTGGGGACCAAGGGAGGCGAGGATCCCGATCTGATGCCCCTGGATACGGTGCGCATCTATAGCCGGTACGACTTTGAAGATTTGCCGGCGGTTTTTGTCAGCGGTGAAGTGCGCAAGCCGGGGCGGCATGCAATCGACGGCGATATGCAGGTGAGCGACGCGATTCAACAGGCTGGAGGCCTCACTCCAGATGCTTTGCGAGGGCAAGCCCAGATCTATCGACTGCTGGCGGACAGCACCACCGTGGTACTTGGGTTTGACGTCGCTGCGGCCTTGGCGGGCGACCCAAATAGCAATTTGGCTCTGCAGCCTCGAGATCGAATTGTGATTCACGCAAATTCAGCCAAAACCGAGCCCTCATGGGTTCGTGTCGAAGGGGAAGTGCAGACTCCCGGCCAATACCCCCTGGGGCGCGGGATGCGCGTATCTGACCTTATTAACATGGCTGGCGGATTCACGCGGGCTGCTTTCTCGCAAACCGGAGACTTAGCGCGATACGAAACGAAGGACGGCAATCGTGTATTCGGTACCCATACCACGATCGCGTTGTCCAAGGCACTTGCGGGCGATCCCAACTCGAATCTTGAGTTGCGCCATGGCGATGTTCTCTCCGTGCGGCAGGTCACGGGATGGAATGAAATCGGAGCCTTTGTTACAGTGAACGGTCTGGTTCAGCACCCGGGATCTTTCGGCATCCAGCTAAACGAGCGTCTTAGCTCGGTCCTCGAACGAGCAGGCGGACTGAGGGAGAATGCCAATGTTCGTGGCATCGTGCTGGAGCGCAGAGAGGTTCGTGAGCAGGCAAAAACGGCCCGCGAGAACATGATTACCCAGTTGGAAATGCAGCAAGCCGCCCCTTCGTCCACCGATGTGAATGGCAATGGCCAAGCCCAGGCTGAGCTGGTCGATCGCATGCGGCAACAGCGCAACGATATCGTGAACATGCTAAAGACCGCTCCGGTGAGCGGCCGGATGGTAGTCACCGTCGGGAAGGACATCAGCAAGTGGGAAGGCACCTCCGCCGATGTCGAACTGCGGGCCGGCGATGTCATCACCATACCCGATACGAAGAACTGGGTACTGGTCAGCGGAGATGTTTATAACTCAGTTTCCATTGGGTTCATACCCGGAAAGAATGGCGAGTGGTATCTGAACAAGGCCGGGGGACCTCGCAGCAGCGCCAACAAGAAGGAGATCTTCGTGTTGCGCGCGGATGGCAGCGTCGTGAGCCGTGGCAAGGGTGCACTTAAAACGCGACTGGCGCCTGGGGATTCTGTTGTCGTTCCGCAGAAAATTGTGGGCGGTAACTCTGCGTGGAAGTACGTTCTGCAAGGTGCCCAGGCAGCGGGCAGCCTGGCAGTGGCCGCCGGTTTGGCAACGAGTCTATAGCGTTGAAGAACGTTCCGATGTCACGAAGGTCAGTGAGGAGTTTGCTTTGAACACGGAAGTTGAAATCAAAACACCACCAGAGTTCGACTTCGACATCGATTTTGGCGAGGAACTTGAGCGCCAGCCGATGCATGCCCATGTTGCCAAAATGAGCGATCGAATTGCTCCCCTGTGGCGCTACCGCGGGTGGCTGATGAAGCGAACGGCGGTCATGATCTTGCTGGTGTTTGGTCTGGGATTTCTGCAGCGCAATCAATACACCGCTGTCACCTACTTGAACCCTCCTTCGATGAATCCTGTTTCAGGCATGTCGATTTTGATCGGCATGAAGAGCGGTCTTTCCGCAGGTTTGGGTGCCATGGGCGATATGCTCGGCATGAGCAGCCCTGGACAGGTCTACGTTCGCCAGTTGCAGAGTCGTCCTGTTGAGGACAACTTGATCAAACGGTTCAACCTGAAGCAGGTTTACCGGCGCAAAACCATGGAGGATACGCGCAAGATCCTCGAGAATCGGTCGGTATTCAAAGAGGATCACAAGAGCGGAGTGATCTCCATTGAAGTGACGGACAAGGACCCCAATCGGGCAGCCCAGATGGCGAATGCCTACGCTGAGGAACTGGGGAATCTGATTGCCGGAATGAATGCGGAAGCCGGTCGTCACGAGCGCGAATACTTCGAAAGTCAACTGCTCGCAGCGGAAAAAGACTGGCAAGTAGCGCAGGCTCGCCTTGCCGAGTTTGGACAGAAGAACGCGGCACTCGATGTCGCCGAAGAGGGTAAGGCACTCATCACTTCAGCGGCAACGATCGAAGGGCAGCTGGTCGCGGCGGAGTCGGAACTGAAAGGGCTCCGAGAGATCTATGCTCCGCAGCACGAGCGGGTGCAGGCAGCTGAGGCCCGCATCGCCGAACTGCGGCGACAGCTGGCTCAGATGTCGGGCAAGTCTCCCGTCCCAACTGGAAGTGGCTCCGGGAACGGCGATGCCGATTTGGATTTGAAACATCTCTGGGGACTGTCTGGTCCTTATGCAGAGTTGTATGGCCAGGTCAAGTTCAAAGAGGCCATTGTTGAGACTCTTACTCAGCAATATGAGATCTCAAAACTGCAAGAGACACGCCGCATCAGCGAGATTCAGATCCTGGACCCAGCTCAGGTTCCTGAGAAAAAGTCCGGCCCACACCGCCTGGAAAGAGCCCTGGTCGTCGGCTTCCTATTCTTCTGCATTCTGTGTTGCTGGATCGTGCTGGCGGAATGGTGGGACAACGCTCCTCCCAGCAGTCCATGGAAGAACATCCTGAATCCTTTTGTAGCGTCGCTGGTCGCGTCGGTCAGACGGATGGAGCAGCGCTTTCCTCTTACCGCGCTCGGCCGCGCTCTCCGAGCTGCATTCGTGAGAACGCCGTCACGAAGCGGCGCCACGATCGGCGAGTCGGAACCTCTCAACGCCTAGCCCCGCATCAGACCTGGATACCCCGGAACAGCCTTGAAATCTGCATTCAATATTGTGGCTACGGTGAAGCGAGCTCGGCGCAGCACGCTGGTGCACAACATCGTGTCCTTGTACGGAATGCAGATTGCAGCTTATGCTTTCCCGCTCGTGACTATCCCCTATCTGGCGCGTGTGCTTGGCGCCTATTCGTGGGGACTGGTAGCTATCGCGCAGGCGACCGGTACCTATGTAGGTTTGGTCATCGAGTTTGGCTTCAACCTCTCCGCCACTCGCGACGTCTCGCAATCTCGCGATGATGTTGGCCGGCTTAGCGAAATTCTCGCCGGTGTATTGGGCGCCAAATTGGTGTTGACATCCGTGCTGGCCGTTGGCGTGTTCGCAATCCAGCCATGGTTTCCCAGTTTTCGCGACAATCGCCTGCTGCTATGGTCCGGTTTCGCAATGGGAGCGGCCCAGGCTTTCAGCATGGCCTGGCTCTACCAGGGCCTTGAGCGCATGCGCACCTCCGCCTCAATCGAAGTGGGTTCAAGAGCCTTGGGGATCATTGGAATATTTCTGCTGGTTCACTCACAGGCGCACGCCTGGCGAGTGCTGGCCATCCAAGCGGCAGCAATGTTCCTTGGCACGTCGATTCTTATCGTAATGGCCTATCGCGAGATCCCATTTCGGTTTCCCTCGCTCAGAGAGAGCCGGAACTCGCTGCGAGAAGGATCGAGCATGTTCCTGCTGCGCAGCGCCGTCAGTTTGTATACGACTGTAGACGTGCTCATCCTGGGCTATTTCGCGCCTCCTGTTTTAGTGGGCTACTATTCCGGCGCAGAGAGACTGACGCGCGCTCCTCTGGGCCTGCTTGGTCCTATCGGTCAGAGTACTTATCCCCGGCTCGCTCATCTGGTTTCACATTCGCAAGCTCGCGCGGCAAAGCTGGCACGGATCACATTCGTCTGCATGGGGCTTCTCGCACTTCTCGCCGGCGTCGTGCAGTTCTTCGCAGCCCCATTGGAAGTCAGAGTACTTCTGGGACCTGAATTTTCGCCGGCTATCCCTGTACTGCGCGTAATGGGCGTGCTGCTTCCGGCGGTAGCCTTGAACAATGTTCTCGGAATCCAATGGATGCTGCCTCTGCGCATGGATAAGGAATGCAATATTGTCCTCATCGGTGCAGCCGTTTTGAATGTAGGTTTGGCGTGTCTGCTGGCTCCGCGCTTTAACGCTCTCGGCGTGGCGATCGCAGTTGTAATCGCCGAGTGCAGCATCACTATCGTGCTCTACCTCTTCCTGTCTGCTCGCAAACTAAACCCGCTTCACATGACCGATTCTCACCAATCATCTGCTCGGCAAGCTGAGCAGTGTGCGGCATCGTAGCCAACGGCAACCTCAACCTCCGATACACAACTTTGACCGCTTCAGGAAACAACATGGACGCGCACCAGTTCTCACCGACAAACCATCGAGCTTTGATGGGCGGTCTGTCGACCTCAACGGGACTGGTGCGAGCTCGGGGAGGCGCGGCAGAGCGGCGATGGTTGACAGCATTGAGCTGCGGTCTCGCATGCTACCTCATCATGGGAAAGGGGTTTGCGTGGATGGGGATCCCTCCGGTATTTCCTGGAGAGATTTTGCTGCTCGCAGGCGTGCTGGTATTTATTCTGTCTGGTTTCAAACTCCCCATCATGGGTTCTCCAGTGACGTGGGCCTACCTGGCATTTGCAGGATGGGGCGCATGGCGCACTTTTCCGTATCTTTCCGAATACAAAGTAGACGCATTACGCGATGCTGTGATCTGGGCCTATGGCGCGTTTGCTCTGCTTCTCGCCTCATTCTTGTTGCGGACGCGATCGCTGCCAAGATGGATTCGGCAATACGCAGTCTTCATCCCGCGCTGGGTTGTCATTATGGCTTTTGTGGCGCCCCTCAGCCTTGTGGGTGCAGATCATATGCCGAGTTGGCCCTGGAGTGAAGCTCCGATCCTGCTTGTGAAGGCGGGCGATCTGGGCGTCCATCTCGCGGGCTTTGCGGCGTTCGTTTTGCTTGGTCTGAATACAAGCCGCCGCGGAGGGAAGTCAGTTCGCTCCGGAGCTGCATTACCGCTGTGGTTCCTGCTGCTCGGCATCGTCGCAGCGCTGAATCGCGGCGGAATGTTATCGGTGGGAGTTGCTCTGGGGATTGTGGCCCTCTTTACCTCAGTAAAAAGATGGCTGCCATTTTTGGTCGCTGGTGTCGGAATTGCTATCGTCTTGCTGATCATCAACCCTCAGATCGAAAACCCGGTGTCGTCCCGCATACTCTCGCCGGCTCAGGTTGCGAGCAATCTTCTGAGCGTTACAGGTGACGATGGCGAAGGCGACCTGGAAAGGACCAAGCTGTGGCGGCTGCGGTGGTGGGCCGAAATTATCGACTATACGATCGGCGGCCAGTACTTCTGGACCGGAAAAGGATACGGCATCAATCTCGCAATCGATGATGGCATCTCCGATTCATCCGAAGAACAGCTTCGCAGTCCGCATAACGGACACCTCACGATCCTGGCACGTTCCGGCGTCCCCGGGATGGCGCTGTGGCTCATTTTCAACGGAGTTTTTGCAGGCTCCCTTGTCAGAGCGTATCGCCGAGCGCGGCGCGCCGGCCACCAGGGGTGGGCCCATGTGTGCGTCTGGATCCTCGCGTATTGGGCAGCGTTTCTGGTGAATGCCTCGTTTGACGTCTTCCTTGAAGGGCCACAAGGCGGAATTCCATTCTGGTGCCTGATTGGTATGGGGATCGCGACTGCGGAATGGCAGAAGCGATATGCAAACAGAGAACACAGTGAAAGTTCGCGTCCTCCTGTCACTTCCGGTCGGTCAAAGGCACTGCTGACACCCGCTGGAGCCAGAGGATGACAATTTCCGTCTCCGTAGTAATGACAGTTTTCAACGGTGAATCCTTCCTGGATATCAGTGTCCCCAGCGTGCTCGCTCAGACGCGTAGAGACTTTGAGTTCGTCATTGTGGACGACGGGTCAACAGATAGGTCTCTTGAAATTCTCAGGCGGTATGCAGCATCCGATTCCAGAATCGTATTGATTGAAGGCGGAAAACGTGGGCTGGCGGCTGCTTCAAACCTCGGAATTGAACGCGCGCGCGGTGACCTTATTCTTCGATTCGATTGCGATGATGTCATGCTGCCTTCAAGGCTCGAGCGCCAGAGTGCATTCATGACAGAACATCCGGAGATTAGCGCCTCTTGTGGCTACGCGCATCTGACGGATCGGAGTGGGCGGCGAGTCGGCTGCTCGAAGCCGAAATTCGATGTTACGCGTGGGTGGAAGGAAAGAAATGCCAGCTACATGCTGGAACTGATTCACCCTGCTTCGGCGTTCAGGAAGATTGATTTCAATGCGATTGGTGGTTACAGCGAAATCGGGTCTTTGATATGCGATCGCGATTTATGGGCAAAATTTATCCTCGGGGGATTTCAGATCGCTATTCAGCCAGAGTTTCTGATCGAGCAGAGCCTTCACTCGGCCAGCATCATGGTGAATAAAGTAAGACACCTTGAACTGGTTGCCCGCCTCATCGATGAGAACCTGTTCCGGAAGAGGGATGGGCAGCCTGAACTGACCTGCGATCAGTTTCTCGCCATGCGAAAACGGCGTTCACTTATTCGCAAGGTGCTCGAATGGCGATATGACACTGCGAAGATCTACTATCGTGCCGCTACCCGGCGGTATGCAGAGCGGGATTGGGTGGGATTCATCAGCCACGCCGGCATCGGCGTTGCCTTGAGCCCGATCGCAGTGCCGCGCAGGATGCTTGCGAAAGGGATGGCGAGGTAGTTCAGGTTCGTAACTATGCGGATTCTCATACTACACAATCGGTACCAGCAGGCGGGCGGTGAGGATGCGGTCGTCCGGTCCGAGAAGTCTCTGCTGGAATCGCGGGGCCACGAGGTCCGAGTCATGGAGGCAGACAACGACGGCATACTGGGCGTAGCGGCCAAAGTGAGGACCGCGTTTACCGCCATCTACTCTCTGCATTCGAAACAATTGGTCAGCGCGGAATTGAACCGGTTTCAGCCCCACGTCGTGCACGTGCACAACTTTTTCCCAACGCTGACGCCATCCGTGTTTTACAGCTGCGTCGGCGCTGGCGTTCCAGTGGTGCAAACGTTGCACAACTACCGTTTGCTGTGTCCTGCAGCGGTTCTGTACCGAAACGGGCATGTCTGTGAGTCTTGCGTCGGAAAAACGTTCCAATGGCCCGGCGTTTTGCACGGTTGCTATCGCGAGAGCAGAAAGGGAACTCTGGCAGTTGCGGCTATGAATGCCGCCCACCATCTGGCGGGGACATGGAACCGTGCTGTCGATATGTATATCTCGCTTACCGAATTCGGGCGAGGGAAGTACATTGCAGCCGGTATGCCACCCGACAAGATCGTGGTGAAAGGCCATTTTCTCGATGTGGATCCCGGGGCCGGCACCGGAGACCAACAATGTGTAGTCTATGTTGGCAGGCTTTCAGCGGAAAAGGGAATTGATACTCTGCTCCGTGCTTGGCAGTTGCCCGGTGCGCAGATTCCACTCAAAATCATTGGAGCTGGTCCGCTCGAGGACGAGTGCCGTAATGCAAGCGCATCAAACCCATGGATTGAGTATCTAGGCCCCATGCGGCCGGCAGAAGTCTACGAGTGGATGGGAAGGGCTCAGGCTTTGATGCTGCCCTCCAACTGCTACGAAGGTTTTCCGCGGACGATTGTTGAAGCCTTTGCCAAGGGAACGCCGGCGATTGCATCGGGCCACGGCGCCATGCTGGAAGCAGTCGAGCACGGCAGAACTGGCCTCCATTTCAAACCGGGAGACGCGCAGAGCCTAATTACCCAGGTTGAATGGATGCTCGAGCATCCTGAGAAGTGGCGGGAAATGCGCTCGAACGCTCGCACTGAGTATGAAACCAGGCACTCGGCGAACTCGAATTATTTTCAGCTAATGGATATCTATCGACGCGCAATGGCGGCGAAGAAAGGATTGCACGTAGCGCTCAATCCAATAACCCAATGAACACTTTACTTCAGGGCTCAGATCGACTCAGAGATGCCTTTGCAGAGGCCGATTTCGCTGTTCATCACGGCGGCAAACGCGCAAATGTACTCGGCGTGGGTGTCAGTGCCGTAAACATGGAAGAAGCGCTTCGCGCCTGCGACGAGCTGATTGCAAGTGAAGGCCGCGGCTATGTTTGTGTGACCGGGGTGCACGGAGTGATGGAGGCGCAGCGAGATCCGCAGTTTCGTGAGATCCAGAACCATTCTTTCCTTACGGTGCCGGATGGGATGCCGACTGTCTGGGTGGGACGAGCGCAGGGGCACCTCCAGATGCGTCGCGTTTATGGGCCCGATTTCATGCAGGAGTTCTGCCGTCTTTCCGTGAAGCGGAATTATCGCCACTTCCTCTACGGGGGCAAGGAGGGCGTCGCTGAGGCTCTTGCGGACAAGTTGCGCGAGCAATTCCCCGGCTTGCAGATCGTTGGAACTTACACTCCTCCGTTTCGTGCTCTGAATGCAGACGAAAAAGAGGCGCTCAATGTCATGATTCGATCGTCTCGTCCCAACGTGATCTGGGTAGGGCTCAGCACGCCGAAGCAGGAGCGTTTTATGGCGGAATACACTCAAGAACTTGAGGCCGGGCTGATGGTTGGGGTGGGCGCGGCATTTGATCTGCATACGGGAAACATGACTGATGCTCCCGGATGGGTGAAGTCCATCGGAATGCAATGGCTGCACCGCCTGGTCCAGGAGCCGCGCCGGCTCTGGAGGCGATATCTGTTGAACAACCCGAGGTTTATTGCCTTGACGTTGCTTCAATTCGCGGGATTGAAGCGCTACTCGATCGAACGCTCTAACGGGTAGAGTGGGCGATCCCACTCTGCAATCTGAATATATTCAGGACGAATGGAAAGAAGTGGAACGAGACAGATAGTGAACGAGAGGAGAAACGGCATGTCCGTTAAGCGGGCACTCGTATGTGGCGCAGGCGGTTTCATAGGTAGCCACCTGGTCAGGAGGTTAAAGCAGGATGGCTACTGGGTGAGGGGAGCGGATTTGAAACGTCCAGCCTTCTCTCCCTCTGCGGCCGATGATTTTGTTGTGGCCGATCTGCGTCTTGCCTCCAGCTGGGAACGGGTTTTGGATGACCGCTTCGATGAAGCCTACCAACTTGCGGCTGATATGGGCGGGGCCGGCTACATCTTTACGGGTGATCACGATGCTAACGTGATGCACAACTCGGCCATAATCAATCTGCACATGGCTGATTTCGGGGTGCGTACCAGTGTCAAGAAGGTGTTCTATTCCTCTTCTGCGTGTATCTACCCCGCATTCAATCAGGAAGACCCGAACAATCCGAATTGCGAAGAATCGAGCGCCTATCCTGCGGGGCCCGACAGCGAGTATGGCTGGGAGAAGCTGTTCAGCGAACGGCTGTATCTTGCGTATTCCCGCAATCACAATCTGGATGTTCGTGTGGCCCGGTTCCACAACATCTTCGGCCCGGAAGGCACCTGGAATGGTGGGCGGGAAAAGGCCCCGGCTGCGCTATGTCGCAAAGTGGCCGAGCAGGCTGAGGGCGGCGAGATCGAAATCTGGGGAGATGGGAAGCAAACCCGCTCATTCCTTTACATTGACGAATGCGTTGAAGCAGTGCGCCGGCTGATGGAATCTGAGTTTATCGGACCTGTCAACATCGGATCGGATGAGATGGTAACCATCAATGAGATGGCTGCAACGGTGATGAAGATTGCTGGAAAGAAGCTCACAATCCGGCACGTTCCCGGTCCGCTTGGCGTGCGCGGAAGGAATTCCGACAACCGCCTGATTCGCGCCAAGCTTGGCTGGGCACCCAGCCGATCATTGTCCGAGGGATTAGCCAAAACTTATACCTGGATCGATGGGCAGGTGCAGGCGGCGGAAGACCGCGCGGAAGTCGGAGCCAGGAGCTAAGAGGTCTGTGCTGATGGAGTGGAACGCAAGATGACGCCTTCGATCACCATCGGCATACCGGTCTATAACGGTATGCCCTGGATCTGCGAAACCGTCGAAAGCATCAGGCAACAGACCTGTTCTGATTTTGCTGTGCTGATTATCGATGACGGGTCAACTGACGGATCAGGGGAATATCTTCAATCTCTGTCCGATCCGCGCTTCCGCCTCATTAGGCAAGAGAATCGGGGGCTAACCGCGACTTTGAATCGAATGCTGGCAGAGGCCGAAACCCCATGGTTGATGCGGCAGGATGCCGATGATATCGCGTTCCCGGAACGGGTGGTCCGAACCCTGGAATGCATTCAGCGCTATCCGAATGCCGGGCTCCTCTTTTCTCATGCTTGCCACTACCAAAACAACAGAACGTTTGGGCGCCTTCTCACGACAGAGGGTAGTCCGGAGGTTCTTCATCGCCTTACGATTTCTGGATACCTACCTACGATCTGCCATTCGACGGTTGTGTTGAACGTAGCAAAGACCCGTGAGCTGGGCGGATATCGGTTCGATCTCAACGTGGAAGATTACGACATCTTCTGGAGAATGGCATTGGCACACGACCTGCGACTGATTCCTGAGACGCTCGTTGGGTACCGCATGCGGAATGGCAGCATCTCCGCGCGCAATATGCGCAGCCAGGCTTCGGCAATCCTGTACGTACAGTATTTGCTGCTTTCGGCACTCTGCGGGATTGATCCGAAGGGCTACGAGTCTGTGAAAGAGTGTCTCGATACGATCATCGATCGAAGAGCTCTCGATTACCGTTTGCATATGAGGAAGGCCCTGACCGCTCTTGGAGCCCTCCGATTCTCCGCGATGTTTGCCGGCGCGGTCCGCGGGGTGGCATCATCTCCCGAACTCTTTGTGCGCCGGGTTCTTTATCAGATGGGTAAGCAGATAGGTCAGCCGCAAACCGTACATGTCGGGGTGGATCCGGAGAAATTCTTTGCGCGTGCTAAAGAGCTCTGGCCGAACGAAAAGGCGCAGCCAAGGATTTCTTCATACGTGCAGCCCGTCACTGCCCGTGCAGTTCGCAGCCACTTTGCCGGTTCTTGATTACATGTCCGGACCAGAAATATACGGCTTGCGGGAGAAGAGTATTCCTTTTAGAGTGCTTCACGTTATCAACTCTGCTGGGTGGGAGTGCAGTGGGATTGCCAAGCTGGCCTTGGGATTTGCCCAGGGAGCCGATGCGAGCCTCTGCAGCGTGGATTTGTTATTCCTACGTCCAGGCCCGCTCCTAGAGCAGTTCCGCCGATCCGGCATCTCGACGCACCTACTGACAACTGAAAATCAGAACGGCGTGCTGGCTTTCCCAATCCTCTTGCATTTTTTGCGGAAGGGAAGCTACGACATCGTTCACCTACATAACGGAGGCAGATTGACGCAGTATGCGGCGAAGTTGAGCGGCGCTTCCGTGGTACTGCAGATCCATGGTCTGAGCGAGTCAGGCGGGAAAGGGCACCGGGCGTTCCCCGTTGTATTCGCAGACGAAGTAGTTGTGGTCTCGGAGTTCGTGGCCCGCGCAATGGGCGATCGAAAAGTGACAGTTGTACATCCCGGCATCGAGTTCCCGATGTCGGATTCCGAACCGCACAGGCTGAGAGACATTCCTGTCGTCGGAACTCTCGGGCGCCTGGTGCGAGTAAAGGGGATTGCTCACTTGCTTGGGGCCTTCTCACAAGTGCTGCGAGAGCTTCCCGAAGCGCGCCTGGAGATCGCCGGAGACGGGCCAGAGTTGGAGGCTTTAGTGCAGGAGGGGGAGAGGTTGGGCATTACGTCCAGCGTTTCTTTCCTCGGTTGGGTGCAGCGTCCTCAAGAAGTGCTGTCGCGCTGGTCTGTATACGCTCAACCGTCTCTCGAGGAGGCAGCAGGCCTTGGGGTGCTCGAGGCCTCGGCTGCGAAGCTTCCAGTGATCGCCTCGCGCGTTGGAGGTCTTCCCGAGATGATGCAGGACGGGGTTTCGGGGTATTTGGTTGAACCTGGCGACGAAACCGGTCTGGCAAAAGCACTCATTAAGGTACTGGTCTCGCCTGAGGAAGCAGGGACGATGGGTGACGCGGGTAGTGCGCTCGTGAAAAGCCGCTTCTCGCTCGAACGAATGTGTTCGGGCGTGCAGGCCATCTATGGACGGCTTCTGACTTCCGCTAGATCACGCCGGATGAAAGAGAATACGTTAATCGCCTCATGAAAATTGCAACACAACTGGAAGATCCATCCGAGTCACCCTACTCGTCTTCTCGTGAGAGGGCTATGCTCCTTCTGGCTACCTGCAAAAGGGTGGGTCGGAATTTCAGTGCTTCTCGTGGCGACCGTCTCATTGTGGATTGGTTGTTGAACTACGCCGGCGTGTTTTGCCCCGCGCTCACCTCACTCGCGCTGATACCGATCATGCTGCACGGATTGGGCGAACAGGCTTACGGGCTTTGGATCACCGCGGCAACAATCGCACCGCTCTTCGGAAGTCTCGACCTTGGCATCGGTTCGGCTGTCGCCCGAGAGGTAGGCGTGGCCCGCAGTGCTGGCATTACGGCAGACACCCAGGGCTTCATCCGCTCGTCCGCGAACCTCGCGATCTTGCTCGCCGTGGCTTCTACAGTGATCCTGACCGTCGCGGCAGTTCCGCTCAGCGTATCACTGCTTTTGACACCCGAGTTGCGAGCTATTGCGCCCGCTGTTTTCTTCCTTGCTGGCGTAACTTTTGCTGGTAATTGGCTGTTCGATTTTGCTCGTGGCGTCCTGGTCGGAATGGCGCGGTTCGAAGTAGTCGGATCGCTGAAGCTGTGCGGAGCATTGTTGCGGCTGGTTAGTGTGATCTTCGTATTGCACTTCAGCACGTCTTTGATCCTGCTTGCCGCGTGCTGGGCAATATGTCAGCTACTCCTTGCGGTCCTGTCCCTGTGCATTGTGGGCATCATTGAGCCGCTATATTCATTCAGGCTGCGTTTGCCGCGTTGGCATTCTCTGGCGCCGCACATGTCATTTTCCCTGGCCAGTCTGCTGTGCAATTCCTTCTATAACCTGCTCTCGCAGATTCCGGTTCTCGCTGTTCCCTTTTTGCGGGGATCGGCCGCCCTCATCCCGTACTACGTTGGACAGAAATTTCCGATTGCGGCACTCGCCTTCACCCATTGCGGCGGAGACGTTCTATATGCGGTCTCAAGTGCCTCTTCAACCTCGAAGGATTGCGAGAGGGATACGCGAATACTGCGATCGGCGATGCGCTGGAATTGCCTGGTTATGCTCCCGGTATTGATCGGATTTGCAGTCTTCGCCCCAGTTCTGTTTCGCATCTGGATGGGGCATGTGCCCGAAAGCGCAGTGGGCGTCGCCCGCCTGGTCACCTTCGCCGTCTTTCTGGAATCGCTGTGCGTACCCGTGATCTATTATCTGTGGGGCAGCGGGCTTGTTCGTCAGATGCTGCCGGCGTTTGTGATGGGAGTTACCGCGGGCACCTTGGCAAGTCTATTGCTGGTCCGGTCATATGGAGTAATAGGGGCCGCTGCGGGTTTGCTTTTCGGTATAGCAACGATGGCAATGGTCCTTGTTCGAGTTATCTCGCGATTCTCCGACCTGCCTCTGTTCAGTTTCGCCGTAGATCTTCGAGGATTTATTGCCCCGGGAATTCTGTGCGGGGCCACCAGCTTTATCTCCCTGCAATGCGCGACACCCTCAGGATGGATATCCTTGCTGGCGCTGGCGTTTCCATCAGCGCTGGTCTTCCTTGTCGCTTTTTTTATCATGGGAGCCACGGAAGTTGAACGAAAGAAAGTCAGCTCCGTGCTGCCTTCATTCTTTAAACAGACCGAGGCTCTCGTTCTTGAAGCTCATGAGCATGCTGACTGACCATCTGGCTCCAATAGGGAGCGTTTACCAGGAGATATCTCTGTCATGTGGTGCGTGCACAGTCGAGACGATCTCTGATCTGGCTGGCCTTCAGGCAATAGAACAGGATTGGAGCAGGCTCAGCGCAAGCACCAGGTCTCCAAATGTCTTCACAACGATCGAATGGTTCCGTATTTGGTACGAATCACTCGCGCTTGAGTGGGGGCACAACTGCTTCCGTCCGAACGTTCTGGTAGTGAAGGATGGTGACACGGTCATTGGAATTGCGCCAATTGTTCATCGAAAGATTTCTCGGTTTGGATTCTCTCTTCGTGTTCTAAAGTTTGTTGGTGACCACTGCGACTACAGCGATCTGTTGCTAACGGAACCTGTGCAAAGACGGAGAGTGGCGCAAGCAATCGTTCAGCATCTCTCGAAGATGACACACCAATGGGACCTAGTCAGCCTTCGGGACTTGCGCGATGAAGATGAGATCGCGCGGATGCAGGGCGCATTGGCGACGACCAGACTACATTCCCGGGTTCGACCTGAGCCAGAGGGCAGTCCCTACATGCGCCTCGAAACCGGAACTGCGGGGATCCTGCAGAAGATGTCAGCGAATGGACGCCGCAATTTCCGGCGCGAGATTGAGGCCGTTAAACGGGCAGGAATGACGGTGCGGATCATTGAGGACCCGCAAGCCGAGTCGGGGCTGGTTGAAAGAATGGCTGCTGTCGAGCGGGAGAAAAGTGTCTCACGCGGGATCCCGCCCTTTGTGTCCAAATATCCTGCAGCTTTTCGCTCCCTGATCAATGCTTTGGGTCCGCGTGGCTGGCTTTACGTTGCTCTTCTCGAGAAGCAGGAGCACCTGGTCTCATTTGCCCTGGTCTTTCGATGTGGCAGGGCAATCTGGGGTTACACCATGGCGTACGACCCTGCGTTCGCGCGATTTTCTCCCGGCAAGGTGCTGCTTTCCTATCTTTGGGATCACAGCTTTTCGCGTGGTTATGAAGAGTTCGACTTCCTTGCCGGCGATGAGCCATTCAAATTTCGCTGGAGTGCAGGATCCCATAGCAAGTTCCGGTTGCTGATCTGGAATCGCCGTCTCGTTTCGCGCGCAGGCAAGTGGGTATACGAGGATCTTAAACCTGCTCTTCTGCGGATTCTTGAGCGTGTGAGGGCGAAAATGCCGCGCGGGCGGAGGGAGAAATAAGACATTGCCGGAGCAGGTGCCAATTGAACTCCATAGGAACCTCGAGGCATACCGGACCGCTGCTGCGGTTGCGATGTATTCGCATTACTACCTCTTCGAGGAAGAAGAATACCTGTTCAATAAGTACTACAGGGCAGGCGAGAATGTTCTAGACCTGGCGTGCGGTTTAGGAAGAACGACTCTCTTGCTTCATGAAATGGGAATGCAGGTCCGCGGGGCCGATCGCTCAGATGTGTTTGTGCAAACCGCTCGGCGCCGTCTGCCGTATCTCGATTTTCGACAAGGCAGCTACGACCGGATCGAAGAGGCGGATGCTTCGTTCTCTCACCTGCTGATCTCCTATAACGGGATCGATTATGCCTTCCCTGAGATACAACGTGTAGCTGCGATCAGGGAGTGCGTTCGTGTTCTCAAGCCCGGAGGGACGCTCATTTTCTCCTCGCATAATCTGAAGTCTTTGCACTGGTTTTCGCCGTGTTCCTTCTGGGGCCCGCGCGACAAGATCCGCCTGACTCCGAAGGCGTTCCGGGACTGGTCTTATGTTGTAGAAGCGGGCATGCACACGTTTTATGCCTCACGCCAGTTCGTCATTCGGCAGGCAGAGGAATGCGGACTTAGACTTCTGGAGACGGTTTCATTTCGCAAACTCCGCAACTTCCAGTTAAGCCTGTACTTTTCTCCCTACATCCACTACGCATTCCAAAAACCGGCAGAGTGAACGCAGTATCCGGAGTTGGCAGCTTTACTCAGCTACAGCAAGGGGATATTCCAATCTATACACATGAAGGCTGATCCGAAAATTTCGGTAGTGATTGCTACATACAACCGTCGGAGTTTGCTGGCGCGAACACTTCCGACAGTCGTGGCTCAGGATCTTCAGCCTGGCACGTTCGAAGTGATCGTGGTATCGGACGGCTGCACAGATGGAACACTGGAGTTTCTTCGGGGCTTTCACGCTAAATGCGAATTGCGGGTCCTTGAGCAGCGCCCTAATCAAGGGCAGGCCAGGGCTGCAAATCTAGGTGCCCGTGCGGCACGCGGGAAATATGTTCTGTTCCTTGACGACGACATTGTTTGCGCGCCCGACCTGGTGAGAGTGCATCTCGAGGAGCAAGAAGCAAAGAAATCCGACGCCCTGGTTTTTGGCCCTGTGTTTGTGGCCGCTGAAAGCCCAAAAACACTCGCCGCGGATTGCACCCGCAAGTATTGCCAGCGAGAGATCGAGCGTTTAGCCAGTTCCTGCAAACCCATTTGGCCAAATGATGCCGAAGTCAACGCCAACGTGTCGGTGCCTCGCGATCTATTTCTGAGCCACGGGGGATTCGACGAGAACTTCGGAAGTGCGCGCCAAAATGAAGACCTGGGCAAGCGTCTCTGGAGGGCCGGATTGCCCTTTGTATATTCGCATCGCGCCGGTACCTGGCAGGTCTTCATCAAGGGGAACCACGCTCTGGCCGTTGCGGATGCAGCCGCATACGGAAGAGCAGAGATTCGCCTACTGCGGAAGCACCCCTATTCTCGACAGCACTCGCAAATTTATCGAGTTCTCCGAGCATCATTGCCGAAGCGCTTCCTGCATCGGCTGATAACTACCTTGCCTCTCTCCCTTGAGCTGTGCTTGCGGCCCGCGTTTGCAGTCGCACAAGCTTTGCGAGCCATCCCATTGATTCGGAGCGCCGGAGTGAAGATTCTCGACTGGCGCCGGGGAGTTGTGTTTCATCGCGCCGCGGTGCACGAAGCTGGGGGGTGGAAAGCATTAAATGAAGAATTCGCTACAGTCCTTCCGGTCCTTATGTACCATCACATTGGGCCGCGAATGCCCGGTACTTTCAAGCAACTTACGGTCTGTCCATCCGAGTTCGAACGCCAGATGCGAAGTCTCAAGCGCAGAGGCTTCAGCACGATCCTAACGGCCGACTGGCTGGCTTACATCCGCGAAGGAAAGAAGCTTCCGACAAAGCCCATACTTCTGACATTCGACGATGCATATGCAGATTTGGCCCAACACTGCTTTCCTGTCCTCAGACGCTTCGGCTATTCAGGTGTGGTCTTCGTTCCGACAGCAAACATCGGGGGCATCAATCAATGGGATGTTGCTACGGGATCCGCACCGCATTGCATTCTCACCACCGAGCAAATCATTGAGGCCGCGAATCAAGGTATTGAGTTCGGCGCTCACACGCGAACTCATCCTGATTTGCGAAAGCTGGATCTCGCAGAAGTGCAAGCGGAGATGGAAGACAGCCGGAGCGAACTCGAGGTACTTCTGGGCAAGCCGGTGATTTCCTTCGCATATCCATACGGCGAGTATGGGGATAGGGAAGTTGCATGTGCGAGCCGCATTTTCCCTTTGTGCTTCACCACGGACGAAGGCAAAAACAGTCTCGCAACCGAGCGGGGTCGCCTGCGGAGGATCATGGTTTACGGTGATGGGCTTCTGATGTTTGCTTGTTCTCTCGTGTTGGCATTCAATCCATTTCGCCGCCTGCAACATCACGTACGTCTTCGAACGAAACTGAGCCGTCTCTGGGCCGGGCTTCGGGGAACGCTCAAGCCGTCGAATGCCGAGTATTGAGCATCTGGTGTACTGAGCTAGATCCAATCGGGTGGCGGCCAGCGATCGGGCAGTGACTCCGTGATGCGAACGTCGAGAGTCCTGCGCGCTCTTGGGCGGTTGATAGTCGATTTTACGCATGGTTCCTCACTAGAACCACTTCCACCACCATCTATGATCTTCGTGCATCGCTTCGTCGCGGTTATCGTAATACCTATCCTGGTAGTGGTGGGATTCCTGTTTGCCTGCTTTCGCCTGCTGCTCGCCGCCGTCATGCGGATTGCCAATTGGGAATTGGCATGGCCGCCGGTGGAGACGGCGGACGCTGGAGAGCAGAGAAGTAAACCTCAGGGAGAACTCTAGGAACTCGTTGAAATTCGGCTGATTGCGACGTCTTTCCTGGCGATTTTCATTTCTTCCTGTTTCGAAGTCTGTTTGAAGTACAGTTCTTTCCGCTGTTTATCGAACTGCCCGCAATGGATGATCTTGAGGCACGCGCTGCTCCACCGATATATAGCTGAACATACCGTCCTGATCCCGCTCGTCTCCACGCATGTCTGTTAGACGAATGGCTGCCAACCTCCGGCGCAAACGGGAACCTATTTCAACAAGTTTCCTAGAGCCCTCTGGCGGGCGTCAGCGCGCCCGGTGCCGATGACGTACGCGCCGGCCTCACGCCGCTAGTTGGCTCGCCATCGAACCGACTACGCCAGCCGCGCCGTGGACGAGGACACTCTGCCCCGCCTGAAGCCGCCCGTGCTCGAACAGCTCTTGCGACGCGGTCAGGCCCGGCATCACGAGGGCCGCGCCCACCGTGAAGTCAACGTCGCCTGGCAGCGGCGTGAGGTTGCGCGCCTCGAGAGCTACGTACTCAGCCACTGTGCCGTCGCGATACCAGTCCGTCAGGCCGAAGACCCGCTGGCCAATTGACAGTTCCGTCGTATCATAGCCAATTGCGGTGACCACTCCGGCCAGTTCGTGTCCGGGGATTGAAGGCGTCCGGTCTCGGCCAACGCGATCGGTCCAGGTAGAGGGCCAAGTCAGCTCATCCCCGGTGAATCCTGACGCATAAATCTGAACAACGACGTCGTTTATTGCCGCGGGCGGCTCGGGCCACTCCACTAGCTTCGCCCCGGCAGTTCCCGCAGCCCGATCCGTGACAACAATCGCCTTCATCGCTCACCCCCGGTGTCGAGTCCTTGCCTGTCGCTTGGGCGCATCGCGCTCAGTTGAGTTCCTGGGCGAGTCCGATGAGAAGCCGTTCAGGCCCGCGGATGGCAGAGCCGATACGAGTCCTGATACCGGACTACGTCGCCCGCGAGCCGTGCGCCGCGCTTGCGAAGCTGCCAAGCGTCTCGTCAATATCGTCCACGGCGAACATAACGCGGGCGGTAGCCTAGAGCGTTCACCGGGGCATTGCGGTGAGCGGCGACGACAGGTGGCGTGAGGAAGCGGGAGAGCTCGAAACGGCTGTGGCCGTCCGGTGTGCGCATCATCGCAATCTCGACGCGCTGGTCGGCAAGTCCGGTGACACGTCCTGCCCATTCGCCTTCGATCGTGGTCCGTCCTTCGAGCTCAAGGCCGAGCTCTCGAAAGAAATCAATTGTCTCTCTCAGGTCATCGACGACGATTCCTACATTATCCATTCTTTTGAGCGCCATGCGTCGAATCTACACAATGTCGCTTGGATGCAACAACGGGCGCTCTGCGGAATACGAGCGGCACGGAGTTTCGGAACGGGGCCACATCATCCCCGAGTAGCAGTAATCATTGTCCCTTACGACGAAGGGAAGGCCGTCGAGCCCGTAGATGGTGGATCTGGGGCAGATCAAGACCAACCAAGCCAACGGGTTCCGACCTGGCTTTTTGATTGGATAGCATTTCTTCAATCTTCCCTGCGACCAGCGGCTTACTGAAAAGATAGCCCTGTATTTCATCGCACCGGTGGTCTCGAAGAAATTCCAGCTGACTAGTGTCTTCGACGCCTTCCGCTATGACTCGAAGATTCAAGTTCTTCCCCATATCGATAATTGCGGCTGTAATCGCAGCATCGTCGGCGTCAATTGTGAGTTCTCGAATGAAGGAGCGGTCGATCTTGAGCTTCTGTACATGAAACTGTCTCAAATAGCTGAGACTCGAGTATCCGGTTCCGAAGTCATCGATTGCCAGCCCGATCCCCATCTGTCTCAGTTGCCGCAAAACTGAAAGCATAAAATCTCGATTCGAAAGGAGAAGGCTTTCCGTAAGCTCAAGTTCCAGAAGTTCCGCCGGTAGCCCCGTGTCCTTAAGAACACGCGCAATCTGATCGCAAAAGCTGTCTTGCCCGAATTGGACGGCCGAAATGTTGACAGCCACCGGAACCCGGAGAAGTCCCATGTCCACCCATCGTTTCGCTTGGTTGCACGCACTCCTCAGCACCCACTCACCAATCGGAAGTATTAGTCCTGTGTTCTCCGCAATTTCAATGAATTGGTCAGGTGGAACCAGCCCCTTCTCAGGATGCTGCCATCGCAGCAACACCTCGAACCCAGCCAATTCGCCACTCTCTATGATCATCTGCGGCTGATACATCAGGAAGAACTCGTTGCGCTCCAGCGCCTTTCGCAGATCGCTTTCTACCGAAGTCCGTCTCTGGATCTCATCGTTCAATTCTGCGCTAAAGAATCTGTATGCGCTTCGGCCATTTTCTTTAGCCGCATACATCGCTTGGTCAGCGTAGCGAATTAGCGTCTCTCTGTCACACCCATTTTCCGGGTAAAGGCTGATGCCGATGCTGCATGAGGTGTGAAGAGAATACTCCTCGATGAGAAAGGTCGAAGAAAGCTCTTCTAAAACTCTGGCCGCTACAACTTCCACATCGCCTGTTGCGCTTACGTCTCCCATCACGATTACGAATTCGTCTCCGCCGATCCGGGCAACCGTATCCTTTTTCCTGACACACTTGGCCAGCCTGTCTGCGATTTTCCTTAGCAGGAGGTCACCGATTGTATGCCCAAGCGAGTCATTAATAAACTTGAAACGATCCAGGTCAATAAACAGCGCGGCGACTTTCGTCTTTGTTCTCTGGGCTCGAGCGAGTGCCTGCGTGAGTCGATCATGGAGAAGAGAGCGATTCGGCAAGCCTGTGAGCGGATCGTAGTAGGCAAGCGTCTCAACGCGCTCCTCCGCAAGTTTTCGATCAGTGATGTCCTCTGTGGTGCCATCGACATACTTCAACTTGCCATCAGTACCATAGACGGCCTGGCAATTCACCCTGATCCATCTGCGGGCTCGAGTCTTGGTGTAGACCTCCACTTCAGCGCCCTGAGCGGTTCTTCCTGCGGCTGCTCCTGCTACCAAAGTGACCATATCATCCGGGTTTACGAAGAGCTCGGCGCTCGCATTCGATACAGCTGCGAGTAGCTCGTCGGTAGAATCATAACCATGAATTTGCGCCAGAGCACGATTGACGGTAATTGGACGGCCGTCAGGGGTTGCCCGAAATATGCCAATGATTGCATTCTCGAAGATCGTGCGATAGTTTTCCTCCGCATCGCGTACTGTCGCTTCCATGGCAAGGCGCTCCGTAATATCGTGGAAGTACCAAATTCTTCCCCGATAACGCCCATCTTCACCCTCCAATGGAGCAGAATAGCGCTCAAATGTTTTGCCCGTTTTCAGTCGTATTTCGTCTGTGCTGCGTTCCTTTGGATGGTTATACAAATAGTTAATTCTCTGAAGAAAAGCGGGGGGATCCTGGACTTGTTCTGTCACGAGCTTGCGAACAGCGAGGTCATCTTTTGCGTCCAGCAACTCTTGAGGTATTTCGAAATGCCGGCCAAACTGTCGGTTGGCAAGAATGATTTTGTCGTTCTCATCGACTGCCAAAATGCCGTCAATTGTGGTTTCGGATTCGGCCTGAAGCAAAGCCGATTTGAAATTCAGAGCATCCTCGCTGCGTCGGCGCTCGGTGATATCCCGCACCGTCGCCATCAGCAGATGACGACCACCGAGTTGGAGCGCTGACAATCTGACCTCGGTTGGAAAATTCTCCCCATTTGAGCGTTGATGGAGCCATTCGAAACTCGCGCTGCCTTGTGACAAGGCTTCGGCGATCTTCGCATCCGCAGCGATACGCGACGGTGTCCCATCGGGCTGATTTGGCGGAGATACATCGGCCGGATGAGAAAAATCTGTCTTCTTGTGGAGGCGAAACATCCTAAGGGCGGCGACGTTGCAATCCACATACCCTTCGCCGCTCAGGAGCCAGTAAGCATCGAGTGATTCTTCAAAGAGGACTCGATATTTCGCTTCGCTATCCTGAAGTAGTGACTGTGCCCGTCGACGGTCTGTCACATCATGGGCGGCGACGAGCTCTCCATCGTGTCCCTGGTAGGCCAGGTCGTGTGCTACAACCTCGACATCGATAACGGTGTTATCCTTCCTGCGATGTTTCCAATGTCCCGGTTCCTGCAAGCCGGACTGTCGGACGTTGAGGTGTTCGAGCAGATTCGGAATATCTTCAGGAGGCCGTATATCCCTGATCGTCATTGCTAGGAACTCGCTCTCCGAGTAGCCATATTGGCGAACCGAGGCATCATTTACGGCGAGGAAATGAAGTGAGTTTCTATCAAATACCCACATCGGAACGGGGTTGCTCTTAAACAAGAGACGATATTGTTCTTCGGATATGAGCAGCAATTCTTCGGCGGCTTTGCGGTCGGATATGTCGCGTGCGACGGACGATGCCCCGATAATCGCACCTGTTACATTTCGAATTGGTGAGACAGTCAGATCGACCGTAATGTGATCGCCATTTTTCTTGACTCGTTTAGCTTCAACATGTGAAACCGCGCGACCGTTGCGAACTTCTTCCAGGATGTTGAAATACGAACCGCGCTCGCCTTCAGGGTTCAGAATGGCAATAGACTTGCCGATGACCTCGTTCGCGGAATAGCCGTAGATTCTCTCTGCGGCTTCGTTCCAGGTTTGGATCTCGCCCGTCAGAGACTTTGAAATGATGGCGTCATTTGAGGAACTGACGATGGCGGCAAGTCGACAGAGAAACGGGACAGTTGTCGTCGAGATAGGGTTCGACGTAATGGCGAGTTTTTCGTCATTGCATTGGAATGAAGGCCCATTACTCAGTGGACAGAGTGAGCTATGACCATCCAGGATTTCAGCAGCGGTCGTCGGCATCTGAGCACCTTTAAAATGGAACGCGCATTTCTGGCCCGATCTTGCATACCGACTCTGTTCAGTGCGCAGCGGCGCGATCTGGCCTCTTACCATTAGGGCTTGATTGCCGATTAAATGAGAATCGCACTATTGTCGTAGGGGAGATGTGATGCTGATCACATCGCCAATAGCTTTCCGTCCTCAGCAAGCCGAGTCGGCACTTGCGAGGGGTCAGGAAAGCGACGTCGCACTAGCGATGTGCGAGCAGTTCGCTACCCGAAGTCTAGTCGGCGCATTGGAAAGGGGAAAGCGTGCGTGCTCGAACAGCGAATTTGCGAGAAGAAGTTGCAACTCCTCGAGTTCAAGAATGTCGGGCGTTCCCTCCCGCTTCGCCCTCTGACGCAACGCGGAGTACGGCTAGCAGCTCTTCTGGCGAAATGGGCTTGGCGAAGATTGGAAAATCGTAACCGGAGCGAATAGCGTCAAGAAGCAAGGCGGCGGCTCGTTCGTTCCCGGATATCAGAAAAATGCGGGCGGCTGGATGAATGGCTTGGAACGCGATCGCGAGCTGACTGTTATCTATCGGCTCCATGATGACGTCGCTGAGAAGGATGTCGAACTGGGCTGAGCGCGCGAGGTGCAGGGCCTGGTCGCTGCTATGGGCGACGGTGGAATGAAAGCCGCTCTGATCGAGCACCAGACCCATGGTGTTCCCGGTCATTCGGTGGGAGTAGTGACCGATCCGCGAGACCCTCCTGTTTTGGTAATCCCGATTCGGCGATCGTGTGAAATACTAAAGCTGCACTTCAGAATGCTCTTTTCGCCAAAAGGAGCCGTCCGAACGTGGAGTTTGGTAGTCCTGGGAATTGTAGAAATGGACTGTGCAGTGACCGTACAGTAGATTCGGAAGTCGTAGAGTTCCTTCCGAATCTTGCAATCTCAGAATCAATAAGTTGAGCTGCTTCAAGGGGATTGTCCGGTTCAACTCCCGCCGCCTCCACCATAGCTCTTGCTTTCTTTTCAGCAGTTTAAATTCCAAGGGCAAAAACGGCGTTTGTGCGTTGCGCCCTTTTGACCAAGTCCGAAACAGCGGGCAATCTCACCTAAAGATATGGAAGCCCGATGGTGTCGGAGACACTCGCGATTCATCGAACAGCATAGTTGGCTAATGCGCTGCGATCTGGAATCGTGAGCATTGATCCTTCAAACCGAACAAGCTGGCGGCGCCTGAAGTTCGCTAAGGTCCGCGTTACTGTCTCGCGTGATGCGCCGATAAACTCACCGATCTGCTCGTGCGTGAATGCGAATCGAATGCGGCTTTGATTCCCAGTTGTCTTGCCACCATCGCTCCACTCCAGCAGAAGCCGGGCGAGCTTTTCCGGAGCTGAATGTGAGAGTGCAACGGTTCGAAGCTGCTTACATGCGACCGTCACCTTCCGGCTCAGTTCTTCGACGACAGTTTGATATGCGCTCGGATGACGGGACAGAAAGGCGAGTAACGTTTCGCGTCCTACGTAGGCCAGTTTGGCTGGATACAGCGTCTCCGCCGTCACGTTGTATGCGCCCCCGGCAAGGACCGAAGAAAGGCCGAGAATATCCGTCTTTCGCGCAATCCTGAGGTTGAGGTGTTTGCCATCCGCTGAACTGATGGAGACTCGGACCTCACCCTCCAGGACGACGTAGATACCCGTAGCTGGTTCTCCTTCCGTGAAAATGATCACGTTCGAGAGATAGGAAGAAGTGTGAAGAAGTGTTTCGAAATCGGCACGCGCGGTGGGCGACAGCCTCTCAAGCATCCTCTCTGGTATCGACAAGGGATTTAGGCAACTATCAGAGATGTTTGACATGAGATGCCCCCTGTTTGTTCCCATCTTCAGAGCGCTAGCCGGCAGATGCTTCAAGAGCAATCGCCCGCGGGAACAGGATGTTGTTTTCGAGGTGAATGTGCTGATGCAGATCTTGTTCGAACTCTTGCAGGCCCGCATAGAAGGCGCGGAAAGTAGGGCAGGCGTCCGCAGGAGGCGTGAATTCCTGACTTAGTTGACGAATCTGCGCCAACAGATCTCCGGCATAATCGTGATCGCGGGTCATCATCGTGATCGGATGATCGAGGGTCCCGAAGCAGCTGCGCGGCTTTGCGCCATCGCCGGAGGCGTAACGCTCGAACTTGCCGATGTATGGAAAGAGCACAACTTCTTCCTTTCCCTGGTGCGCGATCATCTCTTCTCCGAGTTCAGCAAGCTTCGACTGGATTGCGGGAAGCTCTTCGCGGGTATGGCCGTGACGGCTCACGAGTTTTGCGGCGAGTTCATTCAGGCGCGGCACTTCGCGAGTTACATATGCGTGGTGAGTATCCACAATGTATGCGGCGAGGCTGGCGAGAGGTTCTTTGGCCCAGTCCTTGTCCCCTGGAGCCGAACGTGTCGTAGCGGCTTCAATGGATGCGATTACGTCGTCCACATTTAACCCCTTGTTCGCGCAGGCTTCGGCGAGAGGCACTCGGCCTCCGCAGCAATAATCAATGCCGTACTTTTCGAATACGCGTACCACGGCGGGATTCTCGGTTGCCATGTCGCGAACTGTCTGTGTCGTTGTGGCCATAAATGACCTCCCTCGATATTCAAGGTAGACGAGGTCAGATTCGAGTCTCAGGGACTTTAGTCACAGCACGGTGCTTTTAGTGCAGCCGACGCAGGTAGGCGTCCAGCCCCGCGTAAGCAAGCGAAGGCTTTAAGTCGCCATCCCATTGTTGCGCGAACACGCCGAGAAATCCCGACTCGGAATACATTCGGCGGCGTACGTCTCCTTCGAGGACCGATCCCGCCGGTTTCCAATCCGGTCCAAGCGCCTGGTGTGCCTGGCTCAGCAGTGCGGCAGCCCGGCGATCATCATGCTGCTTCCATGCGATGTAACCTCGAAAATACAGAGCGTTCGCAGCGCGAGCATTGGCCTGGAGGACGTGTGCAAAATCTGGATCGGCGTCCGAAAGATTACCCTCTGCAAGCTGCACTTCTCCGAGGAGGACAAGAGTGCCGGTTTCTTCGGGGTTGAGCTGCAATGCGGCGTCGAGTGCTGCGCGTGCCGCAGTCAACTCTGATTTCAGGTTCGCTGATGCAGCAAGCAACTCGCCCTTTCGCTGATAGGCACGATGATTTTGGGAATTGATTCGTATCAGGGCATCGAGTTCTCGAATGGCCGAAAGAACATCTCCCAATTCAACCAGGCAGTTCGCCAAGTAATAGTGAGAGTCCTCATGGTTGGGATTGATGGCGAGTGCCTCGCGAAAGAGCTGAACCGCAGAAGTAAAGTTTCGATCGCGCTTCATCGCGTCCATTGCTGAGTGTTGCTTCGCCCAAAACTGCTCTGTCGCAGCCTTGCCCAATTGGGCAGTCTGCGCCGCTGGCTGGTTCGGGGCTATGGCGAGTTGTCGAAAAGGCTTGGCCGAAGGCTCACCCTGCTTGATATCCCAGATCTGGTCGGCAACGAGGTTTGTCCAAACCTCTGGTGTACCGCGAAGCCAGCGGATTTCGAGACGATCGACCTTTGTCGCCCCGCCCAGCCCAATGTGTACGCGATGGCTGTCCTGTGACAAGTACGACGAACTGGCCATGGTCTGGCGCAAGGGCACGCCCTTAATCCAGGCAATGACGGTAGCACCGTCGCCAAATCCGAGGGGAGCATTCGTGGGCGGAACCCGATTGTGCAGACGAAACTCTACCCAGTGCCCCTGCGGAATGTCGTTCTGCAGAAGGCGAACGCCTTCACCCTGATCGACGATGGCCACGTCCATCGCGCCGTGATTATTATAGTCGGCCACTGCCAAACCGCGGCTGACGTGCGGTTGAGAAAAGCTACGATTCCACGACGCCAGGTCATGGAAGAAGTTGCCCTGGGCATTCCAAAAGAGGAAGGATGGCATGGGGCTGAGGCGCCGAGGGCTAGAGTTCTTGTCTTCAAACGTGCTGCCGTTTGCCACTAGCAGATCGAGCCAGCCATCGGAATCGATATCGACGAAGCTCGTGCCCCATCCCGCACGCTGCATCGACGGCTGACCGACACCGTTTGTTGCGGCAACGTCGGTGAAGTGCAATTCCGATCTTCCGGATTTATCGCGCTGCTCTTCGAGCAGGTTCTGATAGAGCGCAAAGCCTTGCGCGATCCAGTGAGAGATGAAGAGGTCATCGTCACCGTCGCGATCGAAATCGCCGGCCGCAAGACCCATCGAGCCGCGGTACTCTTCAACCCACGCATCTTTTCCGGCATCGACGAACTTACCGTGATGGTTGATGTAGAGCTTGTTTTCCGAGATATCGTTGGCGACGTACAAGTCGGGCCAGGAGTCGCCATTGAAGTCGTGCCATAGAGCGACCAGGCTGCGTCCATCAGGATTCGAGACGCCAAGCTCCTTTCCAACCTCCGTAAACGCGCCATGCCCGATGTTGTGAAACAGGAGATTGCGCTCCGGCTCAAAGGACGCGGGATTGAGCGAGTACGGAACATCCATGCCGAACTGTTCCGATGTGGTGCCGTTTTTCGCGGCGTCATACGTGTACTTCACATAGCCGCAGACATAAAGGTCCAGATAGCCGTCGCGATCGTAGTCCCCCCAGACTGCGCCCGCCCAAAAGCCTCGGTAGCGTTCGAGCCCGGCTCTGTGGCTCACATCGGTAAAGGTTCCATCGCTGTTGTTGTGGAAGAGATAGATGCGATCGTAACTCGTTACGACGAGATCGAGGCGTCCGTCGTTGTCGAAGTCACCCCATGCTGCCGCCATGCCGTGGATCCGCAGATCGGGAAATCCCTTCACCTTTTCAAAGCTGCCATTGCCTGAATTGCGATAGAGGACAGATGGAGCAAGTTGAGATTCCGGCGCGTTCAGCGACCCTCCGGCGCTGACGACAAACACATCTTCGAGGCCGTCATTGTCGAAATCGCTCCAGGCCACACCCGATCCCATGTCTTCGGGCAACTGCGATGTGCGTGCTCCTGCGAACTGGCGAAACCCAGCAAGGCTCGCTTCTTTCGTCACGTCAGTAAAGAACGGCGCCGGCGCTCCAGCGGGCAGCTTCTTGCCTGGATCGAGCAGGCGATCCACGGCACGCTGACTCGCGATCTTGCCTTTTGGCGGCGCAGCCATCGCAGCTTTATTAGATCCGCGATCCGCGGCCACATTAGTGATGTCGTTCGAAGCCTCGCCAGGTACATACTCGTCGGGCTGATTCTCCTTGCGAATGCGCCAGGTCACAATGGCGGAGATTGCGAGCAGCACCAGAAGGGCTGAGGCAGTCCATGCGAGACGGCGGAGCCGCTTCGATCCGCGACGAGTCCGTTCAGGCGAGGTCACTACCGGCATGACGCTGAACCTCCGCCGGGTTCGACACATACCGTTGCTGTAGCCTGCGAGATATCGACCACGGGCGCGGTCAGACGCGATTTCTCCCCCATCACGTAATTCAGCAGGAACTGATCGATCTTGCGGTAATGCAGCGTGGCGTCGATTCTGAGATGGTTGCTTCCGGACGTGATCGGAACCCTGTACTCCCTGGTTGAATCCATCTTGACCGGGAACTTGACCGGACCACCGGACGGGCAAGGAATGTTGTATTCCACGGTGTCGGAGTACCCGGGAAAGAGTGAACGCCGGTACCGAACTCCCACCATTTCCCAGAGATTGTGGCGATCGATGAGATTTCCATATTGATCGACGGGTTCAGCCTTAAAGAGAAATGTTCCGGGCACGAGGAAGTTCCTCTCGTCCCGCTGGCCCGAGGTGAAGATCACGTGGCCGCCCGCATCGGTTACACGTAGCTCCACCCAACTCTGAATCATGTCGAGCGGCCCGGTTGGATAATCATGGCCAACTTTGTTCGAAGTCAGCACCACGCGAACTGGCATTGATTTCCCCGGATCAGCAGTTGGCGGCGCTTCGATTCTGATCTTGACCACGGATCCTTCAGCCCATTTATTCCGAATCTCGGGGATATCGAAATGGCCCTGAAGCCATGCATTCGTGCCGTGTACCTGTTCCTCGGCGCCGTCGAGATCGAGCAGCGCAGGCACGAAGTTGTTCGCGGCGAGAAAGCGATGGCTGCGATGCTTGCGATCATCCGGACTGCGGTTGTAATCCATTGCGTCGCCGGCGGCGGGGTCGGTAGATCGGACCAGCGGCATGTGGCACTCACGGCACTCAATCGTCGCCTTTGGATCAGCCTTGTGGTTCCAATGGCTGGCCGCCCAGTTGTCGTACTGATTCTGCAACTGCACCCACCCGACCCGATTGATCTCGGCATCAATGAACTGTTTGTGGCAGGCAGCGCAGTATTCCGGCGTCTTATACATGCGCCTATTAAGCCGGTCGTGCTGCGAAGGCCATGTACGGATCAGGAAATTGCGTGCAACTGCACCCAGCGTGTCATCGGGGCTCCATTGCCATAGATATTCTTTGGGCTGCGCGATGGTGTAATTCGCATTTCCCTGAATGTCGGTCTTCTGAATCGAGTGGCATGCAAGGCAGGAGATACCGTCTTTGTAACCAAGCTGGCTGGTCAGGTTCGCAGCAAAGATGTTTTTGGTCCCTGAGAACAGCGAGATCGGATCATGGCATCCGCCGCAGTAGCGCGTTGACTCGGGTCCATTCTGTTTAGCCATGACGTTCTGGATACCCTGAAAGATCGGATCCATCGCAGCATAGCGGTGCGCACTGGTCTTCCACTCGTTGTAGATCTCGGTGTGACATCCACTCTGGCCGCAACTCTCCGACCCCGCAAGCGAGCGTGGATCAAAGGCGCCGTTCGTCGACGTGCGCGCAAGGCTAGGCGCAAAAGGCCTGTTCGCACCATAGGCGAAGCTGTAGTCCGCCGGGAAAATATTGCGGTATTTTGTTCCCGAGTAGGAGGCAGAGCAAAAGACAACGAGAGCGGATGCAGCCAAGGTGGCGCCCGCTCCCGCCAAGCCCCATCTTATCGCTGCTTGGTACGTTTCCTGATTGCGTCTTCGCCAGAACGCCAGCGCCAGGTGCGGCGCGGTCATCGCAACACCAAGAAGAGTCGAGATCAGGTGCAGATAGCGCAGCCACGCCCAGGTCTTCACTCCGAAGAGAGCCTGTCCCGTAAGGATCAAACCGGAGAGGATGCAGATGGCGAGCAGAGCGGCGCCGGCATAGCCGAGCAGCAGGACATCGGACATGGCCTGGCTGCGATACGCTCGCCAGTGGCGCATGAAATACCAGCAGACAGGTCCGACTGCGAGGATGCCAAGAAGCGTGTGAAAGATCAGCCCCCACTCGATTACCGGGTGAAAAGGGCCGAAGGTCACGGCAAGGCCGGAAATAAGTTCAAAAAGTAGTACGGCGCCGATTCCGCGGGAAAGAAGTGAGGACCATCCCGAGTGCGGATGTTCAATGGGAGCGTTATTCAATTCTGTCTTTGCCTCAAGGAAACTGAGCCAAAATAGAAGTCCCATGGAAGCCTGGGAAGCGACCAAAGTCACAGGAATTGAAGATATGCAAGTGGTCTCGACCGATCGACTGACCTGGCAATCCATCCAATGATGGAATTGGGCGATGATGAGGCTTTCCATGCGCCGTCGGAATCTCGCGAGCGACAACGCACAGTTGCAAAGCAATTGCAATTCAAACCGTCTTGGATGAACCACATCTCTTGTGGCTGGAGAGAACGTTTGTCACCGGACGCAGTACGCTTGATTCATTGTCGGTGATCTCGATGCGACCTTACTTATAAGACAGGCCGAATCGTTAAGCCAAGGCTGCTGATAGAAAGGCACAAAACAATGGAGTGGACCGCTCGCACCTGAAAAAGATGGATTCTGGTTGCCCTGATGATCTTGGGGCCCAAGCCCGTGACAAGGGATTTCGGTGCAGATTCAAGGGGCCGGAAATTTTGCTGTCAATCTCATCGGAATGCTGATGCAAAGACCAACCCATTTGCGCCAACTAAGCGACCCCATTTCTAACCAGGGAGGTGCTCCATGAACCATCATCGGCGCTTCTGGGACGAAGTTCTGGTGGCTCTTGAAGAATCGCTGGCCGCATTCAGCGGAGTAGATCCTGAACTCATCGCCGCCGCCGCAATGATTCCGAAGACTTGTCGTCGCGATGGTGGCCGACGTGGCTCTTCGGCGCAAGCATCGAGCTGCCGCACAAGACGCCGAGGTCTGGAAACTCGATTAAAAGAAACCAACAGGAGGTAAAGAAGGATGACGAAAAAGGTGCAATTGAAGCGCATCTACGATCAGGCGAACGAACAGGACGGAAGTCGTTTTTTCGTAGAACGACTATGGCCGCGCGGCGTGGCCAAATCCAAACTAGCGGGCGCCGCATGGCTGAGAGAGATCGCTCCAAGCCCGGAGTTGCGCGAGTGGTTTGATCACGACCCACAACGCTGGAATGAGTTCCGCAGGCGTTACTTCGCGGAGCTAAGACGCCATAAGGATGTCTTGTCTCCGATCCTGGAGGCGGCACACAAGGGCACGGTGACGCTGCTTTACAGTTCCCATGACATGGAGCACAACAACGCGGTGGCGCTAAGAGAGTTTCTCGAGCGCTCACTCAATCCTGGAAAGCCGGCATCCTGTCTTTGCTTGCAGTAGCCAGGCTCAAGCGCGATACAAGGCTGCCCCAGGTACAGGCGTCTCTGTATCCATGACATCCAGACCATTCCCCGCGCCGGCCGAGTGGCATAGGCTCTAGAACGGTCATTGCATACGGCGGCAATGACGAATGGGCCAGGAATAAAAGGAGTACAGGTATGAGGAGCAACCAGGCTAGTATGACCCGCCTTCCGGAACTCGTGGATCAGGTGATCCGGCGCAACGTCAGCGATGAGCTTGAGAAATTGAAGAAGGCCCCCTCTTGGCAGCGTGAATCCGGCCGAAGCTCCGAAACCCTTGTCAAGTATGAGGAGTTCCGTATCGTGCTGGTGCGGATGAAGCCCGGAAGCTACATGAGCCACCATCGCGCCGAAGGGCCGATCTCGATCCAGGTGCTTAAGGGCAGGGTTCGGGTTCATCTTCCCGGGGACCGGATGGAGGATCTTAAGCAGGGTGATCTTCTAACGCTGGAGCGTTGTCTCGAGCATGATGTAGAAGCACTCGAAGAAAGTGCATTTTTACTTACGATTGCGTGGCCGGAGACCGCAGTCGCCCGCTGAGACTAACAAGAGTCCAGCATACCGTTGAGATCGTGTGTGTGTCCGAGCCTCCTCGGGAATCTGAGGGGCTCGGCATCAGTCCGCAAACGCTGCGCAATCATCTCCACCACATCAATAAGAAACTCAGAACTCACAATCGGCTCGAGGCGGTGACACACGCCGTTCACCGCCACCTCATCTGATTTCTGCAAAATTGCAGGACTGCATGGTTTCATCAATGTCTTCTGATAATTCCCCGCGAGACGCGCAATTGCCTGAAACCTTTCAATCTCATTTCTTGTCCATAGCGAGCAGCGGGCCAGACCTCACAATCACGGTTCCCTTCATGCTGGTCTCGTGAATCGTGCAAACATAGTGGTAAGCTCCTGGTCGATCAAATGTGTGATAGAACACTGCATTGGGCTGTAGCAAGGCCGACCCAAAGGCATTCGCGCCGGACGGAAAACTCACGTCCATGCGGTTGATAGCTCTTTGGGGGTCGTTAACCACGTTATGGAAGTATGAGGATGTATTTTTCCAGACTACCTGTTCGCCTACATTGATCGTGATCGTGGCGGGGATGAATGACATCGGTCCCATATCCACTTGTCCGCCTATGGGTCCCACCGGCGGCTCCAGAGCCTTTCTGATATCGGCAAATGTAATCTTCGGAGAACAGTTAGGCACGATCGCATCCACAGTGTCGACGACGTAGCTCGGTATGCGGGGGTCCTCGATCTCCACTACGCTTCCGAAATGTCCCGTGACGTGCACCAACCGACCGTGATTCTGCGAGAACAGGAAGGGCTGTGCCTCCAGTCGATATACCTTCTGCGAGTGGAACACCTTCAGCATCGTCTTGCCATCGTTCTCATTGGACAAACACCCGATCAGGCCCCCAAGGGACCTGAGGCTGAATGGCGGCGGCGCACTGGACATGGAAGGCATCTCGGCCATGCCCATATGCATGCTGTCAGGCGACATGGGAACGGCCAAGGCGGCGGGCGACTCGCGTATATGGTTGACTTCGTCCATATCGACCGTCGTAACGCCGCTGATCTCCTGCGTCTCCTGGGACGGCGACGCCGCACCCGCGTGCATCAGGGCCAGGTTTTCGGGGCCTTTTACCTGGAGAATTGCCATATCGCCTTTCTCCATCCTCGAGATTGCATGGTCCATGAGCGCGAAGTTGCCGGGCATGGCTGTTTTCAACTCGACAATGGCAGCTCCACCGGACGGCACAGTGGCGGTCTGAATCGCATTCAACGGCGGCGATGTAAGCGAGCCGAGTTGGAAGAGCTTGTCGAAAATCTCACCTACCATGTGCACGGAAGCCGTGGAGTTCGGTCCAGCATTCCCGAAGAAGATCCGCACGGTTTCGCCCACATTTGCATGCATGGGATATTCACGAGTGACAGCATCGACGGCACCGTTCAAAACATAATATTGCGCGTTCTCCTGCATCAGGTTCTCTGCGCTGAATTGCTGCAACCCGGACTTGCCTTTTGGAGCGGTGGTGTAGATCTCTCCCTGCATGAGGTAGTACTCGTGATCGACACGCGACAGGCCGTCGGCCGGTTCAACGAGAATGAGGCCATACATTCCGTTGGCCATGTGCTGAGCAATCATGGGGCTTCCGCAGTGATAGACGAACAGTCCAGCAGTCGTCGCCTGAAAGGAGAAGGTCTTCGACTGTCCTGGCGGAACCTGCGTAAGAGCCGCGCCGCCGCCTGGGCCAATAGCTGCATGAAAATCCACCGAGTGGACCATGGCACTGTCTTTCGGGTTCACGACGGTAACTTCGAGAGTGTCACCCTGCCGTACTCGAATGAACGGCGCGGGAACTTTTCCATTGAAAGTCCAGTAGCGATAAGTCGTGCCGCTGGAGGGGTCGAGCGCACCGACAAGCTCTTTCGAGGTAAGGGTCACCTTCACAACGGCAGGCCCCCGGTTGCCAACCGGCGGCGGGAGGTCGGATGGATCGCGTGCTATATCGGCAGCCTTCATTGTCTGTGCTTGATGCTCCATCTGGTTCATGTGCATCGCATGATCATGACTCTGCGCCAACGCCGCACCTGGCGAGATTGCACAGAGTAATCCAAGCACTGCCAGACGTGGGACTTCAAAGGCTTGGGATACATTGGTAGCTTTCATACTTTGCCTCTTATTGCAGAAAACTCCTTACTTGATCAAAAGATAAGAGTGAAAGAGACAGGCAGCAGTGACAAAAGTCCCTCGGTTACTTTCTATTCGTTCGAACCGTTTACTTGCCATTTGCCCCTGTCGGTTCAGCATCTCTTAACAACATCCTTCAACGTTCCCTCTCAGCGTCGCCCTAAGAGCACATTCGGACAATGAACCGGCTGTAATCTCGCGGTTCACATTTGTCATCTTGCAGTGTTTGAAGGGGTGCGGCTGAATCGAAAAGAGGCTTTGTAATCCGATGAGAATGCGGAGGTTTACGGAAAGAGACCTGATCAAAGCCGGTGCAAACTGTCAGAGTCGCCTGTCACTCCACGCGGCCGCACAACGACCTTAGCGCAAGTCCGACCAAGAGTTTCGGAATTAGCGCCCAAGAGGAAGCGCGAAACTGGTTGAACGCCAAATGGAATGGGAGATTCCCGGGCTTTGCCCCAAAGCCAGCAGAAATTTGACCGGCCCGGGGTGTGATCGCAATTCCTTTCTCACTTCCTGCACAGCGGCAGGCGGCCCGGCTAAAGCCGTGCCCTTGTCAGAAAGCCGCTCCGATGTGGTTTTTCGCAGCCTGTTAAAGCCGTGCCTCTTACAAAGCACAGAATTACGCGCAACCGCTTAGACGTTAACAGCGGCGTTCCTTCGGGGCCTTATGGTGTGGTTTGTCGTGATTCCCCCAGCAAGTACCCCCCTCCTTCGCGGCGGTATGAACATACTATTGAGGCGCCACACTCCGGAAAGCAACACTGAGGTCAGTCTGATTTGTATTTCCTCAGGTGTGAGAATGATTCCTTTTGGTGCTGAACATCGGGCCGTCCATTACCCTGAGGATCGCCGTTTTCGAATCTGGATCAGGCCCTCCATCGCGGTCGGCACTGCCGTGGTCATTGCATTGTTAGTTGCCATGGCGTGGATCGACTTAGGCATCGCGGGGCTTCCGCGCATTCCACCCGTTCCCGTCGTCTATCCCAACAACTTCGCAGGGCCACACGGGTTTCCGCTTTGGGTTCGGTATTGTCATTTTTTTAATTTCCTCTTCGTCACCCTCCTGATCCGCAGCGGGCTTTCCATCCTGGCCGACCATCCGCGACTCTATTTCAACGATGACTGCACGCCGGGGAGCGAGTGGATCCGATTCACGCCCATCAAGGTTCCTCGCGGCCGGCTCTGGACAGCGAAAGACGATGCGCGCTATTTATCGCCGCTCATCGGAACGCCCGGATACCGGCACACGATCGGTATCGCACGCGTTTGGCACTTCATTGAGAACGTGCTGAAGCCGCAATGTCTGCTCGCATCGGAGATGAACGACAAGCCCCTGGCGGCTGTCTACGGTGCGCCTCTGCGGCTCCGTGTTGAGAATCAACTTGGCTACAAGATGGTGAAGTGGATCGAGCGCATCGATTTCGTCGAATCGGAAAAGAAGCTGGGCAAGGGGGAAGGCGGAAAGAACGAAGACGAGGAGTATTTCGACCTGTTACCGAATATTTAACCGAAAAGGGCGAGGAACGCCGGGAGGAGAAACATGGCTACCACTACACAAACCGTTCGTGAGATTGCACAGACCCAGCCGTCATCGATACGTGTGTTCGAGCAGTTTGGAATCGAGTACTGCTGCGGAGGCGGCGAGCGGCTGATCGAGGCGTGCGCGGCCAAGGACGTTGACGTCGATGCCGTGATCTCTGCGCTCGAGGCTGCTCTCCGCAACGAGAATCCACAAGTGAAAGACTGGACGAAGGAATCTCTCGCGAGCCTGACGAAGCACATCGTGGCCACTCATCACGCCTATTGTAAAGAGCAACTTCCGCGGCTATCTGGCCAGGCTATGAAGGTGGTCAAGGCGCACGGGGGGACGAATCCGGAGCTGGCATTGATCCGAACAAGACTGGCCGAACTCGCCGAAGAGCTTACTGAGCACCTGGCGGTAGAAGAGATTGTCGTATTCCCCATGATCGTGAAGCTCGAAGCAAAAAAGGTAAGCACCGGTGTGGACCCGGAGGAATCTCGCGCCTCTGTCGGGAATCCCCTCGCGGTGCTCATCCAGGAGCACGATAATGCTGGAGTTCTACTCGCCGAGATCCGTAGTCTGGGCCGTGATTTTAACGCGCCGGAATATGCCTGTACGACCTATCGTGCCTTCTTCGAGGGGCTCAAAGAGTTTGAGCACGATCTGCACCGGCATGTTCATCTCGAAAATAACATCCTGTTCCCGCGCGCGATCGAACTCGAGGCGTCCCGCAGTTAGGAGCGTAATCTGCGGTTGACGAGAGACGATCAAGAAGTCTGGGAGCTGATTGCAGCCCACGTGCTTTGTGTAGTTTGACTTGCTGGATCTTTCGCACTTCGCGGCACTGACATGACCATAATCGCCCATGCAATCAGAATTGGTGCTCTTTTCCTGGTCGCCGGATCGATAGAAAAGCGGGTGCATTCGCGCAACATCGAATCCATAGGGTTACCTTTGGTTTGGAATCCTTTCCTCGCCATTGCTCCACCTGATTCGATCTGCAATTGGCAGCATCTTTTGAATAGAGGAGTCCGATAATGGAAAACCCACTTTATCCTGCTGCAACACTCGAAATCGCAAAGAAGCGCGAACAGCTTACGCCGGAAACCCTAAGCGCCTGGCGCGCCTTCAGCCAGCAGGTGTTTGCCGACGGAGCTTTGCCCGCGAAGACGAAGGACCTCATAGCGATTGCCGTTGCTCATGTAACGCAATGCCCGTATTGCATCCGCGCGCACACCAAAAGCGCTCTTGCCAAGGGTGCGACCGACAAGGAGATCATGGAGGCTATCTGGGTTGCGGCGGAGATGCGGGCCGGGGGTGCCATCGCTCACTCGGCACTGGCCATTGACGTGATAAAGGAGCGCGCTTCGCGCGAGGAGGAACGATGACTGTCGCGGCGCACGAGCAACGCGCATTGGTCGACCGGCTCATGTCCGTCTGCGAAGGGGCGTATTCTCCGGGATCTCTATCCACGAGCTATACTCACCGGCGCGTTCACAGTATTCTGCGTTACCGTTTGGCGGCTCCCGACCGATCTATATCTGGATGGCAATGATCTGGCTCTCAGGCAATCTTCTTCATCGTGCTTTGCTAAGGCTCTACGAACTTCCGGATCCCCTTGGTCGTGAGCTCATACGCAAAATCAAAGTTCTCCTACGACTGTTCCAGGTTCGGCGATTGTGTTCGATCCATCATGGATGATGCAGCGCATGTCGAAGGCGACCCGTCTGCAATTGTGCTTGGACTATTAAAGCTTCTGATCTGCCGCTTTAAAGTTGCCGCCAAAGCTTGCGGCCAGGATTGTTTTTTGTTCGAGAACGTGCGCCTTGGCCGAACCCGTAGCGGGACTGGCCGCCGCCGATCGTCTTACAGAGTGCACCTGGCGTCCCCGCGCCAGCCGCCTTAGCCTCGGTACAACGAATGACGATGCCCCCATATTGGCAGGCTCTTCTTGTACCCACACAATCTCATGCGCGTTGGGATAGCGATCCAATGCTGCCGCAATCTCATCAGCCGGCCAAGGGTAGAGCTGCTCGATGAACAAGATTCCGGTATTCGTCTCTTTGCGTCGCGTGCGCTCGGTGCGGAGTTCATGTCCGATTTTGCCGGTGCAGAAGAGCAGACGTTTCGGATTCTTGATTTCCGTTTCCAGCAAGACCTTCTGAAATCGCGGCGCCGCGAAATCGTCTAAACGTGATGCCGCATCGGGGTGGCGCAGCATGCTTTTCGGAGTGAAGGCAATCAGAGGCTTGCGCCAGGAACCGAGCGCCTGCCGACGCAGGAGATGAAAATACTGGGCGGCGGTGGAAGGCTGGCAGATCTGAATGTTGTCGCGCGCGGCCAGCTGCAGGTACCGTTCGATGCGTGCGCTCGAGTGTTCCGGCCCCTGTCCTTCGTAGCCGTGAGGCAGCAGCAGAACCAGTCCACTCAACAAATCCCATTTTTCTTCGCCAGCTGCGATGAACTGATCGATAATGACCTGCGCGCCGTTTGCGAAGTCGCCGAACTGCGCCTCCCACAAGACCAGGGCTTCGGGATAATCACGGCTGAATCCATATTCGTATCCGAGTACAGCGGCTTCAGAAAGAATCGAGTTGTAAACTTCAAACCGCGCCTGATCTGGCGCAAGATTGGCCAGAGGAATATAAGGGGTCTCGGTCTCCGTGTCGATAAGCACACAATGGCGCTGATTGAACGTGCCGCGTCGGCTGTCCTGGCCGCTCAATCGCACGGGAGTTCCATCAAGAACGAGCGATCCGAATGCAAGAGCTTCGGCCGTCGCGTAATCTAGCGGTCGCTTTCCTCGTCCCATCTCTGCCCTTTGTTCGAGCAGCTTTTTAATCTTGGGATGGATGTGAAAGTTATCCGGATAGGTAGATAATCTTACGCTGATCTCTCGCAGACGCTCGGGAACAACGTTTGTGTCCAACTCGTCTTCGCCCTTGTAGCAGCCTCCGTGGTACGGCCCCCAGTATGCGGGCAAAGTTGCGAGCGGGGAGGACTTCTTCGACCGGCTTGCGGCAGTTTGCTCGGCGGTCATTGCGGACTGGATTTCGCCCACTAGCGAGGAGGGGTCAACTCCAATTTGTTTCGCATAGAGCTTGTGCAGCGGAGGATGATCCTTGATGCGCGCGTAGCGAACGGGTTGCGTGATGGTGGGATCATCGATTTCACTATGACCATATCGCCGGTATCCAATTAGGTCCACGAGCACGTCGGTGTGAAAGGTGTAGCGGTAGTCGGCGGCAAACGTGGCTGCGCGGACGACCGTATCCGGATCCTCCGCATTTACGTGCAGTACGGGGATGGCCAGACGCTTGGCCACATCGGAAGCGAAAAGCGACGAGTTCGACTCAGCTGGCCCAGCGGTAAAGCCGATGAGATTGTTCGCGAGAACATGAACGCTCCCGCCTACCGAGAATCCAACCACAGAAGCAAGGTTGAGAGTCTCCGCGCTAATCCCCTGGCCCGCGAAAGCCGCGTCGCCGTGGATGAATACAGGCAGCACACGGTCCTCTCCCTGGGAGCCGAAGCGAGCCTGTTTTGCGCGTGTGCGTCCCATGGCTACCGGATCGACTGATTCAAGGTGGCTGGGATTCGATACCAGATGGAGTTCGGCCGTGCTGCCGCCGGCATCCTTCCATTGACCGGTTGCGCCAATGTGGTATTTCACATCGCCGCTGCCGAGCACGCTGCGCGGGTCGATGTCTTCGAACTTTGAGAAGACTGCGGCCGGTGCAGAGCCGATGACGTTTGCCATCACGTTCAAGCGTCCACGATGGCTCATGGCAAGGATGGTCTGGCTCATGCCCCGCTCGGCTGCGCAATGTAGCAGGGTATCAAGGAACGGAATGAGTACTGTAACGCCTTCGAGCGAGAATCGCTTTGTACCGGGATAACGTGCTTGAAGAACCTGCTCGAAGATGTCGGCGCGAACCAGCAGATCGAGAATGCGCTGCTGGTCCGGCCGCGGTTCTTCGCGCTCGAACCGCTCCTGAATCCACCGGCGCTTTGCGCCATCTGCAATGTGCATGAATTCGATGCCGGCCGTTCCGCAGTATAGTTTTCGCGCCTTATCGGCAATTGGCCCCGTGACGTCAAGTTCTGGAACGGCCTGCGGCTGTAGATATTGCCCTAATGGATCGAGCTTCGCCTGCAGGTAACCCCACCGGCGAAAATCTTCGATTATGCCGTTACTTGTGCGAGATCCAGACTGGACCGGCTCGGCTCTTGCGATCTCATCTTCGATCCTGGTTTCCATATGCATTCACCTGACAATCGGATCCCACAAGAGGCTGGGACTCGAAATACTGCTTTTACGATCTCTAACCTGTCCGATTGTAAGCCTCACTCAATTCGTAAGCGCCCGTGACAGATGTACCTCTTGCCAGGATGCCTGATCCATTTATGACGGTCCCGACTGAGGTAGAAGATGGAGGCCGAAGAAGAATGGTGAGGCGATGATCCAGGCTGAAGTTGGCGGGCGCGGCAAGAATTGACCCAGGGTTTTGGGGTACAGTGCGCTCCAACTCTGCGGGGCATCGTTGGGGCGTCATTCTCGCCGGGAGCGATGAAACACGCCTGCAGCCTCTCACCGGCCTGCATGCGGCGACAATCGGCCGAGCAGTTCTGTCGGTGCGCCGCTGGAATACATTCGTGATGATCGGCAAGGTGGCTGCATTCCTCGGAATGATCCGGAATACCGCACCCGTCCTCTTCGAAACATTCAGGTCCACCCTGCCGCACGGCGGGTTGGGCCCCGACGACCCTGGAATGCAGGTTATCTATGACACGATGGCTCCGTCAGACTTTTCCGAGGTCCTCGCGGTGAGCACGGAACGACTCCGAGTTGCTAGCTGCGGTGAGGTCGGTTGGAGCGACCTGGGCGAGCCAGGCCGGTTCATTGCCGCGTTGGTGAAGAGTGGTAGTGAGAACCCGTGGGCAGTGGCGGATACGTGTACCAGATGCGGTGTCACCCACGAGCAGATCGTCACATTGTCTGGGCAGGAGAAGAGCAACGCCTCACTGCATGAAACCGCGTTGCATGGTTCGTCGTTGTGCTCTCGCTAAGAATGTGAGCGCAACGACTGGATTGCGACTGATCCCATCCCATCGATCCACCTTATGCGGTCGCCGGGGCAATGCCCCAAGCGGTCAGATCCAGACGGAACGGCGGACCCGTAAGCAAATCGAAACTCAAAGACTTCATTGGCGCTCGAATGCATTGAGAAGGGCAGGGGTCGCTGCTCGCTGCCCTTCCCATGGATTATTCTCTGACTGGACCCGATGGCCGGTATGGGAAGAAGGTTAGTGCCCGTAGTGCGTGGCGTTGATTTCCGCGAAGTGCCTCCATTTCTCGGGTAAGTCATCGGCAGCATAGATGGCGGACACAGGGCATGCCGGCACGCAGGCGCCGCAGTCAATACATTCCACCGGATCGATGTAGAGTTGCGGCTCCGTCCCAAATGTTGGTTCATCCTTCCTTGGGTGAATGCAATCCACGGGGCAGGCGTCTACACAAGCAGTATCTTTAGTTCCGATGCACGGCTCAGCAATAACGAATGCCATAATCGACAACCTCCTGAATCCAGCGTAGGTAAACCTGACTCTGAGGAGCAGTGACAAAAGTCGTTTGCGACGTGCGGATGGATAAGGTACTTCGTAGGATATCCATCCGCTCATGCAGGACTTCAGAGCGACGGACGGGCCAGGTCAGGCGCTTATCGCGATTACTGGATGCCCCACAACGACTGCGGTACGGCGCTTGGAGAAGTCTCAGTACCATTCAGCGGTGCGATACGGCTGACCCGAATGCGAAAGATCCCTGGCTCTCGCACGATGTAATCCCAGGTGAGTTGGTGCGGGCGCATCGCTTCCATTTGTCCGTGTAAGGGAACCGGATCGTGATCGTTGATCAGCACGAACGACTGTCCGACCTCGAGTGCGTCGAATTTCGCAAATACGAGCGGATGACGCTGGAAGCGCTCTACGTTGCGCAGGTCCAGTTCTTCAGTTTGCTTTTCCATTGGGGAAGATTGCTCCTATACGTTGGATTGATCTCTCACTGCCACTACACTATGCCTCGGACACAGGGATCGCCGTGACAAAAGTCACTATCAGGCCTGTGGCGAGAAGAGAATTCAATGCAAGTCTCGAAGTTCTGCAAACACCTCGTCTCCTGAACCTACCTGAATCATCGAAACAGGTTCGTTCGAGCGAGGTCGATAATCTCGTCTCCCCGGCCATTGAGGAGCGCCCGGATGAGATACAGATTGAAATCGACGATCTGGTCGAGCTTGAGCGAAGGTGGCATGGCGAGTTCCTGCCGGTTCACGGCAACATCCACCAGAGCGGGACCATCGTGCGCGAAAGCTTCTTCCAAAGCAGGCCGAATCTGTTCGGGATCGTCTACGTGGAAACCAAGCACACCCGCGGCTTTTGCGATCCCGGCAAGATTTGGGTTCACCAGATCCGTCCCATGATTTACGAATCCGGTGGCCTTCATCTCAAGTTCCACAAAGCCAAGCGAGCCGTTGTTGAACACCACAATCTTGACGGGGAGATTCAATTGACGGAGCGAAAGCAGATCGCCCATCAACATAGAGAAACCGCCGTCGCCCGAAAGAGCCACTACCTGGCGGCGTGGATGGGAGACCTGCGCGCCGATGGCTTGTGGCAAGGCATTGGCCATCGAACCGTGATTGAACGAACTGAGCAAGCGCCTATGGCCGTTCATCGCGAGGTAACGCGCTGCCCAGATAACCGGTGTCCCGACATCGATGGTGAAGATTGCATCATCTGCGGCGATTTCATTTAGAACTTTGGCCAGGTACTGGGGATGGATCGGCCGCTGCCCGGGCTTGCCGGTCGCCAGATCGTCGAGAGATTTGCGCGCCTCGCGATAGTGATTGAGACAGGTATCGAGATAGCTGCGGTCGGTTTTCTGCGTGACGCGCGGAAGGAGCGCTGGCAGAGTTTCCGCGATTCCGCCGACCAGTCCAAGGTCGAGATGGCTGCGCCGGCCCAGTTGCTCTTCGCGGATGTCGATCTGTAAGATGCGCGCGTTCTTCGGATAGAACTGCTGGTAAGGAAAGTCCGTGCCCAGCATGAGCAATGCGTCGCAGTTCATCATGGCGTGGTACCCAGAGGCAAAACCCAGTAGGCCCGTCATACCCACGTCGTAAGGATTCTCGTACTCGATAAACTCCTTGCCGCGCATGGCGTGCACGATCGGCGCCTTGAGCTGCTCCGCCAAGGCGATGAGACTGTCATGCGCACCCACGCAACCGGCTCCGGCCAGAATCGTCACGCGCCCAGCATGGTTGAGTTCGGTGGCCATGCGGTCAAGTTCCTCCGGACGGGGAACGATATGCGGCTGCGCAAACGTAAAGTTAACGCGACGGTCATCGTATTCTGCATCGAGCAGGGCGATATCGCCGGGCAGCACAACCACCGCGACCCCACGTTTTGACAGAGCTGTCTGAATTGCGATTTCCAATGTCCGTGGCATTTGGGATGGATTCGAGACCAGTTCGCAATAATGGCTGCACTCTTTAAACAAGAGCTCGGGATGGGTCTCCTGGAAATATCCGCTGCCGATCTCCTGGGAAGGGATATGAGCCGCGATGGCCAGAACGGGCACGCGGCTTCGATGAGCATCATAGAGTCCATTAATGAGGTGCAGATTTCCTGGCCCGCAACTCCCCGCGCAGACCGCTAACTTTCCGGTCAGGGCGGCCTCGGCCCCTGCGGCAAAGGCAGCCGTCTCTTCGTGCCGAACGCCAATCCATTCGATTCCGTTGCGACGGCGGATCGAGTCCGTAATGCCATTCAGGGAGTCACCGGCGACTCCGTAGATTCTCTCTACGCCCGCGGCTGCGAGCACCTCAACGAAAAGCTCTGCCACCCGTTTTGCCATACTTGAAAACCTCCATGCAAGCGGCAGAAAGTGAACTCAAAGCCCGTCTTTCTCGCTCACCAACTCACTTTCTGGTTGAAACGCTGCTGTGATAAAGGCTCTTGCAGCCCCGCTCTTCCCAGCATCGTTCACTGCCTTAGGGGTCGCAGGGATAAAAGTCACATAACGGACCAACTTAGCATATTGCTATACGCAGGCAGATTTAGCTTGATGGCGTGGTGGCCGCGCCGGGTGCATTGTCATGGTCGGAGGCATGGTGGTGAACAAGCGTTATCCTGTCTTCCCTGAGAACAAATGAGTCCATATCTTTGGTCCTGGTATTGCCGCCGACCCAGCCGACCTCCTTGATATTCTTTCCACGCACAAAGCGTACGTACCATACGCGGCCATCGGGAAACACGATCAGGCTGAGTGAGTGAAATGATTGCTTCGCAAGAGCTGTGATGCGCTCTTGTTCCGGGGAGGGGCCGCTCAACAGCGCCTGTTTGCCTATTATTTGCAACTAGACCGATAAGGCAACATCCAACGATGCGATGACGACCCCCAGCCAAATCTTCTGACGAGATCTTGAAGGATTGGTTCGTGCTTCATCATTCGAGGTAATTTGTCCAGGGTACGAGATGCGGCGTGGTTCCGTGTCCGATTGAGGATTGATGGGTGGTTGTTCATAGAGGGCGACTCAATCAGGTGGTTGATTGAATAGTTTCAAGGATTCCCAGCAGAATTGCTACAGGAGAGGGAGGGCAACCCTTCACAGTGTAGTCGACGGGAATGACTTCCGCTACCGCGCCTCGGCTCGCGTAGCTCTTGCCAAAGATTCCACCGCAAGCGCCACAATCGCCAACAGCAACCACGAGCTTTGGATCGGGAACAGCGTCGAAGGTTCTCTTGAGCGCCTCTTCCATGTTGACCGATACCGGGCCGGTCACGAGAAGCAGATCGGCGTGTCGAGGGCTTGCTACAAACTTAATGCCTGTACCTTCGAGGTTGTAGTAGGGATTGTTGAGCGCCTGTATCTCAAGTTCGCATCCATTACAGGAACCCGCATCGACGTGGCGGATCGAGAGAGCACGGCCCAGGACTCTCCTGATGTTGTCTTGGAGGTCTCCTATTGGCAAATCGGATTTGGGCGCGTGGGGACCTTCTTCGGTGAGTATCCCCGTTCGAATCATGCGCGAGAGCGTGTTGATCATTAGAGCCTCAGACGTCGTGCCCACTGTAGGACAGGTTGAAAGACTTGTTGATTAATGGGAAATCGGGCACGAGGTTTCCAAGAATCGCGTATTCGATAAGCGGCCAGTTCTGCCATGAGGAATCGTGCGGATGACATCTGCGAATGCTTCCGTTCGAACCGGTTTCGAGAGCGATGAGCACGGGACCACGCCAGCCCTCAATGGCGCCTATTCCGAGAAGACCCGGTTCGACATCCGGCAGAGCGCTCTGGATCTCGCCCGCGGCCAGGCTCGTCAGAAGCGCACGGCAAATTCGCAGAGATTCGATCACTTCATCGAACCGGACCGCAACCCGCGCGGCCACATCCCCGGATGCTTGCGAAGACGCTTTGACCTTCAGGTTGTCGTAAGGGGGCCATGGAAAATCTGCCCGCAAATCGTGGGGAATGCCCGAGGCGCGAGCAATCAAACCGGCGGCATCGAGACGGTACGCAGTTTCGTGAGACAAGATTCCGGTCTCACGGAAACGGTCCTGAACTCCCGCGTGATTATCGTAGGTATTGCGCATACCGATCACATCGGCTTCAAGGGAACGGTAGTGGTCGAGGAGCAATCGAGGAGCGTCATTCAGCAGATCGGATGCCAGACCGCCCGGCACAACGAAATCCATCAGATAGCGAGCACTGAAGCACGCCCGGTTGGTGCGCAGCAGATCTTCCTTCATGCTCGAAAAATGGGTAAGTCCAATGGCGAAGCCCGCGTCATTCCCAAGCGCCCCCAAATCTCCGAGGTGATTGGCCAACCGTTCATGCTCCAAGGCAAGAGCGCGCAGTTGAAGCGCTCGAGGAGGGCAGATGGTGCCAGTGACCGCTTCGAGAGCGGCGCAGTAGGCCCATGAGTACGCGACTGCAGAGTCGCCGGAGATGCGCGCAGCCAGCCTGTATCCTTCTTTCTGGTCCATCGCTTCAAACAGCTTTTCGATTCCTTTGTGCTTATACCCGAGGCGTTCTTCGAGGCGCAGGACTTTTTCTCCAACTACGGAGAATCGGAAATGTCCCGGCTCAATGGTGCCGGCGTGAACCGGTCCGACTGGAATCTCGTGTACCCCGTCTCCTTCGACCTGGACAAATGAGTACGGTTCGGATACGACGTCAAATTGATTGCTGCGGTCAAAGTCTCGTCGAAGTGGGAACGCATCTTCCGGCCATCCGCCGTGACGCAGCCATCCGCGATGGTCTGGTTCCATACTTTTGATGCCAAGCAAATCGAAAATGGCCCGTTCCATTCGTAAAGCACTCGGGAAGTACTCTCGGAGAGTTGGATAGGTGGGCTTGGTTCCACCTTCCATCTCATGTTCGACGACGATGACGCCACCCGAATGGAGGTAGACGGCAAACACGCGAAAGCGGCCATCGCGATCTCGATCATCAGTTCCCCAGAGGGCGAACAAGCGGCCGCCCGCGGAACGCACTGATTTCGCGATCTCCAGCCATTCGACAGCGCCCACGCGCTTGCGGCTGCTTGGCAGGTTCGACGGCACTGTCTTCGTTCCCTCTTTGAACCCCGGTGTCATAGAATCACCCGATCAGCCGCGCAGCGGCACGATACCATTCCGCCAGCGCGGGCGGAATATAGAGTCCCAAAACTAAGACCATCGCCAAATGAACAAACACGGGCACTAAGGCCGGAGAGTGCGGCAGCTTCGGCGCCTCGCTCTCGCCAAATGCCATCGGCTGGACCTTCATGAAGATTCCGGCAAACGCCACTCCGAGCGCGATGAGAAGAAACGGCGTCGTCCACGGATGCTCTCGCATGGCTGTCGTAAGGATTAGGAATTCACTTGCGAACACACCGAATGGGGGCATGCCGAGGATTGCCAGAGATCCGAGCATCAGGCCCCAACCGATTGTGGGGCTGACTCCAACCAAGCCGCGGATCCCGTCCATTTGTTGCGTCCCGGCTGTTTGGGAGGCATGTCCGGCTGTAAAGAAGATGGAAGACTTGGTGAGCGAGTGAACGGTCATGTGCAGTAGCGCTGCGAAGTTAGCGACAGGGCCGCCCAGGCCAAAAGCAAACGTGATGATGCCCATGTGCTCAATTGACGAGTAGCCGAAGAGACGCTTGATATCGCGCTGCCTCCACAGGAAGAATGCCGCCAGAAGCGCCGACAACAATCCAAATGCCATCAGCATCCGGCCAGGCATTATAGGACCGATAGATCCAACAGCCAGAGCTTTGCAGCGGATCACGGCATAGAGCGCGACATTGAGGAGGAGGCCAGAAAGCACGGCGGAGACCGGCGTCGGGCCTTCGGCATGCGCATCGGGAAGCCAGTTGTGGAGCGGGGCGAGTCCCACCTTGGTCCCATATCCAACCAGCAGGAAAACAAATGCGAGGCCCATAACCGTCGGTTCGAGATCGGCCTTTGCCGCGTTCAGGTGCGTCCAGAGCAATGCGGTCATGCCCTGACGGCCCAGCGTGCGCTCCGCAGCAAAGTAGAGAAGGATGGTTCCAAAGAGGGCCTGAGCGATCCCGACGCCGCACAGGATGAAATATTTCCAAGCGGCTTCGAGGCTGGCTTTGGTCCTGTAAAGCGAGACGAGCAGGACCGTAGAAAGTGTAGCCGCCTCCATGGCAACCCAGACCAGGCCCATATTGTTGGTGAGCAGTGCCAGAAGCATCGCGAACATGAAGAGCTGATACATGCTGTGATAAAGGCGCAAGCGCCGGGCATTGAGCCGGCCATGATGCTCTTCGATTCGCATGTACGGTCCTGAAAAGATGGCTGTCGTAAGACCGACGAAAGCGGTCAGCGCAACCAGAAATACATTGAACGGATCCACAAAGAATTGCTCACGCCCGACCAGCAAAGGTCCGTTCCGGATGATTCGCGCGACGAGGAGAGACGCCGCCAGCAGAGTGGCAAGGCTCACTCCGACGTTGACTTCAGGAGCATAGCGACGGGCGCCCAGTATAGCGAGGACGAATGTCCCCAAGAGCGGCATTCCCAGGACCAGCCAGAGTTCCATGCTTACTTCTCCCTCAGGGATTCCATGTGGTGCAGATCGAGACTGTCGAACTGTTCGCGGATCTGAAAGAAGAAGATTCCGAGGATGAAGACGGCCACGAGAAGATCGAGTGCAATGCCTAGTTCGATCACCATCGGCATCCCGTAGGTGGCGCTGGTTGCCGCAAAGAAGAGGCCGTTTTCCATCGCCAGAAACCCAATCACCTGTGTCACCGCTTTGCGTCGCGTGATCATCATCAGGAAGGAAAGCAGGATCACAGCAAGCGCGATGCCGATGGTGTGTCGGGTGATCGTCGTGGCGAGTAGGCTGATTGGCTGAGCGAGGCCAAAAGCGAAGATGACCAGCACCAGCCCTACCAGCATAGTGATCGGAATGTTGACAAGTCGTTCATTGTCCCATTGGGCTCCCAGCCGTTTGATCAGGATATGCAAAATTAGAGGCAGAGTAATGACCTTCAGAATCAGGGTGAGCCCGGCGGAAAAATAGAGATCTGTCAGCCTGGCTTCATGCGCGACCAGTGTGGTCGAGAGAAACAAGATCGCGCCCTGCCAGGCAAACAGAGTGATCAGTTGCTGCGTTCGCCGCGTCGATAGCATGGCAAACGAGATCAGCAGCATACCCGCGGCCAGCAGCTTCAGTAATTCAACGTCCAGGTGCGAGAGCAATTGGACGTTCAGAGGAGATCTAAGCATTGGCGTTCGCTCCGAGAAGAAGGTGAACCAGCAATCCGAGCACGGCAATCAGAAACGCCATCGCCAAGAATTCCGGAGCACGGAAGATTCGCAATTTGGCGGAAACGGACTCGATCAGCGCGAGCCCTGCTCCGCAAAACGCAAGCTTGACGAGCAGAGCAGAAAGCGCAATCAGAACGGAGCCGACATGCGCTCCATGGATGGCAATGCCCCACGGGAGGAAAAGTGCCAGACCGATGCAGGCATAGTTGAAAAGTTTGAGGCTCGAAGCCCATTCGATCAGAGCAAGGTGCCGCGCAGAGTATTCGAGCACCATGGCCTCGTGGATCATTGTGAGTTCAAGGTGGGTGGCGGGATTGTCAATCGGGATTCGGGCATTCTCGGCAAGCAGGACCATGGTGAATGCGATCGCGGCAAAGACGACACTGGGATCGATCACCGAAGGATGCGTGGTGTAGTTGTCGACCATGCCAGTGAGAGCCGTTGTGCCGAAGAGAAGAAAAGCATTGAAGAAGACCATTAGGATCGCCGGCTCGGCAAGAAAGCCGACCATCATTTCTCGGCGTGCTCCCAGAGTTCCAAAGGCAGTGCCGATGTCCATAGCCGCCAGTGCCTGGAACACCCTCGCAGTGGCAAAAAGTCCGATCAGTGCAATAGCATCGGCAGCGCGCGCAAAGGGAAGGTCCGTCACAACGGAAGGGATGATCGCCGCGGCCAAAACCATGGTCCCAAAGAGCACATAGGGCGTGGTGCGGAACAGGCGAGAAGCATCTTCAGCCAGTGCAGCGTCCTTAATGAACAATTTGCGCAACATCCGATATTGCTGCGACAACGGCGGAGCGGATCGATTCTGCATCCAGGCGCGGCATTGAGCGATCCACCCTGAAAAGAGCGGCGCCAGCGCGATTGCGAGAATCACTTCTCCGAATTGCCAAACAAGCGCGATTCCTCTCATAGCACGAACACCAGAAGCCCGAGTAACGTGAGGAAGCTGAAGAGCAGGTAAACCGAGAGGCGTCCACCCTGCAGGAAGCTAACGGCATCTGCCAACCGCTGGACTGCGGCAGCGATCGGTTGGTAGAGAGCACGCCAGAAGCGGTCTTCAATGTAGACGCGATACCGGGGCGTCAAGTCCATTGGAGCCGGCAGGTCCCGCTCCATGTGGAAGAAGGCGCCGAACATGTGACGTATCGGTTGGCCGAATCCTTCGGCCGTGTCCTGCATGCGGGATGTTTGCCACGGATAGCCGCAGTCCCATGGTGCGGTTCTGCGTATTCGCCCGTGAGCCAACAGGCGCACCAGCAGAAAAGTCACTGCAATGGTACAGAGGATGACGGCAAGGAATATCCATCCGCTGTACGAAGCCTGCTCAGGTGCAATCGGAGCAATCCGCCAGACGGAGGGGGCCGGAGCGATGGTCTGTCCCACAAGCATCCCCGTCGATTTTCCCGCAGCATGAAGTGCAAGTTGCGGCTGCACACCGATCGCGATACAACCAGCGGCGAGCCACGCGAGGCCGAATCGTTCCAGCCAATTCGCATCGTGAGCCTGCGCCAACAATGTCTCGCGCGGCTTCCCGAGGAAGATTACGCCGTAGAACTTCACCATGACATATGCAGCCAGAGCGATCGTCAGAGCCAGCGCCGCCGCGCCGAGAGGAATCAGCATGTTGATGAAAGCGTGAGGCAGCTGCGGTGTGTAGAGAAACGACTGCAGCAGCAGCCACTCGGAAACAAACCCATTGAGTGGAGGCAAGCCCGCGATGGCCAGCGTGCCGATGAGCGCCAGCGCGGCGACCCATGGCATCGATCGAATGAGACCGCCGAGCTTTCCGAGGCTGCGCTGGCGTGTCGCATGCAAAACGCTGCCAGTGGCCAGAAACAGCATGCTCTTGAAAAGCGAGTGGTTCAGCGCGTGAATCAGAGCAGCTGCGAGCGCCAATGCTGCGAAAAGACGCAGATTGCTCGCCGCGAACAGAATTGACAGCCCAATACCGGTAAAGATCAGTCCGATATTTTCGATTGAGGAGTAAGCCAGCAGCCGCTTCATGTCAGTCTGAACGGCGGCGAAGATGGCTCCGAACAGAGCTGAGAAAAGCCCCAACGCGAGCACGGCAATTCCCCATTGCCAGAACTGAACATGGAGCAGATCAAAGATGACTCGAAGCAGTCCATAGATCGCCGTCTTGAGCATCAGGCCGCTCATCATAGCGGAGACCGGTGATGGCGCCGCAGGATGTGCTTCAGGCAGCCAGACATGCATTGGCACCAGACCAGCCTTGGCCCCGAATCCGAGAAGCGCGAGGGTGAATGCTACGGTGGCCCAGAAAGGCGCGAGCGATGCACTGCGCATGGCGTCGAACGTGAATTGCCAGCTTCCACCCTGCATGACCCCGAAGCTCAGCAGAATGCACACCGCACCAATGTGCGCCATCAGCAGATAGAGAAACCCGGCGCGCCGAATCTCGGGAATCCGATGCTGTGATGTGACGAGAAAATACGAGGTCAAGGCCATCGACTCCCAAGCCACCATGAAGAGGTATGCATCGTCAGCTAGCATCACCACAGCCATGCTGGCAAGAAACAGGTGGTAGTGGAGACCGAGCAGGCCGGGCGCGGTGCCTTCCCCACTTCGAAAATACCCGGCCGCAAACGTGGATATCCCAGCCCCCACGAGGCCCAGAATCAGTAAGAAAAAAGTGGAGAGCGCGTCGAGACGCACATGGAAGGGGAGATCTGGCAGTCCCAGAGGCAGAGTCATCACCTGGGGCGAGTGTCCGGAGATGAGGAACGTTCCGGCCAACAAGAACATGGCCACACAGACCAGAGCGCCAACGGGAAACAGAAAACGTGCGACGTAGCGGATGCTGTGCGGGCGCAGCAGACACGCGATTGCAATCAGCGGCCAGCATGCCACGACCAGGAGCGTGGAATCGAGCGGGTGACTGAAAACAGTGCTGAGGAAATTGCCCCAGAATTGCGCGATCAAACCGATTCTCCTCCGTGAGTCCGCGCAGAAAGAAACGATAGCGATGAAGAGACTTGAGGCGGCTCCATCACTTGATGTCCTCCGCCTGAGATTCGCCAATCTCTTCAAGGATGGCCAACGCTTCGTTCAGGTGCTTCTGAAAATAGCTGCGCATAAGGGCAAGTACCTGGAGCAGGATCGGATCGCGAACGGAATAGAAGACCTGGTTTCCAACCTTCCGGTTCACAACAAGTTGTCTCGATCGGAGAACGGCCAGGTGCTGGGAGACGTTGGCCTGTTCCATACCGAGTTCCTCAATCAGGTCGCCAGCCGGGAGTTCTCGGCTCCCAAGCAGTTCGATAATCGCGATTCGGGTTGGGTGCGCCAGAGCCTGGAATACGTCGGCCTTGAAGCGGCGTAGTGAGTCGGGCATCGTCTCAATATTACATAAGAATATTCGATTTTTCGCATATTCCCCATGAGGGGCAGGCGAAAGTTCAAAAAGGTGTGATGCAAATCACTCCAGCTCTTGAGCTCGGCCGCTATGGTTCCCCAGCACGATTGCGTCGGCCCGTATTTCAGGAAATTGAATGATCAGCCCAAGACGACGTTCACGCTTCTGAATTCCGACTTACCGAGAGTTCGGTCTGACGCGTGAAGCTATCGCTATTTATTTCACCCTCTGCTTCGAGTTACGCCTTGATCGAGAGGTCAAGAGATGTACAACAAACCGGAGGAGCAGATTTTTCGGCTGGAGCAAAGGCCGATTCTTGCAATACCTGTGACCACTTCTTCGCAATCAGAGTGCTTAAACTTACCTTGGGATGCCCGCTGGTGCCATCATCCCTTTCGACGGTCCTCTCGAAGATGCGATAGGAAGTCGTATTGTCGGAGATTGTATGCTCAGGCTCAGCACCTTAGACTGCAATGAGACTGAATATGTCGAGGTGAAATGTCCTGGATGGCGTATGCTGTCGATAGAGGGGATCGTTCAACGCTCCCGATACTCAGCCCTCCTCAGTCTCTAAAGGCCAGTCAGCATTGAATCTCCATAGTTCGCTGATGTCTGCCGGCTCCGAAACCCGGTCCTTGGCTCGGTGGCAAACGCTCCTTAACGTGAAGCGAACGTGGCAAGGGAGGGAACATGCGTTCTGATTTGGTCTACTCTGCTGGATTACAGGTACATAACCGCTTCCTTTTGGCTTCGGCGGTCATGAGGGCGGTTCGAAAGTTGCATATTGATTCGACGCGTACGGAGGATACCATCAACAAGGTATTTACTGAGGTAGCCAAGAGCCCGCAGATTATCGACAAGCTGCCCGAAATCACGCCACCGCCACCGATTGACACACTTCTCATTCTCCCCTGAATAATGGCCGTGGGCCGAAACCCCGTAAGTCTCGCCGCCCCATCTCGATCAGACCGTGCGGGCGGCCAGGACGAGCAATCGTCAATCGATACCGTGTTATACTGAGATAGATCGAAGAATCCGATCTGGTCTTTCTTGCTTGTTCCGCTACCCCGCTACACGCAATCGATTCCAAATTGTGTTCGGCGGTACATCAATTCTTCAAGGAACAAGTTCAAATGGAACAGGGAACAGTTAAGTGGTTTAACGACGCGAAGGGTTTCGGCTTTCTCAGCCGCCCTAACGGCGAAGATGTATTCGTGCACTTCTCCGCAATTCAGGCAAATGGCTTTCGCAGCCTGCAGGAAGGTCAGCCAGTGACCTTCGACGTCGTGAAAGGCCCCAAAGGCTTCCAGGCAGAGAACGTCCGGCCCGCCTGAGTTAGCTAGAAATTCATTCCGATCGGGGCGGTCGTTTATGACCGCCCCTTTTCATCCCCACCAAGGAGTCCACGAATGAAGAAATCTGCTGTTGCCCCTCGCGACAAATACTTTCTGAAATCTCTTTACCAGGAAATCGACTTTTACGACCGCAAGCTCGCTGATCTGCGGAAATATGGTGCGTTTGATTCTCCAGAAGATCGTCAGCAAGCCGAGAAAGTCATGGTCACGAAGAGAGCCTCACTGGAAAAAACCGCACGCGAACTCTCCGCTTCCGGCGTCGAATTCAACGAGGCCGATCTTCCCCGGTCATTTCGCGAGCAGGCTGACGGGGCATTGCCTTACCGCCAGGATGCCGCTTAATTTGCCTCACGTTTATTGGGTTGTCGGGTGAGCGTCTGAGCTCCCTTAACTCTTTGATGCGCTCAACGGATGAGAAATGTCGAAGGTTGAGAACCGATGGCTCTGACCTGTGATCTCTGACCGCAACTCAAGCCACAACTCATTGGGAATTTTCAGGTAGACTTCCACTACCGCCGGATCGAACTGCGTACCCGAACAGCGGATAATCTCTTCGCGCGCTGCGTCGAACGTACGTGCGACGCGGTATGGGCGATCGCTCGTAATGGCATCCAGTGTATCTGCGACAGCAAAGATCCGCGCCCCGATCGGGATTGCGGACCCCTTAAGAGCGCTTGGATAACCACTGCCGTCGTAGTGCTCCTGGTGCGTGAAGACGATTTCAGCGGCCTCTGCAAGGAAGGGAATCTTTCTGAGCATCTGGTAGCCGCGCGCGCAGTGTTCGCGCATGATTTCCTGCTCCTCTGGAGTGAGCTTGCCCGGTTTCCTGAGGATATAGTCGGGAATCGCCATTTTGCCAATGTCGTGGAGGAATGCACCACGCGCAATCACTTTGACCTCTGCCGGCGAAATACCGATCGCGCGCGCCAGCGCGATCGTGTACGCGGTGACCCGTTTGGAGTGGCCCTCAGTTTCCGAATCCTTCAGATCGAGCGCATCGCCGAGAGCCTCCAGTGTCACGTCGTATGAGTGCTCGAGATCTTCCATTGCCTGGCGCAGCATCTCGGTACGCGCACGCACCACCTGTTCGAGATTCTGCTGATACGTCCTGCTCTCCTGCAGCGCCTGGCGGTGTTCAAGGGCCCTCTGTACTGTCGCGACCAGGTGCTCGCGCTCGAACGGCTTCAGGACGTAGTCATAAGCTCCGCGGCGCATCGAATCAATAGCCACGCTAATGTCGTGGATTGCCGTCACCATGATGACGGGAAGATTAGGGCTCTCGACATGGATATGCTCCAGAAGGGCGAGTCCGTTTCCCTCCTGCATCACAATATCGGTGAGAATCAGTTCGAAGGATTCCTGCTCGAGCGCATCCATCGCCTCTTGTCCGCCAGAGGCGAGCATCACTTCGTAGCCCTGACGTTCCAGCGTCGCCGCGATCATCGAGCGGACATGTGCCTCATCATCCACCACCAGAATGCGGCCTGCGGTGCGCGGCTTCTTCTTCGTTCGCGAGTCCGTGCCCGATACGATCGCCGGCTGGCTGGCGTCCTGATGCGCCTTTGGCGTCAACCCTGCATCCTTCCCGTTTTCTCGCCAATGCTCAGTCCACCGTCGGCGAGGCAATCTCATTATAGGCACGAGCTATCTCTCAAACTGATGAAAAAGAGAATCTTACGTTCACAAAGAGCTTCATCGTCATTAGAGCAGTTCTGCTTGAGAGCTTCCGGAATTCACTCCCGCTTTCGTTAAATTGTGTGACCTAGCGGGAATGCGTTGTGTCGATCCGGAGTAGTTTCAAGACAAGACACTGATAACGTATCAAGAACTTACGCCCAGGCAGACGAGGGCGCAAGTCCTTCTTGGTAAAGTACCAAAGTACTAAAGTGGTATGGATTTCCAATCAATTCTGTACTGATTGGAATCCCAGCATGTGATTTCGCACCATGCTTCTGAATCATCTTTTTGCGAGTCCAGTTAATTCTTCTTCTGTTCTCTCCGCGCTCGCTGAGCCGTCGCCCAACCCTCTTTTGTGACCTGCCGTGACCGGCCTACCGCGAGCGCACCCGACGGAACATCGCGAGTGATGCACGATCCCGCACCGATGTAAGCCCCATCTCCGATGCTTATGGGAGCTACCAGTGTCGAATCGCTCCCGACAAACGCTCCTTGTCCGATCTGGGTCTGGTGCTTGTTGACACCGTCGTAGTTGCAGGTGATCACGCCAGCTCCGATATTCGATCCTGCACCAATTTCCGCGTCTCCAAGGTACGTGAGGTGATTCGCCTTCGCTCCCTCGCCCAACTTCGCCTTCTTCGTCTCGACAAAGTTGCCCACGTGCGCATTCTGCCCGATATCGCTGCCAGGCCGTAGATGTGCGAAAGGACCAATTCTCGCGCCGTCGCCCACTGAACTCTCCGCCAGCACGCAGCATTGCCGGATCAGAACGCCATTTCCCAGCATGCAGTTTTCAATCACGCTATAGGACCGGACGTGGCAATCAGACCCGATCTTGGTGTTCCCCAGCAACTGCACAAAGGGCTCAATAATTGTGTCAGATTCGACTTCAACATCTGGATCAATCACGCACGTTTCGGGGCGAAAGATCGTCACGCCCGCTGCCATCAGCCGGTTCGCGACTGCGAGACGTATCTTCGCATCCATTGCCATGAGCTCCGCAATCGTGTTCCCCCCCTGTACCTCTTCCATATGTGTAGCCTGAAGCGCAACAACCTTCTCGCCAGCCACCTTCAGATGCGCAGCCATATCCGTCAGATAGAACTCGCCATGCGGATCGTTTGTCGAGAGCCGGTCGATATGCACTAATAACGGCTGCGTTTTGAACGCATAAATACCGGAATTGACCTCTGTAATCCCAAGCTGGTCCTGCTTCAGAGCTCGTTGTTCGACGATGGCATCAACCTCGGGCCGCTCGGGCGAGCGGCGAACCACGCGCCCGTAGCCAGTGGGATTCTGTGGTACGGCAGTCAGAATGCTCATCGCGGCACCCTCGGCGAGATGCATCGTCATCAGGTGCTGGAGTGTTATGTCGCTGATCAAGGGCACATCGCCTGAAAGCACCAAGATGTGGTCATATTTGGCAATTTCATTGCGCGCACACTGGATCGCATGTCCGGTGCCGCGCTGTTCCTTCTGTTCCACGAACTGAACGCCACTTTCGCCCACAGCGTCGCGAACCCGTCTCCCCTCGTGTCCGATTACGACATAAATGTCTTCGCTTTCCGACAGCTCTCTCGCAGTCGCAATCACGTGGCTCAACAGAGACCTGCCTCCGACTTCGTGCAGTACCTTAGGCCGGCGCGATCTCAGGCGCGTACCTTTTCCGGCAGCCATAATGACGACTGCGAGTTTCGTATTCGGCGGTTTTTCCACTTGCTTCCTCACGGTCGCTTTTCCGCTTCCGCACCTGAGGCGGGAGCACCCGGATGCGGAATTTCGATGTCGATGTTGTGTACGGGGCCCATCTTCAATGCGTCGAGTGCCGGATTGATCTCAGATTTATTGCCAACCACAAGCACCGCGTATCTGTCGGGATGAATGTACTTCTTCGCCACGGTATTCAGGTCGGCAAGTGTAACTTTCTCCAGCGCGGCTTTGTAGGTCTCCAGGTAGTCTGCCGGATATCCATAAAACTCAAGGCGCACCCGCTCGGCCAGCACCTTATCCTTCGTGTCATATCGAAACAAAAACGAGTTCAGGATGTTGTCCTTGGCGCGTTTCAGCTCTTCTTCCGTGAAGGGTTCCGTGACCAGGCTGTTCAGTACATCATATGTGCGCTGGATGGCTTCCACCGTCTTATCGCTGCGCGGCATCACCATGGCATCGAAGGTGCCCGGATGATCCCAAGCAAATGAAAGGCCACCTCCAACTGCGTATGCGAGCCCGTATCTAGTCCGAACTGTCTGGAAAAGGCGGCTTGCGAATCCGCCGCCGAAAACATCGTTCATCATTGCAACGCTCGGCACGTCGGGATTGTGCCGGTCCAGACCAACGCCTACGATCTCCACGTTAGACTGGTTCACGTCTTCTTTATTGATGAAGTAAACACCGGGCTTCGGTCCCGCGATGTCATCGTGCCGCACAGGATTTGGCTTTGCGGCCGGCAGCTTCTCGAATGTGGCCCTCAGCCTGGCTTCCATTGCTGCCAGATCGAAATCGCCGCTGATCGCAACAATCAGCTTCCCGCCAATCGTGCGATCATGCCACGCCTGAAGGTCCGCAAGCGTCACCTTTGAGATGGTTGATAATTCCGGTTGCCGCGCATACGGACTGCTTGCGCCATAAACCAGCTTGGCTGCTTCGCGACCGGCGATCTGGTTCTCATCATCGTTCCGCCGCACGATTCCGGTTGCTTCCTGTTGCTGCGCGAGCCGAAGCTTCTGTTGCTCGAATTTCGGATGGAACAGCAACTCCATTGCAAGGTCGTAAACCTGGTCCGTGTCTGCCTTCAGCGATTCCCATGAGACAGCGGTTGAATCTAGATCGCCACCAGTCTCGATATGTGCCGCCTTCGATTCGAGCAGGTCGTCCATCGCGTCGCCGTTCATCTTGGCTGTTCCACTGGTGCGCCATGCCTGCCCGTAAATATCGATCAAGCCGCATTTCTCTGGATCCTCATCACGCGATCCTTCCGGTATCAGCACAGACCCGGAGACAAACGGCAGTTCGTGATCCTCCTGCAGAAATAGGACAATGCCGTTTTTCAACGCGATGCGCTTGGGCTGCTGCGGCTTGAACTGGTGCAGCGGTGGAATAGGGATTTGCTCCCAGGGTTTGCTCTGCTGCCCATGCAGCGCAGGCATGAATGCCAGCAAGGAAGAGCTCGCCAGTACGATTTGGACGAAGCAGGAGATCGACACATCGCTGAACCTTGAACCTTGAACGCTGTTTCTCACTTTTCTCCCCCCTCGTTCTTGACCGGCCCTGCGGGAACACTCGGCGCCTCGGTATCGATTTCTCCCACGGTGCGGTTTGACTCCACAAACGTCCCGCTTGCGACTCGCCGAATATCCGCCTTGGTGACCTTATCCACGCGGTCGAGCTGTCTGAATAATTCCCGCCAGTCTCCAAAACGCGCCTGGTACTCAGCCAGGGCGTTGGCAAGCCCCTGGTTATCTGCGAGCCCGCGCAGCAGGTCCGCCCGTGTTCGCGTCTTGTACATCGCAAGTTCAGCATCCGTTACATCGGTGGTCTTCAGCTTCTCGATTTCCTTATGGATTGCTGTTGCCATCTCGGCCGAGGTGTGTCCGGGCAGTGGCGCCGCGAAGAAGAGGAAAAGACTTGGATACTTGTTTCCAGGAAATGAGCTCTGACCCGCTGCAACCGCCGCAATTTGCTGATCGCGCACCAGGCTCCGATACAGTCGTGATACACGCCCGTTCGATACGATGTCGCTGATGGCGTCGTACACCACGTCATCCGGACTTTTGTAACTGGGCCTGTGATATGCCTCAACGTAAATGGGCTGGCTCGGATCCTTGATCACAACCGTCTTTTCAGCGAACTGCCTCGGCTCGACGGTCGTCATCTCCAGCGGCTTCGGCCCACCCGGTACTTTGCTGAAATACTTCTCCAGAATCGGCATGGCCTCCGTTGCTTTTACATCGCCTACCACGGAAACCACGATGTTCGAACCCACATAGTATTTTTTGTGGAACGCCATTGCCTCGGTTGCAGTGATCTGGCTCAACTCACTGGGCCAGCCAACGGCGCTGCGTCCATAATTGTGCGCGACATACGCGGTAGCCATCAATTGCTCAAACAGCCGGCCCTCAGGATTCGAATCCGTCCTCATGTGGCGCTCTTCTTCAACAACGGACCTCTCCTTGTAGAACTCGCGCGGAACAGTATCCACGAGCCTGCTGCTCTCCAGCCATGCCCAGAGTTCCAGCCGGTTCTCCGGCATTGACCAGAAGTACATAGTCTGATCGAGTCCTGTCTCCGCGTTGTACTCGTGTGCGCCATTGCGCTGAGCAACTTCGGTGAACTGGTTGGGAACGACGTACTTTTCAGCGGCGGCTTGAGCTTCGTCGAACGCTTTTTTCAAGGCGGTAACTTTCTTCGAATCGGAGCCCGCCGGATTGCGCAGTTCAGCTTCCAGAGCATTGTTCGCCGCCTCTACATTGTCCAGAGCCGCCTTCTCGGCAGCGTAGTCCTTGGTGCCGATCTTGCTCGTCCCTTTAAACGCGAGGTGCTCGAACATATGTGCGAGGCCGCTCTCGCCGGACGGATCGTCCACGTCGCCCGCATCTACAAACGTCGTGTAGCTGAAGACAGGCGCCTCCGGACGTTCGCAGATCAGAATCGTCAGGCCATTAGGCAGCACTTTCGTGGTGATGCGCTGCTCGAAACTCTTCAGATCCTGCGAAAACCCCGCGCAGGAGAAAAATAGGGCTGCGAAGATCACAAGCGCAAATGGCAGCCTCCCCGGCAAGTATTTCTGCATCATGGCTCCTCCGGGCAACGAGCAGACGACGCCCGTTCCCTGCTTCAAAGCTATTTGCTGGCCTTAAGCGCGTCAAACCCCGCTGTGACGGAACCGCATGACCATGATGGCTGTCACTCGTTGTGACTTGATTGTTGTTGCCTGCGCCAGCATCTTGCTTATCCAGATCTATCCAAGAGACGGATCGCACTCTGCGCTGAAGTCTGCAAAGGATCATCGCCATTGAGCACGTTAACTTGGGCGAGTGAGCCGTCGACCCCGTACTTGCCCGCTATTGCCTCTCGTCGCAGCTGGCGAGCCCCCCACATCCCGCCGAGGCCCAGAATCCCTTGCGATCACCGCGTCTTTCCCCCCAACTTCTGAAGCCGCCTGACCTCGTAATCCGATGTCCTATACTCGATAGGTACGCTTTTCGAGGCTTCCGGCTCGCCGGAAGTCTTGTTTTCTGAGGGTTTGTCTTTGAGCACGAGCAAGCAATCCGTGTCCGCCGAGCGTCGTCGCATTCGCTCTACAACAGTAATCTGCGTGCGCCGCAACGGCGTGGTGGTCATGGCCGCTGACGGACAGGTCACCATGCAGGACCACGTGCTGAAGCACTCAGCAAAGAAGATCCGCCGTCTATATCAGGAGAAGATCCTGGCTGGTTTTGCCGGGTCTACCGCCGATGCTTTCAATCTGTTCACGCGATTCGAAGCCAAGCTCGAGCAGTACGCAGGCAACCTCAATCGCGCCGCCGTGGAATTAGCCAAAGACTGGCGCACCGATAAAATGCTGCGCAATCTCGAAGCACTGCTCGTCGTGGCCGACAAGGGCCAGACGTTTCTCCTCTCTGGGTCCGGTGACGTCATCGATCCAGATGAGCCCATAGCCGCAATCGGCTCAGGCGGAAGCTATGCTACCGCGGCAGCCCGTGCGCTGATGGAGAACACCGATCTCAGCGCGCGTGAGATCGCCGAGAAAGCAATGAAAATAGCTGCCGATATCTGCATCTATACCAACGACCGAGTCACGTTCGAAGAACTGAAGGGCTAAACGTTTCATGGCCATCTATCTTCCAGCTTCCGCCGAAGAACAAGATCTCTCGCTCGACGAGTTGACCCCTCGCGAAATTGTGGCTGAACTCGACAAGCATGTTGTCGGTCAGCGCCCTGCCAAGCGCGCGGTTGCTATCGCCCTCCGTAATCGACAGCGCCGTCAGAAGCTACCACCCGACATCGCTGACGACATCATGCCCAAAAACATCATCATGATCGGGCCCACCGGCGTCGGCAAAACAGAGATTGCACGAAGGCTCGCTAAGCTCACCAATTCGCCGTTCCTGAAAGTCGAAGCGTCCAAGTTTACTGAAGTTGGCTATGTCGGCCGCGACGTCGAATCCATGATCCGTGACCTCGTCGAGATTGCAATCGATATGGTTCGCGAAGAACGCCTCGAAGAAGTTGAAGACAAAGCCGAGATGAACGCTGAGGAGCGCCTCCTGGATCTCCTCCTTCCGCCTCCTCCAGCAACGCCCGGAGGCCAGGAAAGCCAGCTGTCGCTGCCCGGTTCCGATGGATACCAGCGTTCGCGCGAGAAGCTCCGGCAACAGTTCCGCGAGGGCAAACTTGACGACCGCACCGTTGAACTTGACGTCCGCGAACGCGGTACGCCCCAGTTCGGAATCATCTCCAATCAGAACCTCGAGGACATGGAGATGAATCTCAAGGACATGCTGCCCAACATCTTCGGCGGTGGTTCCAAGAAGCGCAAGATGAAGGTCGGTGATGCTTTTGACTACCTCGTGCAAGAAGAAGAAGGGCGCCTCATAGACATGGATTCAGTGAACCGCGCTGCCGTTGAGCGGGTTGAATCCAGCGGAATCGTTTTTCTCGACGAGATCGACAAAATTGCTGGGCGCGAAGGCGGTCACGGCCCCGACGTGTCGCGCGAAGGCGTTCAACGCGACATTCTCCCCATCGTTGAGGGCACCACGGTTAACACCCGTTACGGCATGGTACGCACGGATCACATCTTATTCATTGCGGCTGGCGCGTTTCATGTCTCGAAGCCCAGCGATCTCATCCCCGAACTGCAGGGCCGTTTTCCGATTCGTGTCGAGCTGAAGTCGCTCACCGTCGAAGACTTTTTGCGCATTCTCACCGAGCCGAAATCCTCACTAACCAAGCAGTACTCGGCTCTGCTCGAAACTGAAGGCGTTCGCCTCGAATTCCAAAACGAAGCTCTTCGCGAAATGGCTGAGTTCGCCTTCCGTGTAAACGAGACTACAGAGAATATCGGCGCGCGCCGCCTGCATACGATCATGGAGCGCGTTCTCGAAGACGTCAGCTTTCTCGCGCCCGACATCGCCCGCCAAGCCGGAAGCGCTGAAAAAGCCGCCGAACTCACGAAAGATGGAGCGAACGAGTCCAGCGCGCCATTGCCTTATGCCGAGCGGATGACCGCCTCAGGCCCAGAGAAGGTTTTCACGATTACACCTGAGTACGTGAAGCAGATGGTCGCCTCGATCGTCCGCGACAATGACCTCAGCCGCTACATTCTGTAGGTGCTCGAATTTCAAACGGGAGCCGAAGCGATGAGATCAAACCCCACACTCATTCTGCTCGCGGCCACATGCCTCATCGGTTGTGATGAGTTGCAGCATGTTTCTTACACCACCTCTGCCGATGCCGTAGCCGCTGCGGCAATTGCGCGCGGGTGGCTCCCGGATCTGCTCAGTACGGGTGTGTCTAGAATTCAAGAATCGCATGATCAAGAAGCGCATGATCTTGACACGATTCACGGCGTTGCAGACTTTCGCTATGCGCCTGAGCTGATTCTGCAGCTTCAACAACGGTGCACACCCAGGCCAGACCCGCAACCCCACCTGGATTTATCAATGTGGCGTTTTTACCATTTCGCTTGATACCGCAGGACAAACTGGTCATCTTTCGCACTGAGATTTGTTCTTTATCCAAGCTCAAACGATTCTATGGTTCGATATCATCTAGCTCTTGCCGTTGTGATCCTCGGTGTTGCATCTACGGCAGCTCAGACCTCCGCTCCTTCTCCGCCGCGACGGGACCTACCCAAAGCCCCCTCCGAAACCCTCGTCGTTCTTGGCTCTGCCGCGCCCGTACCGCTCGCGGAATCATCCCGTTCGGTTGAAATATTTCCGATAGAACCGAATCTGCTCACAGTTCAGACTCCGCTCGACCTCCTCCGGAATGACACGTCCGCATTTATCGAGCAGCGCGGGGCGGGTGGAGCACAGTCCGACATCGTCCTGCGCGGCGGCAGCTTTGCCCAGACGCTTGTGCTTGTCAACGGCTTCCGTATCAACGACGGCCAGACAGCTCACCACAATCTCGATCTTCCCATTCCGCTCGAGGCCATGAACTCCGTGCAGGTTCTAAAGGGCGCCGGCTCCACTCTTCACGGCGCCGACGCGCTCAGTGGAGTGGTCGACTTCGTCACGATTGCGCCGGCGCATTCGTCCGTACTCCTCCGCGCAGGGCAGGGAAGCTTCGGAGCAAACGAGGAAGCTGTTGTCGCCGGTCTCACGCGGAGTCGCTGGAGCGCTCGCGCTACTGCCACTCGCAACTTCTCCACAGGTTTCATCCCTGATCGCGACTACCGCAACGAAGACGCGTCTCTCGAATCTTGGATCGGGTCGCGCCTCGGCATTACCGATCTGCTCTTCGCGGCAAGCGACCGCTCCTTCGGAGCAGATCAGTTTTACGGCGCATTCTCATCATGGGAGCGCACAAAGAGCTGGTTTGCCTCTGCACGTCAGGAACTCGGCCCTGGCACTAGCGCCGCATTCGGCTATCGTCGCCATAGCGATGAGTTCGTGCTGATTCGCGCAAACCCATCCATCTACGAAAACAACCACATCGACAATTCCTGGCAATCCTCACTGCGTCACACCTTCGGCCTCGGCGGCAATTCCCTCCTGCTTACGGGCGTTGAAGCCGATGGCGACAGCATCACCAGCAACAACCTCGGCGCACACGTACGTAATCGCGGCGCAGGCTACCTCGATCTCGACCTCCGGCCCGCCAAAAGTCGATGGGACCTGTCGGCCGGAACTCGCGAAGAAGTCTTCTCCGGCGGTCCCGATCCCGTCTTTGCTCCGCAACTCGCCGGAAGCATCCGCCTCTCGCCTCAGCTCAGGTTGCGCGCCAGCGCCGGATATGGCTTCCGGATTCCCACCTACACAGACCTCTACTACTCCGACCCATCCACCATCGGCGATCCAGACCTGAAACCCGAATCCGCATGGTCCTTCGACAGCGGCGTCAATTGGAGCACATCATCGAAACTCAGCATCTCTGCCACAGGCTTTTACACCCGCCAGCACGACGCCATTGACTACGTCCGCGCCTCACCTGCGGACAAGTGGCACGCAACCAATCTCAGTGGCCTGCGTTTCGCTGGAGTGGAGTCCTCAGCCACCTGGGTTCCCGGTAAGTCCCAACGCATTGCCATCTCCTGGACCAACCTCAACGGGGCTCAACGCGCCCTCAACGGGCTCGAGTCCGAGTACGTGTTCAACTATCCGGTCAACAATCTCCGCGTCAACTGGGACGCCACTCTTCGTCGCGAATGGATTATCCATAACGCCGCCCGGATCGCTCAGCGCTACCACCAGACTGTCTACCCGGTTTGGAACGCCTCACTGTCCCGTCAATGTGGCCGCATTCGTGCGTATCTCCGATTGGACAATCTCAGCAATACTGGGTACCAGGAGATCAGTGGCGTCGCTATGCCCGGTCGGAGCATCACCGGAGGGTTCGCCGTTGTTCTCGGTCATGAATGAACGACGACTCCGCAGTCGTCCGGACTTACCGCGCAACGTTGAGCGATAGAACAAGGTGAAAAGTCACGATCGATCCTGAGCGAAGAGAAGCCTTTTGGTTGAACGAGATCGGCGACGTAGTGATTCGATACGATCTTCGGTTGACGAAAACCGAATTCAGTTCAATTTGCCCACTACCCTGAGCGGCCTTGCTTACCAGTCCTGCAGCCGACGAATTCACCGGAATTACCGTCACACCCTCAACCTCAACCGGCTCTATGATTGTCGCCGTGAACCCTTCTGCGTTGCCTGCTGCTTTCGCGCTCAGCGGCTGGTCGAGCTTCACCGTGAGCGACGTCATCACTGGTACCGTTATTTTCCCGGTTCGTGGATTCGCCCCTTCCACACTGATCGAAGGTGAAATCAGAGCAGTGAAAGCGAGCGCGACACCGCTCTTTCTGAGACATCTCATGTGGACTGATTCTCTCGCTTGCAGCGTCAACGCCTCTCCGATCCTCGGGAAACCGATGAGGTCATGCCATCATGCTTTTGAACTCGTTTGCAACCGATTTCACACTGTGATACGTTCCCTTCGTACCTCGGCAGCCCACGACCAATGGTGAACGTGGGCTCTGCCTGCACTCTCCCGCTTCTGAGGGAATGTGGATGGAGGCGTATCAGAGCCTGGGAGACCTACGCTCGGCGTTACCCTTCCGCGATCTCACGCATCCCAAAGCATAGACGCAATTCCAGGAGAGACACGCATGAGCGAACCCGCGCAGCATCACGCCATCAATTACGTCGAGTTCACCACCACCGACATTGCAAAAACGAAGGCCTTTTATGAGCGCGCTTTCAGCTGGAACTTTGAGGACTACGGCCCCGACTACGTCAGTTTTGACCGCGACCACGCCGGGATCGACGGGGGTTTCCGCAAAGGCGAGCCAACGCAGTCTCAGAGCGACTCCGCTCCCCTCATCGTCCTCTACTCGCAGGACCTCAAAACCACTCAGGACGCCATCGTTGCCGCCGGAGGATCGATCGTCGTTCCCACATTCGAATTTCCCGGCGGTCGTCGCTTCCACTTCTCTGACGGACAAGGGAATGTCCTCGCCGTCTGGTCAGAGTAGTTAAATCACGAGCGGATTCAGAAAAATGCTGTCCCGGCTTTTAGTCGCGGCAGTCCAGATTTGTCATGTATTGAAGACGACTGGGGTTCAACAGATCCGAGGCAGTTGCTCGCCTATTTGAGTCGCAATCACCCGATTCGCACCCATTGCCGTTCGCGCCACCAGCATGCGGGGATGCTCAGCCGTGACCGCGCCGATCCGTGCCGCTTCCCGCCCCAGGGGATGCGCCCTCAGAATCTCCAGCGCACGATCCGCTGCTTCAGGCGCGACGAATAATACCGCTTTGCCTTCATTGGCAACGTAAACCGGATCGAGTCCAAGCAGTTCGCAGGCTGATTGCACCTCGCTTCGTACCGGCACATTCGCCTCGTCAATTTGAATGCCGAGATTCGCAGCCGTCGCAATCTCGTTCAGCGTTGAAGCAAGGCCGCCACGCGTTGGATCGCGCATCGTGTGCACTGCCGGCCCGACTGCATCGAGGACGTCGGCGATCATCCCATTCAATGCCGCGCAGTCCGAGCGAATCTGACTCTCGAATTCGAGTCCCTCACGCACACTCATGATCGCCATGCCATGATCGCCAATGGTTCCCGATACCAGCACAATATCGCCAACCTGCGCGCGATTCGGTCCAACGTTTATTCCCGCCCGCAATACTCCCACACCGGCAGTATTGATGTAGCAGCCATCGCCGTGGCCACGCTCCACTACCTTCGTATCGCCAGTCACAATGCGAACACCCGCACTCGCAGCAGCTTCGGCCATTGCGTTCACGACGGCGGCGAGCTGCGGGAGCGGAAAACCTTCTTCCAGGATGAAGCTTGCACTGAGAAACTTCGGCTCTGCCCCCGATACCGCCAGATCGTTCACCGTGCCATTCACCGCGAGCTCGCCGATCGATCCGCCGGGAAAGAACAATGGTTGCACCACAAAAGAATCTGTGCTCATGGCAAGCCGCCCCGAGCTCAGCTCCAGCACTGCGGCATCGCCAAGGTTCTCCAGCGCAGGATTGCGAAATGCAGGCAGAAACAGGTGTTCCACCAGCTCGTTGCCTAGCTTGCCTCCTCCTCCGTGTCCCATCACGATCGTGGGATAGCGCCTGAGCGGAAGGGGGCAGATCCAATTGGAAGAACCGGGAGCGCCGCTATCGGGCATGCGCCACTCCAGCACTGGCAAGCTCGTCAGCCGAGAGAAATCGGCCGTAGTTGAAGTAAGCCGCACATGCGCCTTCGCTCGAGACCATGGTGGCGCCAAGCGGGTGCCGAGGAGTGCACTCCGCGCCGAATGCGGGGCACTCCGCTGGTTTAAGCGCGCCGCGCAGCACGTCCCCCGATTTGCATAACGGCGACTCTTCGGTATGGATGTCGCTGATCTGGAAACGCTCCTCGGCGTCGAATACTCGGTATTTGTCGTTCAAGCGCCAGCCGCTTTTCGGAATGACGCCGATTCCGCGCCAGGAGCGATCCGTGACTTCGAACACCTCAGCAAGAAGCCGCTGAGCCTCAAGATTTCCGGCATACGTCACGATCCGCTCGTAGGCATTCTCGACGTGGTGTTCCCCCTTCTCCAGTTGAATGACAGCTCTGCGGATACCATCGAGCAGGTCGAGCGGTTCAAAGCCGGTGACGACGATCGGAATCTCAAACCGGTCTGCCAGCGGAGGATACTCCCAGTAGCCCATGACGCTGCAAACATGTCCGGCCGCAAGAAATGCCTGCACATGATTGTCCGGCGAGCTCATGATCGCCTCGATCGCGGGGGGAACGAGCACGTGCGATACGAGCAGGGAAAAGTTTTTCAGTCCGCGTCGCTTTGCCAGGTGCACGCTCATCGCATTTGCCGGTGCGGTCGTCTCAAATCCAACGCCGAAGAAGACAACCTGTTTCTCCGGATTCTTTGCCGCAAGCTCAACTGCATCCAAGGGGGAATACACCACACGTACATCGCCGCCCCGGCTCTTGATTTGAAAGAGGTCGGCATCCGTTCCCGGCACGCGCAACATGTCGCCGAACGAGCAAAAGATCACACTCGGTTGCGCCGCAATCGCCAGTGCCTTGTCGATCAAGGCCAGGGGCGTGACGCACACCGGACAGCCCGGTCCATGAATCATCTCGATTCCCGGCGGCAGCATCTGATCGATGCCATTGCGAATGATAGAGTGGGTCTGACCGCCGCAGATCTCCATGATCTTCCAGCGGCGTGTTGCCACTTGCCAGATCTCGCGCGCCATGCGCTGCGCGATCTCACCGTTGCGGAACTCGTTCAGGTATTTCATTCGCCCGGCTCGCTATTTCCAGGGTTGTCGTTTCGCAGGCTCTTCCCAGTCAGATCACAGCTTCCATCGGAGCATGCCGACTGTGGTGCGTGCGCGGCCCGCGCAAACGCCTCTTCCTCAGTGGCCAGTTCCTGTTCCAGCGCGCCCATCTTGCGGAACAGATCCAGGGTCTCGAGAGCGCTTTGCTCATCGATTTTCGAAAGGGCAAACCCCACGTGCACAATCGTATAGTCGCCAACCACCACTTCAGGCACGTAATCGAGGCAGACGTTCTTGACCACGCCGCCGAAGTTCACACGTCCCATGCGAACGTCACCCTGGGTCGAAATCCGTTCCACTTTTCCCGGAATTGCCAGACACATAGCAACCCTCTTATACCGCTCAGAACAGGGGCCTAGATGTGATTTAAATCACCTTAGGAGCGCTTTCGAGCCTTCGCAGCTGTCCGGATCTCGTTCTCCGCGATGCGCAGCTTCACCATTTTTTTGAGCAGTGCCGCGGGCAGAGGCCTGTCTGGCGGGAACTGGAGAGTGCCCTTTGACGTCCGGTACTGCTTCAACTCATCTTTCAGCCGATCGATGAGCGACGCCTGCATCGGAAAGAAGCTGCAGTGATCCTTGAACGCTGCATAGGCAACCAGCGGTCCCTTGTATCGAAAAGCCGGCATTCCGTAGCTCAGGCCTTCGGTCGCTTCAGCCGGAACGATCGAGCGGATCGTTGCGCGCATCTTCTGGAGTGTGACTTTGGCAGGCTCTGGAACCTGGGCGAGATACGCGTCAACTCCTGCGGCGGAATCGAGAGTTTTGGCTCGCAGCATGGCGGAATTGAGGTTTTGCATCTTCCTCCCCGGGAAATCGCGTCACCGAACCTGTCGAGACTCAGCCAGATATGCAAGCCATTCTGCCATGCCCACGCCCGTCTTAGCAGATGTTTCGAAGATACGAATTTTGGGGCGGATCTCCTTGATGTTCTTCAGCGCCGCCGTGCGATCAAATCCGACTGCATCCGCGATATCGATCTTGGTGATTACCGCAACGTCCGCGGAGTTATACAGAGTGGGATATTTCAGGGGTTTGTCCTCACCCTCAGTCACGCTCAGTAGGGCAACGCGAATCTTCTCACCGAGATCGTAGCTGGAAGGGCAGACGAGATTGCCAACGTTCTCGATGAAGAGATAATCCAGATCTGCAAGGTTCCAGCCGTCGAGGTGCTTCGTGATCATCTCGGCTTCAAGGTGGCAGATGCCATGCGTGTTGATCTGACGAACGGGAGCGCCGCTCGCGGCAAGGCGTCGGGCATCGTTGTCGGTTTCGAGGTCGCCAACCAGTGCCGCAGCAGTGGCACCCGATTCAACCAACTCACGCAGCGTTCGCTGGAGGAATTCAGTCTTGCCGGTACCAGGACTGGAGACGAGATTCAGAACGAGGACGCCGACTGCTTCGAACTGACTTCGTAAACCCCGCGCAAGTTCGTCATTTTTCTTCAGGATTCCTTGCCTCAGTTCTACGATCCGGGTGGTCATACTGCCTCCTCAGCTTCATCGATCTCAATAGACTCAATCTCAAGCTCGCGGCCCTGGCGAAGATCAGACACCGGTTTGTCGCAACGGGGGCATCGGAAACTCTGAAGATTCGCAAGCTCTACGTCCTGCAGGCACTTCTCGCAGTGCATCCTCACCGGCAGAACTTTCACGACCAGTGCCGAGCCTTCGAGCGGCGTGGCTTCCGTAGCGATGCCATAGCAGAACTGCAACGAGTCTTCGATCACCGATGCGAGTGCGCCGACGCGGAGCCGGACTTCCTTGACGCGAGCCCCAGGGTAGGATGTGAGCGTCTCGGTGACCGATTCAACAATGCTGGATATGATGGAAAGCTCGTGCACGCGGCCTCACTAAGTTCACGATTCTATCCCTCCGGCCTGAACACGGGTGTGCCGAACGGCACTCGACTGTAGAATGTCGGTGAAGGTCGGAGCTTCCCTGTGACCAAAACTCTTGTGCCTCATCCGCATACAGCTTCCCGCCTTGCCCTGAGCGAACTCGCGCCCGGAGCAATGCAGTCGGAGATCCGGGCGATGACTACCGAATGCGACCGCATCGGCGGTATCAATCTTGCCCAGGGCGTCTGCGACACGCCGGTTCCTGGGGCCGTTGAGAACGCGGCAATCGCCGCCATTCTCGCCGGCCACAACATCTATACTCGCCTTGACGGTATCGAACGGCTACGCCAAGCCATCTCTGAAAAGCAGCACCGCGATTACGGACTCCGTTACGATCCTGAGACTGAGGTGCTGGTGGCCTGCGGCGCGACCGCGGGGCTGCATGCTGCCTGCATGGCGCTGCTCAATCCAGGCGACGAGGTGCTTGTGTTCGAGCCCTTCTATGGCTACCACGTGAGCACCCTCAAGTCGATGCGCGTGAAGCCTGTGCTGGTTCCACTGGCCGAGCCCGATTGGGCGCTCGACGTGGACGCAATGCGGGCAGCCGTTACGCCGAAAACTCGCGCGATGATCGTGAACACTCCGGCGAATCCCAGCGGGAAAGTTTTCAGCCGAGCGGAACTGGAGGCTGTTACCGAGCTTGCGCGCGAGCACGATCTGTTCGTCTTCACCGACGAGATCTACGAGTACTTCGTCTATGACGGCAAGAAGCACATCTGCCTGGCGACTCTCGAAGGCATGCGCGAGCGGACGATTGTGATGTCGGGCTTCAGCAAGACATTCAGCGTGACGGGTTGGAGGCTTGGCTACGTAACCGCCGACGCAAAGTGGACGGCGGCAATGGGCTACTTCCACGACCTCACATATGTCTGTGCTCCTTCGGCACTGCAGCATGGCGCAGCGGCAGGACTTGAGCAGCTAGCGCCAGAGTTCTACACGCAGCTTGCGGCGGATCATCAGTCGAAGCGCGAGCGCATCGTCTCGGCGCTGCACGACGCAGGAATGGAACCGAGTGTTCCGGCAGGCGCTTACTACGTGCTGGCGCGCGCGACACGGTTGCCCGGCGAGACTGCGGCGCAGAAAGCGCGCCATCTGCTGGCCAAGATTGGTGTTTCTTCCGTAGCGGGATCGGCGTTCTTCAGGCCGGGACGCGGCGAGGAGCTGCTGCGCTTCTGCTTCGCCAAGAAGGATCACGATTTAGACGAGGCCTGCGCAAGGCTACGCAGGCTCTAACTTTAAGCAGCATCCCTAGCACTTAGAATTACAGGTGTACTGCTGCGCACCAGCGGAGGTGGTCTTTACGCATCCGCTCAGGAAGGACCTTTCCTAACGTGACTGAATTTCCTCATGCTATGCTGCGCGAGATCTTCGAGCAGCCAGCGGCAATCCAACGGACCCTCGATCTCTATCTTGATGGCGATGGCCTGAAGCAGGACGTTTTCGCGCCGATGGAACAATGGCTTAATTCGCGCGGCGAGGTGCTGATCGCTGCAAGCGGATCGAGTCGACATGCGGGACTGGCTGCGGAGATTATCTTTGAAGATCTCTGCGGTCTCGCCGTTGATGTTGAGTACTCCAGCGAGTACAGCTGCAGACCGGCAATCAATCCGCGACAGCCTTCAGTGCTGGTGATTTCGCAGTCGGGCGAGACGTCAGATACGCTCGCTGCCCTGCGATTCGCGAAGGAGGGTCGTCAGCAGACACTGGCGATTGCCAACGTTCTGGGCAGTACCATGCTGCGCGAAGCCGGAGCTGCTATGCCGCTCGCGGCAGGTAAAGAGCTCGCGATTCCGGCGACGAAGAGCTTTACGTGTCAGCTGACGGCACTGTATCTGCTGGCGCTCTACGAGGGCAGCTGGCTCGGATCGTTCGACCCGCTACAGATCAAGGAGAGGATCGAGGAGCTGCGCGCGCTGCCTGCAACTATCGAGCGTCAGCTCGAGCGATGGCGCGTGGAAATGAAATCGCTTGCCGCGAAGGTGAGCGATGCGGCGAGCTTTCTTTTCCTTGGGCGCGGCGTGCACTATGCGATCGCTCGCGAGGGTGCGCTGAAGATGAAGGAGTCGTCGTACGTGACAGCGGAGGGCTACCCCACGGGCGAGTTGAAGCACGGTCCGAATGCACTCGTAAGCGAGCACGTACCGCTGGTAGCGCTGGCAACAGTGGACCGGAAGGTGGAGGATTCGGTTCTCAGGTATGAGAAGACATTGCAACTGCTTGGGGACATGAAGAAGCAAGGGGCGCGTGTGGTCGCGTTGGCGAATACGGGGGACCGCGAGGTTGCGGAGTTAGCGACACACTGTGTCTTTGTGGATGCGATGAGCGAGTACCTGCTGCCAATCCCGGAGGTCATCCCACTACAACTGTTCGCCTACTTCATGGCACTGGAGCGGGGAGTGGATGTGGACCGACCCCGGAATCTATCGAAGGCTGTAATTGAGGCGTGAGGAGTAGGAATAGTAGATTCCTTTTTCATCGATTAGAGGGCTTTCGAGACTTTAGATCTTAGCTGTCGACTTCGATGGGGGTATCCCCAGACTCTGTAAGGAAATCCATTGTTATCTGCCAGTTGCGGTTTCCTTGGCGGACTAAGTCATTAAGAATGTGCCGGATACGATGCAGAGTCTTGTGAGCAAATGAGTTAGGTCGTACTTTGGATCTTCCGCAAATATCTTTTTAAGCCGTCGGACGCGTTGAACGTTCAGATAGAACCGTGGTTTGGCGCGCAAGCCCGTCAATTTTGCCCGTCCGTTGTGAGTTTAGTGTTCACCTGAATGCGGACGAGCAGCCGTGCCGAAGCTCCTTCACCCGCCACCAGATTCATTGTGCGCTCGAGAAGGGGAATTGCCTGCAAACTGAGGGGTGATTTTGATGGCTCCCTCTGAAGAAGTCGGAGCGCTGCCTCTACCGGGGAATCAACCCCGCCAACTCAGGGCTCTTTTCATGCAGGGCATGGAACAGATTGCAGCGACGTGATGATCACGCGCGAACTCCGGCTGCCTTTGACAACTCTCGCGCTAGTCTGCGCATCTCCCGCTCCAGCACTCCACAGGAGTGCTTCAGTGATTCTCGGACCTCTACTTGCTGCATACTGCGGGCCTGTTGCCGTGCCTGACCCGCCTTTTCTCGTGAACAAGAGAAGGACTGCGAATGGCCTCAAGCGCTACCACGATTGCTCGCCTGACCACACTTTGGGAAACTCCGCACACCCTGAAGGGCTACCTCGGGACCGTCGATCACAAGACGCTCGGGAAGCGTTACCTGGCGACCGCGATGTTTTTTATGCTCGTGGGTGGAGTGGAAGCGCTTCTCATGCGCATCCAACTTTTCCACTCGGACCTGTCGATTCTGACGCCCGAGCAGTACAACCAGATTTTCACGTTGCACGGCATGACGATGATCTTCTGGTATGCGCAGCCGATCCTGACCGGATTCTCCGTGTATCTCGCGCCGCTGATGATCGGTGCACGTGACCTGGCGTTTCCGCGTTTAAACGCCTTTTCGTACTGGATGTTCCTAGCGTCCGGCATTTTTCTCTACATCTCGCCGTTTCTGGGGCAGGCGCCACATGCGGGCTGGTTCGCGTATCCGACGTACACGCTGACGCCCTATTCGCCTGGGATGGGAATGGATTACTACGCGCTTTCGCTGATCCTGTTCACGATTTCGGTGACCACCGGCGGAATCAATCTGATCGTGACCATCTTGCGCATGCGGGCGCCGGGGATGGCGATCAGCAGACTTCCGCTCTTGATGTACAGCACCACAACGATCTCATTCATCGGCCTGTTCGGGATGCCACCGCTGACGGCGTGCTGCATTTTTCTGGAGTTGGAGCGCCGCTGGGGCATGCACTTCTACGGCAATGCCGAGGGCGGCACAATCTTCTTGTGGCAGCAACTGTTCTGGTTCTTTGGACATCCCTGGGTGTACATCGTGTTTCTTCCCGCTACGGGCATGCTCTCGATGATCATCCCTGTGTTCTCGCGGCGTCCGATTGTCGGCTATCCGTTTGTGGCGACAGCGACGGTTCTTACTGGTCTGGTCGGATTCGGTGTCTGGCTGCACCACATGTTTACGACGGGCATGTCTGACATGGCAATGAGCATATTCTCTGCGGGGAGTATGACGGTAAGCATCTTCACGACGATTCAAGTGTTCGCCTGGCTCGCAACTATGTGGCGAGGCCGTATTGTTCCCACGACCTCGATGTACTACGGTGTGGGATCGATCATCCTGCTGGTAATTGGCGGGTTGAGTGGCGTGTTCACGGGAATCATCCCGGTGGATTGGCAGGCCCATAACACTTACTTCGTAGTGGCGCACATACATTACGTGTTGATTGGCGCGAACCTCTTTCCGGTGTTTGCAGGATTCTATTTCTGGCTGCCCAAAATGACCGGGCGCATGATGAACGAAACCTTGGGCAAGATCAGCTTTTGGATCATGTTCATCGGATTCAACGCCGCGTTCTTCCCGATGCACAACATCGGTCTGCTTGGAATGCCGCGACGCATTTACACGTATCCCAACTGGGTTGGCTTCGACGGCTATAACGAAGCGATTACGATCGGCGCGTTCATTCTGGGCGTGGGAATCCTGATCAGCTTTATCAATTTCTTCTACAGCTTGAGATTCGGAGCACTAGCTGGAGCCAATCCATGGCGAGCTGACACGCTGGAGTGGTCCACATCTTCACCGCCAAAGGTGTATGGTTCGGAGCACATTCCTGTGGTTACGTCGCGGCATCCGCTTTGGGATGACTTCGACGAGGAGGAAGACCCGGAGAACGATCGCGTCCTCGATTGGGGTCGGCTTACGCCCACCACGACCATGCTCGATGCGATACCAGTGGGGCTGGCGACGATTCCCGAGGATTCCATTGTTCCACTGTTGCTGACGATCGCAATCTTCGGGATATTTCTTGCTTTCATCTACCAACAGATGTGGTGGATGCTGGCGGCATTTCTTGTGTCGCTGTTCTTCGCTTACGTGTGGATGTGGCCGCGTACAGAGAAGGAGGTGACCGAATGAGCACGGTCCAGATTCCTCCGCCGCAAGTCGGTCTTGCGACTCTGCCGATTGATCAGAAGCGCGGCGTGCACTGTATGTGGTGTGTGATCGCGACGGAGGGCTGGCTATTTGTCGCCATGTTCGGCGCCTACTACTATCTTGGGTCAAATAAAGATCGCTGGGCAGATCACACAGCTCCGAAGTGGTGGCTTGCAGTGATTCTCCTCATCATTCTGTTGTCGAGCAGCGGCGTGTTGATGTGGGGCGAGCACCAGGTGAAGAAGGGGCGCGAGATGGCCGGGCGCATGGCGCTTTGGGTCACTGTGTTGATGGGTATCGGGTTTCTCGCGCTGCAGGGATTCGAGTACAGCGTGGAGTGGAAGGAGGTAACACCATACAGCGATACGTATGGTTCGATCTTCTATTCGATCACCTCACTGCACGCGGCCCACGTCATTGCAGGGCTTTTGATTCTCATGTATGTGGGAGTGATGCCCCGATTTGGAGACACGGAGCGAACGCCTCACAAGGCCTATAAAGTTGGTGCGCTGTACTGGCACTTCGTCGACGCAGTCTGGGTGTTCATCGTCGTGTTTCTCTACATCATTCCGAATTTTCAAAGGTATCTTCATGTCCACTGAGGCAAATCTGACTTTGCGAGAAGGAAAGGCGGTTGAACCAAAGCGCCTGTGGTTTGGGACGATCACGGCGGCGGTTGCGTGGGCGCTGGTGGGGATGACGGACATCGTGATCACCTGGCGATCGTGCATGGTGCAAGAGGATTACGGCATCCCGACTCCGCACCCTGCCTCCCGCATTCTCTACGGGGGAGTTGCGGCTCTATTTCTCGCCATTTCGATTTATGCGGGGTATCAGTCCTATCGCACTCTTCAATACCTCTCAAACAACCGCAAGCTCGGGGAGACTATGGCGGTTCAGAGGAAGGAGTTCCTTGCGTTTGTCGGGCTGGTCGTCACCGTCACGATGGGCATGGGGTTGCTGTGGCTGGTGCTTCCACCGTTCTTTCTCGATTTCTGCTGGAGGGCGAGATGAAGCTGCGAATAGCGCTCGCGACCTGGACATGCCTCTTCTTCTGCATGGCAATGGCGGGTTGCGATGCCGGTAAGACGCGACGAGCCGTCGACGTGAGCACGATGGGAGATCCCCAGCACGGGCGGCAGTTGATCGCTTCTTATGGTTGCGGCGCCTGCCACATGATTCCAGGCGTGCATGCGGCACGGGGAAAGGTTGGACCTCCACTGCTGTTTTTCGCGGAGCGCACAATGATCGCCGGCGAGCTGCCCAACACGCCCGCAAACCTGGAGAAGTGGATTCAGCACCCGAAACAAGTTGAGCCAAATACGGCAATGCCTGATCTGGGCGTACAGCCGCAAGAGGCCAGGGAAATCGCAGCTTATCTCTACACCCTCAGGGGAGGGGAAGGAACCTCATGGATCGATTGATTTCGATGATGCGGTGGGCGACAGTTGCAACGGTGGTGCTCGCTGCTGGCGCCGCATTGGGGCAGAAGGATCAGAGCGATGGAATGACGATGAGCATTCCAGGCTCTTTGCCGGATATTCACCTGGTCTCGCCTGTGGCCAACGGCCAATGGACGATGCAGGCAGGAGATTATGGGAACCTCCGCTACAGCCCGCTATCGCAGATCAACACGCAGAACGTGCACAGCCTTCACGTTGTGGCAAACATCAGCGATGGCATTCCGCACGGACATGAGGGTGGTCCGCTGGTGGTGGGCAGCACCATGTACATGGTGACTCCTTATCCGAACAACCTGATGGCGTTCGATCTGTCGAAGCCGGAGCAGCATTTCCCGATGTTGTGGAAGTACATGCCGCATCCCAGCATTGAGTCTGTCGGTGTGGCGTGCTGCGACACCGTGAATCGCGGGCCCATGTACGCCGATGGAAAAATCATCTATGCATTGCTGGACGCTCACGTCGTCGCGGTAGATGCAAGGAGCGGAAAAGAGGTCTGGCGGACGCAGGTGGGCGACATCCACTTTGGGGAGACTACGACGATGGCTCCCCTGGTGGTGAAGGACACGGTATTCGTAGGAAACAGCGGCGGCGAGTTAGGTGTTCGCGGAAAGCTCACGGCGCTGGATGTGAAGACCGGCAAGGTCAAGTGGATCGCGTGGAGCACGGGTTCGGATCAAGACGTGCGCCTTGGGCCAGACTTCAAGCCCTTCTATGCCAAAGACCAGGGAAAGGACCTTGGCCTGAAGACGTGGAACCCGGGACAGTGGAAGATCGGCGGAGGCACGATCTGGGGTTGGATCTCTTATGATCCTCAGCTCAATCTCATCTATTACGGCACAGGCAATCCGGGGCCGTGGAATCCCGACATGCGCCCGGGCGACAACAAGTGGACGTGCTCAATCATCGCGCGTGATGCGGATACAGGCATGGCGAAGTGGGCCTGGCAGGGAAGTCCGCACGACGAATGGGACTATGACGAGATCATGGAGAACATTCTCGTCGACATGCCTTGGAAGGGGCAGATGCGCAAGTTGCTGATCCATCCCGGTCGCACCGGATTTATGTATGTGCTTGATCGGACAAATGGGGAACTCCTCAGCGCCTCTCAGTACGAGCCCACCAACTGGGCTACAGGTTACGACTTGAAGACGGGAAAAGCGCAGATGGTCGAAGAGAAGGAGACACATTTCGGCCGGTTCACAAAGCACATCTGCCCGTCGTCAACCGGCGCAAAGGATTTCATCCCTTCGTCCTTCGATCCGCGCACTGGCTATGTATATATCCCAGCTCACAACACGTGCATGGACTATATGGGAACCGCGGTCAACTACATTGCCGGAACTCCATACCTTGGCGCCGAGGTCCGCATGTATCCCGGTCCGGGAGGCTATCAGGGAGAACTGGTCGCGTGGGATGTGAAGGAAGGCAAGAAAGTTTGGAGTGTGCAGGATCCGGATCTGCCGGTCTACAGCGGAGTGTTGTCGACCGGAGGCGACGTGGTTTTCTACGGCACGATGGAGGGCTGGTTCCGCGCGATTGATGCGCACAGCGGGAAGATTCTGTGGCAGTACAAGTGTCCATCCGGGATCGTAAGCGACCCAATCACGTTCACTGGGCCTGATGGAAAGCAGTATGTGGCCGTCTACTCCGGTGTTGGCGGTTGGATGGGAGCTACGGCGTTCCCCAGCGTTTCTACCGATGACCCGTATGCTGCGCTCGGCGTTGTCGGCACGATGAAGAAGATCAAGACCCTGAGCCCTCCGGGAGACATGCTTTATGTTTTCAGTCTGTAGGTCATCGGTGGCTGGGCTCATCGCGATTTGTACTTTTGCGGCGTTTCCAGCGTGGATGCTTGGCCAGTCCGATGCGTCGGCGCGGAAGCTGCGTGTATGCGCCGATCCTAACAACCTTCCTTTCTCGAACCAGGAGCAGCAGGGTTTTGAAAACCGCATTGCGGACCTGATTGCGAAGGACATGGGGCGCGAAGTGGAGTACTTCTGGTTTCGCCAAGGGGAAAAGTTTTTTCGGCAGACACTGAATCGCGGCGTTTGCGACGTGGTGATGGGCGTACCAACCAGGTTTGATGAAGCGGCGACGACTCGACCGTATTACCGCTCGACCTATGTGATTCTGAGCCGCAGGGCAAGCGATCTCGACATCAGCTCGCTGGACGATCCGCGACTGCAGTCGCTGCGGATCGGTGTGCAGATCCTTGGTGACCAAAAGGACAGCCTGCCGCCAGTGAATGCGCTGATGCGTCGCGGTATCGTAAAGAACCTCGTTGGGTTCAGCATCTTCGGCAATCTCACAGAGAAGAATCCGGCTTCCGATGTGATTCGCGCTCTTGCCAACGGAAGCGTTGACATCGCGATCGCATGGGGACCGCTCGGCGGATATTACAGCCGGCAATCGTCTATCCCGCTGCGTGTGACACCGCTGGCAGATGACGTGAAGGATCCCGATCTTCCGTTTCACTTCGATATCGCGATTGGGGTGAGAGAGCAGGATGATGCTCTTCGCAGCACGCTGGACGAGGAACTCGTGCGACGACATTCGGAAATTGAGGACATTCTTCGCTCCTACGGAATCCCGCAGATACCTTTGCCTGCCGACACCGCCAAGGCTGAGGTGATTGACAGCGCGATCCGGAGGCACCAATGAAGCGCGTCAGCGTACTGATTGTCACGGGCTCGGTCCTGGTATGGACACTGGTATGGACTGCTGGTTGCCGGCGTTCGTCCAACACGAACTCCGCTGCGGCTTACGGCTCCGCGATTTCCGATAATCCTGTGGGGCCAGTGCCGGGCGGCGTGAACAACATGATCTATCCGAGCAATCCTTACGCCAACGATCCTGTCGCCCTGCAAGACGGGCGCAGGCTCTTCAACTGGTACAACTGTTCGGGATGTCACGGAGGTCATGCAGGCGGCGGCATGGGACCGAGCCTTCGCGATCCGGTATGGCTTTATGGAGATCGCCCTGACCAGATCTTCGACAGCATCGCGCATGGTCGCTCGAAAGGCATGCCATCCTGGGGATCCAAAGTTCCAGAGAACCAGATATGGGAGCTGGTTACGTACATCAAGTCAATGGGTACGCCCGTGGAACCTGAACCTCCTCGCGAGCCGGCAGATGAACAAGTCCCGAACCCGCAGCAGGAGGAGAAGCCGAACGTAGGGACGCAGACCACGAATGCGGAGAAGCATCCATGATCCGTCGTGCTTGCGGCGCCTTCACAATCATCGGAGCCTTCGCGTTCACCGGTTGTCAGACCGCGCAGAACACCTTTTATCCGTACGGTACGGCGGCGCGACAGATCAGCCATCTGCAATGGTTCATGACCATTCTGTTCCTGGTGATCACGGCGATTATGTGGGTTCTGTTTGGCTACGCGTTTTACCGACGCCGCGGGAGCCTTGAAGAGCACAAGCCGATCGATTCCACTGGAGGAGAATCGTGGATTGCAATCGGCGGAATCGCCATTCCCCTGGTTGTGCTGACCATCCTCTTCGTCTGGGGTCTTGATCTTTTGCGCGCCTTTCCGATTCATCCGACGCACGGTAGCTCGCACCAGCAGGAGATGGCGCGCAGCATGAAGCCGGACATCCTGATTTTTGGCCATCAGTGGTGGTGGGAGATCCACTATCTGAATGACGACAAATCCAAAGAAGTGATCACCGCGAACGAACTACATCTGCCTCTCGGAAAGGCTGTGAACATCCGGCTCGAAACCAAAGATGTGATGCATTCGTTCTGGATTCCCGCGCTGCATGGCAAGGTCGATCTGATCCCGAATATGTCAAATTACGTGCGCATCGAGGCGACGCATGTCGGCGAGTACCAGGGCGAATGCGCGGAATTTTGTGGGGCGGAGCACGCGCGCATGCGGATCATGGCGATTGTGCAGACGCCCGACGAGTACGAGGCGTGGCTGGATGCGCAAGTGCAGCCTGGCCACGAACCTCTGAGTGATTCGGCGAAAAAGGGCGAGCAGCTGTTTCTTGCCGGCGCCTGTTCCATGTGTCACCAGGTCAGAGGTACGGTGGCGCACGGAACGGTGGCGCCAGACCTGACACATATCGGTAGCCGCAGGATGATTGCTGCGAACTACTACCCCAATAACGATGCTTATCTCGAGGCTTGGATTACGCATGCCCAATCACTCAAGCCCGAATGTGAGATGCCCAATATCACCAGTTTTACGGGTCGGCAACTGGGAGACTTGATTGCCTATCTTCGCCAACTGCAATGAATCCGTTTCAGGAGAATCATATGGATGCTGCCTGCATCAATCGCGCAACCCGAACCGTCGCTCTTTCTATTGCCATACTGGTTGCACTTCCAATCGCCGCTGAAGCAAAGCCGGACTGTAGCGGACTGCCTGACGCTGGAAGGTTGCGCTCGGTGTTGCAGAGTGTGGTGAAAGAGGGAGCATCAAAGAACGGAGGCATGGGCAACCAGGAGTGGGCGGTGGTGGTGAACCGCGACGGAATTGGCTGCGCGGTGGTTTTCAGCGGCGTGACGCGATCGGACCAATGGCCCGGAAGCCGGATTATTGCGGCGGAGAAGGCAAATACAGCCAACGCGCTCAGCAGCCGCGACTATGCGCTTTCCACCGCGAACATCTACGCTGCAGCACAACCCGGTCAGAGCCTGTACAGCCTGGTTGTCGCGGCACCGCCGAATCCGCTCGCGGCATTCGGGAACCCGACGACCTATGGCACTGCGAACGACCCGATCGTGGGCAACCTGGTGGGAGGCATTATCGTTTTCGCCGGTGGATTGCCGTTGTATTCAAGAGAGGGCAAGATTCTCGGCGGGCTCGGCCTGAGCGGTGACACCTCGTGCACCGACCATGTGATTGCGTGGAAGATGCGCCATCAGTTGGGACTGGATGCAGTTCCGATGGGACCGAGTCCGGATCACAATGACAATTTGATTCTGGATTTCAAAAATGGAGTGAGTCCGAGCGGATTTGGACATCCGTCCTGCAAGGGAGGAAACCAAGCGGACGGAATTATTGAGACGCTTTCCAAGGATTTCCCGACGGGGCCGAAGGGGAAGTAGCATACGGCACATCGGAATCAAAGCCGGCAGATGAAAGCACAAAGGTCAGTGCTGATTTCTGAACATGAGCGGGTCGCGTGTCGAATTGCGGACTTGAGAATGTGGGGACGCAGCAAGGCCATTTTTGTGCGTCGACATCATTGCCGTTACGCCGACATGGCTCTGTATGGATTGAGGATGGGTTCTAAATACTGGTAAACACCGTAGAGGGCAGAAGCAGGTGAAGAGGGCGGTAGGGGATCTAGTGGACGCGGACGGAACGGGATTCCTGCCGTGAAAATCAGCTTCCCACTCCTAACCGGTCCCTCAGCGCGAGGGACCGGGGGCACGGGCGAATGAGCCGCCTGCTGTTCTAGGCTTTGTGAAGGACCACTGACATGGTGGAGGGCGACGGAGCGGGGGTGACGTCTGTCTCGGTGATCGTTGTTCCATCGTCGCTCAGTACAAACGTGTTCTCACGCCGCACCTTTCCCTCCTCGTCCTTGTAGGTGACCTTCAGCGTATGAGGATCAGCGAGCTTCACGGACATCGATCCGCCACCGGGGAACTTGGTGTCGGTGCCGTCGAGCTTGCAGGTTATCGGTTTTGGATTGTCTGTTTCTTTAAAGTCCACAGTGTCGCCGTTGACTGCGATGGAGAGAACTCCGCTGTCTTGCGAAGAGGAGAACTTGATCTCCTTCCATTCGCCCGCCGGTCCAGGGCCGCCGGAGACTCGCTCTGAAACCGTCTTCATGGTGTACGGATCGCCGTCGGGTGGAAAAAATTCAGATTCGCTGGTTCGCGTCTTGCCATCGGCGGAGATGGAGATTGTGGTCTTCCGCGTTGTCTTTCCACCCTTGCTCGCACTGATCGCATACCCATCGGCCGACTTGGTGCAAGTCAACATGATGTCGTTTGCCGACTTGTGTTCCTTCCCGTCGCACACAACTTTGGGTTGCGCTTCGCCTCCGCGGGTAACGGTGAATCCGTCGTCGTCGGTAGCCATGGAAAAGGTTGAGCCCTCGTATTTAAGCGAGGACGGGTCGAGCTTCCACGAGCCGTTCCAGGGATTGGATTGCGCCATGGACGCGGGACTCAAAGCAAGCAAAGACATTGCGGCGCAAACGCCTACGCAGAGAGGTTTCATCGTTGTTTCTCCTTGTTGTGTGGTTCGATTGAAAAAGCCAGGAAGAAAATGAACTGCGAGGGAGGGAGCGCAGCCGCCGAAGAGGAGAGTCTCTAGTTAAGCACGGAAAAGCCGGAGAAGATACTTAATATTGCGGGCAAGGCCGGGGTGGAGAATGATACCTGAGATCCGTGGTTAGCGGATTGCGTGATTGCCTTCAAGGAAAAATTCTTACGGCGCACACATCCGGGGCGGATTTGTGGTCGTCGATTGACGACAACACGGTAAACGGAAGCGGGCGGCTCAGCAAGAATTCGTCGTAGAGCAGTCCCAAGTCCCAAGTCGCAAGGGACATGGGACCCCTGCGAGACGTAGCACCCAGCGACTCGTCACGAAGACCCACGATGGACGGAGCACAAATTCAGCTGGCGATTGCTTTCGCAGCGTTGCTAAAGCATGTCCTGCACAGAACCGGTCTGCCTTGCGTGGGTTTGAAGGGGACGGTGGTTTGGGCGCCGCACTCGGAGCAGTTTACGTGTGTGTCCGATCGGTGTCGCAGGGTTCCCGCGCGTTTCGCTTTGCATGCTCTGCAGTGCTTTGGGTCGTTTGTGAATCCGCGATCCTGGAAGAACTGTTGTTCTCCTGCCGAAAAGACAAATGCCGCGCCGCATGACGAGCACATGATGTCTCGGTCTGCAAATTGCATAGACTCCCCCGGGAATGGTGGTGTTCAAAGGAAGCCAGCAGTGGGGCCATCAGGGCGCTTCCGCTAAACGGACTATAGAAGGGAAATCCTAAGCTTGTGAGGTCTGGTTGGATAGCTAGGGGAAGCACTAGGGTTGTGGATAGACGCAAACCAAGAGATGGCTGGGGCAATCCGGGTTGCGACGGGGAGGCGAGATGAGCACCCGCACTCCGCTCATTTGAAAGTCCCGATGGTGACGCGAAAACGGCCAGAGCAGAATGCCAGCGACCAGCATCGAGAGAAGCCGAAAGCTAGAACTTGCCGAGCGTCTGACCGGATGCACTTGTCTTCCCACCTTTACTGAGACGACGGCCATTTACCTGACGTCGATTTCCCAGTCCGCTATTACGCCTAACCCGTGCGCATGCGGGAGATGTTCTAGTGTGCAGCGGGTTTTTCGAAGAAGGCTTCGATCTCCTCGAGCGTTTTGCCTTTGGTTTCTGGAAAGAGGAACGTGGTTGTAAGGAAGTAGACTACGGTGAATCCCGCGAACATGAAGAACATTGACGAGTAGTTGTGTTTGGCGACGAAGGGCAGGAAGATGGCTTGGAGAATTGCCGAGACGAGCTGGTTGATCACGAGCGCTACGCTCATGCCGTTGGAGCGGATGCGGGTAGGCATCAGTTCTGAGAGCGCGAGCCAGACGCAAACGCCAGGGCCGGTGGCGTAGAACGCAATGAACATGTAGATGAAGATGGCAACGAGCCAGCCGTGGCTCTGCTGCGGGACGGGTCCGAGGACGGCCTTGTCGATTTTGAGCGGAGCGGTGGTGGCGGCTTCGTAATTCCCGAATGGATTTTGAAAGAGGGCTTGTACCTTGTTGGCGGGAACGGCGGCCGTGCGCGTGACGGAGAGCGGAGGTGCGGCGGGGTCGTCAGAACGGGCGTAGCTGGTGGTTCCGGTGAAGTCGCCATAGGAGTAGATGATGGCGAAAGAGGCGCGGTCGGGGTTGATGGCATTGGCGTCGGTGGCGGCGGGTTGCGCGGCGAGGAGTCGGCGGGCTTCGGTGCTGTTGAAGTTGAACGTCAGTTGCTGGTCGGGGCCGACAAGGGTCTGGATCTGGTCGCGGCAGTCGATGTTCTGCTTTTCAGTCTGGTGGAAGAGCGTTGCGACGATGACCATGGAGACGATGATTCCGCTGGTGCCGAGGACGAAGAGGAACTTGCGGCCTTTGCGGTCGACGAGGGTCATGCCGACAGCAGTGAAGCAGAAGTTGAACGCGGTAAGCAGGACGTATCCCCAATGGGCCTGGAGGTCGGAGAGGCCGCTCTGGATGAGGATGTTGGTGTTGAATCCGATGACGGAGTTAATGCCGGTAGCGGTGTTGCAGGCGAGGATGACGCAGGCGAGCAGGAAGGGGATGACGTATTTGCGGCGGAGGAGGGAGTCGCCGACTTTCTGGCCTGCGGGTGCGGCGGCGGGCTTGGAGGCGACTTCCATTTCGTGCAACTCGATGGTTGCCTGTTCCGGGGCACGGGAGCGGAGAAGCGCGGCGCGGGCTCGATCAGGACTGCGGCGATAGAGCCAGCGAGGCGACTCGGTGACGAGGAAGGCTCCGAGGACGAAGAGAATTCCGGGTGGCATGGAGACCCAGAAGATGCTGCGCCATGCGCTGTCTTTGAAGTTGAAGAGGGCTTGGGGGTCGGCGACGCGGGCGAAGGCGGTGACGCGGTAGCTGAAGTAGATGCCGATGAGTGCCGCGACGACGATGCCGAAGGTGAGCATCCACTGGAAGACGCCGGTTCCTTTGCCGCGGGTAGAGGCCGAAAGGCATTCGGCGAGGTAGAGCGGGACGACAATGCCGATGAGTCCGCCGCTCATGCCCTGGAGGAGGCGTCCGAAGAAGAGAGGTGCGTATCCGTGGGAGAGCGCGATGACGGGAATGCTGAGGATGAAGGCGGTGCCGCTGAGGATCATGAGCGGTTTCCGGCCCATCCAGTCGGCGAGGAGTCCAGCGAAGAGCGTGGAGAAGACGGAACCGAGAAGAACGGCTGCGACGATGATGGAGAGTTGCGAGGGATCGAGCTTGGAGGTGGCTTCGAGATAAGGCAGAGCTCCACCGATGATGCCTACGTCGATGCCGTAAAGGAGGCCGCCTAGTCCGGCGACGACCTGGAGAGTGAGGTTGTAACGGCGGCGGGTCTGGTCGTTGTAGGCGGGCAGTGTGGTGGCGGTCATTGGCCTTGGTCTCTGGCAGGGGCTAAAGCCCTGGATCTTTCTTCTGGCATCTGCGGCACGACTGAAGTCGTGCCCTGATGCTATTCGGTTCCGAAGCTGTGAATGCGAAATGCGCTTCTTTTCGGCTTTGCCAATCGTTCATTGTCGTGCCCTAATTACAAAGCGATTGGTTCATCGGATTATGGACCAGATTGCGACGTTCAGCACAACCATCAAAACTGCGGACGCGGGAAAGATTAGGAGCGCTTTTTTGAGGCGGCGGGGATCACTGCCGGCAATCGATCCGATGATGCGGGAGCTCACTGCGAGTCCGACCCAGCCGCAGGTGATGACGAAGCCGAGGGCGGTTCCCGTCATTTGTGGGAAGGCTTGCCCGGTGATCGCCAGGGTGGTGGGAAAGACGGGGGCCATGGAGAGTCCGGCGATGAAGACCAGCGCGAAAGCCATGCCCGGTTTGTTGGTCTGGAGCATGAGGAACGTCGTAATGGCCATGGCGATGGATGCGCCGAGGGTGACTTCGATCGCCGGGGCGTGGGCGAGTACGGGCGAGATGGCGACGCGGCCGATTAGGAGGCCGAGGGCGAATCCGAGGGAGAGGATGTTGAGCGCGCGCGACTCGGGGATGCCCTGCGCGATGAGGTGGCGCGGCAGCCAGTTCCAAACGCCGACTTCACAGGTGATGTAGAGGAAAAGGAACAGGCCAAGCATGAAGATGACGGGTTTGCCGAGGATTGGGCCGACCTGCGCGAGCAGGAACTGAGCGTTTCCGGTGGGCGCGGGCATTTTGGCGAATGCCTGCACGGCGAGGGCAACGACGGTGAGTCCGGCGATGGTGTAGCAGAGGCGGACCCAGTTCTTCTTGAAGATGTTGGCCGCGATGAAGGGAGTAGCGAGGCCGCCGAGTCCGAAGAAGAGATTGACGAGATTGAGGACAACGGCGCTCTGCGATCCGCTGACGCCGTTGGCTAGCGCGTTGGCTCCGGTGACGACGATTCCGCCACCCATCCCGAGGAGGAAGAGCAGCAGGAGGATGTTGCCGTACCCCTTGGCGCGGGGAAGCAGGAAGAGGGCAGCGGCGATGGAGCCGAGTCCGAGGATGAGGCCAGCCTTGTCGCCCTGGGTGTCGAGCAGCGGACCGACGCCCAGCGACGCAATGATGAGGCCGAGCGCCTGCACGGTGGCGATGGTGCCGTTCTGGGTCGGCGTGAGGTGAAAACGCTCAGAGAGCTCAGGCAGGATGGTGCCGAGCATGGCGGCGATCATTCCGTAGACGAAGATGGCAAGGATGGCAGCGAAGATGAGCACGGAACCGGATTCCTTTCGAGTTCGTAGGAAAGGATACGGCATGAGGGGCGGAAGTCCGTCACAAATTGGAAGTTGGGTGTTTACCAAGTTGTATAGTGGCCCGTCTAGTTAGTGCGGCTCGGATATCCCCCAAAATCGAAGCGAAAGATTCAGCAAAGGAAGTTTGCATGACCGATCTGTGGAGTGACATCAAGCACGCGCTGCACCTGTTCATTAAGAGTCCGGGATTCACGATTGCGGCAGTTTCGGCGCTGGCGCTGGGGATCGGCGCAAATACGGCGATCTTTACGGTAGTGAATGCGGTGTTGCTGAAGCCGCTGGGGTATCCGGATTCGGACCGGATTATGCAAATCTTGCTGACTTCGCCGGGAGGACAAGGGCCGGGTGCATCAATTCCGAAGTTCCAGGTATGGCAGCAGCAGACTTCGGTCTTCAAGGATGTGGCAGCGTACGACTTTGCGGGTCCGGGGTTTAACATTACGGGGGACAGGCCGGAGCTGATTCACGGAATTCACGTGTCGGAGGCGTACTTCAGGGTGTTTGGGGCGCCAGTGGCGCTTGGGCGAACGTTCACGAAGCAGGAGGATTCGCAGAACGGCGGACATGTCGTGGTGCTGAGCTACGGGCTGTGGCAGCGGAGGTTCGGCGGCGATCCGAATGTGGTGGGGAAGTCACTGTCGCTGGGCGGCGAGCCGCACACGATTATTGGCGTTCTGGGACGGGACTTCAAATCAGATCCCGAAGCGGAGATCTGGATTCCCTTTCAATTTGAGCCGAACAGCGTGAACCAAGGACACTTCTTCATGGGTGCGGCGATGCTGAAGCCAGGAATTACGGTAGCGCAGGCCAATGCGCAAATGAAGCTGGCGTACGCGGAGTTCCGACGGAAGTTTCCGGATGCCGATCCAAAGGGTGGGTTCGCGGTTCAGCCGCTGCGCGACTCGATTGTGCGCGACGCCAAGACTTCGCTGTTCGTGCTGCTGGGAGCCGTTGGGCTGGTTTTGCTGATTGCGTGTGCCAATGTTGCGAACCTGCTGCTGGTGCGTGCGACTGGGCGCAAGCGGGAGTTTGCAATTCGCGCGGCAATGGGGGCTAGCAGGGCAAGGGTGATCCGGCAATTGCTGACGGAGAGCGTGATGCTGGCAGTGACGGGCGGATTGCTGGGCCTGGGGCTTGGTTTCCTTGGCGTGCGGTGGCTCCTGGCGATCAGCCCGGCGGGTCTGCCGCGGATCGGAGAGGATGGTGCGGCGGTCGGTGTGGATTGGCGAGTGCTGGGATTCACGCTACTTGTGTCATGCGTGACAGGAATCTTGTTTGGGCTGTTTCCAGCTTTCAGTGTTTCGCGAACGGATTTGAATTCGACTTTGAAGGAGAGCAGCAATCGTTCCGGCACGAGCTTCAGGACTGGGAAGACGCGCGCGATTCTGGTGGTGACGGAGGTGGCGCTGGCATTGGTGTTGCTGGTGGGAGCGGCACTGCTGATCCGGACATTCGTAGCGCTCCGTGCAGTGAATACCGGGTTCGACGCTCACAACGTGCTGACGATGGAGATGTCGCTCAATGGCGACAAATTCAGCAAGACGGCTGCGGTGGCGCAGCTTTCGCGCGATGGACGGGAGCGCCTGAATCGGATTCCCGGAGTGGAGAGTTCAACCTTCTCTTGTTGCCTTCCGGTGCAGGGACAGTTCGGGTTGCCGTTCGCGATTATTGGCAGAGCGGTTGATCCGTCGAAAGGACAGCAGGGCGCGGGATGGATGCATGCGTCGGCGGACTACTACAAGACGTTCAAGATTCCGGTGAAACGCGGGCGCGAATTCAATGTCTCCGATACGGCTTCCTCGCCCCACGTCGTGATCATCAACGAAGCATTTGCGAAACAGTTCTTCCCGAACGAGAATCCGGTGGGGCAGCAGATCGCGGTTGCGAAAGGCATGGGGTCGCCGTTTGAAGAGCCGGCGCGCACGATTGTGGGTGTCGTCGGAAATACGCACGATGCGGGACTGGACCAGGACACGCCGCCCCTGATGGTCGTTCCTGATACACAGGTGCTGGATGCGATGACGGAACTGAACGCGAAGATCGTTCCCCTGCGCTGGGCGGTGCGGACGCATGGCGATCCGCGGCAACTGAGCAACGTGATCGCAGAGCAACTTCGGCAGGCAAGCGGTGGATTCCCGGTGGCGCGCATCAAGACGATGGGCGAGATTGTCTCGAATACAACAGCGCGGCAGACATTCAATATGATGCTGCTGTCCATCTTCGGTGCGATTGCGCTGACGTTGGCGGCGATTGGAATCTACGGATTGATGGCGTACTCGGTGCAGCAGAGGACGCAGGAGATCGGGATCAGGATGGCGCTGGGCGCGGATCGGGGAACAATTCGCAAGCTGGTGGTGTGGAGCGGTATGAAACTGGCGCTGGTCGGCATGGTGGTGGGGATAGCTGCGTCGTTTGGGTTAACGCGGCTGATTGCGAGCTTCTTGTTTGGGGTGAAGATGTGGGATCCGACGGCCTTCATCGCAGTACCGGCTGTATTGTGCGCGGTTGCGTTCGTCGCAGTGTGGCTACCCGCGATGCGTGCTTCGAAGGTGGAACCGATGCGGGCGCTGCGAGTGGAGTGACTTCTCCGATTCGAATTCCCGGTCCCCAACAGCAAGGGACCGAAGGCACCTGAGGTGGTTTGAGCTTAGATGTAATCCCAGGTCTCAGAATCGAGACCTGGGGACCCGGCACCCGGCTGATTGGTTCCAGCATTGATTGTCCCCACCCTAAACCGCAAAAGGCGCGGTTGAGAATGGGGCACTCGGGTCGTTGACTTACCTAGTGACTAAAGTTGATTCCGCGGCCGAGAATTACTACGAAGGCGACGCCGAAGACGGCTGCCGTCCACCACCAGATCGGAGCAGGCTCCACGGTAAGAGGCACTGCCGGAACAGCCTTCGGCATGAGTGCGTCGGCCCAGAGCAAACCCGACAACCCTCCGAAAGCTGCTGGGATGGTGGACAGAAAGAGCAACTTGACGCCGAGCGGATCGAGCGCCCCCGCAATGCAGTAGAAGATGCATGCGGCTACATAGGGAAGCCTGCCAACCGTGTTGTACTCGGACCGGGCCACCATGAAGGGCCGCAACGCGATCGCAATGAATCTGACGCAGATGTAATAGAAGACGAGCCCGAAGATTGCCATGACCGTTCGCACGGCGGCGTGGTGCGGCAGGCCTTCGATCACGTTAGCCCAGTCACCCACGCCAATAACTCCTGAGAATAGAAAGTAGCCCGAGCCATCCAGAAGGCTCACTGCACCAAAAAGACAAAGAAAGTAGCGTAAATTGCTTCGAGCGCGAAAGCTTCCAATTAAGGCAATGGCGCCCGTAAACAGATTGATGATGGTGCCGCCAGCCTCAACGAAGCGATCGGACTCGTTGTCGGAGAGGTGGTTGCTGGTGAGTTGGGTGACTGCATCGCCGCGCAGCCAGGCCGTGACGCCGTGGCCGAGACCCTCGTGAAGAAGGGCGGCCAGTCCCATCGAAAGGACCGCAATACTGATGATAGTGGCCTTATTGTGCCGGCTTTGCATGGAGTTCACTCTAATGGAAGCCAGGTGCTCGCTGAATATTCCATTGACAGGTTCGACCGAATCGACCGCTGGAGTTTATCCCTATTTTTGCCGCAGGATCAGGAAAACGCTGATCAGCACGAGGGCTGTTCCGGCGATAATGCGCGGCGTGACCGGCTCGCCTGCCCAGAAATAGCCGATTGCGACCGCAATGATCGGGTTCACATATGCGTAGCTGGAGACGCGACTCGCGGACATGTGACCGATAAGCCAGACGAACGCGGTGAATGCGACGAGCGAGCCGAGCACAATGAGATAAAGGAGTGCGCCTGCCGCTCGCAATGAGATGTGAGGGAAGGGATGCATCTCTCCGAAGCCCGCGGATAGCGCGAACAGCCCGATGCCACCGAGCATCATGGTTGCGCCTGCGGTGACGGGCCGCGACTTCGGCAGATCCATGGAGCGGTTGAAGACTGATCCGAGCGTCCAGCCCACCGACCCGGCGAGAACCGCAACGCAAGGCAGGAGACCGAAGGTGCGATCTTGCCCGCGAAGGAGCAGAATGGCTACGCCGCTGAACCCGATGAGAGTGGCGATGATGGCGCCGGGGCGGAGGTGCTTCTCCCGCAGGATCGCAGCTTCGGCAATGAGCGTCATGATAGGGATGGTGGCGGCAAGTACGGAGACGACACCGGAGGGCACAAATTTTTCGGCCCAGAAGAGCGGAGCGTACTCGGCCACAAAAAGGAAGAGCGCCACGATGCTGAGATTGCGCCATTGTCGAGGAGTTGGCGCGGCCGCACCCCTGAAACGCATGAAGGCGTAGAGCAGAATTCCGGCGGTGAAGAAGCGGGCTGCGGCCGCAAATAACGGCGGCAGTTCTTCGACAGCGATGCGGATGGCGAGGAAGGTCGTTCCCCAGATCACGTAGACGGCGAAGAAGGAGAAGAGCATGCGCGCGCGGTAGGTCCGCTGCTCTTTACTGACTTCGACGGCACTAACCACCGAATCTGCCATAGATGGTTACCATATTTACATCCTCGATGTAACCTGTCAACATTGATTGAGGGGTTAGCGGTGAAAAGCGGTTCGATGAAGTCGGGGAACTCAGCTGCGAGGGGGCGCATATTTGAACGGACAGGCGGGCACCCCGTGCTTGACCTTGTGAATACCCTGGACTGGCGGTTTCGGGCGTCAGGACCGGAGGAACTGCTGGAAGGTTACAACGACGTTGTGCGTTTTACGGAACAGACCGGTTTGATGGCTGCGGCAGATGCGCGGAAGCTGCTGCGAAGCGTACCTGAGAGCAAAGGCTTGAAGATCGTTGCGGCGGTTCGGGAGTTGCGAGAGGCCGCGGCGGAAGTGCTGTATGCGGCAGTGGATGGGAACAGCCCTGCACCGTCCGCATTGAAGCGCCTGCAAGAGTGTTTTGCTTCGGTCAAACAGCATGAGGAACTGCATTGGGACGGCGAGAAGCTGGGATGGAGATTGCTGCAATCCGGTTCGGCTGCCGACGGCCCGCTGTTGCTGCTGACTCTGAGCGCGGCAGATTTCATGACCTCGGAACAAATGCACTTGCTGCGAGAGTGCGGCAACACAGAGTGCCGGTGGCTTTTCGTGGACACGAGCAAGAATCACACGCGGCGATGGTGCGATATGAAGATCTGCGGAAACCGGATGAAGGCGCGGCGGTTCAAGGCTCACCTGCGAGGTGAGGTTGGCGTCCAGAAGGCTTGAGCTCTTTGCCCGGTGTGAGTCGTTCGCAGTCCGACCCGCTCATCGCGATGAAGCTTCGATGAACGGGCACAGCGGGGCCGTAGTGGAGCTTTGCACGCACAGGCTGGTTGGAGAACGGCACAGTGTTGTTCAGTGATCGGGGGCGAAGTTGTAGGATTGCGGCATGCGCGTCATGGCGGGGCTATCTGTGCTGTTCTTTGGGGCGAGCTGCGTGTTTGCTCAGAACGCCGGGACTGCCGAGCCAAAGAATTCGCAGGACCTTCAGACAGCCTACTGTCCGCAGACTCACCAGCTGGAAGCGGAGCCGTCGCAGAAGTTCTTCCTTGACGGGATGATCGGCAAGCGCCATGTCCGTATGTATCTCGATCGGGGCGGATCCGGCGTAGTCGGTCTTTTCTTCGACATCGGCGGGACTTGGGAAACAACGCTGCTCGGAGGCACGTGGAACAATGGCCAGATCGACGCGTCCGATGCGACCGAACTTCATGTCGCCACGGGGCACCTGACTGCATCGCTCGCCAAAAATCGCCTGACCGGCACCTGGACCGCTTCCAACAGCAACCAATCCGAACCTGTTGAACTCATCACGATTCCGGAACCATCCTGTGACGGGAAGGGAACCTGGAGGCGTTTCGAGGATCCTGATTGGCCGGTGACGTTTGCTTACCCCGCCTCATGGCACCTCGAACAATCTGAGGGTGACTCGATCACCGTGACTTGTCCCAATCCATCTGAGATCGCATTCGACCGGCACATCACGGTCTATCACGGAGCCGGTGTACCAGCAGGGCCTACGAACCTTGTCCAGTGCGGGAAGTCATGGATCTACGGATATCAATGCCGATGCGACCAACAAGACTCTCAGGGTTGCTCGGTAGCCAAGGTCAGCAGACTGAACGCCGCGACAATTCTTGATGTCAGCGAACGAGAGCATCGTATTTACTGCCTTGATGGTGGGTATGTAGCAGCTGGCGAGGGTGAGGACCGCATCATTTTGCTCCGCGATCAATGGCTTGAAATCGACTCTCCGGTCAACACATCAGAGATGGTTAACCGGATCGTAGGTTCGATCATTTCGCGCAAGAAAGAACAACAATCTCGAAGGTAGCAGCTAGTCTTCGCGATGAAACAGCAGTGAGTTTGCCTGCTGCACCGGCGTCATCAGCACGCGCGCAATGTTCACGTGCGCCGGACGCATTGCCGCCCACACGATCACCTCGGCCACATCTTCCGGCTTGAGCGCTTTCACACCTTTGTATACCTTTGACGCGCGTTCCGTATCCCCGTGGAAGCGGACGAGGCTGAAGTCCGTCTCCACCATGCCAGGATCTACGGTCGTCACACGGATCGGCGTTCCGAGCACGTCCTGCCGCAATCCATCATTAATGGAACGCTCGGCCGCTTTGGTTGCGCAATAGACTGCCCCGTTGGGGTAGGTCATCTCTCCTGCAGTCGATCCCAGGTTGATGACATGGCCGCGGCCGCGCACCACCATCCCCGGCACTACTGAGCGCGTCACATACAGCAGGCCCTTCACGTTGGTATCAATCATCTCTTCCCAGTCCTCGATTTTGCCCATGTAGAGTTTGTCGAGTCCGCGGCTGAGGCCGGCGTTGTTTACGAGGATGTCGATTTCTGCCCAGTCTGACGGCAGTCCATCGATCGCGTTCTGCACCGCACGGCGGTCGCGTACGTCGAGGTCGATGGAGTGCACGGCCGGGGCTCCGCGTTCCTTGGCCTTAGAAGCGACTTCGGCCAGACGCCCTGCGCGGCGCGCTGCCAGCAGGAGCTTCGCTCCCTGATCTGCAAATGCGAGAGCCGTTGCCGCACCGATACCCGCGCTGGCTCCGGTGACAAAGACGATCTTTCCGTGGAGGTTCATGTCATCATCCTAGCGAACTTCACGCCTGAGAAGACGTGACGCCAGCCACCATTTGTTCGGCCGAATAATTTTACGAGCTCCTTGTCTGTTGCCTGGTACAGCTACCTTCCTGATCCCTGCTTTGCCCTCTTCTGCGCCATCCGATACTGCCCCACAGCCCAGTCTTCGTTGGCCAGACCTGAGCGCCTGGCTTCTTCGAATATCTCCGCCAAATGATCGGCGAGGCTTAACCGGGTGTTTCGGCTCCTGGCGGCCTCGCGCAGGAGCATCGTATCTTTGGCGCCGAGGTCGATTGTGGCTCCCGGCTGCTCGGGGGGATGCAGCATGACATTGCCGTATGCCGCGTAGAAAGGTGATTGAAACAGGGCACTGTTTACTGCCTCCAGAAACACGCCAGGATCGATCGCCTGCGACTCCGCATAGACAAATGCTTCGCTCAGCGATTGAATCATGGTGCTAATCAGGAAATTTCCGCCCACCTTGAGCGCGTGCGCCTGCCAGGGCTCGTTCCCTACAACCGAAATTCCGCGCGACATTGGCTCCAGGATGGGCCGCGCGCAATCGACGTTTTCTGCAGATCCGGCGACGACGATCCAGAGCTTGCCGGCTTCGGCAACCTTGGGACGGCCAAACACCGGCGCGGCGACAAATGGAATCCCGCGCCGAGCATGTTCTCGCGTCAGCCGTTCTGAGAGCGCCACGCTGATGGTGCTGCACGAGATGTGTAGGGTAGAAGGCGTCAGGGCTTCCATTAATCCGTTGGAGCCGAACAGCACCTCCTCATGGGCATGATCGTCGAAGAGCATGGTGATGACGGCGTCCGCGCCGAGTTCCGCCTCCGCCGGGGTGCCGGCGACGATCGCTCCTTCGCGCGCCAGCGGTTCGGTCTTTCCTTCAGTCCGATTCCACACGGCGAGTTCGTGCCCGGCGGCGATCAGGCGGTGAGCCATTACTGTTCCCATCTTGCCCAGTCCGAGAAAACCAATTCTCATCGATTCGATCCTTCCCTTTTCAGTTCGCTCCAACTCGTGGCGCGCACCCGGGAATGCCCGGCTAAACTGAATCTTCGATGCTCAGAACAGTCAGAGCGACGCGTTATGTTGTGCCGCTGCGCGAAGGCGGCTCTCTGCCTGCGATTGTAGAAGCAGACGACCTGGGTTTGTACGTTGTGAAATTCCGCGGCGCAGGGCAGGGAATCCTCGCCTTGATTGCAGAACTTCTTGCGGGCGAGATCGGCCGTGCTCTCGGCCTGAGGGTGCCAGAGATTGTTTTCATGGAGATCGATCCGGCGCTGGGCCGCAACGATCCAGACTACGAGATTCGGCAGCTTCTCAAGGCCAGCCCAGGCCTCAATCTGGCGCTCGATTATCTGCCCGGCTCCACGATGTTCGACCCTGCGGCCCGGGATACGGCGCCCACGGACGAAGCATCGATGCTTGTCTGGTTTGACGCCTTCACGCAAAATATCGATCGCACTCCGCGGAATGCGAATCTGCTGGTATGGCACCGCAAGCTCTACCCGATCGACCACGGCGCGGCCCTCTTTTTTCATCACGACTGGCCGACACGGGAGCAGAAGGTCGCATCGCCATTTCCGCAGATCAAGGACCATATCCTTCTCTCGTGGGCCAAAGACATCCGTGGTGCGGCCGCCGCCGCTCACCAGCGCCTCACCCAAACTTTGCTTGCTGAAATTGTTGATTTCATTCCCGATGAATGGCTCGAATCTATTTCCGATGGGATTCCCCCCGCTGACCGCCGGGAGGGCTACATGCAATTCTTTACGCGGAGACTCGAGTCTTCCACTGCATTTGAAGAGGAGGCCATTCGTGTCCAATCCGGCCTCGTTTGATTACGCCCTCCTTCGCGTCGTCCCTCGCGTCGAACGGCAGGAGTTCATCAACGCCGGCGTCGTGGCTTTTTGCCTGGAGAAGCGCTACCTTGCGGCCCGTATTCATCTTGATGAAGACCGTCTTCGCGCTTTATGGCCGGAGGCTGATGTCGAGCTCGCGCGCGAACATCTCGAAGCCGTCCGGCGCATCTGTGACGGCGATCCGGCAGCCGGCCCGATCGCAAAGCTCTCGCAACGAGAGCGCTTCCACTGGATCACTTCACCGCGCAGTACCATCATCCAGCCCTCACCCATCCACACGGGGGTATGCGATGAAACCGGAGATGTGCTTGATCGCCTCGCAAAGCAGTTTCTGCTTTCGGCGGACTCCTCAAGTCAGCTCAGGTCAGCCGAATAAATTCCCGAAAGCCGTTCTGAAACAAGGTGGGCTTCCAGCGCTTACAACCTCACCGCGATTGGCGCAGCCTAATCCTCTCTGTGTGGCGGCCAGTTTGTGTTTCTGTCGAGCAATGAAACGTCATTATCGAGTTGCTTGATTTAGGAAGAGAAGCGGCAGAGACCGGTTGTCGAATTCGAGAAGGATTGGCACTTCTCAGTGGGTCTTCTTCACTGCCAAGTCAATGTAATATCTGCCGTCTTTGGCACCGATTAAATACGAGGTGGAGAGGTCATTCACGTTGTCCTGGCCGCCGTAAGTGACGATCATCCGCCCAACGGGAGGAAGCGCCGGCACGTATGTGACTCCTCTGAGCGTGTACTCCAGGTGTTCATCGTGCTGTAGTGGCACGAAATGGATATCTCGCAGTCGATATTTAAAGTCCTGGCCCAAAGATCGGAAGAATCCCTCCCGATCTTGCTGCTCCACGCCCTGCCAATAGACGAGTTTGCCAAGCCGCGTCTCGTCTTTGTTCTGGAAAAACTGCTGATAGAGTTTTTGAAGCTCGGCTTTTGACGTTGCGCCGTCCGCGGCGTGCGCTGTCAACGCAACGACGAAGAACGATATGAAGATTCCGGACTTTAACTTACTCATCGTCCCTTCCTCTTCTTGCGCTTGCTGGCCGAGAATCCAACCGCTGCAGCGATCCAGATCTGAAGCATTTCCATTTGTGGTTCAATCGTCGTCAGCTGCGGCGTGGGCGGACAGATCGCTTTTGCCGCGATTGGGGTGTGCGGCCGAATCTCGAGTCACGTTTCAGGAGAAGATCGCAAGCGTGGAGGGCTTCGGATTCGAACGTCGGGCTATCGGCGGGGATGAGGCGCCAATGGCCAATTTTGCCGCCAAGCAAATCAATGGGGCGGAGCGATGGGAAGTCTCGAACGACTTTGGGATCGTCAAGATTGGCGGTTTCAGAGAAGACTAACCAGAGTCCGTTGTCTTCCGGATGCTTAGGGCTATCCCTCAACATGACCAGGATTCTGTCACCGGCGTAGACAGCAAAGCCCGAAAACATGGGTTTGACTTCCGGCTCAAGCGGAGCCAGCGCTTCGGTGATGAACGGGTAAGGAGCAGATTTGCGTTTAGTCCTGGACGGATTGGCGATTCCGTTGCGCCTGGGCATAGCGCAAGGATAGCGCGAAAGGATTTCAAAATCGAAGAGGCAGTTACGAATCAAATCGCAGCTTGCGAGCAGCCCGGGGTCGCAGTGACTGATGACTCGTAAATCACGGCGCGGAAAGAAATTGCACAATCTCGTGCATTACGCGAGCACTCTGATCAGTCTGAAAGAGAAACTGAGCGTGTGCAGAACCATCCAATATGATCAGCTGTTTTGGCTGAGGAGCCTTTTCGTACTGTGCTCGGATACCAGGCAGTCTCGGGCCGCTGCCGCTGCTGTCTTCGCGCGCGACGATAAACAACGCTCGTGACTTCAAACCGTCCGCCGGCAGGTTTGGAGCAGCACCGAGCAATACAACCCGGTCAATTTCGCCGGGTGTGGACTTGATGGAAGCATCTCCCGCTGTAGCGCCGCCGAAACTCCCTCCAACTACCGATACCTTCTTTGCGCCGTGCGCTTTGAGGTAACGAACGGCGGCGAGAACATCCTTCTGAAACGGTGCGTTATCGAAGGCGTTCTGGCCGGGACCTTTCGAACAGCCGTAGCCTCTGAAGTCGATGGCAAGTACTCGAAAGCCTGCCGATGTGAGCGACGATGCCTGATCGTGCCAGCTTTCCTTGTTGAACCTGCCGCCGTGAGCCAAAACGACAGCATTGCCAGCACGACCATAGAGATCAGCGCAGACCTGCCCACCATCGTCGGTTGCGAATGAGACGGTCTGCTGTGCAGACGCCGCGACGGCTAGAACCAATGCGAGGGGAAAGATTCGAAGTGCCGGCATGGGCAGATTATATGGTCGTTGAGCAGACATGATGAGAGCGATTAAGTCCCATTTGAACCCGGCCTTGAGCCAATTCAGCCGGATTCAAGTCGACCACGGGTGGTTGGGCACCAGTGTCCTCTTTGCCGTTTTTTCGCCCTGTTGGGGGGCGACCGGGCGCCGATTGGCAAAAATCGAAAGTCTGCGTACAAGCGTTGGAACCATCACTGTCTGGCGCTCCCCTGGGTCCGTTTCTCAGGCATACCCTTCCGCTGCGGATATCATCTAAACGAACTCGCGGACGGGAAAGGACATACGCCATGCGCAAGGTTCTCATTGCCATCGCCGTTATCGTGGTCGTCGTCATCGCAGGGGCAGCGATTTTCGTAGCCACCTTCGACGTGAACAAATATCGAGGGACGATTCAGGCACAACTTCAGCAGCATCTTGGACGTCCGGTTCAGCTTGGCGACATGCACCTGAAGCTTTTTCCGCCCAGCATCACGGTGCAGAACCTCGCAATCGCCGACGACCCGCGCTTCAGTTCTGACACACCGTTCGTGAAGGCCAACGAACTCGACGTCTCGGTGAAGTTGCTGCCGCTGTTGCACAAGGATGTGCAGATACAGTCGCTGAATCTTCAGCGCCCCACGGTCAGCCTCATCAAAAACAAAGCCGGGCAGTGGAATTTCGCCTCTCTCGGTCACCCCGAAGCGACGGGCAATGCTACTGCTGCACAGCCGGCTTCAACCGCGCCGAAGCCAGCACAAACTCAGCCGGCTTCAACAAATCCGCCTGCCCAACCTGCATCGCAATCTTCGCAGCAGGCTGCGCAGTCGCAGCAACAGTTCTCGCTTGGCGACCTTGTCATCAAGGATGGTGAGGTTTCTCTGCTTGACCAAAGCCAGAGCAGCACACCCACTCTCTACAATCACATCGACGTCAGGCTCAAGGACTTCTCCCCGGACACTGCTTTCACGGTTGACGCCACGGTGCATATGGCGGGAACAGGCGAACAGGCCATCACGCTCCAGGGCAAAGGCGGTCCGATCAATTCGCAGGATGCGACGCTCACGCCCTTCCATGGGACGTTGCAGCTCAAGAATGTCGGCGTCAGCGATTTCACCAAATTTCTCAACTCTCCCGCGGCCAACGGCACTGACGGCGTGCTGACGGGCGAGACCAAGATCGACAGCGATGGGGGCAACGCCACGCTGAACGGCCAGACTAACATTCAGAACGCCAAAGTCCGCGGCATGGAACTCGGTTTTCCTGTCTCGGCGCAATACGACCTTACGGATGACATGCCGAGTGGGACCATCACGATTCGCAACCTCACCACGAAGCTGGGATCGACGCCCTTTGATCTGAACGGCACTATGCAGACGAAATCAACTCCCGCGCACATTGATGTGAATCTTCGGGCCAATAACATCTCCGTCGCTGAAGCGGCGAAGTATGCCGCTGCTTCGGGGATGGCGCTTACTCCGGGCACGACCCTTGCAGGCACAATAAACGCCAACATCCACGCCGTGGGATCGGCCGATAGACCAGCCCTCAGCGGAACCCTGACCGCCAGCAATCTCCAAGCCAGCGGAAAGGACCTGCCTCAGCCCGTTCAGATCTCATCGGTGAATCTGAATCTCACCCCCACGCAGATTCAGTCCAATCCATTCACTATCGTTTCCGGAAATACAACGGCCGATGCGCAACTCACCATGCGTAATTACACTTCGCCGACCGGAACCGTCGATGCCACGCTTCGCGCGCCCAATGCGCAACTCCCCGCAATCCTCGCCATGGCCAAAGCATACGGGGTCACTGCACTCGACAAGGTCAGCGGGCAGGGAACACTTAACGTGAATATGCATGCGGCCGGTCCAGTGAAGTCACTGACCGCTGCCGAAATCGAGAAGAATCTCAACGGCACCGTTAATGTGAATTTCAACAACGTGAAGTACTCCGGCGCGAACATGAGCAGCGAGCTGAGCAAGATTGCCGGCTTCCTCCGTCCCGGCTCATCGCAGAATGCATCCGGCATCACTACCATCTCCAAGATGACCGGCAATATCGCCGTCAAGAACGGGATCGCCGAGACCAAAGATCTTCAGGCCCAGCTCGACATCGGGAATGTCGGACTGGCGGGTACGGCGAATCTGGTAACTGAAGCTCTTAACATGCGTGCGACTGCTGTGATCTCGCAGAATGTCAGTCAGCAGGTGGGTGGGCAGAGCATCGGCGGATTCATGAAGACCGCTCTCGCCAACAGCCAGGGAGAACTCGTCATTCCCGCGATCATCACCGGTACCTTTTCCAACCCGCACTTCCAGCCCGATGTTCAGCAACTCGCGCAGATGAAGCTGAAGGGTTTGATTCCCAATCTCAACAATCCCGGCTCGATTACGGGCGCTTTGTCTGGGTTGCTCGGCGGTGTCAAAGCCCCAGGCCAGACCACAACGCAGCAACCCGGCCAACAGCAACAGCCAGCCAGCGCCGTACAGCAGGTGCTAGGCGGCCTCTTCGGTAAGAAGAAACAGGCCAATCCACCTAAGTAATCCACGGATGTTGCCGTTGGGGCAGTTGTGTCCCCGGGTCCTCTTTAAGGGCAGGCAACCGAAAACAAGTTAGCCGCACCGGCGCCAATGATCAGACTAGCGAGCGTCAGACGACTGAAGGTGCCTCGGGCAGCACACTGGCGATGACCTCGGCGGCGGCAGTGTAGCGCCCGAAGGGCGCGCTGACCTGGACACCCTGCACCAAGGAGCGGACGGAATCGAGCATCTCCTGGGCGATGCGGATGCCTTCCTTGCGGGCGGTGTCAGGGGTGTCGGCTTGGGCCATGCGAAGCATGATCTCCTCGGGCATGGAGACGCGGAGGTCGTTCTTCATGAACTCGGCGTTGCGCAAGCTGGTGAGGGGCCAGATTCCGGCAATTACCGGGATGCGGAACGATTCGATGCGCTTGAGGAAGTCTTCGAGGAGGCGGAGATCGAAGACCGGCTGGGTGATGGCATATTCGGCGCCGGCTTCCACTTTGAAGGCGAAACGGCGGAGCTCGTGTTCGATGTCGGGCACGCCGGGGTTGGCTGCCACACCGATTGTGAAGTTGGTGGATGCGCCGATGGAGTTGGCGCCAATGTCGAGGCCATGATTGAGGCGGCGAACGATATTGACAAGGCCGATGGCATCGACGTCGAAAACGGCGGTGGCGTCAGGGTAGTTGCCGAGCTTGGGTGGGTCGCCGGTGAGACAGAGGATGTTTTTGAGACCGATGGATGATGCGCCGAGCAGATCGGACTGAATGCTGAGCACGTTGCGGTCGCGACAGGTGTAGTGAAGGATGGTCTCGATTCCGGTGTGCTGCTGGATCTGAATGCAGAGACTCTGTGCGCTCATGCGGGCAGAGGCGCGGGGCGAGTCGGGGACATTGATGGCGTGAACGCCGAGTTGAGCGAGCAGACGCGCCCCCTCGATCTCCTTTGTGCAATTGATGCCCTTCGGGGGGACGATCTCGACCAGGGTGACGAATTGTCCCTCATGGATCAATGAGCCGATGCGGGAGCGCTCGGCGAGAGAAGCGGGTGGAGTCTCGGTGGAGATTTCCGCGTGCTTTCCACCGTCTGTGACGCGAGCCTGCGCGTCGATGGCACGCATAGCGGAGCGCATGGCGCGGGTGTGGTTGGGCGTGGTGCCGCAGCAGCCGCCGACGATCTGCGCACCAGCCGCGATCGCTTTCCGGGCGAAGCTGGCCATGTATTCAGGCGAGCAGAGGTAGATATTGCGGCCCTCGATAGCCCGGGGCATGCCGGCGTTTGGCATGGCTGCTAGAGGGAGATCAGTGGCCGGGCGCATGCATTCGAGAGCCGTAAGGACCGTGGATGGTCCAGTCGAGCAGTTGACGCCGATGGCGCCGGCGCCCCACTCGGTGAGGAGAGCGGCGGCCTGCTCAGGCGATGAGCCGTCGAGGCAGTTGCTTTCGTCATCAACGGTGACCATGACGAGGACGGGAAGATGTGGCGCGGCCTCTTCAGCAGCCAGGAGCGCTTCACGGGCTTCATTGAGCGCGGGCATGGTCTCGATGATGAGCAGGTCGACACCGGCGTCGGCAAGTGCGCGGATCTGTTCGGCGAAGGCGGCGCGGGCTTCGTCGAGGCCGGTTTTTCCGAGGGGCTCGAGACGAACACCGAGAGGGCCAATTGAGCCGGCAACATAGGCCGTGCCAGCCTGTTTCTCTTTCAAGTGGTCGACTGCCTGGCGGGCGAGGCGGACACCTGCCGCGTTGATCTCGGCGACTTTGGAGGCCAGGCCATGCCGGGTGAGGCGAAAGCGGTTGGCGCCGAAGGTGTTTGTTTCGATGATTTCGGCTCCGGCCTGGAGGTACTCCTCGTGGATGGAGAGGATGAGATTGGGGTCAGAGAGGTTCAGTTCGTCGTAACAACGATTGATGAATACACCGCGGGCATAGAGGACCGTGCCCATGGCGCCATCGGCGAGCACAGGGCGATTGGAAAAAAGATCGGCGAACTGAGGCATGTTGTTTTAATGCTATCGCAAGCGAGATGAAACACAGTGGCCCGGGCATCAAATGGCGACGTATGGTGGGCGAGTTGCGGCACCGGGACATTCAGCCGAATCAGTGGGTTGCTTTGTTATACTTCGAGAGTCAAAAAGCTAAGCAGAACCGGTCAGATAGGGGGCCAGAAGAGGGCTTCGATGTGTCCGGAGTTGCGGCATCGCCATTCATAATTTACGGTCCGCAAGGCGCTGGAGCATTGAACCGCGCCGGTATTCGAGGGAAGCGATTTTGAAGAAGAGAAGTCTTTGGCTCTGCGCCGCCGCGGCGGTACTGGTATCAGTGGTGCTGGCGGGTTGTGGTTCGACTACGTATTTTGCGGGAAGGGTACTTCCCCCCAGCGGGCTGACAAATCGGGTTCTGATTGCGGTGCAAAACCCGAGCACGGCGGCGACTGGGGCGCTGACTTTCGTCGACGCCTTCTACGACATTCGATTCAGCTATAACCAGAAAATTCCGGGATTCTCGATCAGTGGATACTCAGGCAACCTGCCGATCACGATCCAGAATATGCCGGAGGAGCAACTGGGGGCCGTGTACGGGGCCGGGGATGGCTCGCTGCACCTCGTGAATTACCAGAAGGAAAGCGACAACGGAGCACAGAAGGGTATCGCGGGTACCTCTTCAAGCATTTTCATCACACGAAACCAAAGGTATGTATTTGCAGCGAACCAGCAGGCCACGGTTCTCTCAGTGGTTGATGGTGCGGCAGGCACCGCGTACGCGCTGGGGCTTCCGGGAGTGTACCGGTTGAGTGTGAATCCAGGCGGCACGGCTGCAATGGCCTTTGTGCAGAACTCGAACTATGCGTACTACGTTCGGCAACTGACCTCGAGCGAGTCGCTTGCATATTCGGGTGGAGCGAGCACGTGGCCGAAGGCGGCGACGGACTGCGAGCCGCAAAATTCTCCCGCATGGTGCCTGTTTCAGATGCAGAGTCCGGATAACTTGGACGCGACCGGAAATCCATACGGCACTCCACTGTTGTTCGATCGGCCGATCAAGGCCATGTTTTCTGCGGACGGCAGTACGGCTTATGTGTTGAATTGCGGGCAGGAGTGCGGCGGAACAGCTTCGTCCATTTCGGTCGTGCCGGTTTCGCCCGTTATCTATTTGTCTGGGCAGCACTCGGGATCATTGCCGACGAATGCGGCGCTGCATTCGGACTGCGCTGCGACACCTGGAGCATCCTCCTGTACGCTTTCAATTCCGGGCGGCTCGAGCAACGCTCTGCTTTCGAACACTTCGTTGTATGTCGCCGGGCAGAAGCTTTTGCCGGACGGATTGTTCACGGGCAATCTGACGATTGTGAGCCTCACAGGTACGGGAACGAGTACGTTGTCGGCAGGAACTCCGATCTCGATCAGCGATGGCGCGCCGGGCGCTCCGAGCCGCATGATCATGGCCGACGACAACACGTTGTGGATCGGCATGACCAAGTGCACCAACGGCGAACGTTACGCGACGGGACAGCCGTATGGATGCCTGACCATGTTCAACACCAGCAACAACAGCGTTACGCTGCTGGAGCCCTACCTGGGCGATTTGACGGGTATAGCAGCAGTCACAGGGCTGCACAAGATCTACGTGGCGCAAGGTGGGCAAGTGTACATCTTCCACACAACGGATGGTTCGTCGATCAACAATCAGTACGTTACGGTGAGCGGAACGGCATCGGACGTCGCGTTTATGGATGCGCACTTCGACGGCAATAACACCGTCTACTAGGACAATGCCAAACAAAGAAGCTGATGGTCGCGCGGATGTGCTGGCAATCGCGGCGCACCGCGACGACGTTGAGCAGACCTGCGGCGGAACGCTGCTGCGGATGGCGGCGCGAGGACTGCGAACGGCGATCCTGGATTTGACACGGGGTGAAGCGGGAACGCGCGGGACGGCAGAGGAGCGTGCGCGCGAAGCGGCGGAAGCGGCGAATCTACTGGGAGTGAACCGACGTGAAGCGCTGGATCTTCCGGACGGAGCGATCGAAAATACATTAGAAAATCGGAGGAAGATTGTTCGGGTCCTTCGCGAGGTAAGGCCGCGAGTTGTAATTTTGCCGTACTGGCAGGCGCGGCATCCGGACCATGCGATTGTAGCCACGCTGGGGTATGAGGCTTGTTTTCTTGCGGGGCTGAGCAAGGTTGAGACTGGAGCCGCGCCGCATCGGCCATTCAAGATCGTATATGCGAGTCTGTATGCGGATGTGAGGCCGAGCTTTGTGGTGGATATCACGCCCTTCATTGACCAGCGTCATCGAGCGCTTATGGCGTACAAGTCGCAGTATGCGAACCAGGCGGCGGGCGGCGCGCTATTTGTGCCGGAGGATGAGATTCGCGAGCGGACTTTGGCGGAAGCCCGACATTACGGACTGCTTGCGGGTGTGCAGTACGGCGAGCCGTTCGTGCAGAAGGAAGTAGGACTCGTGGATGATCTGACTCTGCTGCCTGTACAGTCGATCTAGTACGGATCATAATTGTTTCTTATCAGAAAGCAAAACAGAATAACTTTGCCTTATGGGTCGTTCGCGTCGAGACTAAGGGTGGAGGTTTGTGATGACGACGCAGACGTGGGATCCCCAGGCCTACGAGCGGAATGGTGCATTTGTGCATGGACTTGCCGGTGGAGTCCTCGAGTGGCTGGATGCCCAGCCGGGCGAGTACATTCTTGATCTAGGTTGCGGGGACGGGCAATTGACGCGACGGATCGCTGAAACCGGAGCTCAGGTCCTGGGTGTAGACGCTTCGATGGAGATGGTGGCGGCGGCTCGAGAGCGAGCCCTCGAAGCGGAACACGCGAAAGCGGAGGATCTGCCATTCCGAGATGAGAGATTCGATGCGGTATTTTCCAATGCGGCTCTGCACTGGGTGCGCGACCAGGATGCCATGATGCGGCAGATACACCGCGTGTTGAAGCCGGGTGGGCGCTTCGTTGCCGAAATGGGTGGACATGGAAACGTCGCCGCGATCCATGTTGCTCTCATGGCAATCCTGGAGCGGCATGGATTTGGCGATCTCGAGAGAGGCGTCAACTACTATCCGAGCACGGCTGCCTATTCTGAACGTCTTGCGCAGCATGGGTTCTCCGTCGAGAAGATGGCCCTAATACCAAGGCCCACCAACTTGCCTGAGAGCGGGATGGAAGGATGGCTGCGGATGTTCCGTCGCGGAGTACTGGAAGGACTACCGGAAGATACTCGGGAGGCAGTGGTGCAGGAGACCGTGCGGTTGCTTGAGCCGGCGCTTCGTGATGAGGCGGGGAACTGGATCGCCGACTATGTGCGGCTACGGTTTGTGGCGCGAGCGACAGCGAATCGGGCAACTCATTGAATGTTCACGCCAACCCCGGATCCCAATATGCGAGGGATCTGGGGCAGGCGGTTCGTTTGGCTAATGGTTGGGACTAGAGCACGGGGAGGTTGATTTGCTGGCCGACCTTAATCAGGTCAGGGTTGGAGATGTTGTTGGCCTTGGCAATCTCGGGATATTTATTAGCGTTGCCATAGAAGTGTTTGGCAATTTTTGAAAGATTGTCGCCGGATCTGATGGTGTAGCTTTGCTCGTCGCCACCGGTGTTGAGGATTTCATGATGGAGGTCGGAGTAGGTGGGGTCGGCCTGCTTGATGGCATCCCACACGCGATTCAGGACCACTTTCGACGGTACGCTGGCCTTGAGGTAGAGTTTCTCGCCGTCAAGAGAGGTTTGGTCAACTTTGGCGCCGAGGTCAGCGAATTCCTGGATGGTTGAGGTCACTCCAGCATATTTGGATTGGAGTTGTTCGAGATCGGCCATATGGATTCTCCTTGTGAACTACAAATGATTGGATGAGGAGAATGGGGCTAGTTCGCGGCTGCCCATCGCGGAAGATCGCATGCCGGTATCCCAGAGTTGTGATCAAGAACATACCGCGATCACGAGCAGACGCTTTGCGGTCGCGAGAAAGGGGACCTGAAGCGGCTGCCTTCCTCGCGTTTGGATTTGCTATTCCGGTTTGTTTGTGCCGGTCGCGTTGTCCTGTTTGGCGAGGCGAACTCGGGCTGTGTCCAATTTCTTCTGAACCTTAGCGACCTCAGCGGGTTCGATGTCGGCTGAAGCGGACTTGGAGAACTCGTTGACGGAGATTTCCCATTGCGCAGCCGCCAGGCGAATGCGTCCTGTCTTTTCGTACAGGTCGCCGAGATGGTCGTGAACCGTGGGGTCGGTTTGAGTACGTTCGACGGCCTGACGGAGGTTCGTTTCGGCAAGCTCGTACTGACCCATTTTGAAATAAGCCCAGCCGAGGGAGTCGAGATATGCGCCATTCATGGGTTCGATCTCGACCGCCTTACGGATCATCTTCAATGCCTCGGGCAGGCGTGATCCCTTGTCCGCGAGCATGTATCCAAGGTAGTTAAGGACCATGGAGTTGTTAGGATCAATCTGAAGAGCCTGACGGAAGAACTGCTCAGCGGGCTCAAAGTGCTTCTGACGCTCAGCGAGGCTGCCTTTGAGGAAGAGGAGATAGAGATTGTCTTCCTTTTTGCTGGTGAGCGATGTTGCCTTGTTCAGGGCCTCTTCCGCATCTTTCCAGCGATGGAGCCGGGTGTAGATCTGGCCGAGCGCGATCCAGACTTCGCGGTCCTGATTGGAGTTGGTGATCATGCCTTTGGCCATGTTGATGCCTTCGTCGTCTTTGCCTTCGTCGACGAGTTCGCCCGCGAGCATGAGCTTAAGGTCACGATTCTTGGGATCGGCCAGGACGGCCTTTCGCGAAACTGCGATTGCCTTGTCGTACATGCGAGCATCGCGGTAAACGTCGACCTGGCTCTGGTAACCGCGGAGGGCATTTTCACCGCCGAGATCGATCAGCTTCTGAAAGGTCGCAATGGCTTCGTCGACTTTGTTCTGCTCGTGATAAACGGCACCGAGGCGCTCCAGGAAGATGGCACGGTTGTTCTTTTCGTCCGAGGTGTAGGCGCCATTGGCGTGAGAGGTCAAGTCGACCATGTGCTCGTAGACCTGGGCAGACTCGTCGTAGCGGCCAAGCACGTCGAGAAGAAGGCCTTCGTTGTAGCCGGCCTCGAGTGAATCGGGATCTTTTTTGACTGCTTTTTTGACCATCGTGAGGGCTTCATCGTACTTGCCCTGACGGCGAAGGATTTCGCTGATGTGAACGAGCGTACCCGCGTCTTCGGGATCCGCTGAAGACATTTGCTTATAGATCTTCAGGGCTTCGTCGAGCTGATTGTCATTGAGTAGAGCCTGGGCGAGGGCGCCGAGTGTGCGAGCATCCTCCGGATCCATGTCGACGGCGCGCTTGTAAGCGGCGATTGCATCCTTGGGCTTTTTCTGCTGGTCGTAGAGGGCGCCAAGAGCGAATTCCATCTTCGGCGTGCGTTCGGATTCGGCGACGGTTTCGATGATTTTTGCTGCATGGGGCAGGTCGCCGTTTTCAGCATAGAGTCGAGAAAGATTGAGAACGACTTCTTCAGAATCTGGATCGAGATCCTGGGCGGCCTTGTACTGCTCCTCCGCCTTGTCGTTCTGGTGTTTCACAGCATAGAGCTGGCCGAGGACCATGCGATCTTCAACGCTTTTCGGATCGAGCGTGACGATCTTCTGGAATTCGCCGATGGCCTGGTCGAGGGTGTTGCCGGCGGGCGAGGCAGAGGAGACGGCATTCTGGGTTTCGCTGAGCTGGCGAAGATAGAGTCGGCCGAGAAGGCGATGGGCATCGATATCGTTTGGAGAGGTTTTGAGCAGACCGCGGGCGGTAGCTTCAGCCTCGCGAACCTGCCCGGTGCGGAAGTAGAGGTCAGCCAGTTCATCGTTGAGCTGGGGAGAGTTGGGGTCGGCGTTGAGCGCAGTCTTATATTCCTCGACGGCATGGCGCATGAACTCGGGACGGCCGGTGGCGATCGCCTGCTCTTCGTAGATTTCTGCGAGGGCGGCGTGATAGTAGGCCTGAGCGCGCGCTGGTTCCGGGGTCCCGGGATTCGAGGGTGCAGGCGCAGGTTTCGGAGTCGGTGCAGGAGAAGAGTTCGACGGTGTGGCCGGGGCGCCCTGGGTTTGTGCATGCAGCACGGATGCCGCAAGGACGGAGGCTGCAATGGACAGCCACAACGGTGATGCTAATGTTCTTGTTTTCATGATCCTCGGGGATCCAATGACTTTCGTCCGCGACAGGACGCGAATCATCTCGCCGGTCCGGTTGAAAGCTTTGATGCGGATGGTGCGCAGGCGCAACCTACCTGATCTTAGAGACGATTTTACCTGTCTTTAGTCGCAGAGCGGCAATGGTTTCAAGGGTTTTGACTCGACGCGAGTAACCCCCGGGCGAAAGCAGAAGGAAGATGCTTCCGTTTTCAGCAATTTGCGACTGGAATGAGGCCGCGGTCAGTGAGCGATTGGAACTGGCTATGCAGATATAGATAACTTGAACGAGGAAGTCAGCGATAGCGAACGGCTGGCCGAGGGCGGCGAGATAGCTCCAGCAGAAGCAGAAGACGAGCCTTAGGGGGACTGCCCGGATGACGCTGCGTCCGGCGATACTGCCGATGAAAAGGCCGAACGCGCCGCCGAACGAGAGAGTGGCAAGGCTTGGCGAGGCGATCGCGATAAGGGCCGCCGGTATCGGCGAGGATGGCTTCGAACCCGCCGAGAGCCGCCCAGCCGGCAATGCTGAGGCCGGCGAGATTGCCGATCACCAGGGGAACGCAAAGCGCGAAAGCGGCGCGCAAGCCGCGAAACCGGTCCATCTGGCGGGCGATGGAGAAGATTCGGCCGCCGAGAGTGGATGAGGACTAATTGAACTCGGTCATCTGGATTACGGGATCAATGGCGGAAGTGGCGGATTCCGGTGAAGACCATGGCGAGGCCAAGGCGGTCGGCAGCGGCGATAACATCTTCGTCTTTGACTGATCCGCCGGGCTGAATGACGGCCGTTGCTCCGGCGGCGGCGACCGCTTCGAGTCCATCCGGGAAGGGGAAAAAGGCGTCAGATGCGGCGACAGTGCCCTTGAGGGAGAGCACGGCTTTCTGCGCTCCGAATTTTGCAGCGTCGACACGGCTCATCTGGCCAGCGCCGATGCCCACAGTCTGGCCGTCGCGCGCGTAGACAATGGCGTTGGACTTGACGTGCTTGCAGACGCGCCAGGCGAAGATTAGAGCCCGTAGTTCTTCCGGTGAGGGGGGACGCCAGGTAACGACTTTGAGTTCGTCTTCAGTGACACGGCCGGTATCGGCGTCCTGGAGGAGGAGACCGCCCGAAACGTTTTTGACGACCGGGCGCGGTGGTGCGGGCCGAACTTCGACCAAGCGGAGATTCTTCTTGACGGAGAGGCGCTCACGGGCTTCGGGAGAGAAGGACGGAGCAGCGATGGCTTCGACGAAGAGCTTGGCGATATCGGCTGCGGCTTCAGCGTCGATGGGGCGATTGACGCCGATCACTCCGCCGAACGCAGAGACGGGATCGCAGGCGAGGGCCTTCTGATAGGCCTCGAGTACCGTCTGGCCGGTGGCTCCGCCGCAGGGGTTGGTGTGTTTGACGATGATGACGGCGGGCGAGTCGAATTCCTGGGCGAGTTCCCAGCAGGCATCGAGATCTACCAGGTTGTTGTAGCTAAGCTCCTTGCCATGCAATTGAGTTGCGCCGGCGATGCCGAGGCCGGAGCCATCGGCGTAGAGGGCAGCGCGTTGGTGGGGGTTTTCGCCGTAGCGGAGCGATTGCGCAAGGGGCATGTTGATGCGCAGGGTGGATGGGAACTCCTGCGGCGCTGCTGATTGCGCATCAGGTGCGACGGGCTGAGTGGGTTCGGGGGCTTCTGCGATTTTATTCAGCGTGCTAGCGATCGCGGCGTCGTAAGCGGAGGTGGTGGAGAATGCTTGCTTGGCGAGACGCCAGCGAGTTTCGCGAGACAGGGCGCCGTTGTTGGATTTCATTTCTTCGGTGAGGGCGCCGTAGTCGGAGACACGGGTGACGATGGCGACGTCTTCGAAGTTTTTGGCCGCGGAGCGGACCATGGAGGGGCCGCCGATATCGATGTTTTCGATCAGATGTCCGAAGGCGACTCCGGGCTGGGCAGCGGTTTTCTCGAATGCGTAGAGATTGACGACGACCATATCAATGGGCTGGATGTCGTGAGCGGCGACGGAGGCTTCGTGTTCAGCATTACCGCGGATGTAAAGCAGACCGCCGTGAACGCGCGGATGCAAGGTCTTCACGCGTCCGTCGAGCATCTCGGGAAAGCCAGTGAGGTCGCTGATGTCCTTGACCGTGAGGCCGGCTTCGCGGAGAGCGCGGGCGGTGCCTCCCGTGGAGACGAGTTCGATTCCAAAACTCGCGAGTGCCTTGGCGAAATCGACGAGGCCGGTCTTATCGGTGACGCTGAGCAACGCGCGACGGATAGGTTTTACGCCTGCAGCGGAGGATGTGGTCACGAATGGCTCCTTGGTGGGTGTGCGCGGATCAGTTTGCGCGGTTGTTCAGCCAAATGAAACGAAGAGAGAGGACCAAAGAACAGACTACATCGGCCGGACGGCTCGATTTGTGCGGCGATTTGCACCGATTTTGTGCCAGACCGAGTGAGAGAAGTGAAGAGCGCAGATGAATTAAAGTTGGAGATATGAGCAGCTTTCCACCGCCGCCCGGTCAGGGTGAATCCGGCCCTGAGCCTGAAATTCTTCGGCCGGCTCCGGGGTATATTCCGACACCACAGTCGGTGGTGAGAAGGCGGCGATCGTTCTGGGCCACTGCTCCGGCAACATACGTTCTCGTGGGAATCAATGTTGCGGTGTTTGTTCTGATGCTGCTCAGGCATGTGAGCGGGGTGAGTCCGACTCCGGAGCAGTTGATGCAGTGGGGCGCGAACAACGCCGGGTCGGTACTGGTGGATCGCGAGTGGTGGCGGATTGTGACGGCAATGTTCGTTCACGTGGGAATTCTTCACCTTGCGACGAACATGTGGTGCCTCTGGAACCTTGGATTGCTGGCTGAACCGTTGATGGGGTCTTTCGGGGTTGTCGCGGTTTATGTGCTGACGGGTGCGGCGGGAAATCTGCTGTCAGTATTGTGGAACGGCAGACATATAGCTGCGATCCTGCCGCAGGTTCCAGCGGGATTGGATGCGGCAGTATATTTTCCCCCGGGTGCGGGAGCTTCGGGTGCGGTGTTTGGAATCGCAGGAGCGTTGATTGTGCTGCTGAAGTCGCCACGGCTGCCGGTGCCGCCGGATGAACTTAAGCGGCTTCGAAAGTCGGTGATTTACTTCGCGGCGATCAACCTCGTGATCGGACTGACAATCAGTCTGGATGTTGTCTCTTCGCGGACGGGGATCAGTATCGATAATTCGGCGCATCTGGGCGGAGTGCTGTGCGGGCTGTTGTTTGCGATGCCGATGGTGCCCCGGATTGGGAATCCGAGGCCTCTTTTCCTGACACGCCTGCAGGTTGCGGTGGGAATGATTGCCGGGATTCTGCTGCTGTTCGGGTTCTATATCTCGCGGGTGCTTGGTTAAGGCAGCTCAGGAGGCCGTGCCAGCGGGGGCTGAAGTGTGTGGGTGAGAAGTCCGATATCCTTCTACTACCGGAATGGATTCCGCAGCTAAAGCCGCTTTTTTACCTGACCCAGCTTTCAGAAACCGGAATGGATTCCGCGGCTAAAGCCGCTTTTTTACCTGACCCAGCATTCAGACGCCTAAAGGCTTCTGCTCCCTCCCATTCGTCAGAGGCGAATCAGTTCGCACACTGAAACTGGAGCCCGACAGTTCAGTTTGGGTCGCTCATGGCCCGGCTGGAGCCGTGCCGTTGTTACAAATCGCCGCCCCAATCGGTTTTTAGCGAGTTGTGAACTCATGCCCTGATATGTGAAGTCATGCCCAGATAGAGGTCTCGTATGACGGCGCATGGCGGGGTGATAATCGAGGAGAACGCGGATCGTCAATCCATTTTGAAAGGAGTTGACCATGGAGCGTCGTGAATTTCTGAAACAGGCCGCGGTGACTGCCGCGGCGGTAGCGTCTTCGAGCCAGATGCAAGCGAAGACGCCAAGCAATCCGATTCCGAAGAGAACGCTGGGCCGGACAGGGGAACAGCTCTCGATTATTGCGTTCGGCGGAATTGTGGTGATGGATGAGAGCACGGGGGAATCGAAGAACATTGTGGCTGAGGCGGTGGATCGGGGAATCAACTACTTCGACATCGCGCCGAGCTATGGCAATGCCCAGGAGATGCTTGGGCCGGCACTGGCTCCCTACCGGAAGAAGTGTTTTCTGGCGTGCAAGACCGAAGGCCGGATGAAGGATGACTCGCGCAAGCAACTGGAAGAGTCGCTGAAGCTGCTGAAGACAGATCACGTGGATCTTTATCAATTTCATGCGCTGACCAAGATGACGGATCTCGATAAGGTGCTGGGGCCGGGCGGCGCGATGGAGACCATGGAGGCGGCAAAGAAGGAAGGGAAAATTCGCTACATCGGGTTCTCCGTGCACTCGGCAGAAACGGCGGTGGCGGCGATGGATCGATACAACTTCGATACGATTTTGTTTCCGCTGAACTTCGTGTTGTACACGCAGGCGGGATTCGGGCCGCAGATCCTGAAGAAGGCGCAGGAGAAGAAGATGGGGATCCTCGCGCTGAAGGGAATGGCGAAGACCGTGTGGCCCGCTGATCAGAAGAAGGAACATCCGGAGCCGAAGTGTTGGTATAAACCGGCAGGATTTCCTGATGAAGCTTCGATGGGGCTACGGTGGACGCTCAGTCATCCGATCACCGCGGCGATTCCGCCGGGAGATGATCGCTACTTCAGGCTGGCGATGGATGTGGCTCAGAACTACAAGCCACTGGAGTCGCATGAGGAGCAGGCCTTATTGGCCGGGGCGCACGGGGTAGAGCCGATTTTCCATCTTGGCAACGATGTTTAGCGGGAGTTTGGGCGGAGTCGTCTCGCACCCAAATAAGAAAGGGCTTTGTCACTGGCCTCCAGTTTCAAAGCCCCCGCAAGGACCTGACTTCCTGCTCTAACGGACTGCCGTTGATGCGAACTTCTTGACCATGGCGAGCAGCAGTTTGCGATCGCTGTCGTTGAGGTTGGTGGAGTAGCGGCGAATCTGTGTGAGGAACCGGAGTTCGTCGTCACTGAGGTGGTGGCCATTCATGTTGCCGTTGAGAGCGTCGTCGGCGAAGAACTGGGCGATAGGCAGGTCAAGTGCGAGAGCGATTTTAGAGAGCGTGTCGAGCGAGGGAACGGTGTGCCCGTTTTCCACGCGCGACAAGTAGCAGCGAAGCAGACCTGTCTTCTTTTCGATGTCGCCCTGGGAAAGCCCCTTTTGCAGGCGGTGCGCACGGATGGTGGTGCCGATCTTCATCACGCTAAAGCCTTTCTGCTTCCCGTGCTCAGAACAGCCCCCACGGTAGCTACCACTGAGGTATTGGCGTAAGAGTAAACATGGCAAGTTTGGCGGCGCAAGCGGAAAACCCGGTACGCGACACCGCGAGTAACCAGCATGTAAACCAATTAGTAAACAGGGACCGGAACTGCACAGATTACCGATGCAGGCGTAAACCTGAGTGTGCTGCTGTCCGTCTGTTTGAATACTGGCTCGAGCGGGAGTGAGGATGGTTCGCAAGTCAATCTGGGTAGGCGTTGTTACGGCAGCGTGGGCGCTAGCGTGTGCGAGCGGCTGGTCGCAGGCGACGACCCCTGCTGCTTCGGCGCCACCGCCGGCTTCGGCAGATGGGGTAGCGGCAATCTCTGGCGGCACGTTGGGCGGCCATGTGAAGAGCGGGACGGTTCCGCTGCCGGGGGTTACAGTGACGGCGCAGAACACGCTTACAGGGAAGCGCTACTCCACAACGACAGATGTGACTGGCGCGTGGGCGCTGACGATACCGACGAATGGACGGTACGTGATTCGAACGCAGTTTGCGGCGTTTGCGCAGGGTGTACAGGAAGCAGTGCTGAATGCGTCGAGTCATGAGCAGACGGTGGACTTCCAACTGATTCTGGCGTCACGGGCTGCTCAACAGCAGCAGAGAGAAGAGGCGCAGTCGGGGCAAGTATCCCAGGCGATTCGGCAAATGGCGGCGAACGGAGCCCAGAGCCTGAACCTGATCAGCGCGCTGGCGGGAGATACGGAGGCACAAGCCGGCGCAGGCGGTGCGACGGGAGCAGCGCTGCCATCGATTGCGGGGAATTCGGATTTCAGCGAGCAGTCAGTGGCGATCAGCGGGCAGTCAGGATCGGTGAGCCCGCTGGCGGGCGTGGATATGGATCGGCTGCGAGATGCAATGGAGACACTGCGAGCACAAGGTGGATTTGGAGGCGGAGAAGGGTCCGGCGGTGGATTGTTTGGTGGTGGAGGATTCGGGCAGGGAGGATTTGGCGGCGGGTTTGGGGGTGGAGGGTTTGGCGGTGGTGGACGAGGCGGGTTTGGCGGGATGCGGAACTTCCGCGGGTTCAAGCCGGGGCAGCCGCATGGAGCGATCTTCTGGATGGGGACCAATTCGGCGCTGAATGCGGAACCGTTCAGTCTGCGTGGGCAGCCGCAGGATCAGCCGGCGTCGGGCACGAATCGGTTTGGACTGACGTTTATCAGTGCGCCATATATTCCGGGACTCACGAAGCCGAGTGGGAAGGATACGGTTTTTCTGACGGTGTCGGGATCGCGGAGCTCGAATCCGCTGGATGAGTATGCGACGGTGCCGACGGATGCGCAGCGGGCTGGGGATTTTTCGGCAGCTGGGCTGGCGCCGATTTTTGACCCAATGACGAAACAGCAGTTCTCTTCGAATGGAGCGATGAATGTGATTCCGGCGAATCGCATTTCGGCGCAGGCGAAGGCTCTGCTCCAGTACTTTCCGGAACCGAACATTGCGGGCGCAATCCAGAACTATCATCTGCTTTCGACAGCGCAGTCGAACTCGACGCAGGCGGGGGTCCGCTATATGCGGAGTTTCGGCGCGAATGGTTCTCCGTTCGGATTCGGAGGCCGCGGAGGCGGCGGTGGTGGCGGGCGAAGGGCCGCACAGGCGAACCAGGGTCTGCGGCAGAGCATGAACGGCAACTGGAATTGGAGCCGCTCGGCTGTAGACAACGTGAACTTGTTTCCGCAATTGGGCGGGAAGACGGCGTCGAATTCGCAATCGCTGCAGCTGGGCTACACAATCGGGTACCGCCGGTTCACGAGTATTTCCAATGTGAGCTGGAATCGGACGAACGGGCATACGACGAACTACTTTACGAATGGGCCGGACGTTGAGGCGCAGCTTGGGATTTTGGGGCCGGATGGATCCGGGCTGAGCGCGACGCCGTTGAACTATGGGTTGCCCAGCGTGCAATTGAGCGACATAGCGGGGCTGAACGAGCAGCAACCAAGGTTTGCGACCACACAGACGATCTCGGTTTCGGAGACGCTGAGTTGGATCCACGGGAAGCACAATCTGCGTTTCGGTGGCGACTACCGGCGGGTGCACAACGATTTCCTGTCGAGCTCGAACGCAACCGGAAGCTTTGCGTTTACGGGGCTATTTACGCAGAATGCGGCGGGCGATCAAAACACGGGATCGAGCTTCGCGGATTTTCTGCTTGGGCTCCCGCAGCAGACAGCACTGAATGCCTCGGTGAACAAGAGCTATCTGCGCGATAACGTCTTCGATATGTTTGCGATGGATGACTGGCGGTTGGTGCCAAGCTTGACCGTGAATGGAGGACTGCGCTACGAGTACTTTGCTCCCTATACTGAGAAGGACGGGCGGCTGGGGGAGGTGTTGACGAGCCCGTCGAATGGATTCGCGACACAGGGACAGGTGCTGGCGGGTCAGAGTGGTTTGCCGGAGGCGCTAGTGTATCCGTTCCGCACAGGCTTTGCGCCGCGGATGGGGATTGCGTGGAGGCCGCCGAAGCTGAAGCAGACAGTGGTGCGGGCCGGATTCGGGATGAATTACACGGTTGGTGCGTACTCGACGTTTGCGACGACAATGGCGCATCAGCCGCCGTTTGCGAACGAGCAGACGAACCAGCAGATCGACCAGCATGGCGCACCGACTTCTGCATGCGCTCTGACCGGGAGTTGCTTGACGCTGGCGAATGGATTTCCCGCGTCTGCTACGGTGGGGAACTTCGCGGTCGATGCGCACTTCAAGCTGCCGTATGTGGAGACGTGGAACCTCGACATTCAGAAGTCGCTGCCGTGGGGAATGGTTCTGAATGTCGGTTACAACGGGTCGAAGGGGAATCACCTGGACATCGTTTCGGCGCCACGGGCGCTGGCGACAAGTCCGCAGACCAATCCGACGAATCTGATCTTCAGATATGAGCAGGGAGCGGCGTTCTACAAGTTCAACGCGGGGACGCTGCGGGTGCACAAGCGCATGTCGAATGGAATTGCGGTCGGTGCGAATTACCAGTATTCGCATGCGATCGACAATGCCGGCGCTGTAGGAAGCGTGGGCGGTGTAGGCGCGCAGAACTGGATGAACTTGCTTGACGAAGAAGGAAACTCGAGCCTCGATCAGCGGCATAAGATTTCGGGCAATTATGTGTATGAATTGCCTTTTGGACAGGACAAGCGATGGTTCACGACTGGAAGAGGAGCGCATGTTCTTGAGGGGTTCTCGGTTTCGGGAAACTTTACATTTGCGACGGGAACGCCGCTGACGCCGGTGTTCGCGGCATCGCAACAGAGCGTCGCTTGCGGCACGGGAGGAACGTTCAGGCCGAGCCTGACCGGCGCTCCCCTGCGGCTGAGTTCGGGGCGGCAGTGGTTCAGTGCCGCGGCGTTTAGCGAGCCTGCCTCTGATCCGCTGTATCCATGCGGGACCTTTGGGAATGCACCACGGAACCTGATCATGGGGCCAGGCACCGTGGAGAACAACATGGCGCTCTCGAAGACGGTGGGGTTGGGAGACACGCGGAGCCTCGAGATGCGCGCAACGATCGATAACGTGTTCAACACGGTGCAGTATTCGGGCGTAGACACGAATGTGGCGTCTCCAACGTTCGGGCAGGTGACATCGGTGGGGTCGATGCGTTCATTTCAATTCACCTCGAGGTTCCGGTTCTGATGGCGAACTGGATGCACAAGTCGATTGCGGCGCTGGTGGCGCTTGGGCTGGCGATGCCGAGTACGCCGGCGTTGGTGGGGCAGGACGCGGCGGGAGGGCAGGGCAGCCAGCAGGACACGTATGTATTCAAGGCCAATGCGGAACTGGTGCTGACCAACGTGGTGGTACGCGACGCGAAGACAGGGGAACTGGTTCGCGGATTGAAGCAGAGCGACTTTTCTGTCTACGAGAACGGGAAACAGCAGCAGATTTCGACATTCGATTTTCAAAGTGTGGAGATGGCGATGCCGCTCAATGAGGCGACGGTGAGCGGACTGGCAGCGGGCGTGAATGCGGCAGGGCCGAAGGCCGCCGTTGTCGCGCGCCCTGAGGACCTGCGCAATCACCGGCTGATCGTGATGTTCTTTGATCTGACTTCGATGCAGCCGGAAGACCTGGACCGGTGCGTGAGGGCGGCTCGGGATTTCCTGACGAACAAGATGCAGCCTGCGGACCTGGTGGCGCTGGTCTCGCTGGGAGACACGCTGAGGGTGGATCAGGATTTTACGGCCGATAAAGCCGTGCTGGCGAACGAAGTGGGAGTCTACAACGGGACGGAGGGACAGGGGTTTGCGTCCGGGGCGACGGCGAACTCGAACCAGGCGGAGGACGCCACGGGGTACACGCCGGATGAGAGCGAATACAACGATCTGAATACGGATCGGGAACTGTTTGCGCTGCGGGCGATTGCGAAGTCGCTGGAGAAAATTACGGTAAAGAAATCGCTGCTGTATTTCTCGGGCGGCATTTCGCGGGACGGAATCGAGAACCAGGCTTCGCTGCGGGCGGCTGTGAATGCGGCGGTGCGGGCGAATCTGTCGATCTACAGCGTGGACACCAGGGGATTGCAGGCGATTTCGCCGGTTGGAGATGCGTCTGTTGGAAGCACGCGAGGTTCCGGCGCTTTCAACGGCGCGGCGTTGACCAACAATATGGACCAGAACTTTGCGTCGCAAGAGGTGATGGCGACGCTGAGTTCGGATACGGGCGGGAAGGCGTTCTTCGATTCGAATGACTTTGCAGCGGCCTTTGCGCAGGTGCAGAAGGATACGTCGGCGTACTACGCGATCGGCTTCCACTCGTCGAACCCGGCGCGGGATGGGAAGTATCGCAAGCTGGCTGTGAAGGTGAACCGGCCGGGCGTGAAGGTGGAGTACAGACAGGGTTACTATGCGCCTGCGGACTTCAAACATTCAGGACGGGAGGATCGGGAACGGGAACTGGAAGAGCAGTTGGCGAGCGATCTGCCGGTGACGGATATGGCGGTGTATCTGGATGCGATGTACTTCCGGTTGGATGAGAACCGATTCTTTGTGCCAGTGTCGCTGATTGTGCCGGGATCCCAGATACCGTTTGTGAAAGGCGGCGACAAGGACAAGGCAACACTGGACGTAATCGGCGAAGTGATCGATGAGGTGAAGCGGCCGATCGGCAATGCGCGCGAGACAGTGAAGCTGAATCTCGATCCGATGCTGCAAGCGCGGCAGAAGAATATCGAGTACACGACGAGCTTTAATCTGCCTCCGGGCAAGTATCACCTGAAGTTTGTGGTGCGGGAGAACCAGACGGGGCGGATGGGGTCGTTTGAGGCTGATATCACGCTGCCGGATATGAAGAAGCAGCCGTTGAAGATGAGCTCGATTGTGCTGGCATCGGCGCGGCAGCCGAGCAAGAAGGAGTCGCCGTTGGTGCGCGGGGGCGAGGAATATGTTCCGAATATCAGCCATGTCTTTCGGCAGGATCAGCACTTGTACCTGCTGTATGAGGTGTATGGGCCGGCGCGGGAGAGGCTTTCTGAGGGACAGCCAAAGGGGGCTAAGGCAGGCGTCAATGTGCTGAGCAGTCTCGAACTGCTGCAGGGGGCGACAAAGGTATACGAGACGCCAGTGGTGCAGGCGAAGACCGTGAATGTACAGGGTCGAGACGCGGTGGCGGTGGAACTGGATGTTCCGCTCGCGGCGCTCAAGCCCGGGTCCTATGTGTGCCAGTTGAACGTGATTGACGATGCAGCCGGAAGTTTTGCGTTCCCTCGTTTTGCCGTGTTGGTGCGGGAGCCTGCGGGCTCGGCCGCCCCGACCGCGCCGGGATCGGGCGCAGCGGGGCTGAACTAGACTCAAGTTCCTCAACTCTGACGACCATCGAATCCGCGTATTCTTAAGCGGGTGGGATGAAATGAATGACGGTGAGACGGCGCGGGTTGCGGTAATTACAGGGGCGACGGGGGGAGTTGGGGCCGCAGTGGCGAGGGAGCTTTCGCGAGCCGGCTACTCGCTGGTGCTGACTGCGCCTTCGATGGAGAAGCTAAGCGCGCTGGCTTCACAACTGAAGGGGCCCTGTACGGTGATTGAGGGCAGCCTGGGAAATGAGGCGCTGCCGGAGACCCTGCTGTACGCGGCGCTGGACCGCTTTGGGCGGTGCGATATCTGCTTCAACAACGGAGCGCTGTTTGAGGCGGGAATTATCGAGACGGTTGATATTGAGCGGCTGAGCAGCATGGTGCGCGTCAACGTGGAGGGCTCGTTTCGCGTCGCATACGTGTTTTTGAAGCATTTCGTGTCAGAATCTTCGGGGCACCTGATGAATGTGTCGAGCACGGTCGGCAGCAGCTCGCGACCGACTCCGTATGCAGCGACGCAGAGAGCGGTCGAGGTGCTTTCAGACGCGCTGGCGGCGGAACTGGAGGGTAGCGGGGTTCTGGTCTCGTGCATCCAGCCGGGGCTGGTGAAGACAGGCCTGCATCATCGCTGGGAAATTGCGCCGGAGGGATCGGCCGCCTATCCGCTGGAGCCGGAGGATTTCGCGCGGATGGTGCTGTTTATTCTGGAGCAGTTTTCGCCGAGGCATAGGGCAGAGATGCCGGAGGTGGCTGAACCACCAGAGACTGGAGCTGAACGGGTGATTGCAGAAGCCAGTCTGGTTGAGGGGAAGCCGAGTGAGAAGGGACCAGTGCCTACTGGCGGCTGGGAGTTTGCGAGCGAGAGTGCGGATGAGGATCCTGAAGATGGGTTTACGCAGGACGAGGTTTGATGCTCACCCGGCTGGCGGCGAATTGCGGTCTCGATCGGTTCCATGATACGGGCAATGACGGCAGCCTGAGCCGCAGCAGGTTCCGCGCTTGAGCAGATAGGCAGCGGTGAACACCATGTAGGGTCCATCGAAGTAGTAGTCCTCGCGATCGAGGTCCGGACGTGGTGCGGGTTGCGGGTTGGACTCGCTGTCCATCTCTTCGATTCTCTCAAACGAGTCAATGCAAGGAACCCTCGATCATTAGTGTGCGCGGTGATCTGATGCGCAATTTAGAATCGGAGCATGACACTCTCTGCGCAAGATCGCGCCCGCCGCATCAAAATTATTCTGTTTGACGTTGATGGTGTTCTTACCGATGGGACCATCTGGCTGGTGCCTGCGCCGAATCCTGAATCGAGCAGCGCGACCACGCAGTCGCACCTCTCGAAGCTTGAGGGCCAGATCGGGTTTGGTGTGCACTCTTCCACCATGATGGAGGCGAAGGGGTACAGCGCGCATGATGGCACGGCGATTTCACTGGCGCGCCTTGGGGGGATGAAATGCGGGGTGATTACGAAGCGCGTGAGCGAGACGGTGGCGACACGTTCACGCGATTTGAAACTTGAATTCGTCTACATGGGGCAGGCATTCAAGATGCAGGCCGTCCGCGAGATCATGGCGAAGGAAGGCGTAACGATCGATGAGATATGTTATGTGGGCGATGACGTGATTGATCTGCCAGTCATGCGGGAGTGTGGATTTGCCGTGGCTGTTGCAAATGCGCGGGCGCAGGTGAAGGCTGAGGCGCATTACGTAACTCCGAATGCGGGCGGATACGGCGCGGGACGCGATGCGGTGGAGTTCATCCTTGAGGCGAAGGGGATGCTGCAGAAGGTGATCGAGGAATACATCGACGAGCGGAATCCCATATCGCCGTCCATGGATATCGGCAAGGGGTCGATGTAATCTATTTCGCGGCTGGGAATACCTGCTCGATTAAAACGGTGCGAAGTGTCTGGCGAAGGTCCGTCTTTGCGTCGGGCTCGGTGTTCGATTTCGGGTGGAGTTCGGGCGAAGCGATCGGAGCGCCGGTGTCGGTGGTGTTGACGATGAGAATGCTGGCGCAGTGATCGGCGAGGTCGATCAGCATTTCTGAAGAGAAGCCGCCTTGGTCACCATCGTGGTAGATGTAGCGATGACCTTTGCTGTTCAGGATGAAGAAGCCGAGCCCCATCATGGGTGGGGTGCCGTTTGCGCCGGCGGTGTAGGCCGTGGGTGGCTGGCCGGGTTCGGTGGCGGAAAGTACGCCGGTCCAGGCTTCTTCGAGCGAGTTCCGCTTCAATACAACTTCAAACAGAGTGTTGCCGGGTTCGCCGAGGAGGAAGCGGAGATATTTCGCCATGTCGGTTACAGGTGCTTTGAGGCCGCTGTTGGACGTGGTGATCCCGGTATCGAAGTTGACGGGCTGCGACGTGAGCTTAGCCCCGGCGCGGAGATAGCTGGCGGAGACGTGGTTCTCGAGAAAATACGGTGCGCGATCGAAGTAGCTCTCAGTCATGCCGAGCGGCTTGAGGATGTTCTTATCGATGTAGACCTCGAAGTCGTCCCCGGTGAGTCGCTCGATGATCTGGCCGAGGAAGACATAGCCGAGGTTTGAGTAGCTCCAGCGAGTTCCGGGCGCGAACGCGACATGGGTGTAGGGGAGCATGGCGGCGATCTGGGTCCACTTTGTTGGTTCGAAGGGCTGCCAGTCGCAGTTGGCGGGGTCGTCGCAATCCCAGGGCCAGGTGGGATTGCGGAAGCCGGCGCTATGGGTGAGAAGGTGACGGATGGTGATGGCGTCGACGCTGCCAAACTGGTCGTACACCTGGCGGAGTTCGGGAATATAGCGAACGGCGGGGTCGTCGAGGGAGAGCTTGCCGCGATCGCGCAGTTGCAGAATGGCGATGGCCGTCATGGTCTTGGTGATGGAAGCCCAGTTGTAGCTAGTTGCGGAATCGATGGGTTGATGAGAATCGCTGTTCATTTCGCCGAAGGCGAGCGTTTCTGCCGGGACATTGCCTCGGATGAGCGCGAACGCTCCACCAACGACGCCGCGCCGCTTCAGGACTGATTGGAATTGAGGGCGGAAGGATTCGATTCCGGCGTCGCTCTTTGTCACTTGCGCGCTTAGCAGGGCGGCCGGGAAACAGGGACCCACGGCCGCCATCAGGGCCACGCAGACACGAAGATGGTTCAGCATGGGGTCATCATAATATGACCTTGACGGGGGCTTCAGATGACGGTGGCAGACCTGCGAGTTGGATGAGAATGCTAATTGGGCATCCAGCATCAAACATTGTGCATCGGATTTTGTAAGTGGATCTTGCGCCCGGGGTTTCAGCTTTCGATTGGAGACTCACGATCAGCATTTTCCAAGGCCATTTTCCAGGGGGGCGAGGTCAACGTGAGCAGCCTTTCAACAGCAACCATCCTGTTTGTGGACGACGATTCGGCCATGCGCGAAGTCATGGCGTTTATCCTTGGCGAAGAGGGGTTCGCAGTTTCCACCGCAGCAGATGGAATGGAAGCGCTCGGGCAGCTCCGCAATTCCATGCCAGACTTGATCATCTCTGACCTGCATATGCCGCGCATGTCGGGCATCGAGTTCTTATCTGTCGTGCGACGTAGATTCCCTGCAATTCCGGTAATTGCAATCAGCGGTGCTTACGATCTAGGTGAGAGTTCCGCGGCAGGGGTAATGGCGGATGCGTTCTACCCGAAGGGGCTGTGCCATCCCGATGAGCTGATCGGCATCATCCGCCAATTGATGTACAAACCTCTGAAGCGGCCGACGAATTATCATCCTTGCCAGCCACCGCGGATTCAGACAGCCCGCTATGGTCGCGATGGCCGAGGTGTATCCATCCTATTGCTCACCTGCACTGATTGCCTCCGTGCCTTCTCGGTTGCGAATGTTTCCGGTACTGGCGACGGCGACCTTCGCGCACATTGTCCGTCATGCAGCGCGCTAGTTCAGTTCACATGCGATTTGGTTCCGACGGCGCGGGTGACAGACGTTACGCAGCTTGCGCAGCCCGCAATGCAACTGGGTCAGGTTGCCTAGTCGAACCAACTACAAATTGGGAACCTCTTTTTTCCACGCACTCTGAATTTGCTGTAGAGAAGCGGGTTCGCGGAATGCGGGTGTGCCGCCGCTCATGGTTGTGGATGCTGATCCGCATACATTGCCGAATGCCAGAGCGTCCCGGATGTTTCGGCCATGCAGCCACGCATGCAAGAATCCTGCATTGAAGCTGTCGCCTGCCCCAACGGCGTCTACTATCCGCACTGGTTCGACCGGGACATGGCAATCGTCATTCCGCGTGTAGGCAGAGGCGCCTTTCGAGCCGCGCTTGACGATCAGCAAAGGGACCATCTTACGCAGTGCAGCTATGGCGTCGTCGAGGCGGGGTTCAGCGGCAATGAGGCAGGCTTCTCGTTCGTTCGGTATCAAGACGTCGACGAATGGAAGCGCATCAAGGATGCAGCGGTCCCATGTGTTTGCAGGGTCGTCGTTGGGATCGAGGGAAATGGTTAAGCCAGCGGCTTTGAGTTTCCCAAAGAGCTCAGGAATGCGCGGGGTGAGCGCACGCTGAAGGTAGTAGGACGGCATGTGAAGATGCCGGGTGCTTGCGAGGTAATCGATGTCGAGGTCGTCGAAACTTAGCTCAAAGATAGTGCCTGCGTAGGTGAACATGTGGCGCAGTTCTTTGTGCTGCAGATGGACCGTCACTCCGGCACGAGTTTCGGAGCGCAGGACGCAGCGAGAGAGATCGACGCCGGCAGAGTGAAGCTCGGCATGACAGAGCTTCCCGAATTCATCGGAGGCCAGGGCGGTGATGAAGCCAGTGCTGGTGCCGAGAGCGGCGAGATTGTGCGATGTGATTGCGCCGGATCCTCCAATGCGGATTGCCATGTCGGTGGCGAGGAGTTCGCGTTCGCAGGGGAGTTCTTCGGAGAGGCCATACATCAGGATATCCACGCAGCAATCACCTACGACGGTGACATCGATGCGGTGCGAATAAGAGCCGTCGGGATTGAAGGGGAGAGTCATGCGGCCTGCCCTCCGGGAAGGACAGTGAAGCGGCGGCGAGCAAGCCAGAGAAGGACGCCGGCGATTGCCCAGCATGTGCCGACCATCTTTGCCTTGGGGCTGAGATTCCACCAGAGGATGGCGCAGGTTGCAGCGCCCGCGATGGAGACAAGGATTGGAAAGATCTGCGACCATCGGCCGAAGCGCCAGCCTCGGAGGGCGGAGGAGAGATTGACCCCAATGAAGGCGAGGAGCGCACCGTAATTGAGGAGTTCTGCGCCGAGGTCGTAGTTGAAAGCCAATGCGCCGCCGAGGCAGACGATTCCGATGAGGATGACGTTATTTCGCGGGATGCGGCTCTTCAGGCTGACGGCGCCGAAGAAGCGGCGGGGTAAAGCACCGTCCTGGCCCATGGCGTAGAGGAGGCGCCCGGCGCCAAGCTGCGAAGCCATGCCGGAGCCCATGTTGGCGAGGAGCAATGCTGCGTTCACGATGGCGAGAAGAATCGGTCCGCCCATGCGGCCTGCGACATGGACGTACGCAGTGGTGACGTCGGGGAAGTTTGTTCCGCGCGGCCAGACGAGTTGTGCGAAATAGACTTCAATGCTGGCGAGAATCCCGGTGATAAGGCAGGTCAAGACGATAGCGCGCGGGACGCTGCGGGCGGGATCGTGCGCTTCGTCAGTGAGCGTGGAGATGCCATCGAAGCCGATGTAGGTGAGGACAGCGATGGATGTGCCGTGAAGAACTGCGCTGGTGTTGAAGGTGGAATGATTGTAGAGGGGATCCAAGAAAAGGTCGGCGGTTGGGTGAGCGAGATGGAGGATCCAGCGCACGGAGGAGATGAGAACGAGCACAATGACGATGCCGAGGGCGGCAGCCATTCCGGCGTTGATTCGCGCGGAGGTTTCGACGCCGTTGCAGTTGAGGATGGTGAAGAGCAGCGCGAAGAAGATCGCCCAGGCGATGTAGGGGACTTCAGGGACGAAGTTGATGGCGGCCCGGCTGCACCAGATGATACAGATTAGTGGGTTGATGACGTAGTCCAGAACAAGACACCACCCGGTGATGTAGCCGAGGCTGGGGTGAATCTCTTTTCCGACATAGAGAAATGCGGAGCCGCCATGGGGGTAAACGCGCGCCATGCGCCCATAGCTGACGGAGGTGAAGAGCATCGCGATCATCGCCAGCAGAATGACTGCGACGACGTGACCGCGGGATTCCTGGTAGAGGACGCCGAAGACGGGCATCGGCGCGGTGGGCTGGATGAGGATGATGCCGTAGAGGACCAGATCCCGAAAGCGCAGTGCGCGCTTCAGTCCGACCGTTTCGGAGTGAGTTCGGGATGCGGACGACATCGATTCTCTAATGTGACGCTACAGCAGTGGCTGGTGTGAGAGAGACTGGTGCGACATTCCAACCGTCAATTTGGACGCTGGGAATGTTGTTGTCGCCTTCGGGCAGTTGTGCTGTGAGGGTGGTGGATTCGCCGGGCTTGAGTTCGATCCAGTTATCTGACCAGAGCACGGGAGCGATGAGTCCGCCGGATGCGGTGCGTACCGCTGCGCGGAGTTGGAATGCTAGATTGTTTGATTTGTTTGTGAGATGCACGCGGATTTCGCGGCTATGCGCGGTGGCTGCAATATCGGCCTGCGCATTGATCTGCGCCGGGGGCAGCTTCGTGAGGGCAGTAAGGTCTTCATGGCGCGATGCGGGGGTGTGCGTGTAGTCGGTGGCTTCCCAGTCGAAGGTGGTGAGGGTCGTAGGAATCCAGTAGAAGTTGTGACTCACGGTATGGCCTGCGGAGTCTGAGAGGGAGAGGTCAACGAAGAGGATGCGCTCGGGACCGGAGTAGAGCGCGCGGGGAATGGTGAAGACGCGCTGCGAACTGTCAGGGTGCGCAGTTATTGTCGCGGCAGATTTGTAGAGGTCGTTCCAACCGAGTCCGTAGACGTGTACTTCGGCTTTCAAATCTCCGGCTTCTGAGTAGGTGCTGTTGACTACATCGATGGCACGGTCATCGTAGGCATATTGGATGTGGAGGGGCTCGCAGGCCTTCTTTGCGCCGAAATATCCGCCACCGGTGTCGAGATAGTAGTCGTACAAGTGCCAGATCATTGAGGGCCATGCGTTGTTGAGCATCCACTGGATGACGCCTGTGGAGGTGTACTTATTTTTGCTGTAGGCCTCGTACATGGCTCGTTCGGAGTCGTACTCCATGGTATTGGCCATTCGCTCGTAGTCGGCTGCGGACTGCGGCTTGGTATAGACGGCCTCCATGGCTGAGTCGAAGACCTTCAGGTCCTTGAATTCGCCACCGCCGTAGTGAAGGCTCCATGTGGCGGAGGGCGGCCAGGCTTCTGGATCGGGAAGGAAGAGCTTGCGGCTGGCGAGCGATGAGATCGCGGGGCCGGGGCTGGTTTCTGTGTTGTAGCCAATAGCGCCGCCGTAGCGTGTCCCGTAGTACCAGTAGCTGGGTGCGACATAGTCGTAGGGACCGGTCATTTTGACGCCGCTTTCGCCGGTGACGGTAGTGACTGCTCCCGTTGCGGAAGAGAGGATGGGGTTTGGCCAGTGCGTATCAGACTCCACCTGGAGATATGCTTTTTCGACTGCCGGGATTGGCGGGTTATCGCTGCCGTTGAGCCAGACAAGAAGGCTGGCGTGATGACGAAGGCGGAGCATCTGCGAACGAAGAGAATCGGTGGCGATAGTGAGATCTTGCGGCGTCCAGTCCTTCCAGTGCTCCCAATGATCGCAGCAGCACCAGCCAAGCATGACCAGAATGCCGCGCTCATCGGCGAGGCGGAAGAAGCTTTCGGTTTCGAGCTTACCCTCGAGCCGGATGGTGTTGAGGTTCATGTCCTGCACGAGGTCGAACTGATTGCGCAGCCGGTTTTCGTCTGTGCGGAGGAGCATGTCCTGCGACCAACCGGCGCCGCGGATGAGAATGGGCTTGCCATTCACGCGGAAGAGGCGGCTGCCATTTGCGGTGAGCTCGGAAGTAACTTCACGAATGCCGAAGCTGACGCTCTGTTCATCCGTGGTGCGGCTCTGTACGGAGAAGCTGATGGCGAGGCGTTCAAGGTGCGGGTCGCCCATCTGGCGCGGCCACCAGAGCTTTGGACCTTGTATTCGGAGAGCCGGGAATTGCTCGGGGCTGAAGACGACTGTTTGATCTTCGTGTGCTGCGAGTTGGACGGGCTTTTCGAACTTTACGCCAGCGGCAGTGCCGGAGACGATGCCTTTGATTGGGCTATCCGTCGTGTTGTGAAGTTCTGCGTAGACGGTGATATCCGCGCGGGTGAGCGAGCCATCAGGAAAATGGGTGACCGCGAGAGGTGAGCGGACGGTCACAGGGCCGGTTTCGACGAGATCGACCGCGCCCCAGAGGCCCATGTCTTTGTCTGGAGGGCAGGGGTTCCAGTCTACCCAGTTGATGCCGAGGTCTTTTTCGGTGGGCGCGGTAGTTTTGACGGCGACGACGTTGGGCTTGCCGGGGGTGATGGCGTCGGTAATGTCGAAATCGTAAGTGCGGTACGCACCGGCGATTTGAGAGGAGTCGGCTATTCTTTTGCCATTGATCCAGAGTTCGCCACGGTAATTTATTCCGCCAAAGTGCAGCCAGACGCGATTGTCTTTGGACGTGAGTGCGGGAACATTGAACTGCTTCCGATACCACCAGGCGCAGGCATATGGGCTGTCGGGGGACATGGGAAGGTTCGCGAAGTTGTGGCCCACGGGATAGGTGGCGCCGGGGATCTTGCGGAGATTGTCGCCAAAGTAGGGATTGGGGAGGACACCGGCTTTGACCTGTGCGGCGAGCACGGTGCTGGGTACGGATGTTTTGAGCCAGCCGCCAGCGGCGAAATCGACAGACGAGATTGCGGCGCCCTCAGCGGAGACCTTGCACGCGGATTGAAGCTGCCAGCCTTCATGAAGTGGGGTTCGAGTCTCGGCGGTGATGCAAAGGGGGAAAAGAATTAATGCGGAAAGGGCTAGAACGTTGAGTTTCATGGTTCACCTGGAGGTTGGTTCTGAAACGCGGACTTCAACTCTGCTACGAGCAAGTGATTCAATCGTTTGAATAAGGCAATATCTCCCGTGGTGAAGCGAATGTCAAGCCTTGGTTTTCTGGCGCAGAGCAGAGCATGGGGCGGTGGACATGCGCACGATCAGTTCGGGTGAGGCTTTGTGGAGTTGAACGGGTTTTTCGGAGTGCTGCTCGCGCGCCGTGATTGCCTGAAGCGTCCACTCGGATGCAAGCAGGCCCATTTCTTTTAAAGGCTGGTGAACAGTAGTGATGCCGGGAGTAGAGACGGCCGCAGGAAGGACATCGTCAAATCCAACGACGGAGCAATCTTCGGGAACTTTCAGACCAGCCTGGTTCAGGCCGCGTACTACGCCGAGAGCGGTGAGGTCATCGAAGGCCAGGACCGCAGTGAACGGGCGTTTAGAGCCAAGCATGTGGTTGGCGAAACGTAGGCCCCCTTCAAAACCGGATGTGGCGTCAGTGATATTTGGAAGCTGGTAGACGAGCTTCGGATCGATTTTGATACCTGCTTGCGCCGCGGCATGCTGGACACCGGCCCAGCGAAGTTCTGTATCGAATAGCTCTTCGGGCCCGCGAACAATGGCTATGCGCTGGTGGCCAAGTTCGATCAGATGGCGCATGGCGAGCGCTCCCCCGGCTTCGTTGTCGACAAGGAGAGAACTGACGTTTCGGTTGGTCAGATCGCGGCCGACGATGACGATGGGGACCTGGTTCTTCTCAATGTCGTCGAGGAGGTTGGTTTCCTGGAAGATCCAACTCGCGATGACGATGACACCTTCAGCGCGGCGTTCAAGGATCATGCGGAGATAATTGTCGAAGAGTTTTCGCTGCGTCTGAGCATCGACGAGAAGCGGCATGTAGCTGGCGGGCTGAAGGCCCGACTGGATGCCGTGGACAATCGGGATGCAGAAGGGGTCGGAAAGATCGTAGGCGAGAACGGCAATTGTCTGACTGCGCCGGCGGCGCAGCGAGCGCGCAAAGGCATCGGGATGATAACCGAGATGGCTCGCCATTTTGCGGATTTGTTCGCGGGTGGAGGCGGCGACATTTTGCGAGAGCGGGGCCTCGCTGAGCACGATGGAGACTGTGGAAACGGAATACCCGCATGCCTGCGCGATATCGAGTAGCGTGACGTGGCCAGATTTGCGTTGCACCATAACGGCTCTCCTTCGCGCGGTCTGTGTGGGAATTCAGCGATATTCTTCCACAGAGAAGTCGTTGAGCAAATTGCTTTACTGCTAAATTCAGGGATGGCGAAATAGAGCTAATCACTTTCCGCTTGACAGCCGGAAGCAACAATCTTACATTCACTTGTCAAGAGATTCAAACGTTTGAATAAGGCGTTTGATCCCGGGGGTTCCGTATGGCTTACCCGTTCGCGCGATCGCGCTTCTTGCTTTCGACTATTCTCGTCGTTCTTTTTGTGCTCACCGGATCCACTTCAGTGGCCTTTGCGCAAGGGGGGCGAGGATCGATCAGCGGACTTGTTTCCGATCAATCGGGCGCCATCATCCCGGGGGCGAAGGTCGTGGCAGAAAGCCAGGCCACGGGGCTGAAACTTTCGACGGTTTCGACGGATGCAGGCCTGTATTCGTTCGTGTCGCTTGCGCCCGGCGTGTACAGAGTTACTGCGACGGCGAAGGGGTTCGATACTCTGGTCGCGAACAACATCCGAGTTTCCGTTGACCAAGGGACGACTGCCAATCTTTCCCTGAGGATCGGCTCGGTGAGTGAAGTCGTGACGGTGAACGAATCGACTTCTCTGGTTGAGGCGACCAATTCGACTGTTGGCCAGTTGATCGGAGCGGACACGATCGATCGCGTGCCGTTGCTGACGCGCAATGTTTTCGATCTTGTGCAGTTAAGCGCAGGCGTGACTCCGGCGAATGGAACTCCGAACTCGTCGACTTCGCAGCAAATTTCGAGCATCACGAGCGGCCGCCCCGGTGTGGATGTCTCTTCTTATACGATCAACGGCGCAATTATCGGCTCGGTCTACTACATGGTTGACGGCAGTCCGCTCGGCATCGCAGAAAACAATGCAGGTGCGATCATTCCCGCGCTAGAGGTTCCGGAAGACGGAGTGGAGGAGACGCGTGTTGAAACGCAGAATACGCCGGCTTCGTATCAGAGCGGCGGCGCCGGCGTGATCAGCCTCGTGACGAAGTCAGGCACCAATGCGTTCCATGGCGACGCTTTTGGATTGTTCCGTCCGAATGCGATGGCAGCGAATGAATACTTCAACAAGCGAAGTGGTTTCAGCACGCCCGACTACCACAGGTACCAGGAGGGTGGCGCGATTGGAGGGCCGATCGTCAAGGACAAGCTCTTCTTTTTCGGCGATTACGAGGACACCCAGCAGCAGCAATTTGATGGTTCCAACTGGTTCACGGTTCCAACGACGGCGGAGCGGACGGGCGATTTCTCGGCAGATGATTTTACGATCTACAACCCGCTTGTTTCGGAGAACCCGGACGGCACGCGGAAACCATTCGTGAATAATATCATCGCGAATCCGAATCCGATTGCTGTTGAGATGCTCTCGCATTTTCCGAAGTGCAACTGGAATCCCGATACGAATGCACCCGGCGATTCCTGTGACTCCTTGACAGACGGTGCGACCAGAAACCTATACGTACCAGGACTCGATCCGCTAAAGGCGCACAAGTTTGACGTTCGCATTGACTGGGCGCAGAGCGAAAAGCAGCGGATCTATGGGCGATTCTCGTATGACAAGCTATTCTTTTCGCTCGTGAATGCGTTTAACAGCATGTGGGATCCGTACTATGCGCAGAACGCCACGAACGGCCGCAATTTTATCCTGGCCGACGACCTGACATTGAACCCCACGACGGTTTTGCAGCTGCGCTACTCGTTCACGCGGCACTACGAAAACCAAGGCGGGGATCCACGACAGAACGGATTCGATATCACATCTCTGGGATTCCCGGCGTCGTTAGCAGCAGAGCAGGTCTACAAGACTCTTCCCCTGGCAGATTTCTGGGATGTGGGCGGCGGTATTGGCGGAACCTCTAATTGGAATACGTTTGTTTACGCGAGCGAGAACAGCGATGTCAATGTGTCGCTGACGAAGACGCTGGGGAAACATGAGCTGAGCGCCGGGTTTGAATATATGAAGCGTCTTCTGAACGTGGGGCAGCCGCCCGCCTCTTCGGGTTGGTATAGCTTCGATATCACTCCAACCGACCAGCAGGTCGGGGCGGACCAGCCAGTGGGGGGGAGTGACTTTGCGTCATTTCTGCTTGGGATGGGCTCAGTGCCCGGCGCTGAGAGCTACAACTTCACGAAGGACCTTTTTGTCGCTGAGGCGAATCCGTACTACGCGGCCTTTGTCGAGGACACCTTCCATCCGAACAAGTCGTTGACTGTGACTGCGGGGCTGCGCTGGGACATTTTCGGTGGGAAGACGGAGCGGCATAACCGGCTCGAGTACTTCAATCCTTCGATTTCGAACTCAGCAGGCGGCGTCCAATACACGGGCGCGGAGGTCTATGTAGGCAAGAACGACCGTTCGCCCTTTGATTCAAACCTGAAAGATTTTGGCCCGAGGATGGGATTCGCATGGCAGGTTGTGCCGAAGATGGTTGTGCGCGGCGGTGCTGGATTCTACTACGGCCCGAGTCCTCACATGGTGGCAGGCGCCTCACAGAATAGCGATGGCTTTGCCTCGGTTACGAACTGGGATTCTACGTGCTATACGGCAGCCGGTAACACCACATACAACGGCACTTCTTTATGCGCAGATGCGGCGCCCGGCAGCCCGGCACCGAGTACGACGGGAATCTATTCACTCAGCAATCCATTCCCCAACGGCGTTGTGGGGCTGCTCAGCTCGCCTACGGGGTTGGCCAACAACCTGGGGTCGACGTTGTACACAATGTTGCGCTCGCAGCGGACGCCCACTACGTACAACTTCAATTTCGGAATCGAATACGAATTCCCACATCAGGTGATCTTCAGTGCAGGATATGTTGGCAGCCGCGGGTTGTTTCTGCCCCTGGGTTCACTCGATTTGAATCAACTTGACCTAAACACCATTGCCAGCCAGGGGCCGGCACTTTGCGTGGACAACTCTGACCCGGCATGCGAGATGGTTCCGAACCAATGGGCGTCGATCCTGCCGCCGACGAATGCAAACTACGGTGCGGACGAAGTGCCGCTCTGGGTATCGCTGCAGAAGTATCCGCAGTTTGGCAATGGCAATTACGGGGCCGGCAATGGAGTGAACGTCAGTGGTTATCCCGCCGGCGACTCAGACTACAGCTCTCTGCAGACAAAGCTGCAGAAGAGACTCACACACCATTTCACCTCGCTAGCAACCTTCACCTGGGCGAAGTTGATGACGGATGACGGCAATCCGCCGCTGGGATTTGTTGGATCGCACCTTGGCGGTGCCCAGGATGCGCGTAATCTCAGCCTTGAGCATTCGGTAAGCCCGCAAGATGTGAAGTACCAGTTCACTGGACAGGCCTCGTACGATCTGCCAATCGGACCTGGACGCGCAATCAACATGAATGGTGTGGGGAACGCCATCCTCGGCGGTTGGACGTTGAATGGGATTGCGTACCTGAGCACAGGTGTTCCGATCGCTTCGCCGTCATCGGGCGCGGAGCCGTCGTACTTCAACCAGCGTGCGGATCTGACGTGTGATCCCAGCAAGGGGGCGCCGCACACTGCGGATGAGTGGTTCAAGATGGACTGCTTCTCGAGTCCGGCGAGTCCGTTTGTAGCGGGCACTGCTCCCGCGTATCTGGATCACGTAAGAACAGCGGGCGCCAGAGATGTTGATCTGTCGTTGTACAAGCACTTCACATTCGGCAAAGAGAAGGATCTGAGGTTCGAAGTTTCTTCTTACAATGTGGGGAACTATGCGCAGCTTGGCATGCCGAATGTTCCGAGCCTGTCAGTGCCAACCGATTGGGGATTGATTGGAAACACGGTCAATAGCCCGCGGCAATTTCAGTTTGGTTCGCGCTTTACGTTCTGATTGCAGTCGTGCACAAAGGGGCTGACCGCGTAGCTGCGGTTGGCCCTTTCATATTGCCGATCAAAGCCCGGTATAGATCTGAAGAGGCGCCCAATAAAAGGGCTTTCGGAACTCTTTGTGCGAATGCAGCATGGCCAATTTTGCTTCGCGGAGAGCCGTTCTCGGCGACAGACCTCGATCAAGTCCTCGGTAAAGATCTCCCATCAATTGGGGAGTCGATTCATCACTGACTTCCCATAGAGCACCGATGACGTTGTGTGCGCCGGCGCGCAGGAAAGCCCATGCGAGTCCAATGGGCCCTTCGCCTGCATATGAGCGGGTTCCGGAACCATAGCATGCCGAGACTGTGACCAGACTGGCACGGATGGGGTGCTGGATAATGTCGCGCGCGTGGAGCTTGAATGAATCTTCGGCTGCGGAGGAGCGGGAAAGGATAATCGCGGAGTCAAGTGGATCAGTGCGGCTTGCCACTCCGTGAGCGACGAAGTGAATGTAGGCGAACTGCTGTGGATTTGCGGCGAGGTATGCCGCGGGATCTGCCTCTTCGCGCGCGATGACCGTCTCGCTGCGAGCCTCGAACTGCTGCTCGATTCGCTTCATTTCGGTTGCCGCCATGGGGAGTTCGGGATAGTCGGGATTGGGAGAGACGGCATCTCCCACAAGCAGGAGCTTACGTGCGCGAGATGCTGAAGCCCTGGCTGAAGCGAGGAGATGAAGCGAGGGAGCCGAGGTGATGGTTGCGTCTTCAATCAGGTAGTGCGGACGGGGTGTGGGGACGATGAGGGTTTCGAAATTCAACTGGCTAAGTTCGCCATCGGAGAGTATGACGATGTTTGCGTTCAGCTGAATTTGAGATGCGGCGGGTTGAATTAAGAGGCGATACAGGGCAATTCCGTCTGCGTTTGAATCTTCGGCGGGATCACCGAGGCCAATCAGGGCTCTTCGATAGCGCTTAACAGCTTGAATGATATCCCGTTGTGGTGGAAGCGTATGAGAGGAGATTCCATTTGGAGTGACGGTCCATAGGTATGATTGTTTCTCGCCAAGCCAATAGAAGAGCAGAGTCGAGTCTGTTTTGCGTGCGATTTGTGCTGGTCGCAGTTCGTCACGATCGAGGGATCGGAAGCTGCCCAAGCCTTGCGCCAGAGTTTGAGCGCGACTCTGATCGGCAACGCGGAGAGCCATTTCAAACTTGCCGTGGGCGATCAGGAAGTGGATGTAGTCATCGTAGATGCCTGTCGCATTGGCAAGGAAAGGAAGCTTGGAGTCCTCATTTTTCAGACGTTCACGGGCAGAGTTGAAAGTATTGAGGGCGGTTAGATAGGCCTTATCGGCAGTCGCATTCTCACCTTCGGATTCGTAGACTTGAGCAAGCCCGTGCTCGGCACCCATGCGCATCGAAATTTGACTTGCCGGATCATCTTCGACTCTTTTAAACCGATCTTCGGCATCCGGAAACTGATGTCGAACAAACGCTATTCTCGCTTTCGCCAACTCGATATCCAAGGTATCGAGGCGATTGCCGCCGGAGCGCGTTAGGGGTTCAAGCTGTTCGAGATAATGCTCCGCAGCCGAGAGATCCTTGGCTTCGATAAGAGCGTGTGAGAGCTCTTCAAGAGCATTGACGGTGTATTCTTTGCTATCGATCTTTCTTGCAAGGGCAAGGGCGTGCAAATACGCGCCAATTGAGCGGGACAATTCTCCCCGAGACCGGTAGACATCTGCAGCAGTGTTTAACCAATTGATCTCTTGGGAAATGTTTCCCAATTTCGCAGCACGGGCCTGGGCATCAAGGAATAGCTGAAGTGCGCGCTCCAGATCTCCAAGTCCATAGTAGGCCCATCCGAGATTGCCAATGGCGCCCTGTACTCGATTTTCATCACCCATTTCCAATCCTGCCTTATACGCAGCATTCGTCCAGTCAACGGCTTCGTCATATCGCTCTTCGTGCAGATAGACGGAACCGAGGTTCAGGAGTGATGTGGTTTCGAGGGGCTTGTCATTATGTGCTCGTGCAAAAGCCAAACTCTGCATGAAGAGATCACGAGCCATTTTCTGATCACCTCGTTCCAATGACAAGATTCCGCGCGCGCGGAGGATTGCACCGCAAGCGGAATACCTGCCGTGTCGACAAGTGCCTTCGGCTTGCGAGATGGTCGCCTCAGCGTCAGAAAAGCGCTGCAGGTGCGTGAGCGCCACGGCGCGGAGAGCAAGTCTCGAGATCTCATCATCTGTGCTGGCGTTGGCAGTTCGCTTTTTCAGGATTGGAAGAGCAGCATCGAAATTTCCGCTCCAGACCATTGACTCAGCTTCGAGCAAATGGAATCTGGTTTCCCAGCGTGCATTGCCGGCGAATCGACGATACCCTCGGGCGGCCTCCCACTGAGCCGCTGCCAATTGTCCGTGCAGAAACTGTTTTTGCGCGTTATCGTAATCAGCTTGCGGCGAACCCCGACCGGTATCCGAGAGAAAAAACAGCAGAACGGAGACTAAAACCAATCCTGCTGTTTGACTTGCCCGCGCGCGCCCAACCTTATTCGCGTTTGGCCGTGCTTCGGATGCTTTTGGACTGTTTAAGTTCGTACAAAGCCGAGCTACGCCTAGGGCTGTGTCACTCCGTTGGTCTTGCCCGATCCCAACTGGAGCAGTCCGCCACCAATGCACCCCATCTCCAGCTTCAGCATCGTCAGGCAGATTGTCGTTTTGGTCAGAATCCCGTCTTTGTTCGGGTCCGAGTGTTTGATCTGCAAGGTTGCGAGATGGATTTTGCCAAAATCGGGTACGTAAATGATGTGACCATACGAGCGCCCCGGAAAAGAACCCTCCACCTGGTTGACCACTGAGCACTCGATGGACTCCCGCTTTGTCGAAGCTGACGGAAGTTGATTGTAACTCGCCGCTAGTTCATTGGGGAGATTCTGCTGGCCGCGAATATGTTCGTACTGCCGGGAAACGCGTTGAAGGAATGCAGAATCACTGGCATAGATGCCATCATTGGCAGGCTTGGGTCCGAGGATATTGAGATCCAAATCGATCTTCACTGGATGGCCTGCAATACGGAGGTTTTCGAATCGCGTGCCGAGAAAGGTGACGCGAGGAACGTAGCCCACCAGAGGATGATCGGTCGAGATCTGCGCAACCACGCGATCAGCGGTGACGACTTCCATCACGTTGAGGCCTTCAATTACGGCGGTCGCGATCGTGTTCCAGCCATGATCGGGTTTGGTGTCGCGGTTTCCACCCACGTGGGTATAGGAGGAACGGAAAGTGACGACGCCGCCGAGATGAAAACGGTCAGCCTGCTGCGTGACGTAGCCGCCGTGCTCGTTGAGTTTCGAAGCGGTGTGGGAGCATGTTTTCTGCTCAAACGGCAGATGCAACTCGCCGTCAAGTGTGGACGCCTCTGCGTGGTACAGGTGATACCGTTCTTTTGGATTTTCCATGGGTCTTTCACCTTCCCGACAAGTTCTGGACTTCAGTTTTCAAATTGTACGTCGAGAGCGCGCCGGTCAATCTCGACGCGATTGTTCTCAGGCGTGGTAGCCCAGATGCTGAGCGTGTAGGTGGCTTGCTGGAGTCCGGAACCCGGAACAATAAGTGAGACCGCGCCATCAAGGTCGGTGTTCGGCCGGCTGAGAGTCTGCGTCCATATTTTTTTCCCAGTGGGATCGTACAGTTCAAAAACAAATGCCGAGTAGTTTGAGGATTGAGGAAGCTCGATGGAAAGCGCAAAACCGTCCTTGCGATCGGCTTGCACAGCTGTGTGTGCCGAACCGCGCGTTCCCGTGTGAATGGGACTGGAGTATGCGAGCCTCGGCGCGGAAGAGGCTCTGCGCATGGAGGGAATTGCAGAGAAATTCTGGTACGCGATGATGCCTAGCATTACGGCGAATGCGGGCAGAGCGAAAGATGGCTGCCAAAGCCAAGCCAAGGGGGCCCTTTTTCGTTTAGGGGCGGCAATCGAAGTCACAGGCCCTGAGGGTTCCGTGGAGATGTGCGCCAGCTGAGATTTAGCTTCGTTAATGAACGCAGAACCTGCACGGATGTCGAGGGCACATTCCTGGCAGCCGAACATATGGAGTTCGAATGCGTCTCTCTCTTTCGGCGTGAGCTCGTTCAGGAGGTAACGCTCCGCTGCCATCATTTGTAATGCTTCTCCGTGATCCATCGCCTTTTCCTGGCTGATCCCATCGTTTGGATGGTGATCCGGCTCTCATCTCCGTTTCAACTAATTCCTGGATTAACGTGTCCGCGTATTTTCCTAAGGTACTCGGTTTTGAAATCCTGCTTTGCGCGGTGGAGCAGAACCCGAAGGTATTCGCGATCGACCCCAAATTCGCGGCAAATCTCCTCGCGATCGCGCTCGTCAAGGAATACAGCTTTCAGGAGCGATCGATCTCGGGCGGGCATACCGAGCAGGATTTGTCGAACCTTGACCTGGATCTGACCGGAAACGGCGATTGTATGCGCGTCTGCTCCGGTGGATGCAGGTTCCACTGCACCTTCCTGGTCGAGGGATTCGCTTCGGGAGGATGCGCGGTAGTGCTCGAAGAGGACGTTGTTGCAGACCGTGTTTACGAAGGCACCGAGGCTTTCCGGCTGGCGCAGGGAGCCGGGCTTTCTGAGGCTGGCAAAGACCCGCGCGAACGTTTCCTGACGCACGTCCTCGATCGCCTGAGGGGACTGGAGCCGCGAGCGAAGCTTCAGATGGAGCAGTTCAGTGAAGTAGCCTACGAAATGCTCCTGGGTGCGGAGGTCCCCAGCGCGGAGATTTTCGACGTAAGGCGCGTCAAACGCGTGAAATTGCAAGGCCGTCCCCGAAAAGCCTGGAGGACGTAAGTATAACATCCGTAATGGTTGCGGAAGGTTACCTGAGTCTCGGGTTCGGCATTTTTCCCGGCGAGTGCGCGTGGCGGGAGTTACGGTTGCGGGGGAAGGCTTGGGCATAGGGACCGCTGAGGGGGACCTCCCTCTCCAAGCGGCAGACCGCCTCGGGGAAAGCGGCTGCCACTGGAGAAGCTGGCCGATCTGGCTCCTTGCCAGGACCAGATTGGCAAGACTGAAGAGAACCAAGGCAAAGAGTGGTGCAAAGGGCTACTGTGCAAGCGCCCAAAGCTCATTCGACCGGGCTTGACTCGGGTAAACGAGGCCGGTTGACTCTGAGGTGCCAACCGGCCTCTTGTCGGTAAGATCGGAGGAACGTCCCATCCGTACCTCCGACTCGGTTTCGTCTGCAAAATGGTCCCAGGAACCTTGTTGCAGACGATCCGACCGACGAGCATCTGTTGTTGTGGTAGGGATTCGGGTTTCCAGTACGTTTCCCCAGAGAGGCGCCCAATCCGGGGCGTCTGGAGGCGGGGGTGAGTTCCAGGAGAGAATGGCGCGAACAAGCGGCGGGTGTTCAGCGGATTCAAGCAGTTCGCGAAGTGCGATGCGCTTGGTGACGAGGTGTATCCGCGTCCTTGCTCCGGGTTCATCGGTCACTGTCACCGCAGTCAGGCCCTCGTTGTGCCAAGTCTCGCCCCGATCGAGGGAGAGATAGAAGCGAACGTACTCGCGAGAACTTGAGTTGCGCAGGTGGAGGGAATAGCCCCAGTCGCGCTTGAGCTGAATAGATGCATAGAGTTGCTCAAGCAACGGAATGTAGCTAACGCAACCCAGTGACTCGAAGCCCGTTTCGCCGTTCATATTCAGCACGACTTTGAACGATTTCTCAGGCAAGTGCCGAAAATAGTCGGGGTTGGAGAGCAAAAGCTTGCGCAGGCTCTGGCTTGCCAGTTCGGGCTGAAGTGTAGCGAGATAAATCAGTTCCAGAGCCGGCTGCAACGCATTCGGAGAGCTCGTGCCATGGGGGGAGGGCATATCCGTTCCTCAGTTGCAAGGATAGGGGCCAAGTGTGGCTTGGCACGTGGCGAGCAAAATTCTCAGGAGCACATCGGCGGCTGAGAACGGAGTGGCCCGGTGGGGCCATGTCCTGGAGATATTGCGGATCTTGCTTTCAACTGAATGGTGAAGCGCGGATGGCGAGCGTTTCAGGAATCCTGAGAAAAATTCGCGCGCCTGTCGGGAGAAGTCCTAAAGAATCAGAGTAGAGGAACGAAGAGCACGAGGCAGGACGGATTGCGGGATCGGAGGAGGATGATCTTCGGGGAAGCGAAGGGCAAGCTTCCCCGAGGATTGGGATCAGCTCCTCATGCGGCAACTGCAGCTTCCCAAGGCTTCAAGACCACCTTGGTGCATCGTTCACGCTTATCGCGGAAGATCTTGTAGGCTTCCGGCGCCTTGTCGATGGGCAGAACATGGCTGATAACAAACGACGGGTCGATGTCGCCGCGCTCGATCCGCTCGAGCAATGGTTGCATGTAGCGCATCATGTGGGTTTGTCCGGTCTTCATGGTGAGGCCCTTGTTCATATAGGCGCCCATGGGTACCTTGTCGATAAAGCTGGCATAGACGCCGGGTATGGAGACAGAGCCGCCCTTTTTGCAGGCAATGATCGCCTGCCGAAGAACGATGGGTCGATCCATCTGGGTGCGCATCATCTGCTTGGCTTTATCCATTGCGAAGACGATGCCGTGTCCGGAAGCTTCCATTCCGACCACGTCCATACATGCGTCGGGACCCTGATTGCCTGTCATGTCGCGCAGTGCTTCGAGGACGTCAACCTTGCTGAAATCGAGGGTTTCGGCACCAGCAGCGCGTGCCATTTCCAGACGCTCGGGGACGCAGTCAATAGCGATCACGCGGCCGGCCCCGAGCATGAAACAGCTACGAATGGCGAATTGCCCGACCGGACCGCATCCCCAAAGAGCGATGGTGTCTCCGGGGCGAATGTTGCAGTTTTCCGCACCCATGTAGCCCGTGGGGAAAATGTCGGAGAGGAAAACGACCTTCTCGTCCGGAATTTTGTCAGGGATTTTGATCGGCCCCACGTCGGCAAAGGGCACTCGGGCGTACTGCGCCTGTCCGCCTGCATATCCGCCCATCATGTGCGTATAACCAAAAAGGCCGGATGGGGAGTAGCCCATCATTTTTTCGGCGATCCAGGCATTTGGATTGGAGTTGTCGCAACAGGACCAAAGCTGGTCCTGGCAGGACTGACACTTGCCGCAGGCAATGGTGAATGGAACAACGACGCGATCGCCCACCTTGAGCTTGTCTCTGCTGATACCGGGACCGACTTCGACGACCTCGCCCATGAACTCGTGCCCCATGATGTCGCCTTGCTCCATTGTTGGAACATAACCGTCGTAGAGATGCAGATCGGATCCGCAGATGCAGGTGCTCGTGATGCGAATGATGGCGTCACGTGGATTAAGGATTTTGGGATCAGGAACATTTTGAACCTGCATGTTTTCCTTGCCCATCCAGCAAACTGCTTTCATAGAAATCTCCTTGTGAGTGGCTGGTTCGTTTAGGCAGTCTTGCTGTAGGCTGTGGCTGCCTGGGGTTCCGCCAGGTTCCCGGTTTCTCGAAAGAGAACCTGTTCTACGGAACCATGCATGCCCCTCGAGCCATGGGTTTGACCGAGAATTGTGGGAACCTCGCCTGTTTCGAGTAATGCCTTGAAGCGGCGCAGGTCCTCGCGCACCATGAACTGCGGATGCTTGCCGAGCATGGTCGAGACCGCCTTTGTAAGTTTGCTTCCGGGTGCGTACCTGACGGTCGCACTTACGTAGGTTCCGCGGCCGGCGGGGTGTGGCCGGAATTCGACAGAGCCGCTGGTTGTTACAAGCGAGTCAGGATGGGACTGCCAAGAGATTCGTTCGTTCTTCGCGTCTTCGATGATTTCGGCGTACCAGCGGATTTCCTGATCCATGGGGCCAAGGACAACCCATTCGGAATGCGTGTCATCGAGCACGTTGATGGACTTCACGTGTCGCATGAAACGGGGCAGGTTCGAGAGATCGCGCCAGAGGCGGTAAGTCTGTTCCGGAGAAGCATTGACGAGGAAAGTGGCGTGAGTATGCGACTGAGAGGCGTTGCGAGGCCGAGCGGCGTTCAGGGCCAGCAAGCTACCCGCCGTGGCAAGAGCGAGCCCGGTCTTTGAGCGCCGGGTCACTCCGTAGGCCATGAGCGCAGTAGCACCGACGAGCAGGCCTTTTGAGTTGAGGAGATCTTTCGCGGTTTTTTCGTAGGTTTTCTCCTGAGAAGATTGCGAGTTGCGTGATGTCATGAATCGCTCCTTTTGCGACGGGGCGTGCGCTCTAGCTAGAGCCAGGGGATGCAAGCGAGGAAAGTTCAAACTACGGACCTGCTCCGGAGGTTCGCAACTTCGGCACACACGATGGATGGCTCTCGAGCAGGATGAGTTGCCGATGAGCGGCTGAATTCTGTGGAGGGTGAATCAGTCGCAGAGATGTTGGCTCGCAGCTACCCAGGTCGGGAACGTCGCGGGTAGATTCAAGGATGAATGCAGTAACAAAGCGGCGGGCCAGGATGCCCGCCGCTGGAATGTATTTTGATTTCCGTTCAGAAGCTAAAGGAAAGTTGAAGATCAATGCTCCGGTTTGAGGCGGGAGAGGAGAAGAATCCACCTGCAAGGGCATTCGATTTGCCGGATATTGGAGATTGAAGTAGGTCACAGGTTGTGCCAGGTTGACGCCGTGAAGATGTCGCGAGCCCTGGTCTGCGAAGGTGAGCGAGTACCTTCGTGGAATACCTGATCCATGCAGGAGGTCCGCCGCTTCCGCTCAGGCCGCGAGGGCCGAGTCTCAGATTTGGTTACTCGTCCTGTCGACAGCGTCGCGAATAGCCTCTGTTACCGATGCTCGTAAGGCGGGCTCCTGGTTCGCGGGAATTTCTCCTTGTGCGAGGTCGGGTGAGCCACCACCGCGAAGACCGAAGCTAGCCAACGCTTGCTTCATAATCTGGCCGCAGTTGAATCTCAGATCTGAACTTCGAGCGAGATAGACGCGCACCGGGTCAGCTTCTTCAGAGCAGAAGTATGCAATGGTTGCGGGAGCGGATGCCGCAGCGCGCGATGCGAGCAGTTTTACAAAATCTCGATCTCGGTCTCGCAACCGCTGGATGATGAGGCGTGTGCCGTTTTCGAGAGGAACTTTGTTGACGATCTCCGCTGCCTGATACGTTGCGAGTTCCTCGCGAAGTTTCTGGCGCTCTTTTGCAGAGTTCTTGTTTTCGGCAAGCATCTGCTTGATAAGGCCAGGTAGCTCGGGTGCTCCGGTGGATAGCAATGCGGCAGTCTCGATCAGGATTGAGCTGTCGGAGCGGGCGGCACGGACTGCTCGCAATCCACAGACGAACTCGATACGGAAACCACGGCTGACTTTCTCGATGCCACGGATCAGCAGACCTCCGATCTGACCGGTGGAGCGGACGTGTGTTCCTCCGCAGGCGTTTCGATCGAGATCAGCGATGTCGATTACGCGAATGGTTCCTTCGCGATCGGGTAATTTGCGCAGTTCACCGGAGGCAAGCATTGCTTCGGCTTCGTTACGAGACGCGTAGGAAATTGTGACTGGCCGATCTTCTCCGACGATTTCGTTGGCGATACGTTCGATGCGTTCAAGAGAATGATGCGCGATTGAAGTGGCTGCAAGGTCGATGGTCGAGCTTGCTTCGCCGAGGTGGAATGAAACAGTGGGTGCGTGGAGTTGGCTCACGAACACGGCCGAAAGCAGATGCTGGCCTGTGTGCTGCTGCATGTGATCGAAGCGACGCGGCCAATCGATTAGTCCGTGAACCTCGCTTCCTTCCGGGACCGGGTTTTGTACGAAGTGCCACACCGAACCTTCTTCATCTTCCTCGACTTGTTCCACCGCGATTTCGATTGGCAGCTGGGAGCTTGAAGGGGTGCTCAGGATTCCGGTGTCGAATGGCTGACCACCACTGGTCGGATAGAAAGCAGAGCGGTCGAGAGAAACCTGCCAGATGGCATCGTTGTTGCTGCCGCTGAGTGCGCGAGACGTTAAGACCCGTGCCGTGAATGCTTTCAGAAAAGAGTCTGTGTAATAGAGGCGGTCAGTGTAAGGCAAAGCGAATCTCCAGGAGTCGCACCGAAGCAGATCAGACAGTGCATCTGCGCCGGGGCGCGTATAGGGATATAGTTTAGTTCGATCTGGCGGCGCCGAGGTTCGAAGATATACACCGCAGAACAGATCGATGGCTCTCGGGATTCTCACGGATGCTGGTTGGGGATGATGCTGCCGGGCTGTTTATCGTTGCGCTAGGATAGCCGCATGCGTTTCAGTATCGGTATCGTGACCCTTTGCGGGGTTCTCTGCCTCTCGCCTTGCTCGAATCGTGTTCTCGCCCAGCAGGCGACTGGATCTAAACAGGACGCCGAAAAGACAAAGGCACGCGTGCGTCCGACTGACGCGAGCGCAGCGATTCCGACGCGATTCGATATGTTGCGCGGAGCGTATGGACCGTTTCGCACGAATAACGATTTGCTGTATTACCACCTGAATATCAGGGTTGATCCGAAGGAGCAGACGATCCGGGGCAAGAACACGATCCGGTTTCGGATGTTGGAAGATGGAAGCCGCATTCAACTCGATCTGAACGAAAAGCTTGATATCGACAAGATCGAGTTGGAAGGAATGCCTCTTAAGTACGAGCGTGACTCGGGCGCTGTATTCGTCGACTTTCCGCATTTGTTGCGAGCAGGGCAAGTGTATTCAATTGAGTTCTACTACTCCGGTCATCCGTTGGAGACGGGCCGTTTTGGGGGAATGACGTTCAACAAGGACCCTGCCGGCCGCACGTGGATCAATACCGCATGTGAAGAGACGGGCGCCAGCATCTGGTGGCCTAACAAAGATCAGTGGCGGGATGAAGTTGACAGCATGGACATCAGCGTCGCCATCCCTAACGGGTTGACCGATGTATCGAATGGACATCTGATCGGAAAGACGGATCTCGGGGATGGCTACACTCGCTGGGACTGGCATGTCAGCTATCCGATCAACAACTACGACGTTTCGCTGAATATTGGCGATTACGTCCACTATTCGGAGAAGCTAGGTGATTTGCCTTTGGACTTCTACGTGCTACCGGAAGACCTGGAGAAATCGAAACCGCAGTTTGCGCAGGCGAAGGGAATGATAGAAGCATTTCAACACTACTTTGGGCCGTACCCATTCGCGAAGGACGGATATAAGTTGATTGAGGCTCCGTATTCGGGGATGGAGCATCAGAGCGCCGTCACCTACGGGAACTTGTTCAAGAACGGATACATGGCGCGTGACTGGACCGGTGTCGGCATCAGCCCTCGGTTCGATTTCATCATCATCCATGAGAGTGGACACGAATGGTTTGGCAACAGCGTGAGCGCGGCTGACCACGCAGATATGTGGATCCATGAAGGATGGACGACATATCTTGAAAGCCTATACGTGGAGTACCGCTGGGGAAAAGAAGACGCGATGAAGTATCTAAGCGGCTATCGATCAAAGGTGCACAATCTGCGGCCGATCGTAGCGGAGCGCGGAGTCAATGCGGATCCGACAGAGGACCAATATTTCAAAGGCGCATTGATGCTGAATACGCTGCGCAGTGTTGTGAATAATGATGCGAAATGGTGGGCGTTAATCCGCGGCTTCTATCAGCGCTTCAAGTATCAGAACATCCTGACAGAAGACGTAAGTTCGTACTTCAACCTGCGCACCGGAATGAATCTGACTCCGATTTTCGATCAGTACCTGCGGCGAGCGGCGATTCCGCGGCTGGAACTGCTCTTCGGCGAAGCGCCGGACACCGTGATGTACAAGTGGGATGCGGACGAGACGAAGTTTGCAATGCCTGTCAGGGTGGGTGTGCCTGGAGAGTGGAAGACTATACACCCGACCACGGCCTGGCAAACGATAAAGACACCTTTGTCGAAAGAGCAACTGCAGGTCGATGTGGATCACTTCTATATTGAGGTGAACGAGCGATAGATTAAACATCGGCGAACGTGTGGATGATTGACAATTTCTGAACGGAAGAGCGAGCCGCGGCACTCCATGGATTCGGTGAGTTGAACTCAGCAGCTCCAGGCGTGTGTCTGACTCGATCGCGCTGTAAAAGGCCGCTCACGCGCCAGGTGAGAGCGTACCTACCAGACTGAGATCGATGTGCACCTCTTTGGCGACCTTGAGAATAAAGACGCTCGGGTCTTTCAATCCCCATTTGACGTACGGTACGAGGAAGCTACCTTTTGCAGTCAGATTCTGACCATCGATGTGGACTTGCATGGGCACGATGAGATCATGTGGCGTGCCGTGCAGTGTGAAGATCCCGGAAACCTGGATAGATGAGTCGCCGGTTGAGGCGATGGTGCCGGTATAGCTTTGAGGATGGAAGATGATGTCAGCAAAGCGGTCGGTCTCGAGGACCTTCTGATGCATGTTTTTGTCGCGGCCATTGTCGCCGCTGGTGCCGCTGCCGGCAGATACGACGATGGTACCCGACATTGTTGGCGTGTTCCGATCGAATTGGATGCTGCCGCTCGTCACGTGAAACGTGCCGTGTACCTCATGGCCCGTGCCGGTGAGACCAAAGGCGATGCTGCTTGTGCCAGGGTTTACGGCAAAGGTCTGCTGCTGCGAAAGCGCAGCCGCGCCGAGGAAAAGCGGGAGTGCCGGCGTCAGAATTCGTGCAATTAGCTTCATTCTTGGTCTCCTGTTATTTAAGTGAGGGTGGACCATCATCCAGCATCGCTGGAAGCTTTAGCCAGAGGGCAACGGACGCGATTTGCTGGTCGTTGAGGTATTCGTGGCCGGGCATGTCGGTTCCGACGATCCCGAACTTGGTGATCTGCGCCAGTTTCGATTGCGGCTGTCTCGCAGCAGATTGACGCAGTTCCCGGAGGGTCTGCGGAGTGTTTTTCCACTCACTTAGCCATTGCAAGCGCGCCGCGCCACGCGGATCGTGGCACGTGGCGCAGTGCTGTTCATATATGAGTGCTCCGGCGTTGATATTCGCTGTTTGCGTCGCTGAAGTGGAAGGGGCCCACGCCGCTTCACGTTGTAATTGCTGCTGCCCGCCTGGACCGTGCAGGCTGGACAAGTAGGCTACCAGTTCGCTGCCGCGGCCATCGCGAAACAGAAAACCAAAAGACGGCATGGGAGAGTGATAGCTGAGCTCGGCGGGATCAAGCAGGTGAGCTTTCAGCCAAAGCGGAGAACGGCGCAGCCCAACCTCGGAGAGGTCGGGGCCTTGACGGCGGTTTCCAATGAGCGGCGGCTTCTGTGCGTGAAGTTGTTCCAGCGATTCAGTCGGTCCCCACATCAGCACGTCGGGGCTATTCGGGCGTACGTACTGGGAGTGACAACTGATGCAACCTTCTGAAATGTAGACTTGCCTGCCGAGTTCGATTGCCGTGAGAGCAAATGTTCGTTTCGGCCCCGGGACGACGCGATAGACAATGAAGGCCAGCGTGCCAACGGTAGCGATCAGTGCGAGTTCACGCGGGCGTTGCTTTACAGCGGAAATGCTTAGCGGTCCCAGTACGACTATCCCCGCAAGCCCGACGAATGCCAGAGGCACATGACCCAGATTCTGTCCCATGCCGATGCCGAGAGCGGAGCCGATCCAGCCGGCAATGGCATAGATCCATCCTGCCTGCCTGCCTCGTTCGACTGTCGAGCCTGCTCCAGCAAGGAACGAAGGATAAGCTACCAGCGCCACTGAGTAAAGAGATACGCCAACCGGGTAGAACAGCGATGCGCTGAGGGTAAGAGCAGGATCTTGCAGCAAGATGCAGGCGAATCCCAGAGCGCTGAAGGCGAGCGCAAGGGCAATGGCTGAGCGACCACGCTGCAGCAGCATAGCTGCGGTGAGCGCAGCGAGGAAGTGAAGCGATCCGTTGAGCCAGAGGTGAGTACTGCCCATCCATGTACCGGCTTTGAGGATGGGTGCGTGTTGAATGATGTAAAAGGCCGATGAATCCAGCCAGATGAGCGCGAAAAAGGCGATCAGTGCGACAGCGAAGGACATCTTTGGCCGCGCATTCTCAACGGGCATCGCTTCGCCTGAGGGTCCGAGCGGGATTGCGATTGCAACCGCGCAAAGGGCTGCGGCGAGTAGCGCCTGCATTCGAGGAGTCGCAGTGAAGATGCCGGGTATGTTGCAGATGAAGTAGGCTATGCCGGTGCCGAGCCCAACCTTGAAAACGCCCCCGTGACCACCCGTCCATGAGCGCAGATGCGTGACAAGCGTGACGGTGCTGGTACCCAGTCCAGCGCCGATGAGGAATGCCACCAGCGCAGCGGCGACGGCGCCCAGAGGCGACAAGGCCAGAAGCGCTGCAGTCGCAGAGATTGCAAGCCCGATCCGGAGGCGCGATGCGGGATTCGGAATGGCGCGGCTTCGCGGGGCAATCAGACTAAGGAGGATACCTCCCAGAGCCATTGCGGCCATGATGGCCTTCAGCGAGTTGCCGCCAATCTGAAGCTCAGCAAGGCGCGCGAGAAACGCGAATTGCGCAAAGATCAGGAAGTACACGTAGATGACGATGATCAGCGCAATGCCGCGCCAACCGGAGACCGCGCCGCTGCTATCGCGCATTTCTCAGCCATCCTCTGCGCAGGCCAATAGCCTGTATGAGTGCGCACGAGCCATCGAAGAGGACGACACACATCCATGCGGACTGGAAATTGCCGATGGAGATCTCTGGGAGCAGATAAAGAGCAACTGCCGCGCGTGAGAGGGCGGTAAGGAACCACACGCTCTCAAGGCGGTCCGCCGAAGAGCCCATGCGCACGATTCGTGCACCGTAGAGACACGCCAGACCGATAGATAGAACGAAGGCTCCGATATAGCCGATGTACGGCAAGGCATCAGGGGGCGCGTGGGCACCCATTATGCGAAGGGTGAGCGCAGGAGCAACACAAAGCATAACGCCTGTGAAGGTGTCGGAGACCCCGGTCACCAGTTGATAGGCAAGAAGGAGAGTTCGGTTCATGCCACCTTCGCTCCCGAGACTTCGACCTCAGTGGCGACGAGCTCCGTCTTCAATGAGAGAGATGCTACGAGCCACTCGAGAGAGCCGGCCAGCATGGAGATACCTGTCAGCAGGCGAATGACATAGATCAGGTTGCGCACCGGGCCAGGTGCGATCGTGAAGGCAGGATCTGTGCTCTCAAACCATCCAGCGATCATGATGATGATCACGTAAGCCAGCACACCCATGTTCCACGCGTAGAACGACAATGAGCGGTTCAGTATCCACGAATCGGATTCGCCCAATATCTGGATGAGGGTGAATACGACGTAGGCACTGAGGAAGCCTGCAACGGCCACCAGTGAGTGCCCCACCAGTGCATCTGTGAATTTGAAGCGATCGAGAATTCCGGGCAGGAACATAACCCACCCGGTGAGGACCAGGCCGGCCCACCAGGCCAGAAATGCCGTGCGCCAGCGGCGAGTAGCCGGATTCCATTCGAATTGATTGTAGTAAACGGGAACAAGCGGGATCCAAACCAATACGCTTGCGAGACTCAGGTATTGCGCCGGAACTCGATGGCTTACGTCACCGTGATTGAGGAACGCTAACAGGGAGAGCTCTAGTAGAAATACGGCCCATAAGACGACGACAATGCGAAGCTTCTGTCGTCGGCGGGGTGCTACGGCGAAGGGGAGTGCCAGGAGGATCAAGACAACTCCGAGGGTAGACTCAAGCTGGCTTGCGCCGGTCGGTCCGCCGGTATCGGGATTGACGGCGGGATAGATGTTCGGGCTGGAAGCCATGTAGAGCGCCAGAGGCACGGGAAACAGAGCGAGCAGTCCGAGGATGCGGGCGGCAATGGTAACGCCCAGGGCGGACTGCCTGGGGCGATCGATTGCCAATGAAAGTGCGAGGAAGATCCAGAGGCACAACAAGCCGAGCGGAAAGAACACTCGCGAATAGCCCGACCAGTCGAGGAACAGCTTGCCGCTCGAGTGTCCCTGCAGCCATGAGTAGGAGCCGATGACCAGAGCCGCGGACCACAGCCAGACAATTGGTCGAGACCATGAGGAGAGTCTGCCGCGATCAATACGGTATGTCCTAAACAGCAGCGCAAGCATGGGGATGCCGCACCAGCCAAAAAGGAGGACGTTCATGTGAACCATCATCCAGCGGCCATAGGTCCATTCGCCGAGCCAGATGTTTAAGCGAGGCAGGAGGAGGAGAACGGCAATCATAACGCCGATGGCATTGCCCACCACAAGCCAGCCGAGCGCATGGTGGACGGCGCTCGTGATTCCGCCAGCGCGGGCGGGCTTAGCAGTCGGTGCGAATTCGTCCATCGTGCATCTCCAGCACTCGATCGCATGCTGCCGCAAGAGTGCGATCATGCGTGGCCATCAGCAGCGTAACGCCTTCGGTGTGCGCTAACTCGAGCAGCAATTTGAAAACCAGACTGCTGGTCTTCTCATCGAGAGAACCGGTGGGTTCGTCGGCCAGAAGAATTCCAGGCCGGTTCATGAGCGCGCGGCAGATTGCGGTGCGTTGGCGTTCTCCGCCTGACAGTTTTTGAATGCGATGCTTCATGCGGGCTTTCAGACCCATCTTCTCCGCCAACTCCTTCAGCCGGTCCGAAGCCGCAATTCGTTTTATCCCAGCGGCTGCCGCAGGCAGCAGGCAGTTCTCTTCCATGGTTAAATCTGGAACGAGATTGTGTAACTGGAAAATAAAGCCAACTTCATGGCGCATGAAGTTCACCATGTCGCGACCGCGGCCAAGTTCGGCACCATTCACCTTGACGCTGCCGGCACTAGGTTGATCAAGTCCGCCGATTAAGTGCAGCAGAGTGCTCTTGCCACATCCGGAAGGTCCACATAATGCAACGGCTTCGCCTTTCCTTGCGTCAAGGTCAACTCCGTTGAGAACTGTGATTGTGCCCTGGTCATAGCTCTTCCACACGTTCGTCGCCTGAATGATAACTCCAGCGCCGGGAGATGGGGTTGGCATGATCATTCGAACCGGAGCGCCTCCACGGGCTTGATGCGCATGGCATACGCGGCGGGGTAGACGGCTCCCGCGAGCCCTGTGAGCAATGCGAGTAATACGACGATCAAGATCAGAAGGGAATGGATCGTGACATCCACATAACCGTGCAGTGCTGGCACCTCCTTGAGTCCGTACAGGGCGATACAGCCAACAGCCACTCCGGTGAGGGCACCGGCTGAGGACACGAAAGCGGACTCACCGAAGATTGTTGCTGCAATCTGGCGGTTCGAAAACCCATTCACCCGTAAGATGGCGATCTCGCGGATCCGCGTGAAGACGGACATGATCATAGTGTTAGCAACGCCCAGTCCGCCGAGAGCGAGGCCACAGCCGCCAACCGCCCAAGCAGTGGCCTTGAGTATCTTGAACTGCGAATAAGTGCGGGAGAATTCGGAATCCTCGAGGGCAATAAGATTAGGATAGTGCCGGTGTACCTGATCTTTGAACGCGGCTGCGCCTTCCTTGTTCCGTAATTTGATCGTGATCACAGAAGAACCTTCTTTGTGGAAGAACTTCTGGGCTGCCTCGAGCGGCATGAAGACTCCTCCGTCTTCGAACCCGTTGCGTGTACGAATGACACCGATCACGCGAAATACGCCGTGGCCAATTGGCACGTTCTGCCCAGTGGATGCTCCGAGAAACTCGGCAGCGCGTTTGCCTAGAACTACGGAGTCCGAGCCCTTCTCAAAATCGTTCGCGCTCCCGGATTCCCACGTCGCGTTCCGAATGCGTGCATCTTGGGCGGTTACGCCGAAGCACGTGATGATTGGATGATCAGCGCTTGAAACTACTCCGAAAAGCACAGGATCGGCATGGCTTATCATCGGCCAACGGGCAATGTCTCTTTCAGCGGCAGGCGGCACATCACTGAAGAAGAGATCCGATACATTGCGCTCGAAGACGATCATTTCCGAGCCGCTCGAAAGGATGCTCGAAAACATACCAACCGCGCCCTCGAGGACAGTAACGACGGTCAACATGGCCGCAACGCTGAAGGCTATTCCGGCGATGCTGATCGCACTGCGGATTTTATGCCGCAGGAGATTGACCAGAATCAGCCGAAGGAAGATCATCGTTTTCTGTCGATCGGAATCGCGCCCGTTCCTTCAATGATCCGATTCAACTCGTCTTTCAAGGTTGCGCGGAACTCACGCAGGAACGATAGAGATGGCCGGATCTCGATCAAGAGCTTTAGATTCCGGTCACCCAGAAACAACAGCCGCAGCAGGCGGTTAAGCGACGCGCCAACCCCGATGGCGAGAACCATGTTCGGACGATCAAGAGATTCGTCGCGGGCTGTGGTTTTACCGGATGTTGAGGAGCTTTCAAGGATGTCCCTGAGATCGTCAACAATTTGGTAGCTGAGTCCCCAAAACGTGCTGATGCGTTGAAGCAATTGCAACTCGCGAATGCTGGCAGCGCCAATCAGCGCCGGAAGGACAAGAGTCAGGGAGATCAGAGAGACTGTCTTGGCCTGCGCAACCCGCCCTGTCATGTCGGGGGTGTGAGGCAGCCGGGAGTAGTTCAAATCGAGACTTTGCCCGTTGAGCAGGCCTTGTATGCCAAGATGCTGTTCGAGGTAGGCGAGCGCTGGATCTCGAAGCCTCGATGGGCAAGATGCAATTGCACCGAAGGTCAAGTTGTAGGCGCGGTTGATCAGCGCCAGAGAAGCGAGGATGGCCGTCGATTCGCTGAACTCAATGTGAACGCATGGAACTCCGCGGCGCATGCTCGCGTTGTCCATGCAGGGTAGATCGTCAAATACGAGCGAGGCTGTATGAAAGTATTCGAGAGCTATTGCCAGATCAATTGCCTCGTGACGGTCCAGGCCATAGACCGACGCGAGGCGGTAGATGATCCGCGGGCGCACCATGCTACCCGGATTTGCGAGCAGATAATGCAAAGCATCGCGGAGAGAGGGCTCGATTTGCGGCGAGATTTTCAGGCGATCGCCGAATGCAGCCAAGAGCTGCACCATGATGGCGTCGTGCGTGCCTGCCGGAATCAGGTCCTGATGAATAGAACTTCTCCAGTCTCGTATCTCGACAATCCTGCCGGATGCCATGTAAGTCTCCATAGTCGTACTGCAGGACGTGATGCTTGAGACGCCGTGCTTACCTAATTGGAAGCAATGTTCTTCATTCTGAACGATGACGATTTATTCATTCGTACGCATTTTGGCGAACATTTGTGCCCCAAGCTCTTGGAGGATTGGGTTCGATCAAACTGCGTCAGATTGATGACGGTTTGTTCATCTGGTGATGATGCACCTTGATACAGCACTGCGTCTGATCGACTAACATTTTGTGCATGCAGCTTCTGATGGTCGAGGACGAGCACGATATTCAGGCCTTCTTGAAGCAGGCACTTTCAGAGGCCGGATATGTGGTCGATTTAGCTCCGGACGGCAAGACAGCCGAGAAACTCGCGTCGGTCAATAAGTACGACATTCTGATCGTGGACCTGGGCCTCCCGGATCAGGACGGGATTAGCCTCATCATGCGTCTAAGACAAAGGGGTCTCGAAGCACCGGTGCTCATCTTGTCGGCGAGGCGTTCGGTCGATGATCGTGTACGCGGACTGGAGCAAGGCGGAGATGACTATCTGACGAAGCCGTTCGCTCTGGCGGAGCTGTTGGCGCGTCTTCGCAATCTGATGAAACGCAATGCTCCATCGCAGGGGAGCGAACTGACCCGTCTTCGGGTGCACGATCTTGAGTTGGACCTCCTGCGCCGTGTCGCGATGCGATCGGGACAGCCGCTGCAACTTACGCCCCAGGAGTTTGTTCTTCTGGAGTTTCTCTGCCGGAACGCGGGTCGCGTAGTCACGCGTTCAATGATTCTTGATAAGGTGTGGGGCATGCGGATTGAGCCGGACACGAACGTTGTGGATGTGCACATCTATCGTCTGCGCGGCAAGGTTGACGGGAACGGTCAAACGCCGCTCATTCGGACGTTGCGGGGGGTGGGCTATGTCCTTCAGGACCGGTAGGCACCCTGTTCGTAGTGCAGCGTGGCGGATCTCCCTTTGGGCAGCATTGGCTTTCACCTGCGGTACTGTCGTGGTCTTCGTCGTTCTTGATCGCTTCGTAGCGAGTGACATTCAGCGGCGGAGCGACGCATGGCTGAGTGGAGAAGTTGAAGTACTTGGCGATGTGGCTGAGCGTACACCAAACGACGCGCTGTATAACCGCGTGGTCGGCGAAGTTGCGGAATTGGCATCTCGGGAGGTTCCGAATAAGGCGGTTTCGGAGCAAGCTTCGAACAATTCGGTGTTCTTCATCCAGACCGCGAAGGATGGGGCTCTGAAATTGTGGGTGGGGGATGGAGATGGGCACGCGCATCTTCAGGCAGTCCAGACGTTGAGATTTGACACGGGCGTACCCTTAAGTGTCAGTGTGCGGGGATATGGCACGCCATTTCGGGTTGCATCCGAACCGATGGACGACGGTGGCCGTGTCTACCTGGGCCTCTCTGAGCGGGACCAGCGCAGGGTAATTTTGAATCTGCGTTTGCGGTTCTTCGTGCTCTGGCTCTCGCTTGTCTTGCTGGGCTTTGCCATCGTTTTCTTCACATCCAAGAAGACGCTGAGCCACGTGCGCAACATCACCGAAGCGGCCTCGCACATTGGTGAGTCAGACCTGAAGATGCGCGTGCCAACGACGCGTCGTAATGACGAGATTGCTCAACTGGCTTTCACGCTGAATCATATGCTCGACCGCATCGAGAATAGCGTGCATCAACTACATACGATTACGGATTCGCTCGCGCACGATCTGCGCAGTCCACTCACGGCAATTCGGGGCAAACTGGAGACCTGGGTTGCATCCCGCGATGCCGACGAGGCCGAACCGGTGGTTTCGGCAATCGAAGAACTGGATCGGATGACAGACTTCCTGATCAAGTCGCTCGACGTGGCGGAGGCCAAAGCAGATGCTCTTCGGCTGAATCCCAGCACCATCGATCTCGATGAACTGTTGCACGCGATCATCGACCTGTACGAGCCATCAATGAACGACAAGGGGCTTCGCATTCGACTGCATAGTGCGGCTCCGGTCCAAATTACGGGCGATGAGGGCCTCATGCATCGAATGGTCGCCAACTTATTGGATAACGAGTTGAAGCATCTTCCTGCGGGGTGCAGTGTGGACATCTATCTTCAAGAGAACGAGAAAGACGCGATGCTCACTCTGCGCGACAACGGTCCGGGCTTTGACCAGGAGGTGCGGGCGCAGATGTTCACGAAGGCTGTAAGAGGAAGACAGTCCACTGGCCATGGTCTTGGGCTCGCATTCGTGGACGCCGTTGTGCGGGCTCATGGAGGCGTTGTTAAAGCCGAGAATGCCGATGGAGGGGGTGCGATCATTACTCTCTCGCTTCCGCTGGCTACGCGCGAATCTCACCAGATGCAGGCTACTCACGCAGGCTGAACGTCGCAATGAATCTTCAGTATTTAGCGCGAATTGTGCTGCTAGCGCTCTGTGCTGTCCAGGGCGGCGCAACGATTGTTCTCGATCTGAACCGGACCCACGCCGCTCACCCGCAATGGCTCGGGCATGCCCGCTTCCACATCGTATGGCAGACTGCGAGTGTGGCAATCCTGGCAGTCTTCGAGGTTTTGCTCCTGTCGCATCATGGAGCCTATGAATCTGAACGGTTCTATCTCACGAGCCTTCTGGCTGGCATACCCATGCTGGGTTTTTTTGCCGCGCTGTTTATGCGTCGAATATATGGGGGTACGCTCTCCGATCCGGGTGGAATTCCTGCAGCCCGTTTCACAGTGCGCGGGCGTCAACTGCGCATTGACTTGAATCTGGTTGCAGAATTGGCCGGAATCCTCACGCTAGCGGGTACAGTCTGGCTGTTCCACTGGGCGGGATCCCAACGATAGTGTTGCGGATTGACCCCAAAATCGCAGGGTTCAGCGAAACCTGACTTGATACGATTTTCCAGCCTGCATGCGTATGGTTCCGTCGGTGGAAGTTGAAGTCTCAGCAGTCGTGGTCACGCTTGATAGCGTCTGTCCGCCGGGGGGAATGAGGCGAATCGTTCCGCTGCTGGTTGCGTGCAATTGGAGTGAGATCACATTTCCGTTCTTCCAGTGCATGTCAAGGATCGCCCCACCGCGGACGCGAAGCCCTTCGACCGACCCTTCGCTCCATTCCTGAGGCAGTGCAGGCAGGAGATCGATCTCAGCAGCGTCGGGCATCCAACGCGACTGCACCAGAGCTTCAAGCATTCCATTTGCAGCGCCTAAATTGCCGTCGATCTGGAACAAGCCCGGCGGATGCGTGTCCATCAGATTAGGGAAGGTCGATTGCTTGATCATGACCTGCAGGCTTTCATAAGCCTGTTTGCCGTCATGCAGGTGATCCCAGAAGTTCACAACCCATGCGCGAGACCAGCCGGTTTGCCCACCCCCGTACGAAAGTCTTCGCTCGAGAGAGAGTCGGGCAGTCTTCGCCAGGTCCGGAGTGTGTTCTGTCGTAATCTGCGTTCCGGGGAAGAGAGCCCAGAGATGGGAAATATGGCGATGGCCGGGCTCTGGCTCCTCGTAATCGCGCTGCCACTCCTGCAACTGCCCGTGCTTGCCGATAGCGAAGGGCGGTAGCTTGTCCATGGCGTCTTTGATCTGCTTCTGGAACGCGGGGTCTTGGCCAAGAATCCGCCCTGCCTCAAGCGTTCTCGTGAAAAGTTCGCGCACGATTTCGATGTCCATTGTAGGCCCCATGGTCAACGAGTGGTCGGTTCCGTCCGGAAGGCGATAGCGATTCTCGGGCGAGATCGAGGGCCCCGTTACAAGATGGCCGGCGTCGTCCTCGACGAGGTAATCGAGGAAGAACAGGGAGGCATCGTGCAGAATTGGCCACGCTCGTGTGCGGAGAAATTCTTTGTCGAGCGTGAACGCGTAGTGATCCCACGCGTGCAGGGACAGCCATGCACCTCCCATGGGCCAGATGCCCCATTGATAGCCGTCAATAGGGTCGGCGTCCCCCCAAAGATCTGTGTTGTGGTGAATCACAAATCCGCGTGCGCCGTAATAGGTGCGCGCAACCTGCGTTCCGGTTCCGCTGGTCGGAGTGCGCACCATGTCGATGAGATTGATCAACGGAAGCGTGGCGTTGCTCAAGCCGGCTGGTTCAGCCAACCAGTAGTTCATCTCAGTGTTGATATTGATGGTGTACTTCGATCCCCAAGGATTGTTGATTCCCGCAGCCCATATGCCTTGGAGATTAGCTGGCATTCCGTTTGGTCGTGAAGAACTGATCAAGAGATAACGCGCAAACTGAAAGTAAAGCTGCTGGAGAGCAAGATCATCTGCGCCGGCGCTCACCCGCTTGATCCGCTCATCAGTTGGCAGATCATTTCTCGAGCTGTTGGCGGGCCCAAGGTGCAGTGCCATCGTGCGAAACGCCGGCTGGTATACAGCTTTGTGTCGAGCAAGAATTTCTTCTACGCTGTACTTTCGGGCTGCCCTCAGCCAATGCTCGCATTGCGCCTGGGGATCACCGCCCGTAAATGGGCCGCCTTTGAAGTCAGTAGCTGCCGCGATCAGAATTGTAACGGCGTCCGCATCTGAAACTGTGATCTGGGTGTCTTGGGCGCGGACTGAGCCGCCGGTCGGGATGAAAACGGCCTCTCCTGCGAAATGAATCTGGTCCTTGTGATCCGCTCCTTCGCGGAGAATCATCGTGTCCTGCCCCTTGGTCGCTATGCTGAAATCTTCTGGGCGATCCATGCTCGCCTGGAAACTGATGGAGCCCTTTCGGTCTGCCGAAAGACGCATCACGACCACCTCATCCGGCACGGACGCAAACGCTTCTCGCGTGTAATGGACATTGTCCATCGAGTACGTGACTCGGACGACTCCGGTGCCGAGGTCCAGTTCACGCCGATAGTTGCTGATCGCACCGTGTCTTGATGAACGCAAGTACAGATCACCAAGCGTGCTGTACCCCGGCATCCCTGAGGGAATGCCGATCATATCTTCCTGTGCCATCTTCTCGGCTGCCGAGATCTTCGCGCCATCGAGTCCTTTTGAGTCGAGGAGCAACTTGCGGATTTGCGGCACGGCTTCGTGCGCGTGTGGATTGAGCCGGTCCCTGCGGCTGCCGCGCCACAGAGAGGACTCATTCAATTGCAGGTGTTCGTCGGCCCCGAAAGTTTGTGAGCCATCCATCAGCATCGCGTTCTTCGGTGAGGCTTGCAGGTCCCCATTGTTCGCCCCGGTGTTCGCACCTCCGAACACCATGGCGCCGAGACGTCCGTTGCCAATGGGCAGGGCATCATCCCACACGGGAGCCGGTGTTCTGTACCAGAGCACCTCTTGCTCTTTCAGAGTCTGCCGCTGCGCATTGACGATGGTGATTCCGGCGATTGCGGGGAGCAGCACACCGGCCAAAAACTGAGTGGTTCGCATCGAAGGTCTCCAGAGCGCCGGCAGGCGACACCCGGTTCAGAAAAATCAAGCATTTCACAAATCAGCGCGTGAACGAAGCGCCCAAGAAAAGAAAAGGCCCACCTGCAAAAGCGCGGGCCATGGAGGAAGCGTCACCTGAATTCTAGAAGCTCTTTCGCGAGCAGAGAGCTAAGTCCAATGATGCTCCACGCTCGCGACCGGCGGCCATTCACAAGGGGAAAGGCCATGGGGCCCTTTACTGACCACGTACGGTTCCGGCATGTCGGACATTGGCCTGGAACAAACGCGGAGCAAAATCCTTCAAATCGCGACGCCACGTCTGCCATTCGTGATCGGTACCGGGCGACTCGTAAAACACATGCTGAATCCTTCCTTCATCCAGAGAAGTGTGCAGCGCTTCGAGCCCCGTCTTCATACGTTCCGGCTCGTTCGTACCCACACCGACCCAGAGAAGATGTACCCGCTTGGCAAATGCCGCAGGATCCGCCATCGCGCCGTGGAACGCGGTCTTCGTATCGAACTTGGCGCTTCCCGCAAGAAAAGGATTGGCTGCTCCGCTGAATCCTCCAATGTACGAGAACAGATCGAGGTGATTGAACGTGACCTGGAACGTCTGCATGCCGCCCATGGAGAGGCCTGCCATCGCGCGGTGTTCGCGATCCGGCAAGGTTCGGAAGCTTTTATCGATGAAAGGAATCAAGGCCTGCGTCATGTCATCCTCGAAGGCGCCCATGCGCTCCTGCATGACCTTTATGAACTCGGGCGATCCGAACGGCTTTCCCGTAAGATCAGGAACCACGTACCCAGCGCGGTTTGCATATCCGTTTGCCATCACGATGATCATGGGCTTTGTGTTCCCGGCGGCAATCAGGTTATCCATAATGAAATTGGCCTTGCCTTGACGGATCCATCCCGATTCGTCTTCGCCTCCGCCGTGCTGCAGATACAAAACCGGATACCGAGTTTTCGTTTGCGTGTCGTAGTCGGGCGGCAGGTACACGTACGCGTGCCGCCATGTTCCCGTCACGCTGGAGTGATACCAGGTTTCGCGAACCTGCCCATGCGGCACATCTTTGGCCAGGTAATAATCCACGCCGCTTTCAGGAACCTCAACAGCGCTGGCCCACTTGCTTCCGCCAAAATACGCGGTGCTGCTGGGATCGCTCACTTCGGCGCCGTCCACGATGACGGTGTAATAGTGAAGCCCAGGAGCCAGAGGCTGCGTCGTAAACGTCCAGAACCCATCCGCCTGTTTTTCCATTTCGGCTTTAGGGCCGCTCCAGAAGTTCACGCGAACCTTCGATGCATCAGGCGCCTTGAACCGGATCATGACCCTGGAACTGCTGTCTACTTTTGGATACTGCGCATCCACGACGTTAGAACTAGCAGGCTTAAAATCACTCTGCTCCTGTCCATAACAAAGGCTCGCGCCTAGTACGATTGCCATAATCGCCAGCTTCATTAGCCCTCATTCTCCCTATTTTGGGTCGGCCGGAGCGAGTCGGAACAGGCTTCTTCGGCCAAGCGCATACTATCCTGAAACATTTTCGAAGAGATAGTCGCATTTTTGAGCCAGAAATATCGATTTACTGGATATATCATCCAGTATGCGAACCACGCTCGACGAATGGGAGATTCTGCACGCAGTGGTGCAACTGGGGGGCTTTGCACCAGCGGCAAAACAGCTCAATCGCTCCCAATCGACCATAAGCTATGCGATCGCCCGGCTTCAGGAACAACTAGGGATCAAGCTCTTTGAGATCAAGGGACGCCGCGCTCACCTGACAGAAACCGCTCGCGTGTTACTGGCTGATGTCGAACCGCACTTGTCCGGCTTTCATCAGCTGGAACAGCGCGCCCGCTCTCTCGCGTCAGGGGGTGAGTCGGAGGTGCGAATCTCGGTGGACAGTATCTTTCCCAACAGCCGGCTCTTCGCTGCCCTTGCAGAGTTTGCGCGACTATTCCCCTATGTGCAACCCAAGCTCCGGCAGAGCACGTTCCTTTCCGCTGACGCGGAGTTTTCGGTTCACAACGCTCAGCTCTGCATTACCGGCTTGCTTTCTCGCGAATTCTTCGCCAAGCCTATTCTCGGTATCCGCATGGTCGCCGTTGCCCGTCGCGATCATCCTCTGCACGCGATCAAGCGCAAACCCAACCGGCCGGATTTGATGCAGTACATGCTTGTTACCATCGAAGGTACCGCATCCGGCACACTGAAGCATCAACCGCGCGTTCCCGCTCAGCGCGTACTGCAAGTCAGCTCAATCGAAGCGGCCATCGATGCTGTGCGCAGCGGTCTTTGTTTTGGCTGGTTGCCGGCGTACCGCATCCAGCCCGATCTTGCCGCACACGAACTGATTCCCCTCCGACTTTCCGCAGGTGGAACCCGCGAAGTACGACTGAACCTGGTGTGCAAAGATCTCAGCTCTCTGAGCCGTGAAGTAAATGTCCTGGCGGAACTACTCGGGTTCAATAGCGATCTCGAGCAGGTTTGACTGATTTAGAAAGCCGCAAAGACTCATCGAAGAGTTCGATCCAAATAAAGCGATTTATCATATTGCCTCCAAGCGCACTCGATCTGTATTCTTCTGGTCGATCATTCAGGAGGTAGTTCCGTGCGGCGCATTGGTTTCGCGGTCGGCCTCATTCTTATCCTTCACTGTCTGGCCACTTCATCAGCTGAAAGCATCCGTCTTTCTATCGATGCTTCGAAGCCGGGTCCCAAAATCGATCGCAATATCTTCGGGCAGTTCGCTGAAAATCTGGGTCACGGACTCTATGAAGGCATCTGGGTCGGTCCTGATTCTTCGATTCCGAATACCCGCGGAATCCGGAAAGATGTTGTGGCAGCGCTCAAAGAGCTCAAAGTGCCGAACGTCCGCTGGCCGGGCGGCTGCTTCGCCGATCAGTATCACTGGCGAAAGGGAATTGGTCCTCGGGACAAGCGCCCCGCGACGGTGAACTCGGCTTGGGGTGACGTTGTCGATACAAATGCTTTCGGGACTGATGAGTTCATGGACTTCATCCAGCAGATCGACAGCTCGCCCTACGTCTCGATCAATCTTGGATCCGGCACACCACAGGAAGCGGCTGAATGGCTGGAGTACATGACGGCCGCGGCGCCAACGGCTCTATCAAAAGAACGTGCAGTGAACGGCCATCCGGAGCCCTACAAGGTCGGCTTTCTCGGTATCGGGAACGAGAGCTGGGACTGCGGCGGAGCCATGACGCCCGACTACTACGTGAGCCTCATGAAGGTATACAGCCGGTTTGTGTTGAATATGAATCCGGCGCAACGCGGGAAGGACCAGATGCTGAAGATTGCCGTGGGTCCTGGAACGCCCGACACACAGTGGACTGAAGCCGTGATGCAGGCATGGAAAAAACATACGTGGGCCTGGGACATCAATGGGCTTTCGCTGCACTGGTACACGGTGCCGAATGGATGGCCACCTTCGACAGCGTCGATGAAGTTCGGAGTGGATGATTACATCAAGAGCCTCAAATCCACTCTGTTCATGGATGAATTTCTGCGCAAGCAGGAAGTCGTGATGGACAAGTACGATCCGGAGAAGAAAGTCACCTTGAGTGTGGATGAGTGGGGAGCATGGCACGCACCGCTGCCGGGTTCCAACCCAGCTTTTCTCGTCCAGCAGAACAGCATTCGCGATGCGATTCTAGCTTCGCTTAATTTAAACATCTTTGTTCGTCATGCCGATCGCGTCCGCATGGCAAATATTGCCCAGATGATCAATGTTCTGCAGGCAATGATTCTGACGGACAAGGAGAAGTTCGTTCTCACGCCCACCTATTACGTCTTCAAAATGTATGTTCCATTTCAGGACGCCACGTTCATTCCGGTCGCCTTCGATGCGGGCACGTACTCGCACGGAAGCGTAAGCCTGCCACGAGTTGATGCCATCGCCGCGAAGAGCACCGACGGAAGGCTCGTGATTGAGATAACAAATCTCGATGCAGAGAATCCTGCAACCATAGACGCAGTACTGAATGGGATTAATGCCAAATCAGCCCAAGCGGAAACGCTCACTGCGGCTGCGGTTGACAGTATCAATACTTTCGAATCGCCAATGGCAGTTATGCCGAAGGCGGTGACAGTGGACGTACAGAGCGGCAAGCTATCGCTCACTGTCGAGCCAAGATCGGTGACAGTGGTTCGAGTGGAGTAGTGAAGCAAGAATCCTGACGAATGCCAGGACGATCTGATTCCGACTGATGTGGATTTCAATACGCCGGCAGGTTCGTATAGCGCAGTCCACCTTAGCGCTGTGCTGGGAGAGAACGTAACATGCAACTGTTCGGAAATGCTTCTGCCGTGAAGGGCTCCGTGCTTCTGTGGGGCAGCATCACTGCTTTGTTCCTAGCTTCATCACACACCGCACCATCGCAGAGCCGCGCCGTAAACGCTACGATACAGGTTTCAAACACAGGGACGCCCATTTCGAAATACATTTACGGACAGTTCCTTGAGCATGGCGGAGACATCGTGAACACCGGTATTTGGTCGGAGATGCTCATAGATCGCAAGTTCTTCTATCCTGTGACCGCGAGCGCGCCCACACCTCCTCCCGTGATGGGCAACGCCGCCGGCAACCCGCGGTTCCGCCGAGTTCCAACCCGCTGGTGGGCTCCCATTGGTGGGGACAGCGCAGTCAAGATGGACACCAAATTACCCTACGCCGCGGATCAGTCGCCGCGGATTGAGGTCGACGCCAGAGATCCGCATGGGCTCGGCCAAGCCGGGATTGCAGTACGCAACGGGAAAGCGTATACCGGGCGGATTGTTCTTGCTGGATCGTCGGGCGTGGTCATCAAGGTCACACTGAGTTGGGGCAATCGAGACGCCGACCGTCAGACGATCACAATTCGCAGTCTCGGCGCAGCCTACCGAACGTTTCGATTGCACTACACTGCGTCAGCCGATTCAGATGACGCGAGGTTGGAGATTACCGGTACAGGGACGGGTTCGTTTCACGTTGGCGCGATCTCGCTAATGCCTGCTGACAATATAGATGGCTTTCGCCCTGAAGTGATCGCAACTCTGAAGCAGTTGCGGTTTGGCGTTCTCCGATTCCCCGGAGGCAACTTCGTTTCTGCCTACGAATGGCGCTATGGTGTAGGCGACATTGACAAGCGGCCGCCCATCTTCGACCCGGTCTGGCATGCCGTGCAGCCCAATGACGTTGGTACCGATGAATTCCTTACGCTCTGCCGTCTTCTCGGTGTCGATCCATATATTACGGTGAACGCAGGTTTTGGCGATGCATGGTCCGCGCGTGAACTGGTCGAATATACCAACGGTGCAGCAACAACACCGATGGGGAAGTGGCGTGCACAAAATGGACATCCCGCGCCTTACCACGTGAAGTTCTGGGGAGTTGGAAACGAGCCGTGGGGGGACTACCAGATGGGAGCGATGTCTCTCCCTCAGTTCGAACTCAAGCACAACCTCTTCGCGAGGGAAATGAAAAAGGTAGATCCATCTATCAAGCTGATCGCCGGCGGTGCGATGCCGGATGTGATGGAAGGAGCAGACCAATCCAAGCGCATCAATGGGCAGTACGTTCCCGACTATCTTTCAGCTGGAGACTGGACCGGTCAAATGCTGCTCAATTGTCTCGATACCATCGATATGGTCAGCGAGCACTATTACGCTTCCGGCTCGCAGCACACCAACATCGAGTTGCAGAAGAAAGTGCCAATTACGCCGCCGCTCTCGCTCATCGAGTGGGAACGAGCACCGGCCGTCCAAGTTCGCGCGAAGTATGAGCACTATCAGGAATACCTGAAGCGGATTCCCGGGTTGCGAGCCAAGCCGGTCCCAATTGCGATCGACGAATGGGCTTACTTCGGTGGCAATCGCGATGGATACAAGGTAGTGCCCGCGTATGCATGGGCTTTTCACGAGATGTTCCGGCATTCCGACGTGTTCCAGATGGGCGCTTTCACTTTTGCGACCGCAATGATGAGCCAGAACCGGACTGAAGCGATCCTCAATCCCACCGGGATGCTCTTCAAGATGTATCGCGATCACTTCGGGACGATTCCGGTCGAAGTCAGCGGCGATTCTCCGCAACCCAAGCCGACCTTCCCTGCAGGTGGCGACCAGCCCGCGGTGAATCCAGGCAGTGATACCTACCCAGTCGATGTGAACTCCGCGCTGAGCGAAGACCGCAAGACTCTTGCCATAGCAGTAATCAACCCCTCAGAGACTGAGCAGCGTGTTTTGATCACCGTGGAGGGAGCGAAGCTTGCGAGTGCCGGGAAGCTATGGCGCATGGCGCCGGAATCAATTGACGCGACTGTGCAGGTGGACAAAAAGCCAGAGGTTCAGGTCGAGGAACAGTCGTTAGGGGCTCTGCCCGCGACCATCACCGTGCGCCCATTCAGCGTGAACATTTACTCCTATCCCATCCAGTAAATAAAAGTTCGAGAGAGGGTCAGAAATGAAAATCGCCAAATTGTTCATTGCGTGCGTGATTGCTTTACTGAGCGTTCCGGCTTTCGCCCAGGTGCAAACGAATGTCCCTGAAGTGATTCCCAGTGCGAAGCCTGTCAAGGCTGAGCACATCAAAGTCCACGGTACCGCACTGGAAGGGAATCTCGAAGGAGATGCGGTTGATCGGGAGGTGATTGTGTTTCTGCCTCCAAGCTACGAAAAAGATAAGAAGCGTCGATATCCGGTTGTCTACGCGTTGCACGGCTACTCCATCGGGGCGGAGCAGTGGACCCACGAGATCCATGTTCCGCAGACAGTCGAGGGTGCTTTTGCCAAAGGTTCGCAGGAGATGATTGTCGTGCTGCCGGACTCGAAGACCGTTTACAACGGGTCGATGTACTCAAGCTCTGTGACGACGGGAGATTTCGAGAAGTTTATCTGGCACGACGTGGTTGGCTACATCGATGCGCATTACCGCACCATACCCAATCGCGATAGCCGCGGCCTCGTTGGTCATTCCATGGGTGGCTACGGCGCATCCCGCATCGGCATGAAGCACCCTGAGGTGTTCGGTGCTCTTTACATCATGAGTCCCTGCTGCATGTCTCCGATGACGGGCGGCGGACCCGGACCAGCCGAGCAGATGAAGGAGCGTGCGATTGCAGGCGAAAAGAAGGCCGCGGAGGCCAAGTCTCCCGCCGACCTTGCGGCACAATCGCCTGGCTTCGGCGCAGCGCAGTATGCGACAGCAGCGGCGTGGGCGCCCGATCCGAAGAATCCTCCGCTATATTTCGATTTGCCAACGAAAGATGGCGTTCCGCAGCCTGACGTCGTGGCGAAGTTCAGCGCGAACGCTCCACTTGCGTTTGTGGATCAGTACATCGGAAACCTGAAGCAATATCGCGCCATTTCGATGGACGTGGGGGATCAGGATGGGTTGCGCTTTGACGCTACCAAGCTGCACAACATTCTGGACAACTACGGAGTCGCGAATTCGTTTGAGATCTACTCCGGCACACATGTCAGTGCTGTGGCTGATCGCTTCCAGAACCATGTGCTGCCGTTCTTCAGCAAGAACCTGTGCTTCACCGCGTCCTGCAAATAGACCGCGCCGACAGGCCACCCTGAGCGACTGTAACTTTGTTGGTTGTGTGACGTTCGCTGAAAGAAGAGAGCAATGAGCCGATCCGCATTCTTGATTCTGCTTGCCCTTGCGTCTTGCACCGCGTGTGACGTGCTGGCGCAATCCTCAGGTTCGTGTTCGAGTCTCGCCGGCGTGAAACTTGAAGGCGTTGAGATAACAAAAGCCGAGCCAGTGCCCGCCGGCACAATGGTTGCGCCGCCCTATCCTGGAGCTCCTTCTATAGGACCTTTGCCAGAGCACTGCCGCGTCGACGGCGTGATCAATCGACGCAAGGGGGCCGATGGGCAGGAGTTTGGGATTGGTTTCGCTCTGGCTATGCCTGAGAGGTCGGCTTGGAACGGCGATTTCATGATGCAGGGCGGTGGCGGCGGAAATGGAATCGTGGCGTATCCCGCTGGAGCGAACTACACAGGGGACAAGCCTGCACTTTCGCGTGGATTCGCAGTGGCAAGCACGGATACCGGGCACAAGGCGAAGACGGGCGCTTTCGATTTCTCGTTCATGCGGGATCAACAGGCCTATCTGGATTTTGCATTTCTCGCCAATTCCGAGGTAGCAGGGGTGGCGAAGAAGATCATGGCCCAGTACTACTCGAAGCCGGCGGCTTACTCCTACTTCGTTGGTTGCTCGACAGGCGGCCGCGAAGGCATGATCCTCTCGCAGCGTTACCCAACGGTGTTCAACGGGATTGTCTCAGGCGATCCGGCGATGCGCACCGGCCTTTCGAACCTGGCGATCGCGCAATGGTTTCCGGTGGCTTACAACCAGGCCTCGCCGAAAGACGCTAGCGGCAGGCCGCAGATCGATCAATTTCTGAGCAACGATGAGCGCAAGTTGTTCATGGATGCGCTTATCAAGGAGTGCGATGCGAAGGACGGCGTGGCGGACGGAATGATCTCCGATCCGCTCGGTTGCGATTTCGATCCAGCTGTCGTTGCCTGCAAGTCCGGACAGAGCGAAGTTTGCATTGCGCCTGAAAAGACCGCCGCTATCAAGAAGGCATTCGCCGGACCGAAGAACGCATATGGAACGCAGGTTTATCCGGGCTTTCTCTACGACACGGGAATCACAATGACGGGTCCGGTCGGCGGTCTCCTCGCGCTCGGGAAGAATGGCCTTTTCGGGCCATATACCACCGCAACTGAACTCGATGTCGACACAGCTGCTCTTCACGCCTCTGACCCTCTCGTTGAGCCCGCATCAACGAACCTTTCTACGTTCTCAGGCAACGGCGGTAAGCTCATCTTCTTCCATGGCGACAGCGATCCCTGGTTCTCACCGCTCGACACCCTTGGCTACTACAAGTCTCTCGCTGAAACGAATGGCGGGGCCGAAAAGGTCGCAGAGTGGAGCCGCATCTTCCTTGTTCCGGGCATGGCTCATTGCGGAGGCGGCCCCTCACTCGATCATTTCGACATGCTCAGCGCGGTCGTCGACTGGGTGGAGAAGGGAACCGTACCGGAGGCGGTTGTCGCGACCGGCAAGACTTTCCCCGGCAGAAGTCGGCCGTTGTGCGCATACCCGAAACATGCACAGTACACCGGGACTGGTGATACGCAGGATGCTCGCAACTTTCAATGCCGTTGAGATCGAGTTAATCCGTGAGGATTGCTGACATGAATTTTCGAGATTGGCGGATAGAGGCCGGAATCGCTTGTTTTCTGCTCCTCGGGATCGGCGGAGCATTCGCGCAGCCCACACCGGGTCAGGTTGGGGCATCCGCAGCCGCAAAGCCTCTTCCCTTTGTCAGCCCGATCTTTGGCGACAACATGGTCCTTCAGCGAGGCAAGCCCGACACCATCTGGGGTTGGTCCGATCCGGGTGACAAAGTGCAAGTCCAGATTGCCGATCACAGCGCAACCAGCATTGCGGGCGCTGATCATCGCTGGCAGGTGAAGATTCAGCCTCCGGCTCCCGGCGGCCCTTACACGGTGAAGATAACCGGACACCAAACTGTCGAGTTGCACAATGTGCTTGTTGGAGATGTCTGGATCGGCGGCGGCCAATCCAACATGGGCCTGCCGCTGCGATTTACGAAGAATGCCGATAACGAAATCAAGGCAGCGAACTATCCGGACATTCGCTTCTTCAGCGTTCAGGGACATCCCGCCTACCATCACGTTGACGTGATCGAAGGCACCTGGCGCATTGTCTCACCTGAGAGCGCGAACTGGATCTCTGCCGTGGGCTATTACTTCGCTCGCCGGGTCCAACAGGACGTTCACGTTCCCATCGGTCTTGTTATCGACGCGGTTGGCGGAACGCCTGCCGAATCGTGGACGAGTGAGTCTGCTCTTCGTCCCCTTCACGATTTCGATGTTCCGCTCGCCGAACTCGATCGTCTCAAGGTGGCGAATGCGCCTGAATACGGCAACTACGTGATGCATTGGTACGACCAATACGACATTGGTGAGAAGTACCATTGGGAATCCGCTGATCTCGATGACTCAGACTGGAAGTCGGTTCCTGTCCCCGGCGGATTCGCGGAACTTGGTGTGCCCGATACGCCGGCCGTAGTCTGGTTCCGCAAAGAGATTAATCTTCCGGATCCGTTACCGCAGCCACCTCCTCAGTCGAATTCAACGTCAACCCCATTTCCGCGCGGCGGCACATTTCTGTCACTCGGCGAAATCGAACGTATGGATACCGCATATATCAATGGGATGGAAGTTGGCGGCAGCGCCTGGGTCGAGAATCCGCGCAGGTATTTCATCCGAGAAGGCATTCTCAAGCCCGGTCGCAACGTCATTGCCATCCGAATCCTCAAAACAAAACCAGACGGCGGCTTCCTTTCCAATCCCGAAGAACTGCACATCACGCTTGCTGATCAAACCGTTGTTTCGCTCGCGGGAGAGTGGAAGGCCAAGCTGAGTGTCGACGCTCGGCCACCACAGCCTTTGCCGATCGCGTACGAGAACTGGCCGGTGATGCCATCTGTTCTCTATGACGGCATGCTTGTGCCGATCGCGCCGCTCTCCATCACCGGAGTGATCTGGTACCAGGGCGAGCAAAACTCGCCGCGTGGCTTCCAGTACCGGAAGATTCTTCCGGCCATGATCGCCGACTGGCGCTCTCTCTTCGGTCAGGGCGACTTTCCGTTTTATATTGTCAGCCTGCCGGCGTTCACGAAGCGCAGCCCGGTTCCAGTTGATGGAGATGACTGGACGGAAACGCGTGAGTCCCAGGCTGTCACGGCGACGACAGTTCCGAATTCATGTCTGGCTGTCACCATCGATACCGGCGACGCAGATAATATTCATGCGAAAGACAAAGAGCCGGTCGGTGATCGGCTTGCGCTATGTGCGCTCGCGAAACAGTACGGCAAGAATGTCGTCTATTCCGGTCCGATGCTGAAATCTGTCGAGCATCTTCCCGGCTCGATCCGGCTGCGCTTCTCTCACACGGAAGGTGGCCTCGTAGTCCGGGGCGACAGACTCGGTGAGTTCTCCATTGCGGGAGACGACCGGAACTGGTTCTGGGCTGATGGACGCATCGACGGGGATAGCGTAATCGTGTCATCGCCATCCGTACCGAATCCTACGCAGGTTCGTTACGCATGGCAGTCGAATCCTGCTGCGACGCTCTTTAACGGTGCCGGGCTGCCTGCAGCACCATTTCGCACAGATAAGTGGCCCGGCAAGACAGAAACAGCCCGGACGTATTGAGAACGACTGGACATGGCCATTTCGGCGCGTGGCGGTGCGTTTTGAAAGGAGCTTTATCGATGCTGCCAATCTGGAGTAAGTTCGCTGGCTTTGCGTTGACCTGCATGGCACTTTCAGCTGTTGCTCAAACTGAGCCGCACCAACCGGCGGACCAAGCACCCCGCCCGGCGCTGCAGATGCCCACGCCCACACCGAACGATACGCTCAAATCGGTCGAGGTGCTGCCGGATCGTCGCGTTCGCTTTCGGATCTGGGCGCCCAGCGCGAGAGAGGTGAAGCTTCACGCCGAGGGCCCCGAAGCTACGCCGAACATCACGCCGGAAGAGACGGCGAAATACGCAGCCGGCGTGCCGCTCGTCAAAGGCGAGCAGGGAGTGTGGGAGACGGTGATTGGTCCCATCAAGCCTGGGATTTATAGATATACCTTCACTGTGGACGGCGTCAGCACAACAGATCCGCGGAATCCGCTTACATCGCAGTCGCTTACGCACTCATCGAGCATGTATGAAGTGCCAGGTGCAGACTTCATGGAGTACAAGGCGGGTGTTCCGCACGGAGCGATATCGACCCTTTACTACGATTCCAGCGCCATACCGGGGGGAAGGCGCATGCATGTTTACACGCCGCCAGGATATGAGAACGGCACTGCACGTCTGCCGGTGCTCTATCTCCTTCACGGCGGAGGCGACTCTGACGATTCGTGGGGCACAGTAGGCCGAGCCGAAGCGATTCTCGACAATCTGATTTCGGCCGGCAAAGCTGCACCGATGATTATCGTGATGCCCGCCGGCCACACGTCAACGGAATTTCGCCTGACGCCGGGCTTCCGTATGGGGCACGATGCGTTCAACGATGATCTGGTGAAGGTCGTTATTCCTTACATCGATGCGCGCTATCGGACGCTTGCGGACCGGGATCATCGTGCAATCGCGGGCCTCTCGATGGGCGGAGTGCAGGCCCTCAACATCTCTCTCGCGAATCCGGCCGACTTCGCATATGTCGGCGTGTTCAGTTCAGGTTGGTTTCCCAATACGATCAAGGAAGAGGAGGACACAGATGTTGCGCGATACCGCTCTTCTGGGAAACAGTTTCGTCTGTTCTGGGTTGCTGCAGGCAAATACGACATTGCCCTTCAGAACAGCCACGCTACCGTTGCACTGCTGAAGCAAGCAGGCATCAATGTTGAAGAACATGAGAGCGGCGGTTTTCATGCCTGGAACAACTGGCGAGACTACCTGAATCAGTTCGCACCATTGCTCTTCAGAGAAGTTCATTCAGACTAAACCAGAAACGCAAGTGCCGATACCGGCAATCACAGTCGCAACAGCAGCCATCGCTTACAATCCAACCCGGAGAAATGTATGAAAAGCCGTGTGACGCGAATTCTCGAGTGCATCGTATCTTGTTTCGGGATCCTACTTTTCAGCTCAACTGTTCCACATGCAGGTGCTCAGGATGCGAGCAATCCTCCTTACCTGAATCCACAGCTTGCTCCTGAGCAGCGCGCTACTGACCTTGTTCGCCGCATGACGCTTGAGGAGAAGGCTACTCAGATGCAGAACAACTCCGCGGCAGTACCACGGCTCAAGATACCCGCATATCAGTGGTGGAGTGAGGCACTTCATGGCGTCATCAATGAAGGGGTCACGGAGTATCCGGAGCCCATCGGCCTTGCGGCCACGTTCGATGCGCCCGGGATTCACACCATGGCCGCGCAGATCGGTATTGAAGGCCGGATCAAGCACGTGCAGAATCTCCGCGAAGGGCACACCGGCATCATGGGTGGCCTGGACTTCTGGTCGCCGAATCTCAACATCTTCCGTGATCCCCGGTGGGGCCGCGGCCAAGAAACCTATGGGGAGGACCCCTTCCTCACCGGTCGCATGGGAGTTGCCTATGTGGAGGGACTGCAGGGCACAGATTCCAAATACTACCTCGCCATTGCCACGCCGAAGCACTACGCCGTACACAGCGGACCGGAGCCAACGCGCCACTTCGCCGACGTGGACGTGAGCAAACACGACCAGGTGGACACCTATGAGCCCGCATTCCGCGCGGCGATTGTGGAAGGCACAGCAGGCTCCATTATGTGCGCCTATAACGCCATCAACGGCGAACCTGCTTGCGCAAATCAGTACCTGCTCCAGGACCAGCTTCGCGGGAAGTGGGGCTTCCAGGGATATGTTGTGTCAGATTGCGATGCCGTGAGAGATGTGGCTGCTAATCATCGTTATCGCACGACGCAAGCTCAGGGCGCCGCAATCTCAGTGATCCGAGGCATGGATAACGAGTGCGTAACGTTCACTTCCCGATTTGGCGAACCGGTCGAAAAAGCTTACGTGGATGCCGTTCAACAGGGATATTTGCCGGAAAGCACTCTCGATAACGCGCTTATTAGGCTCTTCACCGCCCGCATCAGGCTTGGCATGTTCGATCCTCCTGACATGGTTCCTTATACGAAGATCGACGAGAAGGAACTTGACAGCGCGGAACATCGCACCCATGCGCGCAAACTGGCCAATGAATCCATGGTTCTGTTGAAGAATGATGGATTGCTTCCGCTGAAACCGTCGATCAAGAAGATCGCCGTTGTGGGGCCGCTCGCCGATCAGACCAGGCCGCTTATTGGAAACTACGCCGGCCAGCCCACGCACATTGTCTCGATCCTCGATGGACTCCATGCTGAGTTCCCGAACGCGACGATCAATTTCATTCCGGGTACGCAGTTCCTGCGCGCCGATGGGACTTTGGTGCCCGATACTCTTCTGACCACTCCTGACGGAAAGCCTGGGCTAAAGGCCGATTACAACGAGGGGATGCGCAGAGGGCCCGGCCAGCCTTCCAACACACCGCCGATCATCAGCCGCATCGAACCTAACGTGAAACTCACCGAAGACAATCTCCCGAAAGAAATCGCGGGGAAGAAGACGTTCGGCGTCCAGTATTCGGGTTTTCTGACACCTACAGAATCAGGAGATTTTCTCATTGGCATCCGTTGCGAGGGATTTGGCCGTGTCGCAGTGGACGAGAAGCAGGTAGCGATGGCGTTCGGCGGCGGCACGCGTGGACTCTCATCAGGCATTGGCCGCGTCCATCTTGAGAAGGGCCGGAAAGTCGCGATCGAAATCTCCTATGGGACCAGAAACAGCAAGGCGCGTGCGGAACTGATCTGGGCCAAAGTCAATAATGCTCCTTCGCAGGAAGCGATCGCGGCAGCCAAAAATGCTGACGTCGTCATTGCAGTTGTTGGAATCACCAGTCAGCTTGAGGGCGAAGAGATGCCGGTGAGCGAACCTGGCTTTCTTGGTGGCGATCGCACCAGTATCGATCTGCCGCAACCCGAAGAAGACCTGGTCGAAGCGGTCGCCTCAACGGGCAAGCCGCTGGCGGTTGTTCTGATGAATGGCAGTGCTCTGGCTGTCAACTGGATCAACGAGCATGCCAACGCGATTGTGGACGCATGGTATCCGGGCGAAGAGGGCGGTGCGGCTGTTGCTGAGACTCTTAGCGGCAAGAACAATCCTGCAGGGCGCCTGCCGGTCACGTTCTACAAAGGGGTCGATCAGTTGCCGAATTTTGAAGACTATGGAATGGCGAATCGAACCTACCGATATTTCAACGGCAAGCCTCTGTATCCGTTCGGCTATGGTCTTAGTTATACGAAGTTCAACTACAGCGACCTGAGCGTGCCCACGCAACCGATTGCTGCAGGGCAGCCTGTCACCGCAGATGTCACGGTGACGAATGCGGGACAGATCGCGGGCGACGAAGTCGTTCAACTTTATCTCAAGTTTCCGCAGGTCAAGGGTGCGCCTCTCATTGCTCTCCGTGGTTTTGAGCGGATTCATCTTGATGCGGGCGCAAGCCAGAAGGTTCATTTCGAATTGAGGCCGCGTGACTTGGGAATGGTGACGGAGGATGGCAATCCAATCATCGCCCAGGGAGACTACACGGTCAGCATTGGCGGCGGGCAGCCCGATACAGGAGCATCCGTTGCAACCGGCAAGTTCCACATCGAGGGCCAACTCGCATTACCTGAGTAGCGCGGTTGCGCATGATCGAAGCGCGATGTCGAATACCTTGCGTCCCGACAAAATTCGTCGGGACGCTTTTCTTTTGGCCACATCGGGCGATCATGCCTCGATGGTTACGGCATCGCGGTCGGAGCGGATGCGGCTGGTGGTTTTCGGAAAGCGAGACCCGATAGCCGATGTGCTCCGCCGCGTAACTTTGAGACCTATCCAGTACCAGGATGTTGCACTGCCCATTTAGTACCCAACTAAGCAGCACCAGAGTTCCAGGTGCATGGTGCCGGTTCTTTGCGTGTTATGTGTTAATCTCGCATCGTCGTTCCCCAGTTCCCAACAAGATGTGAAGTGGATGCTTTGCGCGGTTTGCGAGCACCCGAGCAGTGCCTGTTCAAGTTGGTCTAGAAAGCTCAGACCGGCAACTTAGCTCATTTCCCAGGGAGTAAACCGCCGTGAAGCGATTGCACTTGTCAATATCACCAGCCCGAAAGCTCGCCTTTTTCCGCGCACTCATTTGCATTCTCGCGTCAGTTTTCTCGGCCACGACGTTTGCTCAGTCGGTTCAATTCGATGGCGCCCAGAGACCCGTCGCGTTAGGTTTCTATCAGCCTCAGAGCATTGCGGTCGATCAGTACGGAAATCTCTTCGTTGCTGATGCCGATACATTCCTGATTTCTGAGATCCTAGCGGTGAATGGCGCGATTCCACCAAATCCGACGATCAGAGTTCTGTACCGAGACATTTGGAATCCTGAAGCAATTGCGGTGGACAAGAACGGGAACGTCTTTTTCGCTGACGACAACGACACTAGCCCGCCAAGCGGCCAGACCATCAAGGAGATCCTTGCCGTCAACGGATCAATTCCTGCATCGCCAACAGTAGTCGAGCTAGGTAGCGGGTTCACTTTCCCACAAGGGTTGGCTGTTGATTCTGCTGGAAATGTATATGTAGCTGATTATTACAAGAGCTATATATACGAGATGCTCGCGGTGAACGGCGGTGTGCCGACCTCTCCGACGATTCTCGAACTGGGAAGCGGCTTCAGCGGTCCTCGAGGCTTGACCGTCGACGCCGGTGGGAATCTCTACGTTGCAGATTCCGGCAATCATGCGGTAAAAGAGATCATCGCAGTCAATGGTTCTATCCCACTCTCTCCCCAGATTCTTACCCTGGCGTCCAACTATTGTTCCCCGGACGGCGTCTCGCTCGACACTCAAGGCAATCTCTATTTTTCCGATTACTGCAACGCTGCAATCTACGAGATCCTTGCGGAGGACGGCGTTATCTCGCAGTCGGCTTCGGTCAAAACAATCAGCAGCGGGCCGGGATTGGCCGGTATCACTGATGTAGCTGTGGACGGGAATGAAAATATCTACGCCGGCGGTGCTTTCAGTGGCACCCAAATTCCGCAAGTGTATCCGACCGATTTCGGCCGCATCGCGGTAGGTGCACCTTCCGGCGTTGTGCCGCTCATGTTCACGTTCATAGGTCCGATCACGATCGGTTCCACTTCGGTGGTCGCTCAAGGTGCCGAAGGATTGGACTTCGCAGATGCTGGCACAGGCACATGTGTCGCTGGCTCGTACTTTGGGTACGGGTATAGCGTCTGCACGGTGAATGTGACGTTCACACCTAATTTCGCAGGCAAGCGAAGCGGAGCTGTAATTTTGAAAGACACGAGTGGCAATCCGATCGCTACCGGCTTCATGTTTGGTACCGGGGTCGCGCCTCTCGTGAACTTCGCTCCGCGGACGCAAACTACCGTCGTCAACAATGTAGCTTGGAGCGGCGGCATTGCCCTTGAAGCAAGCGGGAATATGTACTTGTCTTTGCCAAATTCAAATCAGGTAGTAAAACAGACCTTCTCGGACGGACGCTTTGTCCAAAGCGTTCTTCCCACCAGCAGACTCTCTGGTCCGCAAGGCTTAGCGGTTGACGGAAGCGGGAGTATTTTCATCGCGGATACTGGGAATGGCCGAGTGTTGAGAGAGAAGCCTTCTCCGTCTGGCTATGTTGAAAGCACTGTTGCAAGCGGTCTGAGCATTCCGATGGGTGTGTCAGTTGACGGAAACGGCACTGTATACATCATTTGCGAGAACGGTATTTTGCTTATTGAGACTCCCGCGCGTCAGTCTTATAACAACTCAAATACTATTTACACCGGGCTACCTAGTGCGTCGGCAGTTGCAGTCGATGCAGACGGGAACATCTACGTCGTCTCAAATACATCGAACGGTCTTGTCCTGAAGGAAGCTCGTTCCGGAAATGCCTATGTGCAAAGCACCATTCCGTTGCCCAGCGGCGGTGTCCCGACCGGCGTTTCCTTGGACGGTTTTGGTAACTTGTACGTCGTTTACACTGACAGCGGCCAAATGGGTGATGCAGGCCAGGTTTTCATGGAGAGGCCGACATCAGGGGGATACGTCCAGACCACGATCCCTGCGGGAGGACTGAACCAGCCGTGGGCCATCGCCAACGATCCGATAGGTAACATCTTCATCGCAGACTCCGGAAACGCACGAGTTGTTAAGCTTTCTTCCTCAAATCCGCCAGCTGTGATATTTGCATCTTCGACGGTTGGGTCAACTAGTGCCGATAGTCCGCAGACAGTGACTCTGACCAACGTCGGCAACGCTGATCTCACTTTTCCCATTCCAGCTTCTGGAAGCAATCCAAGCGTCAGTACTAACTTCACGCTCGACGAGAATGTGCTTTCCGCTTGTTCGGTGGTGAATAGCGGTTCATCTAATTCAAGTACGCTTGCGGCGGGCAGTTCATGCGTTCTGCCGATCAGTTTTGCACCGACGAGCACGGGTACGCTCAGCGGCTCGCTCGTCCTGACCGACAACAATCTGAATGCGGCTGGCCCGAACTACGCGTCCCAGAGCATTTCCTTGAGCGGCACTGCAACGAAGGGAACCCCGACGATCTCATGGCCCACTCCTGCCGCAATCAACTACGGCACGGCTCTGAGTGCTTCGCAGCTGGACGCCACAGCAAGCGTTCCTGGAACATTCGTTTACACTCCGGCGGCAGGGAGCATTCCTGCGATTGGGACAGACACGCTTAGCGTCACCTTTACTCCGGAGGACACGGCAGACTACACGTCAGCGATCGCGACCGTGCAACTCATAGTCAATCCAGCGACGATTGCGGCGATTACCAGCCCGGCCTCGGGCAGCACGCTCACTGGCGCAAAGACGACGTTCACCTGGACCGCAGCATCGAATGCGACTGGCTACTATGTTTGGGTGGGGACGTCGCCGGGCACGTACAATCTGGCAAACCTGAGTCAGTTCTCGGGCGGGACAAGTCTTACTGTCACACTGCCGACGAACGGCGCCGCGATCTATGTTCGCCTCTGGTCAGTGATCGATGGGAAGGCATCGCAATACAGCGATTACACCTACACGGAATACAACCTGGTCCGTGCAGCCATCACCTCTCCGGTAAACGGCAGCACGCTGACGGGTGCAAGGACGACGTTCACCTGGACCGCAGCATCGAATGCGACTGGCTATTATGTTTGGGTCGGCTCGTCGCCGGGCACATACAATCTGGCAAACCTGAGTCAGTTCTCGGGCGGGACAAGTCTTACTGTCACACTGCCGACGAACGGCGCCGCGATCTATGTTCGTCTCTGGTCAGTGATCGATGGGAAGGCATCGCAATACAGCGATTACACCTACACGGAATACAACCTGGTCCGTGCAGCCATGACCTCTCCGGTAAACGGCAGTACACTGACTGGCGCAAAGACGACGTTCACTTGGACCGCAGCATCGAATGCGACTGGCTACTATGTTTGGGTGGGCACATCGCCGGGCACGTACAATCTGGCAAACCTGAGTCAGTTCTCGGGCGGGACAAGTCTTACAGTTACTCTTCCGACGAGCGGCGCCGCGATCTATGTTCGCCTCTGGTCAGTGATCGATGGGAAAGCATCGCAATACAGTGATTACATCTACACGGAATACAACCTGGTCCGTGCAGCCATCACCTCTCCTGTAAACGGCAGCACGCTGACCGGTGCAAGGACGACGTTCACCTGGACCGCAGCATCGAATGCGACTGGCTATTATGTTTGGGTCGGCTCGTCGCCGGGCACATACAATCTGGCAAACCTGAGTCAGTTCTCGGGCGGGACAAGTCTTACTGTCACACTGCCGACGAACGGCGCCGCGATCTATGTTCGTCTCTGGTCAGTGATCGATGGGAAAGCATCGCAGTACAGCGATTACGCTTATACCGAAGCTACTCAGTGACAAGGTCTGATTGGCAAGCCATCTAAGTTATGTCTTGTCGTGTCGCGCGCATTGAAGCTTTGAACGCGTTGTCATCCGGTTGATCCCTGCGGGTGGTGAGGTCTTCAAGAGGGCGGCCGTTTGTTTCCGAGATCGAGGTGAAGACAAAGATTGCGCCAGCGAAACAGATTGCGGCGTAGATCAGGAAGGCGCCTGAGGTTCCGATAGCCCGGTTCAGCAGAGGAAACGTGTAGGTGAGGAGGAACGAGGCGACCCATAAGGTCGCCACCGAGATCGAGACGGCCGACGCGCGCATGCGATTGGGGAAGATCTCAGTGATGAGAACCCAGGTGATGGGCGCGAGCGACATTGCATAAAATGCAATCGCGCACAACGTGAGGACAAGAACCCAAGTGCCTTGCGCATGCGATCGATATGCCGCGCTGGCAGCCAGATGGGATGTCCCAATGGCAATGCAGCCGAAGATCATGAGCTTCCTGCGTCCGAAGCGATCAACCAGCAACATGGCGACAATAGTGAAAATGAGATTAATAGCGCCGGTGATGACGATATTGAACAGAATTTCGCTTACGCCGTAGCCCGCGCTCCGGTAGACCTCTTGCGCATAGTTGAAAAGGATGTTGATGCCGGTCCACTGTTGCAGGACCGCCAATGCCGCGCCGATGGCAAGGAGCTTGCGGCTGTGTGCGGAGAGCAGTTCTCGCCATCCGGCGATCTCACTCGGGGCCAGCGATTTCTGAATGACGGCCAATTCCAACCGTGCATATTGCGGGCCGCCGATTCGAGTCAACACGCTGAGCGCAGCCTCTGGACTCCTCTTTCCGACCAGCCATCGAGGGCTTTCAGGAATGAGTGGAGCGGAGCAGAGAAACAGGACCGCGGGCACAGCTACGGCGGTGAACATCCAGCGCCACCCGTATTGTGCGTTCCACGACGTGGCGAGCACAGCTTGAAGCGGTCCTGACGGAACCCTTTCGGCGATGCGCCAATTGGCGAGCTGTGCAGCAAGGATTCCTATAACGATTGCGAGTTGGTTAAGGCTGACCAGCCGACCTCGCCATTGAGCGGGACTAATTTCGGCAATGTACATCGGCGACACATTGGATGCCAGTCCGATTGCGAGTCCTCCAATGATGCGCCAGGCGATGAACATATCGAAGCTGTGCGCCCACCCAGTGAGGATTGAGGAGAAACCGAACAAGAGTGCTGAGAAGACGAGTACTTTTTTCCGGCCGACGCGATCTGCGGCGGGACCTGCAACGAGTGATCCGGCAAAGCAGCCGACCAGTGCGCAGCTGTTCGCCCACCCAATCAGCGCTTCCGAGGTGAGATGGAAATACACCTCGTAAAAGGGTTTGGCACCTCCGATAACCACCCAGTCATAGCCAAAGAGGAGTCCTCCGAGGGCGGCTATGAATGCAATCGTCCAGAGGTACCGCAGATGAAGTTCTGCGGGCGCCGAAGGATGCGACGGAGTTGCAAAGGACGGAGTATGCATCGTCACCGTATTGACCCATCATTGAGCTTGCTCAATTGGGTGAGAAGGTCGATTGCTCCAGCGTGACTGCGATCGAGGCTGAGCACCTCATGAAGCAAACCTTGCGATTCGGAGGTGCGGCTCAGACCGGCGAGAGCTTGCGCACGAAGAAATAGCGCATCGACGCGATTGCGCCGAGTGAGGTTCTCGTTGAAGAGCAGCATGGCTGGGAGCGAAGTGGCGAAGTAGTCGATCTTAGGCTGCTTCCGTTCGAGTTCTGAAGAATAGTCCAAGATGCGGTTGAAAACAGCGATAGCGTCGTCATTCCTCCCCAGTCGTTTGAGTGCAAGTCCTGTCCAGAATGTCATGCCAGAGATATCCTGGACTGACATTTGCTGAAAATCGCATTTCTGCCGTGCCGCATCGAGCCACCATGCACGAGCATTTGCGTCATCACCGCTGCAACGGAACGACTCGCCAAGCCAGAAGTAGATGTCGCTCTGGTTCGCCAGCAAGTGCTTGGCCTCGCTGAGGTTCTCAGGCGGCTGAAGAGCAGCGAGGAAATGATCTCGTGCTTCTCTTGTTCTCACGCTGTCGAGTGCTTGGCGCCCGAGCAGGATCCGAGCCCGCACATACTGGGCGAGCACCAGGCCCTCTCCTCCTTCCCAGGGTTGAAAACGCCGCTTGAGTAGAAGGTCGAGCGCCTCACCAGGCTTGCCGACTTGATTCAGAAGAGAGGCAATCTCCAGAGACAAATCATCGCGCGAAGTAGCGAGCGTTAAATGCCGAAGCAGTTCGCCCAGGCGATCCTCTGGGGATCGTCCAGTTCGCTTCCAAAGTTGGTCCCGCTCGTAAAGGACACGTGCATCATGGGGGTTTTCGGCGAATGCAGTTTCGAAGCTCTTCAGTGCATGATCCGGATCCTGACGAACGTTGAAATAAGCGATCCCCAGATTGCGATGGACTGTGGCAAATGATGGGTGCTCATTTGCAGCCATCTCCCAGTGCTGGATCGCCTCGTCATAACGCCGTCGGTCATAAAACAGGTTCCCGAGCAGATAGGAAGGTATCCACTTCGCAGATGATTTCTTGAGGACCCACTCGAGGACAATGATCTCTTCGAGCCGGCTAGGGAAGCAGTAATCCACTGAGGAGTTCGCTGCCAGATCGAGAATTTCGGAGGCGTGCGGGTTCGCAAGCTCCTCCTGCACCCACGCAAGAGTGAACAAGATCATGGGCGCCGAACCGTCCTGCGCGTTCAGATCCGCCGCCTGAAGCACGGAGCTTGCCTCTACGTACAAGCCCGCCCGAATCAGATCAAAAGCGAGGTCGAGACACTCCTGGCCGTTCGCAGGAGGTATGCCTTTTTGCCATCGCGCAGTGATGTCGAGTGGATCGAGAGCCAGGATTGCATTCAGGGCAAGGTCGGCAGCGGAGGAATCGCCTGATTTGCGCAACGCGATGCTGAGGAGATTGCGGGCGTTCAGGTTGTCTGCATCTGCCCGCAAGCCTTGCTGGAGATGGTTGACTGCTTTGGTCCAGTTCTGATTTGAAGCATCACACTCGGCGAGAGCCAGACATGAGGGTGCGCCCCAGGCTGCGTTCCAGGTGGCCTTGTAGAAGGCGTCGTAAGCTTCCTTGTTTCGGCCTAGGAAGCGCAATGCGAGCCCGAGGTTGTAGAAAGCCTCGCCATCGCGCGGATTCGGATTGAGCGACGTCAAACGGGCGAGGGCGGCTTGAAACTGTTTCGTGGCTTCCTCGAACTCACCGCGGCGGAGATGCCACAGTCCCATGGCGTTGCGGATGCGCGAATCGCCGGGATCGCGCCGGAGGCCTTCTGTCCAATAGATTGCGGGCATTCGCATTGCGTGCCGATATTGCTCGAGATGCAAGCCGATCAGGTAGAGTTCCTCGACGCTTTCGACTTCTTCCGGAGGCTTCGGTTCCCGCGCCACAATAGGTGTCGACGCGGGTTGGATCTGTGCAGAGTTGTATTCGATCAGAAGCCGAGGACCGGCGTAGACCGACACGGCAATATCGGTCTGATCGCTATTAGAATCATGCGAAGTCTCGATGACTGCTGGGTCGGCAACTGTGATGCTTCTCGTCCAGCGCGCGGTTACAATACCTGCGATCTTCAGAACGATCACGGCGTCGACGACGGGAGCCGTAACGCAAACACCAATTCGCAGAGTTCCGCGTTCAGTCGTGACACTCAGGGCAGCGTCTGTGTTCGCGGCGCTTGGGGTTCCAATTGCGTGAATCGGATACCAGTTCTGGGTGAACTCTTTGGTTTCCCATGGAGCCAGATACGAGAAGTCCGGCTGATTATCGGTATACACGCCGGCCATTAGCTCGATGTATGGACCATCGCGGTCGGTGAGATTGCGGTCCCATGCATAGCCGAACTCATGATTGCCCCACGTCCACTGTTTCTTGCCTGGCGAGATATGATGATCGGCCACATGAACCACACCAGCGTCCTCTTTATGATCGTAGCCGCCGAAGAAATCCTGCTCCGTGCGGGTAACCATGTAGCTGGTCGGGACGGGAATGTTGGCATACCAGCTGATGTCGTTGGCCGGATAGGTACCGTCCGGAACGAATCGGCTGGGCGCTTCATCTGCGGGTATGCCGTTTTGCGCACGTTTCCCGTAGTCCACGCCGTAGTAGATCCCCTCACTCAGCGGGAAGGAAGTAATAGCTCGTTTTGCATGATCCGCGACAAACCTTAAGTCGCTGGGAAAGAAGGACTGATATTTTTCATGCACGCGCGTCGCCGCGTTGGCCCACCAGAGAAATGTCTGGGTGAAGGGAGTCCGATTGTATAGCCGTACCTTTAGTTCGACAACGGATCGCTCTGGACGCAAGCAGATGCCGTGCATTCCCTTCATGCGTTGCAAGGGGTCATGATCGCTGCACCAAATGGTAACGGAGCCGTCTCCAGCTTCCTCAATGGCGGTTGAAACTGGCATGAATGTTGCCGGTCTATGGTGTTGCGGCCAGTTGAATTCGACGCCTCCGGATATCCACGGTCCCGCAAGTCCTACAAGCGCCGGCTTGATGACGTTCTGGCGATAGAAGAAATCGTAGCCAGTAGCCTTGGCATAGCCGACGTGAATGCGGCCGCCGATTTCGGGAAGAATCATGAGGCGCAGGTGTTCATTTTCAATATGAATAGCCTTCCACGACTTGGGTGAAGGCTCAGTTGCGATGCGGTCAATAAAGGGGAGCGGGTACACCTTGCCGTTGCTGCCCTGGTAGACGCGCCTCTCGAGGAACATGGGATTTCGTTCCGGCGCTGCCGGCGAATAGGTGAGGATCTCCACATCCTGCTCCCAAGCTTTAACTGGCCCCGGCAGAGCTGAAGGAGCTTCAGGCAGCAGGAGGTAGTGGGCGGAGAATTCAGTTCCTTCTGCGGATTCCATCGATATTCCGGCTCCAGAGTTTATGGTTGACGTACACAAAGTTATCCGCTGCGAGGTGCATGTGCAAACTCGGCGCAAATTTCTGAAAGCTGTTTCGACGGGCGGGCTTGTGCTTCTCGGCCGAGAGGCTGCTCAGTCGGAAGAGTTCGCGATCTCGCAAGATGGCCGGGCATCGCGGTGCATCCCTTTGCGAGATGGATGGGAGTTTCGGCTGGACCCTGGTGGTGCGACCTCGACATCCGACTCGTTAGAGCGGGTGGATGACTGGAAGGCTGTGCAGGCGCCACACACGTGGCAATCGCTCGGCAGATCTCCGGAGTATGTCGGAATCGCTTGGTATCGCATACGTTTTGAAGCGCCGGCGAGTTGGGCGTCGCTGCACGTTCGCATCGAGTTCGAAGCGGTAAATCATACGGCGAATGTGTTTCTGAACGAAAAGTCTGTGGGTGAACACGTGGGCAAGGGGTACACAGCGTTCACTCTCGATCTTTCTCCCGGTCTTAAGTGCGGGAGCGAGAACACTTTGCTGGTACGCGTCGACAATCGGCCTAGCGATCGGATGCTTCCCCGCAACAAGAGCTATGACTGGACCGACGATGGCGGCATCATCCGACCCGTGAATTTGCTGGTTACAGCACAAAGCTTTATTGATCGCATTGAGGTTGATGCGATTCCCGATCTGGCCGGCGGTTCGGCCGAGATACGTGTGCGGGCAATCGTTCGCAACGCCAGTTCTGAAGAGAACAGGGTAAATATTGAGGCTTCGATTCGGCGAGAGGGGACAACAGCCGAAGCTCTGCATCTTGCCCCGGTCGGGGCCGCTCTCAAGCCGAACGGAGAGCAGGTTGTTGAACTCGGTCCGGCGACAGTGAACAAAGCAGCGCTGTGGCATTTCGATTCACCACATTTGTATGACGCTGTAGTCGAACTCCACAGCGCTTCGGGCCATGACAAATTGGTTGAGCATTTCGGAATACGAAAGTTCGCGGTCCGCGGTTCGGCTTTCTACCTTAATGGAGAGAAGGTCTCACTGATGGGCGTGGAACGGATGGCTGGGAGCCATCCTGAATTGGGCTTTGCGGAGTCGGCGGAATGGATCGAGAGCAATCATCGCGACATGAAGAACCTGAACTGCGTCTTCACGCGCGTGCATTGGCCACAGGATCGGCGCGTTCTGGATTTCTGCGACCGACACGGCATCCTGATGCAGGAGGAAGTACCTGCCTGGGGTCCGAAAACCTTCTCGAAAACTTCCGACGATCTCCAGCATGCATTGGAGCAGAACGGGCTTGAACAGCTACGAGAAATGATCCGACGCGATCGCAATCATCCGTGCATTGTGGCGTGGGGTCTATGCAATGAGGTTGATGGTAAGAACCCGAGGTCGAGGCAGTTCGCTCGCGTCATCAGCGCCGATGCCCGCCGGCTCGACCCATCACGACTTCAAACCTACGCGTCGCACACACTGGGAAGCGATCCCAGTGCCGACATGGCCGGTGAATTCGATTTCATCTCGACGAATGAGTACTACGGTAGCTGGACGCCGGGTGGTCCTGGCGATGTTGAGGCGCACCTCGACCGAATTCGCAAGGCGTTTCCGGGCAAGCCCATCGTAGTCTCAGAGTATGGCTGGTGCGAGTGCCAGCCTAAGATTATGCCGGGCGACGAGAACCGTGTTGCCATTGTGAATTCGCACACGGAAGTATTCCGCAAGTTCCCGGAGGTCGCCGAGGCCATTTACTTCGACTACAACGATTACCGCACTCTCGTCGGCGACAAGGGGCTGGGAGCAATGCGGCAGAGAGTGCACGGCGTAGTGGACCTTTATGGCAGAAGAAAGCCGTCATTTGAGGCTCTTCGATTGCAAGCCAGTCCTATCGGTAAGGCAGTCCTGCGCAAAGTGGGAGAGCATCGCTTTGAGTTTGAACTCGGTACAAAGGAGCAGCTCCCGCGCTACACTCTTCGCGGCTATTCTTTGCGATGGCTTGCTTATGGATATGACGACCTGCCAATGGACGGGGGCAAGAGGAGACTGCCCGAGTTGGTTGCCGGCTCATCGCAGACACTCGAGATTAAGTCGTCGATCGCCGGACTTAGAAAGATTGTCGTAGATGTGGTCCGGCCAACTGGCTTTTCGGCAATCACAGTCGAATATCTGAACGACGCAGGATTTAGCTGACCGCAGGATCGATGATCAATGAGATGGCGCAATACACAAGTCGCGAAATGGTTCGGTCTCTTCGTGTTCCTAGCTTTTACTATGAATCTGCCTGCATCATCTGCCGCGGATTCAATTACGATTGATGCGCGGACGCCGCCCCGGGCTCCAACTGCATCGTCGTATCACGGAGGAACGCTGTCCTCTCCATCCGGCCATAAGATCGGGATCAACTCGATGTACCTCACGATGGATGGGCGTCCCTGGCTGCCGGTGATGGGTGAATTTCATTACTCGCGTGTGCCGGAGTCCGAATGGGAAGAAGAACTTCTCAAGATGAAGTCTGCAGGTGTGCAGATCGTATCTACGTACGTGATTTGGATTCATCACGAAGAGATTCAGGGAAAGTTCGACTGGTCCGGCCAGAGAGACCTAAGGCACTTCGCAGAATTGTGTCAAAGACATGGCCTCTACCTCGTTGCTCGAATAGGGCCGTGGACTCATGGCGAGGTAAGAAACGGCGGATTTCCTGATTGGCTGCTGAAGGAAGGTCTCACTCGACGGAACGATGCCAACTACATGGCGCATGTGGCTACGTTCTATGCCCAGGTGGGTGCCCAATTGAAAGGCCTTCTATGGAAGGATGGCGGTTCCGTCATAGGTATTCAACTGGAGAACGAATTCTCGGCTCGAGGTCCTTCGCAAGGCGAGGAATACATCCTCGCTTTGAAGCGGCTGGCAATCAAGAGTGGCTTGGATGTTCCTCTGTACACCGTGACGGGATGGGATAACGCTGTGGTGCCCAGAGGAGAGGTGTTGCCCGTCTTCGGAGGGTATCCTGACGCACCCTGGGACTCTTCAATTTCGGCACTCCCGCCGAATGAGGTGTACATGTTCCGGTTTTACAGCCGCGTCGCAGGCAACATGGGGGCAGGAGGTGGAACGCGACAGCCGCAAGTGAACGAATTGGACACGCCGTTCCTGACGGCAGAGCTAGGTGGCGGTGTTCAGGACACGTATCATCGGAGGCCGGTCATCCAATCCGACGATGTGGCGGCCATGGTGCCGGTGATGCTTGGGTCAGGTGCGAATTTGTATGGCTATTACATGTTCCAGGGCGGTGAGAACCCCGCGGGGCATTTGACCTCTCTCCAGGAGTCGCAGGCGACCGGCTATCCAACGGACGTTCCGACGAAGTCCTACGATTTCCAGGCTCCCCTGAGCGAATATGGCCAGGAACGCGCCTCATTTCGAAAGCTGAAAGTATTTCATTATTTTCTCAACGAATTTGGAAGTGATTTGGCCCCGATGGCGGCTCACGCGCCCGCGAGAGCGCCTAAAAACGCAGATGATCTCAGTGTTCTTCGTGCCTCCGTTCGCAGCGATGGACGGCAGGGATTTCTATTCGTGAATAACTACGTGCGCGGGGTAATGAATGTGGTACGGAAGGATACTCAGTTTCACGTTTTGCTGCCGGAATCAGATTTACGGATACCGGAAGAGGCAATTGACGTCCCCCCGGGCGGATACTTCATCTGGCCTTTCAATCTGAACCTCGGCAATTCGACTCTGAAGTACGCTACTGCGCAGTTGTTTACGCGGATCAAGACCCACGAGGGCGATGCGTACGTATTTGAGCAGATCCCGGGAATTTCCGCCGAGTTCGTGATCAACAACGATCTTGGATTGAGGGTGCAGGCGGACGGAGCTCTCGTTCGAAAGCACGGAGAAGGTATTTTGATCTCCAGTATTCCCACTGGCCTCGCTCATGGAATCCGAATTCGGCGAGGAAAGGGAAGCGAGGTCCGGCTAATTTTGCTGTCAAAGCGAGAGGCCGAAGGTGCATGGAAGGTAAGCATCGACGGTTCCATGCATCTGGTAGAAACAGAGCAGGACTTCTTCGCGGATGGAGAATCGTTCGTGCTCTTCTCTGAAGGTGATCCTCACTGTGAATTCACGTTGTTTCCATCCCTGAATCACGCACTGAAACTGAGGGGAGGTGATCTGGAACCTCATCCGCGGGGCGAAACGACCCACTTCACCGCGTCCGTTCCTGAAGTACAGACGAAGCTTCAAATCGAGAAAGTGACAGAAGCGGGCCAGGTTCCACCTGTGAAGTTTGGACCATCGCTCTCGTGGCGCCCGCAGGGTGTTGCCATGGCCCCGGACGACGGCGACTTCAAATTGGCCGCGAAGTGGGCGATATCCATTCCGCACAATCTCCAAAGCGGAACGATCGGTAACCTCTTCCTCAGAATTGCGTACACCGGCGATGTTGCGCGATTGACGGCGAACGGATTTCTGCTCGACGACAATTTCAATAACGGCCTTCCCTGGACGGTTGGATTGCGGCGATTCATTGCGATGGTCGACAATGGTCCACTTGAGCTCAGCATTCTTCCGTTGAGAAGGAATGCTCCAATTTTCCTTGAGAAGAGGTTCTGGTCGAACTTTGAGGGCAAGAGTCAGCTTGACGATTTGAAGAGCGCAACACTCATCCCGCAATACAGATTTGAGATCGAGACGGAGGCGAAATGATGCAGCCGTCCATCTTTGACTATGGACTTTGGCTGCTCAAATATCGTTCGTTGAAGATGTCTTTTCTAACCAGCTGCACGGCCTGATGGCACCCAGTCATATGCGTCGACCGTCCGGTCCTTCGCTGGGAACTGCGCTCGAAATATTCCACGAAAGCAGCCGCCTCTTGTCGAGAATTGCCGCTCACAATGTTGAGAAACTTGATTGTAGGCTGATTGGTGGACCTGATCGGGATCGAACCGATGACCTCTTCCATGCCATGGAAGTCCTAAAAACATAAGCTATTGACGGATAAGGAGTTAAAAACCGAAGAAACCGGGAAAATCGGCCTTCTAGGCGGTCTTTGACACCAAATTGACACCAAATTTCAGGGCCGTGGGCTGGGTCGTGGCGGGCCAGCTCACACAGTTTCTGTCACGAGGATGAGGTAATCCCGAGCGGCTTTCTCGTCATGGCTGCCGGCCAATATAATTATTCCCATCGTTGGGAACAATTATATAATGGATGGACGGGAGGTCACCCATGGAATCAACTCTTGAGATTTTGACTACCACTGAAGCTGCCGTTGTAGCGGGGGTTTCTGTCGAGGATGTGAACCGGGCGATCGACCGCAAGATTTTGCCATCGAGTCTCTATGGAACGACTGAAACGCGCACCGTCAGGCGGGATGCCTGTCTTTGGATTGCTTTCTGGTTCGAGACGGCTGATCTGCTGACATCAGCGGCACGCCAAAAGGTGATCTCCGAGGGGACGAGTCGTTGCCCTTCATGGATCGAATTGCGCACTTGCAAGCTCAAAGAATCCCGCGCGATCGAGGTCGGCTTTCAAAGCCTATGGGACGAGGTAGACAGCCGTCTAAAGGAGCTCGCGAAGGCTCAGGAAATGGTCTTAGAAGATCCAGAGATTCTGTCCGGCACACCGGTGATTAGAGGAACACGAATCCCGGTATATGACGTTGCCAATCTTGTCACTGCCCAGACACCCATCCAGGAATTGAAAGAACTCTATCCGCGGCTTTCCGAGGAGCAGTTCAAACTCGCGCAGGTCTTCGCAAAGGCCCGGCCTCTCCGAGGCCGGCCAAAGCGGAAATCTCTGCCAGAATCTCGCAGGATTTCCGTCTCGAAAAAGAACCTTCGAGAGGCCTCCATAGGAGGACTCAAGCGTGCAAAAGCTGCTAATCGATGAAAATCTCAGCCCTAGTTTGACTGAGATGGCGAATAGCCAGGGATTCGTGTGTTCGCACGTCAATCATCTCGGACTGATGGGTCTCAAGGATTGGCAGCTCAAGACTGCAATCCTGGAAGGTGATTGGACCTTCATCACGAACAATAGCGTCGACTTTCGCGGTCCCGAAAAGAAGCCCGGAAGCCACGGGATCTATACCGACATTTCCCTCCACGCTGGGCTTATCTGCATTGACGCGCCCGAAGGGCTGAATCTGGAACGGCAGAAGCACCTATTCCAGCTCATCCTGTTCAACCTTCAGGAACACGGAGATCTCACGAACCAGGTTCTCCAAGTAACGCTTTCGCCGAACGGAGCGGTTGCACTCATCCGCTATGAAATGCCGGCAGAGAATGCCGAGAATGGATAGACGGCGCCTAATCGCCCTTCAAAAAGTATTCAGGAGATTTTCCATACAGCTCAGCGAGCTGGAGCAGTTCCATGACGTCGATGCTTCGTTCGCCGTTCTCACACTTGTTCAGGAACGAGTGTGACATCCCCATGCGCGTCGATACTTCCCGCTGAGTGAGCCCCTTCGCCTCTCTAGCTTTGACCAACTTCTGGAGAAATGAATCGTAGACGCCCTGATAAGGAGCGGTTCTCGCCTTTCGAGATTTACGCGTCTCCGAACGCTTCGGGCTGGGCACCTATCCAGTGTCGGAAACGCTTGCGGAATCCCCTAATAAGGGACACACTAGCGAAAGCAGGCCGGGAGGAGCAATCGTGTCGCAATCGACGATCGAATGCGCGGAAGCCGCAGGGAAGACCGTTCACCGACTCCGGCTCATAGAACTCGATAACGGCGGCCAGGAGATCTCACTTGAGTTCACGGATGGTACGAACTTCTCCCTGTCGATCGAGCCCTCTACGAAGCGTTCCGCCTGCCTTTATCGTCAGACATTAGGATCGCCAGAGACTATTCGGAGCTACGACGAATAGATTGGCTATTCCAGCTAGGAATAGCGCGAATATGAGAAGTTATTGGACTCTAAGTAGCGACCAACCGTAGGGTTTGCGCCATGCTGACTTGTTCAAGTCAGCGGAGGTGCAAACGTGAATCGTTCCTACCCCACACTTCGAGCCGATGAAGGCAGCGTCCGGTTGCCCTCCCGGCTCGGACAACCCCACCCGGTTCGCCCAGCGTGTTTGACCAAATGGCCGGTCGTCCAGAACCGCATTCTGCGAGCCGCACGAATCCTTTTCCCTAGCCTTCTCACCCTCTCCCTAACGATGGTCGCGCGCGCCCAAGGAACGATGGACTTCTCAGGGGCGCAAACACTGATGGGTACTTTCAAGACGTTCGCCATTTACGCGGGTGCCGTCATCTGCTTCGGCGGCCTTATCTTTGCCGGAATCCGCATGATGTCGGGAAGATTTCAGGACGCCATTCCCGGCTTGTTCGGCGCACTCTTTGGTGCCGGAGTTCTGGGATGGGGCGCGGGCTGGATCGGATCTCTCACCGGCCAGTCCATGTGAGGTGCGCTCATGACCAAGCGGGGAGAACCGTTACCTATCAATCAGGCGATGAACCGGCCGAGGGCCAAACTTGGTCTCGACCTTACCGCGTGGATGGCGATTGTATTCGTCTGCGTAACGGTTTTCCTCGTTGGGTTTCGGCTGCTTGCAATGGCCGCTTTCCCTACTCTTGCCGTGGCCGCATGGCTCATCGTTCGCAAACACCCAAAGATGTTTCAACTCTGGGGCCTGAGCCTCAACCAGAAGTCCTACTATGACCCGCGTAAATACTGAGCATCTTAAAGCTACGCCGTGGTTCGCGAAGGCCGGAGCCGCCTGCAGTATCGTGCCGATCGCGCGCTTTGTCGGCCCCAGCATCTTTGCGCTCAAGGCCGGGGGATACGGATGCCTCTTTGCACTCGCCGGCATCGATGACGAGGGGCTGACCGACCAGGAGCTTGACCCACGGATGCGTTCGATTGAAGGCGCATTGCGCGGACTGCCAGAGGGCTCCTGCCTTTATCAGTACACCCGCGTCATATCGGGGTTCCGTCTTCCGCGCCAAAAGAGGTACAGCAATCCGGTTACGCAGGTATTCGCCGATGACCGCCTGACGTTCCTTGAGAGGAGTGCTGGCTTCCGACGGATTGATCTCCATTGGTGCCTCACACTAGAGCCGTCGCAGCTCAAAGCATTCGAGCGTAAGCCGAAGGAGAATGCAGTTCAGAACTCGCGGATGCTGGCAGACCTCCAAAAGATGGCGACGATTCTGCAAGGCCATCTCGGGAACCTGCTAGGGCTGCGGCTGCTCGACAAATTCAGCGCGTTTCAATTCTTCAGCTATTTATTCAACCTTGAAGAATGGGCCGCCGTCGATTGGCTGCGCGATGACGCCGGAGTGGACCGGCAGATCGTGAAGTCTCCCGTCGCGTGGCATAGCGACCATATTCAAGTCGGCAAACGCCAGGTTCAGATGTTCTCTCTCAAGACGGCGCCGGAGGCCTCCAGGCCGTCCCTGTTCTCCGGTCTGCTCACGCTCGATTGCGACAGCGTGCTTTGCTCAACATGGCGGGTAAAGTCCACTGCATCGGCACGAAGTGAAATCGACGCGCAGGAAAAATTCATTAGCTTCTTCAAAGTCGGTGTTCTAACCCGCTTGATGAGCGGGCGGGATACCGTGTCTCTCGAAACGGGCGCAGGAGCAAAGGCCGCCAACAGCAAGGTTGACGACCTTAGCGATGTCATCCGGGAATTGGACAGGAAGGCGCAGGGCGAATACTCGCTGCGCCTGCTGCTTGCGGCCCGCAGCCCGGAGCAGCTACGCGACACGACGCCGGCAGTGCATCGCGTCTTTGTTGATTCCCGCGCTCAGGTGATGGAAGAGACGCTAGGCAATCTTTCAGCCTTTTACGCGATGTTTCCGGGCAACGGCAAATTCAACGTCTTTCCGCTATGGCTAGGTGAAGAACACCATGCTCGTCTTTCATCCGCATTTGCGCCGCATCTCGGACATCCACATTCGGATGATCTGGACGCGGAATACCTCAACATTCTGGAGACGCGAACACGGACGCCGTTCTTTCACGACGTATATGTCGATGGCGCTCGCGTAATGCTCATCATTGGTCCGACTGGCTCCGGCAAGTCAGTATTCGCCAACCAAACGATCGCACTGGAGCAGAAGTACAGCGGATTTACCTACATCTTCGACATCGGCGGGAGCTATGAAGGCGTTGTCGAGCTGTACGGTGGCCGCGTGGATCGCATTGGCAAAGACGGCCCGCGCGTGGCCCTGTTCGCACTGGAGCCCACCGAAAGCAACATCAAGTTTCTCTATTCCTTTATCAAACTGCTGCTCGTCAATGGAGGCGCGGAGCTGGAGCCGGAGGACGATGAGGTGGTCCACAAGGCCGTGCAAGACATATACCTGCTCGACCCGGAAAACCGCAGGCTCTGCAACCTGTTCCTTCCCAAGAAGCTGGACCGCTACTTGTCGAAATGGGTGGGAAAAGGTGTCTACAACGCCATCTTCGACAACGTAGAAGACAGTCTTTCGCTATCCCGCGTTCAGTGCTTCGACTTCCAGGGAGTCAACAACGAGCAGTACGCCGACCTGATCGAGCCGCTGATGGTGTGGCTTCTCCGCCGCATCAATGACGTGCTCTATGACCCGGCTAATCTCGGCGTTCCCAAGCACATTCTCATCGAAGAGATCTTCTCTTCGCTGAAGAACCGCCAGCTTTTGGAAGGAGCGCTCGCGTCGATTAAGACCGTCCGCAAAAACCTTGGCGGTGTGACCATGATCGGCCAATCCGTTGAGGACTTGGGCGAGAACGCCGACAGCATCGTGAACTCCTGCACATCGTTCCTGTTTCTCAAGGACGCGACATTCAACAGGCGACGCTATGCCGAACTGTTCAGGATGAACGAACAGCAGCTCGCTCTGTTCGAGAGTCTGCAGGACCGAGAGGCGCTGTATATGCGGCGCGATGGCCTCACCAAAGTGGTGCGACTCAATCTCGACAGTCGCAGCTATGCCACGTTCTCTACCAAGCCGAAAGACCGTGTGCGCCGCGCCAAGCTCATTGCCAAGTATGGACTCACAGAGGGCATCGCACGGTTTGCCCAGGGTGAGACCGCCTAACCGACTTCCGAAAGGACCAGCAGCCCGTGAAACCACCTCTCCCCATCGCCATCGCTATCGGATTGTCGCTTGCCACTCATGCCCTCAGCGGCAGCGCTGCAACCGAACCCAGTTCTAAACATCTTGAGGCAAGTGCGCCGCGTACCATCACCGTGTCCGAGGCGGACACGCCTCCTGTGGTCAGGGCCGGTTTGCTGCAATCGACGCTGATTCTTCTGCCCGTCGAGGAGAAGGTTGCGAATGTCTTTGCCGGCGATACGGTCGATTGGGTTTTCGATGGTGGCCACGTAGCCTCGCGTTTCATCAGCATCAAGCCGAAGGTCCCGAATACATCAACGGACGTACATATCGTTTCCGACCACGGCAACGAGTACACGCTTCAGTTGCACGAAGTCTCAGGCGATGAAGATCCCCACTTTGATTCCAAGGTGTTCATCGCTCCGGGCGACAAAGCAGCAAAAGACCGGCTCGTTGAGATGCCCGTCTTTGTGCCCGCTACCGAATTGGACAAGGTGAAGCAGGAAGCCGCAACGGCCCAGGCCGCGCAAGCCGCGACACTGAAAGCCGAACAGACCAAGGAAGAGTCCTATCAGAGCCAATATCCCGGCACTCTGCACTTTGACTACACGTGGAACAAGGCCAAGGGGAAGACGCTCGGACTCCAGCAGATATGGCGCGATGACAAATTCACCTATCTGCGGGGCCAGTTTCAGGAGACCCCCGCGCTCTATGAGATGAAGGACAAAAAGCCTTCGCTCATCAACTTCGATTTCTCGAACGGCCTCTACACGGTTCCGAAAGAACTCGACAAAGGCTACCTGGCTATCGGCAAGCAGAAGGTTGAATTTCATCGCACCGAGGAAGCGAGGTAGCCATGCCGGAGCCGAACGACAACGCGCCCGCGACCGTGCCCGATCAACCGGAGGCGAAACCGCCGTTGCGGAAGGGTATGCCAGTGGTGATTGCGCTGGTCGTCATCATCGGGCTTATAGGGCTTGCCAACATTTCGAGTCTGCTGCGCGGAAATAAGAAGGCTGCGCCCGCCAGTGCGATTCCGATGCGCCCGGCTGCTCCCAATGCGCAGCAGGTCACGAGCTTTGAGACACAGCAGCAGCTACAAGCACAGCGCGACGCCGAGGAACGGCAGCGCCAACAAGAACTAGCCGCTGCGATGCAGCAGCTTCAGGGCGCCCAAGCTTCGCCGGGACCGGAGGCAGCCGGCGCACCGTCGATGACCGCCGCACAAAGAGCGGCGATCTATGGGGACAGCCCCAACGCGCCGCAGCGCACCTCGAATATGTCGGAAGCGCAGGCGGAGGCCAAACAGAAGCAGCTTGCCAAAGAGAAACAGCAGAAAGACGCCATGAATAGTGACACTCTGGCGATTGACTTTGAGCGTCCTGGCGCGGCGACCTCTCCCGCCGCTGTGCCCGCTTCCGCGGGCGCAGCCGCTGCTGATATTGCTGGCACCCTGGCACCGCAACCTAACGATGCGCCAGTGAAGGCAGATGGAAAGAACCCCGCTTTGACGCCCTACGACTTTGATACCTACGAAGGCCGGTTGTATCGGATCTTTGAGGGAACCGTTCTGGAGGGAGTTGTCACCAATCACATCGACGGCGGTTTCAGTGGCCCGATCATGGTGTCCTTGACGACCGACCTTTACTCGCATGACCATCAACAGCTTTTGTTACCCCAGGGGACACGGTTGCTGGGCGACGTCCAGAGCGTGGGCAACGCCCAACAACGCAAGATGTTTGTCAACTTCCATCGCGCCATCTGTCCCGATGGTTTCTCGCTGGAGTTCGCCAAATACATCGGGCTCGATCAGATCGGAACCACCGGCCTTGCAACCAAGGTCGATCACGGTTATTTGGAAGCATTCGCGGCGGCTGCAGCGATCGGCGGGTTAGGAGGTCTCGCGCAGATTGGTAACGGCGGCACAGTCCTCGATCCATCGACGCAGATACGCAACGGTATCTCAGAGCAGTCTGCGGTTGAGGGTGAGCAAGTGTTGAACCACTTCCTTAACCGGCTGCCCGTTATCACGCTCAAGGAGGGCTCCCGAGCTCGCATGTACATCGGAACGGACCTTCTGATTCCGTCCTATGCCGAGCACCGCGTTAACCCGACGCTCTAACCGAGGCTGTATGAGTCTGTGCGCCACAACCCGATATCGGATCATCGTTTCTACCGCAATAACGGTGACCGCTTTAATTGGGCTCTCTACGCCAAAAGTGCCGAGAGTCATTGCCGACGGCCTGGCTGGGTTCGCTGACCAAACCGAACGAATCCTACTTCTACGACTCCCAAGCCATTTCTTGGACCACAGACATTGTTTCTCCTTGGACAGGTTCGACCCTACCTGCCCGCAATGCATGTAACCGCTCCAACAACCGCAGGAGGTTCCAATGAAAATGAACGTCAGCAAACATCGCAAGTGGCTCATCGGCAGCGCGGCCCTACTTCTCGCCGCCACGCCTGGTTTCGCGCTGTTCGGGATCGGAGATATTGTCTTCGATCCGACCAGCTACGCCAGTCTGGTACAGCAGCTCACCACGCTGCAGATGCAGTACAACACGGTCAAGAACAATGTCACCCACTTCTCCGTCAAGCAGCAATGGCAGACGACGCTCCACGCTCTCGAAAATGTGAACGTCGCCAATATGTTCGGTGAGACCGCGGGTTTCAATATTGCCATTAACAGCAATGCTCCCGGCACTTCATCAACGGCTTGGAAGATTGCCACGGTCGCCCTCAATAGCAACGCAAGCTCGTATCTGCAGGGGCAGACCCTCGGTAATTCGCGTATGTCACAGCTCGCCATGATCGAGACCTCCGACGCCATCTCTCCCGACTGTCTCACCGCCGTGGGCCAGTACCGGAGTGGACGAAGCGAGAACGCAACCGCTAACACATCGCTGCTATCCCAACAGTTCGACGGTAGCAATTCCACCAACAGCGAAGTCCAGCAGCTCAACCTCCTCAACGCAGCCGAGGGGCAAAAGTTAAGCGAGATGCAGGCACAAGGGGCACTACATTCCTGCCTCGCTGCTCAGATGACTGTCGCCAATATGGAACGGCGCAACGCTGCCGTAGAAGACATGAATGCAGCGGCCTTTGTTCAGCAGCAGCGTGCCAGCAACGACACCAGTGCTGCCAATGAGGGCAGCACCTGGCAGACCTATCTCCCGTAACGGATGACCCATGCTGAAACTTGCCAACACGAAAATCCTGCTGGCGATCCTCGCAGTTCTCACCGCCATCGGCGGGGCTGTGGCGTACCAGCGGCATGAAACCGAGAAGGCCGCCGCAGCCGCAGCAAAGGCGGCGGCAATTCTCCAACAGCAACAACGCGACGCAGACGAACAGCGCAAGCGGGACGAAGCGTTCCGGCAGCAGGTCGAGGCCGACAAGAGGAAGCACAACTCGGCCGCGGCGAACGAAGGCAAGACCTGGGAAAAGTACATCCCTTAGTTGGCGGGAGAGTAGCGATATGGTTTCCGTAGCATTGCTAGTGCAGGCGTTGCCATCGACAAGTTCAGGTGTGGATTGGCTGTATCAGTTCACTAACAACTTGACGAATCTCACAACACAAAACGGTGGCGCGCTCACTCAGCTTGGATTGACCGAGTTGAGTTGCATCGCGCTCTTCACGCTTATCAGCATGGTCGTCAACTGGAACACCACTAGCATGACGCTCCGTTTCCACGCAGCGCCCGTCCATGCCGGGGATCTGGTCAACTTCCTTTTTCGGCTCATCATCTGCAGCCTGCTCATCAATTACTGGGTCAATCCGTTTCCCGGCGCCAGCTTCGGCATCAATCATTTCTTTTCGTACATCGCTCAAGCGATCGTTGCGGCTCTGGATCAGAACTCGCTGGACAACCTGCTTCAGCTCTTGAAGACCGCCGGCGACAATACCGCGATGCCGTCATTGATGGCTCCGGTTCAGATCCTTTGCTACTTCATCGTGCAAGGGTTATTGGGTATCGCATCGGCCATTCTCTTTGTGATCAATTGCAGCGCGTTCATCCTTTACGGAGTGACTGCACTGTTTGGCCCTATCTTCGTTCCACTGCTGATGACCAAGACCTTTCGCGCAAAGTTCTTTCACTTCCTCGACGTGCTCATTGGTTTCGCAATGATCCGCGCGGTTGCCGCCGCCTTCATCTTCGTGTGGGGCGGTTTTATGAACGCTTTCATCCAACAGACCTTCAACGGAAATTACTCAATGGAGATGTGGCTTGCCAATCTCATTCCGTGCATCATGGTGTTCGTCGCATTCATTGTGAACATGCTCTTCATTCCGAGCATGACGCAAGCGATCTTCGGCGGCGCCGCCGGGCTGACATCCGCAGCTCCAGGTGTTGTAGGAAGCGTCGGAGGATTGGCTCTGATGAAAGGAGGAGGGGGATAAATCATGTGGAACTTCTTATTGACCCTGTTTGTCGGAAGCGCGGTTGGGAGCACACGCACGGCCCAACGGCTCGTGAGACCCATACTCATTCTTTTCGTCATCGGGGTCCTGATTGCAGGCGTGATTTATGCCTGCGTGGTATTCAGGGCCGCCAATGAAAGGAGTCATTCTCCCCATGTCCACACAAGCAGCACACCTTGAAGAACAGTTGACACCGACCCAAGCCTTGCTTACGGATCAGATTGGGAACGAGGTCTACGCCTCACACTACGCAGAACGAAAGGCATATCGCCTCATCATCGGCTGCGGGACCGCTCTGCTCTTGGGGTCAATGGGACTCAATCTCTCTCTGGCCCGTCGTCCGGTCGCAAACCGCTACATCCGCATTGACGAGATGGGGCGCGCCCAGGCCATCCAGTACAGCGACCTCAATTACAGCCCGCGTGAGGGCGAGGTGCGGACGTACCTGATGGATTGGGCGAGCTACCGCTACACCATCAGCCACGACACCATCGCCAAGAAATATCCGCTCAACTACTACTTTCTTTCCCAGGTTCTCGCCTCGCAGCTGATGACAGCGGATAATCAAAACCACTTTGTCTCGCAGGTGATGGGCGGGCAGATCGAGCAGAGCGAAGCCGATGTAAAGAACGTCACTATTACCTCGCTGTCGCAGGAGACGATTCAGGGCTCAGTTCTCGCTCGCGGCACCGCGCTTGTGGCGCTCGACAGGTTCTACTCCCCCAGCCATTCGCATGAACCGCGCACGGAGCATTGGCTGCTCAGTCTGACCTACTACCTGAATCCCAAGCAGGTCAGCGACCAGGCCAAGATTTACCCACAATACGAGTTCATCAATCCACTCGGATTGACCATTACCGAGTTCCACGAAAACCGCGTCTCCGTAGATCCCATCCAGCCCGGTAACAGCGGGCCGAATCCGGTCGCCGCGACGTTGCCGCCGGCAGGAGCTACGCGGTGAGCTTCGAGTTGATCTTGCCGTTCTTCCCCGAAGAGCTGCGGGCGTTGCTCCTCGACCCATCTATCTCGGATCTGATGATTAACGGGACCACTGGCGTCTACGCGGACCGTCGCGGCGTGGTCGAGCATATTATCCTCTCCACCCCGTATAACAATGACCGCCTGCAGGCTGCGATTGAGCGTGTGGCACGGATTCTCGGCCAGGACCTCACCAGCCAGAATCCCATCCTCAATACGCGCCTGCCAGACGGCTCGCGGGTCGCCGTCGTAGGCGCTCCATCCTCCATCAATGGCCCAACGCTCACGGTGCGGAAATTCAATCGCTGGTTCACATCCGATGAGCTGATTAAGTCGGGCAGCTTGCCGGAGCAGATTCGAGACAGGGTTATCGGCTTCATTGCAGAGCGGAAGAACGGCATCATCAGCGGCGGAACCGGCAGTGGGAAGACAACTCTGATGAAGGCGCTGCTTGACCATGTGCCGTTGCATGAACGGCTCATCGTAATCGAACAACCCGCCGAGTTGAAGATAACGCATCCAAATGCAGTCCGATGGGAGGCTGTAGAAGCGATCCCCGGCCAGGTTGCTGTAACAGCGAGCCAACTCGTCGCCGCCGCGCTGCGTCATCGTCCCGACCGCATCATCATGGGAGAGATACGAGACGAGTGTGGTTATGACCTCTTACAGGCGATGAATACCGGGCATGGCGGAACGCTCTCGACCATACACGCAAAGAGCGCGTGGGATGCTCTGAACCGTTTGTCGGATTTGGCCCTTAGTGCCAGACCAAATCTCAATCACTCCTTTATCCGATCGGAGACGGCGGAGGCCATCGACTTCGCTCTTTATTGCGAACGCGATCATGCAGGCCGGCGCCGAGTGCGCGAGCTTATCGCTGTGAAGGGCTACAGTCATGCGGATCAATCGTTCGAGACCGAAGAAATCTATCGCGCCTCCTCAGTGGCAACGGCTGCGTAAAACGCGAATGGAACCGGATTCGTTATGGAGCTTCACACTCACAACCCGGAGCCGAATCTTTCGACGGAAAAACGTGCTCTTGAGCTTGGTGCAGGCCATCTGAAGACACTCCGTTGCGGGGCGGACTTGCGGCTCTTTATGGAACTCTTGGCACGAGCGAGCGAACTGCATTTGCCGGTTCATAGCATTGCCCGGAAGCAGATCGTGAGGATTGTTCAGGTGGGTGTCTCCCGTATGTATCCCGCTTTCTGCACGGTCACGGCTTCGGGGTCTATCCGACGCCCGGCGGCAGGCTCGTTCTTCTGCTTCGGCTTGCGCCGCCTTCGGTTACGGTTTCCATTTGCGACGGACCCTCCGTAAATGCAGAACTTCGGCCTTGGGAGTCGGACCCACTCGCCAGGCTTCGCCAAGGTGTGACCCGAGCAGATCGGGAATTTCAAAACGGAGACACAATCATGTACCTGAACAAAGTAATTCTCATGGGCTTCCTCGGCGGCGATGCTGTCGTTCGCACCGGCAAAAACGACAAGCAGTTCACCACGCTCTCTCTTGCCACCAAGGATTCCTACAAGGACAAAGAGACCGGCAAGTACAACGAGCGCACCGAGTGGCATAACCTCATCGTCTTCGGCAAGCTGGCCGAGTTCGCAGCCAAGCTCAAGAAGGGCGCCCACATCCAGATCGAAGGCAAGATTCAGCACTCGGAATACAAGGGTGTGAAGACCGATACGATCCGGGTCACTTCCATCCTCAAGCTCGACCGCGCTGAGCGCGTTGCCAACGAGGAAGAGCTTGATGAAACCTTCGACGAGGAAGTGCCTGCATAGGCCACCTTCGCACGAAGAAGCCCGGCGAAAGCCGGGCTTCTCTACTGCTAATGGCCCGCACGATTGCACTCGCAAGAGGAGTCACAATGAGTCAACTTGCCGCGAGTTTTCTTAGACGTTGTTTTGCTCCCGAGGAAACGATAGCCGTCCTGCTTCGGAGACAGGATGCCGCCGCTCCCATGCAACGAATCGTGCGGGTAGAGCAGGCGTTGGAGGCCCGGTATATGGCCTGGCTCTCCTATGAGAATCAGCACGGTCGCAACAACATCTATGTGGCGGCCAATCCGCTTCGCTCCGGCAGCAAAAAGCGCACCAAAGAGTGCATCGCTTCCGTCCGGCATCTCTACCTCGACGTCGATACGGATGGAGATGCCCGGCTCGCCGCGCTCCTGGCATCGGATATGGTGCCGCCGCCGACCTCAGTTCTCTCGACATCTCCCGGCAAGTATCAGGTGCTCTGGCGGGTCGAAGGATTCGACTTTGAGAGGCAGGAACACACTCTCAAACTGCTCGCCATTGCTTTCGGCGGCGACCCCGCTTGCACAGATTGCAACCGAGTTCTTCGCGTCCCTGGCTTTCTGAATCGGAAATACGATCCAGCCTACCGAGTCACAGCTGAATACCCCGACGATTCCATCTGGACTCTCGATGACTTCCGGCTTGACGCTGGGACGGTCGATGCTATGCCGTTCACTCCGGTTTCGACGACGCGTAAGGCACCATCGAAGCACAGCGATTCGGAGAGCGATTGGGTATGGGTTTCCGATCAGCTCGCCCATGGCAAAGAGGCTGAGGAACTGACGCGGGAGTTGGCTTCACGCCGCTGCGACAAGCCCAACCCGCTCTACTACGCGCAGCGCACCGTCGATGTCGCTTCGGCTCGCCTTTGGCTCATCGGAGGCGTCGCGTTCGATGAAGTAATCGTCATGCTCGACTCCCGCCGTCGCTTCGAGATTCCCGCAACACTTTGCTCTGCTCGTGCGCGCGAGATTGCAGCCACCGCCCTACGCATGATTGCCCGCAGAGAGTCCGCTTGATTTCACCCTGAAGGAGAATGCAATGCCACTGCTAGAAGTCACTCAAACCCGCCACCTCAGCGCCTCGATCCGACTGACAGATACGACCGCTTCCCAGGTCGATCAGTATGCGGCATTCATCCGCGCGTCCGCCGATGAGGTCGTTGAACAAGCGCTCGCTTACGTCTTCGCCAAGGATCGCGACTTTCAGGAGTTCCTTCGGACTCCCGAAGCGCAGCGGATCACGCCAACATTGCGCGTGCGTAGAGTCACGGCAAATGAAGCAGCGCAATCGTCGGTGAAGAAGCCGATTGCCACTGCGTCTTCAGGCTCCCAAACACCAGCCGTTGTGGCGGGATCGAGAGCATGATCCTCCGTCTACATCCGTGGCAGTGCCGGAACGGTGCTGCGCACCGGGTGTATTTCGACACTCCACCCCTAGTAGGGAGCTGTTTAGCTCCCTGCGGGAGCTAATGGGTTCCATAACAAAATACAGGGCTTGCGAAAATCGGGGAGCTAGTTAGCTCCCTGCGATTTTCGAGAATTGGAGCACTCCGGCATGGCGATTCTTGATGCACAAGCGACTACCAAGCGTGGCAAGATTCGTGGCCGTGAAAGCCGTAATCAGACGCTCACGACCAAAGTTACAGCGACGGAATATCGCGCCGTGGAGGATGCCGCAGGCGTCGAAGCAAAGACGACAGGCGAATGGCTGCGCGACCTGGCATTGGATGCCGTCGCAGCACAGACCGGAGGCGGCACCGAAACGGTCATGCTGCCGGAGATCGTCGGGGTTCGCTTGCTACTGGTGAACGTCCTGCGTTCTGTAGCAACCGGGCAAAAGCTGACGCCGGAGGCATTCGACAAATTACTGGATCAGATCGGCACTGCGAAGCATGAGCTGGCCGGAAAAATCCTGGCCGAAGGAAGGAGATAAGGCAATGGCAAAGACAACGTGGGGTCGAAAAGAGACGATCATCTGGCCGCAGCAGCGGCCCATCTATACCTATGGCGCAATCTTCGCCGGTTTATTTCTGACGGCCGTATTTCTGTATGGTCGCCTTCGGTTTATCGATACGCCCTTGCAGCGTTTCTACATGCCGGTCTATGTGCGTACTTCCATCTTCGGGTCATTCAGCCGGACGCACCGCAGCCAGTACCGGATGCTCTTTCTGACCGGGCGTGGCACGAAGCCAAGCCCTGCCATGAATGATGACGTGGTGCGTGGGAAGACTCCGGAGCCGGGTGGCAGGATCATCCCTTTGGCGCTTTCTCCGGCTGCGCTCCAGCGCGGCGAAGACTTATTGTTTCGTGGCCCGGTACGGAGCTACGTGGACGCCCGGTTGTGCGACTACCTCAAGGTCGCTGTCTATCAAAATGACATGTCTGCCATCCTGAAAAGCCCGCTGCTCTGTGGTGTGGGAATCTTTTTGGTGCTGCTGCCGTTCGCGGTCACCAAGGATGTAAAGCGCCAGAAGGCGCTTAAGTACGGACGGCGGCTGAAAGGCCCGGAACGTCTTACACCGCAGGAGTTCAATCGGACCGTCAAAGGCGATGGGATCGGCTTCAAGACCGACGACATGAAGGGGATGATTCGCATTCCGGCGAAGGCGGAAGCGCAGCACATGCAGATCATCGGGGATACCGGCTCAGGCAAGTCCGCCCTGCTTTTTCAGGTGCTCCGGCAGGTGCAAGGCCGGGGTGATTCGGCCATCGTGTACGACCCGGCCCGCGAGTTCGTGAAGCGGTTCTATGACCCTGGCCGTGGCGATGTCATCTTGAATCCGCTGGACAAACGCTGTCCGTATTGGGGGCCAGCCGAAGACCTGCGTAGCCGCTCCGAAGCAAAGGCGTTGGCTGCATCTCTCTTCCAACCGCCGCAGGACCGGAAGGGAGAGTTTTTCATCGAGTCGCCGCAGAAAATCTTTGCCTTCCTGATGGCCTACAGGCCGACGCCGGATGAGCTGGTGCAGTGGATGTCGAACCCGGATGAGATCGACCGCAGGCTGAAAGGCACGGAACACGCGCACTTGATCGACCCGCGCGCGCAACAGCAACGTGCCGGTGTGCTTGGCTCTCTCGGATTGGTTGCAGACAGCTTGCGTTTGCTCCCGAAGAGAGAGGAAGGCAACGGCACATGGACGGCAACGGAATGGGCTGAGAAGAGGAAAGGATGGATCTTCATTACGTCTCTTCCGGCAGAGCGAGAAGCCCTCCGGCCTTTGCAGAGCTTATGGATTGATTGGCTGGTCCTGCGGCTGTTGAACGAACCGACCAAAGAGCAAAAACGTGTCTGGTTCGTCGTTGACGAGCTGGCGAGCTTGCAGAAGTTGCCGCAGCTTCACACGGCGATCACCGAAGGGAGAAAGGGCAAGAATCCCGTTCTGCTTGGCTTCCAGGGGAAGGCACAGCTTGAGTATCTGTACGGCCATCTGGCCGAGGTCATGCTGTCACAGCCTGCAACCAGCGTTTGGCTCACGACCAAGGAACCGAACGCCGGGGAATGGGTGTCCAAGTTCATAGGCAAGGTGGAGATCGAGCGGCTGCGCGAGACGCACTTCGATGGGACACGCTCCGGCCACAACTTCACCATCGAGCGGCAGGTTGAGCCGCTGGTACTGGAGTCGGAAATCTCCGGTCTCGCAGACCTCCATGCCTTCATGAAATATCAGAATTTCGTGACGTTTTTTTCGTTTCCGTACTTCGATATGCCGGACGTTGCCAAGCCCTTCGAGCTGCGCGAACGCCCGGATGACAAGTTGCCATATGCCCCGAAGACGTTACCCGGCACTGCGGAGCTGGCACAGGAGCCGCAGCCTTCCGCAGCCCCCGCCGAGCCGCAGCCACAACCAAACGAGCCAACGGCGGTGCAGGAGATACAACCAGAAGCAACCATCTCCGACGACACCAGCGACCAGCAGGCTCTCACATTTAAGGGATGAGGAGCCGATGCTGAATATCTCGAAACCGCTCTCCGCATCGCAGGCACAAACCTACCACGAGAAGGAGTTCACCGCCGCCGAGCAGAATTATTGGAAACAGGGTGACACAATTCAGGGTGAGTGGCATGGAAAGCTCGCCGCTGAATTTGGTTTGTCAGGAGCCGTAGGCGCGGAGGAGTTCTCCCGTTTATCTGAAGGGCAACATCCTGAGAGCGGCAAGCAATTAGTCCTGCATCGCGTCATCCATGAATACAAAAACGCGGATGGGACATTCGTCTCGCCGGTCGAGCACCGCGCCGGTTGGGACGCGACGTTCTCTGCACCGAAGCCCATCTCGCTCACCGCGCTTGTGGGCGGTGACGACCGCGTGCGCGAAGCACATCGCGAGGCCGTCAACGTCGCCTTGAATGAACTGGAGAGGTACACGCAGGCCCGCATCGGCGGCAACTCTCCCGCCGAGACGACCGGGCGGTTTGCGGCAGCAAAGTTCGAGCATGACACCGCCCGTCCCGTAGACGGCTACGCCGCGCCGCAGCTTCATACCCATGTGGTCGTCTTTAATATGACCGAGCGCGAGAATGGGAAGATGCGGGCTTTACAGCCACACTCACTTTTTGAAAGCCAGCAGTTTGCTACCGCTGTTTACCAATCTCATCTGACCTACAAACTTCGCTCTCTCGGCTACGAGATCGAACCCGGCAAGAGCGGCGCACCGGAAATCAAGGGCTATTCGATGGACTACTTGGATGCCTCCAGTCCACGCCGCCAACAGATCGAGGAAACCCTCTCCCGCAGCGGTTTCACCGGGCCGGAGGCCGCGCAGATTGCCGCACACAACACCCGCGATAAGAAAGTCATTTTGTCTCCCGACCAAATCCTGGCTGCGCATAAACAGATTGCCGACGAGTTCGGCAACCAGGCCGACCGGGTTGTGGCCGAGGCGCCGAAGCGCAGAAAAGAACAGGCGCAGAAGCGACAGGAACAGGAGCGCCGTCAGCACGTACGGGAAGCAGTCACCTTTGCCCGCGATAAGGGGTTTGAGCGTGAGGCCGTGGTGGACGAACGGGCGCTTTATGTCCATGCGTTGCGCCGGGGCATGGGGGAGATGACCTATCCGGAGGTACGCGCCAGCCTCGAGGCGCGTGTCGCCTCCGGCGAGTTCAGAGAGATTGCCGATGATAGCCACAAGCCGGGCCGCAGGTTCACGACCGCTGCGACCATCAAAGCTGAAAATGAGATCGTGCAGACGGTGCGGGAAGGACAGAACCGAGCACCGCAGATCATGCCGATTGAAACCGCAGTCCCGCTTGCGGATTCACGCTCTTACTTCAATGCCGCACAAAAGAGGGTTGTCGAGGAGGTTCTGACCTCACGCGATCGGATACAGGGATTACAGGGACGGGCCGGATCGGGGAAAACTTCCGTTCTGGAATCCATACGTCAGGGAGCCGAACAGACCGGCTACGCCGTGGAAGGTTTTGCGCCGACATCGCGTGCTGCGAAGCAGCTCCGCGACGCTGGCATTAAGGCGGATACGTTGCAACGCTTCCTCGCAGGCGGCGGCCTGCAGGCCGCTGGTGATCCTGCCAGCAAGCACCTTTATATGCTCGATGAATCGTCCCTTGCATCGACGCAACAGATGCGCGACTTCCTGAATAAGATTGGTCCGCAGGATAAGGTGCTGTTGATTGGCGACACGCGCCAGCATCAGGGCGTCGATGCCGGAAAGCCCTTCGAGCAGTTGCAGGAAGCAGGCATAAGGACGGCGCAGCTTGACCAGATCATGCGCCAGAAAGATCCCGACTTGCTGAAAGCTGTCGAGCATCTGTCCAACAATGAAACTACTGTTGGCATCGAAATGCTTTTGCAGCAAGGGCGGATTACAGAGATTGTTGACCCGCAGGAGCGCATCGCGGCTATCGCAAAGAACTATGCCGAACGCCCCGAAAACACACTCATCGTATCGCCCGATAATGCTTCGCGCCGCGCCATCAATCAGGCCGTGCGCCAGGAGTTGCAGGCGCTTGGCGTCGTGGATAAAACCGATCATTCCATGCGCGTTCTGACGCCGCGCAACGATATGACCGGGGCAGACAGAGAGTGGGCGAGTCGTTATGAGCCGGGAGATGTCCTGCATTACACCCGTGGCAGCAAGGAGAATGGCATCGAGAGTCGAAGCTACGCTCGCGTCGTCAGCACAAACCCGAAAGAGAATCTTGTCACCGTACAGAAGCAGGACGGCCAGAGCGTGACCTATGACCCGTCGCGGCTGCGCGGCATCGCAGCGTACCGCGAGATTGAGCGCGAGTTTGCTATAGGAGACAAAATCCAGTTTACGGTTCCGCAAAGGGACTTGCAGGTTGCCAATCGTGACCTCGGCATCATCCAGAGCATCGGAGGCGATGGCAAGATCAGCGTCCGCATGGATGGCGCGAAAGACAGAATCGTGCGCTTCGATACCGACCACATGCGGCACTTCGATCATGGCTACGCCGTGACCTCGCACAGTTCGCAGGGTCTCACGTCGGAGCGTGTGCTGGTGAACATGGACACGGAAGTTCACCCGGACCTGATGAGCAACAGATTCGCCTACGTTTCCGTGTCGCGGGCCTCACATGACGCGCAGATATATACCAATAATCGAGAGTCTCTTACTGAGCATCTGAGCCGTGATGTATCTAAAACCTCCGCAGTTGATCTAAGCCACCTTCAAGGAAAAAGTCCGACGGCATCAACTGGCAAGGCGTCCTCCATTGGTCTAGGGCTCGCCCTGTGAGCAACCGCCTTCACTTTCTCTAGGTGGACGGCGGATAATTCGGGTAGGCATTCAGGCCCGGAATGGATGTCGATGTGCCCAGGCGGTGGAACTCCCGCCAGTCGGCGGTTCTTGATTCCGCTCAGCCCTGCTATCCATTGAAACGGTGGATCAAGACCGAGGCGCTGGAAGAAATTCTCCGTAATCCTCAAAGGCCGCGGCAAAACTCTTCACAATGGACTCCAGGTATAGCTGGTCCTGTCCCACGCTCAGATTCGATGTATCAACACTCCAGACCTCTCCGGTCTCGAAAGCATAGGCAACCCGCCCCTGCCTTGATCCGAAACGGACCAACGAATGTGCCCCAACCTTGCGTGCACAATTTCTTTGAAGAATGCCGAGATGTCGTCTTCGATCGAATCAGCATTGAGAGCTCGCATCATCGGGGCCAAGTCGACCGCAGCGGCCGCCGCCTCGCGAAATTGCGTGAGTAGGAAGTCTCCGACATTGCCATTGCCAGCCATCAAGACGCGGGCCTGCTCGCCCGGATCGAGAACCGTGAGGTTGTGAAGGGCTTGCTTGATTGTGGACACTACATCCGGATCAGAAGCAATGTCGACCCGTCCAGCGTAGGGCGTCTCGCTCTGAATGTTCTTGCGGGCTGCTTCGAGCGTGTCCGAGTTTCCGAGTTGGGATAACGCCTGCCTCCAGAACTACACGAGCAAGCCACGGCTCGCCGCCACGCGCGAGAGCGATAGCGCGATACGCGAAGGCCGTCTCCTGTGGCTTCGCCGTTACCAGTCACAGCTCACAGGGGACTCTCGGCAGAGCGAGCTCTGATTGACATCGACAGCAACGTTCACCCCGACCTGACGAACACCCGCTTTGCTTATGTAGCCATCTCAAGAGCATCCCACGACGCTCACTTATACACTGATGATTCAGCTTCGCTTTGTCGCATCCTGAGCAAGGAGGTGGCTAAAATATCCGCTATCGAATCGGCGAATATCTATAATGCGCTGACATGTCTGATGTAACGGAAAGGCTATCCGATGGAGGTCTTGGAGCGTCGCCCTCGCATTAGAGCTAAACGTCCCAGCGCCCTCCTAGCTGGCACCGATACGTTCAGCGACGGTCGAGGCATTAGTTTCGGCTGGAATAGTGCCATCAAGAACCAGATCGGCAAGCGGTAGTAGTTGCTCCTCAACAGCCAGTTCCATCGGGTGATTGTTCGCCCGAAGAATCTCATCGGCACTCATTCCACGAGCCGTCAGCCGCTCAAGTCGGATTTCATCTGCAACTTGCATAAAAACTACGGCAATGGGGAGATCAGGCGCCAACGACCGAATTTCTGTCAAAACCGTCTGATGCCGGAGGCCGTCTACGATAGCGCCGATTCTAAAATCTATGGAAGCAAGAGCTCGTCTTGTGAATTCCTTCGGATCACTCGCGACCAGCTCCTCCCCCACGGTCTGAAGGTTCTCGCGACTCAAAGGCAACTTGCGTTCAGTCGCTATCGATTTCACATATTGTCCAAAGGAGACGATGGGAAGGCCGGATACTTCCGCCAATGCTCGCGCTAGCGTCGATTTTCCCGCGCCGATGCGACTTGCTAGAACGATAATTGAGGGGTCAGGCACAAAGATTCCTTCCACTTCGCAAGTTTGACCCAGCCGCGGCGGTCCCGCTTTGCGACAGAAAAGGGATCATGCTGCCAAACGTCAGCGATCGTGATGAGAGTTGCGAAGGAGGCATCCGCTCGATCTTGCCAGAACTCATCGTTCGCCGGGCAAATCGCCTTTGAGAAGCGATGCTTCAGATCAAGAAGCCTGGTTTTGTCCAGTTCATAGTACGTTGCTGAAGTGGCCCTGCAAATCCCTACGACAGGTCCGGACACTTGCTTTAGGAGAATGATATCGCCTGGTTCAACGCTTTCGTACGGAGCGCATCGGACCGTAGAAAACCTCGATTCCACCGTCTTCTTACCGTCCAAAATAAACGAAAGATAAGGTTCGGCGAAAATGGCCAAGTGCAGATTGTTCTTCGGAGACAGGTCTGCAAAATAGCGGCGCCAATATGGATGTTCTTGGACGGTGCGCTTAAGATCGTCGGCACATCCGATTTGCCAATCAACTGACACTCAACGTCTCCAAGCTACGCAAGTATTCCTCCTGTTCAACTTCTATGATGGTCTTCAACCTTCGTCCCGATGCCTGTACGGCATCTCTTTCAACGCGATTCAATTGTCGCCCAAGTGAGTGCTCTACGTAAGTAACGGGGGAGGCACCTGTTGCGAGCGCATGCAGAATTAGGGATGCCGCATAGGTATCCGCGCACCCCAGGACACGGTTGCCGGAACTCCACAAATCTACATGCGTGCGACGCAAATCACGTCGGCTGACGGAATTCAATATGTCACCGGCAACAAGTTCGCGCAAAACTGGGGAGACTCGCTCTTGTTTGACTTTCCTGCGCACTCGCCAGCGGACGCCGTCGACCATATGCTCCTCCCATTCGGTCGGATCGCACTGAGACACACGTCTTGTCGCAGCCGACGTTCGAATACGCCTAAAAGTGCTGAGAAGCCCTGTGCGCCAATCAGAACTCATTCTTGGGTGGCCTGCCGCACCTAAAGCGTTGAACTCGAAAGGTGGAGTGTCATATCTAAGAGGCTCCCGTACACCACTAAGCTCAAAGCCCAACGATTCAGCGTACCGCCCTATCTGCTCCCATTCGGTGGTTGCTCCGGGCCGAGTGCCGTGGTTCGGACCACAGAGGAGCAAGTGGCCGCCAATAGGAATCATTCGCGCAGCTGCCCATGTGAATGCGTCGAAGAACTCGGGGTACCAAGGTGGGTCAGCAATAACGACATCCGCACTGACGCTTGGCAGTGATGTTGATAGCAGATCGCAAACGATCAGCTGCTCAGACTTGAATATCGATGCTACAGCGTCTACGCTAGGTGCCGATCTATCTGCCAACATCAACCTCGCGTCGGGCCGCTTCTCCCTGAGCTCGCCAAATAGTGATGGAATTCCCAATAGGGCAATGGCACCGCAGCGTGGCGTCAATACACTTGCTCTACCTGCGAGTTCCCTTACAGTAGCCGTCGAAAACCGCCAATCATAATCAAGCGGATGCGGCGCCGGTAGACCGCGGAGAGACTCTACATGCAACCCCTGAATTCTTTGCGGTGACTTGTGCTGACCGGATGCCTGCAGGTTTCCAAGTGTTCTCCGGACATCATCGGGATGGACGCCTGGCAAGGCGCGAACGAGACCGTCGAAATCAAGAGAAGGATCTTGTTCGAACGCGCGCTTACCCCACGCAAGAACATCGACGTTGAACCGTTCGCTCAAGCACTCTCCGATAGTCGTATCTCGTGAATCGCACGACCACGCAATTCGCTCGGGTAGATGCGCTCAAGAATTTCTATCCATTCATGCACCGCGACAAGTTGGTTTTCAATAGATTGATTTCTCAGAATGTTCAGTCTCGCGGCAGTCGGCGTGAAGGACTCTATTTGCAAAGGGACAACTCTAAGTGGCAGGAGCTCGTCGACCGAGCGGAGGCGATCGACAAAAAGAGACATTTTCTCTCTGATATCCATAACATTCGGGCAAGTAAAGGTCGCATACCCATAGATGTCTATTCCAAGACGTATCAGACGCTTGATCCTGGCGAACTGGAGTGCGAATTCATCCGGCGCAGCGGTGGTATTGAACGAGAACGATTCGTCATCGAAGCCCTTGAAGCAACATACGCGCCCGTATCCGGTGAAGTTCTTGATCGTATCGCGCTGTTCGTCCGAAAGCGTGGTCCAAAAGAAATCCGTGCTGAGATTGTCATCCGACCACAAATAGACTTTACCCTCAAGGCCGCGATCCCGTAGTTCTTCCATAGTCCAAACGACCCACTCAGGGACAATCTCCGGTTGGCCACCGGTCAAATCAATCATTGCTGGAGCTTGGGGCTGCATAACCCACAAATCAACCAGATCGGCCACGCGAATCATCGAAGAGTGCTTCGGATTGGCGTCAAGTAAGTTGAATGGGACAAAGCAGTACCAGCAACGCCAATTACAGACCGCATTCTGGAAGACCTGTGCCTCAATGGTGTCCCGGCGGGAGATGTTCAAGAAGTTCAAAGCCGGATCAATCGGCAGCGGATTGCTTGGCCATGCCAAATTGCGGGTACGGCGAAAATGGCGGATGCGGCCATAGCCGTCGCAATTTGGAGGCACCGACAGATCGCCTTCCTGTTCGGTCCCGCTAAAACGGGTCATAAGAACTTTGCGAGCAGAGATATCCAATGCCTTTGCGCGGTATCGTTCGGCCATCTCCAGAGAGTTCAAAAAAGAGGTCGTCATGGCTTTATGCCGCATCCTCTTCTGACGTTCTGCGAATCGGAGGAACCTTTGCTCCATGATCCGCAAGATCGGGAAGGCGCTCCGCAATAAACCTCTGCACTAGCCCTGCGCAGTACGCGATCTGTTCTTCGCTTAGTTCATTACCTTGCGGGATACCATGCCAGTATTCAACACATTTGCGACAGCAGGTAGCCGTTGCGTGTTGAGCATAGTGAAGAGGGTTACCGCTCATACTTGTCTGACGTCCGTCGAAAGCTGGTTGAGCCGGCCCAATCGCTTGCCTAACGCGCTTCTCTGCGGCGGCAAGTAACGCAATTCGGCCCTTCCGGATCGCATAGTTCAGAGCTTTTTGGTCGAAGTCGACATGCCAATAGTGATGACGGATCATTTCAAATTGGAGTGAATTGAAAGTGTATGCTAGATCGCCATGCTCGCGTAGATGGACCCTAGGGAAATCAACCAGGTCAGCGCCGCAGTCTATGCAATGACCTCCTCGGACATGCTCCTCTCCAGCTTTCTTGGCTTGACGAAAGCAATGGAGATTATCGGCGCACGAGGTACTCGTGCAGGTTAGTCCAAGCGGTTTGCGTTTTTTGGCTGGCATCTTCTAGTCCTTAGAAGCGATTGCAAGATGCAAGAGGTCTGCATCAATTGAGTTGAGGCGACTGGTATCGAGACGCGAAACAAGGATGTCTCTCACTTCCTTCCATGGGTCAACGCCTTCTTCCTGTAGGTTTTGCGCAGCGCCCCACCAGTTCTGCCCTTCTTCTGACAGTCGGTGCGCAAGATAATTAGCCAGCACGTCAACCCGAACGTTTCTTCGCTTAGCAACTTTCGGGACGATTGACTTTAGAGCTTGCAAGCGACCCTTTGCCTCCTGTGCGCATTCTTCTGCGATTTCATCGGCATCACCTGCGAGTGCAACATTCACGGCAAAATCAGTGGCTGCAATTTCATCTTCAGCCAAGTCATCCGTGTCCTCGAAACTCAAGTTTTCAACAATAGAAAAGTTCTGATCCTCTGGATGTTCGCTCGCGTGCTTCAACTCGTGAAACAGGTCAATAATCCACCGTCCTGTCGAAGCCGTCACTTGCTTCAGCACGATCACATTTCGACCGGATACCCTCCAGCATGCTCCATGGAAGCCACCCGCATCTCCAAGCGGTAAAACTGGAATTCCCAGGTCCCAAACGTATTCAATGCAATTCCGCAGCGTAAGGTCGCCATAAGATTTGGAAATGGCGTCGTAAATGTCTTTAGGCTCTGCCGGAATGAGACGCTTCGTCAGGTGCTCAGTACATTGCAGGACCAACAGAGCTACGTAATGCGCGTATACCGCATAAGCATCGGACCATTTTCGATCCGCGTTGTGAGGAAGTTTGAAACGCGTCCCGGCTAACGCTGAAGATCGATAATCGAGAGTGGCATCAGAAAATAACAGATACGTTGGTACGTTGAAAATCCTTTCAAGCCGTGCCGCACCTTGCAAGACAACAGCATGGCCGGCCGCATCGCCTAAGTTGTCCTTGTGCTTCGGAAGAATTCGTTTTTCAATGAAAGTATCTCTAAGCCCAAGTTCTTTGGACCGAGCAAGGAATGTAGAGAGCGAAAGGTTTGAGCTCGGGATAAAAACGCCTCGGCTTAACGTAAGGCCCAGCGCATTTACGACTTCCTTGATTCGGTCGAGGCTTGCCGCCGAGTAAGAAGTGGCTTCGTATCGTTGGATTTGCTGTTCTTTTAAGCCGAGTACAGTAGCAAGGTCCTTCTGGGTTAGGCCTGAGGCGATTCTCGCCCTTACAAGGGACTCCGGGAGATCCTCAAGCGACACCACTTCGACACTTTGAACCCCTCGATCTTGAAGCGAGCGATATTCGTTAAGTTCACGCTTCAAGTCATCCAGCTGTCCGAGCAGAGCATCGCGTTGAATCTGCAGCCACATCGCATCGTCAGATTTGCTTGACGTGAGAGCGTTGAGAGCTTCCTCGAACTCATCCGCTCTCGCCTTTGTGATCCGGAATTGCCGTTCGTTGCTAATCATGCGAGACCTCCGAGATTTATCTCCACTAGGCCCTTTGCGTTCGAGGTGTTCTTGTCCTTAGAGAAGAAATTGATAAAGGCCTGCCCGGAACGTCCCTCGGTAGCGTTCGCCGGAAACATCTCCCCGCCATATTTCAGCTTTTGAGCCCGGCGACCGTCCGTGAAGTCCAGCAAAACTGGGTCGTTCTGCTTCAGATCGGGTAACGACACCCCGGCCCGCTCCCAACATCCGTCGAAGTCGCTCGGAAGATCTTTCGATGTAACAAAACTGCCGTCCAGATACACTTTGCTGCAACCAACTGATTTCAAAGACAAAAGCATCTCTTTCAATCCCACCAACAACCGCCTACGGTGGTTATTTGTTCCGAAGCGAATGACGAACGCCGCCCAATCAGCGGTGTGAAAGCCGGGAGGTAGATTACCGTCTTGGTCAAAATCCGGAATCATCAACACAACAGTATCGTTGTGTTGAATCAGATGTCAAGAACAAAAGAATGAGACCTTATCCTACCGATGGCTTCAGCCATGACCGCAGCGGAATCTGGAACCCGGAGTGAGCAATATGTTGGAACGAACCGATTCCCAGAGGCTTGGCTCACAAGGGCATAGCTTGGTAGCCCACCTTATTAACTCCTCCGGCGATTGGATCGCACGCACTCAGGATGAGGACCATGGGATACCAGGGTGATCCAGCGCAGGGCGAAGGCTGCGAAGGTCAAAGCGATAATTGGCAATCGCACTTTCTGGTCACCGTCACTACCTCATACATTGAAGTCCGGCGGCAAGCGGGAAACAGCCCAGCAGATCGCCAACCACGAGTCGCCGAGGACAACGAACCTTTACGGCAGGCGCGAGGAAGAGATCAGCCTAGATGAAGTGGAAGGGATTGCGATTTAATTGTGGAGAGCTGCTACATTCTCAACTTCTGCAGAATACTCTTTCGCACTCAGAACAGTGTCATAAAGACCAACATCCTCACCTTCATGCTTGTCTATACCAACATAGACGAGACTGGCGTCTTCGTACCGTTTGAATTTGTAGACAGCATCGTTCATCAGTGCGCTGTTAAACACACCGAGGCTTACTAGCAATTCGAAGTCTTTCACGCCCAAACCGGTCACCTTTTTGAACAGTCCAGGTTCAAGTTGAGTAATCACATCTTTCAAGCTCCGCTCCCGATAATCGGTTAAATACATGAACACCGGTATGCGCGTCGCAAATTTGATGAGCTTCTCCTGAATCTGCTTTCGCAGGCTCTTGTATTCTTTCTCCTCTTTCGTGAGCTCTTCCTTCGTCTTCGCGGACAGGTCCTTGTCGTTGGCATCCTTCTTAGCTTTTTTCACCGCCTCGGACTTATTGATAATGGTCTCAATCTCCTGATTGAGGTTGCGGAATCCTTCAATGCTCATAAGCGCAGCTAGGGCATCCTTGTTGTTCATCAGGCGCTGCAACGTACCGTTGTCCACATTCACCAGCAAAGCGCTTTCCCAGCGCCGCGCCAGCAGTGTTGCGGTCGTGCCGCTCATGGCCATATCGAGAATGCCAGCGGCATCGATCTGCCTCATTGAGCTGCCGTCATAGGCAAGCACGGGCAGGAAACTGATGAACTCCTCAACCTTTTTTTCCGGGTTTGACTCATTAACATTCAGTCGGCAACTGTAATCCGCGATCTGCCGCAAAGCTCTGTCCGGTGCGAAGTCAAAGACATAACATTCCTCTTTGATGATCTGCTCCTTGTTGGGTGCCTTACTGTCTGGATTATTAATTGTCCAAGGCGATTGAACGCGGAATGCGGCCTGGAAATAGGTTTCGGGAGTGGACGAATTGCGAAGCATGAGAATGCCGGTCCACGGTTTGACCGTGACGCCCGTAGTCAATTTCCCGCAGGAAAGGGTGATCGTCTTCGTTTTTAGGGGGTCATCCATTGCCTCTTTTACGGGTGGCAATGCTGCCGCACCGATCCCGGCCCCATTACCTGCTGCCACAATCACTCTGTAATCGTGGTAAAACTTGTTCTGTTTCTGCCCCAGAAGCGTGTGCATCGCGTGACACGAAGCGACGCTCGGCAGGAACCAGAAGGTATGCGACAGGAGATTCAGGAGGCGGGCGTCTGAGTAAGGCATCGGCGGCTTTTTAGCGCCTAGTTTCAGATTGTCGATGCTCGTTTCCAGAAATCCGCCCCGGATCAAGTCCAGCCACTTCTGCACCTGATCTTGATAAGTGAACCTTGCCTTATCCTTAGCCCCCGAAGCGGAAAAGAAGACATTCAGATCGAACTCGTTGAACTCGCCCTGCATGGCGATTTCCCGAATAGAATCCGGCAGTTGATAAGTCAGCATCACCATGCGGGGTAATGATGCGTAGGGGTTGTCCTTACCTTTCCATGTCTGTTTGGCTCGTTGTTCATCCGAATAGGTCCAGTTGAAAATCTGTTCCTCAATAAACTCACCGGATGCAATGGCTCTGAACGGTGTGCCAGAGAGATACAAATAGCCGCCCGTCGTGATCGGCATAATCTCTTCGTCAAAATCCTGAATGCCTGCGCCTTCTCCGAATTCAATTTCCTTCTTCTCTTCCGCCTCGAAAAGCTCCTTTGCGTTTTCGCGCCAGGCTCCGTAGTGGTATTCGTCGAGGATCACGCAATCCCAATTGGTTGCATGAACCCACTCGTTCTTGGTCTTAATCCCGCCCGTACTTTTGTTTTTTCCCAAGTAGTCCTGAAACGACCCAAAACAGACAAACGGCTTCTTCTTATCCGCATCCTCGTATGACAAGCCCCCGGGTGAAATAAACTGCCAGCCCTTGAAATCAACATGGCACTTCAAATCCTCCTCCCAGGCGTTCTGCACCGCCGGCTTGAAGGTTAATACCAGCACTTTGCGCCAACCCATTTTCTTGGAAAGTTGATAGACCGCGAATGTCTTGCCGAATCGCATTTTCGCGTTCCAAAGAAAATGAGGAGGCTTGCCGTGGTTCTCCTTCCCGAAACTCTGGAAATAGTCAGCCGTTTTGTCCACGGCCGCCTTCTGTTCCGGGCGCATCGTGAAATCAAGCGAACGACTTTCTTCATTCACCTCTCCAGTCTTTAGCGCGATGATGGCCGCCTTGACATCTTTAGCTGAACACTTAAACCACTCGCCTTCAGGATTAGAAATCCCGACGATTCTCAAGTGGCGATGAACGTCGTGATCGGTGAAGGTTGTACCGTCATTGCGCATCGCGGATTCTTCCAGCACGATCCGGTATGGCGGCTTGCCGGGGCGCAACGTCGGATACTGCTGGGCCACGCGTGCTTGCACGTCCACTGTCGTGTAGCCCACCTTGAGCAGGCCCGCATACTGCGGGTTTGTGTCCTCGTAAGCGTAGAGTGTCGGTCGCGATGCCGGGCGCAGCGGGAAGAACTCACTACTCATGGCTGTCATCCATCGGCTTCACCGTCGATTCGATGAATGCGACTTCTTCCGGCGTAAGACCGTAGCGCTCATAGAGTTTCTCGTCGGTCCAGGCGCGGTTGAGCGGGATGTCTGGGACGAACGCGTAGATATCCTTCGCAGCATCCTGCGTTGGCTTACGCAGCGATACCAGGAATCGAACGAAACGGGTTCGCAGATACTGCGCGTACGACCTTGCGGTCTTCTCGTTCGCAAATCGCCCCGCGACGACATACGACTCCGTGCATGCCTCACCGGGCCCCGCGATGATGGGCCTGCTCAAGAACATGGTCTCGACCGCTGCGCTGGTGCCCTGTACGCGCGTCATCAACACTTTCCATTCATCTATCCACGCCGCATTCCTGTCGATCGTTGCCCGCTCCACCCACGAGATGCGCTGTGAACCATAGAGCTTGATGGGGTGCTTGAGGCCCTTGCTCGATACTGCCCCATGGACGAAGGTCCGCAGCCCGAACGGCTTCTGACTAGACACACGCGCATCCAGTGTTGCCTCGGCCTTCCCGCCGACGCGGAAAGCGCGAACTTTGTCGAGAATTGAAACAGCCTCATTTCGGCGGACCAGAACGTCGTAGGCGTCCAAACGTCGTTGCATCGGCGGACCGAGAGGTTCACCGTCCCACATCGTCTGCACGGAGCAAGGACCGCTGTAGTCGCGATCCCAGAGGAAGTACGAGACGCCACCTCTTATCTTCACGCCGGGGAATCCGTCATAAAGTTTCGGATAGTCAACGAGGTGGGAAATGCGGTGGTCATGGAGCATGGCGCCGCGGAACCCGTCTAGTCCCTTTCCGCCTGCGAACCATCTAGAAGGAGTAATCATCGTCAGGTAGCGGGGGTTTAGTTTTTTTGCCTGCTCGACGAATAGATGGTAAATCGGTCGGGCGCTTTCTCCGAATCCCCCATCGCTCAGCTGATAAGGCGGATTGCCGACAATGACATCGAATTTCATGTTGAAAATCTCCTCGGGCTGGTTGGTATGGATGAACTCATAGGCGTGGGTTTCCAGTTCGCCACCCCGGTCAAACTCTTTTTGGCTTACTCCGCAAAAAGTACATCTTCCATGTTTCCAAGCATGCTTAACCAGATCAAAGCGGATATTGCCCTGCCCGTCGGTGAATGCGCCGCAGACGGAGTATTTCCCGTTGGCGGTCTTGGAGCAGTACACCGACCGGCGCGAGAGCAACGATGTCAAGTCCGTGATAGCAATTCCAAAAAGCTGGTTTGTGAAAATATGATTTGCTCTGTTCAGCTCGTTGGGTATCTGCTCCTCCAACCCTGCCATCAGCCGCTTTGCTATCTCCCGCAGGAACACGCCGGACTTACAGACCGGATCGAGGAATCGGGCACTCTGATCGCTCCAGATTGTCGCGGGCAGTAAATCTAATATCTGATTGCACAGTTGCGGAGGTGTAAAAACTTCATCGTTGCTCAGATTAGCCAGGCAGCTCAGGACATCCGGGTTGTAGTTAATGGCAGTCAAGATCGGCAACCTTTAGGAAGTGAGTCAAGGGATATTCTTTTACCGGAGTGGGGATGAAAACATCCTCGCCAAGATCGGAAAACAGCGGCAGTTCTCTCATCGCCCCATGATCGAGCAATGCATGAAAAGTAAAATCCCTTCGCTTTAGCATGCTCCCGTTGACTGGAGACCATTCAGAAAACACAATCGGCTGGGGTTTGGCGCTCGGCGTCTTCAACGTGAGGGCATCGCCCCAGATGATGTTGCGTTCCAGCACAAATTTAACGGCGATTCGACATTCGTCCGTAGCTGCCAGCTTAAAGAGCGAGTTGTACTGCCGCTCGAAAACATCAAAAAGCCGCTGGCGGCATGCCACTACATTGTCTTCGAGAATGTCTATCCCATAGAGCGAGGACACGGCCAGGATGGCATAACGCTCGTAATCCAACTGACTATCGCCGTATCGCGATTCAACCACACGGAGCTTACGCTCAAGAATGGCAGCCAGAAAATTACCTTTGCCGCAGGCAGGTTCCAAGAACCGGGACTCGATTCTCGCTGTCTCCTGTTTAACCAGATCAAGCATGGCAGTCACTTCCCGCTCGGCGGTGTAAACCTCGCCATGGTCGGCGACTCTCTTTCGGGAGACAACTTGCTTTTCTCGCTTTGCCAAAGCCGGCACTCCCGCGATGAGTTCGGTCCCTGAGGAGCTGCTTCGTCTCGGCATTTATCCTTTACCTGGCCGAGGCACTTCGGCGCTTCTCTCTGCGGCGTATCTTTCCGAAGCGTCGCGGACTACCCATGCCAAAGAGACCTTTTTCTCCCGCGCGATTTCTTCGAGAGTTGAGTAGAGAGCGGGCGGAAACGTGATCGACGCACGGACTGCCGCTTTCTTATGAGCCTTCCGGCCGCCCCCCTGTGACCATTTTTCTTTCATTGGCGTGAACTCTCAGTGTCCTCACCACTTTACACCACATCGGTGATCTTGACCTGACCGAAGATGAGAGTGATTAGGCGTTTGGTGCGAACCGAGGAAATTGCACGGGCAGATCGGCGACCGCCGGGCCGTCCGTGCATCTCCTTCGCGTCTTGACTCTGACGCGATGCACGCCACACTCATCGAAGCGTCGCTTACCAATGAGCAAGTAAGTATTTTCCACAGCCATTGAACCTAGACCTTATATAGGTCACTCATACAGCCATCCTTGCTTTTTCGCCCTGTTCCGAAATCATGGATGCGGGACGGGTACGCACCGTCCTGGGGTGTGGAAACCCCTTCAAACCGACGTGTGCCTTAGGGCGCACGAAGATCCCTACGCCTTTGCGGTTGGGGAGCCTGCGACGTATGTCCAGGCCCCTAAAGCTAAAGGTCGCAGGAACCGCGCTTACTTCGGCTTTCCAACTCCCCGATCACGGGTTTGCTAGGGCTGTTTGCGGGGGCGCACCGCAAATGTTTTCCCTAAGTCGTTGGAGGAGATTCGATTGCCGTCTCCCATACACAGCGAGAAGTCCTGGCGCTCTGGACAACATAGGCTGTTCAGAACGATTCCTTGCGCTCTCACTGGCATCCATCCCCACACCGCTCCCTTCCAGATAATCGTCGAGAACTTGGATACCACAAGTATTCTGGCGGCTGGCAATGGCTCCAGTTGCTTTGGAGCGATACAGTCAAATCGCCAAAGTGACGCTGTTCCGCTGCAGCAACGGACCCTCCCATCAACCATCGCAGTGCATAGAGAGGACTTTGCATAGTCGTTTGTCAGGAATTCATCGGAAGGACCATTAGCAGCTTCACCATCTACGAGGACACCATCGACCGCCCGGAAATCTGTATCGAATTCTCCGATGGCACCGTGTTCTCTTCCTGTTTGAAAACATCGACCGCACTGGAAGCCAAGGTGACGCGCAATGAAGGTGGGCATCCCCGTCTTCTCAAGGATTACTCCACGTTCCCCGTGTCTCGCTAAGACATCGCTCTGAGTTGCGGGAGGCCTCTCCTCCCGCGCTGCGACTGCTGCGCATTCTCCGCTTCCCACCTTGCGGCCTGTTCCTGCCGCAACGCGACCCTGAAAAATCATGTGCGCTGACGCGCACGCAACGCGGTTGACAAGCCTTCGCTAAGGGGCTCTGCCCCGATCGCGTGGCGCAAGGGGCTTCCCCAATCTTCCGCGCTGGCGCTTGTGCAGACCTTCGCTGCGTTCCGTCCTTTCCGCTCCATTCCATTCCGCTCCAAGGATGGGGAGACCCCTCCCCCTGCGCCTTGCTACCCCCCCTTCGCCAAGAGGCGTTCGGCATGTGGAAGAGAACCGCAACCCTCGATTGGCTTTATCGAACGCAGGGCATCGAGTTCGTCCCCTCCGAACCAATCAAGTTCGTCATCGTCTATGGACGAGCGGCTTTTCTCAGCGAGGAAAGCAGCAGGAAATTATTTTCTTCGTTCCGGACGGCGGTACGGAGGAAGTCCTCGGACAGAGATTCGAAACTATCGCAAAGGCGGAGAACAAGACGGTGCTCAACAATCAATTCTTTCCATAACTGAGCAGCATTGCGGCTTTGAAATAGGAGGTAGTTAGCCCTCCCTCGAACCACTCTGAGCCCTAGCGCTTCCAACCCGCCGGCGAGCTCGTTACGGCGTATCTCATTCTTAATGACGCCACGCTCCATATAAGCGGTGTCTTTCACCGCCTCGATAGCCGCGATGGAGGCGAGTGTTGAAATGCTCCAGGGCGAGAGAAACTTTTCAATCCTGGCACGCAAGCCGTCGCACGCCAGCGCATATGCAACCCGGAGTCCCGGCATCCCGAAGAATTTCGTCAACGACCGAAAAATTATGAGATTGGGGAATTGCCTTACAAAGCCAGTGAGACTCCCCTCCTGGGCGTAGTCGATAAAAGCCTCGTCGAGCAAAACATAGCATCTTCGTTTGGCGCAAAGCTCTACGAAGCCCACCAGCCCGGCTTGCTCGGTAAAAACAGCCGTCGGATTCTGCGGGTTTGCCATGAGAATGGCATCTCCATCCTTGCCAGCCAATGTGTCGAAGTCGTAGTGGAATTCGCTTGAAGGTTGAAGCACAACAGGCTCAACTTCGATCCCGTGCCGCTCCAAAACGTTTCTGTATTCGTTGAATGCCGGAACCGGGAGAATGCATCTGCGTACTGGTAGCGCCTGTATTGTAGCGCCCAGGATCGGCACGAATCCGTTCGCCACAACCACATTTGTCGCCGGCACCCCAGCATACGCAGCAAGAGATTCTCGCAATAGCTCTTCTTCGATATCCGGATACTCGCCCAGCGTCGCAGGTCTGAGAAGGGCAGCCTGCAACGTTGCGATGACGGACGTCGGGGGGCCATCGGGATTGATGTTGGCGCTAAAGTCGATGAGCGTCGCAGGGTCGATGCCAAAGTGGTTACCTAGCGCTCTCAGCTGTCCGCCATGCTGCATCAAAGGTGTTCTCATTCCGGCTCGCCCCTCCCCGATCCCCATGCGAGCATGGACAGAACTGCAACTCCCAACACGGTAGCTACAGATAGCACCTTCAACGATTTGCGAGCTGCTTCGGATTCGGCTGGCTCAAATGATGCACCAAGAAGTTGCCCCCTCACACTCTCTCCTGCGTACCGATTCTCTCCGCCCAGCCGAACCTTGAGCGCACCAGCCATCGCGCTTTCGGGATGGCCCGCATTGGGGCTCTGATGCTTTTTGTGATCCGCGGCCCAGGTGGCGAGTGAAGCCGCCCCGTCGCAACGCGGAAGAATAGCGGCGGAGAGGACGATTGCCAGCGCGCTCAGACGAGCTGGTATCAAATTGGAAATGTCGTCAAGTCGAGCTGCGAACTTGCCGAAATGGATGTATCTCTCGTTTGTATGGCCGATCATAGAGTCAAGTGTGTTCACTGCCTTGTACGCCATCGCTAACGGAACACCTCCGATAAACAGGTAGAACATGGGCGCCAGTACTCCATCGGATAAGCTCTCGGAGACAGTTTCGATGACAGCCCGGCTTATTTCAGTCGCGTCCAGGCCCTCAGTGTCGCGTCCGACGATGCGAGACAGCCGAATGCGCGCGATCACCAGGTCACCCGCGTCAAGCGCGCTCAGCACCGAGGATGCCTCATCATGCAGGTTTCTCGCGGCGATGCAGTTCCACGCGAGGCCCAGCTCTATCGCATGGCCCAGCAGAGGCGAAACCCCTTTTGATAATCCCAAGATCTGTCTCGTGGCCAAATAGGAGCCTGCCACGACCGAAGCGGCCAAGAGGATCCCGCGCATCAAATCAGAAGATGAGGTACCGAAGGGATCTCGAATGGCTGCCTCGCCATTCCGAATGGCTGAGCCCATCAGACGCACGGGATGCGGGAACCATTCCGGGTCGCCAACAAGAACATCAATAGCAAGAGCACAAGGTAGGAGTAGCGCTCGTTTCATCGCACATCCAGACCTTTCCTTCGATGCCCCGGATACGGCAAACTAACCCATTCAAAAAGTTTGGGCATATTCATCGCCGAACGCACTTCATCTGCAAGGCGATTCAAAGACTTTTCGCGCTTGGCGGACCACTGTTCCAGGCACGTTGCGGGGGTCAAGCGGTGAAATGTCCGAGCTGCGTTGATGAAGCAGTGACGGAAATCATCGTCATCGAATAGGCCGTGGAAGTAGGTGCCAAACGTGCGTGAGTCCGCGGTGACGCAGCCCTCCGCGGCGGGATGAGTGTGGATGTCTGCGGCATCGAATTCAGCAAATGGGCAACCACCCGAACCGAGGGTGCTCGTTCCTATATGGATCTCGTACCCCGTAATGCGCAAAGCCGGAAGAGGTTGGTCGAAGAGCTTATCAGCCACGGTCACAGCAGACGCGAGACGCGTCGTCTTCGACGGCTGCATTTCTGTTCGAATAGGTAAAAGACCAAGGCCCGCAACGCTGCCGACATACTCCATACCGTGCGGGTCAGTAATTTCCTGACCCATCATCTGATATCCACCGCAGATTCCCACCGACAAACTAACTTTAGCGTGATCCGTAAAAGCTTCTGCCATGCCAGTGCGGCGCATCCAGGCTAGATCTTGAACAGTCTGTTTGCTCCCCGGGAGAATGACCACATCAGCTTGCCACAGCGCCGTCGGACTCTCACAGAATCGCAACGAAACAGACGGCTCGCACCGCAAAGAGTCGAAGTCTGTGAAATTCGAAAAGGATGGCAGTGCGACCACCGCAATGCGCAATGCCCTGCCAGGATCATCGAGTTCTGGCCATGGCTGCCTCAATACGCGAAGGTCCGAGAGCGCGATGCTGTCCTCTTCTTCTAGAGAGAGGCCAGGTAGGTGCGGAACAATCCCGATACAGGGCTTCGCGAGCCTCTCTTCCATCATTCGAATGCCGGGTTCGAGCAATGTCGGCTCGCCGCGGAATTTGTTGATTACGAAGCCGCGCACGTACGCCTGTTCGTCAGGATCGAGGAGCGCAACAGTACCAAGCAACGAGGCGAATACTCCTCCACGGTCAATGTCTCCCACGAGAATGCAGTCCGCGCCCGCCAGTCTTGCGATCCGCATGTTCACGATATCGTGCCGCTTCAAATTGATCTCAGCCGGCGAACCGGCACCTTCGATTACGACGACATCGTTTTCGCCCGCAAGCTTTTCATAGCTCTCGATAACCAGCGGCATGAGTTCCTCTACGCGCCGCAGATGATATTCCGAAGCGCTGAGCTGTCCCCAGATTCGGCCACGTACGACAACCTGTGAGGACATTTGCCCTGTGGGCTTCAAAAGAATTGGATTCATATGTACCGATGCCGCTACCCCAGCCGCTTCCGCCTGCAGCGCCTGAGCCCGTCCAATCTCAAGCCCCTCCGGTGTGGCAGCAGAATTGAGCGACATATTCTGCGATTTGAAGGGAGCAACGCGATACCCCTCTTGCGCGAATATGCGGCATAGAGCCGTAGTTAGTAATGATTTGCCGACATGGGAACCCGTCCCAAGCACCATGATGGCTTTGGCTCTCATCGAGAAACCTCGCGCTCGGGCAGGTGCAGCCTGTCATAGAACACGCAACTTCTGAAGTCGACACGTGTCTCCCAACCGAAACGCTCCAGATCGGGAACGGCCTGAAAGGCTTCCACAAACCCGATGCAGAGATAAGCCACCGGCACCATATGCTCCGGCACCTGAAGGATTTCGCGTAATGCCTTAACCTCGAGAATGCTCACCCAGCCGACTCCAACGCCTTCAGCTCGCGCCGCGAGCCAAAGGTTCTGCACGGCACAGACCGTGGAATAGACGGCTGTTTCCGGCATGGTGAGACGGCCAAGGTTGTCTCCCCTGGTGCTGGTGGTGTCGCAAAGCACGCAAAGATGCTGGGGTGCTTCGAGTAGGCCCTCCAGCTTTAGTGAGGTGTACTGGATTTGCCGCTGCCCTTCATAGGTGGATGAGGCTGCGGCATTCGCATCGACGAATACCTCATAGATGGCCCGACGAACACTCGGATCTCGAATGACCAGAAATCGCGATGGCTGCATCAGACCTACAGAAGGTGCGTGATGAGCCGCTGCCAGCAGTCGTTCGAGAACGGTCTGCGGCAATGGCTCCGGTAAGAATCCGTGCCGGACATCACGACGCTCCGCGATGGCACGGTAGACCGCGGCTCGTTCTGCGTCACTGAACGCGTTGCCATTCATTTCCATGCTCTCGACCATTTCGGCCCCGCCGTGCTGTCATCGCGCAGACGCGCGTCAACCCCCGCTTTGCACTCGATGTAGCGGCCAAAAAGCCACAGGAGATCGGAGAGACGATTGAGATACGGGATGATCGTGGGCTGAACGACACCGCCACTCTCCACAAACCGGACCGCCTGGCGCTCTGCGCGCCTGCACACTGTCCGCGCCATTTCATACGCCGCAGATTCGCTGTGAACTCCCGCGATCGACCAGTCAGACAATATGCCCTCTGTCGCTTCGAACTCATACACCCACGTTGTCAGCAGTTCCACCTCTTCCTCGGCGATCACCGGTGGCTGCTTCTTACTATCTGGCGGGGTTGCCAGGGCGGACCCGAGCCGGAACAACGTTTTCTGAATGTCTTTCGTTTTATTCGCGATATCAGCGTTGCTGCAAATGCTTCTGGCAAAGCCCATGAACGTATTCAGTTCGTCCACCGTGCCGTAGGACTCAACTCGCAGATCCGCCTTTGAGACGCGAATGCCTCCAGCGAGGCCGGTTTGCCCGCCATCTCCACGTTTTGTTGCAATGCTCATTTGAGGTCTCCTGGCTCCGCTTCTGGTTCGTAATGTTCTTCTACCGTCATTCGAAGGACTTTGATGAGTCGAGGACGACAATATGTAACGGTCAAGTCGTCATTGAGGAAGTCGATCAGCATGGGAGGCCGCTCTGAAAAGAGCACCTCCTCTGAAAAGAACTTGGGCAACACAGCGCCGAGCTCATCCAATGAGCGCGCCCGCACGATCAAAGCCGGAACAGTGTCCAACCCTCGTTGTAATAGTTGGTAGCAACGGTGGTAGCCGTCTCGCAAAAACCAACGGCCTCGAAATTCTGCGACCTCGACGAAGGGGCTGCCGGTTGTAACCGTTGCACAGGCAGCTGCACTCGAGAGAGCGATTTGAACGGTCGGATTTTTAGATCGAACGACGAGGGTGCGCGGGTCTTCCATCCTCGATTCTAAGATTGGCGTTGGCGCGACACCAAAAGCACAGGCGAGGAGTTCGTCCTCCTTCCTGCCGACCAGCGTCGGGAGCGCCTCACGTGCCGGGTCGAATGAAAGTCGCCTCTGGAATGCGACGAGATTTCGCAGGCAGATGACATCCAGTGACCAATCTAGACCGTCCATTTCGCGCAACAGGTCAGGACGCCCCAGTTCTGACTGCATGGTCGTCCGTAATCTATCCCATTCGGTACCAGCGATCACCGCGGGCTGTGCGAACTCAGAACGGAACATCTGGAGTCCGCGATCTATTGTCTGCACATGCGCAGGCCGGTAGGGATAATTGTCGAATCCCCAAGCTGCCAGCTCTCGTACTTTGATCGGAAGGATGCTCATCCGAGACCACTCTCCCCTGCACCGTTACTTCGATAGGTAAATACGGAGCAATATGGCTTCGTCATTTCCCACGCCCGATCGCTTGAAACACCCATGAGGTCCTGGAGCACAACTCGCATCACGCCGCCGTGCGTGACGACAGCCACACGTTCACCCTGAGCTTTCATCTCGATTGAACGGACCGCGCCAAGGACTCTTTCCCTGAAAGCATCAAAGTGTTCTCCTCCCGGAGCAGCCGCTTGCGGGAAGCTTTCTAACCATTGCTTAGCCAAGGCGGCATCTCGTGCTTCGATATCATCCCAACTCAGAGCTTCCCAGTCTCCAAAGCTAATCTCTCGCAGGGTTGGGCAGGTAATGAGACTTAGGTTCCACGCCTCGGCGAGCTCAGCAGCAGTTTGTGTTGCACGTTGAAGGTCGCTGCTCACCACCCTGTCCATTGAGCTGTCCGCAAGTGCCACTCTCAGGCTGCGAACCTGTTCCTTACCCCGCAGATTGACTGGCGGATCGGCATGCCCACAAAACCGTCCGCACAAATTGGTTTCGGCGTGTCGGATGAAGATCATCTCGGTCATGCGGCCCACACTCCACAGACATACACGGCAATCTCCGTGAGTTGGTTCGTTGCGCCGAAACAATCGCCTGTCACCCCTCCGATCCGTCGCTTGTAATAAAGGCCCGAAGCAAAGGTGAGAGCGATCGAAGCAAGAATTGGTGGAACTGAATTCCAGCGGAGCAGAGCGCCGCAACACAGCCCGCTGAAAAGTGTGCCGAAGATCAGGGTGCCGAGCGAAGTGTGTTTTGCCACACGAGCGCCTTGGCCATTGATCTCTCCATCAACGCTCACCCGAGCCGCAGGAAGAAAATAACTGAGCGGTAGAGTACTCCAACGGCATAAGACGTGAGCACTCAGCATGAGCGGCAGAACCTGGGGTCTTGACAGCGATGAAAGAAGAACCGCACGTAGACCGAGACTCAAGACAAGCGCTGCTCCCCCGTAGCTCCCGATCCGGCTGTCGCGAAGGATCATCAAGATCTGCTCACGGTTCCAGCCGCCCCCGAATCCGTCTGCAGCGTCGGCGAGCGCATCTTCGTGAAGGCAACCCGTCGCGCAAACCAGATACGCCACGACGAAGATGCCTGTGACAAGTTTTGGAAGATGAGCATCGAGGAAGAGGTAGAGCAGACCTGCGCTCCCGCCGACAACAAGGCCAACCGCGGGGAAGAATCTCGCCGATCGAGCCAGCGCACCGTCATCGTGAGACGATAGCCGCACAGGTACCCTAGTCAGAAACTGAAGCGCGGAGATCAGATCGATCCAAAGGGCTCTCAGGCTCATGCAGACGCCTCGCTCACTCCAGCCGACTCGAATGTCGCCATTTGGCCGTACAGCGCAACAGCCGCCTCGATGATAGGCATCGCGAGGATGGCCCCCGACGCTTCACCGAGCCGCATATTCAGATTCAGCAGAGGACGCAACTTTAAGTGTTCCAGCAGGACTGCATGTCCGCGCTCGGAGGAGGAGTGGCCTGCGATCAGATAGCCGTGACAGGCCGGAGCGAACTTCGTCGCGACGAGCGCGGCTGCCGTTGCAATGAAGCCGTCGATGACAACGATCATGCCGAGTCGCGAAGCTTGTAAGATCATGCCCGTCATGGCCGCTATTTCTAGACCGCCGATACAACGAAGCACCTCGGCTGGGTGTGCTGGAAGCGATGGACCGAAATGGTGAGCTACAGTCTCTCTCACGATCTCGACCTTGTGCTGATACATAGTGTCACTAACGCCGGTGCCGCGACCTGTGACCGCATGCGGATCGGCTCCCGTGAGCGCGCAGGCGATCGCACTTGCCGCCGTTGTGTTGCCAATGCCCATCTCGCCTATAGCAACCACACTCTGCCCCGCCTCCGATGCAAGACTGGCCATGGAAGCACCTGCTTCGAGAGCTTTGCAGACTTCATCCTCTGACATCGCAGGCTCGCGCCGCATATTGCGAGTTCCGTTTGCAACCTTCGATCGAACGAGACCCGCGACGCTATCGAGATCACCTGCGACCCCAACGTCGATCACCGTGAGGGATGCGTTATGCGCTCTCGCAAGAACATTGACCGCCGCACCACCGGCGACGAAATTCAACACCATCTGTCGAGTGACTTCCTGGGGATACGCACTGACGCCCTCCGCTGTAACGCCATGGTCAGCGGCAAAGACGAACGCACCCTTGCAAAGCGGCTCGAGCCATCGCTCGCCACGCACAGCCACCCACTGTGCAGCGATTTCCTCTAGCTGGCCTAGACTGCCGAGCGGCTTGGTCAAGCTGTCGAGGCGTTTCAGAGCGATGCTCCGCCAAGTCTCGCTGACCGGGCTGATCCCGCTTACGATTTGATCAATCCACGCCTCTAGAGTCATGCGGACCTCCAAGCTGAACGATCTTCTTGCAGGAGGGGATGCCGACCTGGAGGGCAACGGAAAGCCTCCGTAAGATTGGAGACGGACAATACTGCACTGGGGGGGCCGCTCAGCAACCGACTCTCAGACGGCAGAAGCATGTGAACCGTGTCGAAATTGTTCGGCACGAGGTGAAGATCATGGATCGAAGCGAGGATCGCCAAGCCGACATCACGCAAATGATGAAGTAAGTCGATCAACTCGACTTGACGCCCTATATCGAGATTCTGGGTTGGTTCATCCAGAAGGAGCAGCTTTGGCTCCTGGGCGAGACCAAGAGCGATCTTCACCCTTTGGCGCTCACCGCCACTGAGTTCGTTGAAGATGCGGTGCCTCAGACCGAAAACATCGGCCATATCCAGTGCGCGATCCACCGCAATGCGGTCGCTGCGGCCCGGACCGCGAAGCAGTCCGAGATAGGGGCTGCGCCCCTGTTCGACAATCTGCTGAACCGTGAATGCGAAGGGTACGTCTAGTTGCTGTGGGATGATCGCTACGAGCCGGGAACGCTCTAATTTTGTAAGGTCCGCAACTGACTGACCGCGCAAGATGACTTGACCGGACAAAGGTTTGAGCCCACCCGAAGCGAGTCGTAACAGTGTCGTCTTGCCCCCGCCATTCGGCCCGATCAAGGCGGCACATTCTCCCTCGTCCACCGACAGCGAAACCGCGTCGAGGACCTTCCGGACGCCAAAGCTGAAGCTCACGTCGATCAAAGCAAGAGCGGGCGTCATAGGGCGTACTCCCGTTTGTTTTTGCGCAGAAGATACAGAAAAAACGGGCCGCCGAGAAAGACCATGAGAATGCCCACGGGAATCTCCGAAGGGGCAAACAAGGTACGGGCCAGAGTGTCTGTCACCACGAGAAAGATCGCACCGGAAAGGGCAGTAACGGGCAGCAACCGCACATGGTCAGGTCCTAAGAGGAGCCTGGCCACATGCGGCACGATCAAACCGGCAAAGCTGATGAGGCCGCCCAGGGAGACGGCCAGCGCGGTAAGAAGCGAGCCAACGAGAATGATGCCGATACGCGTCCCTTCCACTCGCATCCCGAGTTGATCAGCGTACTCATCACCCAAGGCAAGCGTGTTGAGCCGCCGCATAAGAGGAAAGGCCAGCAGGATTCCGGCAGCAAGCATGCAGCTGGTCACCACAAGCTGCTGCCACTGCGGAATTCCGATGACGCCGTGGAGCCAAGCGCCGACAATCCTCGCTCCTGAGGTGCCGTTTGGGTCAAAAATCTCGAACAGGTATGTTGAGTTGCTGAGCATCGTACCAACGGCGAAGCCTGCCAGCAGCAGCGTGACACCGCTTGTCCTCCCCCGCGAGCGAGCGAGAGAATACACAACGATCATTGTCAGGACCGACCCCAGAAATGCGAGGAGTGCCGTAGCGCTGAATCCGAAAGCAGCAATCTGAGAGAAGAAGACAATCCCGATACATGCACCCAACCCCGCGCCACCTGAAGCGCCGATGATGTAGGGGTCGGCCATCGGGTTGCGGAAGAGTCCTTGGAACATAAGCCCCGAAACCGCCAATGCAGCCCCGACAATGGCGGATGCGAGAACGCGGGGCAGACGGACGGCGAAGAGGATGGCACTCTCAGTCTCGCTTAATCTGGCGTGGGGCCTGAACAAGCCTAAGCACAAAGCTCGCAGCGGAATGTGAACTGCTCCCAGAGAGACCGAAATAAGAATGACTAGGACGAGAACCACCCCCAGGAGCGCCACTGTAGTGATAAGCCGAACGCTGGGCCCAATCTGAATTTCTGACGCAGTATCCTCCAGGCCTCGTCTCTCCGAGACAGAGGCCAGAGGAGTGATCGCGATTTTCCCTAATTCAGTTTCCAAGACTCGCCCCCAAGCGTGATCCGCAGCCCCGAACGGAAGTTGAAAGGCAGAGTTGGATACCCAAACGCCTCCTGATAGTGCTCGCCTAAGAGGTTTTGAATCTCCGTGTACGCCGCAATGTGGTGTGTGATTCGGTACTCACCAGTGAGTTCTAACCGCTGATACGAACCAAGGAGATTATGGTTGGGCAGCAACAACGTGCCCGACAGAAAGTCTGAGTCGTCACGAAATCCAACCAGCGTGCCGTTCAACTGTGCATTCCACCGTGTGCCGCTGTACTGCAGGCCGAAGTAGCCGGAGTTCCGCGCCCTGCGAAACGGACGATTCCCCACAAGCGGACTAGAGCTTCCGATAGGAATTGTGCCAAAACCGAAAGCCGGGTTGTAGGTCGGTTTCACTGCGCTTGAGGCGAAGGATTTTTGAACCTTTGCATCCAGCAGTGTGTAGCCGCCACGAGCAAAAAGGCGTCTGCCAAGCTTCACTTCTGTCTCGACTTCCAGACCCTGACCACGATATTCCAGCGTGTTAACATAGGCGCCGCCCGCGAAAGCTGGATTGCTTGCAAAGGCCAGACCCACATTGTTGATGAGGGTCGTTTGTGACAGGAACTCAAGGCCGTTCCCATATTGATTGTGAAAATAAGTCACACCAACCCGCGCCCGACCGTGCCCAAGCTCCTGATCGAGACCGCCATCATAGCTTCTGGCTGTTTCTGGCCCAACCTGCGTGATCCCGAATTGCGATATCGGTACGGTATTGCCGGTGGTGACCAGAAGTCCGTACAACGAGTGATTCTGGATGTAAATACTCGGACCTTTGATGCCCTTCGAAAAGCTGGCGTGGAGCTTCGTCCCGCTTAAGAAACTGTTCGTAGTTGGACGAATGAGATAGTACGTACCAGCCAACCGTGGTGTAGCGGCGAAGCCATAAACAGCGTTCTCTTCAAGACCGCCGCCGACCGTGTAGAAAAACCGACTTCCCTGTGATCCCTGCACCTCGAGCATTGTCGAATAGTTGGCACGATCCGCCGCTCCGGAGACGGTCGCATTCCCGGGTGTGCTGCCGGAAAGAGAAACGCCCCGCTCATCCTCGTACCTGAATCCTGCGAGAAGCAGGTCATTTATCTTGTGGCCGAAAAAGGAATCGAGACGGTAGTCCGTCTGAGCATAGACAAAATCACGCTGACTGCGGTTGACGGCAACGCTTGTAGAACTGCTTAGCTTGGGCACCCCGCTAACTGTGTACCCGTTCGCACCGGTAATCGTGACGGCCACCGGCACGCCGGGAGCAATCAGCTTGTTGTAGTCATAGGCGAGCCTCAATCCGCCATAACGAAGCTGATTGTGCCAGCGATCCGTGGTTCGGCTATCCAGGACCGCCCCGATGTAGAGGTCATGCTCTGTCGAGAACGCGGTGTCCGGCACGCCGTACAGCGCGGTCGCATTTGGCTTTCCACCTTCCGTGGAGAAGTGGTGGAGAGTGAACCGAATATCCGTCGTCGAGTTGGGCTGGAACCCGATATTGTCGGCGAAGGTAGTGTTGTGAAACTCGTCGTTCGGTTGATTGTTCGAGGTATTCTGACGTGTGAAATCAGAGAAGTAATCGATTCTGCGGTACGCCCCGGAAAGGGAGGCCTCTTCGCGATATGTGTGGAAGTTCCCGGAATCTCCGAGGAGTTCGAGTTGCGGCAGTGGCGTCGAACCCCGCCTGGTGCTGAGGGACACTACTCCCGACAAAGCATCCGACCCGTAGAGCGCTGAGTTCGGCTCTCGTAAGACCTCTACAGACGCGATTCCGGCAGCAGCGATGTTCGCAAATTCGACTGCCCCTCCCAGATCCTCAGCAGGAATGCCATCGACCAGAACCTTATTTGAATTCGCGTTGCCGCCTCGAATGAAGAGTCCCGAGGTACCGCCCGCTTCGCCCGTCTGTGCGATCTGCACGCCGGGAACGAAGCGCAATGGCTCTTGAATGTCACGCACGTGTGGGAATTGATCGTCGTTCAGGACCGTGATAGACGAGGCAACTTGGGCAATTGGCGTGGGAGAGCCCGTCGCGCTGACCGTGACCTGATCAGTTGCCGTGGGAGTAGAGACCGTCACATCGACTGCTGTTTCGGAACCGCTGTTCAAATAACGAGGCTGCGTAATTGCAGATTCAAACGTGGCGGCCGCCGTACGAATCTGATATCGGCCCGAGGCCGGAACAACCAACGCGTATGTGCCGCGGTCATCCGCGATCGTGGTCGCGACCACGGTATCGCCAGAAAGAAGTTCAACGGTAGCGTGTGGCACCCCCGCCCCGAGCGGATCGAGAACCGAACCATGTAACGTTCCCTTTTGATGAACCAGGGATTGCTCGCTCAAAGGTGCGGGAGCGGGTGCTGTTCCTGAAATCTGTGCATGGACGACGCAAGAAGTAATCGCGAAAGCTGTGATCACGCTGAGCTGTCTCAGCCGGCAAGCCGATTCAAACATTGATTCCCCCTCGGGACTGGTGCAGCTGGGCCGGTCTCCTGACTTGCGCTTCAACGAACCAGTGCTGCCTTCCCAGAGTCAAATGACTCCAGTGGCACTGACATTCATGCACGGTTCTCGACGCTTACAGTTACGGGGTAGTGGCGGATTCTCACCGCGCTTCCCGACACCCTGCTGTGGATTATGGTTGTGAGCTGACAGCAACGATTCAGCTCAAGGATGAAATTGTTTGGCCAGATCCTCCAATGCGTCGATGGCTACAGGACTCGGAAAGTCGACGCGCTTATCCACGAAGTACACCCGGCCTGAACGTACTGCCGGGAGTGCATCCCATCCTGGTCGTGTCCGGAGTATTTCCGGAGTGATGGTTCCGCCCCGCATCATCAGTAGAGCTTGTGGTGCACGGGCGATAACGGCCTCCATGCTGACGTGCGGCCACTCCTGGCTCAAATCAGTCGTAATAGAGTGACCGCCGGCAACTTCAATAATGTCGGTAATGAAGGCGCCTTTACCAATCGTGATTACCGGGTCGTACGAGACTGGCATGAAGACGCTGATAACTGGTTTTCCTCGGACGCTCGCACGCACCGAATCAATACGCTGCTGCAGCCTGGTAACGACCACCGACGCTTCTTTCTCGCGACCTATCGCCTTACCGAGGCTTGTCACTGACTTCAAAATGCCAGCTATGCCGTGAGGATCGACAAGAAAGATCGGAATGCCCATATGGGCCAACTGATCGAGCACGCCCTGCTGATTCTTGTGCGGCATGCCTAACAACAAATCGGGATGCAACGACAGGATCTTCTCGATGGAAGGATTCGCAATCGACCCGACACTGGGCTTCTTTCTCGCCTCTTCGGGATACTGAACGAAATCACTTACCGCAACCACATCATCTGCGGCTCCCAGTGCGAAGACCGCGTCCGTAATGCTCGGGACCAGGCAAATGATGCGGGAGGCATGATCCGGGACAGTTACTTTGCGACCGGTTTCATCAACGACAAGTCGCATGGCGTAACTCGGCAGAGCTGCCACCAAGAACACGGCTAGAAGACCAAGAACACGTTTCATGCACTCACCAATCCCATGGATTTTGCGTCTCGAATCTTCTGAACAAACCGTGCTGCCATGCCGGGAGCCGCGCGGAAATGAAGGTGAATGTAGCTGCTAAGGACGTTACCGACACTAAAACCTTCGTTCTCTTCTTTGCCGGAGAGCGAATACTGCACGCGGTACTTCCTTCCTAGAGACCCGGCACTCGCGAGGCGCGAGTAATGAAAACTATGTCCGCGCACTGTCGAACCCGCCGCACCAAGAAGGCAATCTTCAAGAAACTCCACAGTGACGTAGCCGAACTGAACCAGTTTGCTCGTCATCTCAAATTTCAAAGGAAGCAGGTTAGTCATGCCGTATTTCGTTCCGTCTTGCGCGACGATGGACTCACCGAGGTAGATCATCCCGCCACACTCTGCATATACCGGTTTTTTCGACGAAGCAAATACGCGCACCTGAGCGAGCATGGACTCATTACCGCTCAGCTTCTCGGCTTGAAGTTCCGGATAACCGCCGCCAAAGTAAAGCGCATCGAGCGACGGGGGCAGCTCCGCATCATGGATCGGGCTGAAAGGCACCAGGACCGCTCCGGAATCCTGCAGCAGGTCCAGATTGTCTTCGTAGTAAAAAGAGAACGCAGCATCTCGGGCCACTCCGATACGTACCGGATCCTTCGCTGCTATGCGGGGATGAACTGTATGCTGCACGTTCAGTCCGCACTGAAGACTCGCGATGCGCTCCATGTCGAGGTGTTTTTCAGCGATCGTCGCAAAGGCATTCAGTTCGTTGATCAAGTCACCGCCTCTATTTTCGGCGGCAGACTGCAAACCAAGATGTCGCTCCGGTATTGAAATCGATTCATCCCGGGGAAGCCAGCCGAGAAGCGGGCTACGGCATCTTGCCTCTAGCGCAGTTTGGAGCAGTAAGAAGTGACGGTCGCTCGCGACCCGATTGAGAATGACACCAGCCAATGGGAGTTCAGGGTCGAATAGCTCAAACCCAAGCACGACGGCTGCGATGCTTCTCGCACTCTTGCTCGCATCTACAACGAGGATCACCGGCAGCTTAAGGAGCTTGGCGATCTCCGCGCTGCTTCCAGCCTCAGACTCTCCAGACTTCCCGTCGAAGAGCCCCATCATACCCTCAACGATGAGGGCATCGGCATCCCGCGTGGCATCATGGACAACCTCGATATTGTCGTGGTGGGAGAGCATCCAGGTATCCACGTTTCTTGCCCTTCTGCCTGAGAACCGAGTGTGGTGACCGGTGTCCAGAAAGTCCGGCCCACCTTTGAAGGCCTGTACGGTAAGGCCGAGTTTGCGCAGGGCCGCGATGAGACACAACGTCACCGTCGTCTTTCCGACTCCACTGGCCGACCCGGCGATCAGAAACCCCATCATTGATGCGCCCCCGGGGAGATCGATCCTTTTAACCCGACCGGTAGCCCAGCGATCATCATCAGAACGTTGTCCGCCACGGCGGCGACTCGTTGGTTGATCTCACCAACAAGATCACGAAACTGCCGTCCAGAAGCATATGCAGGAACCACGCCGCTTCCCACTTCGTTCGAAACCAGAATCACAGCGCATTCCGCGCTGGAGAGGGTATTGCACAGCCGAGAGATCTCCGCCTCCTTCTTGGCATCACCGTCTCCATGAGCTTCGAGCAGATTCGCAGCGAAGATCGTCAGGCAATCAACCAAGATTGAGTCGCTGGCCGAAGTTGAGGCTTGAATCGCATCGGCAAGGCGCAGCGGCACTTCGAGGGTCTGCCAGTGTCTCGGGCGTTCCGCACGGTGCCGGTCGATTTTGCTCTGCATCTCGAGATCTTCGCGGGCCTCAGCCGTTGCGATGAAAGTCACGCGTTGGTACTGCGCGGCGAGGTCCTGCGCAAAGCGGCTCTTTCCACTGCGAACGCCACCGAGAACCAAAGTCACCGACTTTGTTCGGCACTGCTCCATAAACATCGCTCCTTAGTGGCGCGGCGTTAACTCGCCGAGCCACAGAGCGGGAATTGACATATAGGCAGCGGAACCACCACGTCAGACTAGACGTGCGGTATGCTCTTCAACTCTCCCTGCGAAGTCGAAGTAAGCCCAAACACATCTGGCCGGTCTCCTGACTCACGTCTCGACGAATTCGAACGGCCTTCCCAGAGCGTGTGCCCCAGTGGCTTCAAACAGATTGTCGAACTCTAGACGTTTACAGTTACGCGGTAGTGACGGACTCTCACCGTCTTCCCGAACACCAGATGTTCACATAGTAGTGTCCGAACTGGGTGTGGTCAATACCATTCGGTCACGAAGTATCTTAGTCGGAGAATGTCTCATCCTTATGTGCGGTAGCTCCGCGTCTTTCGGCATCGTCATCAGCGAAATATTTCCTGTCGCAGCCCGAACCCTGACAATGATGTGCGCTAACGCGCACCAATAAGGAAGACAAGCCTCGCTAAGGGGCTCTGCCCCGATCGCGCGGCGCAAGGGGCTTCCCCAATCTTCCGCGCTTGCGCTTGTGCAGACCTCCGCTGCGCTCCGTCCTTTCCGCTCCATTTCGTTCCGCTCCAAGGATGGGGAGACCCCTCCCCCTGCGCCTTGCTACCCCCGCCTTCGCCAGGAGGCGTTCGGCATATGCATGCCGCGTTTCAACGCGGACGTGCAAAAGCAAATGCCGACAAGCAAAGGAGCAACACACCATGAGCAGCACAGCCACCACCAGCAATAACAGCCAGCCCAAGACGGCGAAAGAAGTAATCGCCGCCAACGTCAAAGCCCTCATCGAGCAGCTAGAGGCCGGGCACTCCGAAGCCCTCACCGCCTACCTTAACGCGATGAGCCGGTTTCACAATTACTCGCTCGGCAACATTCTCGAAATTGCACGGCAGAGGCCTGACGCAACCAGAGTAGCCGGGTTCTGGAAATGGAAAGAGCTAGGCCGTTCCGTCAAGAAGGGCGAGAAAGGCATCCGAATTCTTGCCCCGATCATCGGCGTTCGCCGCAAAAAGGACGAGGAGGCCGAGAAGGACATCACCAAACAGAATGCGGCGGTCTTGGTCGGCTTTCGTTCGACCTATGTGTTCGACTTGTCGCAGACTGAAGGCGCTGACCTTCCCGAACTGCGCGAGATCAGCGGCGACGTAGGGGAAAACCGCGACCGTCTGATTGCTTTCCTTGAGCGGCAGGGCATCGAGCTTGTCTTTTCCGAGCGCATCGCCCCTGCGCTGGGCATGAGCTACGGCGGACGCATCGCCATCCTGCCCGGTCAGTCGAAGGCCGAGGAGTTCAGCACGCTAGTGCATGAGCTGGCGCATGAGATGTTGCACAAGGCCGAGCGGCGCACCGCCACCACCAAGGTTGTGCGCGAGACAGAGGCCGAGGCCATCGCGTTCATCATCGGCAAGGCTGTCGGCCTCGAAACAGGCACCGCGTCCGCAGATTACATCCAGCTTTACCACGGCAACGCGTCTCTGCTGGCGGAATCGCTTGAAGTCATCCAGCAGACCTCCGCTGTCATCCTCGCCGCCTTGCAGCCTTCCGTTGAAGAGGCCATGACCGCCGCCACCGACCTTGCGGAGGTGGCGGCATGAAGTCCGTTCTGGAGCTTATCAAGCTGGCCGGTGGATGGCACCCCGGCCTCTACCTCAAGATCGACAACCCGCCGTACATGGAGCTTGTCATTGAGGCGATCGACGAGTCCGGCCCCTGCGGACTTCCGGCTATCTCTGTCGCCCACTACGGGGAATTGAACGGCGACACGATGCGCGACCCGGAGATGTGCTTCGAGCTTGTCACAGTGTGCGGCCTAGAGCTATCTGCCTTCTACTACCGCAACGACTACGCCGGAATCGAGCAGTGGAGCCGCTTCATTCGTGAGGGTCAGTACGCCTTTCACACGCAGCTTCACCGCGAACACGAACGGTTCGCGGCACTGTGGGACAAGAACCTCAACGCGCAGCGGTTCGTCGAAGCCTTCTCGGACAAGTGCATCCGTGGCTAGTCCGCTCTCCCTCGGAGCGGAACAGCCAGCGTGTCTCCGCTCCGCAGTCTTTCACCATTCAACCGCTCGAAAGGAGCACATCCCATGCAGACCGTAGCCATCACACCCAACGCCGTACCGCAGGAAGTTCCACTCTCGCTCTTGATTGAGTCCACGACCAACCCGCGCCAGCACTTCGAGGAAGACGACCTGAACGAACTGGCCGAAACCATCCGCAAGTCCGGCGTCTATCAGGCCATCCTCGCCCGTCCCAAGGATGACCGCTTGGAGATTGTCTTTGGCGCACGGCGGTTCCGTGCCTCGCAACTGGCCGGGAAAGAAACCATCCCCGCGCTTGTGCGCGAGATGAGCGATGCGGAAGTGTTGGAGGCGCAGCTTGTCGAAAACCTCCAGCGGCGCGACGTTCATCCGATGGAGGAGGCCGAAGGGTACAAGCGGCTTCTTGCGCTGACCGAGCCGACCTACACCGTGGAGCAGATCGCCGCCAGAGTAGGCAAGACGCCTGCGTATATCGCCACGCGCTTGAAACTGACCGACCTCTGCGATGAGGTTGCCGCAGCGTTCTACCAGCACCATATCGGCGTCGGCCATGCACTGCTGTTGGCCAAACTGCCAACGGCAATGCAAACGCCTGGCCTCACCGCTTGCTTCAAAGAGGTCTATGCGGGAGGCGGGGATAAGCCTGCTAATATCTTGCTCCCCGTCCGCAACCTTCGCTTCTGGATTGAGACAAACGTGCTGCTGTTGTTGAAGGATGCACCCTTCGACAAGCGCAACGCGCAGCTTGTACCGACTGCGGGAAGTTGCGTGGAATGCCCCAAGCGCACAGGACATAACAAACTCCTGTTTGCCGACCTGGGCAAGCAGGACAATTGCACCGACCCGGCCTGCTATCAGGCTAAGGTGCAGGCGCACATCACTGCTGCGGTCGCGGCAAAACCGCAGCTTGTCCAGATCAGTACGTCCTACCGGGCGCAGGGCGAAGGCAGTGCCGTTCTCTCGCGTGGCAAGTATGTCGCTATCTGTGAGGAGAGGCCGACGGACAAGGAGCAGGCGAAACGGGCGGAGTTCAAGACCTGCAAATACACCACCGAGGCCATCGTTGCAGAGGGAGAAGGACAAGGCACCGTTCATAAGGTCTGCCCGAACATCGACTGCCCGGTGCATCATCCCAAGACCAAAGAGCGGGCACAGGATGAGGCCGAGCGTGCCAAAGCGAAGGCCGAGCAGGAGAAACAGCGCCGCGAGGAAGCCATCGCCAACACGACCGGCCTTCGCGTCCTCTCGGCCATCGGCTCCGCCGTGCCGGTACGATTGATCAAGCGCGACCTGCTTTTCGTTGTCGAGAAGCTAGTCAGCATATTGGACGACAGCCGCGTCGAGATGCTGGCGCGGCAGCATGGCATCCGTCAGAAGCGCGACGATGGCGGAGTCCGCAAAACCTTTGCAGCCTTCGTTCACCGCGCCGAGGAAGGGAGGCTCGCGAGGCTCGTGGTGGAATCCACTATCTTGCTTGCAACCTCGCGCGGTAATCCGAGCGCGGTACTCAGGGACGCAGCCAACGCCTACAAAGTGGATACCGACGCCATCGCCGCCAAGGTCAAGCAGGAGTTCGCGGCGAAAGACAAGGCAAAGAAGACCGCGCGGCCCGCAGCGAAGACCGCCAAGACCGCAGCCTAAATTGATCCAACCTTTGAGAGGGGCGGCAGATCGCCGCCCCTCATTTCTTTGCCCGCAAAAATTGCGGCAGAGAGAACCCGTGCTGGTTTCTCTCTGCACTCTCATCCCGCCTGACTTCCGGCCTCCGCTCGCCGGCTGCGCGGCAGGACGACGTTCCGCCTTCCTGCACCTTTCCCCTCTGGCATCAGAATTCCCTGAGACGCCGCCAACGAATTAGCCGCTAAACGCGGTTAAGCTGGTCGGAAAGGCGCATAATCGGCTGCAACACACTTGCGAAACTCGCTCCAAAGCCCGGGTTGGGGGTCGCTCTGTTTCGTAGGAATTTGTAGACTGCGGGTTATGCCCAAGCTGCCGGACAGCAGCAGTCATTTTGTGACCTACAATAGCCTCACAGGTATGTGGACATTTGCCCTACTGTTGGAGAGAGCGAAGATAAGCGACGATCTCCCAGCGCTGTGTCTGCGGCAAACTCGACCACGACGGCATCCCGCCTCTCAACTCGCCTTGCCGCAGGAACCACTCCAGATCACCGTCGGTTGCGTCCTTAATCTCATCCGACTTTAGCGCTGGCTTCTTCTTGCCGTCACCCATCGCCTCGGCCCCGTGGCACTGCACGCAGTGGTCCTTATAGATCGCTGCGCCACCTTCCACGGCCTTGGGATTTCTGGCCAACGGATTCGTCCGAGCGTGGTCCTTCGCAGGCACTTTATCCCAGCGCGAGGCCGGTGCCGCGCCCGCGGCGAGAGTGAGTATGAGCGCCAGTCCGATTAGCATGATAGAAGCACTCTTCATCGTGCATCTCCGCGGAGACGTCGGCCAAACTGCGGAATCTCCACCGCGAAACCTACGCGGTACACGCGGTTCAGGCTGCTCTCGGTCAACCCGAAACCGGGCGAAAACGTGAACCGGGTGCGTCTTGGCAGGTTCCAGCCCACCACCGGCGCAATGTAATGCGACGTGTCGTGCAGGCTCAGATTCCAGGTGTCGCCCAATCCGCCATATGCCTCGGCACCGACAGTTAGCTTTTCGGCACAGAAGGTGCAGTTGCGATAGGTCGTGCTCAACAGCCGCGAGGCCGCGACGGCATAGCCGAACTCCCAAGGATCATGTCCAAGATTCTTCTCCGCAATGAAGTTCTCTGAGAAATTCCAATCGCGCAAATTCGACGACAGGATCAACTTCAACTCGCCTTCGTGCTTATGCTCCTGCCGCGTATCGGCGTTGGCGTCGGCCAGATCGACCTGACCGTCATGTCCCACCACCTCAAGGACTGTCTTATCCGCACCGGTAATGTTCTCGAACTCGACATAGAGCACCGGGTTCACAATGTGTTCTCTCATGAGCACGCGGACGCGGTTCTCCCAGCGAACCCCCGTCGGGATCGTCGACTCACGGGCTGTGGTCTGCCCATCCAGGTACAGCTCGGTCGTCCACCACGCGGTGGCGCCGTACTCCAACTCGGTTGCCAGCGCGCCGTAACGGTTGCCGCCCTGCGGCTTGCCAATGCCGGACTTGGTCTCAATTTCGAGGTTGCCAGGCTCTTCCAGATCTTGGGAGTAGGTCACGAAATACGGCTTGTCCTGAGCTTGGGAAAAATGAGGAGCGGCACATACGAGCAGCAAGGGGACGAACATCGAAAGCCGAACGACTCGATAAAACGGAAAGCGGTACAAAAGGTCATCTCCGGACAGCGAAAGAATACGACCAATTTGGTCGGATATTGGAATCAAAATCAGACTAAATCAGTCCTATTTTTAACGCAAGTCCGCACTCCTGGATGTGATACCAATCACATTCCGCCCAAGCGATAATTCAATGGAATCCTGCCAGCACCGTTGTGAGTGCAAGTGTGGAACCGAAGCCCCAAGACAGCCAACTCGCCCAGTTCACATGAGTATGCCCAGAGGATCTCCCAGCCCGTGGTGAGCGACATCATCAAAGCATGCCCGATGGCTACCAGCATCGCCGCAATCTCCCTCGGTAGATTTCTCGGTGGCACTTCGCTTGGTTCTCTGGAATTGGCCGGCAATGGCTCTCGAGGGGAGCCATTGCCGATCGGGCAGAAGAACGGCTAGGACTTCGCAGCTGCAATCGACTTCACTGTAATAGTGCTGCCAGACGCATCGCCCTTGATCGTGACTTTCTGTCCTGCGAACTTATCGATCTGAGCCTTCTCCCCTTTGAGCGTATAGACCTTGCTTCCGACCACAAGCGCATAGTCGGAACCTTGCTTCACACACTCACGCGTACACTGCGCCGGCGTGAGGTTCTTCATCATGTGCTGCGCTCCGCACATGGAATCCGAAACGGTGCCCGAGAATGATTGAGGGTTCTGCGCCAAGAGAGTTGCGGCGAACAATGTGATGAGACCGATAACGGAAGTAAATGACTTTCGCATAACGAGTTCTCCTTTCAATGAAAGGTTAGGCGGCAGAGCCGTGGGTTGAGGTGGAGTCCCCGCGAGCAACAAGTGTTCCCCGCTTCAGTGCCCGTTCCTTCATCATGACGAAGAAGACGGGAACCAGGATCAAGACGTGGATGGTAGAGGTGATCATTCCGCCGACAATAGGAGCCGCAATGGGCTTCATAACATCGGAACCGATCCCGGTCTCCCAGAGAATCGGAATTAGACTGGCGAGGACGGCACAGACGGTCATTAGCTTTGGGCGGAGGCGTTGAACGGCGCCCTCGATCGCCGCCGCTTCGACATCTGCGTTCGAATGAACGTGGCCCTCTCGCAACCTTTGTTCAAGCGCTTCATGCAGATATACGACCATCACGACGCCCGTTTCGACTGCGATTCCAAAAAGAGCGATGTAGCCCACCGCCACGGCAACGCTGAAGTTGTATTTCAACAACCACTGGAGGAGGAGGCCTCCACTCATGGCGTAGATGGTGGGGAAGATCAGAACCAGCGCTTCCGCTACGGAATGGAAGACCAGGTAAAGCAAGAGAAAGATCACGAAGAATACAACCGGAAGAATCAGCTTCAGCCGTTGCTTTGCCCGTTGCTCCAATTCATATTCGCCGGACCACTGAAAGGTGTAGTTCGCCGGCAGAGTCAGTTTCTCGTGCAGCAGCCTGTCTGCTTGTGAGACGAAGCCACCATAGTTCGTGTCCTTCAGATCGATGTAGACGTAACCGGTGAGGGCTCCGTCCTCGTCCCGAATCATCGCCGGACCGCGCGAGAACGAAATCTTCGCGACTTGCCCGAGTGGAATCTGCGCACCCGAAGGAGCTCCGATCAACACTCCGCGCATCTCGTCGATGTTGTCTCGGAAGTCTCTTTGATAGCGCACATTGATTGGATAGCGTTCGCGGCCCTCGACGTTCTCAGCAATGTTTTCTCCGCCGATGCCTGACTCGACGGCCGTTTGAACATCGGCCACGGTCAGACCATAGCGCGCAGCCTCCGGTCGATTTACTTCCACATTGACATAGAAACCTTGTGCAACTTTTTCTGCGAAGATCGATCGCATCTCCGGCATTCCTGAGAGGACGCTCTGAATCTGCGTCGCGACCTTCTGGATACCGTCAACGTCGGGGCCTTGTACCTTCAGGCCGAGCGGTGTTTTGATGCCCGTCAATTCCATATCCAGGCGGTTTTCGACCGGCATGGTCCAGGTGTTCGATAGGCCCGGAAACTGAAGTTTCTGATCCATGTCCTGAATGAGCTTCTCGTATGTCATTCCCGCAGGCCACTGGTCCCGCGGTTTGAGCATGAGCGTGGTGTCGTACATGTCGAGCGGTGCATTATCGGTGGCGCTGTCGGATCGGCCCACCGCACCGAAAACGCTCGCTACCTCTGGAAAGCTGCGTAAAATGCGATCCTGCTCTTGCAACAGCACCTTCGCCTGCTCAATGGAAATGCCCGGAAGCGCCGTTGGCATGTACAGGCTGGAGCCTTCAAACAGCGGAGGCATGAATTGACTTCCAACCTTCAGCGCAAGCGGGAAGGTGACAATCAGGAAGATCACATTCACGGCTATCGTCAGCCATCGGAAGCGCAGACAGAATTTCAGGATCGGAAGGTAGATTGCCTGTGTGAAACGGGAGATCGGGTTAGCACTTTCTGGCCGTAGTCTCCCGCGGATCAGGATCACCATTAACACCGGAACCAAAGTGATTGCCAGAATGGAAGAAGACCCTACTGCCAGCGTTTTGGTCCAAGCCAGTGGACGGAACATCCGTCCCTCCTGGGCTTCGAGCAGAAACACGGGAAGGAACGACACCACAATGATCAGGAGAGAAAAGAACAGTGCCGGCCCCACCTGCTTGGCCGCCCCAATGAGAATGGAATGCCGCTCGGCTTCAGTGACGGCTTCCGAGTTGTGCTCCTGCCTGTCCGAGAGATGGCGGTAGCCGTTTTCGACCATGACGATGGAGGCATCGACGAGAACGCCGATGGCGAGCGCGATACCGCCTAGCGACATAATGTTCGAGGTCACGCCCAGCCAGTACATCGGAATGAAAGACACAATTACCGCAATCGGCAGCGCGAGAATGGCGATAAGAGCCGAACGGAAGTGAAACAGGAAAACAATTATTACAAGACTGACGATGATTGCTTCTTCGATCAGGTCTCGCTGCAACGTCTGAATCGATGCCTGGATGAGGTCGGAGCGATCGTAGCCGGGCATGATTTGAACGCCGGCAGGCAGCGTTGGTGCAATCTCGCGCAATTTCTTCTTCACGCCACTAATCACATCCAGCGCATTCAGGCCCTGGCGCATGACGATGATCCCGCCAACTGTCTCTCCTTCTCCATTCCACTCGGCAACGCCTTCACGGATGTCAGGACCGAAGCTAACCGTACCTAGATCCCGCAGCAGGACCGGCGTTCCGTTCTTGCTGCCGACAGCTACGGTCGCCAAGTCATCGACTGACCGCAGGTAGCCGAGGCCTTTGATCATGTATTCGGCACCGTTCAGCTCAAGAAGCCGTCCGCCGACTTCGTTGCTGCTCATCTTCACTTTGTCGATCACAGTCGAGAGAGGAATGCCATAGGCAAGCAACTTCGTCGGATCAAGCTGGACCTGATACTGCCGTACGTATCCTCCAATGCTCGCCACCTCGGCCACACCAGGGACCGTTTCGAGCGCGTAGCGCAGATGCCAGTCCTGCAGGCTGCGCAGGTCGGCAAGGCTGTGCTTTCCGCTCTTGTCTACAACGGCGTACTCGTACACCCAGCCTGCGCCTGTGGCGTCCGGACCAATTGCGGGATGGACGTTGGCAGGGAGTCGCCCGCTGATCTGCTGCAGGTACTCGACGACGCGCGAGCGAGCCCAATAGAGATCGGTGCCGTCCTCAAAGACAACGTAGACGTACGAATCCCCAAACATCGTCTGCGCGCGCACAGCTTTGACGTGTGGCGCAGCCAGCAGACTCGTCACGATCGGGTACGTCACCTGATCTTCGATCACATCGGGTGGCTCACCTTCCCAAGCTGTGTGGACGATGACTTGAACGTCGGAGATGTCCGGCAGCGCGTCGAGAGGCACGTGCTGCAACGACCAGATGCCGGCAAATGTGAGTAGCAGGACCGTCGTGAAAACAAGGAAACGATTCCGCGCGCAGACTTCAATCAATCGAGAGAGCATTACATGCCCCCCGTCGCGTTCACGCTGAATTGTTTGGTTGCAATCGCCTGCCCATTCTTCTGGGCCGAGATGGTCACCTGCCAGGTGCCGCCCGAGCCCAGCGCCCCGCTGCCTTCGTAAAGGCCGTTGCCTTTGTCGGTGAGTGTGGCTGTCGTACTCATCGCGGCCATGCCCATTGCAGGCATCGCGGCCATGTAGAAAGTGACCGATACTTGTGCGCCCGTCACCGGTGCTCCGCTCGCGTCCGTTAGTTTCACCCGGAAGACATTGCCTCCCTTTTGCGGTGGGCTCGGATCGCTAATGAAATCGATCTTCGCCTGGGCCGCGGCAGGAACTTGGCTGGGAGCATTGCTGCCGACGCCCGGGGGTGGTGGAGCAAAGGAGCCGGCGGCAGACTGCAATTGACTCTCAGAATCGATCAGGAAGTTGGCCGAGGTCACGATCGACTGATGAGGCAACAAACCCTTCAGCACAACAAAATCGTCTCCGACGCGGGGACCGATCGCGACTTCCTTCGGCTCCAGGCTTCCGTTGCCATGATTCAGGAAGACCAGCTGCCGCGTACCCGACTGAAACACTGCCGAGGCGGGAACCACAAGCTGCCTTCCCAGGCCGCTCTTCATGACGGCATTCACGAACATTCCTGGCTTGAGCTTTAGACCGGAATTGTCGATGGCAAGCCGTACTCGAACGGTACGGGTGGTCATGTCTACCTGAGGAAGAATCTCTTCGATGCGGCCACTAAAGGTGCGGCCAGGATATGAGTCCACCATGATCTGTGCGGAATCGCCCGGTTTCAGGCGAGCCACATCGTTCTGAAAGACTTGTGCATCGACCCAGACACGCGAGAGATCGGCGACCGTATAGAGCCGAGTGGATGGCTCGACGTACATGTTGGGCAGCGCGTTGTATTCCGTGACGTAGCCGGTAACAGGTGAATCGATTATCAAGTCCGTGATGGGCTTTCCGGTCTGCTTGAGCTTTTCAACCTCACTCTCGGGAACATCCCACTGGGCAAGCCTCTGCTCCGCGGCCGACGAAAGCGACGCGGCGCCGGATGCCACGCCATCGATGCTGCTCTGGCCGAGTGTCTTCTGGTTCTGCTGCGCCAGGAGATACTCCTGTTCGGTTGCGAGCAGATCGGGGCTGTAGATCGTGAAAAGAGGCTCTCCTTTACGAACGAACAGATACGTCGCGTTCACAAAGGCTTTCCGAATGTAGCCGGGAAAGCGCACCTGCACGTAGGAAACGAGTCGTTCATCGATTGCAACCGTCCCGGTTGCTCGAATCTCATCGTCAAGCTGTTTGTAATCGGCCGTTCCTGTTTGAACACCAATGCTCTGCATCCGTTCCGGCGAAAGCTGCACAGGGGTGAGCGGGGCCTCCGTTTTTTGTTCCGGCGTTCCGGAGCCCGTCGGCCCCGCACTGGTCGCCGAACCGACTGCGGCGGGTTGCACTTCACTCGACATCGGGGTAGCGGGCGTAGGCCGCGGTGATCGCGAACGATAGAGCCAGATGCCTGCGAAGACTGCGATTCCGGCGAGCCACACAACGGAGGTTCTCAAAACATACTTGTTCATCGGAGTGTCGCTCCTGTCAGGGATTCGAGATGGGCGAGGGCCGTCTCGTGATCCATCAGGATTTGGGCATAATCCAACTTGAGGCTGAGCACGTTGGTAAACGACGTGAGGATATGTGCGAACTGCTCGCGGCCTGACGCATAAGCACTCAGCGTGGAGCGGTACGCAGCATCGGATTGCGGAATCAGGCCGTCGCGGTATTCCTTCAGGAGCTCTTCGTTGCTGGTAGCCTTCACATATTCCTGCTGCACCTCCGCAAGCTCCTGTTGTAGGTGCGCATCAAGCGTGCTCTGGGAGGCGATCCGTCTCTCTTGCGCTTCGGCAATCTCCGCGTTCACGCGCTTCTTTCGTGGAAGCCGAACGTCAAAACTGAACATGTAATAGTCGCGGTACTTGCGGTCTGTGTTCTGGTACATGTAGCCGACCTCGAAGTCAGGCTTGCCTTCGCGCTTTGCAGAAGCGACCGCAGCATCCTGCTTTTCAATCTCCTTCGCATCCTTTTGAGTCTGCGGATTGTTCTGCCTGACTAGGTTCAATAGCTCCGCGGACGGGTCCTTCAATGCGTTTTCGGCCAAGTCCTCGGTGACAATGTCCGGCGAAGTCTGATCTCGATTCAGCACGCCCTTCAGATGAGCCTGGAGTTGCCCCATCTCCTGGTGATGCATTGTGATTTCCTTCACGATCTTGGTTCGATCGAGCTGCGCTTCGAGGATGTCCTGCTGCATGCCTTGCCCGACTTGATAGTGGACCGTCGCATCTTGAATCAATTGATCGAGAACGGACTCGTTTTGGCGGAGGATGCCGAGTGTCTGCTGCAGATAAGCGAGCTGGATGTAGTCCGCCTTCACCGCATCAGCGATGCTAGTTCGGGTCACTCCTACTTCTGCCTGTGCGACTTCGGCACCGCGTTCCGCGACCTGCCCGCGCAATCGCAGCTTCCCAGGATAAGGAAGCTCCTGCGAGACGCCGATGCCAGCGTACGCGAAGTCGCTGTTCGTATATCCGGCGAACGGCTTCGGACTGCCAACACTTAGCTGCTGATATGTGAACTTCGGATCAGGCGGCGTAGTGGCCTGGGGCGTCATCTGTCTGGCGGCACGCGCCTCATGATCGGCCGATGAAATCCGCGGGTTGGTGCCTGCCGCTTCAGCGAGCAGGCTGGACAAAGACGTAGGTGCGGGCGTAGGTGCGCTCGCAGCCGTTTCCTGCCCGAAGCAGGAGAACGTCACAGCGAGCAGGAGCGTGGCAGTCACAAAGGAGACCACGTTCATACTGACTCCAATCTCGATAGCGGTTCAGTACTGCATGAGCACGCAGACAGAAATGCGCATGCTCAGAGAACACCGAGAAAAGGAGTGAGCTAGATTCTGAGAACGGAGATGGAAGCAGGGGGAGAGTGCGGTGGCGAGTAATCCGCGTGTTCAACCCATCCTGCTCGAATGGAGGTGGGTTGGTACAGCTCGGCCAACGTCAGCAAGGTCGTCGGGGCAGGAACTACGTGGTGGTTCGCCGCGTTCGATTCAACAATATAGTCCTGAGCGCTGCCGGGCGTCTTCTGGCAGCAACGCGAGGACGCCGGCATCCCCATGCCCTCGCAGTCGTTGTGCATCATCCGGCAACAGTCGCGTTCCGCAACTGTCATCGCAGAGCCAGGGGTGCTGCAGGCCATCACCGGAGCCGCGCATGATGCCAAAAGCATCAGGACCACCCCGAATTGACGCAACAACCTCATCGTCTGTTTAGCATACCCCAAAGTGAGACGTTGCACCTCCTCTCCGGCATGGTGAGAGATTGCCATTGGGATAAAGCCGAGACTTGCCACCACAGTTGTCATGATGACGGAGCGAAGGCGGGTCTCTGCAGGGCCCTTGGGCCGACGGGTGCGGTATTGTGTTCAATCATCTCTCTAGGGATTCCATTCTTCGCGTCGTGTTCGGAGCGATGACGGCCTTCGTGTTAAGGCTAAGGCGATTTAGTCCTCGCCCGCTCTACCTTTCGGATCACGAGCTTCAAGCCTGACCAGACCTCGTCAATCGCGCATATCTTAACGTCTACAAATCCCACAGACAGTGCTGCCTCTCGCACTTTGTGCTCGACGATATTCGTCTCGACTTTTGGCAAATCTTTGCGGGTAGTCTTTTTCGGCCATGAGACCCAAACCGTTCCGTCCTGCGCTATCAGTCCTCTCAATCGAGCTAATTCCTCTCGCAGCACCTGCTCCTCTATGACGAACAAGTGTGCCATATCGAGACCAGGCACCGGAGTTCTAACCAGTTTCGGCGTGGCACCGTACCTTGCGATCTCTGCGGCCACACTCGCAGGCATCTTTGAGCGCCAGGTCAGCTGTCCATCCTTGACACCCAGCTTTTTACCCAACGGCGTACCAGAATACCCAACGACGGGTACCATAGACCCCTTCACCTCCTTTTCGTAGTCATTCTTGATCTGGCCCTTTTCTTTCAGATCGCGCATCTGGGCAAATTGTTACTCAAAACAGGACAACGTCGCATTCAGAGTGCTGACCGCTGCCTCGGGAGTGAAGCGATCCCAACTTCGAGAAGCCATTCCTCGATATTGGCGCTTTTTTAGGCTTTGACGCTCGGGATCGCCGCACTTGCGCCGGGCAGGAATGAAGTAGCCGACAGTGTCGCCGTGACAGGTGATCGCCAAGGGATTCGCGCAGGTAAGTCGCGAGTTTATCGCGAAACCCTGTGACATTCCTTGTTTCAGTGCGAATCATAGAGTAGAAAGCTGAAGCAGCCCAACAGCCTTGCTCGGGGACGACTTTATTTCGTGATGAATGAAACTCAGCCGGGCTTTGAAGCCCTGCTCCACGAGCATCGCTTCATCATCTTTAAAACCGTCAACACGTACTGTTGGCGTCCCGATGATCGCGATGATCTTGCCCAAGAGATTGCGGGGCAACTTTGGCGAGCGTGGCCCAGGTATGACCCGAGACGCCCATTTGCCACCTGGATGTATCGCATCGCTCTCAATGTTGCCATTAGCTACGTTCGCCGTGAAGTACAGCACCGCAGAGTGTTCACTGCATGGGAGGAGGAGTTGCACGACGTAAGTCCTCCGCTGCCGGACGATCCCGACGCAGGGTTGCGCGTGCAGAGATTGCGTCGCTTTATTGCGGCCGAGCCTCCGTTAGAGCGTGCCTTGTTGCTGCTGTACCTGGAAGACACGCCGCAGAAAGAAATCGCCGAGATTCTGGGCATCACGGCCACCAATGTTTCCACCAAAATCAGCCGGCTCAAGCAACGCATACGCACCGAAATCTAACCGAGGAAGGAAAAGTCATGGAACTCGATGAGCTCAAAGCAACCTTGCAACGTATGGAGGGGTTACTGGAACGCGGAAACCGCCTGACCGGGGAGTTGCTGCGGAGGCAAAACGTAGACGCCACTCAAAAAAGTCTAAGACCGCTCAAATGGGGTCAAATCCTGCAGATTGTCTACGGCGCATGCTTCCTCGCATTGGCTGCATTGGCTTGGGTCAACAAACCCACGTCGGCTTCGGTGATTGCCAGCGCCATCACGGTACAGCTGTATGGAATCGGCTGCATCATTATGGCGGGCTCGGTGCTCTCGTCTCTCCGTCGCATCAATTACGCTGGCTCCGTGATCGAGGCGCAAACCATACTCGCCAAGGTCCACCGAACGCACGGAATTTCCACCCTCATCGCCGGGCTATCCTGGTGGTTTCTATGGATCGTGCTACCGATGCTTCTACTTGGAATCGGGCATATCGACCTTTACTCCCATGCCCGCTCGTGGATCTTGGGTAACATCGCAGTCGGCATTGTGGGCTGGTGTGGAACGTACGGACTATTTCGCTATGCGGTGAAGTCGAAGAACCTGCCGCTACGGCGATTTGCCGAGCGGGCTGTCTTCGGCCGTAATCTTTTAGCAGCGATGGAGCAAATCGAAGAGATCCGGAAGTTTGAAAAAGAACCGCTGCCTTTTGACCAGTGAATCTCAGCAGGCACCATTTTAGTTGTTGGCTATTAAGCAGCCATAGAAATGCCGCGCGGCCTGTCGTCCGAAGGGGTTGATCGAATATCCATATTGACCCACGGACGATGTGTCATTATCGTATAACCATCAGGTTATACGATAATGACGCAAGTTTCTCAACTCGATGCCGTATTCCATGCACTTTCGGACGAAACCCGGAGGGGAATGCTGGCGCTGCTCGCGCGCGGAGATCGGACGGCGGGGGAATTGGGTGATCCGTTCTCGATGTCGCAGCCGGCCTGTTCAAAGCACATCGCGGTTCTAGAACGCGCCGGCCTGGTGAAGCGATCTGTGAGCGGAAGATTTCATCGTTTTCGACTGGACGCGCGCCCGCTCCGTGACTCTGAAGCGTGGATGGCGCGACATCGACAGCTTTGGGACGGATCGCTTGAGCGGCTCGATCACGTTCTTGCCAAAATGCAAGGGAAAGACGGATGACGAACGAAACTTTGGAAGTACTGGTGAGTCGATGGTTCCGAGCGCCAGCTGAGCTCGCATTTCGAGCCTTTGTCGAGGGTCCACTTCTCGAACAGTGGTTTTGCTCCTCGGCGGACGTTGTCTTACGCGTAGAACGATGCGATCCGCAACCCGGCGGAACATACCGGTTTGTATTTCACTTTCCCGATGGACGTGTGGTTCCAGTGGTCGGCGAATTTCGTGAAGTGAAACCCGCACGCCGGCTCGTCTTTACCTGGACATGGGAAGCTCCGGATCCGTGGGCAGGAATCGTCACACTCGTCACGGTGACGTTCCAGAGGCGGGATGGAGGGACACAGGTCGATATTCATCATACAGAGCTTGCAACGTTCGAGATGAAGACTATGCACCAAAACGGCTGGGCTGCAACGCTCTTGCGGCTTGAAACGAATTTGACGAATGGAGGGCCATTGGATGACAGCGAGGGATGTTGAATTATTGTCCGACCGTATCCACGCGACGCTCAGAAGTCTCCCGATCTCGACGAAACGCATGTTTGGCGGAATCACCTTTCTGCTTCGCGGGAACATGCTCTGTTGTGCTTCCTCCAAAGGGCTTATGGTTCGCGTCGGAGCGGCCGGGGAAAGCGAGGCGCTCAAGTCTCGGCATGCCAGTTCGTGCATGGGCGCAGGCAGGCCGATGGCCGGATTTTTGATGATCGATTTCGCCGGTATCGACAGGGATGAGGATCTCGACAGGTGGATTCGGCTCGCTCATAAATACGTTGATTCGCTGCCTGCAAAGGAACCTAAGGGACCTTCACAGAAAAAGTCACCCATCGCAAGGAAACGGAAGGCAATCAAATGAAACGGAACGTTCTCTCCATCTTCGGCTATATCGTCGCGTCTTTCCTCGTGCAAGGTCTCTCGCATTTCGTCTTTTTTGCAAAGCACTACGCTGCCGTCCCCATCTTTAAGGCGCAGCCAATTTTCGCTTTTGGATTAAGCTCGATGGCCATTCAGGGCGTGATTCTGACTTTTCTGTTCAAAGGCTCTCGCTTTCACACCGGAAGACTGTTCGACGCAATTCGCTTCGGCTGGTGCTTCGGAGCGTTCCTTGTCAGCTATATTGCCCTTGGGGAATCGGGCAAATATGCGGTGCCGGATGTTCCGTCTTGGATCGGGGTCGAGGCTCTGGCTGGGCTCCTTCAATTCACATTGATCGGACTGTTTACAGGATTAGTTTTCAGGCGCGCAGAGATTCAGTCCCTTTCTTGAGCGATTGCGCGAGCAACAAAGTAGAGATCCTTGAATACGCGGGCTTCAAACACACTGCCCGCCCCAGCTAGCTGCATAACCCGGTCGGCGCGGACCGCCGGGATAGCCGACGCTGCAACGGCCACCAGCCGTAATAAAGGATGAGACGAAAGGGGTTGAGTGACCGCAAAGCGTTTTCAAGCACCGAAGTGCTACACCGGAATCGTGGGATTTATAGACCCCGGCTGGAGACACTGATCGAATTTCCTGCGGGGTCTTTGGCGTTTGCGAACTCAAATCCTTTTGGGCGGTGCAGTTTGCCGAAGTGCAATCCCTTTCGCGCGCATTCTTGCACGAATGCTTCAACATCTTTGACTGCGAATACAATTTTGACCGCAGCACCGCTCTTCTGCGACTTCGCAGCTTGATGAAGCGCGATGGTGCAACCACCAGATGGACTGGCCAACTCCTGCCAGCCAACTGTTGGGCCGGTCAGACTCTGCATTCCGAAGAAACGATCGTAAAAAGCTGCGACCTTTGGAATGTCTTTGACATACAAAATCACGCGGGCTACTGGCGGATGATTCATCAAAACTTCCTTATTGAACCGCTCTGGTGCTTGGTTTAAGCGTACCGTTCACCAAACGTTACTACGGTGATGCCTTGTGTTGAGTTGCGGATTAGAATTCTCTATCCTAACGATCTCCAAACCGCTGTCGGCATGTCTCTTTAGCCTGATGCGCGCCTGATTGCCATTTGCTCGCGATTGGGTGCAAGTAATTCGGGTACCGCGCCGCCCGGCACGTCACCCATCCATCCCATCACAAGCTCAAACGCCAGCCCCTGCCAGCCATGATCACCGGCTTCTAATCTTCTACGGTTCTGTTTCGCGATCTCTCGGAATAGATGGAGCGCGCTCCGATCATCCATGCAGGATGTGTCCACATCCAAGTGTTCCTGTAAGAGTTCGCAGCGGAACGCGCGAACGGTTGGTGGATCTGAGAAGCAAGCATTCATTTCGCCGTTCCCGAAAAGTGAAAAGCGATGCAAGTTGCACGATCCGACGGTAGCCCATTCGTCATCAAGCAACATCAGTTTGGAGTGAACATAGACTGGTTTGCGATGACCGTCAGCGCCAATTCCCGCAAGACCGGCCAACATAAAGTTATCGAAAATTCCGAACTCTGCCAGAAGTCTAAGAGACGCGGGCGGCTCTGACTGAGTCTGCGCCGCGAATTCCTGATTGGAGGGCACGAGTAAAACTACTTCGACGCCTCGCGTGAGCGCTCGATGCAGACAATCCACAATTTCGGGAACGTCGATCTGCGGATTTTCGATATAGATCGAGCGGCGCGCGGCAAGGATGGCGGCACAATACTGTTCGAAGTTTGATTGCTCACCCGACGCGATGTCGTATGGTGCTCCGTCCGGTGTTGCTCGGCCGTCAGCATACCGCCCCGAATGCATGGTTCTTTGTATCTGGACAATCGCCGCGCCGCGTGCAGTTGGAACACGATCTGGAAACTGCAAATTTACTTCGCAGCCTTTCCCCCAGCGGCCGTCCTCGCTCAATCGCTCGCTCGCTTCGTTCCAGCGCTGTACAAAGTTGTGATGAACGTCCACCACGCACGGACCAGCAAGCTCCAGGTACAGGTCATGATTGTGTTCGTCACCGCGATGGCCAGGCGCAACTATGGAATGTGGATTGAGATTGATTCCGCCCACGAACGCCATTTCATCTGAAGTTCCGGCATCTATGAGCCAGCTTTTCTGATGCTGGCAGAAACCTGGCTCGGCCCGATCCCAACGGATCTTCACGCCAGATCGACGGCGAGCGAGCAGGTCGGTGTGCGTCGGAGATCCCCAGAACGCGTTTCGTCTGAGCCACGCGGTCTCCTCATCCGGTCGCCAGAAGATGATCCGCACATCGATACCTCGGGCAGCTGCACGATCAAGGACATCTAGTGGGGTTCCGCGGGCGTCAGGCATCTCGCACGGTTGCCACATGAAAGTTACGGTTACCCAGACGCTTCGTTGGGCTGTCTCGATCACTTCACAAATGCGCCGGAATGCAGGTTCCCCGTCGATCAAAGGACGCACTAAATTTCCGGAGCGTGTTGGATAAGAACCTGATTGCACAAAGGGAATCGCGATGCTCGTGACGGGCACAATATCCATGAAGACCTGGGCCTTTTGATTGATCTCTTCTCGAGACGAGCAAAAACTCCGGTTAAGGTCTAGGCTGATCGATATTACGGCTCAACCAACGCTGTCAGATGGGATGAGAAGCCGGTTTCCGCTGCCGCACGAAACTAGCAGTCTTCACACCGCGTCTTGATTGGGCCGACAACTAATCGTATCTTCTGCACGCCAGCAAGTTTCATTGGCAAGCCTCCTTTCCCGAGCATTGCACTCAGTTGTCGACGCTCCCGATATATGGCCGAGACCATGTGCATGGTTGGGGCCCAAGAAGGGCCACTTCGTATTTTCGGCGACGGAGTTTCGGCTGGGATTGGGCAGAGCACCCTAATCCGGCTCCGAAAGCTGAAACACATTTCCCTCGGGATCTCGCCCATCGCAGAGCGAATATGAGAAACCTCGATAGCGCTTGATTTGGCCGACCTGCACGCCGGCTTTCTCCAAGTAAGCTCGCATCTCTGGCAAGCCTGACTCCATCGTGAATACCAATTTGGCGTTGGATTGCGTTGTTGCAGGCTGAGCAGTTCGATAGGCGGGTCCCACGAGATGCAGTGCTAACTCCATCTGTCCTGCCTGAAGCACCGCCCATTCGCCTACGATTTCTTCGACAACACGACAGCCAAAATGGGTCTCATAGAACTCCTTCAGACGGGTCACATCGTGAACGTAAAGAATGATCCTGCTCAGGGAAATCGTCATCGGCACTCCGATACTGTTCCGTTCGCTCGCTTCGTTTTGGAAGTGATGCCTAATCTCACAACTGCGTAGAACTGCAGGATTCCAAGAATCAAAGGCCCGAAGATTTTTCCCAAATCGTGCTGCGCGATGCCTACCATGCAGTCCAGAATTTGAACCGTGCCTGCAAGAGTGCCCAGGACGAGCAACATCGATCCAGAGCGTTTGAAAATTGCGATCAGAGTCATAGCGGCCAACGGAAGGGTGCGCGCTGCCGCGTACATGGCGAATATTGAAGATGCCTTAGAGGGAATGTATTGGCTGGGAAGAATGGATGCCGGAGAGATCATCCCCACGATCGAAAACCCAGCCGCCACCAAGACATTGACAGCAGTAATTGCCGATGCGGTCTGCAAGGTTTTCGATGAGGGAAAGTGTGATGTCAAGGGCCATAACTCCATAGACAAAAGTGAGGACCGCACGAAGAGCGCATAGCACCATCGGCACTCCACGCGGATCTTCTGTCAACAGTCTGATAGATCCGAAGTAGCCCGGATCGTAAGAATCGGAAAGAGGGAAAGCTTACGACTCTTTAGCCTGTTGCGCTCGCCTGACTGCCATTTGCTCGCGATTGGGCCCAAATAGTCCGGGTACCGCTCCGCCCGCCATACGGCAAAGAATGGACAACTGCCCGCGATGGTGCACCGAGTGGAGCAGAAGGGCAGACCAGAGCAACTCACGGATCGGGAGTTCGGTTCCCGTGAAGAACACGACTTTACGATCCAGATCCGAATCTTGCATTGGGCCCAGGCGCCCGACTGAATCGGCGTGGTTCCGTTCGTATCCGATGGCTAACTCCGAAATTGAATGCGGTCGGTCGATGCCCGCTGGTCTACTTTTAGAATCAAACTTTCCTTGCTCGATGCCGTAGCTTACGAGGGCATCTATTTCTGCCAAGTGCCATGCCAACTCTCCGATCGAGCGCCCACCTGGCTCGGGCCGGAACTCGTACGCGTCAGTGGGTAGTGCACGGAGTAGCGTCAGTGTTTTCTCTGCTTCCTGATTCCACCTATTCACAAAATCTTCCAGTTCAGTCATTGTGGCGCTTCCTTTCCGGTTCTGGAGGTTCATCGCAACGCTATTTTGGGTTGTTTGGGCACTTTCTCAGATAGCGCTTTGGCCATCATCTTGCCCATCATGTTGCGAGAGAGAGAGGCAGGAATCAGAGCGTTCATTATCCGGTTGATTCTTCCGGAGAGATGGGTTGCGCGATTGCGTTTGAGCGCTTCCAGCCCCTCAAAGACGCACTGCTCCACCGGCATTGGTTTCATAGGCATGTCCGCAGGCTTAAAGCCAAACTTCTCAATGACGGCTGTCTGTGTCGGGCCTATCACCAGCACGGTTACATGGATGCCGAGCGGTGCTAATTCGGCATGAAGGGATTCACCGAAGCTCTGCACATAGGACTTGCCGCCGCACTCATTAGCCACATAAGGAATGCCCTGTACCGCGCCCATTGCACCGCTGAATAGGATGCCGCCACGACGACGTTTCAGAAGCCCCTGTCCGAAGTGGTGGGCAATGTCCAGATGCGCAAGAGTGTTAAGACGGAGCAGGCGGGCCAGTTCGTTTCGTTCCAGTTCTAGAAACTCCCCAGGATTGGGAGTGCCCGCATTGGAGACAACAAGGCCTATGTCAAGGCCTTCGGTCGCAGGGATGATCTTGTCCATGAAGCCGTCTTCGGAGAGATCAGCCACGACGACGCGGTGTTCAACCCCATAAGTCTTGCTAAATTCGGTTCCTGCTTCCTTGAGCAGGCTTTCGCGTCTTGCCACGAGCACCACATTGAGACCCGAGGCGGCAATCTGCCTTGCAAACTCCCTGCCTATACCGGACGAAGCACCAGTGATGAGTGCCCAAGGGCCGAATTTCTTAGCGTCGATTTTTGTTGTCATTGAGGGTGTCCTTTGTCATTCCGATGTGGTCTTGCCATGCGCACTAGGTTGTTTTCGGCAACATCGCCCGTTCGATCGAAGCGCCCACGAAATGAGGACGACGCAGCCAATGATGCATGGCACGATCATTTTCACCGCGGTATCGCCCACGACCGCACGGGAGACGGCTGCACTGCTGAGGTCGAACACCATTCCGGCGTAGGCCCATTCCTTAAGCCGCGGGAAGCCGGGGGCAACGATGGCTATGGCGCCGAGAATCTTCCAAACTCCAAGAAGGGTTAAGAAGTACAGCGGATAACCAAGGCGAGACATGTCCTCTACAAAGTGGGGCAGCCGCCCGAGAAGTCCAATCCCGGGCACGGTGAAGAGCAGGGCCGCAAGTACTGTTGTTATCCAATAGCCAAGCGTTCGAGCTGTCACGATTTGCCCCCTTCAAACTGCGAGTCGGTACACTGACTCATAAATGGCCGAAGATGTGCGGGCACTTTGTCACTCTCGTCAGTCACAGCCTGAGGTTTGAAAGCTGTCGGGTCTCGGTCTTCTGAGGTCGGCGCGGTTGGTCCGCGAATAATCTGATCGCCATTGACAGGGCTCATATGGATTGTTGCTCTCCCTAGAAATGTCCACCGATCTACGGTGAGACTTGTTCTGGCCGCACTCTGAATCTTCAGATCGCCGAACAGGTCATGGGGTATGAGGTGCTTCGACCCGTTTTTCGCCAACATATTTTCACTTCTTAGCGGGTTCGATGTGGAGCGTGCGAATCCATCCTTGAAGTCGTTCCGCTTCCAGCACGACGATGTCCGGATCGTTCAACGAGTGCGCTAGGACCGCGATTCCTTGCAGTGCGGACAAAAGATGCACGGCCAATCCGTGCGAATCGTCACCTTTTCCAAGCGCCTGAAACTGTGCCTTGAGCCATCCGAGAAGCTGCTCGAACATAGCGGTTGACCGCTCGGCCAACGGACCTCCTTCTTTATGTAGTTCCGTGCACAAGGATCCAGTTGGACAGCCGCCACGGGCGAGCATTTCCCGGTTGTTGAAGGTCATCTGGACGAAGGCAGAGAGGCGTTCTTGGGCAGAATCCATTCCGTCCAGTTTTTGCTGGAAGGCTTTGATTTGTGAAAGGCGCTCGTCGATGATTGCTGCGCCGATTTCCTCTTTGGTCTTGAAGTAGTAGTACACATTGCCGGGAGGCACCTTTGCTTCCGCAGCAATATCGATCAGGCGTGTCTCAGCGAATCCACGTTTGTAGACCAGAGCCAATGCGGACTGGATCAATCGAACGCGCTTGCCCGGATTTTGAAAAGCTGGCATATTAGTTAGTACGCTCACTCACTAGTATAGTGATCAGAACTGAACCGTCAATAGGTGTTCATGGAAAAACCGGTTTGTCTTATCACAGGCGCAACCGACGGCGTTGGAAAGTTCACCGCATTCGAGCTCGCACGAAGAGGCTTTACCGTCATCTTCGCGGCACGCGATCAGGAGAAGGCAGAACGGATCAAAGCCACGATCCTTGCGATGGGTTGTGACGTGGACTATATCCTCACCGATCTTGCATCGCTTAGTGACGTTCGCAGTCTGGCGGAAGATTTTAAGCGGCGATATTCGAAGCTCGACGTGCTCATCAATAATGCCGGCATTTTTGCGCCATCACGACAACTGACGGTGGATGGTTTTGAAACGTCCTATCAGATCAATTACCTATCCCACTTCCTCCTAACGAAGTTGCTGCTGCGGGATCTGTTGGCTAGCGAGCAAGGAAGGATCATCAATCTTTCGTCGAAAGTTCATTCCGTTGGCAAGTTCGATCCGGAGAACCTTCAAAGCGAAAGGAAATTCTCACTGCTCCCAACATACGCATCGACCAAACTCTTGATGCTTTTGTTCACAATTGAATTGGCGAAGCGGCTCTATGGAACAAAGGTTACAGCGAACGCTGTTCACCCGGGCATTGTGCGTTCACAAATGATGTGGCGTGCGCCGGGAATGTTCAGGCTAATTTCCTATTTGGCGCTACCTTTCTCGGTTTCTCCGCAAAGAGGGGCCGCGACCTCAGTCTTTCTCGCGACTTCTCCGAACGTGAGGAATATCACGGGCGAATACTTTGTCAATTCAAACCCAACAGCGTACAAAACCAAATTCAATACCGAAGAGATCCGGCAGGAACTCTGGCGCATAAGCGAGATGCATTTGCTTCAAACCATGCCGCCGGTTGTGGCTTAGCACTTCACTTCACTCACTCGAACAAGGAGGCAATAGAAATGAGTCTGTACGGACAAAAGCAACTTGCTGATGGTATGCGCACTGTGCGCAAGAACACGATCGCGATCGCCGAACACATTCCCGAGTCGCAGTATGATTTTCGTCCGGCGCCCGACAGCCGTTCTGTGCGGGAGACGCTTCTTCACATCGCATCAAAGATGCTCTTCGACCTTCAAATCCACGAGGAGGAGAAGCGCCATTCGCTAGAAGGATTCGACATCGGCTCATTCTTCAAGAGTCTGCCGACTTATGAAAAGCTCCCGCTGTCAAAAAATGAAATTATGACTTTGCTTGATGCTGGCGGCGAGAGATGGTGTTCCTCGGTCGAAAATCTACCAGAGGAAAGGCTGACAGAAATTGTGACGCGAGGAGGATCCGGTCCCGGCGGAGGCAGCCGCTTTGAGATGTTGATCGGCACCAAGGAGCATGAGATGCATCATCGAGCGCAACTGATGGTGATCGAGCGCCTGCCCGGCATTGTTCCACATCTTACTCGTAATCGGCAGCAACCTCCCGCGCGGCCGGAGAAGGTCGCTTAAACGGCTCATTAACTCTACTTGCCAAGGGGTAGGGTCTGCGGCAGCGGGGCCATACGCGTTCGCTTGTACCGTGCCCAATCTGGCTCTTACCAGCATCCAGCGAGCGTTTTCCAGACATAAGGAGGCAGCATGAAGACAAACATTGCAGCAGTGATCGGACTACTTGCCATCATGGCATTCTCAATACCTCAACAGAGCAGAGCGCAAGAAACGGGTGCAGCGAATCAGCAGCCAACAGGAGTCGCTGCGAGCACGCCTAACCTGCCTGACACCAACAAACAGGAGAACAGCAACGCGTGCACGATCATCTTTTTCAGAGAGGGTCATGTCAATGGAGCTGCGCTAAAACCCTCGATTTATCTCGATGGCAAGGAACTCGATAGGCTCGCGAATGGACGTTGGCTTTCGGTCCATACAAGTCCGGGTAAGCATGACATTAAATCGAGCGCAAAAAATGAGCCCGCCACTGTGATCGACGTGAAGGAAGGCGAAACGATCTATGTGCAAATGGTAGTGGTCAATGGAACGTGGCGCGGCGCCGGACGGCTAATGCAGGTCGACGGTGCTGATGCAAAAAAAGCGATCGCAGGATTAAAACCGCTGCATGACTAATTTCATGTAGCGCGCTTCGCCTGTTTGGTTACCCCCAAACGCGTGATCATTTTCTTTGCGCAGCCGCCTCGTGCACGGCTCAATCGATAATCCTACGTCGTTTAAATGGACTGGACTATAGTTATGGTGAAAATTGAGGAGTCAAACGATGGATCGAAACGCATTGCACTCCTACATGATGCGACACCGTTTCGGCGTAGTGTCGAGCATTTCTGAACATGGCACTCCACAATCTGCGCTGGTAGGCATCGCGATCACGGCGCAACTTGAGATCATCTTCGATACCGTCAGGTCTTCACGTAAATACCCCAACCTGATCGCTCGGCCCGATTGCTCCTTTGTCGTGGGATGGACCGGAGAGCAGACGGTCCAATTTGAGGGACAGGCGATCGAGCCGAATGGATCCGAGTTGAAACGTTACCAGGAGATCTACTTCGCTACTTGGCCAGAGTGCAAAGTGCATATGAATTGGCCCGACATCGCATACTTCGTGGTTCTACCACGATGGATTCGTTATAGCGACTACGACCAGAAGCCCCCCGTCATCGAAGAGGTCGTGATCAGCAGCTGATTCGACGTTCTCAGCTTTCCCAAGATTAGATTCGCTTTCAAATATCGCAGCATGTCGTTGTCCGTGCTATCGATACATCCATTATCCTTGTGCTTACGAAAATCGTTCTTCCTCGAATAGCCATTCGGAGCCCAACATCACGTTGACCATTAGAACATCAAACAAATAGGTCGCACCGGATCGAATTGGTGCGGCATGGAAGCCTGCACTGGATAAGGTCTGGGAGTACATTCGAAGCCAGCCGGAACTGCGTGAGGACGGCCACAACATCTTCGTCTATCACAGTTCGAAGCAGGCGGGGGCACCGATTCTATGCGAGTTTGGTGTCGAAGTGACGTGCACATTTGAGACTGCCGGAGAAGTTTACGCGACCCAAAACACCAGGGGGCGAGGCTGTCGTCGCCGTTTATCGCGGGTCGTATGATCGCTTGAACGAGGCGTACAAAACAATCGAAAAATGGACGGTCGAAAACAGTAGGGAGACCGCCGGTCTCGGGTGGGAAATCTACGGTGATCCGAAGCCCAAACCCGCCGACACTGAGACGACGGTCGTGCAACTGCTAGATAAGGCTCGTGGGGGTGCCTAATACAGCGTCACATCCCCTTGCTTGCTGCTGACGGATAGCCTGCGCCGCCGGCGAGATGAGCGGCGCGATGGCGGACCCGGGCCAGGACCCGCGGGGCGCTCCGGACCTTGATCCACTCTGGCTCATGCTGGATTTAACTCCAGAGGGCCGAGGCGCTCATTGGTACCCAAAACTCGACTATAGCCGCGCACATTGACACTTCGCGGAGCCAGCAGTTCGAGAGGGATGGAAGCTAAACTCAGGGAGATTTTTCGCGACCAAAGTTGGACTCAAGAGCCCGAGAAGGCGGGATTCGGGATTCGCTCTGCTCGTAGCTGAGCTAGAGTAAAAGTTGCGGAGGTTGCCCCGACGACCCATGCTAAGTCCCTTGCAGGCACACATCAAGTTTTTGGAAAATACAATCCAGAGCCTTAAGAACCGTTTGGCGCGCCCGGGATTGAGTATTGAAGAGGTTGAGGATATTGAGCTGCAGCTCAGTCTCTCGGAAAGCGCGCTCGAGCATTATCATCAAGCCTACGCGCTCGAACTCAAAATCTCGGGTGGCGAGCCGCCGGATAACCCTGCTGGAACGGAACGCAGTGGAGAAGGCCAAGGCGAAGAAGCGTCGAGCCCGATAAAGAAGAACGAGGGCCTCGTCGCAGTCGAGACGCGTGTCAGCGAGAATAAATACAGACCTGTTATTGCCTGCCGGCCCCGTATGGCAAAGCGATCACCCAGCCGACAAAGACGGTGCGCCGCAATCATGAGAGATCGGCGAAACGCTCTTTAGGCGCGCCATGGGTGTGCAAATATGTCACTGAATCGGGGAACAGATGAGAAGTCAATTGATGAAGCTGAGCGGAGCACTACGCCCTTCAGTTCTGTTCGCGGCGGCATTTGCACTCGTTACGACACCGCACGAAGCGGCGCATGCCGGAACGGCACATCTGCTCGGCTTCAATCTCACGCTCTTTAAGATGTGGGTCAATCCTGACGCGGCATCGGCAACTCCGTGGCAAAGTTTCGCAATCGCTATCGCGGGTCCAATCTTCAGCCTCATGCTTGCGCTAGTTAGTTGGATGCTCTATAGGACTCGCTTCAAAGAACGCTGCTCTGGCTTGCTCTTTCTCATGCTGACGATCGTTGGCATGTATTCATTTTTGGGCCCTATGGCCGCGGCGGTCTTTGGTGGCGACTTCAACACGGCCTTCCAGGCACTGGGAGTGCCGCGACCCATTGCTTACGCAGTCTCCGTTGCGGGCTTGGTTTCACTGTCGGCATTTATGTTCGCCATGGGTAGAGAACTCCTCGGCTGGGGCTCCCCAGACGATAGCCGCTGGAAGACCGTGCGGATGATGACCCTGGGGCCCTGGCTACTCGGTATGTTGCTCGTTTTGCTAATGTACTGGCCGCTCCCGAAGTTCATGATCGGTCCGAATGTCTTGGGCTCAATCTTTTGGGTGTTCGCAGTTGCCGGTGCATCATTTTCTAAAGCTCCTCCGCATAGGACCAACGCCGGATCCGCGCTGACGCTCTCAGACATGATCGCGACCATTTTGGCAATCAGCATGATCTTGTCAACGACAAGTGGAATCCGTATGGCGCGCTGACGTGTCGGTTCGAATCAATGAGCAATCACTCAAAGCGCGCGAGGACTCATTGACCGGCAAGGGTTATGTCTCTGGTGTCGCCTCCCACTTCGGCTTCGTTTCTCTCCCCCATTTCTTGGGGTCGTCGTTATGCATTTTTTCCATCGCCCTTGCAGTCTCAGGATGCTTTTCCATCACATGTTTCGTCATGGCTTGGACCATTTCCTCCCATGAAGCGGCAGACAGCTTCTGTTCGCAGGGCCCACCCAACGATAGGCACGTCATGGTCTTCATATGCCACCTCCATGCACTCTACGGATGCTCTGTCGAAGTTGATGAGTTGTTGGCGTAACATTCTGATTCATCGCCATCGGCCTATTTCTCTTCCCTCAGAGAGGGAGTAAACGTGACGGCCACCAGCAGGCCCTCGGGGGAGAGAAACCGGCTTACGGTTTGGCCCCATGGTTCCGTCTTGTTCTTGACGAGCATTCGGTATCCCCGCGATTCGAGGTCGGCCGTAGCCTTTTCGATGTTGTCCACCTCGAACTCCAGCCAGGCTTGCGGGACGGGAATGTTGTCTGGCCAAGAATCGCTGCCGAAGCAGGACTGGGCTGCCTGAGAAAGAGGCCAGAGCGCAAAGTGCTTTGCGCCTTGAAGAGTGCCCGTATAGAGATAGCCGTCGGCGTCTTCTTTGAAGAGGATGCCAAGAGCGTCGCCGTAGAGCGCCCGAGTTTCGGTAACGTTGCGGTCGATCGGCCCGAATCCCGCAATGAAGAGAACTTTTGTACGCATGCTCACCATGTTGGCTCTAGCCTTCATTAGCTCAATCAATCGGCTCGACATCTGACTTAAGGTGCACGCTCTAGAACCGAGCGGGCCCAACGAGAGTGCAACCCGCCTTCTCAGCATCCTCAACATTCGCCTTGGCGTCCGGATCTCGCACCAGATTGTGGTTGCACTATTTCGACAGCGTCCAACCTCCAAAAGGTGGCTAATACAGCCTCACATCCCCTTGCTTGCTGCTGACGGATAGCCCGCGCCGCCGAAATAGCACTCAAGAGTCTCCAATTTTCCATCTCTGACCCGCAGATATTCCACATTCCGAAATGACTTACCGTTCGTCGTGTGGCAAAGATATTTCACAAAAGCCTCGTTGCCATTTGTCATCACTCGCTCCAGATCGGATTGCGCGATAAGCTTGGCCTGCGTATCCCAGCATTGCGTCTTGAAGTTGGTACGGCTCAGGTGGTCATCGCCGGCGGCGCTGGAAAACGTGAAATTGTCGGCCATCAGCGCCTCGAATTGAGCCTCGTCCTTGTCTACCCACGCCCGATACCACTTGCGGGCGATTTCCTCGGTTGCCGTGCCCGAATCCGTTTCCGCACGGGCGCTTGCCGTTACCAGAAGTCCTGCCGCGCCCGCAATGGCAAACGCTCCGGTTTTGAGCGCCTTCCGCCGTGATACTCCGATCGTTGTCATGTCCATTCTCCTATCTGGATTTCTTGGGTTAGCGGCCACGGGGCCGTCCTCAGCGATTAGAAGGTCACGCACTTGGCACCCGGCTATCGTGCTGACCATGGCGGAATGACGCCGGCCAAACCACCGGCGCTAGGCATCACTAAGAACCCGTGGGACGTGCCTTTAATCACGCCTCACGGGTTCATGTTTGTTCGCCCGCACCCGCACGATTCGATCCTGTGCGAATGTCTGCTCATGATGGCCGTGAGCATTCGCGGGCAAAATATATTCCGGACGCACAAGCGCAACATCTGCAATCGACATCCCTACCGTTCGTGTGCAGGAGTCAACAGAATGGCGTGGACTATGCCCGCATCCGGCCCGGCAATCACCGATGCCATGCCGGAGATTTGTCCGCGCTCATTGATATTGCTGGCCGCGACGATGCGGAGATTGGAATCTTCGGGAATCAGCGTGTTAAGGTCAGTCACCGCACCGTCCTGCCCGATGAAGCCGTGGGACCACTCCCCGTCCTTGAAGGTGCTTCCCACCACCTGGCCCCGGTTGTTGATGCCGGTGGCAAAAGCGGCACCATCGCCCGGCAGAATAGGGAGGGTTGTGATTGTGATGAGGCCAGTGGCTCTGTCTTTTTGCCAAATGGAGGCAACGACGGTTGAGCCGTCAGCACTGGGAACCCACCCAACAGCCTGGTCGTGGTTATTCATCGCGTAGGCGATCCCTCCAGCAACTCCCAGGTCTGGAAGCTGGCTGACAGCGCCGTTTTCCCACAATACGGCGTGAGTCGATATGTTGGTGCAGGTTCCCGACGAGCCTACGGCTTGGCCTTCATCGTTGATGCCTTGTGCGAAGCCGTCCGGTTCGCCGGGCAGCGTAGGAAGGGTCCGGGCTTCGCCATTTTCCCATATCGCGGGCACTATCGTCTTTGCAGTCTTGCCCGCCGGGCAACTGGGGTCCAAGGCAGCCGTTTCGGAGAGGCCTACGATTTGTTCGCGGTTATTGATAGCGGCGGCCTGCGCGTTATTTCCGCCCAGCGTGGGAAGCGCCGTCATGTGGCCGTTTCGCCAAAGAAACCCACGACACGTCCGGTTTGTGTGAAAGGCGCAAAAGTCTTCACCGTCTGGATCTGGAACTGATGTTTCGGACATACCGACGGCTTCCCCGCGATCGTTGATCCCGCCATAGTTGGTCCAGCTGTTATCTCCTCCAAGCGTGAGGAGATCGATGTTGCGTCCGTTTACGTTCATTACGGCGCGGCCACTCAAAACGGTCGTGGAGAGGGAAAGGACGGGCGGCTTCCCGTTCCCGTCCATATTCTCTGTCCAGCCCTGATTATTGAGTCCCATCACCATGCCAAAGTTGTCGTTGTCCAGAGTGCCCTGATCGGCAACTGTGTATCTCGTTTGAGCGAACGCATTGCTCGAGCAAGCTAAAGCAATGGCCGCAACACAAAATATCGAGGAATTCCGCAACTGTCTGATCGCGTTCATGTGTTCTCTTATCCTCCGGGGAAGCCGCTGTGCCGAGATGGCTGGCAATCTACGTCAGGTTCGACTCGGCGTGGTGAGAATGGGTGTGGAATTGAGAGCGGCATTGGCTCACAACTTCACAAATGCGTGCTGACCGAAAACTGATAGAGCACGCGAGCTTCCACCTTCACCTCGATTACGTGACATAACAGACCCGCCATTTCAGACTTCAAAACTGAGTGGCGGACGAACAGCTTTCCGGGACGGGGAAGAGCGCCCGGGACGGCCGTTGTTCCAACTTTCCATACAAATCGGGGCGGGAGGCTACGAGATTCAAAAAGATCAGATCAATTATGATTGACTTCCACCTTTATATACATACAAACTAGTTGGTATGTTAGGAGATCCCGAGAAGCGAAGATTCCGTGATCCTGAGCGCACGCGGGAACGCCTGCTGAAAGCGGGTTTTCAGGAGGTCTATCGATCTGGATTCCAAAGTGCCAGAATCGATACGATTCTGGCAGCTGCCAACGTGACCAAAGGAGCGCTCTACCACCATTTCGAGAGTAAGGAAGCTCTGGGCCACGCCATTATCGACGAGGTGGTTGCAACATTCCTCGATAACAGGTGGTTGCTGCCTCTCCAGCAAAACGAGGACGAGGACTCTATCGATGTGTTGATCGAAATTGTTCAGTCGATACCAGCTAGTCCGAGAGATTTGAAAGGCGGTTGTCCCCTCGTCAATTTAGCCCAGGAGATGTCTCGGCTCGACGAACTATTCCGCAGGCGATTGGAAGCAATGTTCCGCGCCTGGCGAGAAGCCGTTGCCATGGCATTGCGGAGGGGACAGTCTCAAGGAACAGTCCGCCGCGACCTGGTTCCGGAAGAGGCTGCGAGTTTTCTGATCGCGATGGTCGAAGGCTACGAAGTATTGGCGAAGAATGCCCAGGATGTGAAGTTGTGGAATGAGGGAATCACAAACATCGTGGGATGGCTGCAGTCGCTTCGTGCGCCTCGTCAACCGGAGAGAGGCCGACGGAGGATGTCAAAGCCCGTCGCTATGCAACGCCGGCGAATTCGAATAAGGAGGAAACGATGAATCGAAGACCGTTGGTCACGGTACATCTCATTGTGTTCCTGGCGTTCCCTTGCGACGAATCATGGTCTTTCACAACCCCCAAAAACAGGCTATCCGACTATGGCGCCACTCGATCAGTACCTCATGGCAGACCGAAATGCTGAAATTGCGTTGGCTCGAAGAGCGGCTCCCCAAGCCATTCGAGCGAGGACAGGATTCTCGTCCCCGGATCCAAGGCCCCGCCTATATGAGCCATTTCATGTGAGAGCAGCGAACTCGTCAGCCTCGCTTCGGTAGCCGAAAGCCGAGAGCGGCGCGAGGTATTCCATCATGCACGCTCGCGAGATTCACGATCAGAAGGTCACTGCAATACGATATTCGCCACGAATTGCGTTCAAGGTGAAGGGTAGAATTCGGTTCCTGGAATTACACGAGATCGTGGCAGTGCAAGCGGAAGGCAATTACGTTTCGCTGCAACACCGGCCCAGGCCCTGCTTGCTGCGCGAGTCCCTTTCATCTATAGCCGAGAAGCTCAAGCCCTACGGCTTCATTCGTATCCATCGCTCGGTAGTCGTGAATATTGCGGCAGTAGAGGAGATCCAACCTTTACCTACGGGAGAGTACAGATTGCGTGTAAAAGGTGGGAAGGAATACCTGGTAACACGCACATACAAAGGAGGCCTTAGAGATCTAGCCCAAGTGTGGGTAGGTTCTGAGTTCATTTGCGGCTAACAGCCACGCAGAACACCTTATTTTCTGCTCTGATATTGACCCTCCGTCAGACAATGCAGCTCTCTACGAGTGCAAAATCGCCAGATCACATTTCCAGGCTTTGTCTGTCCTGAAACACGATTGTGCCTGACACGCACTTCTTCCTTTCCCGGTCCCTGTCGAACAATTTGTGAAGAAGTGTGACGACTGCCTCAGGCTCGCTATTTTTTGCAATCGAGAGTCTAAGATTCTGAAAGTCGTAACGCTGAAACCGCCGCCCAGCGGAATAAGTGATCGCGGCAGACGAGCTGTATGAAGACAATCCTTATCGTGGACGATGACACGGAGCTCTGTTCCATGCTCCGCGAGTTCTTTCGACAACATGAGTTCGGAGCGGAGTCCGAGACAGATGGAGTTCGCGGTCTAAGCCGGGCGACGGCAGAACTATTTGATCTATTGATTCTGGATGTCATGCTTCCGGGAGTTGATGGGTTCCAGGCGCTTCATACGCTGCGGAAAAAATCTCAAATTCCCGTCTTGATGCTGACAGCCAAGGGCGAGCGCGGGGAACGGATTCAGGGACTCGAATTGGGGGCAGATGACTATCTCCCCAAACCGTTTGATCCGCAGGAGTTGCTTGCGCGGGTGCGGGCCATCCTTCGACGAGCAGAGCCGCAAAACAGTTCCATGTTGGAGGTCCTCGAAGTGGGAAACCTGCGCTTGCTGCCGGGAGCACGCGACGTTTCCTATCGTGAGAAGAATCTTGGTCTGACTGCGATGGAATGTGATGTGCTCGAACAGCTGATGAGGTCTCGTGGCCGAGTCGTATCCCGCGATCAATTGAGTCTGTATTTATACAGTCGGCCTGCAACAGCTTTCGATCGTTCTATCGATACCCACATCAGCCGTATTCGACGCAAGATGAAAGACGGGCGCAACTTGATTCTCAGCATTCGCGGAAGTGGTTATCAACTGTGCTATCCACCAAAGACATAGCGACCAAAAGATTCATTGGACGGATCATCCGGTGGCGACCTGTTGGGAGCCTCTGGGCATTGGTAGCAGTGTTTCTTGTCCTTGCCACATGCTTCGTGGCGGTAATCTTCTTCCATTGGTTCACGCAACTGGGATCGAAATTCGATGCTCTTGCGGATTTTGAATGCCAGGCCGCTGCCTCTGCCTACGACAGTGGCGGTCCACAAAGACTCGAATCGGTAATGGGCCAACACGTGGCTAGATCCGGTGTGCGTGCTTATCTTTTCGACCAGCAAGGACATGATCTTAGCGGTGGACCAGACCGTGCCACCCTGTTGTCTACTGAACCGCTTTATGTCCGCATCTTTGCAAGATTGCGCGGACGGCCAGTTGGCGACATCGCTGCGCGTGTCGTGGCCGGCACGAGCTATCCCTGCGTCGTTACCTCTGACCTGGAAAATCGGGCTTTTTACGGAAACCGCGCTGTTCGCCTCTTATCGGTGTTGGCTCTTTTCTGTTACGGGATTGCTGGATACGTAGTGCTGAGGATGCGTCGTCTGGAAAACGCGATCAGGTCTTTTGGAACCGGAAGAATGGAGATCCGGCTGCCATCCAACAGACGCGATCCACTGCGCCGTCTTTCTGGAGCGTTTAATCAAATGGCGAACCGCGTGGAATCCCTGGTGGACGCCCACAAGCGATTGTGCATTGATGTCTCTCACGAGCTTCGTTCGCCCTTAACGCGGTTGCGCTTGGCAATCGGCCTGGCGCGCACCGGAACAGCTGGAGCCTTAGACCAGATTGAACTTGAGTCGGCCCGACTGAACGATCTTGTCGAACAGCTGCTCGATGTGGCGCGCGCCGAGGTTGATCCTACAACGCTGCGTCGGGAAAACATCGATGTCGAAGTGCTGCTCACGGAAGTGCTAGATGATTGCAGCATCGAAGCACGCGAACACGGCTGCGAACTAAATCTCCAAATGGAGAGCCCTGGCTCAGTGCCAGGAGATCCAGAACTTCTCCGGCGCGCGCTGGAGAATCCGGTACGCAATGCCATTCACCACAGCCCTGTTGGATCGACCGTGGAAGTCAGATGTAGCAGGAACGAAGAGTTTGCCATAATTTCAGTCCGCGACATGGGGTCCGGTGTCCCGTCTGCTGCGCTCCAAGAAATCTTCAGACCGTTCTATCGAGTGGAAACGGATCGCGGCAGGAGTACAGGCGGCAGTGGGCTGGGGTTGGCAATTGTCGAGCGCGCGGTCGTTCTGCATCGCGGTTCCGTTCGAGCCGAGAACTCTGCTCCCGGCCTGCGGATCGAAATCCGCCTTCCGCGAGAGTAAACGCCGTTCACGTAGACACACTTCGTCACAAATCTATTCAGAGCGAAGCCGCAAACCTTGCGTCTACACCTTTGACAGCAGACACGATGGCGACACGGGTTCGTCGCCGGTGTGTCATGTGGCACTAACGGAGGGCGCTTGCGCTTGGTTTTTACATGTCTCCTGCTCTTTGGTTTTTCGATGGCGGCTATTTCTTTGAGGGCGCAGAATACCGGCACTGGAACATCGGGCACTGATTCCTTGCCGAACGCGCCCTCGATCTCCGCACAAGAGTCCGCCACCGTATCAGGAAACGTACTAGACCCGAGTGGCGCTGTCGTACCTAGCGCAGAAGTGACTCTGATTCAAGGGGAGCCATCTCAACGGCGCTCCGCTGTGACGGGTGTTGACGGAAGATTCACCTTCGGCAGACTCCCGGCTGGGTCATACGTGGTCTCCATTAGTGCGAAAGGATTTCAGCCTGTCTCCTCAGGTAGGTTCACCATTACGGCGGACCAGGCGTACGAATTGCCAAGTCTCAAGCTCTCGATTGCGCCGGCAAGCTCCGAGGTTGTCGTTCAGCCCACGGACGTGATCGCGGCCCAACAGATCAAAGCCGAAGAGAAACAGCGTGTGTTCGGTGTCATCCCGGACTTCTACACCAGCTACGTGTGGAACGCAGCGCCGCTCGATACGAAGCAGAAATATTCCATGGCGCTGAGAGATACGTTCGATCCGATGACCTTTGTCGGGATCAGTATCGGGGCAGGGATAGAACAGGCGAACAATGCGTTTCCCGGATATGGGCAAGGCGCAGCAGGATACGGGAAGAGGTGGGGCGCGCTTTTCGCCAATGGACGCACCAGCGACATCCTAAGCCGGGCGGTATTTCCTTCGCTCTTCCATCAGGATCCGCGCTACTTCTACCAGGGCTCCGGTTCCACATGGTCTCGCGCCAAACATGCGGTCGCTTACGCGTTCGTGGCGCGCAGCGACAGCGGGCGACTCATGCCGAACTATTCGTACTTCCTCGGCGATTTATGTTCTGGCGCGATATCTAATCTTTACTATCCATCGTCAAGCCGCGGTGCAGGCCTGGTTTTCACAAATGCAGCCATAGGGATTGGCGGGCGGGCTGGGCAAGACCTGATTCGTGAATTCCTCTTCAAACACATCACCAGGCATGTACCTGCCAATGGAAAGCCCACTCAAGATCCCTGACGACAACGGTGCTCTTGGTTCTTGTGAGGAGTCCTTCAATTTTCGCCAAACCTGATCGAAACCAAGGAGGGATATGCAATTGAGTCGACTATGCATTGCTGTAGCCCTGTTCGCTGGGATCACCTTCCCAGTTGTGGGACAAGACGCGGCGACCGCGAACGTCAGCGGTAATTGGTCTGTCTCAACCCAGGGTCAACATGGTTCAGGAACACACAAGATGACCATCAAGCAGGATGGAAGCACGATTTCCGGCAGCCTTGAATCCGATCGCGGAGACGAGGACCTGCAAGGAAGCGTCGAGGGAAACGACATTCATTTCACCGTGAGCATCAATACGCCGCGCGGCGCCATGACCTTGAAATATAGCGGGAAGGTCCAAGGGGATTCGATGAAGGGAACCCTTCAGAGCCCCATCGGCAACGGATCTTGGTCCGCCAAAAGAGAATCCGAGCGAGATTAGTCCCCTATGACCATTTCAGGTCCCGAGCAAACAGCGATACCCGATACGGCGATTGCCGTCTGCGGTCTCACGCGCCATTTTGGTGAGATTCGAGCAGTTCACAATTTGAGATTGTCGGTTCCACAAAAAAGCGTCTACGCATTTCTCGGACCCAATGGAGCGGGCAAGACAACCACGATACGCATGTTGCTGGGCCTCACCCGCCCCGACGCTGGAGACATCCGCATCTTCGGTGAAGTGATGAGTTCCACTACCCGGTTAAATCTACTACGTCGAATCGGGAGCATGGTTGAAGGCCCATCCGTGTATCCGCATTTGACCGGATATGAGAACTTGCAGGTTACGCAAAAGCTGATCTCACTGAAACTCTCCGAGATCGACCGCGTCCTGCAGATCACTCGGTTGGAAAGCGACGCTCACCGTTTGGTCAAGACTTATTCGCAGGGGATGCGGCAGCGGCTCGGGCTCGCTTTGGCGCTCCTTGCGAAACCGGACCTTCTGATTCTCGATGAGCCCACGAATGGCCTTGATCCGGCCGGAATGATCGAGATGCGCGACTTGATTCGGAGCCTGCCAGATGAGTATGGCGTGACCATCTTTCTCTCAAGTCATCTGCTCGGTGAAATCGAACAGATCGCGACACACGTAGGAATTATTGGCCGAGGACAGCTCCTTTTTGAAGGGACGCTGGAGGCCTTTCAACAACGGAGCGGCAATCGCGTTGCTATCGAGACTGACAATCCGGCAGGCTCGGTCGAGGTCCTCCGTAGGGGAGGCTGGAATCCCATTAATCTTGGCGATTCTCGTCTGACAATCGAATTTACGAATCGCCAGAGCGTCGCGCATGCAGTAGCGATGCTCGTCTCTTCGGGAGTGAAAATCTACCAGATCCGGACGGATCAGCCCTCGCTAGAGAATCTCTTCCTGGATCTGACCGAAGAGTCGCGTTTCGGCTCCCACACTCAAGAGGAGGTGCTCCATGAATGAACTCTTTCGTGCTATCCGGGTCGAGGTCTTCAAACTGCGGCGGACTCTCGCGCTTTGGTCGTCGCTGCTGATCCCAGCCGTGGTTATCGCGATGACGATGGCGGTCAATCTCTCGCGCTCTCAAGGAACCGAGTTTGTTCTCGATCATCCAAACGGCTGGGACACGCTGATGCTGGACCAAACGCTGGTTCTCTGGTGCTTTGTTCTCCTGCCGTTATTCGTTACGCTTGAGGCAGCTCTGCTCGCAGGAATTGAACATCGCGAGAACAACTGGAAACATCTGTTTGCTCTGCCTGTCCACTGCTGGACCATCTACGTAAGCAAGCTCGTCGTCGGCATGGCACTGGTGTGCGTCAGTTCTCTCGTTCTGGCGGTAGGCACTGCTTTCCAGGGTTGGCTGCTCGTGGAGTTCCGTCCAGATCTAGGCGTAACCTATCCGATTCCCTGGGATCTAATCATTCTCCGCAACTTCGGCTTCGTTCCGGTGGTTTTCCTGCTGCTCGCGATTCAGCTGTGGGTGGCGATCCGTTGGCGAAACTTCACTGTCCCCATGAGCGTGGGGATCGCCGGAACGCTGATCGGCGTCATGCTATTGCGCACTCTGAAGAACAGCGTCAGCACGCCATCGGGCCCGTGGATAGCGAGCATGTTTCCCTGGTCGATGCCCTACATCATGATCGCGCCAATATCGAATTCAACCCTTCCGGAAGCGACGGTCGGCTTACAGGAAACGGCGTTGCTAGCAGGCGTTCTGGGCGGCCTGCTCGTTTCGGCTCTTGGTTGTTGGGAAACTCTACGACGGGACGTTGCATGAGGACGCAAATGGCGCGGCCGCTTAACCAACAGCGTTCCGCTACCGGAACTCGACTTTCTTGGCGTCAGCGAATGCACAACGTCGCAGATGTCGGCGCGCGGAGCGGGTGGGCAAAGCTCATTTTCATTACTCTGTCCTTTGTTCCGGCTGTGGCAATTATGTGGGCGGCAAGCAATCGCAATCTTGATGCCGTCACCGGCCGGCTGATCATGCGTCAGACTGGCGATTGGGCGCTTAGCTTCTTGATCCTCACGTTGGCAATTACGCCGCTGCGCAAATTGCTCGATTTGCCCGATATGATCCGATTCCGCCGCGCATTGGGGTTGTTCGCATTCTTCTACGGATTTCTTCACGTTGCGGCATGGCGCGTACTCAGACTCGGCCATGCGTTCCACATAGGGCCTCTGACAATATGGAGTCTCCGAATTGGATTCTTGGGTTTCCTGCTCATGATCCCGCTAGCGATGACATCTACCGATTGGTGGGTTCGTTGGCTGGGTGGAAAGCGCTGGCGAGCACTTCATTCACTGGCCTATTTGAGCGCCATCGCCAGCATCGCGCACTATTGGTTGCTTCCAGCGATCGGGGTCTGGAAGCCGGTCGCATGTGGTTTAGCCATCGCGCTGCTGCTCTTCGCTCGCTTTAAGACCTCGGCCTCGCGGACCTATGGGGATCGGATGAAGAAGTTAAGCAGTGACAATTAGCGACTCCGCCGCACAAATCCGCCGCAGCATTCAACTGCCGAGCTATGCCAATGCGTCGTAGTGGATGGGTCCAGTGTCTCTCCCCGAAGTCAGACTCCAAATCGCTGCGGTCACCCTGGCTGAAGAACTGAACTTCACCAGAACTGCCGAACGATTGAGGATCACACAACCTGCCTTAAGCAAACAGATTGCCGAGCTTGAGAACAGGCTCGGCTTCGCTATTTTTTTCAGAGGACAGAAGCGAGTCGAACTCACCGAAGCAGGCCAGGTCTTCGTACGAGGGTGTCGGGATTCTCTAGCCATTTTGGAAAAGGGTGTCCGCATGGCGCGAGCCACCCAAGAAGAGATTCAACCCGTCGTCACTATTGGCCACAGCCCCTACGTCGATCCGGCCCTGGTTTCAGGCCTGCTTTCGGTTCATCTTCCTCTTTATCCCAGTCTCCGTCTTCGTATGGAGAGCCGGTTCGCCCACGAACTGGTTCATAGCGTTCTGTCCGCCGAGCTTGACTTGGCGATTGTGGAAGAACCTTTGGAAAACCCCTTGTTGACGCTTGTGGCATTGTCCACGACGCCCCTCTATTCGCTCATTTCCATTGACCATCCGGCCGCGAAAAGAGGGCGGGTTGAATTGACCGACTTTGCGAACGTGGGCTGGATGATGTTTCCGAGACGCGCGAACCCGACGATTTACGAAAGGGTCTTGGAAATGGGGAGGCAGGCCGGCGTCGCACCCGTTGAGTTACACCACTACATGGCGCCGCAAGAGGTGATTCAACTGATTGCGGAGAACTTTGGCGTTGCGTTCATGCCAAAAGGGACGGCCGAACAAATGGCGGGTACCGAGATTGTGGCACGTCCATTTGCTGCCAAAAGCCTTCAGATGACAAGCTATCTTGCATTGAGGGCGGATCAATCGTCTCGTCTTGTTAACGAATTCGGGCGCGCGTTCCTCAAGCGAATCATGCCAAATGGTCAGCAGGCGGATACCTCCGGGCAACTACTGCTCAAGCTGTAGCACGTTCCGGTTCGCTACTGCGGCGTCCATCATTCCAAATCGGAATAGTTGAGATACGAGATGGAATTGGACTCGAACGGCGCCTCTAGTCAATCCTCTTTTCCACAGCGGTTCCTCGCAAGTTACACCTGCCGCAGGAGAGGACATGCAACTTCCCGAACCCGTCCGACAAGAAACCGTCGATGAGGACGCCGTGCCGCCCCAACATCCGAGAGCGATCGCTGACCCGACTCGAAGAAAGGGCCCTACGAGAGTTCTGACACCCAACCGTGCGATGGAAGACCCCCTGCTTACAGTCGAGGATGTCGGACGGCGACTAAACGTCAGCAAAGATTGGGTCTGGGATCACTGCTCACGCAAAAACCCTAAGCTGCCGGTTATTCGCATGGGGGACGGAGCCCTTCGCTTCCGGGCAAGCGCGATTGAATCGTTCATCGATGAGCGCGAAAGATTGAGCGCATTGCGGCATCGAGTTGGTTGACGAGACGGTTGGCCGCACGATGTCAAATGCCGCGATTGAACGTTTCGCGTCGAGGGTTCGACACGAACGGGTATTTAGAACAGGCCTGTAGATCTTCGGCTTTGACCGTCGATAAAATTGACGCAGGCCCTATTCTTTCCCGCCACAGAATTGAGGAAAGTATGGCTACCAGCAACCAGCGAGGATACGTATTGCCTCGCGGGAAGCAGTGGTACGGGTACTACCGCAAGGCAGTGATTGACCCGGCCACAGACAAGCAAAAGTTGGTTCGCGTCCCGGTCATCTTGGGGCCGAAGTCGAGCATGACGAAGACAGAGGCCCGGCGAGCGCTGGAACGCGAAATTACCAAACACCTGGGCCAGCCGGGCTCTCCGACGCGAATCACAAAAGATGGCTCCGTCACCCTAGGATGGTTCGTAAACCAGCGGTTCATTCCTCTCAAAGAAGCGGTTTGGAAGGAGCAGACCGGAAACACGAAGAAGATCCTCATCCGACTCGATATCGTCGAACCGCTCGGCGATATTCCGTTGGTCAACTTCGACAAGTTCAGCTTGCAGTTGCACCTCAACAAGCTGGCCCTCACCCGGTCAAAGGATCGCGTCTTGCAGATTCGAGCGTACATTCGGGACATCTTCACCGAAGCAGTCGATCAAGACTTCCTCGTCAAAGATCCCGCACGGAAGCTCAAGGTGCCGGCCCAACTTCGGGCCACAGACACAACAACTCTGACTTGGGATCAGCTCCGGATGACTCTGTCGGAACTGCCTCTCCGAGACCGCATTTTGCTCGAACTGGACATGACCAATGCGTTGCGCCCCAGCGAGCTGTTTGCGTTCAAATGGAAGCGGTTTGACTATCCTGCATCGACGCTGACGGTGGCCGAAACGGTCTATAAGGGCAAGATCCGTGATTGGGGGAAAACCAAGAAGAGTCTCACGGTGATCCACATTCCCCGGAAGCTCGCGGATGACCTCCAGGCATGGCGTCTGGAGTGCGAGGCAAAGGCCAGAGAAGAGTTCGCGGAGGACAAGAGGGCGTCTGCTGTGTTGTCGCCGAACGACTTCATTTTCCAAAACGAAGATGGAGGCTTTCTTGACACGGACAACTATCGCAAGCGCGTCCTTCACAGGATCGCTCGCGACCTTAAGCTACCCAAGCTGACCTTCCAGGTGATCCGCAGGACAATTGCGACTCTCGCACAAAAGAAGGGAACGGTGAAAGACGTTCAGGGAGTGATGCGGCATTCACGCACCGCAACCACGACCGACGTATACATGCAGGAGATTCCCGAGAGCGTCCAAGTGACGATCAATTCCATCAATTCGGAGCTTCGAAAGGCTGGCAGCAAGGCCAGAAAAGTCCGAAGAACTCGGCGTCAACCGGACCAGTCGTTAGCAGTCGGCGCAAGCCTACCATTCGTTTGACACCAAATGACACCAAACCGGTGAGAGGAGGGAGTGACCCACTTCCGGCATACGCTTGATTTTGAGGGGGTTGTTTGGTGGACCTGATCGGGATCGAACCGATGACCTCTTCCATGCCATGGAAGCGCGCTCCCAACTGCGCCACAGGCCCACACGAGGGGATACAACTCCTCTATTGTCTCTGCTTTGGATGGATTCGTCAATTGGCCCATGGGCTTCTGACCTGAAGGATCTTCCCCACTTCAGAAGGCCATTGTTCAGCGGCTCAGGCCTAAACTGCCGAAACGGCCGGGGCCGGGCTCGATTCGGTTGGAACCTGCGGTCGGTGAATTCCAACCCATACTAGAGCGGCAGCCAGCACGAGCGCGAAGAGCGCCATTGGTATCTGAACCATCATGAATAGAAGAAGAATCCCCATTCCGATCGCGGTGAACATTGGGACGCGTTCGCGCTTTAGAATGCCGGCGTTCACAGCGACAAAGAAGGGAACGATAGCAAGTGAAAGGTCCTGCGGAGTGATGTGGTAGCTGACCAGCATTGCAGCAAGAGAGGCAGCACAGAAACCTCGCTCCAAATTAGTCCATGCGCGTGCCGCCCAGATGATCGTAAGGATGGAGAGCAGGGCGACCCAGATTGAACCCTGTTGATTGATAAACGAAAGGAGACCCTGCCAGTTTGCTTTGTGCGGGAGTTCGTTCAAAGGCAGTTCTGCATGCAAAGCAAAATTCGGATATTGGTGCAGCGCCTGAATCCCTGTCATCATCAGTGAAACAGCAACCAGGACAGCAGTCGACGCGGAAAAGCCTGCGAGCTCGCGCCATTTGCGTTTCAGCAGGAAGATGGGAACGAATCCCAAAACAAGTTGAAATTTCAGCGTCGCGAGCCCCAGCAGCGCTCCTCCCCAGAAGCTTTGGCCCTTCCTCAACTGGCGATACGCGAGTGCATAGAACATAACGATCAGAATCGAATATTGACCATGCAGCAGGCAGTCGAGGACGGGCACAAAGAGAATGCCGAGCAGTATCGGCCAGTTGCCAAAGTGCAGCCCCGTTTCCTGTTCGAAGACCTTGATACTCACGATGAGGAAGCCCATGCAGGTAGCCGTCCACACGGCAAAAGCCACGGGCATCGAAAGGGTCGTTAAGGGAAGGATGGGAATCAGTGCGATTGGCGGGTAGCGAAACAGGGTATCGGGCGGGCGATGAAAGCGAAGCTGATACAGGTGCTGCGTTGCGAGGTTGTAGAGTTCGTGGCCCTTGCCGTCGACGATCATGTGCGCCGCGTAATAGAACACCCCGAAATCAAATTGCTGCTCGAGATGCTGGTGCACCGCGACAATGATGAGAAGAACCATCCCAAGAAAGATGATGAGGCCGGCATTGATCCGTATGGGTTCCGAAGCAGCGACGATCTTTGTCTCTTGAGGCAAACCTGGCACCTTTGTGAACGGGCTTCAACTATGAGATTCACAGATCATTCAGGATTTTGCCAGAGCGATTTCGGTTCTGCAGTTACTGGAGGATTAACGATCTCCTCTGCGACCTCGCTCTCGTGTGTAACGTTGCGCAGGCTGATGTTCTCGAATTGCGCCCAGATGAGGCCGACGGGAATGACACAGAGGAACGTGACGAGCAGGAGCATTGCGGCACAGGCGGTGGAGGCTTCATTGCTGATCTCGAAAACAGTAGCGAGAATGGCCGCGACGATGCCGATCTGGGTGAACCAGCCGAATACGGGAAGCTGAAACACGCTTGCGGCGCCGCTGGTCATCATCAAAACAACAGATTTTGAGAAGCTGATTGTAGCGAGTGCGGGGCTGCCGGTAAATCCTCTGAGTGTGAAGAAGTAAGCGAATGCGATGAGGGTCCAATGCCCGAAGGATATTCCGGCGGCAATGAGGAAATCGGGAAGGCTTCGAATGGTGTCGAGACCCACCTGGAAGCTGCGAATTTTCTCACCGACCATGCGGCCCAGCTTTTCCGAAATAAGCCCGAGTGATTTCTCCATGCCGGTAGCGACCACCGAACCAAAGATGCGCACCATGACAAGGAAGATCACGCCGAATAGGGTCAGGATCAGTCCGCCAAACTGAGCAAGTTTCGGACCAGCGTGTTTGGCGAGGAATCCGGAATGCGTGGACTGAACGATCAAATTTGAAGACGCGCTACGATCCTGGAACAGGATAATCATGGCGACGGAGAAGAAGACTGCCATGGTGCCGAAATCGAAGAGGCGCTCCACAATGTAGACCGCCAACTGATTCGCGACGGATAGCCCGGTCTTTTTTGATGTGAGGTATGGGCGCACCGGGTCGGCAACGCGACCGATCAGCGCGACTGCAGTGAAGCCTATAACCTGAGAGGCGACCAGCGAAAGTGGGCTGACGTGCTTATGGTGGCGCAGCAGGTATGCCCATCGCGTTGCGCGCACGACATATGCCAGGTAGATGCAAGAGACACCGATTCCGAAGTAGCTCCACCGGGACTCGGCGAACTGCTTGACGACTTCGTGCCAATCGATAGGGTGGCGGTGCTGGGCATAAAACGCAAGTGCGATCAAGGCGGCTAAAACCACGAGGCCAAGGATCAGTTGTCGTTTGTTCAAGCGATCTCCGTTTGCGGATGCTGGACTCATTGTATGGTCCGCAGTTCACCTTTCAAGCACGGGCATGCGAGTTCTGGAACTCTGCATTTGAATAGGAAGCGCACTAGCGGGAAGAGGAAGCCTGCAAAGCCGCGGTCGGAACCGGTCTGGAACGCGTATTGAGATCGCGAGCAGCGTCGCGCTGACGGGCAACTACGCGGCGGTTGAACTCGTGAATGACCCGTGCTACGTAGGTCCGAGTTTCGTGGTAGGGGGGAATTCCGTGATACCTATCGACTGCCGCCGGCCCTGCGTTGTAAGCCGCTAACGCGAGAGCAATATTGTCGTGATAGCGGCGAAGCAACTCGTCGAGATAGGCGGAGCCGCCGCGAACATTCTGATCAGGTGAAAAGCTGTCATCCACACCTTGCTCGGCGGCTGTGCCGGGCATCAGCTGCATCAGTCCACGAGCGCCAGCGCGGCTCACCGCGTGCGTGTTGCCGTTGCTCTCGGCCTTGACGATGCTGGCGAGGAGGTCGGCATCCAGATTATGCTCCTCTCCAGCGTCCGCGAGCACCACCCGGAGGTCAGCCTGAGTGAGCCTTGCGTCTGATCGTGGTCGCGGAGACGGTGTTGAAGCAACCAGGGGAGGAGCATCGGGCACCGTCTCGTAGCCGGCAATCTCCTTCGGCTTCATGTCGATGTAGCTCTTATCCCCAATGCCCGTGTACAGACGAACCATCGAGCCGATCTGGGCGTGGTGATCACAGCGCATGTCGAATCCATTGGCCAGGTGGACACGCTCCGCCGCAGAGGCAAGAATCGACGAGGCCGCGAGAACAAAGGCTGCCGTACCGATACCGAATTGACAACCGAAGCGCAAGGGGCCTACTTCCTGTTTCTCAGACTTTAGCAGAGGAGCGGCGGGCCAGGGCCATCTCTAAAGTCACGGCCACGCCGTCCTGATCATTGGGCGGAGCTTGCTTCCAGCCGTTTGTCTTCGCCAGCGTGCGCAGGTCTTGGGCGGCATTGCCCATCAGCACGGCTTGGCCAGCCCATTCCAGCATGTTGACGTCGTTCCAGTTATCGCCGATCGCCATGGTCTCCTTGCGGTCGATTCCGAGGCGGGCGGCCAGGCGTTCGAGAGCCCAGCCTTTGGAGACACCAGGCGGCAGGAGGTCGACGATCGAGAGATCCCGGGCAGGGTACTCCGTCCGCACTGCCTCGCAGAAATTGCTCCAACTGCTGGCTTTCAGGGCCTTTTCGGCCTGACGCATTCTTTCTACCCCGCCAGTCACCATCCCCTGGATTGGATCGTTCCCGTCTCCGAGCGCATCTTGGAGGGGGCTGACAATTTCAATGGCGTCCCGATTGGCTTCGACCCACAGTGCGATCCGCTGGTGCGCCTGCTCAAAATCCTCAAGGATCAGTTCTCCACGGCCAACCATATCAAAGGTGAATACCAGTGTTCCAAAAGGCCTCAGCAATCCGCACAGTTCGCGGGCGACGCGCGCCTGAAGGTGCGATCGATCGACAGGATCGCCCCCCAAGGTTCGTGTCACTGCTCCATTGGACGTGATGAGCGGCATATCCGCTCGGAGTCCGAGGCCTTCGAGCAGGGGAGCGGTGTAAGCAGTCCGGCGGCCCGTAGCAATGGCGACCGTAACTCCGGCGCGCTGTGCGGCCCTGAGGGCCTGAGCGTTTCGGGGGCTAATGGTCTGGCTGAAGGTCGGCAGCAGGGTGCCGTCCATGTCGATCGCCACAAGGCGAACGGGGGGATGCATGTCTCCAGTTTAATAGTGAGTTCTTCGGTGATGTGGTTCCCCCCATGCAGGATGGGCCTTCGTTTGTGATGGCGAACACTCCCCGCGATCGGACAGGACGTGCAGAATTACACGATCCAGTACTGCGGGGAGAGCTATGAAAACTCAAGTTCTGATTGCGTACTGTACGCGGAGCGGATCGACGGCGGAGGTAGCTCAGGCGGTCGGCCAAACGATCAGAGAAGCCGGCGTTGCAGTTCAAGTCAAGGCGATAGGTGAAATCGACGCGATCTTGCCGGGAACAGCGATTGTATTGGGGACTGCGCTGTATATGGGGCGCGTTCCGAAGGAGTTCCATCAGTTCATCACTCGCTTCGAAGAAGATCTTGCGAAGGTGAAGCCGTGGATCTTCGTTCTAGGGCCGACCGAGAGAGAGCGTAAACGGTTTGCCGCTGCCGAGGAACAGGTAAGAAAGGAAATTGGGAAGCACCGATCGCTCCATCCGGCGGACATGCGCGTGTTGGGAGGAAAGTTCGATCCAGCACATGTGAATCTTCCATTTCCGATGAGCCTGATCATGAAGCTGCCGGTGAATCCGTTGAAGAAGCTGCCCCTCTCCGATATCCGGGACTGGAATTGGATTCAACGCTGGGCGCAGGCGATCGCAGAGGAGATCACGAGCGTGGTGTGAGAACTTCAAGGCCGTTCGATAAACTGGGTTCATGGAACGGATATGCACCAACTGCCACTCCGTGCTGGCGGTCACTACAAAAGCTGACTGGTGCCCGGCATGCGGCGGAGCAATGAGTGATCGGCCGGAAATTCCAGAGGCGGAGTCAAAGCCGGTTCCGGCTGAGGTTGATCATCGCGGAATCGTCCTGCCACGTCGTCACGCGGTGGGCGGGATCATCACGCCACAATAACTTCAGGGAGCACGGTTGATTCTCATCAAACGCATCACGCCTGAGACGGTGAGTATCCGAACGACCGGGCGATCACTGAATACGAGATGTTGCTGAACCTGTCCTGAGCCAGCAAACCTTCTCCGGCCGCCTTGAGCCTGTGTTTTAAGATGTTGCGATGAAACTCCGGCCCTTTGCGAAGTGTGCCTCTCTTCTTGCATTTGTCATTTTCAGCATGGGGTGTCGTCCGGTGACGGCGCAGGACGAGGCGCAGGCTCCCGCTCTGTTGCAGCCGGATGCGCGGTTCAAGGCTGACCTTCTCGTCGTCGTGGCGCATGAAGATGACGAGGTGATGATTGCCGGTTATCTGGCGAAGCTGGCGCAAGATGAGCATAAGCGTGTCGCTGTCGTTTACGTCACCAACGGCGACGGAGGGGGCAATGCTGTTGGCAATGAAGCTGGAGCAGCTCTGGGTCAGGAACGCCAGATGGAGGCCCGCCGAGCGCTGCATTCCATCGGTATAGAGAATGTCTGGTTTCTGAATCAGCACGATACGCCCAACCAGAACGTGCTTTTCTCGTTAGATCACTGGGATCACGGGCATGTACTCGGGGCCCTGGTGCGGCTCGTTCGGATCACGCGCCCGGATATTGTGCTGACTTGGTTTCCTGACCCGGTCTCAGGTGAGAATCATGCGGATCATCAGGGATCGAGCGTTGTAGCAATTGAAGCTTTTGATGCTGCGGGAGATGAGACGAAATTTCCCGAACAGCTATCACCTGCGAAGGACCGTACCGGCATGGCGAACCTGACCGAGGGCCTGCTGCCGTGGCAACCCCAGAAACTCTATTTTTTTACCGACGCTTTTGAGGTGTTCACACCGTATTGGTATGATGCCGGCAAATTCTCGCCGTTCCGCAAGAACCTGGGCGAGGGAACGGGGCCTACTGTGGACATGAAGGAGATATCCCCTTCACGACACGTGTCGTATGCGCAGATTGAGGCCGACGAGCAGACCTACTACATGACACAGGAAGGCCAGCTCGGCGTGGATGCGATGAAGTCGAAGAACTTCAGAACATTCGAGTATCCGGTTCGAATGATCCTGGGCAAGTCGCTGGTCGGCGGGTCGGTGACAGGAGACTTGTTCGAGGGAGTGAAGCCGGCCGGAACGCCCTTCAAGCGCGCGCACGGGTACGAGACGCCTCAGGAGTACGGCCTGAAGCTGGAGATCGGAGATCCCTGGCACTTCTATTCGTTGTTCTGGCAGGCACACGGTCTGGATCGCATGGCGGCACTGATCCCTGTACCGGAGATGGCGGCTGACTACGGAGAATGGCTGAATGTCGGATTGCGAGCATGCAACCACACGCAAAATGATGCAGTAATAGATGTGAACGCAACGCTCCCGGCGGGATGGGTCGATCACACGCCGTATGAGCGCTACCCGGTGCGCCCCGGCGAATGCTATCCAGTGACTGCACGGGTGAGTGCAAGGAACTCCGGCAAGGAGGCTTGGGAGGAACTCACGTGGACCGCGAGTTCTGGCGAGCGAAAGATTGGCAGCGTGACCGTGCGCGTCTACGTTGGCAAAGTAGGGAGTATGCCGCGATAACCCTGGTGCCGAACTAAAACCCATTTGTCGATCAGCATGTGATTCATTCGCACTTTGTCGCGGTGAGCAGGCGATTTGCGGCCAGCGGTCCTGGACCGCCAAGGACGAGTGCTGCAAGACATGCGAGATAGAGCAAATCACATTCGTATCCTGGTGGTCCGAACTGCGGGCGGCCGAAGCTGGCGGAAACGAGTTTGATGGAGCTGAATCCGAATTGCAGATGAACCCGGAACATTGCGACAAGAAGGACTCCTGCCATCGGTAGGGAGAACAGGGGTATCGCGAAACCTGCAAGGGTTGCGAGGCCCCCTGCGAGTTCAATGATGATTGTCAGCAACGCCATGAGGTGAGGTGCGGGAACGGAGAGGCCGTGCAGAGTTGCCGCGAAGAGATCGGGGCCTCGCGAGAGTTTGGCAAAGCCGTGCTGCATCATTCCGAAACCAACGATCAGCCGTAACGGCAGAGGAGCCCAGCGAGCCATGGTCCCGCTAGCAAACAATCTTTGAGCAACGGTGATTTTTCGGTGCGCGGGCGCAGTTGTGTCCATGTTCCGTGACTCCGGCGAAGGCTGCCCTGTGCTTCCAGACGGATCATAAGATGAACCGAAGGGCGCGGGTGCAACACTCTGATGGAGTGGAAGACCGAAGAGTTACAGCTTCAGATGAATCGCTATTCGTAGCGCAGAGCTTCGGCGGGGCGGATTCGCGCAGCTGTGTGGGAAGGATAAAGTGTTGCGATCAGCGAGATACCGATGGAGACGATGGAGACGATCACACCATCGATGATCCGTGGTGCGAAAGGCAGGGTATCGATAGCGTAGACGTCGGGGGTGAGGCTGATGTGATAGTGCGAGCCGATCCAGGAGCCGAGATACCCGAGAACAAGGCCGACGGCGGTTCCAGTGACGCTAATCAGGAATCCCTGAAACAGAAAGATACGTCTCACCTGGCGGGGATCGACCCCGAAGCTCATCAAGACAGCGATATCTCTGGTCTTCTCCATGACCATCATTGTGAGGGCGATTAGGATGTTGAGCGCAGCGACGATGACGATGAGGGTGATGACGATAAAGGTGACGATTCGCTCCAGGCGGAGGGCACGGAAGAGTTCGCGGTTCTGTTCCTTCCAGTTGGTAGTTTGAAAGCCGGGACCCGCTGCTGCTTCGATTTCCCTGGCGATTTCGGGAGCGTGGTTGAGATCGTCTACTCGGAAGCTTATGACCGTGATGAGGTCGGGCTCATCGTAGAGACGCTGGGCGTCGCCAAGCCGGATGAAGCCCCAGCTTGAATCGTACTGATAGAAGCCGGTGTGATAGGTGCCGACAATCTGAAAAGGAATTGTCTGCGGCATCATTCCCATCGGTGTGAGTTCACCCTGCGGGCTGATCAGCTTGACTGAATCGCCGACGCCTGCGCCGATGGTGTCCGCTAGCTCTTTGCCGATGATGAGCGGGGGCAGCTGGGATGACGGTGGATTGCTTGTGGATTCGTTGGACGGATCAAGGGCTCTGACAGCGGATGCGGGGGCGCTGGTCAGGACTTTACTGACGGCTTTTTCGTGTTCGGGGATAATGCCTTCGACAAGCGCGTACCCTTCGCGAGCACCGTGGGCGACCACCACCTGCTCGTCGAGTTCAGGCGCAGCGGCTAAAACGTGCGGCAACTTCGAGAGACGCTCCAGCAGAGGCCTCCAGTCGCGAATGCCTTCGTTTTGATTGGTACGCATGAGTTGAACGTGAGCGCTGGAATCGATGAGGCGATCCTGCATGTCGCGCTGCATTCCGTTGGTGATCGCGAGAGCGATGATGAGTGCAGCGACGCCAGCGGCCACTCCTGCAATCGAAATGCCGGTGACGACGCCGACGACGGCCTGCCGCCGTTTGGCTTTCAGGTATCGCGCCGCCACAAAGAGTTCAAATCGCATCGTGACCGATTCTATTTCGAGGCCGGCTCGGTGACCACCGATTTCGCCACCCCGACGTTTTCATGCCTGTCGTAGACGCGAACAGTGATGAGGTGCTCACGCGCCTTGCCCTCTGCCGACTTCGCAGGAATCTGAAAATCATAGTGTTCGTGTTTTGAGTCGGAAATTTTTCCCACCGGATCGACGTATTGCCAAGTACCTGCGTCGATAGCGTACTCTGCATGCGCAATCGGTGAGGCCGCATCGTCGGCATCGAATGTAACATGTACAGGGCCGACACAAGGCTCCCGGACACATCGGACCGATTGCTCCTCGGCTTTCAATGCGCTGATGACCGGTGGTGTTGTGTCGATTTCGAATCGATCACTCTCCATGAAATCAGTGAGTGCTTCTCCGGGATTATGTGAAGGTGCATCCGATGCAACCACCTTGATGCGATATCCACCATCAGGAATGAGCGCCGCGTCGAAGCTGTATGCTTTTTCGGTGATGTCATCTTTCAAAAGATGCCAATCATGTTCACGATCACCGCGCAGGTAGAGCGAATAGGCAAGATCGTCACCGTTGTCGTCATGGGCAGACCAACGCACCGTGATGGCAGTTCGGTCCTTTATGGCCTGCAAAGGCGTATTCGCGCTTGCTGTTTCGACTGGCACGACTGTGGGCTGGTTAGCCGAGGGAAAGCTGATGTTGACGTTCTGTTGATTCGGATTGGGTGTCTGCGGGTTGAGCCGGGCACCTGGTGCAACAACGAGATCGTCTACGGTAGGGGCCGCGTTCACCGGAAGATAATTGACCCCGACCTCTCCTAGTTTGCCACCATCGTGCAGGATCGCCTTCCACTGAAGGAATCGCCCGGGCGGCGATTGCACCGTATTCTCTTTCAAAGGCTGCCACTCGGACCAACCCCAATCTCCGCGGCCGCGGACAGGCTGCTCGACGTTTCCGGTGCGCATAAGAATGTCGTAATTCGCCGAATCCGGTTCGATCTCGACTCGACCAAAGCGCGCATATGCTCCAGCGTCGAAGACATCGCTTCCGTATTCGTGGGTTTGAGACTTCCCGAGTGAGTAGAGCTTGCCGGTGTTGCCGGTTCCAATCAGAACGCTGTCACCGCTGCTCTCGTGAACGTTGGTCAGGGTCAGACCCTGTTGCGCATCAACGTGCGCGACGTCCGCGTAGTCGCCGTTTTTCTGAATGCGGAAGATGCGACCGCGATTTCCGCTGATGGCGAGCACACCGTCTGCCTGAGCATCGAGCGCATAAACAATATCGTCTTTGCTCGACCAGATCTTACGAGGCGCCTGGTCGTTAACGAGCGCATAGACTTCAGTTCCTTCAGGAGTGGAGCTGCTTGCGTTGGCTGCCTGCAACGAGCCGGGCTGCACGATGGTGAAGGTGATTGTGCCCACGCCCTGGATGGGGAGGGGGGGGAGGGGGTTATGGCTCTTATCGCCGACGCTGGCTGCATAGATGGTGCCGTCAGATCCGACGGCAACGGAAGTAATCTCACGCCGAGGCGCTTCGAAAAGGACATATCCCTTGCCCTGTGGATCGATGCGGTAGATCAGGCCTGACCCATCTGAGCCAGCAATCAGATCGCCCTTGGCATCCCACGCCAGAGCGCGAATGTGCTGCTCGTCTGTCTTGAAGAAGATTTCAGGCTTGGGATCGGATACTGACGGGTTGATGACCCGGTAGATTGCGCCCGGACCCCCAACCGCGATGTAGAGCCGGCCAGACGAGTCGAAAGTCATATCCCAGATATAGTGCGATTTCGATTCACGGGACGGCTTACCATTGCTGTCGCCCGCAGGCGTGGTCTCAGCTTTCGATGCGTCGAAGACGAGCTTCGCGCTTGCCTCGTCCTGTTTAGTGGCAGAGTCCGGGTTGAACCTATAGACCTTCCCGCTGGGTACCGTGGCTGCATAGATTGCGCCGTCCGGTCCTATCCGTACCACCTGCACGCTGACATCTCGCGTTTCGAAGATCGTGACCGGCTTTCCATTCTTCTGGGCAGTGGCGCGGAGAACTGCGGCGGGCGAGCCCGTGCCGAGGTACGGCGTGCCCCTCTTGTCGACTGCAACGGACCAGACAAATGTGGAGGGTGTGATGAGCAGATCAGTGATGCCCGGCCCTTCCCGAAGCTGTCCGTCACTGCCAATGGCAACACCTTGAGGGGTGCCTTTTTCAAACTCTTCAATGCGAGATTGGGTCCATAGATGAGTTCCCTGGGCATTGAGCAGCTGAGTTGCGGAGAGCGTCATCATCGCTGCCGATGCGGCGACAATCAAACAAGTAAGCAGTTGCGGACGTGAAAACATTCTGGGTTGAGTCTACTAAACGTTGGGAACAGGCAAGGGATGAGAGCGCAAGAAGCTAACTGCTTCGGCGAAACTGAATGATTCGGCGGCGATCGCGCTTCGTAGGGCGGCGCTCGGGCAGCGGAGCATACTCTTGCATCGCCTTGCGCTCGGCGGCCTCTTGCTGGCGTCGTTCCTTACTCTCTTCGGTCTCGCGGTAAAGCGCTTGCGCTGATACGGCAGGTCCGCGAAGGTCGGTGATGCCGAGGACCACGACGTGGAATTCCCCACCTTCGTTCTTCACTCGCAACATATCGCCAATGCGAACGTCACCGGAGGGTTTGGCCTCCACTTCGTTCGACCGAATCCGGCCAAGGTCGCAGGCCTTAGCTGCCAGTCCGCGCGTCTTGAAGAAACGCGCGGCCCAGAGCCACTTGTCGATGCGTACCGCTTTCTTCGCTTGATCGCTGGTCACGGGATTATGCCGGTTTGCCGGAATCGAGCTGGGCCGTCTTCCAGACGTAGAGAAAGTCGGAATCGCTGGAGGTGGAAACCTCGATTCCCCGCTGCCGGGTGGCGCGATTCAGAGCAGATCGGATATTCTCCTTGCTGTCAGGTAATTCCGCCAGTGGAATTTTAAGGGCCCGATCAGGCTCGAGCAGATCGATATCGCTCAAAATCTGGCTCACAATTTTCTTGTGCTTACCGTCGCGGCTTTTGGGCACGTCGGCCTTATTAATTGATTCGTATCTCATTGAAGATGTGTCGCGCTCCAGACCACTTGCCATTGACCTATACTTCACGTGTTCGCGTCGATTCTCTACTTTGCCGGGCGGGAGAGCACTTAACGTATGGCTAAACTAGGAACCCGTAGAGTAATCCTATCTTTATTTTGATGCTAGTCGTCAAGCAGAATATGCAAAAGCTGAATGAAACCGTGCATTAAGTACGCCCATGCATAAGTTACGTATTTAAAACGCGTTAGAGAATAGACTGAAAGAGCTTCCACGTATGCACAGAAAGCTGGTAGGTTGATCGAAGGAGACTATTTGTGAGCAAGAACAAGACATTCCCCACTGTTCCGCTCAAGGAAGTTCCCGCGCAAGATGAGGGCAAGTCCGAAGGGCATCGGCCAGTCGTTCTGGTAGTTGATGACGAGAGTGTCATCGCCGATACACTTGCCGAAATTCTTACACGGAGCGGCTACAAGGCTGTGCCTGTCTACGACGCAGACAGCGCATTGGAAACCGCGCTGCTGACGCCTCCGGAGATGCTGATTACCGACGTGGTCTTGCCGGGAATGACGGGCATTGAACTGGCCATAACGGTGCGACGCATTTTTCCCGACTGCAAAATCATCTTGTTTTCGGGACAGGCGTCCACGGCCGACCTGCTGGCCAGCGCAAGAGCCGAAGGACATCATTTTACCCTGCTGAACAAGCCTCTGCACCCGCAGGATCTACTGGCGCGTGTGTCTGATGGATTGAAGCCGCGTAAGCCAGCCTCGGTTGAAATGAAGTAGACACAGACCGAATGTAGCAGCGTAATGGTGCCGCCATGCGCTTCGTGGTTTAATTCGCCAGCACGGCACGATAGCGAACTTTGTTTTTCTTGACCTTGTCGATAGCTTCGTTTGCGCGCGCCATCGCGAACTCTTCTGTGGTCGCTTTCACAGCGTGTCGTGCAGCAACGTCGAGCATCTCGCGGATGCGCTGCGGACTCCCGATTGGGCTGCCGGTAATGGTGCGAATACCTCCGATCAACGGAAATGCTTGCACCGAAACAGGCGAAGGGGGCACACCGACAAAGCAGAGCGTGCCCGTTGGTCGCAGCGCATGTATGTAGACATTCCAGTCCTGGTCAGCATTGGCAGTATTCAGGATGAAGTCGAGCGAGCCCATCACGTCCTTCATCGCCTTGGACTCCCGCGAATTGACGAAGTGATGAGCTCCAAGGGAACGAGCCTCTTCTTCTTTGCTGGTCGAGGTGGAGAATGCGACGACTTCCGCTCCAAACACTTTGGCAAACTGAATGGCTAGGTGTCCCAGGCCGCCGATTCCGATAATCCCGACTCGCGAACTGGGATTCACGCCGTGGTTTTTCAGCGGACTGTACACTGTGATTCCACCGCAGAGCAGCGGTGCAGCCTGCTCGCTGGGCAGAGCGTCGGGGATAGGAGACACGAAGCGTGAGTTGGCGCGCACGTGGCTGGCATAGCCTCCATGGCGGCGGACGCAGGTAGCTTCCTGCCATGCACAGAGATTCTCCAGCCCACGGCTGCACCACTCGCACTCGCCACACGAGTTCGATTGCCAGCCGAGCCCGACACGCTGACCGAGCTTCAAAGAGCGCACCTGCGATCCAACCGCAGACACGGTTCCAATCACCTCGTGCCCGGGGATGAATGGATATTGGCTGATACCCCAATCGTTGGAAATGAGATGAAGATCGCTATGACAAATTCCGCAGTGGGTGATGCCGATTTCGACTTCCTGAGCGCCCAATTCTCCTGGGTCGTAGCGAAAGGGCAAAAGCTCGGCGCCCGCGGCGTGAGCTGCTAAACCTTGGATCTGAGCCATGACGTTACGCAGTCCTCGCTGGATTCGCAAAATTGCGGCCGAAATACCTGAGCCGCAAGCATACGACGAATTAACGGAAAGTGCTGGTTGAAAGCTAGTCTAAACCGCCGCCCGGTTCAATGTGGAGGGTGAGAAGCTGGAAGCCGCTCAGCACTCCCCCGGCCGGAGCCCGTCCGGCCACCACCACCGATTCACCATTGAGGGTGACATCCTGGGCCGTGCGGAGCGGTTCGAGCGCATTCGCCAAGGAGAGCGGCAGCGCGGATAGCGTCTTGCCGTTCACCCCTGCCTGCGCATCGGGCAACAGCAGGCTGACGAAAATGCGGTCGGCCGGATGTTGGCTTTGTGCCTGTGCCAGTGCAGTCTCGAGGTCAACATTGCGGCCGGTGATCCGTGGCGGGTTCAGGGCGCGATCAAGAGTGCCAGCATCCGAGACGAGTAGGCGCACGTTGCCAGATGGCAGGCCCTGGGGCAAGCGGATCGGGATGCGGATATTTCGAGGTGGTTGCTGCCAAGGTCTGACGGTAGCCTCGACGACGATCGAATCGCCGGAATGAACAATGTTGCCTGTGTCGATGCGTGCATTCTCAAGTTGGACCTGGGCCCGACGCGGAATGGAGTCAACATCGAGATCGACGGCCTTGATAGCTCCCTGGCGCGCGCCATTGGCGTAGAGCACAGCGAAGCTCTGATCGGTCTGCAAGGCGGCGGAGAGTTGCGCGGACCCTTGATCGCCGGCTGGTGCCCACACGTCCAGCGGTGATGGAGGATAGCCATCAATATTGACGGTACCAGTAACGTGGTAGCTCGTCTCCTGACTGCTCTGATTGTTCTCGAGCAGCGAATCATAAAGGGAAACGAGTATCGCCTGAGGCGTGAGCGATGGCAAATCCACGACCTCGATGTTCAGCCTGCGATCCGCCCCTTGGCCATGCACGGTGATGTGAACCGGAATCATGTGAGGCTTGATCCCAAGTACTCCGCGAATGGCGGAGTCACGGTCTTCAGTGAACGTGCCGATTGCGTCGCCTGTGTTGATAATCTTGAAAGCGTTGAGCGGGGAAGCGAGTGTCTCGACGACATCAGCTGTGGTCATGGGAACGGAAATTGTCCCTGCCTGAAGAATCGGATGACCGCATGCGAGCAACTGCTTGGGATCAACATAGGTCACCGTACAGGTGGCAGAGACCTCGAGATCGCCTCGGACCAGTTGGGCACTGACCGCGGAGCCGGGAACTACGCTCGCAATGGCGGAACGCGAGATCGCTCCGAAATGACCGTCGGGATCGGACTTGGACGTGCCGTTCCCACCTCCCGCCGCAATCAAATCCAGACCAGTACCTGCCAGCTCTTTCTGCCACAGACGGATTGCTTCGGGATGGAAACCGCTCATGACCAGGGGCGTCTCCATCGCCTGGAAATTCATGTTGCTGGTGGGGACGTTTGCTGAACTGTTCGGCTGATCCGCGCCTGCGGGGGAAACAGGGCGGGGCACTGAGGACGCCCATTCGGTTGTGACCGGAAGATTCTTTACTTCGAGCATCTGACCGATCGGTGTAATCCCGGCAATGGGGTCTTTGGCGAACTGTCCGATGCGGTAGGAGAGAGCCCCGAGAAGCTTGTTTCCGATGTAGACCGGGCTACCACTCATGCCAGCCACCACGCCGGTGTATTCGGGCTTAGCACCCTTCAGCTTTGCCAGGATCATGTCCTGCCCCGGGCCGCGTGCACCGCGAAGCACTCCGAGAATTTCCACCTGCATGGGTTCAGGTTTTGTTCCGGTGAAAACGGTCCAGGCTGTGGCCATCTGTCCCCGGTGCACCTCGTTCAGCGGAAAGAAACCTCCATTGGAAGGTGGGGGACTGGACTGGGAATCGTTCTGGGCGCCGAGGGCAGGTAGCAGCGTCGCGGCGACAAGGCTCACGGCGAGCATCCGGAACGGCGGGTGGAATGCCTTAAAGCAGGGTTTCACGTCTATAAGAGTAAACCGGAGTCGCATCAGGCCGGGAGCTTCAATGTACGAATCCCGCGGCATCAATGCACAAAGGTTTTGACGCCCAAGGCTGCAGGTTGTTTCAGTGTTGTAAGTGTTTCATTTGCCGGTTTGCCTGGGCTATCCCCTATGCTGTGAACACAGAGGTCGTCATGTCAACGATTCGTCTGCACGATTCTTTCCGTCTTGGGGTTGTTCCCTTGCTTGCTGCTTTGGCGCTGTCTCCTCTTGCAATTGCACAAAGCACGCCTCAGCAATCTCCACCTCCTCAGCAACCCGCGCAGCAGCCGGATCAGACTTCACCGGACGCTGGAGGTCCTGGCGGGGAGAATGGCCCGATAGCGCTGCCCAAGAAAAAAGACAAGCCCGAAGAGGCTCCGCCGCCCGCTCCGGCTCAGCCGAAATTCAAGAATCCTGAGGGAGCCGGAGACTTTTCTCTACGGGTCGATGTTCCCGAAGTGACCGTCGATGTGGGCGTGTTGCTCGAGAAGACGGGACAGTTTGTTCCCGGATTGAAGCCTTCGAATTTCAAGGTCTACGAGGACGGTGTCGAGCAGAAGGTGACTGGATTTAAGCGGGTGGAGGCTCCCATTACGGCCCTCATGCTGTGCGAATTCTCGTCGTCCTTCAACTACTACAATTACTACTTCCTTCGCGACATGCAGAACGCTGCGTGGTCTTTTGCGCAACAACTGAGGCCACAGGACTACGTAGCGCTGATGACGTTCGACATGAAGACTCAGATCTGGCTGGATTTCACGCAGGACAAGCGCCAACTCCTCAACGCGATCCAATCGCTCGTGATTCCGGGGTTCAGTGAAAAGAATCTCTTTGATGCTCTCTACGAGGCAGAAGATCGATTGAGTCGCATTCAGGGCCGTAAGTACATCATCCTGATCGCTTCCGGGCGCGATACCTTTTCGAAGCTCACTCTCGACAAGATCTATCAGAAGGTAAAGAACACGCCGGACATCACGATCTTTGCGATCTCGACCGGAGGCAATCTTCGCGCAATGACGGAAGGGGGCCCAGGATTCAATCAGCAGCTTCGCGATATCGATTACCTGCAAGCCGATAACGAAATGAAGACATTTGCGAAGATGACGGGCGGTATGTGGTTTAGCCCCAGATTCGTGGGGGAGATGCCGGACATTTTCGCCGATATCAACGCGGCGATTCGGTCCAAGTATGAACTGGTCTATCACCCGTCGAATCGCAAACAGGACGGAACCTACCGCAAGCTCCGGATTGAGTTGGTGGATGATGAAGGCAAGCCGCTTAGAATGCAGGATCAGAAGCACAAAGCGTTGAAATATCAGATTATTGCGCGGGATGGTTACAAGGCGAAACAGGAAGTGGAATAGTTGCTCTGACGCAGATGACAAACGGCACCCAAAATGGCTGCCGTTTGTCTTTCTGAGGGAGGACGGGCAACTCTGGTTAGCCGAACAACTGCTTGTAGACGTCGATGAGAAAGTAGCCGATCACAAAAAGGGTCGTAAGACCCGCTACGATTTCGGAGCCCTTGACTACCGGCTGAACTTTCTCGACTCTGGCCGCGATTGCAGCCTGGGCTGCTTTTTCATGGTTGAACGAGTCATCGAGGTAGAGTTGATCTTCCTCGTCACGGGTCAACCGAGAACGATATAACAGCATCGCGGCCATGATGACGACCGTGAAGCCCCAAACCGATAACATAACCGGAAGAAATGTCATTACTGCACCTCCAGCAAAATTCCCACCCCTTGCATTGATTTCTGGCCGCTGCTGTGAGTGGATTACGGGTGAATCATAGCTCGGGAAGATGGTCTGCTTTCGTGACATCAATCACAGGCTTTTCAGCGATTTCGGCCGAATTCCTTCGCAGGGTTCAGGCCGGGTTTGATCCTAGAGGGATTGGTGTTACCAGAGTCTGAAACGCTGGGGGAAGAGGGCGAGACCTTCTCGCGACCATTCGCAGCCGCGGAACATCCAATGGACGGATAGTCCCAGTGGGTCTTGTAGACGCACGGGGAGAGAAGTAAAGTAAAAGCAGGGCGAAACTCATCACCCAGGAGAGATTATGGCAACGACCACAGCAACACCAGCGCAGGAAACCGAAAAGAAGGCCCCTCTCACGCTGACCGCGACGGCCATCGCCAAGGTACGCGAGATTATGGCTACACAGGATCCTCTTCCTGCCGGTCTGCGTATTGGCGTCGTGGGCGGCGGCTGTTCGGGATTCCAGTACTCAATGGCGTTCGAGAACCAGGCGGGCATGATGGACAAGGTCTTCAGCTTTGACGATATGAAGGTCTTTGTCGATGCCACTTCACTGATGTATCTGAATGGCTGCATTGTCGACTATGTCGAGACGCTCGAGGCTGCGGGCTTCAAGTTCGAAAATCCTCAGGTGAAGAGCACCTGCGGCTGCGGCTCCTCTTTTAGCGTTTAAGCGCGGGTCTCGCGAGAGCAAACCAACCAAGCCCGTCCAGACGGACGGGCTTTTGTGTGTCTGGAACTGGAGTTACTGCTGCTGAGGAGTGGCTGGGCTTGTCGGGCTTGTTGGTGTTGACGGGGCTGACGGCGAACTGGGATTCTGCCCGAGGGGTGTTGTAGGCGTGCCCGGCTGGCCATTTAGACTATTGCCGCCGGTCATCTGCTGCTGGTCCATCAACGGGCTGTAAAGAAACTCCCAGTCGATGTAATGGTTCTTCTTCTTGTAGACCAGAATGGATTGTTTCGGGCTCTGAGGCGAGAAGCCGATAATTCCGGCTCCGCCAAAGGTCTGGCCACTTCCAACCGGATTGCTGGAGCCGAAAGCGGAACCCGTGGTGCCCGTCGTTCCTGTCTGCCCGGGGGGTCCCGCTGCGCCTGATTGCGAGCCTTGACCGGTAGTTCCCGTGCCTGGCGCGCTGGATGTCGCGCCTGGGGTAGCAGGTGTATTGGATGAGCTGCCGGGAGACGACCCCGAGTTGAAGAGACTTGGACCACCGGTCGTTGATCCCGGACCGTTCAAATTTCCACCACTGGGTCCGATGCCGCCGCTACAGCCTCCTGCTCCAATGGCCGGAAGCGGCTGGCCGAAGAATCCCATTGCGCATGGTGTCTTGTTCTGGCCCCACATCACGGGCTTCCATTCTTCTTTGCCGGTTGTAGGATCGACGTACTTTTTGCGCAGGAAACGGATCTCGTTGGTCTTGACCAACGCATCGACGTTTGGTGGATAGGCATGGAATTTGCGGTAGTAGAGCTGAATAGCGCGGATGTATTGTTTGCCGCGCTGCATTGTCTCTTCATCCCGGTCGCGCTGAATGCTTTCGCGGACCTTTGGAACCGCGACAGCGAGCGAGAGGACCAGAATGGCCATCATGAAGATTACGGCGACAAGGACGTATCCGTCTTCGCCGGAGCGCGTGCGACGTCTTGGAGAAACATGATTCATTTGCTGCTAATTTGCGCTCAGCGGAACGGTCTGCGTGTTGTTGTAGCCGAGATCTGTGATTTGTACCGCTCCGGGATTGATCGAGTCGACCTTGTAGCGGTGATCAACAATATCGCCCGAACGTGCCATGAAGATGTCGTCTCCGCGAACCAGGAAAGCACGAAGCGACTTATCGGAGCCTTGCGAGTAGCCGAAGTACTTCAGATCAATCGCCGGCGGTCGGGGCGGTCCGGGTGGCGGAGCTGCGACCGGCGGAGTCATTCGGGCGCTCTTCACCGGCTGCTCAATGTGCACCGGTGCGGATTCTGCTGAGAAGATGTTGCGACCTGTACCGGCGTAGACCACATCTTCGCTTTGAGCGAGTTTGTCCAGATGCAAGGCGGGATCGATGTTGTTTGTCGAGATCTTTTGCGCTTGTGGGCCCGCAGACCGGTTCGCAGCAGTTTCCCCGGCAGGACGAGCACCGGGGCTGCTCCCCCGGCTGGCCCCAGCGGCCGGAGTCGGGTTCGGAGATGAACCAAAATAGCTGTAAACTTCATATCCGCCGACGCAAAGAATGACTGCGGCCAGGGCGATGACTGTGTAAACCTGGCGTTTGTTTTCTGTTCCAAGAGCGATCGCCATGTTATTCGCCCTCCTGCGATGCGGGAAGGGTATTGGCGGGCGCTTCAGCAGGCGTCTGTGGCAGCCCATTCGGTACGTCGGACGGCCGAAGCCAGGTGGAGACCCGCAGGCGAAGATTCACGAGACCGCCCTGCTGGCCCGTGAAGGCCATTGCACGGATCACGAAGAACGTGTGACTACGTTCGAGGCCGTTCACGAAATGCATGATCTGCTGGTACTCGCCACTGATGCGTGCATCGAGCGAAATTTCCGTCAGGTTACCGGTCGTTGCCCCTTGGGTGTACTGCACGCCAGAGATATGCACACCTGACTTCACCGCGAGGTCACCTACCTGTACTGCGATAGATGAATAATTCGCCGGGATACGCTCCGCATAGAAACCCTGGATCTGTTTGCGGGATTCGAGCACGCGCTGTTCAATTCCGCGCAAAGGGGCCGTCTGCACCTCGAGGGTTTTCAATTCGATCTGGCGGTTCACCAGGGCGCTACTCGAGCTCGAACTCGTCGCGGCCCAGTCAAAGCCGAGGCGTATGGCGAGTCCGAGCACGACGAGACCGAGCACGGCCACACCAATGTAGTGCCAGGTAAGCGGAGAGGAGAGCTGTTCGCGCTTGGCAACGGGCTTCTGCGGCGTCATTGCGCTACTCCTCTATGTGGCTGTACGGGTGCGTGCGGTCTTGCCATCCCGGTGTGAGGAGACCGTGAAGACGTCCCCTGTGTTTCGTCAGAGACTGTTGCCGATGCCTTGTCGTTTGCGTGCTTGTGTTCACTGGCACCAGCAGGATTGTAGTCTGCCAGTACATCGAAATCCACGCGGCTGGATGCGCTCACGGGCTGTGTCTGCTGGTTTGGGCCGCCTGTTGCTTCTGCGCTCTCACCCACAATCCGGGGCATGACGAAATGGCGTGAGTGTTCCAGATTCTGGACGAGTTGAACATCGCGGTCTCGCGGACCGATGACCCTCAGGTGAACCGAGATCTGGCCGTTCTTAATGGTAGGTTCGAGTGTGGTCACCTGGACACCGGCTGGAAGAACCGTTTCAAGGTCTTCCATTGCAAGGGTCCATGAGAAGCTTTTTTCATCGAAGAGCTGGTTTAGATTCTCCGCGTGCTGCAATGTGCGCGCATTCTCAGGTTCGCGCATCGTAGCCTGATAACCCTGCTGTTCATGGCGAAGCTGTTCTACCTTGGAGTCAAGGGAGTGCTCGTGCTCGCGTGCTGCCTCAGCTTTGCCGTGAACGAAATGCAGGGCGATCAGCAGCAGAATCGCGGCCCCGGCCAGCGAAGCCATTGTCATCCGCAGGTTCTTCAGAGCCGGCGCAATATCGGCAAACTGTCGCGAAGCGAGATTGATGGTTACGCGCACGCTAAGCCGCTCCTGCCAATGCGCCGGTAAGACCGGCAACGCTCATGTTTGATAAATTCGTCGCCACGCCAGTGGAAGGACGAGGCGCCAAGTCGATAATCTTCAGCTCTGATGTTCCGAACCAGCGTTCAAATTCGCCTGCCGAGCCGTTCCCGGCAAAATACAATTCCCGGGGCAGGACAGAAACCTTGTCCTCATAATATGCTGCTGCAACGGCTACGCTGCGCTGGACTTCGAGTAGCCTCTGCTCTGGATCTTCGGGCAGGTCCAAGGTGCGGTAGAGAAGCAGGTCGTCACCCCGAGTAATGGAGGTCGTAATTGCCACTTTGCTCAGGCAGGCCGCAAGCATTGGCTCCTCGGATTCGAGCGTAGCAAGAGCGGCCAGCGCAGATGGCATGACGGAGCCGGGTTCGTAGCCGGCGGCCCGAACGACGGTTTCATACTCGTCCAGAATGTTGCTCGGGAGTACGGCGACGAGAACACGCGCTTCGGTTTTCGTCTGAGTGAGGATCTGGTAGCTCAGGCCGGCATGCTCCACATCAAAGGGCACCATCTTGCGCAACCGGAAGCGGAGTACCGGGATCGCTTCGGAAGCTCGGGTGGGCAGGGTGTCAAAGTCGAGAACAAACACGCGGACCGCCGTATCAGGGATCACAACCGTCACGAACCGCGTGCCTGGCGAAACGGCGCCCAGCGCGTTACGGATGGCGAGCGACACCGCCTCAGGAGATGTCATGTTCAGCTCGCTGATTCCTGGAACCAGAATTCCGGGACGTAGCGGCTCGAATGCAAAAACGGGATCCTCGTGCTTGCCGGGCAGGGAAGCAGCGACGACGCCTTCGGAGGTCAACTCGATGGCCGCCGGGGGCCGCTTCCCGTACGATGCTGCTCCAGTCGGTGTGCTCAGGATAGGACTCACTATCGGGACGCCTCAATGAACGTGACTTTGTTGATTTCCTTCAGCGTAGTCAAACCGCGGCGAACACGGTCGAGGGCGGATTCACGCAGAAACGACATACCTTCACGTTGAGCCAGCTTGCGAATCTCAGAGGTTGGCTTCTTCTCAAGAATCAGCTCACGGATAGGGTCGGTCAAGTCCAAAAGCTCATGAATTGCAGTACGTCCCCGATACCCCGTGCCGCCGCACTCAATGCACCCCGTTCCCTCGCGGAAGGCAAATCCGCGCCACTCCGCCGGATCCATGCCGCTCGCAATTAAAACCTCGTCCGGGTAGCTGACATTGCGTACGCAATGCTCGCAGACGGTGCGGACGAGTCGTTGCGCCAGGATGCAGTTCAACGCCGAAACGAAGTTATATGCTTCCACGCCCATATTCAGGAATCGACCGAGAACATCGACAACGTTGTTCGCGTGGACGGTGGTAAACACCAGGTGCCCGGTCAGCGCCGAGTTGATTGCAATCTGGGCGGTCTCCTGGTCACGGATTTCGCCCACGAGGATCTTGTCGGGGTCGTGACGCAGGATGGAGCGCAGACCGCGAGCAAAGGTGAGACCCTTTTTCTCGTTTACCGGAATCTGCGTGATTCCGCGAATCTGGTACTCGACCGGGTCCTCAATCGTGATGATCTTGTCTTCGTCGCTCTTGATTTCGTTGAGCGCGGCGTAGAGCGTAGTCGTTTTGCCGGAGCCGGTAGGACCGGTAACCAGAACCATGCCGTATGGCTCACGAATATATCGACGAAAGCGCCGCAAGTCCTCTTCGGCGAAGCCCACCACGTCTAGCGTGAGGTGCCGGAACTTTTCGCTCATCGATTCCTTATCGAGAACGCGGAGCACAGCATTCTCGCCATGCACCGTTGGCATAATCGAAACGCGGAAATCAATGAGGCGAGTCTTATAGCGCACCCGGAAGCGGCCGTCCTGCGGTACGCGGCGCTCGGCAATGTCGAGCTCGCTCATGATCTTGATACGGCTGAGGATCGTCGTATGGTGCTCGCGGGCGATGGGCGCCATGGCTTCCTGCAGCACGCCGTCGATCCGGTACTTTACGTGAAGGGAATCGTCGTATGTCTCGATGTGAATGTCGGAAGCGCGGCGTTCGAGCGCTGTAAATATCGTCGTGTCGACGAGGCGGATAATCGGGCTGATGTCTTCATCGCTGGTCAGCTTCTCGATCGAGATGCTCTCGTCCTCGGCTTGCTCTTCGGCGCCGACCACGTCAAACGTAAGGCCCTCGCTGGCCTCGTCAAGTACGCGCTGCGACTGTTCGGTCTTCTTCAAAAGGTCGGTGATCTGAGATAGCGTGGCGACGCGCGCGATGATGCGATGGCCGAGCAGTCCGGCAATCTCATCGAGCACCATCAGGCGAGAGGGATCGCTGACCGCAATCACCATGGCATCCGCCTGTTGCTCGATCGGTACGAAGTTATAACGGAACATCAGTTCTACCGGAACTGTGCGGAGCAGGTCGTGCTGGATTTTGAAGTTCTTTAAATCAACGAAATCGGCGCGGTAACGTGCGGCAAGCGCCTCTGCCTGCGCCCGTTCGTCGAGCCCATTAACTGCGGCCCCGGTCGGCACCGTGATTGTAGTGTCAGCCATATATAAGGATTAACCTTGTCCTCCACCGGCAACCGACCCAAGCGAGAAGATCGGCAGGTAAAGCGAAATAAGAATAAAGACGACTACGATGCCCATTACGATCAGGATCGCCGGTTCAATGAGCGAAAGGGCAGCAGTCAGTGCGGTAGCTACATCCTCCTCGAAGAACTCTGCGACCGAGTTCAGCATCTGGGGCAGCGCGCCTGTTTGTTCGCCCACCGAGATCATCTCGGTGGATAGATCCGGGAAAACACCAGTGTTTGTAAGCGAATCTGCGAGGTTCTTGCCTTCGCGTACAGTTACAATCGCGCCTCCGACCGCTTTCGAGACTCTGCGCGAAGAGATGGACCGTGCGGCCGTTTCGAGCGAGGGAACAAGCGGCAGTCCGCCGGAAAGGAGTGTTGAAAGAGTGCGGGAAAACAAAGCAACCTGATACTTGAGCCAGATCCTGCCGAACACCGGTAAGCCCACACGAATGGCATCTATCGTATCGCGGCCCTTGTCGGTGATGGCGAAACGCCATAGTCCGACCACGATGGCGATAAAGACGAGTGCGATCCATACGATGTTGTGCTGCGACCACTTCCCAAACGTTAGAAGCCCGATTGTGAGTTGTGGCAGCTTCGATCCCATCTGGTCGTATAGTTGGGCAAACTGTGGAATCACAACCGTGAACATGAAAACGAGTAACCCGCTCACAATGGTGAGCAGCAAGCCTGGATAAATGAGCGAAGCCGTCAGTTTTTTGCGAAATGTGAGCGAAACCCGCTGAAAGCCAATGTAGCGTTCCAGTACTTCCTGCAAATTGCCCGAGCGCTCGCCTGCGAGCAGGGTGGTGGTATACATCACGGGCACGCCTGTTTGTGCCTCGAAAGCGGCCGATAACGGCTCGCCAGTCTTAACGCGGTTCGAGACATCATCGAGCTGATTCCGGAAATGAGCGCTCTTCTGGATTTTCGAGAGCATTTGCAGCGAGCCGAGGATCGGCAAGCCTGCACGGATGAGCGTAAGAAACTGCTGGTTGAAGATCAGGAACGGCTCGAGCTTCACCTTACGTCGCGACATCCCGCCAAGACCGGAACGAGCCTTTACTGAAAAGACATGGTATCCGGCATGCAAAAAGCGCGCGCGGAGTTCCTCGGCGCTTGAAGCAGTCTGAACCTGCTCCTGAACGCGGCCGCGTTCATCGGCCAACTTGATGACGAACTCTGCCATGGGAGGTTTTGCCGGCCTGAACTCCGGCCTTTCTGCTCGCTTTCCTGTTCAAGGTTAACAGTTTCGCTCATATCATAGACGCAGATCACTTAGAAACCGCTCGCGAAGGGCGATGGCCGCACCGCCGGAGCTTGGCTTGAAGGGTACTTAAGTTAGCTTCTGGATTAACTGTCCTGTTTTGCTGGAGGTATGCTGGACACAGGCTAAGCCGACCCCGGGAAGTTCCCCAATGGATCACATCGCAAAATGGAGCAGGTCTCACGGCGAGGGTAGCCCCTTGGTGCCGGAGAACCGGGCAACGGCCTGGCTGGGACTGAGTCCGCAAGCGGCCGCACTGGCCGTGATCATCTTGCTTGGCCTTGTGATCACAGGGGCCTATTTCTCCGTGGTTCGCGATCACTTTCGACGGGTGGTTGCACCTGTTCCCTATCCTCATGAACTCGCCCGGGTCACATTTGCAGTTGCCGGGGATGTGATTCCCCACGAGCCAGTTCGAGCTTCGGCGGAAGCGGCCGGTGGGGGAGTGGGCGGGTGGGCATCTTTGTTTTCCGACGTCGCTGACGTGTTCAAGAGGGCGGATTTTGGTTTTGTGAATCTCGAAACTCCGATCGCACCTGCACACTCGAAGGGATCGAAGCCGTTCATGTTCGACGCGCCGACCGCCCTTCCCGAGGCGTTGAAAGAGAACGGGATCAAGATTGTCTCGTTCGCGAATAATCATGTGATGGACCAAGGTTGGCCGGGGTTTGCCGAGACCCGGGATCACCTACGCGCAATCGGCCTGCAGTTTGTTGGGTCGGGTAATACTGCCGGGCAGATGTGGCAACCCTTGGTCGTTGAGGCCAACGGTATCAAGGTTGGCTGGCTGGGAATGACGCGATGGCTGAACGGGAACCGCAATCCGGACAAGGATAACCAGCCGCATGTGAACTTCTTCCCCTATCCCGGCGAAGGGGGTGGGGCTCCGGGTGCTGATGAGGCGCAGGTTCTGTCCGCAGTGAAGGCAGCCAGGGCTCAATGTGATTTGCTCGTCGTATCCGTCCACTGGGGTACCGAATACGCGGCTGCTCCTCGCCCAGAGGATGTGGAACTGGCGCACAAAATCCTCGACGCTGGAGCGTCCGTGATCGTGGGGCATCATTCACACGTGCTCCAGCCAATCGAGACATATACGACGGCTGACGGGCGCATCGCGGTGAACTTCTATTCCCTCGGGAACTTCCTCTCCAATCAGTCGCGCAACTACGTAGAGGGTCTAATGCCGGAAAAGACCGGCGATCCGCGCGACTCGATGATCGGACTGTTCTCCGCGGTGCGTAATGACTATGGACCAGCCGGTGTTCGCGTCGAGCTGGGGCACGTTGGCATGCTGCCGGTCTGGGGCGAGAACAACCGAAACGCTATCGCAGCGGGTAAGGCGAAAGCACCCAGCATCCATCCTGTGCTTATCGACCGTGAGATCCCAAAGGTGCAGGCGGAGCTCGTTGACCTGAACAGGGCCACAGAGAACGGCGGACAGATGAACGCGGAACAGAAGCAGCAGTTCATTGATCTGAATCAGGAGTTGAAGCTCTTGATGGACCGCAGATCGCAGATCGTGGGGCGGGCGGGTGACGAGTTCCTTACCGATCCACCGAAACTTCCTTCGAGCTAGCTGGAGTGCGGGCGAGCTACTGACTCTTCACAACACATGGCGCGACCAGTAGACGGTCGCGCCATGTGACTTTCTCGAATGCAGACGAGTTCCGGATAGTCGTCTAGAAAAGATTCCAGAGCGACTGGTTGTAGACCTCGTGATGGAACTGCACTTCCGGCGCCTTCACAAAAGTACCCAGATCGCGTGCGCACCGGTTTGCCGAGGCCTGCTTCAGGTCGGCGAAGCGCCCCTGAACATCGGAGCCCAGGATTTCCGCGATCCACTTCGATGATTTGAAGTCATCAATCGCCGCCTGGATGTGGTCGGGCAAGTAGCGCTCCGCCTGACGGAGGTTATCGATCTTGGCAGTCGTTCCGTCGATGCCCGTCTTGAAGATTGCGTAGAGGGCCAGGTATGGGTTGGCATCTGGCGCAACCGATCGAACCTCGGTTCGCATCGAGCGTGAGTTCCCGATGGGAACCCGGATCATCGAGCCGCGGTCAGTCGCGGAGGCCTTGATCTGGTTGGGAGCCTCAAAGTGCGGATCGAGTCGACGATAGGCGTTCACGCTGGAGTTCAGGACGAGGCAGATGTCAAGCGCATGCGTCAGGATGCGGTCGATAAACTCCCAACCGAAAGCTGAGAGCTTCTCCTGGCCTTTCTCGTCCCAGAACAGATTGGTCTTGTCCTTGGAGATCGAGACATTGGTATGCATGCCGCTGCCATTAACGCCTACGACGGGCTTGGGCAGGAAGCACGCGGTGTAGCCCATGTTGTTCGCGATCTGGCGGCAAAGCAATTTGTAGAGCTGGATCTGGTCTGCAGCGGCAACGACTTCGCCGTAGCCGTAGTTGATTTCGAACTGGCTGGGCGCGACTTCCGGGTGATCCTTCTCGTTCTGAAAGCCCATGGCGCGCTGCACTTCCGCAGCCGTGTCGATGAACTGGCGCAGCGGATCGAGCGGAAGGGAATGATAGTAGCCACCGGTGTTGATGAATTCGAATTTGGTGGTCTCGTGGTATTTACGCTCGGCGTCCGTGCCCGCGAAGAGGAAACCTTCAATCTCGTTGGCGGCGTTGAGGGTATAGCCCTTTTCCTTGTAGAGCTTGTCGGCGTAGCTCTTCAAGACACCGCGGAGGTCGCCGGAGTAGGGCGTGCCGTCCTTGTCGATGACGGTACCGAAGACGAGGCACTTGCCATTGCCGAAGACGTCAGAGGGAACCCAGTAGAATGCGCTCCAGTCGATGCCGAGGCGAAGGTCGCTTTCCTTCTGCGCGGTAAAGCCGCGGATGGAGGAGCCGTCGAAGGTCAGGTTCTCGTAGGAACCGAGAAGGAATTTTTTGTCGTAGTCGAGGAGGTGGAGACGGCCTTCGAGATCGGTGAAGAGTACCGTAAGCGCCTTGATCCGTTTCTCGTCTCTCAGGTACTTCAACCGCTTCTCGCGGATTTCATCAATGGCGACGCGGTTGAGCCGGTCAGCCTTGGCCTGCAGATTTAGTTCCTCAAGCTCGTCGTAAGGGAGCGCGAGAAAATTGCGGTACTCAGTCGACATGGTTCTCCTTCCGGGCAGGAAATTGGTTGTGAGGCATTCAAACTCAAGTCTAGGGTTCGGCGCATAAAGAACCCGTGAAGATTTGGCCGGCGAGGGGGTCGGTCAACGATGGCTTGCGACCACAGCCACAGAATCAGAATAACAACGGGAATCAGCGCAAGTGCCGCATAATAAGCAACCTGACGCGACATATGCGACTTCGTCTTGCCCCGTTTCCTAATTTCGACCCGGTCTTCCACACCCACGTCTTTTTTAATGCTGCAGATCCTATGCAAATGCGCACGCGGGTTTCCCGTCTTGCAACCCGGAGTTCTGGGGCGAGTGTGCGTTCGTGGACGGCAGCATTCGCGTGCTGGACCAGCTTTGGAAGCAAGCCGATGAGCATCGCACCAGAAAAAGAACTTTTAGATTCCTTTGTCCGCACTGAGACCGCTGTCGGCGACGCGACTTCGCCGAACTCGAGCCCACCTGCGCCGTCGGCGACGGTGGAAAGGTATCCGTGAGAACGGACCTGATACGTTGAAGAAGGTACAAACGAACCCAGAGACCTTCATAGTTGGTCCAGACTTTCCCAGGATAGCTAGCCTGACCAGACACGACGTCCAACATGGGTCTGTGCTCTCGGTTTATGGCGAGCAAGCTCTCGTTCGCGATGTCACGGGGACTACCGGGTGGAACTCGAGGGCATCAATGCGATGTGCGTCATAAACTCCACCCGGTCCGGAATTAGATGGCGGCCAGGTCGCGCTCTTTACTGCGAATGCGGACGGCGCCGCCGACGCTGTAGAGGAAGATTTTGCCGTCACCGATTTTACCGGTATAGGCAGCATTCGAGATGGCATCGATAGCCTTTTCGACGGAGTCATCGGAGATGACGAGTTCGACTTTGATCTTAGGGAGCAAGTCCACGTCGTATTCGCGACCCCGGAATACCTCGGTGTGGCCTTTCTGACGGCCGTGCCCACGGACCTCAGAGATGGTCATCCCCTCCACGCCCAACTCGATGAGAGCTGCTTTCACCGCTTCGAACTTATTTGGGCGAACGATGGCTTCAAGTTTGGTCATACGTTCCTCGCAGTCTGGTTGGGGCAGAACCCGGATACTCAGCCCCGGGCCTGCCTGAGCTATACATCATCAGTCACCCGTGGTGGCAGCGCTGCGCAAGGGGGAAGGGTTGTGAGCCGCAGAGTGCCCTGTCACGTCGTTTGCCATGCCGGCCGGAGCAGCCAGCGATGAGATCACGTACTCGGGATAAGCGGAGATCCCGTGCTCGTGGAGATCGAGGCCGTAGAGCTCACCTTCTGCGGAGACGCGCAGAGTACCGGTGAGATTTACGAGATACATGAGCACCATGGCTACGCCAAACGTGGCGGTAGTGACGATCGCGCTGCCCACGAATTGTGCTTTCAGGACGGTGAACCCCCCATGGTAAAAGAGGCCCGCCAGGGGAGCAGAGTTGTCAGGCCCGGTCGGCCCGGTTGCGCCATATTTGCCGCATGCGAACAAGCCAAGCGAGAGAGTTCCCCAGATGCCGCACAATCCGTGGACGGGAACGGCACCGATGGGATCATCAATGCGGAGCCATTCGAGGAGTTCGACGCCGAGGCAAACAACCACTCCGGCAATGCCGCCAAGAATGATAGAACCGGTTGGGCTGACCCAGTAGCAGGGACAGGTGATTGCAACCAATCCGGCGAGAAATCCGTTCACGGTGAAGCCGACGTCCCATTTCTTGGTTAGGAAGTAGGCATACATCATTGCGGTGAGACCAGCCGCGCAGGCGGCGAGCGTAGTGTTGGCCGAGACGCGGCCGATTCCGGCGATGTCCATCGCGGAGAGCGTTGAACCGGGGTTAAATCCATACCAGCCGAACCAGAGGATCAGACCACCGGTTGCGGCGATGGTAAGGTCGTGCGGCAGCATGGGCGCTCCGCCATCGCGCTTGAACTTGCGACCCAGACGCGGACCGAGAACGATGGATCCCGCAAGAGCTATAAATCCGCCGATGGTGTGAACAACCGTTGAACCGGCGAAATCGTGAAAGCTTGTGCCGAGATTAGGGAGAAAATTGCCGGGCGATCCCATGGTGGCGAGGAAACCATCTGGTCCCCAGGCCCAGTGCCCGATTATGGGGTAGATAAATCCGGAGACGCCGAGGGAGTAGAGGAGATCGCCAACGAACCCAGTGCGCCCGATCATGGCGCCCGAAGTGATTGTGGAACACGTGTCAGCGAAGGCGAATTGGAAGATCCAAACGGCAAGGAAGGCTACACCCGTGGACTCGTAGGTTTCAGGCGCATCCTGGAGGAAGAACCAGTGATACCCGATGAATCCGTTGCCGTGGCTGAACATGAATGCGAAGCCGATGGCATAAAAAAGGATTCCGCAGAGACAGGTGTCAACTATGCACTCCATGAGCACATTGACCGTCTCGCGCGAACGGCAGAAACCGGCCTCGAGCATCGTGAAGCCGACCTGCATGCCGAAGACGAGGAAGGCGGCGATCAGCGTCCATGCAGTATTGATGGGGTTGATTACGTCGGCAGCCTTCATCGTAGTTTCAGCCGCGTAGACCTTGGCGAAGAACATAGCAGTGAGCCCACCCATGATCAGCAGCGTGAGTCCAATACCTGTGAGTTTGCCTGCGAGCATGGTGGCTCCGTATTTCTGCCACTCTGGTTGACCAAGACGCTCGGCCAATCTGGTCAGCTTCTGCGAGAAAGATAGAGTCCGTTCTCTCCGCACACTGGGTTTCATCGCGATGCTCCTTCAATTTGGGTTGAACTTTGCGGTACCGAACTGATCGAGAGGTGCGAGTGTACTTCCGCAATCGATGCCTTATGGGAGCCTGTGGACAGCCAATCGCACTCCGGGCGAGGGCGTGTTCCAGATCTAAGGGAATGCTCTGACGAGAGCGATCAAGATGGAATGAAGAGAATCAGATTAATTCAAGAACTCAGTTCACTGCTTCCGGCTGGTTGTGTGACCGCAACCAGCAGGGGCGTGAGGTCCTAGCGCTTGGGGGCGAAGATCGCAATCAGGCCGATCGTGAAGGTGTTCTGCGAGTTGACAATGCTATCTGCACCCTTGTGGAAATAGGGCTGATCGGACCAGTCGTGGCGATATTCTGCACGAGCCAGGAGGCCAAGTGGCCAATGATATTCGCCGGTTGCGGTGAATTCCTTCACAGTTTGCGCAACGCCGGTCGAGTAGCCGTCCCGATCATCGAAGACTTCGATACGCGCGGCTCCCGCAAATTTCGAATTGATTTGATGATGTGCGGCAAATGCGACGCCCTGCCACAGGTTCGTCTTGTTGTCCCCAATTCCGTCGTGGATGGAATCGCTGTTCGCGCCGATGTCGTAATTGATATATGCGCTGAACTTCGAATTCGGAGTCAGCAGCACTGTCGTATCGAAGAGATTGCGATATCCGTGCTGCTCCGAGTAAATGGCGGGACCGGTATAGAAGTTTGCGTTCCATGTGTACTTGGGCTTCACGTATGAGCTGGTGAGACCGACGGTGGGGCCACCTACGTTGTTCACAATATTGTTCCAGCCGTTTACCAGCTGCACGCCGATCGTCTCCGTTTTCGAGACAGGCATGGAAGTGCGGATACCGAAATGGTAGTAAGGAATAGCCCAGGCGAACAGAATGGAACGCGAATAGTTCCAGTTGTCTTTCGACTCAATGACTTCAGCACCTGCCGATGTGACCCACTTACCGAGATCCAGCTCAAATCCTTTTGCCTTGGGCGGCTTGACGCTGGCATATGCCTGCTCCACAAACTCGAGCTGGTTGCTGGCGTTTACCAGCTTGTTAACTCGGCCGTAGACCAGGTCCACTCGCGCGCCGATAGGTGCTGGATCATGATTGAGGGTGAGCTTTGCCGTATTCAATGCCCACTGGTTTGTCTTGTCATTGAAGTTATAAAGATCGTTGACCTTTCCGTTGTTGTCTTCGCCAGGGTCATTCGAGTTGTAGCCGTAATAGCCGTCGAGGAAGCCGCTAACATCCATGGGACCGACGCGCCAAGGCTTGGGGTCGGGTGCAGCTGCAGGAGTTGCAGCAGGCGCCTGGGCAGCTGTAGGAGCAGATGCCGGGGGCGTGCTTGTCTCCGGAGCCTGCGCACCTGCTGCAACGGTGACAGCAAGAGTTGCTCCGGCAAGTAAGTGAAGCTTGAACTGAATCGACTTCGAAGTTAGCGACACGATTGCCTCCTGAAATAAGTTGAAAAATGGCCGAATGGTTTGTAAGAAGCGAACCCGTATGCTCAACACCTCGGTGGTATTCGAATCCCCGGGCTGGAGAAGGGGCATACGCAATAAAAGGCAAAGCCCATGAATGAAGACATGCGCCTCAGCGCTGCTTCTTGTCCTTTGGCTTATTCGCTGCTGCGGCTAGGTTCAAGTAACGCAAACAATGCATAAAGAAGAGATGAGGATTGGAAAAAGAATTCCTAAGCCTGCGAGAGCCCTGATTTTTCAACGTGATCGCACACCAGGCAAAAGTGCGAGCCGGGTGAAGATCAAGCTGCGCGCGTAAGCGGAATATAGGGAACTGATAAAATCAGGGAACATCTCCCGCGCACGAAACCAACAGCAGGACGCACGCGGGGAATCCTCTCTGAACCCGGCATGCTGCAGGAAGCTGGTTCCAGTTCACGAGAGAAGACATTCGAGCAAGCCGCTCAGCTTAAGCCACATTCTCAGGCGTTTGGAACGTTGCGGACGTGTATTGAGAAGGCGGTCGGGGGCAAAGAAACCAAAGCGATGGAAATGGCGGGTAAACGTTTGTCCGGCACCTATATCCCCCTTCGTTCAGCTTTCGCCGAAAAGCGTCTGCGCGAAAGCGTAATGCGCACAGTACGGTTCTTGACCGTATGCGCCACTGGCATTGTCGTTGTCGTGCTCATCGGATTCCTAACCCACTGGGTTCAATGGCTGCTGCCGGTCGCTGTGCTTCTGTCTCTACTCGTCGTCGTTTCCGTCACGCTTTGGTGCGGATTCTGGCAGGCTGTTGTTGTTTCGCTCTCAGCGGTGTGCGTTCAGGGTTACTTCAATGCACAAATGGCGCGGACGAATCCCGCGTCTGATCCGGCTAATCCCATTCAGCTTGTCGCTTTCATTCTGACGGCATTGGTGATTAGCAGGCTTTCAGCCCGGGTTACGGAACATGCGCGATCTTCCGACTCGTGGGGTGGTCAGATGCAGGATCTCTACGAGTTCACGCGGCGCACATTGCAGATGAATCTGCACGTCGAACCGGGTCCGCAACTCGCCGAGCTCGTACATGAGATTTTTGCGCTTGAGGCCGTTGTCATCTTCGATGCCGATCTTCATGAGATATACGAGGCTGGTTACTGGAACGTCGATCCGCAAGAGCTTGCACAGAACGTCTACTACTTCGAAAGCTCTGACGATGACCCTGGTACCGGGATTGCGCGCCGCGTTCTCCGGCTGGGGAACATTCCGATTGGCTCGATTGTGATGAGAGGAGACACCAGCCCGTTGACGAACAATGCTATTGCCTCTCTCATCGCTGTCACTTTCGATCGGTACCGGGCATTTGCGAATGAGAGCCGCATTGAAACGGAACGCCAAACTGAGCAGCTTCGATCAACTGTCCTGGACGCGCTCGCGCACGAATACAAGACGCCGCTTACGGCAATTCGTGCGGCATCTACCGGACTTTTAGAGATGGGCAAGCTGTCCGTCGGTCAGGCCGATCTCGTTTCTCTGATCAGTGAGCAGACCAATTTGCTGAGCGAACTGACCACGAAGTTGCTGACAACGGCCCGACTTGATGCCGATAAAGTCACTGTGCATGCGGCACCGGTCGGAGTGGCCTCTCTTATCGATGAGGTTGTTGCCGGCTTGAGTGACCGCCTGGCGACCATGAAGGTCGCTATCGATTTACCAGATGAAGCGCTGGTTCTCTGCTGCGACCGCCGCCTCTTAACGATGCTGCTTACCCAGTACATCGACAATGCCTGCAAATACGCAATTTTCGGAACGACGATCACAATCCGAGCCATACAGTCGAAAAGTGAGGTCATCTTCTCGGTCCACAGCTTTGGTCCGGAGATTCCAATGTCGGACCGTGAACGCATCTTTGACCGCTATTACCGTTCTTCGAACTCATCGAATCGCGCCGCAGGTACCGGTATCGGCTTGTCTGTAGCGAAGCGCGCTGCGACGATACACAACGGGTATGTGTGGGTGACCGGCGATCAGGACGAAGGCAACACATTTTACGCGGCCATACCGACCCAGGCGCGTAAGAGGGAGTTGTAAATGAACCAGCCTGTTATTCGAGTTCTGGCCGTCGATGATGAGCCAGCGATCCGCCGGGCACTGAGGGCGCCTCTGCTCGAACTTGGTTTTCAGTTCACCGAAGCGTCGCGCGGAGAAGAGGCGTTGCAGCTGTTGCATTCGGGAGCTTATGACGTGGTCCTGCTCGATATCAACATGCCGGGCATCGGTGGAATCGAGACGCTTCGCCGCATTCGCGCCTTTGCTCCGCGGCTTCCGGTTCTCATGCTGACGGTGCGGGATGGCGAGGAAGAAAAGGTGGAAGCTCTCGAACTCGGAGCCGATGATTACGTAACGAAGCCTTTCAGTACCCGGGAACTCGTCGCTCGTATTCGCACAGCTGTCCGCCGTGTCCACGCTCCCGCGCGAGCAGAGGACGCTCCTATCGAGATCGGGGAGATTCGCCTCATCCCTGCCAAGCGGAGCGTTACGAAGCGCTTACAGCCTGTGCACCTCACGCGCAAGGAATTCGATATTCTCTATTGCCTGATGAGCCGCGCAGGACGGGTTATCTCCTATGCGAAGCTCCTGACCGCTGTCTGGGGCGCAGATTGTCGTGAAGAAGTGGAGTATCTTCGCACCTTCGTCCGCCAACTTCGGAAGAAGATCGAAGACGACCCTTCGAATCCCGTGTATCTGCTGACCGATGTCTATGTTGGTTACCGTTTCGCCGACGCCCAGATGCTTAGCGATCGGGCCGAGACTGCGCCCTCAGCAGATAAACCCGAGCAGATGCCGGAGAACGTTTCTTAGCGAGAGTCACTTCGACGCTCTGAGCAGCTTTCCACATCGGTGACTCCAGTCACTTTGCGCTCCCCCCGCGCCACATACCATTAGCTCAGGTATAGCTGCGAATCTGTGCACGGAGGAGTGCGATGAATCTGGGGTTCATTGAGAGTAAGACATTCGACGAGATCGCGATCGGCGATACAGCATCGACTGAACATGTGCTGACCACCGATGACGCAATGGCGTTCGCGTCCATCTCCGGCTTCCACGCCGTGCTGAACTCCGACGAACAGACCAAGCGAGCGGGCGGAATTCCACCTACTGGTCCCAATATGTGGTGTGCTTCGCTGATCTCCGGCCTGTTCAGCATGAATACTCCGGGGCCTGGCTGCACGCTCACCAACGTGTCTCTGTCCTTCAAGAATCGCATCCGCGTCGGGGACCGCATTCTCGTTAACGTCAAAGTCGTTGCAAAAGATGAAGGCACGAAGAAGATCATCTTCGACTGCGACGCCAACAACGGAGAAGGCACTCCGATCTTCTCCGGAACGGCCGACCTTCTTGCTCCAACCGCGAAGCTGCGCTGGGCCACACTTCCGGTGCCTCAACTTATCGTGAACAACCAGTACCGTCATTATTTGGGTCTTATTGCTCGCGCAGATGCCAAGCCTCCAGTGAAAACTGCAATTGTTTGGCCGTGCGATGAAGTCTCGCTCGGAGGAGCTTACCAGGCGTTCAAAGATAACCTGATTGCGCCGGTTCTCATCGGCCCAGAAGCTGTGATCCGAGAGCAGGCAGCGAAGATGGAGATCGACCTTGGTAGCATCTGCATTGTCGATGTCGATCAGAGCCGCTCCGCGGCATTTCGCGCAGTAGAGCTTGCCCGCAAGAATGAAGTTCAGATGTTGATGAAGGGCTCGCTGCACACCGACGAACTAATGAGCGCAGTCGTGTCGCGTGAAGGCGGGATGCGCATTGGCCGGCGCATCAGCCATGTGTTTGCACTCGATGTGCCGTCTTACCACAAAACCCTGTTTGTTACGGACGCGGCGGTAAACATCCAGCCGGATTTCGAAACGAAGATCGACATTCTGCAGAATGCGATCGATATGTTGCACGCGATTGAGATCAAGAATCCGAAGGTTGCGATTTTGTCGGCGGTGGAGTCAGTCAATCCCGCCATTCCCTCGACCCTGGATGCAGCGGCTCTCTGCAAAATGGTCGACCGCGGGCAGATCACGGGCGCAATCGTCGATGGACCGTTGGCGTTCGATAACGCAATCTCGAGCGATGCCGCGCGGATCAAGAAGATCAAATCGCATGTCGCGGGCGACGCTGATCTGCTCATGGTGCCGAATCTCGAAGCAGGAAACATCCTGTTCAAGGAACTCCAGTACCTCGCCGGCGCGCTTGCAGCCGGTGTGGTTGTCGGCGCGAAGGTTCCTGTGGTGTTGACCAGTCGCGCGGATGGAGAACTGGCGCGTATGGCAAGTTGCGCGCTTGGCGTTCTGCTCGCGAAGCCGGCTCCCAGGGTCGATTGAACTCTGGTTATGCTGACGCTCCGATCGGCATGTTAGAACAGATTGGTGCACAACGAATCGCGTGTTTCTCGCCGCTCCTTTCTGGGTAAAGCCATCGCTGCTGGTGCTGCATCTGCCTCAGTTGCCGCGTTAAGCCAGTCTGCTGCTCCTGCCGCCTCGACTGCGCATGAGACGAGCCTGCTCGACATTCTTCGTATTCCCGATCGTGTGACCGCATTCGAAGGACTAAGCCAATCGCTTGCGATGACTCGCTCGCAGCGTTCCTGGCAGGCGAGCGGCATAGAGGTCGAATTTCAGGGTGACGGCAAGCAGAATTCCGTATTCATCTCGAGCCCTGAACACAATTTGACGCACGTCCATCTTCGCTGGTCGATTGATGTGTCTGAACGCCTGCGCTGTCTTGGCGATCATTGGGAGCGAAGCTACGGCGATCTGGCCTGGCGAGGCATCGTGCCGGAGCGCGTTATGCCCTGGTACTTCCTCGCATGGGATGGCGTTGCGTGTCACGGCTATGGCGTGAAGACGGGTGCTGCGGCGCTGTGCTTCTGGCAGGTTGATGGCGACGGAGTGTCGCTTTGGCTGAATGTGTCGAATGGCGGCGAAGGTGTGCAGCTTGGTTCAAGGCGGCTGCATGCGGCGACCATCGTCAGCCGTCCCGCAACTAGCGGTGAATCGGCAATCGAGTCGGCGCGCGCTTTCTGCGGCGTGATGTGCGATAAACCGCGATTGCCTTCGAGTCCGATTTATGGATCCAACGACTGGTATTACGCGTACGGAAAGAATTCAGCGGAGCAGACACTGCGCGATGCGGATCTAATGGCTGAGCTCTCGTCGGGACTCGCGGTTCGGCCCTTTACAGTGATTGACGACGGTTGGCGCGATACTTCGCGATTTCCGGATATGGGCGCTGTTGCAGCGGAGATCAGGAAGCGCAAGGTTCGACCCGGAATTTGGATCCGGCCGCTAATTGCGCCTGCAAATACCGCGGAAAATCTGTTGCTGTCGGGCGCTAGATTTGGTTCGCAGAAGCAGAGAGCTTCGGAAGGAGCTTACGATCCCACCATTCCTGATGCTCTGAAAATAATCACTGCGAAGGCAAGAGAAGTGGTCGACTTTGGTTTCGAACTTGTAAAGCATGACTACTCAACCTACGATCTGCTGGGCCGCTGGGGTTCAGAAATGGGTGCGAGTCCGACAACTCCTGGCTGGCACTTGCATGATCGGTCGCGGACCAATGCGGAGGTTATTCGCGATTTGTATTTGGCTTTGCGACGAGCGGTAGGCGAGCGGACGCTGCTGCTTGGGTGCAATACGGTGGGCCATCTCGGAGCAGGAATCTTCGAGTCGCAGCGGACGGGTGATGATACCAGCGGGCAGCATTGGGAGCGGACGCGGAAGATGGGTGTGAACACGCTGGCGTTTCGGCTGGCGCAGGATCGGACGTTCTTTGCGCTGGATCCGGATTGTGTGGGAATCACCCCGGCCATCCCGTGGGAACAGAACCGGCAATGGCTCGACGTCATTGCGCGGAGCGGAGCAGCCTTGTTTGTTTCGCCCGACGCGGCTGCGACTGGGCCGGAGCAGAAGAAGGCGATTGCCGAAGCGTTCCGGATGGCGGCGGAAGGTGGCGCGAGGATTTCGCCTGAGGACTGGTTGGATTCGACCTCGCCGGAGCGGTGGTCCCGTGGGGCCGGCACAACGGCACAGCTGCGATACCGCTGGTGTGAGCCGGGCGGGGCTGATCCATTTGCAACCTGAGGGTCCGATAAAAAGTTGTGGTGTGTGCCGTCCGGATTCCGTCTGGAAGGGATCCTCCCCCTTGCTCTGCACCCCCACATTTGACATAGATTCCTGCAACAAAAGGAGTTACTCGCACATCCCATGTGCCTAGCGTAGGGGAACAAGCAGCTTTACATCCCAATTTCTAGCCCGGGTTCCATTATGCGCGCAGGGGCGATAATGACCTGCAAATTGGAAGGGGGCCAAGAAAAAGTTCATTCACCGGCAACTTTAGCTCTGTACTAGTGTTCTAATACAGTGTGAGGGGATGATGTTGATAATACCTTGAGGAGGGGAGCCATGAAGATTCTTCGTTCGGTCAGTCAGAGGGGATTCAGCGTGGGGACGGCCGGGTGGTTCACCATACTCAGGCCAAATACGTGGTTCCCGGCCTCGCGCCTCCCCGGGACCTTCAGGAATTCTGGTCCTGAGATCAGGGGAGCTGCGGAATCCACGGCAGGACAAAGTGCTCTAGCCGCTCCCGCCAACAAGGTATGGGAGATTCGCGGGCCTGTGATGGAGCGGCGACCGGAAGATCGCGATCGAGTCCGGTCAGCGTCGATCATCCTGGGTGCGATGGCAATCACCTCGGCCCTGCTTTGGTGGATTTGCATCCCCAGGTAAAGCTTCGGGTCTATGTCTCCGCTTACCTGCGTCATCCGACTTCGGAATTCCTGAGCTTATCCGCAATTTGCGGCACGGCCAACCCGTGCCCCACAAACCAAAATGCATGTCGTCATTCCGAAGTCGCAAGGGGGTGCTATTCCGCTGCGTTCTCGCTCGGGCTGCCGCGGTCATGTCTACTCGTCGTAGTGAAGGAGGCTGAATACGTCGTATTCCTTGAATCGGTCGCGGCCTTTGAGGAAGTCGAGTTCTACGGCGAAGGCGAGGCCGGCGATTTCGCCGCCCAGCTGCTTGACGAGCTTCACGGTCGCTTCCATGGTGCCGCCTGTAGCGAGGAGGTCGTCGACAAGGACGACGCGCTGCCCAGGCTGGATGGCATCCATGTGGATCTCCAGGGTGTCGGAACCGTATTCGAGGTCGTAGGTGACGCGGGCTACAGGGGCGGGGAGCTTGCGGGGCTTGCGCACGGGGACGAAGCCGGCGTTGAGGCGATAGGCAAGGGCGGGGCCAAAGATGAAGCCGCGGGCCTCAATGCCGAGAACGAGGTCGATGCGCTGCTCGATGTAGTAAGCGGCGAGCGCGTCGATGAGCTTGGCGAAGCCGGTCTTGTCCTTAAGAAGCGTGGTGATGTCGTAGAAAAGGATGCCGGGCTTGGGGAAATCGGGTACGGTGCGCACAAGCGTCTTGAGCTCTTCGACGTTGATCGGCTTGGGTTTGGGCATGGATCGATTATAAAAGGCGGGAAACAGGGAATGGGCGATTAGGATTCACGGATTAAGGACGAGGTTTAGAGATTGGGGATTGGGATTTCGAACTGGGATCAGCGTTTACCAGGCACCTTCGATGCGGAACGAGCCTAGATTCTTTGCTTCTTTATCGTCGAGGTAGTGTTCGATGAGGTGATCGACGCGGCTGCCGCGTGGTCCGCGGCGAAGGCTTTCGCGCAGATCGGCTAGATCTTCGGCAGAGCCGGCAGCGACCACTTCGACGTCGCCTTCTTCAGTGTTGCGGACCCAACCCCGCAGGTCGAGCTCACTGGCTTCGCGGTGGACAAACCAGCGGAAGCCAACTCCTTGTACACGGCCTTGAACGAGGAAGTGGAGGACCATAGCAAACATGGCCAGTCTTTCAAAAGCAGGCGCTGCGGTGCAACACTGTTGAATCCGCACCTCAAACGTGAGACCCTTCGGCTTTGCGCAAGGCAGGTTGTGGGGCACCTGAACCGGCGGCGCGCTAAACTGGTCCTATCCATGGTTTTTGTTCTCGATAACTACGATTCGTTCACGTACAACCTTGTCCAGTATCTCGGGGAATTGGGCGCTGAGGTCGAGGTCCGGCGCAATGACGAGATTACCGTCGACGAGGTGGAGGCGATGAAGCCGGAGCGAATTCTGCTTTCGCCGGGGCCGTGCACGCCGGGAGAGGCGGGGATCCTGGTGCCGCTAATCAGGAAAATGGCCGGGAAGGCTCCGATCCTGGGCGTCTGCCTGGGACATCAGGCAATTGGCGAGGCATTCGGCGGCGAGGTGGTGAGGGCGCACAGCCTGATGCATGGCAAGACCAGCAAAGTGGACCATGACGGGAAAGGCGTCTTCTCTGGATTGCCGACGCCGCTGACATGCACGCGGTATCATTCGCTGATTGTGGCGGAGGGATCGTTGCCGAAGGAACTTGAAATCACAGCGCGTACGCCCGAAGCAAATGGTGCAGGGAAGAAGGGCGAGACGGTGATTATGGGGGTTCGGCATCGCAGCTTGCCGGTTGAAGGCGTGCAATTCCATCCCGAATCCGTGCTGACGGAAGGCGGACATCAGATGATTCGCAACTTCCTGGAAATGTAGGGCGATGCAAGGTCCCCGAAAGACGGTGCAATTCGGGTTCGGTCCGCTGGTGGCTGGGGTGGCTGTGTGTTTTGCCTTGAGTGGGATGGGGCAGACGCAGGGGCAGCCTGTTCAGCAGCAGACAGCGCCTCCCGCTCAGCCTGCCATGGCGACTCAGGCGCAAGGTCAGCAGCAAGCAGTTCCCAGTTCGCCTGCGCAGCAGATGCCGCTCGGTTCTACGCAGACCGGGCCGACGCAGGGGGGGCCGATTGCGATCGTTCCGCTGGACAACAAGGATCCGGGAAGCGCTGCACTTGTGACGGGCGCGCTGCAGGTGGCGAATGGGCGCGCGATGATCGCCACCAATGGCGCGGTCACCGCGGGTGCGAGCACTACCGAGGTGACGTTGCCACATCGCGGAGTGCTGCGGGTATGTTCAGCGACCACGATCAAGCTGGCATCGGATGCGAGCGTGCCGAAGAACGAAATCCCCGGCCTGATGATGGTGATGGACCACGGGGCAATGGAAGCGAGTTTCGCGACGGGACGGAATTCGGATGTGCTGCTGACACCGGATTTCCGAATTCTGATTGGTGGTCCCGGGGCGGCGGACGTGAAGGTGCGGCTAGGGGAGCACGGAGATACCTGTGTCGATAACGCGGGCGTGAATGCGCCATATGTCCTAGTGACGAGCGTGTTCGATGGGGGTATCTATCGCGTGCAGGCAGGCCAGCGCGTGATGTTCCAGCATGGAAGTGTGTACTCGGTTGTGGATCAGGAAAAGGAGCCGTGCGGGTGTCCTGCGGCGCCGCGGCCGAACAGCAACGATTTTCCCGAGACTCAGAGCGCAGGGTTTACGCCGCTTGCTCCGGTGGCGCCTGCGGGTGCGATTCCGCAGAATACTCCCACGGAGGCGACGGATACTTTCGTTCACAAGAGCGGAGAGCCTGCGCCGGAGACGGATACGGTAGTTGCGAAGCACAACACGCCTTTGCCGCCCATTGAACCGGTCGCAAAACACCCGAAGCCGCACAAGGTGAAGGGCGAGAAGGGACCTGGGTTCATGAAGCGAATGGGGCACTTTTTCCGGCGGCTCTTCGGAGCGGAGTAGCGGATTGCTCGTGGAGGGGATCAGTGGCTGCGGCCGCATTTCCATGAAATTAACGTATAGGGCTGAAGCCCACACCCTTTAAAATGGATGTTTCTGGGCTGATTCGCTCCCGTAGATGACTTGTCCGTATTCGAGGATGGTCACGAGACAGATTCCGCCGAAGATGTTGCCGAGGACCGCGGGTCCGAACCACTGAAAAAATGCGAGCGCCGGCGCCTGATGCGAGAGGACCGTGGTGAGGATCTCGCAGGAGCTGGCGATACAGTGCGCGAAGTCGCCGAGACCGACAACGTAGGTGAGCATCCAGATCACCATCACAGAGCCGGTGATGGAGTGCGAGGCGGAGACGAGCCAGGCAGCGAGAGCGATCATCCATCCGGCGATGACTCCCGACCAGAAGACGGTGGAAGCAGGGTGTGCAATGGCTTTGGCTCCAAGGCCGGCCATCGTGCTGACGAAGGACGGCTCAATCGCGGAGGTGTGGGTGGCGAGCATCGCAAAACCGAACGCACCAAGCACATTTGAGGGCAGGACAACGGACCAGAGGCGCATCGTGTTCCAGAACTGGCGTTTTTCCTTCAGGACGAGAGCGACGGGATAAAGAGTGTTTTCAGTGAATAGCTGAGACCGGCCGATGATGACGACGATGAATCCCAGCGGATAGAACATGCGCGAGAGGACGCGCGCGTGCGTTGAGCCGCCGAGGAGCGAGAGACCGATTGCGGTGCCGAGGGCAGAGAGCCCCATAAAGGCGCCGGCACCAAACCCTGAGAGGGCAAGGGCGATGCTGGGACGCTCGAGTTCCTGGCGGGCATTTTCGGCGACCTGCTCGTAGATATCTTCTGCCGAGGGACGCTGGAGATCTTTTTGCAGACCTTCGCTGGAAGGTTTTTGTTCTTCGGTTTCGGCTTGTTTGGTCTCGGGCATCCAGTTGACTCTTCGTCGGAAGCGGGAGGGGTTCCGGCTTCGCAGTTGTCAAGGTATAGATGCAGGTTTGCGACTGACTCGTCGTAATTTGCTGCGTACGGGTGAGATTAACTCCGGCTTTGTTCGTTCTAAAGCTCTCGGGCGCGCTCGATGGCGCGTATGACGGCCTGGGCTTTGTTCAACGACTCCTGGTGTTCGAGTTCAGGGACGGAATCGGCGACGATGCCTGCGCCTGCCTGGACGTAGCCCTTGCCTCCTGTGGTGAGAAGGGAACGAATGGCGATGCAGGAGTCGAGATTGCCGGAGAAGTCGGCATAAAGTACGGCTCCGCCGTAGGTGCCCCGCCGGGAGGGTTCGAGTTCTTCAATGATCTCCATAGCCCGGACTTTGGGTGCGCCGGATAGGGTTCCGGCGGGGAAGCAGGCGCGGAGGGCGTCGACGGCGGTAAGCTCGGGGCGCAGCTTGCCCTCGATGGTACTCACAATGTGCATCACGTGGCTGTAGCGCTCGACGAACATCAGGCGATCGACTTTCACCGAGCCGAATTCACTGACGCGGCCCACATCGTTGCGGCCCAGGTCGACAAGCATGACGTGTTCGGCGCGTTCCTTGTCGTCATGCATCATTTCATCCTCGAGGCGCTTGTCTTCTTCTTCGCTATTGCCGCGGGGGCGGGTGCCGGCGATAGGGCGGTACTCGACATTGCTGTCGTGGACGCGGACAAGCAGTTCAGGGGATGAGCCGGCCAGCTCAATCGTCTGAGGCTTCCTGGATGTCTTCTTGCCCGGGCCCAGTGGAGCGTCCGGGGTAAAGCGGAGGAAGTACATGTAAGGGCTGGGATTCACGGTACGGAGCGAGCGGTAGATCTGGAAAGAATCCAGACCGGTGGAAACGTCGAGGCGTTGCGAGAGGACCGCCTGGAAGATGTCGCCTGCTGCAATGTACTGCTTGGTGCGCTCGACGGCCGTGCAGAAATCCTTCTTGCTGGTGCGGCGTTTCACCTCGACCGGTTTGCCCGCGCGCGCGGCAGAGATTTTCGGAAGCGGGCGGCTGAGACGCTTTTCGAGGGCACCCAGACGCTTGACGGCATCGTCGTAGGCAACGTCGGGAGTGGAGAGGGTGACGTCGGCGGTCGCGATCATCCATATCTGCTTGCGGACGTGATCGAAGGCGAGCACCTCATCGAAGAAGAGGAGGCAGGCGTCCGGAACGCCAAGTTCGTCTTTTGCGTGATTGGGGATCCGCTCAATCTGGCGGACGGCATCGTACGCGAAGAAGCCGACAGCGCCGGCGGTGAATGGTGGCAGCCCGGCAATGCGGGCAGGCTTATGGCCGCTGAGCGCGTCTCGAAGGACGTGAAAGATGTCGCCGTCAATGCGAGTGGTACGGCCGCCTTCGGTGATGTCGATCTGGCGACCGCGGGAGACGATGCGCTTATAGGGATTGATGCCAATGAAGGTGTAGCGGCCTACCTGTTCGCCGTTCTCGACCGACTCCAGCAGAAAGCACTCGCGCTCCTGCCAGGCCGCACGCAGGAACGCTGAAACGGGGGTTTCGAGATCGGCGGTGAGCGTGTGGCAGACGGGGACGAGGGTGTGCTTCTTCGCGAGCGCGATGAAGTCCTTGCGACTGGGCTGGATGAAACTGGATGAGGGCTTCACAGATTAAGTGTAGCTGGTGGTTACTGGGCTGGTTTGGGACGGGCCAGAGGCACCGGTTTGAGATATGGGAACATGCGTGCGCTCTCGAAGCGCCTCCTCGTTTCCCACACTTCGGGGTTCCAGTTGTCTCCGATAACGAGGAAAGCTTGCCGCGCCGTATCGCGATCTTTGGCGAGCATCGCCATGAGCGCGTATGCATTCTTTTCGAAGTTGTTTGTGCCATAGAGATGTTCAATCGCTGCGTAGCCTCGACGAATGCGTTGCCAGGAGAGGTTGGGGGGCGTGCAGGGAACACACTTTTCTCCGTCCGTCAAAAGGAATTCGGCGACGAAGAAGTAGGTGGCCTCGCCATCGATGCCTCCTATCCGGTCGGCGAACTTAGCGACGAACCTCTCCGTATCGCCTGGCTCGCCGTACCACTTCGGCAGAAGATTGTTTGCCTGTACTCGCGCAATATAAAAGTACCCGGGCTCCTTGCTCAGCGAACGTTCGACAATGTCTTCGGTTTTGGCGCTATCCCAACTCTTAGCGGTAGTGGCGGACAGCATTGCGTTATACCACTCAGGATCATTGCGCCCCACCTGCTCTGCATCCTCCAGCACTCTCAAAGCCTCTCGGATTCTCACAGCGAACAGCTTCCAGGCTTCTGGTCTCACGGCGTCCGCAAAGTCACTGCCACGCGCCTTCCATGCAAAGTTAAGGTATGTATCTGCGAGCGCGATGCGTGGCGTTGGAGAGGAAGGAACAGAGGAAATCCAATGCTGCAGGGTGGCAATCTGCGCATTCCAGGCCGCATCGGTATCCGACTGTTGCGGTACCGAACTCAGAATCGTGTAGAGGACATGAAGCTGCCAACCTCCGCCTTGAAAACGCAAGCGCTGCGTACGTAGCCGATCTGCAAGTGAGTCCAACTCAGCGAAGGATTGCGTGTCGAAGAGTTTGCGCCATTGGGCGCGCAGGACGCGCTCGGTTGCTTCGTTGGCGACCGGCTGCGAGGGTTGCGGGGGAGACGCTTGCATCGCCATGAAGGCAGGCATACCCAGCGCAATTAGGACGAACAGCAAGAAAGGCAGAAATTTCGTTCCGATGTCGCGACGGAAATTCAACGGGAGCACCTCCCGAATTGAGGGCGAAGGGAATACGTGCTCAAGCTTACCCAGAAGCGACGAACAAGACAAGATCACGAACCGATGCCAAACGTTGGGCTTGGCAAAGATCTGATGGCTATGCTGCACTAGATTGAAACCAGATTTGGCCCTCGAGAGAAGACACTTTGCGGGAGGCAACTGACATTGCACGTGGAGCGGACAATACCGTCACGAGGAAAGACCCCGGTTGCGCAGTTGCTTATGGAGGTGCTCAATGATATGCGCTACTGCTTGCGGAGGCTCGACAGGGCACCGGCATTTGCGCTGACCGCAGTCTTCGTTCTTGCGCTCAGCATCGGAGCCGCAACAGCGACCTACGCTTTTGTCGATGCGGCGCTGGTGAAGCCGTTACCTTATCGTGAGCCGGCTCGGCTGGTCGCTTTGTTCGAGCACAATCCCGTGGGTGACCGTTTCCATCTTTCGGACTTCGACTACCGGGCGTGGAAACAACGTAATCATGTTTTTACCTCGCTCGATGTATACCGACCCGAGCGCAACATCCTGCAAAACGCGGGTAGTCCAGAAGAAGTCGCAGCAGCTTTGGTTAGCGATGGATTGTTCCGCACACTTGGAGTGACGCCCGCTCTGGGCCGCGACTTTTTTTCCGGAGAGGACCGGCCAGACGCACCGCGAACAACCATCCTGAGTTACGGAGCCTGGAGGAGCCGATTCGGCGGAGACCCGCGCGTCCTCGGTCGGACGGTCAAGCTTGATGGTGAGCCGTACACAATCGTCGGCGTATTGCCGCGCAAGTTTCATTTTGCTCCTGTCGGCCGGGCCGAGTTCTGGACAACGCTCCACGGCCACTGCGAACAACTCCGCGACTGTTTCCCGTTCTATGGCGTAGCGCGCTTGCGTGATGGAATTTCCGCGGCCGCGGCATTTCAAGACGTGAGCGCAATTGCCGGCCAGATTGCGGCGGAATACCCGCAGTTCAACCGCGACCGTTCGGCGACTCTGGTACCGCTTATGGACGCGATCTTTGGAAACATCCGGCCTACGCTTGTGGCGCTGCTGAGCGGAGCGGGGCTTCTTTGCCTGATCGGATTCGCAAACGTTTCGAGTCTGCTACTGGTGCGAGCTGAAAAGGGAAGCCGCGAAATTGCGGTTCGGGAAGCGTTGGGCGCTTCGCATATCCGTCTCTTCCGGCAGTTTGTAATCGAAGGGTTTGTGCTGACGGCGTCAGGCTGCTTTCTGGGTCTCGGATTTGCGACGCTCTTGATGGGGACCCTCGCGAAGCAGATCCCGCCTAATCTCATCGAGAATATGCCGTATCTCGAAAACATCCATTTGAGCGTGCGAGCGATTCTTTGTTCGATTGCAGTCTCGGCGATCGGCGGAGTTCTTTTCTCTACAGGTCCGATGCTGCATTATGTTCTTTCCAATTTGCGCGATGGGCTGGCGCAGGATAGTCGCGGAACCGCGAATGCGGGCTGGCGAAGGTTGGGCTCCGGCCTCGTCGCCGCCGAGATTGCCATTACGGTTGTGCTCCTCCTTGGCGCGGGATTGCTGACCAAGAGCTTCTATCGTCTCCTGCATGTTGATCTCGGCATTCATGCAACTGATCACCTTGCACTAGTCCATGTTGGAGAGCAAGGCGCACGGAAGTGGAAGGACTCGGCCAACGTTCAACTGGCGCGGCGGCTGACTGAGAAGATGTTGACCTTGCCGGGGGTGACGGCGGTTGGCGTATCCGGCGAACCAATGCTGGCTAGTGGCGAAGGTTTCAAGCAGACGATGGCGCATTATCGTGTTTTTGGCAGAACAACCGTTGGACTTGGGCCGGAACCGATGGATGAAATCGTGAGTGCCGGCTATTTTGAAATGCTGGGTGCACGCCTGATCGCAGGGCGCACATTCATCGAAGCAGACGATGCGGCAAAACCGCGACGCGCCATGATCAATCGGACGTTCGCAAAGGAACTGTTTCCTGACGCAGACCCAGTCGGCAAGAAGATTCTGAGTGGCTTCGATCCCGATCATCCGATCGAGGTGATTGGGGTCATCGACGACATCAAGGACGGCGCCTTGGATTTGCAACCGATCCCTGCGGTGTATAGCCCTTTTAACCAGGAACCGTTCGGTGATTTCTATGTCACGGTGCGATCGTCTCAAGCAGGTGATTCTCTCCTCAAATCGATGGTGCAGGCTGTTCATCAAGTCGATCCCACTCTGCTTGCGAACAAAGAAGAGACGATGACGGCGCGAATCGACAACTCGGAGGCAGCGTACTTTCATCGTTCGGCTGCGTGGGTGCTTGCGGGATTTGCGCTGCTGGCGCTCGTATTGGGAGCCGTCGGTCTGTACAGTGTCATGTCGTATGCAGTGGGACAGCGTACACGAGAAATTGGGATCCGCATTGCCCTGGGTGCCGGGAAGAAGGCTGTCTACCGGCTCATCCTTTGTCAATCAGCGAGGCCAGTAATGGTTGGCCTGACATGCGGATTGCTTTGTTCTTTCTGGCTCACATCGTTTCTCAGGGAGATGCTGTTTGGGGTAAGTTCATGGGATATGGAGATCGTCGCAGCGGTTATCGGGATTCTGGCTGGTAGCTCTCTGCTTGCGAGTCTCATTCCGGCCCGCCGAGCCTCATCGATCGAACCCATCGCAGCTTTAAGGGCAGAGTGAGACTCGTTCTGAAGTCAGGTGTTTCAGCTCTCACGAAGTTGGTGAGTTGTTGCGGCCACTCAACATGCCACAATGAGAGCGATGGAAATCTCATGGTGGAGTTCAGGGATGAGAAAGTGGTCTCGGTGTGTAAGTTGGATCGGAGTTCTGGGCATCCAGATTGCTTCGGCGCAGACCCCATCGTGAGCGGATGTGGGAAGAGCCGTGGAACTCATGATTCGTCTCAAGTTCGACGTTCCGACGACGTGCGACATCCGAATCGGATGGCGAACGCCGAGCCAGTTCACGGGATATGACAATCTGCGGGTGATTCTTTTCCGGGCGGCCAAGTCGACGAATCTTAGTTTCCTGATCTCTAAAGACAACAATTCGCTTGCGAAGCTTGAGAACTTCGATCTAGATCATAATCCGGCGCTTTCGATTTAGACCCGAGGGCGACCCATTCGCGGCAATCCGAGCGCGCGGGTGACAGTCATTAGCTTCGATGATCTGGAGTGCCCCGCTCTGGACCATGGAAATCTCACCGTTTCTCGCTGATTGAACCTGGACCCGTCCGAGTGACGCGCCGCGGGCGAAGTGGGTCGAAGTTGGCTAGTGGAGTTTCTGAGCGCGGTAGTTCTGCAACCATAAGACAAGCTCATCGGGTGGAAGCGCGCGGCTGAAGAGAAAGCCCTGGACACCGTCGCAGCCGCGTTCGCGGAGCATCTTGAGCTGCTCGTCGGTTTCTACGCCCTCGGCGGTGACTTCCATTTCGAGTTCGTGGCCCATCTCGATGATCTTTTCCACCATGACGAGATCGGCATGATTGAGGTGCATGTGCTGCACGAAGGTCTTGTCGATTTTGAGCTCGATGGCGGGAACATTCTGGAGCTGTTTCATCATCGAGTAGCCGGTGCCGAAGTCGTCGATGGAGAGCTGGAAGTTGCGCATGCGCAAACGCGTGAGGACATCGAGGGCGAGTGAGAACTCCATCAAGCCGGACTCGGTGATTTCCAGTACGATCCGTTCCGCTGGGAAGTCGTATTTCCGCGCGAGGTTCATGAAAATATCAGGGAACTTGAGATCGCGCAGTGAACTGACTGAGACGTTGATGGCGAGCCGCGGAAGGTGCTCATTGATGACCGAGAACTGTTTCACCTCGTGAAGGGCGCGCTCTGCGGTAGCCCAGCAGAAGTTATCCATCAAGCCGAGAGTCTCGATGCGCGAGATGAAGTTATCTGGGAAGACGAGGCCGAGTTCGGGATGGTTCCAGCGCGAGAGCGCTTCGACGCCGGTCACGACGCCGGTGGAAATGTTGATTTGCGGTTGGTAATAGAGGACAAACTCCTTGCGCTCGAATGCGCGGTACAGATCGCTGTCCGGGATATCAAGAAGTTCTTCTTTTTCAGATTCAGATGTTGTGGGCCTATCGGGAGCAAAATTAGCCGTGAGCATCTGCTGCAACTGGGGAATGGGAAACGGCTTCTGGAGATGGCCGATAACGGTGAGCCCGAGAGACTGGGCCAGCTTTTTGGCGGTTTCGATGACGCGGATATTGATGCCGCTCATCAGGATAATGCGGGCCTTGCAGTTCCGCTCGCCCAGTAGCCGCAGAATCTCAATGCCGTCCATCTCCGGCATGACCAGGTCGAGGAGAATGACGCCGGTTTCCGGACCGACATGCTGGAAAAATTCGTCAGCCGTCCTGGTGACGGAGCAATGCAGACCCATTGCGCTGGCGAGGCCCGAGACAATTTCGCCGACGACGCGATCGTCGTCGATGAGCACAACTCTGTCAGCAGGGGACATCTGGTCTCCAGGCGAAGGGGCAAACACGTTTTCGGTGGCGACCGCAACCGAGCAAGCTGGTCTGGAGAGCGGCATGGGGCTTAGGTTGAGTGTAGCCCAGGCTTTCAGAGAGCATTACCCGTTCCTCGGCGCGCACGGTTACCAACGTTGTAGGGCAATAACCATCTTAACGTCATGGGATTACATCAAAGTGTCTCATGCGCGACAGAAACACCAGCCGTACCCAGAGAATCACCCGGGATGGAATAGAAACGCGGCGCTCGCCGGTTCCGGTTCCGTCGAGGCCCACCTGACCTGAGGTGTCGGGTTTACTGGGAAAAGCACTGGAACGCGGGTCAGTACCGAGGTTCCCAGCATGGTTCACACCGGCTTGACGACCCGATGTTGTAGGCCTAGACTCACAAAGGTTTGGGCAAAGGCTGGTAGTTTTCGAGCCCGGCAGAGCACCTCAGGGGACAACCTGAAGCGAGATAAATGAAGTCTTCCGGGTAACCGGGAAAGACCCGTTGCGTCAATCACTTGGCTTTGGTATTTGCGGCGGGGTAAGAATTGGAGACCGTATGGCACCAGCAACACCAACGATGTCTTTGGACCAGGAGATCAATCCCTGGGAGGCGCAAAGCGCGCGGTTTGACTTTGCAGCACGCAAGCTGAATCTGGATGACGGACTATGGAAACTGCTCAGGACCCCGACGCGCGAGATTATCGTTCATTTTCCGGTCGCGATGGATGACGGCCGAATTGAGATCTTCACGGGGTTTCGAGTTCAGCACAACATTGCGCGCGGACCTGGGAAAGGCGGAATCCGCTACTCGCCGGAAGTGACGCTCGACGAGGTTCGGGCGTTGGCGGCCTGGATGACGTGGAAGTGCGGGGTGGTGAATATCCCGTTCGGCGGAGCGAAGGGAGGGGTGATCTGCGATCCGAAGAAGATGAGCCAGGGAGAACTGGAACGGCTGACGCGTCGTTACACTGCGGAAATCGTGGACTTCATCGGGCCAGAGAAGGACGTACCAGCGCCCGATGTGAACACGAATGAGCAGACAATGGCATGGATCATGGATACCTATTCCATGCACATGGGCCGTACCGTGACCAGTGTCGTGACGGGGAAGCCGCTGAACATCGGTGGATCGCGAGGGCGAACTGAAGCTACAGGCCGCGGCGTGATGGTTGTATGCGACGAAAGCCTGCGCTACCTGAACATGCCGGTGGATGGCTGCCGCGTGATCATCCAGGGATTCGGCAACGTGGGTTCGAATGCCGCGCGGCTGATGATGGAGCACGGATACAAAATTATCGGTATCGCGGAGAAGGATGGCGGATTGTCGAATTCGAATGGGATCGATATTCATGCCCTGATCGAGTACAAGTACCGCAATGGAACGGTTCTTGGGTTCCGCGGGGCAGAGGCGATGCCGAGCGAAGAGCTCATCATTTCGGACTGCGAGATATTGATTCCGGCGGCGACCGAGAATGTGATCACCAGCCGCAATGCCGAGAAGATCAAAGCGAAGATTGTTGTGGAGGGCGCCAACGGGCCGACCACGGCGGTTGCGGATGAGATTCTCGCTGACAAGCGCATCTTCGTGGTGCCGGATATCCTGGCCAATGCGGGGGGCGTGACGGCGAGCTACTTTGAATGGGTGCAGGACCGGCAGGGCTACTTCTGGAAGGAAGCGATCGTCAACGAGCAGCTGGAGCAGATTCTTCACGACAGCTTCGACGACGTAGTACGCTATGCCGAGGCACACAACGTGAACAACCGCATTGCGGCGTACATGCTGGCGATCGATCGAGTTGCGTTTACCATCAAGCAACGCGGGATCTACGCGTAGTCGCTACGACGCATGAAAATGGTGAAAGCGGGTCGCTTCGGCGGCCCGTTTTTGCATTCAGGAACAAATGTGGTTTCAGCGGTGTCTAATTGACATCGACCTGCGACATCCACCAATGTACTGCACCTACCGAGACTCGATATTGATCTTCAGCTTGAATCGCGGACGAATTGGTGCGCTGCGCAGGCTCGCCTTGCACCTTGTTGTCGCTGTCTGGTTCTGCCAGTTTCTGAACGCGCAGAACACAACACCGGCGATCACTGATTCACTGCCGTCGTTCGAGGTCATTTCCATTCGAGCGCATGAGCCAGGTTACTGGCCGAGTTTTGAGCACCGAGGATTTACGCGCGATGGATTCGAATGGTTGAACGCCCAGACACAGAGCATCATCGTGTACGCATACGATCTGCGCGATCCAAAGCTCGGCCCCAACCTGATTCCGGGTGCGCCGAAATGGATTCGCTCCGATTGGTACGATATCCGCGCGAAGTTGTCTGCGGCTAACGTTGAGAAAATGAGGCAGCTCAACGCTCACCAGAAGCTGGTATATCAGAGGCAATTTCTTCAGGCACTGCTTCTGGATCGCTTCAATCTCAGAGCACATCTGATCTCAAAACCATCTCTGGCTTATGAATTGGTGGTGGCAAAGCACGGCCCGAAGAACATCAAAGAAGCCAAGCCTGGAGAATCTCCAGGTATCGATTGGGTGGACGCCGGCTATGGTCAATACCATGCAGTTCCCATTGAAGCGTTGATTACGCTGTTGCAGATGCAAGAGGATTGTCCTGTCATCGACAGAACCGGTTTAAAAGCTGCGTACGACTTCGAATTGAAGTGGGAACGAGCCCCGGAAACAATGCCCCCACCCAGGACCAGCATCGTCCCGAGTGGGCTCTCAGGGGATCCATCGCGACCCTCGATTTTCAAAGCGCTTGAGGAACAGTTGGGGTTGAAATTGAATCCGATCAAGCAGCCACTAGAAGGTATTGTTATCGATCACATCGACAAACCATCTCCGAACTGATCGGATGCTGCGGAGCCCCTCAATCAGCCACTGCGAGATTCGGGGAAGCGATGAAGTCGCAGATAAGAACGGTGAGATCGTCGTCCTGCGACTTAGCCCAGCGCTGGACGGTTGCGAGAAGATGTTCCACGGCGTCAAGCGGCGAAAGGTGGGCAGAATCCAGCAATGCGGCGGAGAGAGATTGATCGCCGAAGAGTTGGCCTGCACTGTTCCGTGCTTCGATGATGCCGTCGGTGTAGAGCAGGAGACGATCGCCAGATTTGAGCGGCAGGGACTTACTCTCGTATGTAGCGGTTTCGACCGCCGCGAGAATCATTCCGTTTTCCGCGATCTCGGTCACAGTTCCGTCGCGAAGGAGAAGCATGGCAGGGTGCCCGGCGGCAGAGTAGTGCATAGCGTTCGATTCTGCGTCGAGATAGACGTAAGCCGCCGTGACGTACTGGCCCTGCGTGTTGCCGCAGAGTGCGGCATTCATTCCGTGGAGGAGCGCGGCGGGATCTGCTGCCTGGCCGCGCTGTGCAGTGGCCGCCATCTTGACCATGGATGCGATGAGCGCGGCGGGCACGCCGTGGCCTGAAACGTCGGCGATGAGGAGACCCGCTTGTTTATCGTCTGCGATGAGGAAGTCATACAGATCGCCGGCAACTGAGGTCATCGGCACATATTTCGCGGCAACTCGGAACGACTGCGAGGGCGGGAACGAGGAGGGCAGGATGGAGAGCTGGATGCGGCGGGCGAGGTCGAGTTCCTGCTGAAGCTCGGTGTATTCGCGGTCGCGTTGAAGGGTCCGGCGCGCCGCAACGTAGCCCAGGCAGGAGAGCAAGATCGCGAATCCATAAGGCTCGATGTGCGAAGGACGGTAGATATTGTCGGAGATGGACGGAAGAACGAAACAGAATAGTCCGAAGCCGATGACGCGGGATTCGCGATCGTGCACCATGCGGCGGAACCAGTAAATTGCAACCGAGATAAGTGCGATGGCTATGACGCTGTTGTTGATGTAGCGGAAGAGCGGATGCGTTCCAAACAGGAGGCACCCGGCAGAGAGGCTGAGGAAGAGGGCCACGAAGATAGGGGTGATAATGCGCCCGCCTTTTCCGAGGAATCCTGCAAAGTGGAAGAAGATGAAGGCGGGCACCGGAACCAGGTAATCGACTGCAGCGCTTAGCCGATGGAAGAATTCGCTCGGTGGAACAGACAGATACAAAAGATCAGAGTTGATCCAGAGGCGGATGCCATACAGGTGCGCAAACCAGGCGAGAGAGAGCAGCAACGTGTCTGCTTTTCGACGAATGATGCAGAGGCCGACGAGGATGATGGTGACGGTGTTGAATGCAGCGCCAAGAAAGAGGAAGGGCTCGTCGTGATGGAAGGCTCGCAGAACTTCACCGGCGGTCAGCTGTGCATCGATGACGAGCATTGCACCTCATCTTAAACGACGGAACATATACTGGCTGCCATGGCGAAGCGAAGCGCGGGATTGCTGATGTTCAGGAGGAAGGACAGGGATCTCGAGGTGTTTCTCGTGCATCCGGGAGGGCCTTTCTGGGCCGGGAAAGATGCGGGGGCCTGGACGGTTCCCAAGGGCGAGTACGTGGAGGGCGAAGACCCGCTGGACGCGGCGAAACGCGAGTTCATGGAGGAGACGGGGTTTGTCGCAACCGGCGAGTTCTTAGACCTCGGTGCGGTGAGGCAAACGAGCGGCAAGATTGTGAGTGCATGGGCTTTTGAGGGGGACTGCGATCCCGGCAAGCTGGTGAGCAATTTCTGCGAGATTGAGTGGCCGCCGCGATCGAAGAAGAAGATGGAGATTCCTGAGGTGGATCGGGGCGCCTGGTTCACAGTGGCAGAGGCGAGGCGGGCAATCTTGAAGAGCCAGGAGCCATTTCTGGACGCGCTTGGGGCCAAGTTGAGCTGAGTCGGCCTTTTCTGGAACCTAACCGCGAGGTCCCTCGTAAGTCGAAGCACATCTAGCGTCTGAGGCCGGGACGCGGCGAAGAATTCATTGAGTGTTGGTTTGAGGCGCAGATGTAATGCGGTCTATAGTTGTAGTGATGCCGCTTCCCGGGCATCGGACACGCCAGCGGTTACGGCGGTTCGGAAACGTGCCGCCGGTGTGCGCGTAGAAAGATCAGAAAGACCTAGAGTAGAGACGTGAATCTCCCGAACTCCATCACGTTGAGCAGGATTGCGATGATCCCGCTCTTCCTTTGGATCCTGTCGCCATACTTTCTTTGGCACGGGCCGAATGGGGAGCAGGAGATCGCGGCTGCGGTGTTGTTTGTGCTGGCCTCGATCACCGACGGGCTGGACGGCTACCTGGCCCGCAAGAGGGCCCAGATCACCACAATGGGGATGCTCCTCGATCCCATTGCGGACAAAATCATGGTGACCGCCGCCTTGATCGAACTGGTGGCCTACGTTCCACAGGTGGTGAAGGTCTGGATCGTGGTCGTCATCATCGCACGGGAATTCCTGATTTCGGGACTGAGGTCGATTGCCTCGGCTGAGGGTTTCACCATCCAGGCGAGCGATCTGGGAAAACTCAAGACCGTGGTTCAGATCGTGTCGGTGGTATCAGCCATCCTGGCGCACCGGTGGTTCCAGTGGCAGTTTGGAGTGCTAGTGATCCCGGTGCAGTGGCTGGCGATTGCGGCGATTTACTTTACGGTTCTGGTGTCGACGATTTCTGCGGTGGATTACTTTGTCGCCTTCTGGAAGCAGATAGATGGCGCATCGAAGAATCGGCGGCAGGGGTACATCTTGTCGCGGCAGAAGGGCGTGAGCACAACGCGCTAGGGCAACCGCTTGCTTCCAGCCCTTGTCCGGGCACGATTGTCCTTTCTCAATTCATTAATTCTATTCGAGTGGTCCAGTACGGGTTAAGACGGCGGGATCAAGCCTGCCGATGCGGCCCTTTGGGCCTACGACGTAGGGCAGCGAAAGCGCGTTCCAATTGCGATCGGCGTCTGCGGATTCGTGAAGAGCCGGGTTGGGGTGGATGGCACGCCAGTTGCGGCCATCGTCCGTGGAGATGTCGGTACCATTGGGTCCCACGGTGATCCAGGTCTTGGTTGAAGCATCGTAGGCAACGGAGGAGCGGTAGCCGTGGGGTGGGGTGGTTGCAGGTTGCCAATGGTCGCCGCGATCCAGAGTGAAGGCGGCTGTACCAGTGCGATCGTCAGGCTTCGTGTAGTCTCCACCAACGGCTATCCATTGTTTCCAGTCGCGATACTGAAGAGAGAAAATGCCTGCAGCTTTGCCGCTCTGTAGGGATGGAAGTTCAGCTTGCGACCACACCGCGTCCCGCTTGCAGGAGTCGCATTCGCGGTAAAGCCGAGGCCCCGTCGGCCCACCTGTACCGAACGCTGCGTTTCCATCGACCCAATCAACCAGCAGAGAAGAATTGCTCGCAGCAAATGAGCCCTGATCGGGATCGCTTCTAAGACCGTCATCGCGAGACTTCTCCCAATTTGCCCCTGCATCGGTGCTACTGAACAATGAGAAGCGCCCGTTCACAGGATCGCCAAGGATCATAATGTTGTTTCGATCCGCGGTCGCGACTGCGTCCCAGAAGCCTTCTTTGTCCGGGTTCGTGAACAGCAGTTTCCAGGAGTGGCAGCCGTCGGTGGTTTTGTAGAGGCGGGACTGTTCGCCGGGACCGGAGGACATGACGATCGCAGTGTTCGCGTCGAAAGCCTGAACTCCGCGGAAGTCGAGCTTCTCAGCGCCTGGCGGAATCGCGCAAGATTGCCAGACGTATCCGCCATCTTCCGTGCGGAGAACGGTCCCGTGCGTGCCGCTCGCCCACGCCACTCCATTGCCGACGTTGTGAATGCCGCGAAGGTCGGCCGTGGTGTTCGAGGTCTGCATTGTGAACTGAGCGCAGCTTGGAATGGCGCTGCTGACGGTGGCGAGAAGGAGCGCGAGGCGCATGGAAGCTAGTGTAGCGTTCCAGAGATCAGAGATCAGAGATCAGAAATCAGGGAATAGGGAGTAGGCAGTAGGGAGCAGGGAGTAGAACTCCCCGCGAGCGATCATGCAGTTCGCGGGGAGTTCGGATTACTGGCCGAGGAGGCGGATGACGTGGTTGACGATCATCAGGTCTTCGGCTGGAGGAATGACGCGGACAATGACGCGCGAGTTGTCGGCGGAGATGGTCGCTTCGCCGCGGACATTGTTGCGTGCCGGATGGATGACAATGCCGAGGGCTTCGAGGCCGGCGCAGATTTCAGCGCGGGAGGCGATGTCGTTTTCACCAATGCCGCCGGTGAAAACAAGCATGTCGAGTCCGCCGAGTTCGGCGTAGAAGCTGCCGATCCACTTGGCAATCGTCGAGGTGAACTTGTCGACGGCGAGGCGGGCGTGTTCGTTGCCGTTCTTGATGGCTTCGCGCAGATCACGCATGTCGTTGGAGACTCCGCTCATGCCGACGAGTCCCGACTTTTTGCTGATCACGGTTTCGAGCTTGTCGGCGGCTTTGAGGGCGTCGGGTTCTGTTTTCGCGATCTGCTTGAGGATGAAGATCACCACGCCCGGATCGATGTCGCCGGTTCGGGACGCAGAGATGATTCCGCCGCTGGGCGTGAGGCCCATCGAAGTATCGAGGCACTGGCCGTTGCGGATGGCGGTAATCGATGCGCCGTTGCCAAGATGAGCGACGATGAGCTTCTCGGGGATGTTTGGCTGAAGCTGGTAAATGATCGACTCGTAGGAGACGCCGTGATAGCCGTAGCGGCGAACGCCCATCTCGACGTACTCGTCGGGAATCGGCATGCGCTTGACGACGTCAGGCATCGTGCGATGGAAGTAGGTATCGAGCACGGCAAAGTTGGGAATGCCAGGGAAGAGCTTCAGCGCCTCGCGCATGATGTAGACGGCAATCGGTGTGTGCAGCGGAGCGAGATCTGCGTATTTGTCGAGGTTGTCAATCAGCTCAGGTGTGATGAGCTGGTTTTCGCAGACGCTGGGGCTGCCGGAAACTGTGCGATGGCCGATGGCCTTGGGTGCAGGGAACTGGCCGGAGTTGAGAGTCTTGGCGACAAGCGCGAAAGCCACAGAGCGGTTGGGCAGATCGGGAGTTTCGTCGATGAGCTTTTTGCAATCGGCATCCTTGATCCAGAACTTGCCGTTATCCGTGGCGATGCCGTCGACGGCACCTTCGAAGATTTTCGTGCGCTGGCCGTCGACGGCTTCGTACATGGCGAACTTGATGGAGGAGGAACCACTGTTTAAAACCAAAATCGGCAAAGACGACATGAAAGACTTTCCCTCTTGCTTGTAATTTGAACTTCTTCAAAACTCATTTCGTTTTGTCCGGCTGCCATTGCCACTGCTGAATCTCGGGCAGGTCTTCGCCGTGCTCGGAGACATAGAGGCGGTGGCGCTGGATCTGTTCTGAGTACCACTGGCGTGCATTGTCGAGTTTCGGCGCAAGGCGCTTGACGCGGCTGATGGCGTCGAGCGTGAGCTGGAATCGGTCGATATTGTTGAGCACGCACATGTCGAATGGCGTTGTAGTTGTGCCTTCTTCCTTGTAGCCGCGGACGTGCAGATTGTCATGATTGTGGCGGCGATAGGTGAGGCGATGGATACCCCACGGGTAGCCGTGGAATGCAAAGATGGTCGGCACCTTGGGCGGGAAGATTGCGTCGTACTCCTCGTCGGACAAACCGTGCGGATGTTCCGACTGCGGCTGAAGTGTCATCAGGTCGACGATGTTGACGACGCGGACGCGCAAATCAGGCGCCTGCTCGCGCAGAAGCGTGACCGCAGCCAGCGCTTCCATGGTGGGTACGTCACCGCAGCAGGCGATCACGACCTCCGGATCGCCATTATCATTGGATGCCCACTTCCAGATACCAAGACCTGTGGTGCAGTGCGCGACCGCTTCGTCCATCGTGAGCCACTGCGGAGCGGGCTGTTTACCCGCAACGATCAAATTGATGTAGTGGCGACTGCGCAGGCAGTGGTCGGCTACAGAGAGCAGCGTGTTGGCGTCGGGTGGTAGATAGATGCGTACGACGTCAGACTTCTTGTTGACGAGGTGATCGATGAAGCCTGGGTCCTGATGGGAGAATCCGTTGTGATCCTGCCGCCAGACCAGCGAGCTGAGCAGGTAATTGAGCGATGCGATGGGTTTGCGCCACGGGATGCCACGCGTGACTTTGAGCCACTTCGCGTGCTGGTTCACCATCGAGTCGACGATGTGGATGAAGGCCTCGTAGCAGCTGAAGAACCCATGGCGGCCCGTGAGAAGGTAGCCCTCGAGCCAGCCCTGGCACATATGCTCGCTGAGAATTTCCATCACGCGGCCGGTGGGGCTGAGATCGATGTCGACGGGCAGCGTCTCGGACATCCATGTTTTGCCAGTGCCGGTGATGACGTCGCCAATGCGGTTGCTGGCGGTTTCGTCGGGGCCGAAGACGCGGAAGTTCTTCGAGTCCTGGTTGGCCTGCATGACGGCCTGCAAAAGCTTCCCGAGCACGCGGGTGGATTCTGCAATAGTGGCGCCGGGCTTTTCAACTTTGACGGCAAAGTCGCGGAAGCTGGGAATGCGTAGCGGCTGCCAGAGCAGTCCGCCATTAGCGTGGGCGTTCATGCCCATGCGGAGACGGCCCTTGGGAGCGATGTCGGCGAACTCGGAGCGGAACGCACCGTCCTCGTCGAAGAGCTCTTCCGGTTTGTAGCTGCGCATCCAGTCTTCGAGAAGACGAATGTGGTCGGGCTTCTCGCGGAGTTCGCTGAAAGGAACCTGGTGTGCGCGCCACGTATTTTCGACAGGCTTGCCATCGACTTCCTTCGGTCCTGTCCACCCCTTGGGCGTGCGCATGATAAGCATCGGCCAGGTGGGGCGCTCCGTCGATTTGCCTTCGCGCGCAGCTTTCTGGATTTCTGCAATGCGATCGAAGATGTGGTCGAAGATCTCCGCCGCCTTTTGGTGCATGCTAAGGGGATCGTCGCCTTCGAGGGTGTAAGGCTCGTAGCCGTAGCCGCGCATCAGGTCTTCAAGTTCCGCATGAGGTATGCGCGCCAGAACTGTGGGATTGGCGATCTTGTAGCCGTTGAGGTGCAGGATAGGCAGTACCGCACCATCCGTAGCCGGATTGAGGAACTTGTTCGAGTGCCAGCTGGTGGCGAGAGGGCCGGTTTCGGCTTCGCCGTCGCCAACAACACAGGCGACGATCAGGTTTGGATTGTCGAAGGCCGCTCCATAGGCGTGTACGAGCGAGTAGCCAAGTTCGCCGCCTTCGTGGATAGAGCCGGGAGTTTCGGGGGCGACGTGGCTGGGGATTCCGTAGGGCCAGCTGAACTGGCGGAAGAGGCGCTTGATGCCGTCGCGATTCTGCTCGATGTGCGGGTAGATCTCGGAGTAGGAACCTTCAAGGTAGGTATTCGCCACGAGGCCCGGACCGCCGTGTCCCGGACCAATGATGTAGATCATGTCGAGGTGGCGTTCTTTGATGAGCCGGTTCCAATGGACGTAGAGGAAGTTGAGACCAGGCGTGGTGCCCCAGTGTCCGAGTAGCCGCGGTTTGACGTCGTCGAGTGTGAGCGGACGTTCAAGCAGCGGATTGTCTTTCAGGTAGATCTGCCCAACGGAAAGATAGTTGGCGGCCCGGAAGTAGGCGTTCATCTTCTCGAGCTGATCGGGAGAGAGGGGGCCCTGGGTGCTGTCGTTGGGGTTGGATTTGTTCCGAGTGGTTTCGGTCTTCGCGGTGGTCGCAGTCATGGGGCACCTCGTAGGGGAAGAGATGTGACAGTTCAGGCTAGCAGCCGAGTGTTAAAGCCGGGGTGATTGAAGTCACAGGGACATGAGATGCCGAGGCGCCATGTGGGACTGTCTGGAAATCCATCGAGATGCGGCGGTTTACAAGGAGAAGGACTGTTCTTTTTGCCGTTCTTTCGGGGTGCTCCGGAAGTGGCGTTTGAGGCGGAGAATGCGCGATTCGAATCCATACCAGAGCAGGGTGGCTACAAGAGTGCACGCAATAAGTCGGAAGGCCACAACGGCGATATTGCCGGGGATTCCGTAGGGATTGAGTCGCGCGTCGACCCAGCCGAAGTAGACGAAGGTGCCGATGTGTGTCATGTAAAGGCCGTAGCTGATCTTGCCGTAGTAGGCGAGCGGGCCGCGACTAAATGCGACATTGACGGGAGTATGGAACCCCGACGCAGCAATCGAACTGAGGACTGCTCCACCGAAGAGCGTGGTGAGGGCGGAATCGAGGTACGCCGTGCCGCCCGCGATCGTGCCGGCGCAGATAAATCCGACGGGCATGGCGATGAGCCCGATCGTCAGCCAAGCGCGACGGCTGAGCGGAATTGTGTAGAGCCCGAGCGCGAGCAGACTGCCCATGGCGATGCCGTCGATATGCGTGAGCGTGTGTGTCGGAGTGATCCACGCGAAATGGCTCATTCGGAAGAGCGGTGCGGCGATGAGGAAGCTGACGAGCAGAGAGGCGAGCATCCATGGCGCGCGCAGGATGCGGACGACGGGAGCCCAGAGAAAGTAGTACTGCTCTTCGATGGCGAGAGACCACGTGGGGCCAATGGCAGGCGGCAGCGTGATGTGGAAGAGATTCTGTAGAAAGAGAATGTAAGCCCACCACGGTGCGGTTCGGAAGGCATCGAAGACGGGCAGTCCGACGAACCACGGCGCGTTGAAATAGCAGACGAGTAGAACAAGGACGTAAACGGGCCAGATTCGCAGCGCACGTCGGGCATAGAAATTGCGGAAGTAGTGCGGCTGGGTGCGCGATTCCAGCAGGATCGACGTGATCAGAAATCCGGAGAGTACGAAAAACAGGTTGACTCCCGCCCATCCCCAGAGCGATGCCTTGTAGAGAAGCGTGTGTTCGAAGCGTGGGTGGCAGTGATAGAAGACGACGCCGAGGACGGCGATGCCCCGCAATCCCTGCAGTTCGGGAATGTAAGAGGGGAGCCAGGATGGGCGCTGGATGAGCAAGAGTGAAGATTAGCAGGTGAGAATCCCAAGTCTCAGAAACGAGACCTGGGACACCCAAAGGTTTGTTGTTCCGGACATTATCCCGCCGCGAGTTCTTTAGCCCGCTGCGTTGCGCGCATCACCGCCTTGATGAGCGTGACGCGCAGACCGCCTTCTTCCAGTTCAAGGATGCCGTCAATGGTGCAGCCGGCTGGTGTGGTCACTTCGTCCTTGAGCAGCGCGGGGTGGTACCCGGTTTCGAGGACCATCTTGCCTGCGCCGAAGACTGTCTGCGCGGCGAGCTGCGTGGCAGTATCGCGGGGCAGTCCGACCTTCACTCCAGCCTCAGCCAGCGCCTCAATGATGATGTACACGTATGCAGGCCCGGAGGCGGAGAGACCGGTTACGGCGTCCATATGTTTCTCGTCGACGATGACGGAGCGCCCGACGGTTTCAAAGATGCGCTGGGCCAGCTCCATCTGCTCGGGCTTCACGAATCGTCCGCGGCAGAGCCCGGCGACTCCCGCGCCGAGCGCGGAGGGCGTGTTGGGCATTGCGCGAATCACCGGGATCTCCATCCCGGCCGCTTCTTCGATGGCGCGAGTCTTCACCGACGCGGCGAAGGAGACGATGGTCTTCTCTGGCGTGAGGGCAGGTTTAATTTCAGCGATAAGATCCGGGACCTGGAAGGGCTTGACGCCGATGAGGATCAGCTCTGCCTGGCGCGCGGCTGCTAGGTTGTCCGTGGCCACATCGACGCCCCACTGCGCGGCGCGGGAGAGCGCCTTCTCCGTGTGGGCCACGGTAGCGTGGACGTTTTCCGCCGCAAAGAGGTTCTGCTTGAGAAAGGCCTGAAGCAGGATTCCCCCCATCTTGCCGGCGCCGAGGACGGCGACGTGGAGGTCGGGGATTTGCGCGGGAGCTTGCGTGGCCTCAACGGCGATCTCAGGCATGGTTTTTCCTTTTGGGAGAGTGTTGTTCACGTCAAGGATAAATGGTGGAACAGGAAGAGCGAGATCGTTTAGTGTTTGGCGCCCCAGGGTGGCTTGTTCGAATCGGTGCCGGTACCGCTCGAGGTTGGCGCGGAGATCGGCGGCAAGAACTGCATTTTGGTACTGCTGGGCGAACTCGAGGGCTTGGCGAATGATCGTTACGGCTTGAGTGTAGTTGCCGGTTTCTGAATGCATGGCCGGCAAGCATCTGCAGGATTCCTGGCTCCCGGGTGTTGGTGAGGAGGGTGCGGGTTCGAGTTGCGGACGAGCTTCTGTAAATCGGATGCTGGGAATTTCAGAGTGAAGCGCTTGCCGCACAGGGCTGGTGGGTATGCAAAACTGCATCTGAGGGATAGAGGACGCAAGCATGGAATGGCAGGATCAGGGAATCAGTTCGGATATTGAGGATCGCAGGGCAGGCGGCGGAGGAGGCGGGTTTGGATTCGGCGGCGGCATGGGAATCGGCGGATTTATCCTGCTGTTAATCCTTAGCGTTGTTACCGGGCGAAACTTCTTCTCTTCAGAGGGCGGATCGGCGAATGTGGACCAGGGGCCGCCGACCTCCAATGGGCCGGTCCAGCAGTCGCCCGGCGAAGAACGCGATGTCCACCTCATCAGCTTCGTGCTCGACGATACACAGAAGACGTGGAGCCAGATCTTTGCCGAGCACGGGCGCCAATACCGCCGCGCAAAGCTGGTGCTCTACCGCGACCTTACTTATTCCGGCTGCGGGACGGCGCAGGCCACCACGGGGCCGTTCTATTGTCCTGAGGACGAGAAGGTCTATATCGATCTCTCGTTCTGGAATGAACTGAAACACTTCGGGGGCGATACGGGCGACTTTGCGCAGGCCTATGTCGTTGCACATGAACTCGGACATCATGTGCAGAAACTGCTGGGTATTGAGCAGCGAATGCGCCGCCTTTCGCAACAGGATGAGGGCGAGCAGAATCCGCTGTCGGTCGATCTCGAGTTGCAGGCCGATTGCTTTGCCGGTGTGTGGGGCCACAGCACCGAGCAGCGGAACATTGTCCATCCCGACGATGTTGCGGGAGCGCTCAGGGCCGCCGCCGCGGTTGGCGACGATCACTTACAGCGCATGAGCGGCAGAGCAGTTAGTCCCGAAAGTTGGACGCACGGATCAAGCGCGCAACGACAGGAGTGGTTCAAGCAGGGGCTCGACAGCGGAGACGTGAACGGCTGTACCACCTTCAATGGCAGACTCGCGCCATAGCTGGCAGGTCCTTTATCGGATTGCACACCTCATCAAGGTTGCGCGCCGGTTTTCTATTGTGCAGTGTCCAGCATCAGCTTGGTTCCGAGATCGTGCAAGGTTCTGGTGAGTTCCTCGGAGTTCGGCGAGCACTCGCGGCTGCAGCGCATCCAGAATGACGAAAGTGCCGACACGGATTCCGGGGACTCCTTCAGCACTCGATTTGTGAGTTCCTCCGCCGTTTGGTATCGATGTGCATGAGCATAGCCGTCGATAAAAGGGAACCACTCCGAAGCGTCGGTCGGCGAATACCCCCGCTTCATGACATCATCTCCCAGGCTGGCTACTCTGTCCCAGTGCTGGAGCTGCCTTTCTAAATCAGCTTTCTGGTAGAAATAAGCCCACTCATGTTTGGGCTCCGGGCCGAACAGCTTCAACAGCGGTCCACCGGGCACGCCCTCCGTGGCCGCAGAGATTTCCTCCGGATGGGAGACTTGCGCTACGCTCGCGGACAACATCGAACCCTGAACGATTTCTCCTGCTGTCGAGGGTGAGATTACTCGCAAGGTGCCGTCTGGTGATAACCACGACACCACACTTTGCGCAGTCGTCCCCGCAAATGGAAACGAGCGGAGATGCCTGCTGATCGGGGAAGAGGGTCTGAAACTCGGCTTCCCCTCGGGGGTCCGCCGCATATCGAACATGAAGTAATCCAACTTTCCGGCGCGATCCTCGCGTTTATAAAGCATATCCAGAAGCCCGGGAGTCTCCCCCGAGCCTATCGACTCTGAGAGACCATCGACAAAGATCGTGCTGCCTGGCTTGATGTCGGGGAACCGCCAGGCCAATTGCCAGAAGAGCGACTTCTGCCCAAGCCAATCGTGCCGGTATGTGTTCATGCTCTTCAACTGAAATACGCTGAACGCGAACATGAGCACACTCACGACGATCATTCTCGCTCTCTTACTTCTTAGAGCCCATGCGAGAAAGCACGCGAGTGCGATACACGCGGGGAGCATGAATGGATAAGTGAATCGATCTCCGAAAGATAGAATCGGCGCGAAGAATGCGGTCTGACCCGAGATGAATGGCAGTCCGCCGAAGATAAGCCCGACGATACTCATCGCGGCGCCACCCCAAAAGATGCCACGGGATCTTTCCTCCGCCATCTCGGCCTTCGCCGCCGGCTTATCGCTCAACGTCAGTGATCGCAGCGCGTAAACCGAGATTCCGACAATAATCAGTCCGATCACCCACGCTTTATTCCCCGCTATACCGGGACTAATCTCGTTAGCATCAAACGGACGGGAAAAGGCGTATACAGCTCCCATCGCGATGTTGTGGATTGCGTTGAAAACGAGACCTCCGATCTCCCGTACCGGATGATGTAGCGCCCTCGACAGCAAGTAGGGAATGTTCTTGTCACCGATAGCCCCGTAATGCACCTCGTGGAAGATGAAGCTACGCCAGAAGATGTATCCAGCCCAGGTGACTGCATAAGGGCTCCATCGCAGTCCGGCCTCTCGAATTCTCTTGAGATCTAAACCGTCTTCTTTGGAACTGCAGACCCAGATGACAACGATGCGCACGAACTCAAGACCGACGAAGTATTCCGTGATCAGGTATGACCCTACGGCTAGAACCAATGAAACCAGCAGAAATGGCCACTTATAACGAGGTCTCTTTATCGCGAAGACCGTGAGCAGCAACGATGTAGCGTAAAGCAGGAAGCTGAAATTCTGAGAAAGATAAGTTAAAGCGATCGCCTGCTGCGTGAATCCGGGGTAGAGCAGTACAAATGCGGCTACGATCCAGGCAACATCTTTGCGCTTTGGCCACAGTTCGCAAAATAAGAAATACAGAACAATAGACGCGATACAGCGGACTCCGTCGTTGGCTGCCTGCCAGCCGACGGGAGAGATTCCAAGGAACGGAGCAAGCCGGGCATAAAGCCAGCCGGAGAACGGACGGTTTCCGGTGAAATACCTCGCGAGACCTTGTGATCCCAGAGCGTTGTAGACCCAGATCACCGGCCAGTCGTCCCAATAGAAACCTACTGAGCGAATGAACGTGCCGTAGACGAGTGCGCCAATTGCGCACAACGAGCTGATCGCGACGGCATGCATCCGTCGCAAATTCGATTGCTCGCCAGGAGCCCTCCTAGCCGGAGATGATGCCTGAAAATCTTTGCTCGCGGATACTGCTGTTTTCATTTGCTGAAGCCCTCGCCGCGACATTCACGGTGCGCGAGACCAAATAAAGTGGTCGGTTCTTTGCCTGTTCGTACAGCTTGCCTACATACTCGCCAAGCAATCCAATGCTGACCAGGGTTGCGCCGCCAAGAACGCTCACGAGTACGATCAACGACGTCCACCCCGGAACTACGTACCAGTGGAAGAACACCGCCATTAACGCATGAATGCCTTCGCCCAACCCGCCGAGTGTTACGAAAATTCCCAGCGTGATACTTATCTTTAGCGGGAGCGCCGAGAAGGATGTTGCGGCCGTCCAGGCCAGGGTCACCATCTTTCGAATCGTGTATTTGGAGGAACCCGCAACTCTCTCCATCTGTTCGTATGGGACGCCGATTTGCGGAAATCCAACCCACGCGACCATGCCGCGAAGGAACCGGTGAGTCTCCCGCATTTCCTGCAAGCCATTCAAGCACGGCCGCGAAAGCATCCGAAAATCACCCGAATCGGCAGGCAGGCCTTCATAAATGAAGGTGCGCATGAACCGGTAAAACAGCCAGGACGTAAAACGCTTGAACCATGTTTCTCCCGGGCTCACCTGGCGCTGTCCGTAAATCACATCGTAGCCCTCGCAATACCGCTCGAGCATCCGATGGATCACGTGCAGGGGGTGTTGCAGGTCGGCATCCATCGTGACGATCGCGTCACCCGTAGCGTAGTCCAAACCGGCCGTGAGAGCAGCCTGATGCCCGAACGAACGGGAAAGAGTTACGACTTTGATTCGGGGATCATTGGACGCCCACTGACTAATGATCCCGAGGGTTCTGTCGGTGCTTCCATCGTTAACTAAGACAACCTCTGTTTCGCAAGATACTTCCGTCATGAACTTGTTGAGCGCGGTGTAGAGGAATGGAGCAGACGCCTCTTCATTGAAAAGGGGAATCACAAGCGAGAGGCACGAAGGATATGGCCGCTCTTGCAACAAGTGGGAGTTGGTGTCTGGCATCGTCGTCTAATTTCAGGTTTGCCGTAAGCTGGGTTGCATTCTACACCCGAAAATGCGTCGTCGGCGCGAGCCTTCTGGGACAGAAGTTCTCGCCGTGTGGTGGGGTTACGGCCAAAGTCTTGAACGGGTGCTGGGATTAATTGTCCTGTCCCTGCGCTGAATGATCAATGCGCCAAAAGGGTAAGCAGCGGCGAACCTTGGTAAGCAGCGCGTGATTACTGAAATCGTGGTCTGCCATCCGAAGAATCTCAAGTTAGCAGAAAACTGCTTCTCGCCGTCAGGGGTAGAGCGAGTTTATTGTCTGTCTGGCTTTCGATCAGCCGACTTGGCTGTGAAGTAGTCTCGCTGGCTTGCGCAGCGCGTTCTCAGTCGCGAATCTGGGACCAACTGCTGTGGGCACATATATTTGCGGCTCGCGTCGCTATAAATCGCGGTTTATGCCTTCTCTGGTGGTAAGCCATTGACAACACGAGCCCGCCGCTCGGAGAACTGCATACGACGCGGGTACAGACAGGCAGATTCAGGAGCTGATGACGGCGATTAGCGAATCGGAGAGCCCGATTGCCGTCAATGAATCGTCTTAGACTTCCGGTTCATGTAGTCCATCAGCAGGTACTCGCCAAGAGTGTCAGGGGTGGTGAAGTACGCTTTGCCGCGGCACATCTCCGAAACCTTGTGGACGAACTGGACGAGCCCGTAGTCGGAGGCAAGCATGAACGTGTTGATCATAATGTTCGAACGCTTGCAGCGCGCAACCTCTTCCAGAGTTTCGCTCACCACGAGCGGGTCGAGGCCGTAGGCGTTCTTGTAGATGCGGCCATCGGGAAGGGTCAGCGCTGAGGGTTTTCCGTCGGTGATCATCACGATCTGCTTCATGTCCTTTCGCTGGCGTGCGAGGATGCGCTGCGCCATGCGGAGACCCTCGCAGGTATTGGTGTAGTACGGGCCGACCTTAACGCGCGCGAGCTGCGAAACGGGAAGTTCTTCCGCGGAGTCATGGAAGAGCACGAGAGAGAGCGAGTCACCGGGATACTGCGTGCGGATCAAGTGCGAAAGCGCCATAGCGACTTTCTTGGCCGGCGTAAAGCGATCTTCGCCATAGAGGATCATGGAGTGCGAACAATCGAGCATCACCACTGTTGCGCACGAACTCTGGTACTCGCACTGGTGCACGTGGAGATCTTCGTACTCGAGCTTCAGCGGCAGACCAATGCCCTCCCGCGCAATCGCCGATTTCAGGGTTGCGGTCGTATCCAGGTTGAGAGTATCGCCGAATTCATAGCGCTGCGACGCACCATGAGCCTCGACGCCTGTCGCCCAATGTCGGGTGTCGTGGCGTCCGAAGTTGGATTTGCCGAGCGAGCCAAGCAGATCGCGCAGAGTTTTGTAGCCGAGAAAATCGAGACTTTTATCGGTGACTTCGAACCGCACTTCGCCCTGAACATTCCCGGCCTGCCCCATCATCTCTGCCATCTTTGACGGATCCATATTCTGGCCGAATGAGATGTAGTTCTCCTGCTGCATCCTTTGAATGAGCTTGTCGATGAGCTCATCCATTTTGTTCTGCATCATCGCCTGCTCGAGCTGCTCGCGGATGCGATCATCGAACATCTCGCCGGATTCGAGCAGCTGCCGAAGAGCTTCGCGCAGATTGTCAAGCGTGTGGTCGAGATCCTGAAAGCGCAGATAAGGATCCCGGAAGCCGGAGTCGAGCAGATAGTCGGAGAGAGCCTTGAGGAGGTCTTCAATGTCCATCTCGGAGGCAAGATCGCCGTTGAATTTGGTGTAGCGAACGCGCTTCATGCATGTACTCCTTCGATGTGCGCGGTTAGTTCAAACCGCCGCCGCGTCCGGTTCGACGTGCTCGCTGCCAATCGTCAAATTCGACCTCAACATCCCGTTCCTGCTTGCGCGACTGTTTTTCGGGCGCCGCGAAACCGCGTTCTTCGCTGCGGCTGAGCTTACGATGGGCAACCAGACCTTCGAGCAGGAACTCGGCTGCGGCCACAGCGCGCGGCGGCTCGTCGGAGACTTTTACCTGAAGCGGAGAAAGCTTCTCAAAGAGCCCCTGAATCTTTCTGAGGTCCGCCAGTGCCGCCGAGCTTGGCTGGTTGTCGTCGAGCTTGACGGTCCCGCCCAGATTGAACCATTGCTCGATCTGCTGAGTGTTGGTCTCGCTGAAGTAGCGATCGTAGATCTTGCCGACCGCGGTGCGGATGAGCTCGCGAACCACGGTGTCGGCGCCCCGCATCTCGCCTTCGTACTCCAGCTCAAGTTTTCCCGTAATGCCGGGCAGTGCGGCGTACATGTCGCTGATACGGGGAACGGCAGGCGTTTCGCCATTGACGAGCGCTCGGCGTTCGGCGTTGGAGATCACCAGCTCCATAGTCGAAATCGGAAGTCGCTGGCTAACGCCGCTGCGTTTGTCCACTCGCTTGTCTTCGCGCGCGGAGAAGGCTATTTGCTCGACGACCGCACGCACGTACGGCGGAATCTCGATGGCTGCGGAGCCACGTTCTGACCATGCTTCCTGAGCGGTGATCGTAATGCCTTGTTCAAGGCTCTCAGGATAGTGCGTGCGAATCTCGGAGCCGATGCGATCCTTAAGCGGAGTAACGATCTTGCCGCGCGCGGTATAGTCCTCGGGATTGGCGCTGAAGACAAGAGCCACATCAAGCGCAAGTCTGACAGGATAGCCCTTAATCTGCACATCGCCTTCCTGCATGATGTTGAAGAGCGCAACCTGGATCTTGCCGGCGAGGTCGGGCAGCTCGTTGATGGCAAAGATGCCGCGATTGGCGCGTGGCAGCAGGCCATAGTGCATCGTTAGCTCGCTGGAGAGGTCCTGAGCACCGCGAGCTGCCTTGATGGGGTCGAGATCGCCAACGAGGTCAGCGACGGTGACGTCGGGCGTCGCAAGCTTTTCAACGTAACGCGACTCGCGATCGAGCCACGCGATCGGCGTCTCATCCTGTCGCTCGGCGATGAGGTTGCGGCAGCGTTTGCAGAGCGGACGATAGGGATTGTCTCGGATTTCGCAACCGGCGATGTAGGGCAGATGCTCGTCGAGAAGCGCAGTGAGGGCGCGCAGGATGCGGCTCTTCGCCTGTCCTCTGAGCCCGAGCAGGATGAAATTCTGACGTGAGAGGATCGCATTCACAATTTGCGGAACGACCGTATCTTCGAAACCGACAATTCCGGGGAAGAGGGTCTCATGTGCCCGAAGTCTTCGGATGAGGTTCGAGCGCAGTTCATCTTTCACGCTGCGGGTGACGAGGCAAGCCTCTGCATATTGTGTGTTGCGGCGCAGTTCCCCCAAAGTCTGGGGAAGAGGGTGAGCTGCTGGCATCGAGTTGGCTCCTGATCCGGCGAGACCAAAACCGGTATGTGTATAGTAGACGCGCACCGAGGGCATTCCGGCGCAGCGAAGATTACGCCGTTTTCATCATCTGAAGCAAGGGATTGCCACGGATTGCAGTCTGGAGCGAACGGGAACAGCAGAATGCACAGCGTGAGTTGCTGTGCATTGGAACAAACCGCTGAGTTTAGAGGTTAGTAGCCGTTTGCGACGAGCCAGTCTTCGGTAAGTTCGAATGCGGGCTTCTTTGACTGCATTTGCTGCCAAGCCAGCTTCACCAGGACGTCTGCCTCGATGTTGACAGGAGTGCCGATTTCGAGTGAGTGCAAGTTCGTCCGACAGTAGGTAAGAGGAAGGATCGCGATGGAGATTGAGTCTTCCTCGACTGCGGCAATCGTGAGGCTGATGCCCTCGATCGCGACCGAGCCTTTGGGGACCATCCAGTGGCGCAGGTTTTCGGGAACGCGGACTTTCAGAGTCCAGTCGGTCGTTTCGCGGTTGAAGTCAGAACTGGTAAGGGGAACCACTGGATCAAGCGCGGCAAGGACCCCAGTTCCATCCACATGCCCCTGCACGATGTGTCCACCGAGAGGGCTGCCGGCGGCGGTGGGCAGTTCGAGGTTCACCTTGGCGCCGGGCTTGAGAGAGCCGATTGAGGTGCGATCGAGGGTCTCCTGGGCGAGATCGGCATGGAAGTAAGTGGGATCAAGATCAAGGGCAGTGAGACAGACACCGGAGATGCCGAGAGAGTCGCCTTCGCGAAGGCGGCTGGCAATTCCGGGGGCTTCAACCGTAATACGGCGAACGCCGCCGCGATCTGTCAGCGAGATAAGGGTGCCGGTCTGCTCGATAATGCCGGTGAACATGGATTCATTGTAAGGGAGCAGGGAACAGCAAGTAACAGGTGAGGTACGAAGTGGGTGAGCCCGGCAAAGGGCGAAATGTCGCGGAAGATGCCGGGCTAACGTGCATGCATCAACAGGTAACAATCGCAGGTTCAGCGGCGTCCTTCACGCGAAGGAAGCCAAAGCCTTTTTCTCGTCGTCGTGGACGTCGAAGACGGTGTAGAGCTTGGTGATCTGCATCAGGTCGTGAACGCGCTTAGTGAGATTGAGAAGCTTCAATTCGCCTCCGCGGTTCCGGACGGAAGTAAAGGAACCAGTCAATTCGCCAAGGCCAGCGCTGTCGATGTAGGTCACTCCAGCAAGGTTCAGCAAGATCTTCTTGAATCCATTGTTCACCTGATCGAGGACCTCCGTGCGAAGAGCGGCGCTGGCATCGCCTAATGTGATCTGGCCATTGAGATCGATGATAACGATGCCGTTTACCTGTCGCGTAGCCATTTTCAAGCTCATGAACGTTCTCCTTTTGAGTTCAAACTATATTACTCGTGCGGATCCAGACAGTGATCATTCGCCTTGCTTTTGAGACGAGATGCGAGTGAGTGTATATTCCTTTGGCCCCAGCCTGATTGTGACCTGATCGAATACGTTTGCTCCATTGTTGACGAAGTGGATCTGCGAGGGAGCATCGTTGCAGTAAAAATCCGTATCCGAGGTTGCAATAAGTCCATAAGGCACGGGTTGCCCAGTGCCGAGCGCGTACAACTTGTCGTTCTTGAGGGTGAATTTCGCAACCAGAGGGCCGAATTGGTAATCGCCGAGGTAACGCGCGAGAGTCTCATGGGAAGGATGAACGATAGGGCGCAGAACGGGGAATTCATACGTCTGACCGAAAAGGATGGCAGCGAGATCCTGACTCAGGAAGATGTTGTTGGAGGTCTCGAAATTCCAGAGAACGATGAGGGCGGCGTCGTCATCGAGATAGCGATTGAACTGGGATACGAAGCCGTTTACCCATCCTCCGTGCCCAACATAGCGGTGACCGAACTCCTGCCCGATCATCCAGCCATAGCCATAGTCGGCGTCGGCGGGAAATGGCGGGGGCGCTGACCAATGTCCGTATGCAGTCCATGCTTTTGCAGTGATCGCGTTGCTGAAGAGTCGGCCTTCTTTAAGAGCGCGGTCGAAGCGATACATATCATCGACGGTTGAGCGGAGCGACCCGGCAGCGGAGGGGTGATCGGGATCCACATTCGGCGCATTCACGACGCTTTCTCCATCCCATCGATATCCGGTGGCGCGGTGGGGAACGAGATCCGGCGTGTGGTCGATGGCGGTGTGAGTCATGCCTGCAGGCCGAAGGATATTTTCGGCGAGGTATTCTTCGTACGGTTTGCCGCTCACCTTCTCGATGATGCGGCCCAGAAGGATATAGCCGGAGTTGCTGTAGCGGAGAACCTCACCGGGTTTGCTCAGGAGCGGTTTGTCGGCATATTCGTGAAGCGCGCTTTCAATGTGGTTGGGATCATACGTTGCTGCGTTGATGAAATCCGGAATTCCGGACATGTGGCAGAGCAACTGGTGGATGGTGATGGCGTTCCAGGCTGAGGGTAGCTCAGGCACGTATTTTGAGGCTGGATCAGTCACCTTGAGAAGGCCTTTCTCCTCGAGTTGGAGAACGGCCAGGGCAGTGAACGACTTGGTGATTGAACCGATGCGATAAACAGTGTCCGGTGTGTTGGGCACGCCGAGCTCGTAATTCGCCATTCCGTAGCTTTTTCGGAGGAGGACCTTGCCATTCTTCGCGAGTAGTACGGTACCGGAGAAGCGGCCTTGTTGGGCCCAGGTGGAGAGGTACTGGTCCGCGTTGGCGGCGATGTCCTGCGCGGCGGCGATGCCTGCAGCGCAGATTGTGATTGCAGCGGCGATGGAGCGGAATGAACTTAGCATGCGTGTCCCCTTCTGATACAGGCCGGCCTGGATGAGGAGCGCCAACATATCAGGGGATAGTACGTGTGGAGTGCGCGCGCGGTGCGGGTTGTCACATCGATGGGTGATATGAGCGCAGGATTCGCTGGCTAAATGTGGGTTTGCGTGCTGAAGATAGACTGATCAGCTTGATTCCAGTCGGGTACATGGATGTTTCGACGAATGAGCGCCGCCTTGTGCCGTCGTTTGAGAAGGCGAAGGCGGCGCTGGAGACAGGAAGTTCAGCGGGGCCATATCGCATATTCGCCGTTTACGAGGTGAAGTGGCCTGAAGAAAACACTCAACAGGCGGCTAGATCCTGGATTGAGACTCTGAATTTGTGCCCTGGCCAACTTTATGAGATGGAGTTCCAGGTTGGTTGCATACGACTCCAAGAATCAGGAGTGGGAAGAGCCGTCACTAACCGTTGTGGTTTTTGTTGAGGCGGACTGATTAAGTTCGAGCGCCGTAATGGGCGTTTCAAAGCCTGTCGGGTCCTGGTCGAGGCGGATTCGGACTTCAGGCGTGCCGGCAAACCAGGCGGCAAAGATGAAGCCGATCACCGCAGCCATCCCGGCGACGCCGCGGAGAATCCATTGCATCGTGTTGTCTTCCACCATGAAGCTGAAGGCCAAAAAGGCGAACGCGAACCACAAGCCGAAGAATTCGGCGATGAGGGCGCGAGGTCCATCGACCGCGGGGTCCTTGTCGAGTCGCATTGCGGTTCCAATAATGGCGGCAACAGCAAACAGCCCGGTGAGAAGCCCAATTCCGAAAAAACTGAATACCTGCTGATACATGGCCCGAAGAGCCTCCAGATTTAGCAGCGGGGTCCCTAAGACTTTCACGAAGTTTTAAAGCAACCTTAATTGGACGACAGTTTTTCGCGGCGGGTTGTCGCAGCAGGAAAGCCCGGTGACGAAATGCGGTGGAAAACACGGTTTCTCTTTTAAATCATGGCTTTCGCCAGGGGTCGGAAAGAAGCGAGCCGAGGACGAGGTCTTCCCCGGGGGATTCGAGTGTGAGCTGATTCAAGCGGATCGGACTGCCAAGGCTCTCGAACGCCGGTACAGCGTCTGAGCCCATGATTTGTGGAGAGACAAAGATTTCCAACCGATCAACGAGTCCTTCGTCAAGGAAAGCGGTATTAAGACCTGAGCCGGTTTCCGTCAAGACCTTGAGGTTGCCTTCGCAGCCAAGTCGATCGAGGACGGCTGCTAGAGGAACTCGACCGGTGCTGGATGGAAGAACCTTAACATCGACGCCGCGGGAACGCAGTTCACGTGCGCGCGATTCACTGGTGGAGACAGTAAAGATGATTAAGTCGTTCTTAGCGGTGCGGACGATCCTGGAGTCGTGAGGCGTGCGCAGGGCGGAGTCGAGGATCACGCGAAGCAATGGGCGGCGACGCGCCTGGCCGCTGCGGTCGGTGAGCAGAGGGTCGTCGGCGATGACGGTATTGACGCCGGTAACGATTGCGTCGGCCTGCCGGCGGAGATTCTGGACGGCCGCGCGAGATTTTTCACTTGTGATCCAGTAAGGCTCGCGGGAACTGCGGAGATTGGACCGGGGTGCGATGCGGCCGTCGAGCGTCATGGCGATCTTCATCACGACAAAGGGACGCTTGTGCTGAATCCACTTGGCAAAACCCTCGTTGATGCGGCGGCCGTCTGCTTCACAGACACCAACTGTGGTCTGGATTCCGCTGTCCTTTAGAACATCCATGCCGTGACCGGAGACATTGGGGTTGGGATCGGTGGTGGCCGCCACCACACGTGAAAGTTCCGCGGCTATAAGCGCCTGGGTGCATGGGCCGGTGCGGCCGGTGTGGTTGCAGGGCTCGAGAGTGACGTAGGCCGTGCCCCCCCGGAGCCGGTCTCCTCCATATTGTTGTCGGGCTGCTTTCAGAGCAGCGACTTCCGCGTGGTCGATCAGGTCGTATTCGTGCCAGCCCTCACCGATGAGTTCGCCGTCTCGGTCAACGATGACACAGCCTACGGCGGGATTGGGCGAAGCTAGACCTATGCCTCGGCGGGCCAACTCGAGTGCTCGCTGCATCCAGCGGATGTCTTGGGCTGGTATGGTCATTCGACGTCAGTGGACGTTCTCAGTGTAACGGGGGCGCCATCCGCCGCGTCTCTGGAGGGAGGGGTATTGACACCGCCCGTCTTGCCGGATCCTGGCGAATGAAATAAGCCTCTATCTCAGAAAAGGGAGATAAGCCGGCGTTGTTTGTTTATACCGCGTGAACTCATCACCGAATCGCTCCGCAAGCAGGCGTTCTTCCGCCCGTACCCTGATCTCGGTGCCAATCACAAAAAAGATCACTCCCGCCACAATGAGAGGCCACCAAGATTTCGCGAAACCGGTCTGCAGCAGCATTCCCATCATTGATGCATAAATAGGATTGCGCAGCCAGCGGTAGGGTCCTGTGGTAATGAGCTTGTGATCTTCGCTGAGTGCCGCTTCGAATCGCCACTGCTTGTCCAGGTGCCGTGTTGCCATCCACACGAGCACCACCGAAGGTGGTCCAATGGTCATTGATGCGATCAACGAAGCGGTAGATTTCTCAAACCCCGCGGGCCGCACAAATGCCCAGATACACGCAAAGCCGAGCATGGCCAGGAAGATCCCCAGTAGCGATGCCGGGGCTCTAACTGCTTTCTTCGCTCCGGCTGCACGTCGCCGCGGTTTTACAAAAGCCAGAGACCAGATTACCCAGCAGATGCCGAGTTCAATCAAGGCTGCGATCTCCAGAGGGGTCATGATCATCGCTTCCTGCCTTCGCCTCGGATTGCGTCGAGGACCCCGCGATCATCGTCGCTTAGCAGCGCGTGCTCCAACAGGTCCGGCCGGTTATGAAGCGTTTTTCTCAACTGCTGCTCGTGCCGCCATCGCCGGATCTCCCGGTGATCTCCATTCAGGAGTACGTCGGGAGCCCGCAGGCCGGCGAATTCTGCCGGCCGCGTGTAGTGGGGATAATCAAGCAGGCCGCCTGATCCATGCTGAGATCTCGGAACACCTTCTACGTCGACCTCGATTTCCGCATCGCCAACACCGAAGCTCTCGAACTCTCCCGATGCCTCATTGCCGAGAACACCCGGGACCAGGCGCATCACGGTATCGAGCACCACCGCAGCCGCCAGTTCGCCGCCGCTCAGGACGTAGTCGCCGATCGACAGCTCCATGTCGCAGTAGAGATCGTTGATCCGTTCGTCCACACCTTCGTATCGTCCGCAGATCAGCACCAGATGCTGCAATTTTGCCAGCTCGCGCGCCACATCCTGCGTGAATGGTCGGCCTTGCGCCGACAACAGAATCACGCGGGGTCTTGTCGTCGCACCCTCATCGAGATCGCGATGGGCGCGGGGCTGAATTCCCATGGAGCCAAGCGCCTCGGCCAGCGGTTCCGGTTTCAGCACCATACCCTCGCCGCCGCCAAAAGGCCGGTCATCGACGGTGCGGTGCCGGTCGTGCGTAAAGGCACGGAGATCGTGCACGCCCACGCCGACCAGTCCTTCCGTCTGCGCGCGACGCACAATTCCGTGCTCAAAGATTCCCGCGAAGAAGCCGGGAAAAATCGTGATGATCTCAAATCGCATAAGATCCCACTCTCGATCATAACGAGGAAGGTGCCATACACGCCCCAATTCGCGCCGTGAACAGTGTACGAATTCAGAGAAGAGCCCGCTATCCTACGATCGCGAAAGCGAATTTCATCCACCACTCCGGCTTCGTGATCACGACAAACATGGCAAAGGCCTGCCCTGCGATGAAAAATGGGAGACCGGCCTTATATACCGAGTGCATTCGCCGGTTCACGATGAGATCGCGAGCTATTCCCAGCAACAGCAGGAAATCCACTCCCGCATAGAATCCACCGGTGGAAAGGAGCGGAAGGCGCCCCCATCCCGCCGCGGTCAGAGCGCAGGTGGCCAGCAGCATCATGCGGCGGTGATGTTCCGGCTTCTTCCGCCAGGCGATCGCCAGAGCAAAACAAACAGCAAAGCAGGTGATGTCCCAGAAGGGCACGATCAGAAAGTTCGCCTCGGTGCGATGGAACCGATGCAGATAGTAGCGAGCCATGGTCAGGGTCGTGGAGATGCCGAGGTAGACCATCGACGACCCGAGTACGGCACCGAACCAGCCGACGTTCCGATGCCAGCGCACGCTACGCGCCCGGACCAGTGCCGACTGCATGATGAAGAACAGCAGCCATCCCGAAAAGACGATTCCGTGCACCCAGAGAATCCACGGCCTCTCTATGTCGGGATGGATCAGGTTCTTGTTCACGGTGTGGCTGAACCCGTAGAACACAACGAAAGCAATCAGCACAGACATGAGGAAATAGAAGTGCTTCTCCAGAACCCTGACCAAAACAGACTTCTCAGAGACGCTGATCAGGGGAACAGGCGCAGTAATTGCCATTTGCATCCTCCTCAGGTTTTCCGATCCTTTACCCGGCGCGCGCAGGACTGTTCTCGATCTCGCCTGACGGCGCTGTTGGAAAACCAACTTGTAAATTGATTGATCCGATCATCCAGCTCCCGCGCTGGCCTTGCAGATCAACGCCGGCGCAAGAATCTTCATTGATAAACGCGTAGTGAGCAGCAAAATCGGCTCACAACGGAACCGATCTGTGTAATCGGACTAGAGCGGCCTCGTTTCGATCAGGCAAAGCGGCGACAGGGTCTGGATGATTCTCTCCAGTGCGAAACCCGCCGAATGCGGCAGGCGCTCGCAGTTCGCACAACGATCTGGCTCGCCTCGAGCACACGTAGGATTCTGTAGAGATAGTCCGGATCGGTTCCCGACGTCAGAGCCAGGGCGTCGACGTCTCTTGATTCGGTACCGATCAAGTCCGGAATCCTCAGCTTGACGGCGGTGTAGAGACAGGCCGATGCCATATATGCCAACCCCGTTTGAAGGAGGAGTTCCTGGGGGTTCCTCGACGGTGCCGGTCCAGTCGCCATCATTAAAGGCCGAACTGAATCGAATGCCTGCTGTGCTGCAATCGTTGCCATGGGTGGGTCTCCTTCAAAATGTGCAGTGGGCTGGGCTACCAGCTGTGAAAAGGGGAAGTGATGTGAGTCGGAGTGTCGAGGTACGCGGCGATCATCTTCTTGACGGCCTCCCTCGTGTATGCCTGACCACCCTGCGTGTTTCCTGCAATTTGACCGGATGTGTCGCTCCGGTCCGCTGAGCCCGCCTCCGTTGCGCGGCGCATCAGCATCCATGCTGCAGAAAGCACAGCGTCGCGACTGATGTTTGACATATCTACTGCTCCTCTAACCGGGAAAGTGCCGGGTCGGCGGATTCCAACCGCCTCCGATTACCCGTTCATTTGTTGGCGCGCAAAAGAGGGAAAAACCAGCTCAACTTTCTTTTGAGCTAACGACTCGCCACCGTGCCTTTGGCTCCCGAGCGCCCGAAGAGCCGCGCGATGGTTTCGGCTTGCTTGCGATCGCCCTGGATCTGCGCCCAGACCGGCTGCCCATCCGAGGAAGATCCCAGCGATAGCGAGAGGGTCTTGTCCGGCGTGTAGTAGGATTTGCGATCCCTTCGATATGCGCCGGCTCGGTCTTCACGGTCTTGTGGTCCTGGGCTAGATCCCGAACAAGGATGTGAACGTGAACTTCGGGGTTCACGTAAGCTGCACGCTTTTCATCCTCAATTGCACGCATCTGTGGGAAGACCTTTTCCAGATGTACCTGCTGAATTGCTTTCGACGCGGCATAGGCCTTATTGGCCTCGGCGCGCAGACGATCCGCCTCTGCCTGGTTCTTATTCTTCAATTCGGCGATTGACTTATAACCGAGGTCGCTTCCCTGGTGATAGAGCGTGTCCGCCTCTTTTTGTTCTTCCGGAGAGAGTTTGCGTAGAGCTTCTATCCGGGCGTCATATTGACGGCTCCGCTCGTCATTCAGCTTGCGGTCGCTAACGGAAATATATGTAGCATCGATTGCTGCAACTGGCTTCAGTCCTTTGCACACGCTGGTGGGAGCGCTCGTAAACGTCTTCACTTGTTGAAGCTCCCATCCCTCCGGTGCATTGGGAAGGGATGTTTTCAGCGCCTGAATGCGGGTGAGGTAACTCTGTTGCTCCGCTTCGGTGGTCGGGCGAGCGCCTTCAGGGCAATCTGCAAATAAAATGCCTGCACCCGAAATCAGAATGGTGTAAACGATGGTCCAGGCAAGTCTCAGAACAAACTTCGTCATTGGTCTATCTCCTTATCCGGACAGTGTGTGGCCCGGCAGGTGTCACGTCGGCTTGCGGCTCAAAAAGCGACGTCACTTAAATACGCGTACAGCGTCGCCGAATCGGCTCAACCAAAATGCATTTCGGCGAAATTAAGCCCCGAGGCGGCCAACTCTAAGGCAAGTGAATTTCGGCCGGAACATGAACTAGCTCAGAGAATTGGTCCAATACCATCCATTCGGATTCGATTGACACGTCGGGAAATCCTGCCCTATGCTTCTTCCTAACCTGCTGCTAACCCACTGCGCAGGAATGGCTTCCCGCCAGTGTTGCGAACGTAAAGTCCCACTGAGGTGCGGTACTCTTGATCACCCCCAACGACTGGCAGCGAGTCAAGGAAGCCTTCCATTCCGCTGTGGAACTGGATGCCGAGCAGCGAAAGTCTTTCCTCGACGAATTCCGTTCCGCGGAGCCTGAGCTCTACGCGGAATTGGAATCACTGCTGGCTCACCAGCAGGATACGATCGAGGTGTTCGACGAGAAGGCCCTTCTCCTCTGCGGACTGGAACATGACGAGCCTCTTCCGTGGGAGGGCCGAAAGATCGGCGCCTACCAGGTGGTTGCGAAGGTCGGTGAGGGAGGGATGGGTGCTGTCTTTCAGGCCATTCGGGTCGACGATCACTACCTGAAGAACGTTGCTATCAAGGTCGTCCGCGCAGCTTGCGCCACCCAGCCCTACCTGCAGCGCTTCAGAGGCGAGCGGCAGATTCTCGCCACCCTCGATCATCCGCACATTGCACATCTACTCGATGGCGGCGCAACAGACGACGGCTTGCCGTATCTCGTCATGGAGTACGTCAGCGGGCTTCCCATCGACGAATATTGCGATCAGCACAAGCTCACGATTGAGGACCGGCTCAAGTTATTTCTGAAAGTCTGCTCCGCAGTCGAGTACGCACATCAAAAGCTTGTCATCCACCGCGATTTGAAACCCGCCAATATTCTGGTCACGGCGGAGGGCGAACCTAAACTTCTTGACTTCGGCATCGCCAAACTGATCGACCCGGAACTCTATTTCCAGACCGTTGATGCCGATGGCACGAATGCGTGGCCGATGACACCGGAGTTCGCAAGTCCGGAGCAGGTGCGGGGCGACCAGATCACGACAGCCAGCGATGTCTACTCCCTCGGTGTCGTCCTCTACCGGTTAATGACGGGCCATGCTCCTTATGTCCTGCCGCGAACGGGGTTGGCGCAATGGTCACGAGTGATTCAAGAGACAGAGCCTGAACGCCCGAGCATCATAATCCAGAAGGAAGCAGACGAGTCTGGTCCTTCCTTATCCAGGAAGCCTGCAACTTCTGAAGAAATTGCGATCGCTCGCGGAACTCGTGTGCACGCTTTGCGGCGCAGCTTGAGCGGCGATATCGACAACATTGTTCTTATGGCTCTCCGCAAGGACCGGGCACGCCGATATGCCTCCGTAGAGCAATTAGCGAACGATATCCGCCGCACTCTGGAAGGTTTGCCCGTTATCGCCCGCGCTGACACGATCGGGTACCGCGTCGCAAAATACACCCGCCGCCACCGGGTGCTCGTCACAGCCGCTGCCCTGGTGGTTCTCTCATTGACCGGAGGCATGTTCGCTTCTCTGCGCCAGGCACGGATTGCCGAGGAGCAGCGCGCGGTTGCAGAACAGCGCTTCAATGATATTCGCGATGTTTCGCACGATCTCATCTTCCAGATTCACGATTCCATTCAGTTTCTGCCCGGTGCTACGCCTGCTCGGAAACTGGTAGTTCAATCAGCCCTTCGTTACCTCAACACTCTGTCAAAGGACGCTCCGGACAACCTCTCCGTTCAGCAGGAGATTGCCGCGGCCTACGAGAAGATCGGCGACGTTCAGGGAGGAATTGGACGCGCAAATCTCGGCGATACTGCGGGGGCCTTGGATAGTTTCAACAAGGCACTTGAAATCCGAAAAAAGATACTGGTTGCCAAGCCGCACGATTCTGATGCACGCGATGGGATTGCGCAGGCTTACTTGCGTATCGGAAGGATCTACATGGATATGGGACGCTACGCAGAGGCCTTGCCGTTTGCTCAAAGCCAGCTTGATCTCAGTATCCGGATTGCGGCAGATGCGCCCCACAGCCGCAAGGCCAGGTCGCGGCTTGCCACCTCGTATGACGGAATGGGGGACACGCTCTCCGCTCTCGGGCGCTGGAACGAATGCCTGAACAACTACGAAGTGGCCTCACAGATATACAAGTCACTTGCCGACACAACCGAGAAGCCGGAGATCGCCCGGAGCAACTGGGCCCTCGAACGCAGAAAAATCGGCGGAGTGCTTGAGGCACGTGGGTCAGTCGCGCCTGCTCTCGTTGAATATCGTCAATCGTTGAAAATCGATCGCGAACTTGCTGCGGCCGATCCACTCGACGCATCTCGCACCCGCGACCTGGCTGTCGATTACACCAACCTGGGTGATGCTCTTCTGAAGACCCCAGACATCAGCGGCTCTGTTCAGAACTATCATCGGGCCCTGTCTATCGACCGCCGGTTGATGGCCGCAGATCCATCCGACGCATCCGCCCGCTACTATCTAGTTTCCGATTCGTATCGTCTCGGAGATGCCCTGCTGAAATCCTCCAGGTTTGCAGAGGCGGTGAGTCAATACAAACTCGCTGCCTCCCTTGCGGAGCGGAACGCGCACTTCGATCCGGAAAATGCAATGCTGCGGTCAGAACTGGCGCGCGCTTATGCAAAGCTCGCGAAGGCGCATTTCGCGATCGCAACGGCGGGCGCTCTCAGTGGGAAGCAGAAGCAAACCACGCTGGCGACGGCTCACTCTACGTACAGGAAGAGTCTTACTATCTGGCTCGACCTGCAGAAACGAGGTGCAATCCAAAGCAACGACCAGAAGGAACCCGAGCGTGTCGCCGAGGAATTGAAACACTGCACGCAGCAGATGGAAGATCCTTCGTGAGCGGCCGGCTTGATCAGGCCTTGCCGATCTTGTAATCCGAGTTCAGGTTTCTACTTCACGCCCAGTTCGCGCGTGAGCCACGCCTTCGCCATCGCCCAGTCGCGCTTCACTGTCGCAGGGGAAATACTCAGCACCTCTGCGGTCTCTTCGATAGACAACCCGGCGAAGAACCGCATCTCCACGATCTTGGCCTGTCCTTCATCCTGCTTCGCAAGGCGGTTGAGTGCTCCATCCAATGCAATCACGTCCAGATCCCGCGCCTCGGCAATTGCCATCTTTTCGTCCAGCGTGACCCTCAGCCCCTCGCCTCGTTTCGCCGCGTTACGGGCCCGGGCATGATCGACAAGAACGCGCCTCATCATCTGCGCAGCTATTCCGAAGAAGTGGGCTCGGCTTTGCCATTCGACGTTCTGGTCAATCAGGCGGAGATATGCCTCGTGTACGAGTGCAGTGCTTTGCAGCGTGTGCTCCGCGCGCTCGCGATGAAGATAGCCTCTGGCGAGCCGCCGCAACTCTTCATAGACAAGCGGAAGCAGTTCCTCCATCGCTTTTGGATCGCCATCCTTCCAGCGAAGCAGCAGAACGGTGGCAGCAGATGTCGGTGGAAAAGCCATATCCGTAGGATCTTCTGGACTCAGGATTCAGATTCTCTTAGCGGGTCGATTTCACGATACCAGATCGCCAGATGGAGTGTAGCGAGACCGATTCTTGTGACACTCGCAGAACTGTCTGGAACGGCGCCTTGCCGAGCCGCAACCCGGCTACGCTCAAGGCATATCGTGTTCTGGAGTCGTTCCGGTTCAAAGGGCGATTCTCAGACATTTGGATCTCTACAACCTTGTGCTCTAATGGTGCCCAACGATCATGCCTGACTACGAATCGTTTCTCAAGCGGTGGCAATCCGCAGGCGTTCTCGATGCCGACGCCGCCTCCCGCATCCGTGCGTGGGAGGCCATGCGGAAACCGGAGTCATCACCTGAACGCGAGACACGGGAATCCGGTCTTGCCTGGCAGGGAAGAGTAGCGCTGATACTTGGCGGGATACTTCTTGCCAGCGGCATTATCTTGTTCGTCTCGTCGCACTGGGATCAACTCGGCCCCGGCATGCGCTACTTGCTCGTGATTGTGATGATCACTGTCTTCCATCTCGGCGGGGCAATCACTCGTGACAAATATCCGGCTACATGCAGTACCCTCCACGCTGTCGGAACGGTCTCAACCGGGGCAGCCATCGCCCTCGTCGGCCAGATCTTCAATATCCAGGAGCACTGGCCTGCGGCCATTCTCCTCTGGGCCATTGCCGCTCTGTGCGGGTGGATGCTGCTTCGCGACCAGGCTCAGCAAACGCTCTCGCTGCTTCTTATTCCGTCATGGCTCATCTGCGAGTGGAGTTTCGGCGCGCAGAATAGCATCGGCTCCGATGTCTACTTCGGCCGTTTTCTCTTTGTCTGGGCCATTCTTTATCTGACGCTATTCATCGGAACAGAACGCAGGATTGTGCGAGGCATTCTTTTTGGGGTATCCGCGATCGCTGCAGTAGTCGGCGTGTTCCTGCTGCTGGAAAGCTGGCGCTCCTGGTCGGGTATGCAGCCGTATCCGCAGCTGCATACGCGCGTGTGGGGATGGATCATCATTGCCGTCGTTCCACTGGTGTCTTCGATGGCTCGCCTGCGCAAGAGCGCAATCCCGACATTGTCTGCGATCGCGTTCGTGATCGCTCTGCCCTGGTGCGAGCGTATCTGGACAGAGCGTTACCGTTACGGCAATACGTACGGTGCGTACTCTCGCACTGAGCCCAATCTGATCGCTCATGCCCTGGTCGCCGGGTTCTGTGTATTCCTGATCTGGTGGGGAGTGCGGGAGGTGAGTCGAGGTCTGGTAAATCTCGGGGTCGTAGCCTTTGGCGCCACTGTAGCATGGTTCTACTTCAGCGACCTGTTTGACAAGCTTGGCCGTTCGCTCGGCCTCATTGGCCTGGGTGTGCTGTTCCTTGCCGGCGGATGGGCGCTGGAGAAGACTCGACGCGGCCTGCTCGCACATATGGCGCAAACCTCCGTGCCGCTTGAGGAGGCGCAATGAGATTGTCCCGCATATCGATGGTGCTGCTCGCGATTCAGGTGGCTATCGTCTCCTCAGTCGCACTCAAGTATTTTTACCAGCGTGCTACATGTCCCCGCGTCTGGACGCGTGCAGCCGCCTACGATCCCACTCTCATCATGCGGGGACGATATCTCAGCCTCCAGCTCACAGTGGACGGATGTAGCAGCACACTTCCATCTGCAAAGAATGCACAATTTCCGCGTAATGAGAATGGTGTTTCCACTGGGCCGAAATTCCACGTGAATGCGGCCGAGGCCGTTTGGTTTCCGGCCCGCCTCGCGGTGAAAGAAAACAGGCTGGCGGCCACGCGCGTCACCGAGTCGGAGGGTTCAGTATCGGCCCAATCTGTCTCGGCCGCGCCGGGAACACCGTGCGACCAGATGCATCTCTCCGTCCCCGTCGACTTCTACATCTCTGAACGCGCCCACGATCCCACCTTCCTCAAGCCTGGACAGGAACTCTGGATCGAAATCACCGTGCCGCCGACGGGGCCGCCGCGCCCGCTGCAACTAGCGCTGAAAGACAAAGGCGAATGGAGACCGCTGGCATTCCAGTAAGACGGAAGCGTTTGACATTGCCTTGGGGCGGCCAAAGTCACGTTTGAGATCTCGTGCTTCAGATTGGAGCCAGTGCTTGCAATTGGTGTGGCGATGGACAAAGAGAATTCTCCCCGTTTTTGTGCTCACGTTTGTCTGCGGCTTCGGCGGAATTGTGTTCCATCTTATTTCGGATAACAGCTCTCCACTCAGTTTTGCAGAACTTCTTTGTGGATACCTGCTGGCCTGGCCTCTGATTCTGATTGAACATTGGGGCGGTGTGGAGGATTTCATGGGCCGTTCCACGCCTGCACAACATTGGGCAATCTGGTCTGCCTGGAGCGGTCTCTGGGTCTACTACTACGTCCTGCTTGCATTCTGGCGAAAAATGCGCCGCAAGCAGTGAGAGTAAGAAATGGCACTAGCTCGATTCCGCCCCATTCAAATCCACCAGTCCTTCAGGAAGTGCCATCTCCACCCGTTTCCCGTCCACATCCAGGCAGCGGAGGTAATTTTTTGCAAAGGGAATCAGGATCTCTTCATCGGCAGTGTTGCGCCGATTTGTCACAAGGCCGCTGCGCCTCGCCGGCTTCACAACCAGAATCGCCACCGGTCCGGCACTGCGATCCACGTCTTCGATTTCCCCGACAACAACCGGCTCAGTTCCGGCGATGTCAATCAGCGTGCATCCGATGAGGTCGCCGATGTACACGTCACCTTCATCGAGCTGTGCCCGCTCCGCTCGCGGAATCGCAACCACGCCCCCGGCCAGTTCCTCAGCCGCACAAATCGAATCTACGCCTGCAAAATGCAGAACGACTCCACCCTTGTGCATCCAGTGATGTAGGAGTGTGACCTCGCGTGCGTTGCCAGACACATCTCCGGTCGCACCTGAACTGCTCTTCAACAGCCACAGACGCCGTCGTTCAGAAAATTTCTCAGGGAAATCGGTGAGGACCTCAGCGAATACTTCACCTTTGCGGCCTTGTGTGCGCTTGATGCGCGCAAGCCACACCCATCCTTCCAGCGCCATCAGCAACTGCGCCTAAAGCGATGTCTGGCCCTGAGGGGATGGACCATCCTACTCTTCGTCATCCTCTTCCAGGATGTCGAGCGTGTAGCGGTGATGCAGCTTCATGCTCACGGCACCCAGAATTGTGCGTACAGAGCGGGCTGTTCGCCCCTGCTTCCCGATTACTTTGCCAACATCTCCCGGAGCCACCCTCAGCCGCAGGACGGTGTTTTCGTCCCGCTGGACTGACTCAACTTCAACAGCGCCAGGTTCGTCTACCAAGGCCCGCGCGATTTCGCGAACCAGTTCGTCTACTGCCACCATGTCAACTTGGGTCATGAACTTGCCTCTGACCTTACCGTCCAAGGAGAAGCGACTTGGGGTCGGTGCGCCGATACTATCAGCACACCCTACCTAAAGTCAGCATTTTGTGTGCGCGACACTAAAAAATCTCGCGCACACCACGAATGCGATGGAAGGGAATTACTAGGCGACTGCAGGCTCGGCGGCTGCAGCCTTTGCCGGGTTCTTTTCAACCAGCTTGGCCACGATGGGAGAGAACTGCGCGCCCACGCTCCGCCAGTAGGCGATGCGCTCGTGCTTCAGGTCAACCGAAGCTGGGCTGGTGCGGGGATTGTAGGTGCCGACAACTTCGATCGACCGGCCGTTGCGGGCACGATCCTTCTCGATCACAACGACACGATAATAGGGCTGCTTGGGGGCGCCAACACGCGCCAAACGAATCATCACCACGGCGATACTGGTCCTTTCAATTTCCGGTGCTCTGTTGCGATCTTTTCGGGAGTTTCCGGGCTAGCGCTTGAGGGCGTTGCCTGTTTCCACCCGGACTTCACTCGTCGGTGCACCGGGGTCCCCGCGGACAGTCCTTCCCCGGGGCGTAAGACACAACACCTAAGTATCGCCGATCCAGACCGTTTCAGGCAAGCCATCGCCCGCTTCCCAAAAAGGTGCCCAAGGTGCGTCGTTTAGAAGGAAAAACCCTGTCTGCAGGCTCCCGATCGGGCATACTTATCCCAATCTTCACAAGTTCATCCAACAGGAGCCGTTGCGGCATGTGGCCATTTTCCACGAGAGAGCCTCTCAGTCCTGACAAACTGCCGGTCCCGCAGGCCTGGATTCAGCGCCAGGGACACGATGCCCTCGGCAAGACGATGTACGTCCGCGCCAATAGTGCCTATAGCAAATTCAAGGGGGTCGCCGGCTACGGTCAGTTCGTCTCGCTGGCGGTGCCTATGGTCGACACCACCCGTGCCGGCTTTCCAAACCCCGGCGAAGTCGAAGAGCTCAATCGCATCGAAAACGACATCTGCGAGATCCTCGAGCAGAACCGGGAATGCATCTTTGTGGCCACCACGACCATTCCGGGCATCCGCGAGTTCATCCTCTACACCCAGAACCCCGATATCGTGCAGCGCAAATTCGACAACGACGTTTTGGCCCGCATCTTCACTCACCGCATCCACCTGAAAATGCAGCCGGACAAAGACTGGAGTCTCTACCACAGACTTCTCTAGGCGATCCGAGAACAAAGAAAATGCGGCGATCCTCACGGACCGCCGCATTCACCCTTACTCCTTGACTTCCGAAGCCACCGCGAGATGGTTCGTCACTCCGAAGGTACCCGGTACCGCGTTCGCACGCATGAACGCAAGTTGCCGGTCCATATCGCTCAGCACTACACCGGCCAGCTCCACATGGCCCTTCTCTACGATGATGCGAATGGGAGCCTGCGGATCCATCGCATATTTCCGTAGCGAAGTATCGCCATAGATGGCGCGTGCCAGTTGAATCCTCAGGCGATCGTCGTTAATCGAAGTCGGAGCAACGTCAATCTCATCGATAACGTCTTTCACACCCGAAGTAGTGGAAACGATCGCCAGGGCAGAGTCGCGATCAGAGTAGTCGCGCACGTTACCCGCGATGGTCACAACCCCGTTGTTCACATCCACTCCGAGATTGTTGAACACAATCCCGTAACCGACCCGGTCGTAGCGGAGCTTGGTCGAAAGGTTCTCGCGGACTTCGTCATCCGTGACGGAAGGCCCGGCAACCTGGACGTGATTCCGGACGCCGTCCACGTTCTTCACCTTGCGAACTCGCTTCTCTGCGTTCACCTTATCGATATAGAGCGGCACCTCTCCCGTGATCGTCACGATGCCGTCGTTTACTTCTGCTTTCACCGCGCGGAACAGTTCCTTCTTTTCCAGTTGCGCGGTTACCTGCGCCTGGACATCACGATCCTGCTGCGCCTGGCGCGAACTTGTCTGGGTAGCGGCCAGAGCGGGAAAACCCGCTCCGGCCACCAGCAACACGAGAGTAAATATCTTCCTTTTCATTTGTAGTTCCTTTCTCTATTCAGTTTTGAGGGCCCCCGCATCTGGCTGCGGCCAACGCCCCCTGCTCACAATCGTTGAATCTCCAGAGCACAGCAAACGATTCGGTCCTCGCGCTCGCGACGTTAATCGTGGGTGGTAATCGCGAGTCCAGCCATGTGTCCCTTCAACTGCGCGCTGCCGTAATCCGCTGTGGCGTCCGCAACCTCTGCCAGCTCAGACGAATGTTCATTGATGCTGGCGATCAGCTGCTTGTAATCCTGATCTACAGTTGCCACTCGACCGGAACCGTCGGGATTGCGGTTTCGAATGGCGGCATCTGCATTCGCCGCAAGGTCCAGAGCGGAAGAGTGCATTTCAGCGATCGCGCTCTGGTGCCACTCCGGCAGCTCTGGCTTCAACTCGGCCAGCCGGCTGAACGCAGGCTGCAACTGTTCATTCACGTGGTTCCTGATCTGTTGCAATCCGCGCTTGTGTGTCGCATTCGAGATGCGGCTATTGCGGCTCATCGCGTCCAGCCGGTCGGCTTCTTTCTGAATCGTCAGGCTGGTACGTTCGATGTGCTTCGTCAGTTTGATAGCTTCTTTGCGAGTGTTCGCCTGGTTCGTCAATTCGCCCGCCATCAGTGTGCCGGGCAGCAACAGTGCGAGACCAAGTGCGAAAACGCTCGATTGTTTGAGTGTGCGCATTGTTTGTTTCTCCCTCCTGCCCGTGTTGGGCATGCCTCTTTAATTGCAGCCGCCGTGCCAAACTTAAGTGATTGAAAATATTGGGGAACCTGGTGGATGTCCGTTTGAAAAATTGAACATTCGCGATGCTTTGTCAAAATCTTTGAACGCATTCGGCGCGGCAGCGCATACTTGGTCTAGGCGGCTTCCTGCCTGGGCCGGCTTCGGCGGTAGAAGGACGTGAAGCTCATACGAAAACGATCGAAGTCTCCTGAACTGCCGGACTTCCTTTCTTTCCGTCAGCAGGAGAGGATCTTCGCTGGCATCAACCTCCTCCTGCTCGCGTTTCTTACCGTAACTCAGTTTGTCTGGGCGGAATACTTCGGCACTCCGCACCGCCAGGTCTTATTGCTGCTCGCCCTGGGAATTCTCGCCAATGTCGCGGAGCTGATTTGGCTCAATCGCCGCAAGGAACTCCGTGCCTCCGCCGTGCTTCGTCTGACGTGGATAATGATTGCGATCCACCTGGCAATCGCATTCGGAATCGCGTCCTTCTCCTACAAAACCGACGTGCAGTATTTCGCGCTGATGATTCCAGCGATTCTGCGGGCCGCGTTCAGGCTCTCGCGGATAGCAACCGGTTTCACCGTGGCCATCAGCGATGGGCTCATTTTTTTCTGGGTATGGCATTACTTCCGCGTTCATCCCCCGATCGATCCGAACAGCTATATCGAGGCAGCCATCGTGGCGCTGATGTACGCGATCATGGGGTTCCTGGTCTGGACACTCGTCAATCATTTGCGCAAGAAGGAATTGGAACTGATAGCCAGCCTCGACGAACTGGAAAAAACCGAGGCCAAACTCCTTCAAGAAGAGAAGCTAGCGGCCGTTGGACGCTTCTCCAGCGCGATCGCGCACGAGATACGCAACCCGGTCGCCATGATATCGAGCGCCCTGGCTACAGCGATCAATCGCGAGCCTGGTTCGGACGAGAGCCGCGAGATGTACGAAATCGCGACGAAAGAGGCAGCCCGCCTCGAGCGATTGACGACTGACTTTCTATCGTATGCGCGCCCTCGACCACCTTCGAAGACGCTGAGCGACGTGGCGGATTCGATCAGGTACATCGCAGATATCTGCTGGCCCCGTGCTTCCGCCGGCAATATCCAGATAAATTGCGAGTGCGACGAGCATCTCTTTTCGGAAATCGATAGCGGCCAGTTGCAGCAGGCGCTTCTCAACCTCGCCATGAATGCCGTTGAAGCCTCCCTGCCCGGAGGATCAGTGGTTCTGCGAGGCAAACGGGACGGCTCGAAAATCACTGTCGATATTGAAAACGGGAATGGCCCCATTCCCCCAGAGACTGTGTCATACATCTTCGAGCCATTCTTCACAACCAAATCAGGAGGCACGGGGCTGGGAATGGGAATCGCACGCAACATCGCCACTGCGCACGGCGGCGACATCGTTCTTGCGCAGAATGATACCCAAGCCATTCGCTTCGTTCTTTCATTGCCTGCAGCCACAGGAGGAAGGGAAGAGAGTCTTTGAGCCGAATCCTTATCGTCGATGACGAAATCAACATGCGCCGCATCCTCGCCGCCAATCTCGCGGCCGATCGGCATGCCGTAACGGAAGCCTCTGGCCTCGCGGAAGCCACTGCCCATCTCACTGCCAACCGCTTCGATGCTGTGATCACTGACCAGAAGATGAAGGACGGCGAAGGTCTCGACGTTCTGGCTCGCGCAAAGGACGTCGACCCTGCAGTCGCTGTCGTTCTTCTTACGGCGTTCGCTACGGTGGAGTTGGCGGTCGAAAGCATGCGCCAGGGCGCATTCGACTTCATCACCAAGCCGTTCCAACCCGATGTTGTCAGAGCCACCGCGCGCCGGGCCTGCGAACATACACAGCTGCTGCGCGAGAACGGTCTCCTGCGGCTCACCATCGATCGCCTTGAAGGAACCGGCGAGATCTTTGGCGTCAGCCCTGCCATCTCCGCGGTGCGCCAGATGATTGCCCGCGTCGCTCCCACGAGCGCCACCGTTCTGATCACCGGCGAAACGGGGACCGGTAAAGAACTCGTAGCGCGTGCTATTCACAAGAACAGTCCACGAGCGGCAAAGCCCTTCGTTGCCGTCAACTGCGCTGCATTCACCGAGACTCTGCTTGAAAGCGAGCTGTTCGGCCATGAGAAAGGCGCTTTCACCGGCGCTGACAGGCTGCGGCAGGGGCTCTTCGAAGCAGCCCACGAGGGCACTCTGTTTCTCGACGAAGCCGGCGAGATGTCGCCATCAACTCAGGCCAAGCTCCTGCGCGTTCTGGCGGAGGGAAAGATCCTGCGCGTCGGCTCGACCAAGCCGCGCGATGTGGATGTGCGCGTTGTCGCGGCTACCCACCGGAACCTGGAGGAGCGCGTAAAAGACGGAACCTTCCGTCAGGACCTCTACTATCGGCTCGCCGTCGTCCCCATCCATCTCGCACCGTTGCGCGAGCGAGCTGACGACATACCCGGTCTTTGCGAACTATTCTCTCGCCTAGCCGCGCAGGAGCTCAAAGTACCGATGCGAACGATTCAGCGCGAAGCGATAGAGAAACTCCAGCGCTATGACTTCCCAGGAAACATCCGTGAATTGCGCAATCTTATCGAGCGTGCCTTGATCCTCTCCTCGGGGTCCGAACTGGTGCCGGCCGACTTCCTTCTCGGACCATCGACCAGCTCGGCGAGCGGCTCTTCGTCTTCCAGCGCGGAATGGATCAGCGGCCTGCCGGAATCGGTTTCTCTCCGCAACCTGCTCGAGGATGTGGAGAAAAGCCTTATCTCTCGCGCCCTGCAATCCTCTGGTGGAGTACAAGCCGAAGCAGCCCGCCGTCTACAGCTTTCCCGAAGCGACCTCTCCTATAAGCTCGGCAAGTTCGGTCTCAAGACGCCGGACTAGTTCAGCGTCGTCGCGTACGGAAAGCCGGCGTTGGCGATCGTTATCTTTCGAGCGGCAAAGGATCGTAGAGCATCGCGCTCGTCCAGATACATGCGGTCTTCGAATCCCTTCCACTGAATTTGCTGGGCAGAAGCCGACCATGCAGCGTGAATTTCGCGAAGCAGAAAACGGTGCTCGTCGCTGCCACCGAGATCCACAAGCCGAAGCTCGACCAGCTCATGGTCCCGCAGCGGGGAATGGGGCGAATTGGTGTTCCACAGGATCTCAGTCATGCCTTAATCCTGCGCTTATCTCCGGAATTTGGATGTGAGCTAGCTCACGTCCTCGGCAACGGGATCGAATTCAGATGAATCCGGGAAAGCCGAGGCGCTAGAGAATCTTAGGTCATTTTTGGAAACAAAAACTTCAGCATTGGCCTGACCCGCGTCGCCCAGCTTGCCTCGTCGTGCGTTCCGCCCCGCGCCATCTCGAAGTGTAGCGTCTCGCCTGGTTTCCACCCGTTCGCCTTCAGCCTGCGGGCGAGGTGCTCCACGTCCCGCAGAGCTTTTTGGCCCTCGTGATCTCCGACGTCGAGCCAGAGGTCAGGGCGCTCCCACAGTTGCGGAGCATGCTCATTTAAATAGCCAAGAATACTCTTGTGATTCCACCAGACACTCGGCGACATGATCGCCAGCTTCCCAAAGACGTTTGGATATCGGAGTCCGAGGTAGAGGCTCACGAGTCCTCCCAGCGACGACCCACCCAATCCAACGCCCGCCCGATCTTGCCTGACGCGGTACTCGTTCGCGATCCATGGCATCAGTTCTCTGGTAATCAGGTTTCCGTAGGCATCGGCTTCTCCGCCGCCCATCTGCCAGTTGTACTCGTGCGTGTACTCGGCGAGCCGCCTCTCTCCCGTGTTGTAGATTCCCACGATCACCAGCGGCTCCACGTCGCCCGCCTCGATTCCCGCATCGGCATGTTCCAACACCTGCCACGTTCTCCCCGGGACAAACGAAGTCCGTCCGTCGAACAGATTCTGCCCGTCGTGAAGGTACAGCACCGGATAGCTGCGTTCCGGCTCGGTTTCGTATGCCGGAGGAAGGTAAACAATTACATCTCGATCGTTCGGCAGATATGTGCTTTTAAATGCCTTATGTAAGCGCAATCTTGGATGCGCGGGGACAGAATCTGCCTGGTCTAAAGCAGTCTCGTCGGTGCTGCGTTCATCTCGAAAATCTAAGTTCAATCTATAGAGCCTCGAGCAGGGTGTGGGTAGCGCTGACTGCTGTCTCTCGATTCTATGACTTCAGCTTGCCTGCTCTTTCGAGCCTGAGAGCCTTTCGAGTATTGTGGCTGAGTTGTTTCCCATGTCTCGAAAATCGGGAGACGCCCACTCACCGCGCAGAGACCGCGCGATGAATGGGACACGCCTACGATCTTGTTGGCACCCGGATTTTGAGGGATTGTGAGATTCTCCTGGTCCCGCCCTCGCGACGCTGGTCGAGCATGATTCTCCTCCTCGCCGCAGTTGTACCCCCGCGATACGGCTACCCCCCGGGGGGGGGAAGTATTGTTTTCAATGATTTACAGCCGGAAGCGGCTGTAAATATTTGCAACTGCTGAACTTAGGTTTTAAAATCGCGCAAATAAACAACTTAGACCGAAGCGGACGAGTGTGCCGGGTACGCTGACGGTATTCACCACGTGGGCTGGGGATGGTTCACACGGGTTTGGGATATTGTTCCGAGCTACGCCTCTTACTATGCGCCGGGAGGGGTTTATTGACTGCAAAGTGGAGCGGGGAGATTGGCGAGTGGAATGAAGAGGTTCTATGGGGGGAAAAGGTGAGAAGGAGATTGACGTCTGGGATGAGACGCGAAAGAGTGAGGGATTCCGGGGGAGGGACCGGACTGAGGGGAAAGGCTCGAAGCCAAGAAATTGCTCTCAAAGCGAGTGTGGCCGGTTATTCGACCGGAGCGGCCAAAGTGCAACTCACCAGTTCCTCTCCAGACGCGTAGTACGCTTCCGCGCCGGCATCGGCATGAGGGAGCGCGGTCCACTCAACTCTTTCGTAAATCAGATGGCGGCTTTCGTCCAGATCGGTTGTCACGCTCACGAGTGTTGCAATCACCTCTTGGCCGTCGATAAACATCATGCGCACCCGGCGATCTTCCAGACTCTTCAACGCCTTGAACTCATGTAGCGTCATGGCAGCACCATCTTACAAGCTGCCATCGATTTGCTCCGGTCGAGTGGTCGCTAGCCTTGATCGGAAACGCCTCGGCGAGAAGCCCGCGTCTTTAGCCTGTGCGGTTGCTCCGAGGCGTTTTCGATAAGGAGACGAGAAGGAAGCCGCTGAGGTTTGCGGGGGACGCGGTGATC